>JGI2924J29684_1078768_pt1 | contig 216445 bp, 193 predicted proteins | sample BenlonsequencITS_FD_29684 | JGI IMG/M metagenome (IMG submission 29684) | reverse complement strand
TGCCTGCCTGCCTGCCTGGCTGGCGCTGGGCTTCGCTTGGTTTCTATTGGGCATGATGTTTCTGCCGAGCAGCAAGTTGTATCACCAGGGCTTGATTCTGCTGTTCTGGCTGCCAGGCATGGCGGCCTGGCTGCCGGGTATCCGGGCGCGTTTGCACTGGGATCGCTGGCTGCTTGCCGGATTGTTGGCCTGCGTTGTCTGGGCCTTACTGTCCGTCAGTTGGGGGGGAGACTCGAAGCGTTTCAAAGAGATGTTCTATGTATTGCTGACCGCTCAGGCCTTCGTGGTGCTGGCAGGCTTGTATCGCGAACATATCTGGCGGCTTCTGGTTTGCTTGGCAATGATCGGCAGCCTCGGAGCACTGTGGTCGATCATTGATTTCTATCTGCTGCAGGGGCGTCCCCTAGGGAATCGACTGGTTGGCTCAGGCTTGCTCGACCATCCTATATTGGCCGCCCATCTCATGGGGGCGCTGAGTGTCCTTCTACTCGGCCTCCGCTCCCGTTTGCCGGAGGCCTTGCCGCGCTGGACCTGGTGGGTGGCTTGCCTGGCATATTTTGCATTCATAGTGCTGACACGCAGCAAGGGGCCGTTGTTGGCACTAATTGTGGCCTGCCTGATTATTCCCATCTGTGCCCCGAGCCGGGGGCGTATTCTGCTTGCCTTGCTGCTCCTAGGTGGCGCGATCATGGCGGTATGCCTATCGTCCGAAATTCTCCTTCGCGGAGGCCTTTCCTATCGTCCCGATCTGTTGCTTGGCGCCTGGGAACGGTTTCTCCTGCACCCTTGGCTAGGGCTGGGTGTGGGGGCTAGCTATGAGCTGGAGGTGGCTGCAATTGGCGCAACCTTCGAGCATGCTCACAATTTTTTTGCGCATCTTGCATTGCAGTTGGGGCTGCCGGGGCTAGTGCTGTGGCTATCGACTTTGCTGGTGGTGCTTTGGCGCGGATGGTCGAGCAGGGCGTCCGCCGCCGGCCTCGCACTCTGCGGTCTGCTTGGCTTTTCCGTGGTTGCGCTGATGACGGATGGCATCGGTCCCTGGGTAAAGCCGCGGGAAGAGTGGTTCACAGTCTGGTTGCCAATCTTTCTATGCCTCGCGCTTTTTGCGGGCAGGGCAGATGAGCGGAGCAGCCCTACATGATCAGGCTGTGCTATCCGCGTGGCAGCGACAATGTCGGTGACGAGCTGAATGCATGGCTCTGGCCTGCGTTGCTGGGTGACACTCGTAGTGACACAGATATCGAGCTGCTTGGTATAGGTACTCCGCTGAACGAGCCATTTTGTCGGCATTTGCACGCTGAGCTAAGCATTGCCGTACTGAGTGCGGGGACGGGCTATGGTGCGCCTCCGCAGTTGGATAGGCACATGATAGTCTACGCCCTGCGCAGAGCTCGCACGTTTGCAGCTCTAGAGCTTCTATGACCCCCGGTTATGCAGAGCACCAGTCCACAGGACTCAAGCAGATCATGAGCGGCTTGAAGGCAGCATGCGTTTCTAATGGATTTGGCAAGGTCAAATTGCGTCCAACTACACCCCCTAGCTGGCAGGCTGCAGGCGATACGGAGCGTCTGGCTATGGCCTCGCGCGTGTTGGCTGGTCGTGCTGGACAGCTGAGTGATGATCGGATCTTCCGGCATCGCGTGGCACAGCCGCTAAGTGCGGTTAATGCCTTGTGTACGGACCGTGGTGTTGCCCCGCAGCAAGGCCTGACCGGATTTGCTGGGGCTTTCTTTCGTGGAGGGCTGCAATGATCCCACGCAAGCTGCACTACTGCTGGTTCGGGGGGCGGTCGATGCCGTTGCAAGCCCAGCTGTGCATGGCGTCCTGGGCTTATAGACTGCCGGATTACGAGGTGGTGCGTTGGGACGAGCAGCGTTTCGATTCTGCGTCACACCCATTCACAGCGGCGGCATATGCAGCAGGGCGCTATGCTTTTGTCTCCGACTACGTGCGCATGCATGCCCTGTTGCACGAGGGTGGCATCTATCTGGATGTCGACGTTGAGGTTTTGGCATCGCTCGATGGGTGCTTGGACGATGATTTCTTTATTGGCCTTGAGGATCGTCAGCGGTTCGCAACATCCCTCATAGGTGCTCGGGCGGGTCATTGGTTGCCGCGTGATATGTTGGCGTACTACGACAGAACCGCGTTCGAGGTCAATCGCCTGTCTAACCTAGTCAATGTCAACGAGGTCAGCCGGCTGCTGTTGGCGCGCGGCTTTAGCGGTAGGGGAGCCGAAGAGCTGCGTGCCGGAGAGCGTGTCTATGCCATCGGTGCCTTTGGCGCGGCGCGCCCCGAACTCGCATGTGCACCACGGGTTTTTGCCAAGCATCTGTTCGCCGGTACCTGGCGGAGCAACCGTGATAAGAGCTGGCTCAGTCTGGGCTGGCGTCGTTTGCGCAAGCTACCCGAGACTTTTTTCATATTGGCACGCCTTGGCTGTTATCGGCTGCTGAGTCGTTTGAAAAAGAGTTAACGTGGGCACTTCTTGCCGCCTACATGCCGCCCAGTTTTCGAATCAAGTAGCGCATTTTTCGTCCTTCTGCGCGATGCTTGTATGACCCAGTAAACGCATACGCCGGATCATGCTACATAGGCGCTAGATGTATGCCGGAAATAAGCACGAATTCTTTGGGCGTAACTGGATCGTCTCTTAATTGAGCGAGCACGCCCTTATAGTCCGTCCTGATTGCGTACCGGCAAGTCCGTACGAGCTTGATGTTTCAAGATTTCGGAATCACGGGTATGTGGATGCCCGTCTAAGGTTTTGCAATATTTAACTAAGACGGTGTGGGATAAAGGTTTAGTGCGTGGGGCTCTTGTGAGTGGCTCTTTTGGCTCAATAAAAAGGTGCGAATGGTGATTGATTTTGTCCGCAGTTACTACTGGAAGCGCTGGCTAAGACGGCGCGATGTAAAGCTAGCAGCCGGCCTTGCCTCTCTAACAGCTTCGGCTCAAGTTGTTGTTGAGGAGAATGTTCGTCTTGGTGATGTGGCGATAAAAGCGCGCGACTTACGAATAGGTGCTTATACATATATCAGAAGCGGATTGCTCCAATCCGTTTCAGAGATAGGTAGGTTTTGTTCGATTGGTCAGGAAGTTCAAATTGGGTTATCCTCAGACGCTCATCCGCTGTATTGGCTAACCACTCATCCGGTTCATGATATTGCTGCAGGCCTTAAGTATGACACCCAGAAGGCTCATGCTCGAATAGGCCATGACGTATGGATAGGAGCAGGCGTAAAGATTCTTAGCGGTGTAACGGTCGGGGATGGCGCTGTTATTGCTACAGGGGCAGTTGTTACTAGGCACGTAGCACCGTACGAAATTGTTGGTGGTAATCCAGCCAAACACATTAAGTGGCGGTTTGAAGATTCAATCCTGCGCGATGAAATTCATAAAAGTGCATGGTGGAACTTGCAATTCGAGCAGTTGAAAGCTATGCCATTTGATAATCCTCCTGAGTGTTTAAGATATATTTCCGCGCTGGGCGGGAAAGCTGGTGGTGGCGCTAGTTATAGCAGTTATCGCATAAGGAAGAGCGGGTGTGCTGCGCTCTAGGGTGCACTGTTTATTATATTTGATCTGCGATCGCAGGAAGTGGCAAGTAGACAGCTAAAATGTCTGAGCTGTTATTCAGGTCTTGGTTTGATTAATGGTTTCTTGGCATGGTTGCAGTAGAGTTGTTCTAGTTTTTGGATGGGGAAGTTGGTGATTTTGCGTCGACGGAGATAGTTTTCTAAATGGCGAAAATTGCGGCGAACATGCCAGCGAGTCAAAGGTAGAGTTTTCTGGCGCAAGTCAAGGAAGTCGATCAGGCCAAAATGATTTTCATCTATTTTTATTATATTGCCAAGATGCAAAGAGCGAAAATACAACCGTTTGGAATGGAGCTCTGCGATGAATCTGGATAGCTTCGGTAGTAGCTGCTCGAGCAGCCGGGGGGCGTCTCGCAGTATCTGCTCCAGCGACTGCCCGGCCAAGGGTAGATAGAGACAGGCGCTCAGACCCTTTGATCGGTCGAGCCAGAATTTATCGGTGACTTGCGGTGCGGCGATGTCGTGACGGTGCAGTAGCTCGGCATTGCGGGCGAAGCGTTGTGCAGGCGGTATCAGGCGGGCAAGAGGCGCCGCCTTGCGGGTATGGAATATCTTGAGGAAGCGGCCGTCGCTCAGGCGCACCACCTTCGGGCCGCGAGCATCGCGCTCCAGTACCTGTCCGCCTGCTATCCAGCGCTGTAACTCTTCTGCTGATACACTCCGCATCTCTTTTTCCTGGCTGTTCCATGAGGCTCGCTGCATGGCCAATTCTACCCAGCAATCCAGCATGAAGGTGTATTTGCGGTTGCTGCGCTACGTGGTTCCCTATTGGGGGCTATTCACCATCAGTCTTGTGGGTTTTCTGATTTTTGCTTCTACCCAGCCGATGCTGGGTTACATGCTCAAGTTTTTCGTCGACGGGTTGAACAACCCCGAGTCCAGCTTCTTTGGCCAGGTCCCCTACTTGCAGGAGCACAGCTGGCTCGCCGAGCTCAAGCTATTGCAGGCCGTCCCGCTGCTGATCGTCTTCATCGCGCTCATGCAGGGCATCGGTTCGTTCCTCGGCAATTTTTTTCTTGCAAAGGTCTCGCTAGGGCTGGTGCATGACCTGCGGCTGGCACTGTTCAACAACATGTTGACCCTCCCCAACCGCTACTTCGACAGCCACAACTCCGGCCATCTGATCTCGCGGATCACGTACAACGTGACCATGGTCACTGGAGCGGCGACCGATGCGATCAAGGTCGTGGTACGCGAGGGTATGACGGTGATTTTCCTGTTCGCCACGCTGCTGTGGATGAACTGGAAGCTCACTCTGGTGATGCTGGCAATACTGCCAGTGATCGGCTTTATGGTGTCGAGCGCCAGCAAGAAATTCCGCAAGCAGAGCAAGAAGATCCAGCTTGCAATGGGTGATGTGACGCATGTGGCGTCGGAAACCATTCAGGGCTACCGCGTGGTGCGTAGCTTCGGGGGCGAACCCTACGAGCGGAATCGCTTCCTGACAGCAAGTTCGGAGAACACCGCCAAGCAGCTGCGGATGGTCAAAACCAACGCTGTTTACACGCCGAGCTTGCAGCTGGTTATTTACAGCGCGATGGCGGTGCTGATGTTTCTGGTGTTGCTGCTGCGTGGTGATGCGTCTGCTGGCGATCTGGTCGCCTACATCACGCTGGCCGGATTGCTGCCAAAACCGATCCGTCAGCTCTCGGAAGTCAGCTCCACTATTCAGAAGGGTGTGGCCGGGGCTGAGAGTATCTTCGAACAGCTCGACGAGGAGCCGGAAATCGATCAGGGTACGCTTGAGCGCGAAGCCGTCAGCGGCCATCTTGAGGTACGTAACCTCGACTTCGTCTATCCGGGTACCGACAAGCAGGTGCTGCGCGACATCAGTTTCACCATCGAACCGGGGCAGATGGTGGCGCTGGTCGGGCGTTCCGGCAGCGGCAAGTCGACACTGGCGAATCTGATCCCCCGGTTCTATCACCATGAGGCCGGCCAGATACTGCTCGACGGTGCAGATGTCGAGTCCTACACGTTGCGCAATCTGCGTCGGCACATTGCGCTGGTGACTCAGCAGGTGACGCTGTTCAACGATACGGTGGCCAACAATATCGCTTACGGCGATCTGGCCGGCGCGCCGCTGGACGACATCCGCCGTGCGGCCCGTGATGCATACGCCGACGAGTTCATCGAGCAGATGCCGGAGGGTTATCAGACCCTGGTCGGCGAAAACGGCGTGCTGCTGTCAGGCGGTCAGCGCCAGCGTCTGGCCATCGCCCGTGCCTTGTTGAAAAACTCGCCTGTGCTGATTCTGGACGAAGCCACTTCGGCGCTGGATACCGAGTCCGAGCGGCACATCCAAGGGGCGCTGGATCACGTCATGCAGGGCCGTACCACGCTGGTCATCGCGCACCGCCTGAGCACCATCGAGAAGGCTGACCAGATTCTGGTGATGGAGCAGGGGCGCATCGTCGAGCGCGGTACCCACGCCGAGTTGTTGGCCGTGAACGGCGCCTACGCCAGGCTCCACGCGACGCAGTTCAAGGACGAAGTGCCCGAAGAGCAGGAATCCTGATGTTGCAGTTCCTGCAGAGCTGGCGCGAGCGTGGCTGGCGCGTTATCGACGCATCGACGTATGCCGAGGTCTGGCAGCGCTACGGTGGCAGCGTTGCGACTCACCCTGACGTCATTGAACGCCTGGCCCGACTCGCCGATATACCGGTGCGCTATCTGGCTTGGGAGCAGCAGGGCGAGTTGATCGCAGCGGTTCCCTGCTGGGGCCGGCATCTGGCGCTTTCCAAGGATGTGCTGAAAAAGACCGGCAAACGCGGCCTGTTCGATATGGGCAACGCGGAGATCATTCTGCCGGTTGCCGAGCGGGCCGATGTGCCGGTACGCCAGCGTATGCGCTACGTGTCCGAGCTGAATGCTGCTGCGATCAGCACGTTGCGCGAGCAGCCTGAGGGTCTGGCGCTGGCGCGCGAGCCGGAGGCGTATTCGAAGAAATTCCGCTACAACCAGCGTCGTGAGCAGCGTTTGCTGGAAGAGGCCGGCGGTGTACTGCGCCCGCTGCTCGATTTCGCGCCGACCGAGCAAGCGGCAATGTACGCCGATCTGTTCCAGCGCCGATGGGGTTTTGAGGCGCCCGGTAAGGCGCATCTTCATGAAGTGTTCGAACTTTTGCGCGAATTCATGACCGGCTCGGTGGTCCTGCTCGACGAGCAGCCCATTGCCGTCCAGGTGCTTTACCGGGTCGAGGCACCGAAGTGGGTGTCCATCGAGTACATCAATGGCGGTGTCGATCCGCAGCAGCGGGATTTCAGCCCCGGCAGCGTCCTCAGCTTCGTCAACACCCAGACGGCCTGGGCCGAGGCACGGGCGCTGGGCAAACCGCTGCGTTATTCCTTCGGCCGTGCGGACCGCGAATATAAGGACCGCTGGTGCAACCGAGTTCCGGTCTATCAGGTGTGATCCATGAGTGCACGCAAGCAGCAATTGCTTAAACGCCACCGCAAGCACAAGCGCATTGCGTTGCTCATCGCGCTGGTTGTGCTGCTGCTGATTGGCACGCTGGTCGCCTGGTGGCCGGTGCCGCTGCTGGTGGTTCTGGGCTGGATCGCCCATGAGGCATGGTTTGCCGATCATCTGTTCTACCGGCCGCAGGACGACTACCGCTACGCCTTTCCTGAAGATGCCAAGCGCTATCCGGTGCGCATCGAGGATGGCCGTCTGGTGCTGGCGGACGACTTCGAGGCTGCAGATACGCTGATTCTCGAGGTCAATCTGAAGGGCAGCTGGCTAGGGCGCTGGCGCGACCCACAGGTATGGATCGGTGAGGACCGTCAGGATTTCGAGCGCGGTGTCGCGGGTCGGCGTTACCTCAACCTTTCCGGTCAGCACGAGCTGCTCGTCCAGGGTAGGCTGAGCGTTCGCGGGCGTTTCTGCCAGCTCTCGAATGATGCGACCCTCTATGCGATGCGCAATCCGGACTACGCCGAGCGCCGCATTCTTATCATCGCCCCCCACGCCGACGATGCCGAGCTGGCCGCTTTTGGCCTGTACAGCCGAGCGCGCGACGTCGCCATCGTTACCCTGACTCAGGGGGAGATCGAGGCGAAGAACTACCAACGCCTGGATTTGGACCAGGCCGCTGCGGCGCGCTTGAAGGGTCGTCTGCGCAGCTGGGACAGCCTTGCGATCCCGCTCTGGGGCGGCGTGCCGCAATCGCAATGCGTGCAGCTCGGCTATTACTGCCTGCAGTTGCCGGCCATGGCTGAGGAGCCGGAACGCGCCTTCGGTTCGCGGGAATCGGACGAGCAGGACATCCGCAGCGTACGCCAGCACAATCCTCTGGCTCTACCGGCGGATGGGGACGGCGTGCCGAGCTGGGACAACCTGCAGGCTGACCTGCGCGCGCTGCTGACGCACTTTCGCCCCGAGGTGGTGGTGACGCCGCATCCTGAACTCGATCCGCACTCCGATCACGTCGCAGCCACGCGAGCCCTCTGTCAGGCGATGGAAGAGGGTGATTGGTTACCAGAAACGCTACTGCTCTATGCCAACCATCTACATGATAACGACCGCTGGCCGATGGGCCCGGCTGACGGCGGCGTGGCCTTGCCTCCCGCCATCGAGCCGCTGCCGGTCGATCATGTATGGAGCCCGACGCTGGATGCGGACACGCGGCTGAACAAGGCCATGGCACTGGCCATGCAGCATGACCTGCAAGGACCTTTGCCGTTTAAGAGGCGCCTGCGTCGACTGATCCAGGCGGCACTAGCCGGTCGCCGCTGGCCGGCGAGTGGCGACGACGAGTTCTTCCGCAAGGCCGTGCGCCGCCACGAGCTGTTCTGGGTGCGCAAGTTGTAGCAGTCTTGCCGCGCTGGTCAGGCCGGGGTTGTCCACAGTGTTATTATCCCGCCGTTTTTCTCTTCCTCGCTGGAGCCCCCATGAAGCTGTCCATGCCCCGTTTTGACCAAGCCGCCGTTCTGGTGGTCGGTGACGTCATGCTCGATCGTTACTGGCATGGCGGCACGTCGCGGATCTCGCCTGAGGCGCCGGTGCCGGTGGTCAAGGTCGAGCAGATCGAGGATCGTCCCGGCGGCGCGGCCAACGTGGCGCTGAACATCGCGGCACTGGGTGCGCCGGCGGCACTGGTGGGGGTGACCGGTGAAGACGAGGCGCGCCAGAGCCTGGCCGACAGCCTAGCCGCGGCGGGTGTGAACGCGCATTTCCAGTGCATTGATGACCAGCCCACCATCGTCAAGCTGCGGGTGATGAGTCGTCATCAGCAATTGCTGCGCATGGATTTCGAGGAGCCGTTCAACACCGATCCGGCCGCGCTGCTGGCGGAGGTGGAAGGGCAGCTGACCGGCGTCAAGGTGCTGGTGCTGTCGGACTACGGCAAGGGCGCTTTGAAGAACCATCAGGCGCTTATCCAGGCCGCACGGCGCCGTGGCATTCCGGTCCTCGCCGACCCCAAGGGTAAGGACTTTGAAATCTACCGCGGCGCCACCTTGATCACGCCGAACCTAGGCGAGTTCGAGGCGATCGTCGGGCATTGTGCCGATGAGGCCGAACTTGTCGCCAAGGGCGCCGAGCTGATGAGTCGGCTCGATCTGGATGCGCTGCTGGTCACCCGCGGCGAGCACGGCATGACCCTTCTGCGCCCTGATCACGCGCCGCTGCACCTGCCGGCCCGTGCCCGCGAGGTGTTCGATGTCACCGGTGCCGGCGACACCGTCATCTCGACCTTGGCCGCTGCGATCGCTGCAGGCGAGGAGCTGCCGCAGGCCGTGGCACTGGCCAACCTGGCCGCCGGTATCGTGGTCGGCAAGCTGGGCACCGCCTGCATCAGCGCACCCGAGTTGCGCCGCGCGGTACAGCGCGAAGAGGGCTCCGAGCGCGGTGTAATGACCGTCGAACAACTGCTCACTGCGGTCGAGGATGCCCGTGCCGAGGGCGAGAAGATCGTCTTCACCAATGGCTGTTTCGACATCCTGCACGCCGGCCATGTGACCTATCTGGAACAGGCCCGCGCCCAAGGCGACCGGCTGGTGGTGGCGGTGAACGATGATAGTTCGGTGAGCCGCCTCAAAGGCCCGGGTCGGCCGATCAACTCGGTGGATCGCCGCATGGCGGTGCTGGCCGGTCTGGAAGCGGTGGACTGGGTGGTGTGCTTCTCCGAGGACACGCCGGAAAACCTGCTGGCCCAGGTGCGCCCCGATGTGCTGGTCAAGGGCGGTGATTATGGCGTCGATCAGGTGGTCGGTGCCGAGTTGGTCAAGGCCTACGGCGGCGTGGTGAAGGTGCTGGGGCTGGTGGAAAACAGCTCCACTACCGCCATCGTCGAGAAGATCCGCAGCCGCTGAGCCATAGCGACCAGGTGCCGCGCGGTCGGGCTTCTCAGCGCGCCGCGGCGGCCGGCCTGGCTGCCCACCAGTCCTTCCAGCGTACCCGCTCGTCGCGCACCACCCAGCCCTCCTGTGGTGCAAAGCTCTCCGACAGCCACAAGCCTCGTGTATTGACGGGGCTGAACTGGCCATCACGTAACTGCAGCAGTTGCTCCTGCGGCTGTCCCTGGTGCAGCGGGATCAGGTAGAGGTCGGGCCTGCTTCGCTGCAGACGCGCCACCAGCTTGTCGGCCTCCAGGCGTTCGTCGACGTGGAACAGACTGAGCTGGCGAACCTCTTTCGGCAGTTCCATACGCATGTCGTAGACCAGCTGCAGCGATGCCGTCGGCAGGTGCACGTAGGCGCGCGGGCGTTCCATCAGCACCATGTTGCCGCACTGCACCGGCCGCGTGGCGCCGGATTGCGAGGCGAGCTTGAAATGCACTGCCTCGCGGTAGTGCAGGCTGGTCTGATAGGGCGTGGGCAACCAGGTGTCGCCGAAACGCCCGGCCAGCCAGCCTTCGGGGGTCTCCAGCAGGCATTCTTCGGCGATTTCCTGGATGGCGGTGAGCAGTGGCAGGTTCAGCTCATGTGCCGGGATATAGCCGGAAATCAGCTTGAGCACCACGTCGCCGCGGTCCAGGCGCTGCTGACGGACCAGCACCCAATATTCCCGGCCCTGCCAGCAGAGGGTCAGGCGGACCGAAACGCCCAGATTGGCCAGCTCGATGGCGAAGCGGGCCGGATCAGCCACCTCAACCGGGCGCCGGCGCGCGATGACTTCGGCGAAATTCAGCGGCCGACCCAGGCTCTGGTAGCTCAGGCTGTCATGGCCAGCCTCGACGTAGAGGGGCAGGGTCTTGAATGCGGCAGGGCTCTTGCGTACCAGAACACTAGGCATCCGGGCTCTCCTTACGGCGAACGGGGCCGCGGCGCGGCACCGGTGGCTGCTGCCGCGCAGCGATTGGAACGCTGCGCCTCCGTGATCAATTGCCCGTCAGGACGGCGGCAGCAGTGGCTACGTTAGACGTCAAATGCTGCGGATTGATAGTGCCGATGATCGCGCCGCTGACACCTGGGTGACCGAACAGCAGCTCGAAACTGCGACGGACCGGGTCGTCGCCTGGCTTGAGGCAGGCATGTCCGCTGGCCAAGGCCTTCTTGATCAGGATGCCCTTGCCGTGGGCTGCAGCGTAGTCGAGGACCGGCCGTTCGGCCTGCTCGTTGAGGTTGTAGGTCACCATCGCGCAGTCGCCCTGCTGCAGTGCCAGCAGCCCGCCATCGACCGTCTTGCCGGACAGGCCGTAGCCGAGGATCTTGCCCTCGCGCTTGAGTTCGGCCAGGGTCTGGTAGACCTCGGCGTGCTGCAGGATGTCCAGATCGTTGCCATCGGAATGCACCAGCACCAGCTCGATGCGATCGGTGCGCAGACGCTTGAGGCTGCGTTCGACCGAAAAGCGCGTGTGCGCGGCGGAAAAGTCGAAGCGCGACTGGCCGTTCTCGAACTCCTCTCCGACCTTGCTGACGATCACCCACTCCTCGCGCTGGCCGGTCAGCAGCGGACCGAGCCGCTCTTCGCTGACGCCGTAGGCTGGGGCGGTATCGATCAGGTTGATGCCCAGCTCGCGGGCCAGAGCCAGAAGCTGGCGAGCCTGGGCGTCGTCGGGAATGGCGAAGCCGCTGGGGTATTTCACGCCTTGGTCGCGGCCCAGCTTCACCGTGCCCAGACCCAGCGGCGAAATGCGCAGGCCGGTGCTGCCCAGCGGGCGGTGCAGTTCGTGCAGCGTCGTGCTCATGGCAGCAGGCCTTCCCAGAAAGGCCCGGTCAGCGGCGGACGTGGCAGTTCAGGTAGTGTGGGATGCTGGCCGGGGCGAATGCCGTCGCGGGCGAGGGCGGCTTCGACGCGGTCGGAAAAGTCCGGTGACAACGCCAGCTTGGTCGGCCAGCCGACCAGCAGACGGCCCTGCTCGGCGAGAAAGGCGTTATCCGGACGGGCGAGCGCCGATTGCGCCGGCTCGGCGCGGTCGATACGCAGCGTGGCCCAGTGCGCGGCAGACAGATCGATCCAGGGCACCAGTTCGGCCAGTTCCTTTTTCGCCGCGGCGATCTGGCTGGCTTCGTCCCGCGCCACGCCGTCGGCTTCGGCCAGGTCGCCACCGAGATACCAGACCCACTCGCCATCCGCCGCCGGATGGCTGGTAACGGTGATGCGCGGCTTGGTGCCGCCGCCCAGACAGTGAGCGTACAGTGGCTTGAGCGTCGGCGCCTTGACGATGACCATGTGCAGCGGGCGGCGCTGCATGGCCGGTTGCTGCAGGCCGAGCGACGCGAGCAGCTCGGCAATTCCGCCACCTGCGCTAAACACGATGCGCTGGGCGCGGATCTCGCGGCCGTCGACGCGCAGGCCGACCAGCTCGCCACCGTCATGCAGCGGCTCGATCTGCTGACCAGCCAGCAGGCTGTCGCCGGCCAGCTCAGCCAGGCGGGCGATCAGGCTGGGCACATCGAGCACCAGTTCACTGAGGCGGTAGACCTTGCCTTTGAATTCCGGATGCTGCAGCGCGGGCGGCAGCTCTTCGCCCTTGACCTGACCAACCCGCGAGCGCACCGCCTTGCTGGCGAAGAAGCTGGTGAGGTTGCCGGCCAGGGTGCCCGGCGACCACAGATAGTGGGCATCGGACAACAGACGCACGCCGCTGAGGTCCAGCTCGCCCGTGCCTTCGAGGGCTTCGCGCCAGCGCCGCGGCATGTCCGCAATCGCCTCGGAGGCGCCGGTAAGGGCACCGCTCAGCGCGTACTTGGTGCCGCCATGAATGATGCCCTGGGACTTCACGCTCTGCCCGCCGCCAAGCGTTCCCTTGTCCACCAGCAACGTGGCAAAACCTTGTCTGCGCAGGCGCGCGTTGAGCCAGAGGCCGGCGACGCCGCCGCCAACGATCAGGACGTCGGTGCTGAGGGGTTCAGGCATGTGCAGACCTCATACGGGGAAACGGACGCGCAGTATAACTGCATGCAGTTCGCGGGGTGCTCAGTGGCCGGTGCTGCCGGAGAACAGCTGAATGACCACCACGCCAGCGATGATCAGGGCCATACCGAGTACTGCCGGCAGGTCCAGATACCGGCGATAGCACTGCTGCAGCGATGCTGACCAGCACGATGCCGAGCCCGGCCCAGATGGCATAGGCGATGCCCACCGGTATGGTTTTCACCACGAGAGCCAGCATCCAGAACGACAGGCTGTAGCCTGTGACCACCAGCAGCAGTGGCAGCGGGCGACTGAAGCCGGCCAGCGCCTTCATCGAAGTGGTGGCGACCACTTCGGCGCAGATGGCGATGGCCAGGTAAACGTAGCCGGACATGGCGAGATCCTGATTATGGGCGGGCAACTTCGTTCGGTTCCGACCTCGCCAACAAGTTCGCGGGCAGGGCGGTTATGGCTCGCGAGCAGGCGGCTTGCTAAGCTCCGCGCCCATGAATCGCACCCTCTATACCCTGCTGTTCCACCTCGGCCTGCCGCTGGTGTTCCTGCGCCTGCTGTGGCGCGCCTGGCGCGCCCCGGCCTACTCCCGTCGTATCGGCGAGCGTTTCGCCTTCGGTTTGCCGCGGCTGCGTCCGGGTGGCATCTGGGTGCATGCGGTCTCGGTGGGCGAAAGCATCGCCGCGGCACCGATGATCCGCCAGCTGATGGCGCGCTATCCGCAGCTGCCGATCACCGTCACCTGCATGACCCCGACTGGCTCGGAGCGCATCCAGGCACTGTTCGGCGACAGCGTGCAGCATTGCTACCTGCCCTATGACCTGCCCTGGGCGGCGGCGCGCTTTCTTGACCGCCTGCGGCCGAAGCTAGCGGTGGTGATGGAGACCGAACTCTGGCCCAACCATATTCATCAGTGTGCCCGCCGCGGCATTCCCGTGGCGCTGGCCAATGCGCGGCTGTCCGAACGTTCGGCCCGTGGCTATGCACGCTTCGCCCGCCTGACCGCGCCGATGCTCGCCGAGCTGAGCCTGATTGCCGTGCAGACAGAGGCTGAGGCCGAGCGATTCCGTCAGCTCGGCGCGCGCCGAGAGTGCGTCGAGGTGACCGGCTCGATCAAGTTCGACCTGACCATCGACCCGGCACTGCTGGTGCGGGCCAGCGAATTGCGCCAGCAGTGGGCGGCGCAGGAACGGCCATTGTGGATCGCCGCCAGCACTCATGCCGGCGAGGACGAAATCATCCTGGCCGCGCATCGGCGTTTGCTGGAGCGGCTTCCGCAGGCGTTGCTGCTGCTGGTGCCGCGGCATCCGGAACGCTTCGCGTCGGTGTTCGAGCTGTGCCGCAAGGAAGGTTTCGTCGCAGTTAGAAGATCGAAGGGCGAGGCGGTCAGCGCCGTGACCCAGGTGCTGGTCGGCGACACCATGGGCGAGCTGCTGTTTCTCTATGCCCTGGCCGACATCGCCTTCGTCGGCGGCAGTCTGGTGCCCAATGGCGGGCATAACCTGCTGGAACCTGCTGCCCTGGGCAAGCCGGTGCTCAGTGGCCCGCATCTGTTCAACTTTCTCGAAATCTCCGCGCAACTGCGCGATGCCGGCGCTCTGAGTGAAGTGCGGGATGCCGACCAGCTGGCTGATGCCGTCGATGAGCTCTGGCGCGATCCGGCTGCCGCGCAGCGGATGCAGGACGCCGGCCTAGGGGTGCTCAAGGCCAATCAGGGCGCGTTGCAGCGTTTGCTGACAGGATTGGCGAGGCTGCTCGGCTAGCAGTGTGGCGTCTGGTCTGGAAGGCAGGCCGGCGCGACTGACGGCGCTGCCCGCAGTGCGTGGTCCTGATGGCTGAAACCCACCCTAGGCCCGGTCGCGTTGCAGCCTGGTATCGCTAGTACTTCGTTTCGCCTGGTGGCGGTGGGCTGCAGGTAGGCTTCAGCCCACCGAGCCACCGCTCAAGCGAGCCCCCGCTTCAATAATCCACACGCACCGGCTGGCCGATGGTCTGCGGCAGGTCCGGCGGCAGGAAGTCGGTGTCCGGGTTGTAGTCGGGCTTCAGGTACGCCGCCAATTGCTGCAAGTCGTCCGGGTTGAGTGTGCCGGCGGCCTGTTTCAGACGCAGGTTGTCGAGAATGTAGTCGTAGCGGGCGTTGTTGTAGTCGCGCACGGCGCCGTAGAGACGGCGCTGGGTGTCGAGTACGTCGACGATGTTGCGCGTGCCGACCTGATAGCCAATTTCCGTTGCCTCCAGCGCGCTCTGGTTGGAAATGATCGACTGCCGGCGGGCTTCGACCTGCTCGATATCGGTGTTCACCGCCCGATGCAGATTGCGTGTGGATTCGACCACCTGGCGGCGCAGACTTTCGCGTTGCTGCTCGCTCTGGCTGAGTTGGTAATAGGCCTCGCGACTCTGCGAGGTGGTCAGGCCGCCACTGTAGAGCGGGATGTTCAGCTGCAGGCCGATGCTGCGTTGTTCGACATCACCGGTGTAGCGCGGCATGTCGAAGCCCGGGATGTTCTGGGAATTGCTGAAACCCAGCGAGTCGTTGTCGCCCTTGCGATAGGACGCCACCGCATCGAGCGTCGGTGCATGGCCGGAGCGGCGCTGGCGCAGGGTTTCCTCGGCCGCGGTCACCGCGTAATTGACCGCCAGCAGGTTGAGGTTCTGCCGCGTCGCGGTATCGACCCAGGCCTTGGCCTCGTTTGGCGCTGGGGCCAGCACCGGCAGGGTGTGGCGGATGCCTTCGAGGGCGATGTACTCGCGGTTGGTCAGGGTGAACAGAGCCTGGAAGGCATCGTCAACCTGGCGCTGGGCGATGGAGCGGTTGGCCCGCGCGGTATCGAACCCGGCCTGGGCTTCGAGCACGTCCGTCTTGTCGGAGAGGCCGACCTCGAAGCGCTCGTTGGCCTGGTCGAGCTGGCGCTTGAATGCTGCTTCCTCGGCTTTTACCGCGGCCAGGTTGTCCTGCGCGCGCAGCACGGCGAAGTAGGACTGGGCGCTCTGCAGGATCAGGTCCTGCTCGGCGATGGAGTATTCGATTGCGGCCTGCTCGCTGACGGCTTGCGCGGCCTTGAGCTGGAACCAGCGATCGGCGCGGAAGATCGGCTGGCTCAGCGTCGCCTGATAGGCGGTGCCGCTGCGCGACAGCGATGTCGAACCTCGGCTGGTGTCGACGTCCGTTTCGGTGTCGCTCAGCTCTGCGCCGGCGCTGAGATTGGGCAGCAATCCAGCACGTGCCTGCGGCACGATTTCCTGGCGAGCGCGGAACTGCGCGCGAGCTGCAGCCAGGTCGGCATTGTTGTTGACGGCTTGCTGATAGACGCTGACCAGGTCGGTCTTGCTGGCGAGCGGGACGGTTTCCTGTGCCCAGGCTGCTCCGGCGGTGAGGGAGGCCACGGCGAGAGCCAGCGGGAGTCTGCGCAGCATGTTGGGTCCATCCTGAATAGAGCTGATGGGCAAGGCTAAGCGGCAGCTGTCAGGGGGTCAAGGCGCGTGTGCGAAGCAGGGTCGGATGGCGAATGTGGCTGGCCGAAATGACCGAACGGTCGACTACTTTCGCCCTCGGCATGGCGTTCCTACGGGGTCTTGATTAGACTCGATGGCGTTCTTGTCGGGGTGCCTTGAAGCGAAGGCTGAGATCGGAAAGTTCCGGATCCCGTTGAACCTGATCAGGTTAAGGCCTGCGTAGGGAACAAGATGTGCTCGCCAGTCGTTCGGCCAGCGCTCTCGGCGCCAGTCCCGGCGCACCCGACGCCCTTGCCATCCGTGTTTTCAGGTTCGCTCCGACAATTCTCTAGGAGCCAGCCTGATGCGTGTAGAACAACAGAACCTGAGTGAATCCGCCCAGGTCGACCAGCAGTCGATCCAACCCTTCCCGCGCTCGCAGAAAATCTATGTGCAGGGTTCGCGCCCGGATATCCGCGTGCCGATGCGCGAGATCAGCCTGGACGTGACGCCGACCGACTTCGGTGGTGAGATCAACGCCCCGGTCACCGTCTACGACACCTCCGGTCCCTACACTGACCCGAATGTGCAAATCGATGTACGCAAGGGCCTCGCCGACGTGCGCAGTGCCTGGATCGAGGAGCGCGGTGATACCGAGAAGCTGCCGGGGCTGACTTCCGAATTCGGCCAGCGTCGCCTCAACGATGCCGAGCTGACCGCCATGCGTTTTGCTCATGTGCGTCATCCGCGGCGGGCCAAGGCCGGGCACAACGTCAGCCAGATGCACTACGCGCGCAAGGGCATCATCACCCCCGAGATGGAGTACGTTGCCATCCGCGAGAACATGAAGCTGACCGAAGCTCGCGAGGCCGGACTGCTCAAGGATCAACACGCCGGGCATAGCTTCGGTGCCTCGATTCCGAAGGAGATCACGCCGGAATTCGTGCGTGACGAAGTGGCCCGCGGCCGCGCCATCATCCCGGCCAACATCAACCACACCGAGCTCGAGCCGATGATCATCGGCCGCAACTTCCTGGTGAAGATCAACGGCAATATCGGCAATTCGGCGCTGGGCTCCTCGATCGAAGAAGAGGTCGCCAAGCTGACCTGGGGCATCCGCTGGGGCTCGGACACGGTGATGGACCTGTCCACCGGCAAGCACATCCATGAGACCCGCGAGTGGATCATTCGCAACTCGCCGGTGCCGATCGGCACAGTGCCGATCTACCAGGCGCTGGAAAAGGTCAACGGCGTTGCCGAAGACCTGACCTGGGAGCTGTTCCGCGACACGTTGATCGAACAGGCCGAGCAGGGCGTCGACTACTTCACCATCCACGCCGGCGTACTGCTGCGCTACGTGCCGCTGACTGCCAAGCGCGTCACCGGCATCGTCTCGCGCGGTGGCTCGATCATGGCCAAGTGGTGCCTGGCGCATCACAAGGAGAATTTCCTCTACACCAACTTCGAGGAAATCTGCGAAATCATGAAGGCCTACGACGTCAGCTTCTCGCTGGGCGATGGCCTGCGTCCGGGCTCGATCGCCGATGCCAACGACGCCGCGCAGTTCGGCGAGCTGGAGACCCTCGGCGAGCTGACCAAGATCGCCTGGAAGCACGACGTGCAGTGCATGATCGAAGGTCCGGGTCACGTGCCGATGCACATGATCAAGGAGAACATGGACAAGCAGCTGGAATGCTGCGACGAAGCGCCGTTCTACACCCTCGGCCCGCTGACCACCGACATCGCGCCCGGTTACGACCACATCACCAGCGGCATCGGCGCGGCGATGATCGGCTGGTTCGGTTGCGCCATGCTCTGCTACGTCACGCCGAAGGAGCACCTCGGCCTGCCGAACAAGGATGACGTCAAGACCGGCATCATCACCTACAAGATCGCCGCGCACGCTGCTGATCTTGCCAAGGGGCATCCGGGTGCGCAGATCCGCGACAACGCGCTGTCCAAGGCGCGCTTCGAGTTCCGCTGGGAGGACCAGTTCAACCTCGGCCTCGACCCGGACACCGCGCGTGCCTTCCACGACGAGACGCTGCCGAAGGAATCGGCCAAGGTGGCGCACTTCTGCTCCATGTGCGGACCGAAGTTCTGTTCGATGAAGATCACTCAGGAAGTGCGTGAGTACGCTGCCGAGCACGGCCTGACCGACGAGCAGAAGGCCATCGAGGCCGGCTTCGCCGAGCAGTCCTCGCGTTTCAAGGACGAGGGTTCGGTGATCTACAAGCAGGTGTAACCAGCTGCCTGCAGGTGAGCCGAAGCGGGCCGGCAGATGCCGGCCCGCTTCGTATCCTCAGAGATATTCCGGCTTCAGAATGCCTTTGAGCTGTTCATGGGGAATGAACAGCTCGGGGTGACCGCTCGAGTACGGCGCAATGCTGTACACGTCATATTTGAGCAACACGCTGTCCTTGAGCAGCGCAACGTTCGCGGTTTGCTGGAACGGCCAGAACTCGAGGAATGCGGCATCCTGATCGTGTTCGTTCTCCACCAGCCAGCGCTGATGCGCCTGGCGCGCCGCCCGCCAGAAGTTGCCTTCCTGACCGGGGATCAGCAGATCTTCCAGGCGCAGCTCGCGGTGCTTCTTGCTGTCGTAGTTGATGAAGCCGCGACCGGGCATGCCGTGGGCGCCACCGACATACAGATAGCTGGAAAGCTCGACGACCAGAATGTTGCGGTGCTGGTCACGCAGCTTGGCCTGCAGATAACTGCTCCAGCCTGGTTCTGCCGTACGCAGAAAGCCTTGTTGATAGCTCTGCAAGGATTCGGGTAACCGATCATCCGGACCGTTGATCGTCATCCGACGCAGGCGCGCGTCGATCAGGCGGTTCAGTTCCGGCTCGTCGGCAAATGTCAGGCTATCGATGTTTACCAGCGGGCAGTTTTCTCCCTCGCAGCCCTTGGGCCGCTGTTCGGTAACGGTCTGGCGGACCTCCACCGGGCGTTCCGAAGCAAAGTGCTGGCAGCCGCCAAGCAGCATCGCAAGGCTGCTCAGTGCGATGAAATTGCGAATGTATGCGGTTGGAATCATGGTTCGTCCAGACATGGCAGTGCGCTTTCGATTGCCGGTCACACCCGAAGTTCGTGAGTTCCGGCTGGTTGGGCCCTCTTCGGTTACGGTGGTCTGCAAAGGGCTGCACCGGAGGCACTGCCGCGCTAGGCTTTGACGACAAAGCCGCTCACGATGTGACGGTTGCAGTCGTTCGCTGCCGTGTCCGGCGCGGATCAAACCGATATGAGTGGTGCCCATGAGCGAGACCTTCAAACCCGGCCCGGATGATGTCCAGATCCTCCGACGAGAGCAATGCTTCAGCGGCTTCTACCGGCTGGATCGTCTGCACCTGCGCCATCGCCAGTTCAACGGTGACATGGGCGCTGAGCTGAGTCGCGAGCTATTCGTCCGCCACGATGCGGTATGCGTGCTGCCCTATGATCCGCTACTCGATCGCGTGGTGCTGATCGAGCAGTTCCGGGTCGGTGCGCTGGGCAAGGTCGATAACCCCTGGCTGATCGAGCTGGTGGCAGGTCTGATCGACAAGGATGAGGCACCCGAAGAGGTTGCACGGCGCGAAGCTATCGAAGAGGCTGGGCTGCACCTGGGCGAGCTCTGGCCCGTCAGCCAGTATTTCCCGTCCCCTGGCGGCAGCGATGAGCGGGTGTATCTGTATGTCGGTCGCTGCGACAGCGAGGGTGCCGATGGGGTGTTCGGCCTGGCCGAGGAAGGCGAAGATATCCGCGTGCACGTCTGGTCGCTACCGGAGGCACTCCGCGCCGTCAATGATGGTCGTATCGACAATGCCGCCAGCATCATTGCCTTGCAGTGGCTGGCCTTGAATCGCGAGCAGGTGCGGGGGGCGTGGACATGAGAAAGACGCGCGAGCGTTACCGAGTCGACCTGCTCGAACTGCAGTCGGCCTGCGAGGCCAATTACCTACGCTTGATGCGGCTACTGCCAGGCATGCGCAGTGCTTGCGACGCACGGCGCATCGCGATCAGTCAGGGCGACATGTTGCTCGGTGTGCTGGTGCTGGAAGTGCTGGAGAGCTGCCCCTACACCACGACCTTGCAGGTCAGTCAGGAGCATTGCCTGACCTGGCTGCCCGTGCCGAAGATGGAAGTGCGCGTCTATCACGATGCACGCATGGCCGAGGTCATTCGTGCCGAGAATGCCCGGCGTTTTCGCGGGATCTATCATTATCCCAACGCACAGATGCACCAGCCGGACGAGAAGAACCAACTCAACCTCTTCCTCGGCGAATGGTTGGGCCACTGCCTGGCCTGCGGTCACGAGCTCGAACCGGTGCTCTGATTTTCCTTCGCCACCAATGGCGGACGGCGGTCCGCAACCGATCTCCTGGCAGGTATGCCGCACGGTTCTGTGACCCAGGCCCACTTCCGAGGTTTACCCTCCTAGCGGGCTCCTACCATAATTCCGTTGCGATTTAGCTCAAGGAGAAGGGCCTTGCCTGGTGCGACCCTGACTGCTGTTGAAGATTCGGTTCTGCTGGTGCAGCTCACCGATAGCCATCTGTTTGCCGAAGCGGACGGCAAGCTGCTGGGCATGAATACGTGCGACAGCCTGGAGCGTGTAATCGAGCTGGCCATCGACGAGCAGCCGCGCATCGATCTGGTCCTGGCCACCGGCGATCTGTCGCAGGATGGCTCGGTGGCGTCATACCAGCGGTTTCGTCGGCTTGCCGAGCGCATCGAAGCCCCGGCGCGCTGGTGTCCGGGCAATCACGACGAGCTGGCGGCGATGCGCGAGGCCAGTCGCGGCAGCGCGCTGATGGAGCCTGTGCTGGAGATCGGCGGCTGGCGCGTGGTGATGCTCGATACCCTGGTGGCGGGCTCGGTATACGGCATGCTGCGCAGCGACCAACTCGATCTGCTCGATCAGGCGCTCAGCGAGGCCCCGGCCCACCATCATCTGATCTGTCTGCATCATCATCCAGTGTCCATCGGCAGTCGCTGGATGGATACCATCGGGCTGCGCAACCCGGATGCGCTGTTCGAGGTGCTGGACCGTCATAGCAACGTGCGGGCATTGCTCTGGGGGCACATCCATCAGGAGTTCGATCACTGGCGCAACGACTTGCGTTTGCTGGCGTCGCCTTCCACCGGCGTGCAGTTCACACCGCAGAGCGAGGATTTCCAGGTCGACAGCGCAGCGCCAGGCTATCGCTGGTTGCGGCTGTACGCTGATGGGCGATTGGACACCGAGGTTTCCCGGGTCAGCGGTATCGAATTCGAAATCGATTACAGTGTGAAGGGTTATTGAAGGCTTGCGGCTCCTGAGCTCGCGCGGTGGACCATGGCGTCGGACGCAGCGAACCGTTTCTGCTTGTTTCCTATCCATCTACTGCCTTGCGCATGCGCGTTGCCGGTCTGCTTGCAGATGACAGCGCGTGCCTTGTAGCCTTGCGGTTTTTCTACAGGCTGTATCGATGTCCAGTGATTCGCCTTCGATCCTTTATATACACGGCCTCAACAGCTCACCGCTTTCGCAGAAGGCGAGCCAACTGTCCGCTGCGTTGGAAAAACTGGGTTTGGCCGAGCGGCTGCGGGTTCCTGCGCTGCACCATCATCCTCGGCAGGCCATCGCCCAGCTTGAGGCATGCATCAGCGAGCTCGGGCGGCCGCTGCTGGTCGGCAGCTCGCTTGGCGGCTACTATGCGACGCACCTCGCCGAGCGGCATGGCCTGAAGGCCTTGCTGATCAACCCGGCCGTGACTCCGCATCGTCGCTTCGACGGTTACCTCGGGCCGCAGACGAACCTGTACAGCGGGGAGGTCTGGGAGCTGACCGAGGATCATGTCGCCGCGTTGGCTGAACTGGAGACCGCGCCACCGCAGGATGCCGAGCGTTATCAGGTCTGGTTGCAGACTGCCGACGAAACGCTGGATTACCGTGACGCTGCACAGTTCTATCGTGGCTGTGCGCTGCGTATTCAGGCCGGTGGTGACCATGGTTTTCAAGGCTTCAGCGAGCGCTTGCCGGCGCTGCTGGCCTTTGCCGGCGTCGCGCCGCAAATATGGCTGGAGCAGCTCTGACGGGCATGCGATTCGGAGCAACGCTGCCTGATCATGCGGCTAGCCGTCCGGGCGGTTTCACCCATGCGGCCCCGTCGTTTCATTCCGGTCGGTGTGCTGTTTTTTTCACAGTCCGCAAGGGCCAATTGTTCAGAACATAAGGACAGTGCCAGACAGATGTCTTATACCGCAGAAGCCATCGAGGTTCTTTCCGGCCTCGATCCGGTGCGCAAGCGCCCGGGCATGTACACCGACACCTCGCGGCCCAATCACCTGGCCCAGGAAGTCATCGACAACAGCGTCGACGAGGCCCTCGCCGGGCATGCCCGTTCGGTCCAGGTGATCCTGCATCAAGACAATTCGCTGGAAGTGATCGACGATGGCCGCGGCATGCCGGTCGACATCCATCCGGAAGAGGGCGTGCCGGGGGTCGAACTGATCCTCACCAAGCTGCATGCGGGTGGCAAGTTCTCCAACAAGAATTACCAGTTCTCCGGCGGCCTGCATGGCGTCGGTATTTCGGTGGTCAATGCCTTGTCCACGCGGGTCGAAGTGACGGTCAAGCGTGATGGCAGCGAGTACCGTATGAGCTTTGCCGACGGCTTCAAGGCAACCGATCTGGAAGTCATTGGCAGCGTTGGCAAACGCAATACCGGCACCAGTGTGCGTTTCTGGGCCGACCCGAAATACTTCGACTCCCCCAAGTTTTCCATCAGCCGGCTCAAGCATGTGCTCAAGGCCAAGGCCGTGCTCTGCCCGGGGCTGAGCGTCAGCTTCGAAGACAAGGGCAGCGGCGAGAAAGTCGAGTGGCACTATGAGGATGGCTTGCGCTCGTACCTGGTCGACTCGGTCAGCGATTACCTGCGTCTGCCCGATGAGCCCTTTGTCGGCACGCTGGCCGGCAACACCGAGGCGGTGGACTGGGCGCTGCTGTGGCTGCCGGAGGGCGGCGAAAGCGTTCAGGAAAGCTACGTCAACCTGATCCCGACGGCCCAGGGTGGCACCCACGTCAACGGCTTGCGCCAGGGCCTGCTGGACGCCATGCGCGAGTTCTGCGAGTTCCGCAACCTGCTGCCGCGTGGGCTGAAGCTGGCGCCGGAAGACATCTGGGAGCGCATTGCATTCGTTCTCTCGATGAAGATGCAGGAGCCGCAGTTCTCCGGTCAGACCAAAGAGCGCCTGTCGTCGCGCGAAGCCGCCGCGTTTGTTTCCGGTGTGGTCAAAGACGCCTTCAGCCTGTGGCTCAATGCGCACCCGGAGCTGGGCATGCAACTGGCCGAGCTGGCGATCAACAATGCCGGGCGCCGGCTCAAGGCCGGCAAGAAGGTCGAGCGCAAGAAGATCACCCAGGGCCCGGCTCTGCCCGGCAAGCTGGCCGACTGCGCAGGGCAGGACCCGATGCGTGCCGAGTTGTTCCTCGTCGAAGGTGACTCGGCAGGCGGCTCGGCTAAGCAGGCGCGGGACAAGGAATTCCAGGCGATCATGCCGTTGCGCGGCAAGATCCTGAATACCTGGGAAGTCGACGGCGGCGAAGTGCTTGCCAGTCAGGAGGTGCATGACATCGCCGTGGCGATTGGCGTCGACCCCGGCGCTGCCGACCTGGGCCAGCTGCGTTACGGCAAGATCTGCATCCTCGCAGACGCCGACTCCGACGGTCTGCATATCGCCACGCTGCTGTGTGCCTTGTTCGTTCAGCATTTCCGCCCGTTGGTGGAAGCCGGGCACGTCTATGTCGCCATGCCACCGCTGTATCGCATCGACCTGGGCAAGGACATTTTCTATGCGCTGGATGAGGCCGAGCGTGACGGCATCCTCGAGCGTCTGGTCGCCGAGAAGCGCCGCGGCAAGCCCCAGGTGACGCGATTCAAGGGCCTCGGTGAGATGAACCCGCCGCAGCTGCGCGAGACCACCATGGACCCCAATACCCGCCGTCTGGTGCAACTGACGCTGGACGACTTCGAAGGAACGCGCGAGATCATGGATATGTTGCTGGCCAAGAAGCGCGCCGGCGACCGCAAGAGCTGGCTCGAGTCCAAGGGCAACCTGGCGGAGGTGCTGGTTTGATCCGCCGCTGGCTGACCTTGCTCAGTCTGGTTTCGGCACCGCTCTGGGCCAATGAGCCGGCAGCAGAGCTGAAGTTGCTCAGCGAGCATCCGGTAGAGGGAATGGCAGGCGGCAACCTTTCCGGGATGGCCTGGTGCGGCGATGCCCTGTGGGCCGTTTCCGATCGCGTGGACGATGCCTTGTTTCGCCTGGATACCAGTGTCTCGCCCTGGCAGGCAGAGCCCGAGCGCTTCGAGGTTGGTCCGCCGCCGGACAGTGGCTTGCCCTGGGGCATGCGTATGCGCGCCTGGGTCAGTGGTCATGTGCGTGGCGGTCATCTGGACTTCGAGGGCTTGAGCTGCGACAGCGCTGGCAACCGTTACGTGGTCAGCGAGGCCGATGCCGCGGTGCTGCGGGTTAGCCCGGCAGGTACGGCGGAGTGGTTGCGGTTGCCCGATTCGCTGGTCCGCCAGGCGCGGGCGAGCGGCATGCTCTGGCATTTCAATGCGCTATTCGAAGGCATCGCCGTCGACCCAAAGGCCGAACGCATGTGGCTGGCGGCCGAGCGAGAGCGCCGCGGCCTGCTGGTGCTGCATCGCAAGCAGAGCAGCTGGCAATGCACCGGTGGCTGCGTACTCATGGCCCAGGGTGGCAATCAGCAGCCGCCCGCCGCGCTGGGCGATACGCCGTTGCCGCGCAGTTTCTCGGCACTGGCGTTCTTCGGCGACAAACTGTTCGTGCTGGAGCCCTCTGCCTATCGCGTGTGCCGACGCAGTCCGGCGAACGGAGCGGTCGAGCGCTGCTGGTCTTTCGCTGGCGAAGCGTTGACCGACGAGCGCCGCTACGGCGAGCCCTATGGCAATGCTGAAGCACTCTGGGTCGATGCCGAAGGGGCGTGGATCGGCGTTGATAACAATGGCAAGGCGCGTGGCGATGGCGAGAAACGTCCGATCGTCTGGCGCTTCGCTGCGCCGGAGGGCGGCTGGATGGCCCGGCCGTGAGCCAGACAGCCGGGCGTCGTGCCGGGCGCGTGATGCTGGTGCTGGCCTGGGGCGCTGGGCTGTTCCTGGCCACTCGCTTCTTCGCGGCTTGGGAAGAAGGCCGAATCAACCCCAACCGCGAACCTGTGTCGCTGGTGCAGGGTGAGCAGGTAGAAGTACAGCTGGCCGGCAATGCCCAAGGGCATTTCGTCGCCAGCGGACGTATCAATGGTGAGCCGGTGACCTTTCTGCTCGATACCGGCGCCACCGATGTCGCCATCCCCGCTGAGCTGGCCGAGCGTCTGGGCTTGCAACGTGGCGCAGCGGTAATGCTGCACACCGCCAATGGCCAGACCACCGGCTATCGAACCGTGCTGTCGAGCCTGGATCTCGGTGACATTCGCCTGCACGACGTGCGTGCCCTCGTCGCCCCCGGCTTTCGCAGCGAACAGGTGCTGCTCGGCATGAGTGCCCTGAAACAACTTGAATTCACCCAGCGCGCCGGCACCCTGGTGCTGCGCCAGCATGTAACGGATCGACCATGAGCGAATCCCTCGACCTGAGCCTGGACGGCGTGGAGCGTCGCTCCCTTGCCGATTTCACCGAGCAGGCGTACCTCAACTACTCCATGTACGTGATCATGGATCGCGCACTGCCGCATATCGGCGACGGCCTGAAGCCCGTGCAGCGACGGATCATCTATGCCATGAGCGAGCTCGGCCTGAACGCCGACGCCAAGCACAAGAAGTCCGCGCGTACCGTGGGTGACGTGCTCGGTAAATTCCACCCGCATGGTGACAGCGCCTGTTACGAAGCCATGGTGCTGATGGCTCAGCCGTTCAGCTATCGCTACACGCTGGTCGATGGCCAGGGTAACTGGGGCGCCCCGGACGATCCCAAGTCCTTCGCCGCGATGCGATACACCGAGGCGCGGCTGTCGCGTTACTCCGAGGTGCTGCTCAGCGAGTTGGGGCAGGGCACGGTGGAGTGGGTACCGAACTTCGATGGCACCCTCGACGAGCCGGCGACCCTACCGGCGCGGCTGCCCAACCTGCTGCTCAACGGTACCACCGGTATCGCCGTGGGCATGGCCACGGACGTACCGCCGCATAACCTGCGGGAAGTGGCAGCCGCCTGCGTGCGTTTGCTCGATGAGCCTAGTGCGAGCGTGGAGCAGCTCTGCGAGCACGTGCGGGGTCCGGACTTTCCGACCGAGGCGGAGATCATCACCCCGCGCGCCGACCTGCTGAAGATTTACGAGACCGGCCGTGGCTCGGTACGCATGCGTGCGGTCTACCGGGTCGAAGACGGCGACATCGTGGTCACCGCGCTGCCGCATCAGGTGTCCGGTTCGAAAGTGCTCGAGCAGATCGCCGGGCAGATGCAGGCCAAGAAGTTGCCGATGGTGGCTGACCTGCGCGATGAATCCGATCATGAGAACCCATGCCGCATCGTCATCATCCCGCGCTCCAACCGAGTCGATGTGGAAGGGCTGATGCAGCACCTGTTCGCCACTACCGATCTGGAGTCCAGCTACCGGGTCAACGCCAACGTCATCGGTCTCGACGGTCGTCCGCAGGTGAAGAACCTGCGTACCCTGCTCAGCGAGTGGCTGACCTACCGCATCGGCACCGTGCGGCGCCGTTTGCAGTTCCGCCTGGACAAGGTCGAGAAGCGCCTGCACCTGTTGGAAGGTTTGTTGGTGGCCTTCCTCAATCTCGACGAGGTGATTCATATCATCCGTACCGAGGATCAGCCCAAGCCGGTGCTGATGGCGCGCTTCGAGTTATCCGAGCTGCAGGCCGACTACATCCTCGACACGCGCCTGCGCCAACTGGCGCGCCTGGAAGAGATGAAGATCCGCGGCGAGCAGGACGAGCTGGCCAAGGAGCGCGAGAAGCTGCTGGCGCTGCTGGGCAGCGAGGCCAAGCTGAAAAAGCTGGTACGCAAGGAGCTGCTGGCAGACGCAGAAACCTATGGCGACGCGCGTCGCTCGCCGATTGTCGAGCGTGCCGAGGCGCGGGCGTTGTCGGAGAACGAGCTGCTCCCTTCCGAGCCAGTGACCGTGGTGATTTCCGAGAAGGGCTGGGCGCGTTGTGCCAAGGGCCACGATATCGACGCCACGGGGCTTTCCTACAAAGCCGGCGACGGTTTCAAGACCGCAGCGGCGGGGCGCTCGAATCAGTACGCGGTGTTCATCGATTCTACCGGGCGCAGCTACTCGCTGGCGGCGCACTCCCTGCCGTCCGCGCGCGGCCAGGGCGAGCCGCTCACTGGCCGACTGGCACCGCCGCCGGGGGCGAGCTTCGAATGCGTGTTGCTGCCCGAAGATGATGCGCTCTACGTGATCGCTTCGGATGCCGGCTACGGGTTCGTCGTCAAGGGTGAGGATCTGCAGGCCAAGAACAAGGCCGGCAAGGCTCTGCTCTCGCTACCCAAGGGTGCCAAGGTCGTTGCGCCTCGACCGCTGGCCAGTCGCGATGACGACTGGTTGGCCGCTGTGACCACCGAGGGTCGCCTGCTGGTGTTCCCGGTCCGTGACTTGCCGCAGCTGGGCAAGGGCAAGGGCAACAAGATCATCGGTATCCCCGGCGAGCGCGTCGCCAGTCGTGAGGAGTACCTGATCGACCTCGCCCTGTTGCCGGCTGGCGCCACTCTGGTGTTGCAGGCGGGCAAACGCACACTGTCGCTCAAGGCCGAGGATCTGGAACATTACAAAGGCGAGCGTGGCAGGCGCGGTAACAAGCTGCCGCGGGGCTTCCAGCGCGTCGAGGGCCTGCTGGTCGAAGTGTGACAATGTGCATTGGCGCTGGAATCGAAGGCCGCTTTCACGGAAGATAGCGGCCTTTCCAGCCTGTGGCATTTGGCCCGGTGCTTTCTTTCGCGTCGGCGGAGTCGATTGTTTGGTGCGCTTTGAGCGCAAGGCTTCGTTGGCTTACGAGTCAAGAGCGGCCTGAACTTTGGTGTTATGACGGTAATGAAGAACTTGCTGCGTGTTCCGACTGTTTTGTTGCTCGCCAGCATTGGCCTGACCGGCTGTGTTGGCCTGCAGCCGGCTCCGATGTATCGGCTGGACAGCGGTACGACCGAGATGCCGGAGCGCACCGACGGTGCCGCCGTGTTGTTGGCGCCGGTTACCCTGGCCGACTATCTGCAGCGCGACGCGCTGCTCCAGCGCCTGGCCGATGGCAGCTTGGCTGCCAACGATCAGCAGGCGCGTTGGGCGGGCAGCCTGCAGGCCGACATCGAGCAGCTGCTGCTACGCCAACTGGCCTGGCGCCTGGATACGCAAAGCCTGGTGCTCGGTCCGGCAGATGATGGGTTTGCACCGGAAGTGCAGATCGAGCTGTCCATCACCCGTCTCGATTCGGGGCCTGCATACCCGGCGGTGCTGGAGGCACAGTGGCGTCTGCGAGACAAGGAGGGCAAGCATCTGGGCAGCCGTCTGGTGCGTCTGCAGGAAGAGCATCAGGGTGGTGCGTCCGACCAGGTAAGAGCGCAGAGCGTACTGCTGCAGCGCTTGAGCGAGATGGTCGCTGGCGCCGTCGAACCCGCGTTGGTCGCCAAGAATCCACCGAAGCCCGCGCCGGTCAAGCCGCGGGTGAACCGATCAGCCGAGGCCCCTGCACCGCGCATTCCCGCGGCGGAGCCGATCCGGACCGACATGGAAGTGTTCCGCTTCTGAGCTGGACAGCGACGCATCTTCAATAAAAAAAGCCCGATCAGTCAGTCTGGTCGGGCTTTTTGCTTTCTGCTGACTCCCCGCGCTGGTCGCGGTCTCGAGGCCTGTCAGAGCGCGCGGCTGCGCAGCTCGTGCATGCGTGCGAGCTGGCGCTCGAGCAGCGAGGGATAGGGGTCGAGCAGGCGCTCGACGCAGCAGGCGCCTTCGGGACTGGCAATTGGGCGAATGCGCGCGCGCTGTTGGATAAGTCGATCATCGCTGATGCTGCGTTCGACCAGCAGCAGGTTGCGGCTATGCAGCGACATTTCCAGGGCAGCCTGCGCTGGCTCGCTGAGCAGCAGATCGCCCTGGCTCAGGTCGAACAGGTTGTCACCCTGGGTCAGGCCAAGCTGCAGTTGCAGGCTAATGCCGATGTCTGCGACGTCGATCTGCAGAGCATGGCCGAGGGCCCGCATCAACTCGCCGCAGCAGATCGCGTGGGTCAGGTAATTCTGCTCGTCGTCCTGACTGTGGAACAGCATCAGGCTGCTGCCATCATTGAGGGTGTGCAGTTCGGCCTGGTAAAGCGTGGCGGCCTGCTGCAGGCAGTCGCGATAGCGCTGCAGCAGCTCGGTCAGGCGAGGCCGCGGCAGGCGGCGCAGTTGCTCCTGTCCGCCGAGCTGGATAGCCAGGACTGCGCTGCGAGTCGGTTGCGCTGGTTTTGGTGCCGGTACAGCACTGCTCGACAGGGGCGAGGTGTCGAATGCAACCTCGTCGTCGAGCATTTCCAGATCGTCATCATCCGGGTTTGCCGAAAAGCGGGGCGGGCGCTGCGGCTGCTCGTCCAGCTCGATATCGAAGCGATCCGGCTGTTTCGCGAAGGATGGCTCGCTGCTGCCGCGATCGTCATCCTGTTCGAAATAGTCGTCTTCGAGAGCGTCGCTCAGATCCAGCTCCGGTTCAGGCTTCTCCGGCACCAGGCGAGCCTGCAGTTGCCGTGCAAGATCACCAATCTCGTCCTGGCGTCCAGCACCCGGGGCGGGGTCGTCCGGGTCGCGGAGCCACAGACGCAACTGCATCAGCGGCGTCGCCAGCTGCCGGCCCAGGCGCAGGCTGAGGATCAGCGTCAACGCCAGCAGAATCAGGCTGAGCAAGCCCATGCTTTGCAGGCTGATGGTCATCGGTTGCTGGAACTGCTGCATGTCGAGGCTGACGCGCAGGTGCCCGGCAATCACCTCCTGAAAGCTGATCGGAGTCGAATACAGGCCGGAGTCGTCACCGAGCAGGCCTTGTTGAGGACGCGTGCCGGATTCGGCAAGCACGCGGTTATCGACGCTATAGATTGCCGCATGGGCGACCAGCGGGTTCTTTACCAGATTACTGAGCAGCACGTTGAGGCTGAGAATGTCGTTGGCCACCAGCAGGTCGGTGGCCGAGGCGGCCGTCTGGGTGATCAGGCTCTGGCCGAGAGCGTCGGCCTGTTGCTCCATGGCGTGCTTGAACTGCATGCCGATCACCCACGCGTAGATGACCAGCGCCAGCGCCACCAGTAGCAGCGTGTGGGCGGCAATACGCAATACCAGCGGCACACGGTGCTGGCGCGCTGCGCGATAGAGCATCAGGAAGAAATTGTCTGGCTTTACGGATGCGGGCCGGTTCACAGAGCGCGGCTCTTCTCGTCGGGAAATTGCCGAGCAGTATACGTAAAGCGCAGGAGGCGCTGAAGGTCTGCGCCTGCAAGCTGACGAATTGCGTTGAAACCGGCACTAACCTGCCTGATTGTGCTGGCGCACCGCCTGCCCAGTGTTCGGGTCAGCTGAGGTAGAATGCCGGCCTTCATTGCCTGTCATGGGAGCTGCGCCTTGCGCGAAATTGTCCTGATCAATATCACCGGTGAAGACCGCCCGGGCCTGACCGCGGCCATTACCGGCGTGCTCGCCCAGGGTGGCGTGAACATCCTCGACATCGGCCAGGCAGTGATCCATGACACCCTGTCGTTCGGCATCCTCATCGAGATTCCGGATAACGAGCGCGCCTCGTCGGTGCTAAAGGACGTGCTGTTCATGGGCTACAAGCACGATCAGCAGGTGCGCTTCACGCCTGTCGCAGAGGCCGACTATCAGCATTGGGTGGCCGGGCAGGGCAAGCCTCGGCACATTGTCACGCTGCTGACGCGCAAGGTCACTGCCGAGCAGCTGCAGCGGGTAAGTTCGATCACCGCCAAATACGGCCTCAATATCGACCATATCGATCGGCTGTCCGGACGCATGCCGCTGGACATGCCGGAAGAACTGGGCAAGGGCTGCATCGAGTTCTCGGTGCGCGGCGAGCCGGCTGATACTGCGGCCCTGCGCGCCGAGTTCCTCAGTGTGGCGCAAGAGCTCAACGTCGATATCGCCTTCCAGCGCGATTCGGTCTACCGGCGCAACCGTCGTCTGGCCGTATTCGACATGGACTCGACCCTGATCGAGGCCGAGGTCATCGACGAGCTGGCCAAGGCGGCCGGGGTTGGCGAGCAGGTTTCCGAGATCACCGAGCGTGCGATGCGTGGCGAACTGGATTTCCGTGCCAGCTTCAAGGAGCGTCTGGCGTTGCTGGAGGGACTGTCGGAGGACGTGCTCGCCGATATCGGTGCCAGCCTGCGCCTGACCGAGGGCGCCGAAGTACTGTTCGCCGAGCTCAAGCGTCTGGGTTACAAGACGGCGATTCTGTCCGGCGGCTTCAGCTACTTCGCCAAGCAGCTGCAGGCAAAGCTCGGCATCGATTACGTGTTCGCCAACGAACTGCAGATCGAGAACGGCAAGGTCACCGGCGTGGCGGTGGAGCCAATCGTCGATGCGCAGCGCAAGGCTGACCTGCTGCGCCAGCTGGCCGAGCAGGAAGGTTTGTGTCTGGAGCAGACCATTGCTGTAGGGGATGGCGCCAACGACCTGCCGATGCTCGGCCTGGCCGGGCTGGGCGTCGCCTTCCGCGCCAAGCCGCTGGTCAAGCAGTCGGCCAAGCAGGCGATTTCCACCCTCGGCCTGGACGGCATCCTCTATCTGCTGGGCTTTCGAGACCGCGAAGGCTCGGAGTAAAAGCGGGCGCAGGCTTCAAGCGAAAAGCGCCAAGAGCAACGAAGCCCTGAGTCGATGCCGATTCAGGGCTTTCTATTTGTCGTCCGCTGCTTGTGGGATTTCCTTGCCTCAGGGTTTGATCGCCACTTTCAGCACACCGTCGCGCTGATTGGCAAACAGGTCGTAGGCGTCGGTGATGTTGTCCAGCGCATATTTATGCGTCACCAGCAGGCCCAGATCGACGCGTCCGGACGCGACCACATTGAGCAGCCGCCGCATACGCTCCTTGCCGCCCGGACACAGCGAGGTGACGATCTTGTTGTCACCCAGGCCGGCATGGAAGGCGCCTAGCGGAATGGTCAGATCGCTGGAGTAGACGCCCAGGCTGGACAAGGTGCCGCCCGGCTTGAGCACGCGCAGGGCGCTCTCGAAGGTCGATTGCAGGCCCAGCGCTTCGATCGAAGCGTCGGCACCGCGTCCGCTGGTCAGCTTGAGCACCTCGTCCACTACATCGACGTTGCGGAAATTGAGCGTCACATCGGCGCCCATCTTGCGCGCGATATCCAGGCGCGCATCGACACCGTCGACGGCGATGATGGTACTGGCGCCGCGCAGCTTGGCCCCGGCGGTGGCGCACAGACCGATAGGCCCCTGGGCGAAGATCACCACGATGTCGCCGATCTTGATGTTGGCGGCCTCGGCGCCGGCGAAGCCGGTGGACATGATGTCGGGGCACATCAGCACCTGCTCGTCGGTCAGACCGTCCGGCACCGGTGCCAGGTTGGCCTGGGCATCGGGCACCAGCACGTACTCGGCCTGGGTGCCGTCGATGGTGTTGCCGAAGCGCCAGCCGCCCATGGGCTTGTAGCCGTGGCACGAGCAGCCGCCATCCTGCGAGGGAAGGCCGTCCTGGCAGGCGTAGGAGGTGAAACTCGGGCAGATCGCGCCGGCGATCACCCGCTGGCCTTCCTGATAGCCCTTGACGTTGCTGCCCAGTTTTTCGATGACGCCCACCGGTTCATGACCGATGGTCAGCCCAGCGGCTACTGGATATTCCCCTTTGAGGATGTGCACATCGGTGCCACAGATGGTGGTCGTGGTGATGCGCAGCAGGGCGTCGTTGGGTCCGATTTCGGGGATGGGCTTGTCCTGCAGCTCGATACGGCCCGGTTCTACGAACACGGCGGCTTTCATCATGGCCATGGTGGGACTCCTTTTGGATTCGAAGGCGTCCAAACACTCTAGCCCAGCGGCACGTCCGGCGGATGACCGCGGTCAAGCCGCGCTCGATTGGGCGGGGCGCACATGCCGGGGGCTGAACCATGTCAGCCCCGCATCGGAGTTACTCTTCGTCGGAGGAGAAGTCGTAGTCCATCGACTGGCTAGGGCCTTGCAGGTAGTGGCCCTGGATGTAGCTGACGCCGGCTTGCCAAAGCGTGGCGAGCACGGTGGCGCTTTCGACGAAGGGTACGATGCTCTGCTTCTGCTGCTCGTGCAGATCGGCAAGCAGCGTCTTCAGCGCTTCCTGGTTTTCCTGGCGGGTGAGGTCCTGGGTGTAGGAACCGTCGACCTTGATGAAGCCGGCGTCGAGGTGCTTGAGCGTATTGAACGGGTTGAGCACGCAGCCGAACTGGGCCAGTCCGATATGGCAGCCGAGCCCCCTCAGTCCCTGAGCCAACGCCTTGGCAGGCTTCAGATAAGCCACGGCATCGGCTTCACCGAACTCGAACACCAGTGAGTCGCCTGGAAGACGCGATGCTTTCAATACCACGCCAAGCCATGGCAGCAGGCTGGGGTCCTGCAGACTGGCGGCGCAAAGGTGCAGGAACAGCCGCGTGCGATGCCCTTTGGCGCGATGCTCGGCCAACAGCTTGATGGAATTGAGGATTACCCAGCGATCAATCTTGGCGGACAGCCCGACATCGGCAGCGGTGCTGAGAAACTCGTTCGGCGGAACCTCTGCTCCCTGCGGGTCGAGCAGGCGCAGGAGAACTTCGTAATGCTCGAAGCTGTCGCCACGCAGGCTGATGATCGGCTGGAACAGCAAACGAAAACTGTTGTTTTCCAGCGCTTGCCTGAGCATCGCGGCGATGTCGCCACGGTTGGCTGCAGCGGCCAGCTCGTCTGCCGGATCGTAGATCTTCAGCGCATTGCCGTCGCTCAGTTCGTCAGCGCAGCGATGGGCGCGCTCGATCGCGTCCTGCGCCTTGGCGGTTTTTTCGTCCAGCCCGGCGACGCCGATGCTCAAGGTTGTCTGCACCGTACGCCCGCCAACATCGAGCAGATGGCCTTCGACCTTGCTCAGCAACTTGCGCAGCTCCGGCTCGGCCAGCTGCGGAATGACCCCCGGCTGCAGTACGGTAAAGACGTCGTCGGCGAAGCGAGCCAGCTGGGTTTCGGCGGGGAAGTGGCCGCGTAGCAGAATGGCCAGCTGGTTGAGCAGCTGGTCGGAATCGGTCAGGCCTATTTCGGCCTGCAATGCAGCGAAGCGATCGATCCGGATATAGGCGAGGCTGGCGGTCTGGCCGGCATTGACGGCGCGCTCGACGGCGGCATCCATCACCTCGAGAAAACTGTTGCGGTTGAGCAGGCCGGTGACCGGGTCCTGGCTGCTGATCTCGCGCAGTTTCTGCAGTTCGGCGCTGTCGTTCTCGGCGCGGATGACCACCTGAATGCAGGGTTCGCCGTCATACGCCGCTGGCGAGAAATGCATGCGCGTCTTGAGCGTTTCACCATCGGCACGAACGCCGCCGCAGGCGAGTTCGGCACTGCCTTCGAGGGTCTGGTAGTTCTTCAGGAATGCCTTGAAGGTGCTCTGATCGCTGCCGCTGATCAGGTCGATCATCGGCATGCCTTCGAGGTCTTCCACGTCGGCGTAGCCGAACAGCTCCAGGTAGGCGCGGTTGGCGTAGATATGCATACCGTCATGGACGTAGGCGATGGCGTCCACGGAGCTGTCGAGCAGCAATTGGCAGCGTTTTTCCGCTTCGCGCAGGGCGACCTCGGCCGAGCGGCGCGCGCGGCGCTCCTCGAGGTTGGCCAGCTCACGATTGGCCACCAGCAGCAGCCATTCATCCTCACCTTGCGGCAGCGCATCCTGCGCACCGAGCATGAGTGCATCGGTGATCGCTTCGGCATCGTTGCCAGCGGTCAGCTGGATGATCGGGATGTCCTTGGCCTGCCGGCGGATGGCGGCTATCGCTTCGCTGGGGTCGAGATTTTCGCTCTGCGGTGCGTTGATCAGCAGGTCCCAGGTCTGTTTCAGGGCTTCAGCCAGATCGTCGCTGGAGGTGAGACGATGCACTCGGGTCGCCTGTCCGGCATTGCGGAAGAGACTGACCAGTCGCTCGGCTTCGTTCTGCGAGTCTTCGAGGATCAGCAGACGGATGGTTTTCTTTTGCAGGGCCATGGCAACAGCTTAAGTGCGCGCCGAGAGGGCGCGGGCAGGCAAGAATGCGAGAGTCGGCAATCTACAGCGACTTCCAGAGTGAGTCAAAATCTTCATCCCCGCTCGTCGTGTGGCCTTTCCAGCCTGTGACGGGGGTCTCTCGCCCTGAAGAGGCCTGTCCGATGGTGCGGTATTCGAACTGGTTGTAGTTGCCCGTGCTGGCCCGGCGGCGGTCCAGTACGGCGCGCTGTTCCTCACCGTTACGGTTGATCTGCACCTTGTGACCTTCCTGGAACGGCAGGCGCGGGGCGATCAGCATCGCCGGCTGGGATATCGCTGCGATCTCCGGCAACAGCAGGGCCCGGAGGTATTCGCTGCCCTGATCCACCTTGCGCAGCAGGCGCAGGCCGCATGGCTGGGCGTGGGGAGCGATCAGCTGGACGCCCATCTGGGTGCTGCCGCCGCGGACCTGACGAATCCAGCGCACCACGGCAATGCTCCAGCTCTGCGCGGCGCCTTCGCGCAACCCCAGTAGCTCGCCGGCCTGTAACTGGCTCGGTACTTCCCCCTCCCAGGCCAGGCAGTAGCCGCCGGGGCTGTGGTCCACGAGCTGGATTTGGTAGATGGGATAGCTCTCGGTTGTGGTAGAGCGCTGAGATGCTGCGCTAGCGGCTGCCTTTGCGCGGGTTGCAGGCGCTGGGCGAGGAAGGTCGGGTCTGACGAACTCGATGTGGTCATGCATCGGCAGCAGCTCGGCGCTACTGCTTTGCGCATCGAAAGCATTGGCCCAGACGTCCGCCGCGCCATTGTGCAGCTTGAAGACTGCGCAATTGGAGCTGTGCGGCAGCTCGAGCACCTCGTTGAACGGCCGTTGACCGGCAAGCTCGTAGTGCAGTGCAGTCATGCCGATACACAGGGTCATCGTGCCTTGAGCCGGAATGCGCTGGAAGGTGCGCTCGGAAATGGCACCCCAGGCCGAGCTCAGATGGCGCAGCAGGTCGTCATCCAGCCCGGTTGCCGCGGGAAGACGCGTCAGCTGACGGTTGTCGGCGGCCAGTCGCAGATGCTCGTCGATGACCTCGACCAGCATCGAGGTATCGATACCGAGCAGGTTCTGCTGATCGCGGTCGGGAAACAGTGACCGGTAGCGCGGCGCTCCATCGACTACTGGCGAGAACAGGAACAGGCTGCTCGGCACGCTGGCAACCTGAACACTGGCCATTGCGCTCCACGCCTCTAGCGCAGCAGCGAGTTTGACGATGCTCTGCTGGCGCATCTGGTTGCAGCGGGCACAGCCGAGCAGCAGCGAAGCCAGGTAGATCTGCTCCGCGCTCAGTCCCTGGGCATGGCGCGCCAGCGGATCGCGGATGAGAAGGCGCTCGGTTCCCTGCTCGACTGCCAGCTGGTAAAGCTGATGCAGTTCGAGCCACAGGCCGGGAGCGGCCGGACCATAGAGTTGCGTGGAGCGGATCAGTAGAGCGCCCAAGCTGTGTATGGCGCGCTGCAGGGCAACCGAAAGCAGCTGCTGGCGGTCCCGCTCGGGTTGCGCGACCACGCGCACGACGATCAGCTTGTAACCGACGGCAAGGTGGTTCTGCAGCGCCTGGCAGAGCCCCGCAACCTTGCGTGGTCGCTCACTGAGGACGATAGGCTGGTTGACGTAGTGCTTTTCCAGCTGTGTGCAGACGAAATGAACGTCCGGCCGCAGCAGCTCGAGCAACTGCAGGCGCGTTTCCGAGGCGATGCGTAACTGGTTGAGCTCGATCAGCGCCTGATAGAGCTGTCGCGCGGTTTCGCCGATGTTGGCCTTGGGCAACCCGGCAAGCCAGCCTGCCACCCCGCGAACGCTGGCGTCGCAGAAGGACAGGCTCTGCCGAGTCGGTGCGGGTGCGCGCAACAGCAGATGGTGGCTCTGTCTATCCAAAACGGGAGGGCTCCGCGGCGGCTCAGGGCATAGGTAAATGTGAACTCTATCAATATCTGCCGCGCAGGGCAGGACTAAATGATGGCTCAGTGATATTACCCGACATTCGGCACCCGTCGACTACCGAATTGTCGCGCCAGCCCGCTGGCTGGGTTAGCTCAGCTCCGTTGGTTCGATCAGCGCGCTGGTCGAAATGGCCTCGGCCTGTCCCAGCGCTTCGCCCATGCAGACCGGGCTCAGCGGGCCCAGCTGTTCGGCCCAGCGCACCTGGTCCGGGCCGAACAGCAGAATGACGGTGGAGCCCAGCTTGAAGCGGCCCATCTCCGCACCCTTCTCCAAGTGAATGGGCGCGCGCGCCGCTTCGTCGTAGCGGACGGTCTTCAAGGTGCGCTTGGGCGGCGTGACCAGGCCGGCCCAGACGGTTTCGATACTGGCGACGATCATGGCGCCGACCAGCACCATGGCCATGGGGCCATGCTCGGTGTCGAACAGGCAGACCACCCGTTCGTTGCGTGCGAACAGTTCCGGTACGCCCTGGGCGGTGACGGTATTGACCGAGAAGATCCGCCCCGGCACATAGACCATTTCGCGCAGCGTTCCGCTGACCGGCATATGTACGCGGTGGTAATCCTTGGGCGAAAGATAGACGGTGGCAAAAGCGCCGCCCATGAAAGGCGCAGCGCGCTCGTGATCACCGCCGAGCAGTTCCATGGCGCTGAAGCTGTGACCCTTGGCCTGGAAGATACGGCCCTGCTCGATTTGTCCGAGCTGACTGATGGCACCGTCGCAAGGGTTGAGAATCGCACCGGGGGTCGTGTCCAGCGGGCGGGCGCCGTCCTTCAGCGCGCGGGTGAAGAAGGCGTTGAAGTGCTCGTATGCGGTGGGCTCTTCGGTTTGCGCTTCGCGCATGTCGACCTGGAAATGGCGCACGAACCACTTGATGAAGGTGTTCTTCACCCAGGGCAAGCGGCATTCGGCCAGGCATCCGGCCAGGCGCGAGATGAGGTGATGCGGCAGCACGTATTGGCTGATGACGAACAAGCGATCTTTCATGTTTGACCTTTTCATTGCTGCACCGGGGTGTCAGGCAGATTGCCCCATTCGGACCAAGAGCCGGCATAGCCTTTGACGCGGGGATAGCCCAGGGCCTTGGCCAGCAAATAGGTGAGGCCAGAGCGGTGGTGTGTCTGGCAGTGGGTGATGATTTCCTTCTCCGCAACGATACCAAGCGCCTGCAGCTGTTCGGCGATGTCTTCACGGATGCGTAGTGCGCGGGCGGGATCCATGGCGGCAGTCCACTCGAAGTTGATCGCGCCCGGAATATGCCCGCCACGTGCGGCGAAGAGTTTCTCGCCGCGGTATTCCGCCGGTGAGCGCGCATCCCAGATCACCAGATCCTCGGCGCCGAGACGGCTTTCGATATAGGTGCGGGTTGCGGTGGGGGCATCGTCCAGCGCCAGGCTCGGTGAGCCGGATGCCGCTGCGGGCACTTCCTGAGTCAGCGGGCGCGCTTCCTCCAGCCAGGCGCGCAGCCCGCCGTTGAGGTAGTGATAGCGATGATGGCCAATGACGTCGAGTAGCCAGATGAAACGTCCCGCCCAGCCGCCGCCTTCGTCGTCGTACACCACGTAGACGGCATCGGCCCGATGGCCCAGTGCGCCGAACAGTCGCTCCAATTGAGCCTGCGGCGGAAGCAGGCCGGGTGCCGGTGGCTGGCCGAGCTGAGTCTGTTTGGGATCGACGAAGCGAGCGCCAGGCAGATGGCCTTCGGCGTAACGCGAAGCACTGGTCAGGTCGACCAGGATCAGCTCGGGCGCATCGAGGCGCGGGGCGAGGTCGGCGGGCTCGATCACCAGCGGCAGGTTGGAAAAGGCGGACACGGCAGGCCTCGACTAGTCGTAGAAGAGGCGAAGTCTAGCGAAAAAGCTCAGGCCCCGCGCCTGCTGAAAAGGCTCAATGCGCGCTCGATGCACTGGGATGTTTTAGCGAATGTTTGCAGCGTCGCATCGGCAATGGCTGCGCCGTTCTGGTCGGCAACGATCAGCATCAACACGCGGCCGTCGATGCCCAGCGAGCGCAACAGCAGGTGCTCTCCGGCGAACAGGGCCTTCAGCGTGCCCGGCAGCAACGCGGAGAACTGCGCCATATTGGCTGGCTGAAGGCGCAGTTGTGCGGGCTTCTCCAGCAGTCGGCGCAGTATCTGGCTTTGTTCCGCGGCCAGGGTCAGTCGCGCGGCATCGCCCGGCAGACCGACACATTGCTGGGCGACGAGACGATTCTGCTTGCGATCGACCAGCATGATCAGCGAACGCTGCAGGCCGGCGCAGGTCAGCGCCTGGCTGGCACTGGCGGTCAGTTGCAGTACGTTGCTGAATGGAGTTGGCTCACTGAGCAGCCGACGACAGTGCTCACGCCATTCGGCGAGTTCGGCTTGGTTGGGAGCGGGAGCCGGGCGCAGTGTCTGGAAACGGCTTCCGGTTGGCCACAGCAACCCCTGGGCCGGATGCCAGAGATCGGTTCGGCCGAACTCGCGCGCGTTGATCACGGCCTGCTGGTGCACCATCTGCTGCAGTTCGCCCAGCGGAACCTGCAGATACAAGCCGGCCAGCCGCTGCCAGCGCAAACTGTGCACGCCTCCCCAGCTGTGATGCGATGACAGCGCCAGGCCATTGGCCAGGACGATGGTGTTGCTCGGCAGGGTCACCCAGCGGCGCAGATCCGGGTCGGCATCGAGCATCTGCTGCTGATGCAGGGGGTGCTCGTTGTCGCGGGCGATATGCAGCGCCTTGATCAGCATGCGTCGATCACCGCCGAGCAGACGGTAGCCCTGGACGACCCAATCCGGCAGGCGCCAGTGCTCGGCGAGTTTGAGGAACAACTCCAGCAGCGGCACTCCGAGCAGTTCGCGCTCGACACGGCTGGCCGGCTCGCCCTTGACCAGTACCCGCTGCTCCCAGCTATCGAGCAGGTGCGGAAAGGCCCCGACCAGCGCCCAGGCGGGGGCGAGGAACAGCAGGCTGCCCCAGTGGATGTCCTGCCAGAGTCTTGCCAGTCGCGCGGCGAACAAACCGTTGGCCTGCTGACTGGCGTGGCGGCTGATCAGCACCAGTTGGCGCAGCGGCTGCGGCATCGCATCGGCTTCCATCGCGGGAATGCGCGCCAGCAGGACTTCCGCGCGTTGCAGGCCAATGCGGCTGAGCGCCACTTCCAGGCTCTCGGCAGGCTGCCCATCACCAATGCCGCGGTTAGCTTCCTGTATGAAGCGCAGCGCCAGCACCGGGCTGTCCTGAATCAGTTCGGCAATCTGCCGCATCGACTTGCTGCTGTCGCGCAGCGCCAGGCGCACCTTGCCATGAACGGCGGCGAATGCTGGCAGCGGAGCATCATCGAGAAGCTTGATCCAGGCGGGTATGGTGCGGGGTAACTGTGGTGTGGTGGTCATGACCGAACTGGCTTTTCATCGGGATGGCCTTTAGTCTGGCGCAAAAGTTCCGATAACCAGAACAATTCTTCCAACATTCCTTCTGCAAGGCCGTCTGGCGGCGATTCAGGGCGGTTTCTGCCTGCGGTCCGGACAGCTCGTAACCAGGTTTCAGACGTACCTCTATGGTCAAAATCATCGGCATCATCGTCGTGTTCGCCAGCGTGCTGGGCGGGTTCGTTCTCTCTGGCGGCAAGATCGGCGCGCTCATCCATCCATTCGAGGTGATGATCATCGGCGGTGCGGCGCTGGGTGGCTTTCTGCAGGCCAACCCCGCCAGTACCACCATGCTGGTGTTCAAGAAGTCGCTGAAGATGTTCAGCACACGCTTCACCCATGCCTATTACCTGGAAGTGCTCAGCCTGCTCTACTCGATTCTCAACAAGAGTCGCCGTGAAGGCATGATGGCGATCGAGGCCGATCTGGAAGATCCGGCCGCGAGCCCGCTGTTCAGCAAGTACCCTGGCTTCCTGCAGGACGAGCGGATGACCGCCTTCACCTGTGATTACCTGCGCATCATGTCGTCGGGCAACATGGCGCCCCACGAACTCGAAGGCCTGTTCGACATGGAACTGAACAGCCTGAAAGAAGAACTCGAACATCCCTCCCATGCCGTCGCCAAGGTGGCGGACGGCCTGCCTGCGATGGGTATCGTCGCGGCGGTACTGGGCATCGTGATCACCATGTCGATCCTCGCCGAGGCGGATAACGCGATGATTGGTTACAAGGTCGGTTCGGCGCTGGTCGGTACGTTCCTCGGTATTCTTGCCTCCTATGGCTTCTTCGGGCCGCTGGCCGCGGCCCTGGAGCACGACGCCAAGGAAGAGCTGAACGTTTACGAGGCGATCAAGGCAACGCTGGTCGCTTCGGCATCCGGCATGCCGCCGACCCTGGCCGTCGAGTTCGGGCGCAAGGTTCTTTATCCGGCGCACCGCCCGAGCTTCGCCGAGCTCGAGCAAGCCATGCGCGGCAGCTAAAGGTTCGCCATGGACAACACTCAACCGATCATCGTCAAGCGGGTCAAGAAGGTCGCTGGCGGTCATCACGGCGGCGCCTGGAAGATCGCGTTTGCCGACTTCGCTACGGCCATGATGGCGTTCTTTCTGGTGATGTGGCTGATGAGCTCGGCCACGCCGGAGCAGAAGAAACTTATCTCCGGCTACTTTCAGGATCCGATCGGCTTCACCGAGAGCGCCAGTCCGCATGTGATCGATCTGGGCGGTACGCCGACGCCGTCGCCGGATCGCACCCTCAACCCGGAACTGGAACCGGCCCAGAGCGAAGCGCAGATCGACAGCAGCCAGGTGGAAACCTTCGCCGAGCAGCTGGAGCGCGAACGCCTCGAGCTGCTGCTGCAGGAGCTGCAGAACAAGGTTGACGAGAATCCCGAGCTGCAGAAGTTCAAGGACCAGATCCTCTTCGAGATCACCCAGGACGGTCTGCGCATCCAGATCATGGATGCCGAGAACCGCCCGATGTTCGCCCTTGGCAGTGCGCAGCTGCAGCCCTACTTCGAAGACATCCTGCTGGCGCTGGTCGATACCATTGCTGCGGTGCCGAACAAGATCAGCATCAGCGGTCACACCGATGCCAAGCCGTATTCGGGGCGCGGTGATTTCGGCAACTGGGAGCTTTCATCGGGCCGCGCCAACGCCGCGCGCCGCACGCTGGTAACCGGCGGCTATCCGGAAGAGCAGATCGCAAGAGTGGTGGGTTACGCCTCGTCGGCGCTGTTCGATCGCAACGACCCGTTCAATCCGGTCAACCGTCGTATCGACATCCTGGTGCTGACCAAGAAGGCGCAGCGCTCGATCGAAGGCGAACAATCTGACGCGGCCGAAGGTGCGGTGCCAGCGCAAGGCGCAGCACCTGCGGTACAGGAACCCCTACAGGCGCCCCAGCTGCGCGAGCGACTGAACATCTTCGAAGACGGCGTGCTGCAGTTCAGTCAGCCCGGCGCTCGCTGAGCACCAGACTCAGTAGTCTGGCTCGGGCAGGCTGCTGAGGATGTGTCGGTAACTGCTCATACGTTGCGGCTGGATGCGCCCGTCTTCCAGCGCCTGGAGCAGCGCGCAGCCGGGTTCGCGGTCATGTTTGCAGTCGCGGAAACGGCAGTGCCCGAGCAAGTCCTGGAATTCGATGAAGCCCGCTTCGACGTCGGCCCGGCTGACATGGCCCAGACCGAATTCGCGGATCCCGGGGGAGTCGATCAGCTCGCCGCCGCCGGGGAAATGGAACAGACGCGCGGTGGTGGTGGTATGGGTGCCCTTGCCGGTCATCTCCGACAGCGCTCCGACGCGGGTGTCGACGCCCGGTAACAGGCTGTTGACCAGCGAAGATTTGCCGACGCCGGATTGTCCGACGAAAACGCTGACATGCCCGTCGAGTCGCTCCTTGAGCGCATCCATCCCGCCGCCACCGTGGGCCGAGACCTCCAGCAGCGGGTAGTTCAGCTGGCGATAGACCTCCAGCAGGCGATTCAGCGCGGCCTCGTTCTGATCGTCGATCAGGTCGACCTTGTTCAACAGCAGCAACGGCGTGATGCCGGCGTGTTCCGCTGCGACCAGATAGCGGTCGATCAGATTGGCGTGTGGCTCGGGAAGCGGCGCGAAGACGATGACGATCAGATCGACGTTCGCCGCGACCGGCTTGAGCTGGCCGCGGGTGTCCGGGCGGCAGAGTTCCGAATGCCGCGGCAGCTGCGCGACGATGACGCCGATGCCCTGATTGCCGGGGCGCCAGACCACGCGATCACCCGTGACCAGTGCCGGCAGGTTGGCGCGCAGGTGGCAGCGGAACACCTGGCCGCTCTGCTCACCTTCCAGCGCCTCGACCTCGACCTGCACGCCGAAATGCGCAATGACGAGCCCGGTCTGCTCCGGGCCGAGATCGCCGCCTTCGAGCTCTTCGAGCGCGCGGCTTTCACGGCGGGCTGCACGGGCGGCGCGCTCTTCCTGAATCTTCTCGATGCGCCAGTTCTGCCGGCGGTTGAGTTGGCGTTTGGCCATGAATTAGGTTGTCTCTGAGGTTGGTGAGCGAGTCTAGCACGCTGCAACCCGCGCACTTCGGCCTGTATGGCGTCGAAGTCGGAGGGTTAGACTGCTGTTCTGTCACCTGTTCGATTGTCGGTCATGCCTGTTTCTGTCATTACTCGCCTGCCCATCCTGCGTGCGCTGCTGGCTCAGCTACTGGCGCTGCTGATCGTCTGGCTTTTGCTGCTTGGCCTGGTCGGCGTGGCCGACATGCGCCCGAGTCTCGTCGTCGTCGCGCTGGCGCAGGGTTGCCTGGCTGCGCTGATCGGAGCCCGGCTCGGGCTGTCGGCCTGGTGGCTGGCGATCAACCTGATGTTCGTTCCGGGCCTCGTGCTGCTGCGTGATTTCGACGTGCCGGCTTGGTTGCCGCTGGGCGCGTTCATCTTGCTGTTGCTGTTGAACTGGAATGCTTTCACCGAGCGCGTACCGCTCTATCTGACTGGCCGCGAAGCCGAGCGCCAGTTGCGCAACCGGCTGAGCGAGCTGCCGGCAGATTTTCGCTATATCGACCTGGGCAGCGGCTTGGCTGGCAGCTTGTCGCGCCTGGCGCGGGACTTTCCGGCGGCGCAGTTCATTGGCGTGGAAACCGCGCCGCTGACCTTCGCACTGTCCTGGCTGCGCTGCCTGCCGCGGCGCAACTGCCATATTCGCCTGCTCAGCCTGTGGCGGGTCGATCTCGCCGAGTACGATGTGGTCTATTGCTTCCTCTCGCCGACGCCCATGCTTGCCTTGTGGGCAAAGGCCCGCGCCGAGATGCGTCCCGGTGCGTTGCTGATCAGCAACAGCTTCGCGGTGCCGGGAATCGAGCCGGTCGAGGTGCGCGAACTGAACGACTGGCGCGGTTCGCGCTTGCTGATCTGGTACCCAGGCAGCACGGCACCTGACGGCGCCGATACGAGCGGCTAAACTGCGCCGCACAGCCAAGGAGCCCGCCATGCAGAACCCGCAGAACCTGATCTGGATCGACCTGGAAATGACTGGTCTGGACCCGGACAACGACGTCATCATCGAGATGGCGACCATCGTTACCGACAGTCAGCTCAACGTGCTGGCCGAAGGGCCGGTGATCGCGGTGCACCAGAGCGATGAAACGCTGGCGCGCATGGATGAGTGGAACACCCGCCAGCATGGCGGCTCGGGTCTGACCCAGCGCGTGCGCGAGAGCAAGATTTCCACCGCCGAAGCCGAGCAGGCGACGCTGGCCTTCCTCGAGCAGTGGGTGCCCAAGGGCAAGTCGCCGATCTGCGGCAACAGCATCTGCCAGGACCGGCGCTTTCTCTATCGACAGATGCCGAAGCTGGAAGCCTATTTCCACTACCGCAACCTGGACGTGTCGACGCTCAAGGAGCTGGCGGCGCGCTGGGCGCCGCAGATAATGGAAGGCTTCAAGAAGAGCGGCACACACCTGGCGCTCGACGACATCCGTGATTCGATCGCCGAGCTGCGCCATTACCGCGAGCATTTCATCAAGGTCTGAAAGGGGCATTAACGCCTGACGCGCTTGCGGTTCGTAGGGTGGATCACGCTTCACCGATCCACCGGCGAGGCCAGGTGGATATAGAAAGCGACATCCACCCTACGTCACTGATGATGATCGTGAGAGCGATGCCGCAGCGTCGTCCAAGCAGTGGTCAATCGGCGCCTTTTGGCGAGGCGCCGACAGTCATTTCCCCAGCTTGCGCAACTCGTCCGATTCGACGATGCGCACCCCGTCGCCTTCTTCCAGCGCCAGCCGCCACAACGCCCGGGCCAGCGTGCAGGTCTCGATGCCGTGGTATTTGCCTGGCAGCAACTGCGACAGAGGCGCGGCGATGCGTTCGCTCAGCCTCGGCTCCAGACGCGGCCCGATCAGCTGCGAGGGGCGGGCGATGGTCAGCTGCGGCCAGTCCTGCTGCTGCAGTGCCGCTTCCATCTCGCCTTTGACCTTGAGGTAGAAGATCGAGCTGTCCGGATTGGCTCCCAGCGAGCTGATCACCAGCAGGTGGCGCGCGCCCATCTCCTTCGCCCGGCGGGCAAACGCCAGCACCAGATCATGATCGATGGCGCGAAACGCCTCCTGGCCACCAGCCTGCTTGAGCGTGCTACCCAGGCAGCAGAAGGCCGTGTCGATCGCGCCGCTCAGCGTCGGCAGCAACGCCAGCAGCTCTCCGACCGGGTTTTCCAGGCGCTGATGGGCCGCCAGCGGTCTGCGCGTGGGTGCCAGCACGCGCTCGACGGTGGGCTCGTTGAGTAGTCGATCGAGCAGGTGCTCGCCAGTGAGTCCGGTGGCGCCGGCAAGCAAAATGCGCTGGGGCGTCAAATACATGGTCTTGCTCCTGTGGCGATCATTGGGTGGCACGCTGCTGCCGCAGCTCCTGCCAGCGTTGGACGACCGGTTTCGGTGCCCACAATTGCGGTTCCGATGCCTGATAGTCGTCGGCCTGCTCGCGTTCGGCAACCTTTGCCGCCGCCAGCGTGAAGGCCTGCACGATATCGTCGGTCTCCAGCAGCGCTTCGGCAAACAGCGCGCGGCCGAAATAGGTGAAATCGCTCTGCTCGGAGCAGCCGAAGGAAACCCGGTCGGCGCGCGCGGCGGTCATGATCAGCGTGTGATCGTTTTTCAATGGCTCAATGAAACCGCCGGAATAGCAGGCAGAGACCACTAGGATGGTCTTGCGCCCGGCCAGCGGCGCGAGCAGTTGCGCCAGGTCGGCTGCAGGCAGATCGTCGAGGGAAAGGCGCGGCTGACTCAGTACCAGTTCATGGTCGGCCGAACCATGGCTGGTGAGGTAGAGAAAGATCAGGTCCTCCTCGCCGCTGCGTTCGGCCAGCGCGCGGATCGCCCGGGCCAGGTTTTCCCGGGTCGCCAGCGGGCGGTCGGCCAGATGGTCACGATGGTTGACCAGGCTGAGCTGCCCGTGAGCGGCGTAACGCTCGGCGAGTAGTCGCTGCACGTAGTCGGCCTCGCGCATGAACACGCTCTGGCGACCGTCGCCGGCAACCGTGAGCGTATAAAGCTCCTGCGCCGGGCTGGATGGCGGTAGCGCCTCGATGGCCTGCCCCAGCAGCGTGCCCTGGTTCAGCAGGGCAAGTTCGAGCGGGTCTGGCAGTGCACGCCCCTGCTCGTCGCGGATACGTCTGTCGTTGCGCCAAATGCCGCGAAGCTCACTGCCATCGGCCTGGGTCAGCACACCATCGCCGTGGAAGCGGCCCAGGCGGAAACCGCCGGTATAGAAGCTGCCGTCGGAGCGATCGAGGCGACCCTGGCCGTGGTAACGCCAGCTGCGGAACTGACCGCTGTAGCGGCTGCCGTCGTCAGCGACATGCGTGCCAGTGCCACTCAGCTCGCCCTGGACGAAGGTGCCGCTCCAGACATTGCCCGCGCTGTCTTCGTAGTGGCCCTGGCCGTGAAACTGGTCGTTCTCGAACTGCCCGCTGTAGCGCTGGCCCTGCGTGGTCACGAAACTGCCTTCGCCGTTCAGGCTGCCGGCGCTGAAGTGGCCGCTGAGCTGGCCATCGGCGTCCTTGCGTGTGCCGGGGCCATCGGGCTGGCCTTTGCGGAACTGGCCGTGATGACTGAAGCCGTCGGCATATTCCAGGCTGCCCTGGCCATGGTAGAGGTTGTCGCGGAACTCACCTTCGTAGACCGTGCCGTCCTGGCTGAAACGTCCGTGGCCATGCATGCGGCCATCTTGGAATTCGCCTTCGTAGACGCCGCCCTCTGCATAACTGAAGCGGCCGAGGCCGTCGAACAGGCCGTGCTTGAACTCGCCCTCGTAGCGGTCGCCGGTCGCACCGTGCCAAGTCCCCAGGCCGTGCCACTGACCGTCCTTGAACTGGCCGAGGTAATAGCTGCCGTTCGGGTAGTCGATGCGACCTCCGCCTTGCAGCCGCCCGTCGACGATATCGCCGCGATAGCGGCCGCCATCCGGCAGCACCGCATTGGCCGGCGTGAGAGGTTCACCTTCACCGCAGGCGGTGAGCAGGGTGAGCAGAACGAAGGGGAGAAAACGCAGCATGCGGACATCCGCTCAGGCGAGACGGCCGCAGTATGCCGCAAACCTGGCGGGCTGCGACAACTGCGCAGGTGCGGTGCTCAGAGGATGCACAGGGCAAGGGTTTCGGCGATGTAGGCCGGCTTGTCCGAGCCTTCGATCTCCATCACCGCGCGTGCCTTGAGCAACCACTGCCCCGGATTCTTTTCGTGAGCATCGATCAGCGTCAGCCCCAGGCGTACCCGCGAGCCGACGCGCACCGGCTGGATGAAGCGCAGGCTGTCCAGGCCGTAGTTGACGCCCATTTTTGTACCCTCCGGAACGACCAGCAGGTCACCGGAGAGCATCGGCAGCAGCGATAGCGAGAGGAAGCCGTGGGCGATGGTGCCGCCGAAGGGCGTCTGCGCGGCTTTCTCGGTGTCGATGTGGATGAACTGGTGGTCGCCGGTGCAGTCGGCGAACTGGTTGACGCGCTCCTGATCGATGGTCAGCCACTCGGAGTGGCCAAGTTCCTTGCCGATGTAATCCTTGAGCTGTGCGACGGGTACCTGTGGCATGTGTCCTCCTGGTTGTTCTTGTACGGCTGCGGGGAATGCAGCTTGACTAGAGGGATGCGCCGCACCGGAAGCGATCGATGGGCGCGGGCGGCATTGCCGGTCTAGATCAGCACGCGCGTGGTTGTCGGCAAACCAGCATCGGCCCTGCGAATGGCCCGTCATAGCGCAGCGCGGGCGCCTGCGGGCGTTGGCCCTTATACTGTCGCAATTTTGCGGGAGGCTCCCATGCTGCTCAGAGGTCTGACCTGGCTGGTCGCATTCCAGTTGCTCGGCACCGTGCTCAACGTGCTGTTGCTGCCCATGCTGCCGGGGCCGATCATCGGCCTGGTGCTGTTGTTTGCCGGGCTGCTGGCGCGCGGAAGGGCGAGTGAATCGCTGCAGCTGGCGGCCAGCAGCCTGTTGCGCTATCTGCCGCTCTTGCTGGTGCCGCCGGCGGTGGGGGTGATGGCTTATACCGAGGCGATTCTCGAGGATTTCTGGGCCATCGTCGGTGTGCTGGTGATTTCGCTGCTGGTTTCGCTGATCTTCACTGGCTGGCTGATGCAGGCATTGATTCGTCGCAAGCAGCGCCGCAAGGAGGCCGCATGATGGAATTGAACTGGTATGCCGCCTGGCAGGCGCTGATCCATCATCCGCTGTTCGGTGTGGGTATTACCCTGGCTGTCTTCCAGCTGGCGTATGCGGCGTATGAGAAGACCCGCTGGGTATTCCTGCAGCCGGTGCTGGTGTCGATGACGTTGATCGTCGGCATCCTTCTGCTGTGTGGCATCGACTATGACGAATACCGCATCAGTGCGCAGTGGCTGACGCTGCTGCTCGGGCCGGCCACCGTTGCGCTGGCCGTGCCGCTGTACCTGAACCTGCGGCGGATTCGCGAGCTGTTCGGGCCCATCGTGATCACCCTGCTGGTCGCCGGCGTGTTTGCCACGGCGCTGGGAATGGCGCTGGCCTGGGCGTTTGGCGCCGATCGGATGATCCTGATGACCCTGGCGCCCAAGTCGGTGACCTCGCCGATTGCCATGCTGGTGGCCGAGCAGATCGGCGGCGTGGTGGCGCTGGCTGCGGTGTTCGTGATGATCACTGGCGTGCTCGGTGCGATTCTCGGTCCGGAACTGTTGCGCCGCTTTGGCGTTCAGCATCCTGCAGCCCGTGGCATTGCGCTGGGGCTGACTGCCCACGCCGTGGGCACCGCGCAGGCGCTGCAGGAAAGCGACGAATGCGGTGCCTTCGCGGCATTGGCCATGAGCCTGATGGGGGTGATGACCGCGGTGCTGCTGCCGCTGGTGGTAGCCCTGTTGCTGTGATGGAGTCCGCATGAGATTGCCGTTGTTTCCGCTGGATACCGTACTGTTCCCCGGTTGCGTCCTCGATCTGCAGATTTTCGAGGCGCGCTATCTCGACATGGTCAGCCAGTGCCTCAAGGCCGGGCATGGCTTTGGTGTAGTGCATATCCTCGCGGGCGGCGAGGTAGGCGCCGCGCCGACATCCTTTGCTCGGGTGGGTTGCGAGGCGCTGATTCGTGACTGGCAGCAGCTGCCCAACGGCTTGCTGGGCATTCGCGTGGAGGGTGGAAGGCGATTCGACGTCCAGTCATCCGAGGTGCTGCGCGACCAGCTGACGGTCGCCGAGGTGGCCTGGCGCAGCGCCCCCGATCCGCAGCCACTGGCCGAGCACCACGCCGATCTGATCGTGCTGCTCGCGGCGCTCGGCCAGCATCCGATGGTGAAAACCCTGGGATTGGGTGGTGCAGTGAGCGATCAGGCCGCCTTGGCCAGTCAGCTGGCCTATCTGCTGCCGTTCGAGGCCGGGCAGAAGATCGAGCTGCTCGGGCTCGACGAGCCGGAACAGCAGCTCGAGCAGATTCAGAGCCTGCTCGAGCTGCTGCAGGATGGCGCCTAGTTCGGCGCTTTCGCAGCGTCCAGCGCTCTACTGATACCGATACATCTGCATCGCCGTCGGCAGCGCCCAGATGCTGAATGCGCCGAGCAGCCCCAGGCACGCCGGCAGGATCAGCCACCAGACCTTGGGTGCCATCGCCGCTAGCGGACTGCGCCACTGCGCCAGGGACAAGCTGGCTGCGCAGATGCTCGCGGCGAGCAGCGCGCCGGCGGTGACATCCGTGGTCCAGTGCACTCCCAAATAGACCCTTGAGAGTGCGATCGCCGTTGCGGGCAGGCTGGCCAGCACCAGCCAGGCGAGTCGCAGGCGCGGTGGCTGGCCGCGACCAGCGAGCACCCCGAGGGTCAGAAAGAAGGCGAACGCCGCTGAGCTGTGTCCGCTGGGAAAGCTGTAGCTGCTCAGCGGCTCCATCAGCACCTCGGGGCGGACCCGGGCAAAGGTGGCCTTCAGTGCGCCGTTGGCGACTGCTGTTCCGAGCAATGTGCAAACGGCGAACAGCGCAGCGCGCCACTGGCGTGCGAGCAGGAGCAACACGCACAGCAATACTGCGGCCCACAGTTGGGTGTGGAAGTCTCCGGTGCGGGTGATCACCACCATGACACGGTCGAAAGTGGCGCTGCGTTCCCCCTGGATTACCGCCAGCAGGCCTTCGTCGAGTTCCTTCAGGTGCGGCCAGCCGAAAAACAGCCCGAGAAGGATGACGACGCTCAGCCCAGCCGACACCGCACTGACCCAGCGCAACTGGCGCAGGCTGCCATAGGCGGTCGCGCCAATCAGGATCAGCAATGCGCCGACAACTACAGCCGCCTCGCTCCAGAAACCGTCTTGCAGGGGCAGGCGCATTGCCGCTCCGGCACTCCAGCCAGGCAGCAGGTAAGCCATCGACCAGCCCGCGGCGGCGCACAGGCTGACCAGCAGGAAGCGCCCGAATGGCATGTCAAGCATGCCGGCCGTCATTGGCAGCATGGGCCGCAGCGGGCCGATGAAGCGGCCCACCAGCAGGCTGGCGACGCCGTAACGCTGAAAATAATGCTCCGCGCGCAACAGCCACTCCGGGTGATCGCGCAAACCGCGCAAGCTGCGAATGCCCTGGTGATAGCGCCGGCCGAGCGCGTAGGACAGCAGGTCGCCGATGAGCCCGCCGATAAATCCGAGCAGCAGGGTCTGCCCCAGGGTCAATACGCCGCTGCCGGCCAGCACGGCGATGGCGAAGACCATGACGGTGCCTGGAACGATCAGGCCGACTACTGCCAGGCATTCCATGCAGGCGACGATGACCAGTGCCAGGCCCAGCCATTGCGGATTGGCGGCCAGCCATTGGGTAAGGGTGTCGAGCCATTGGCTCATGGGTAATTCCTTGCGTCGTGAACGCCTTTCGACCTGATGATAGAGCGCTGGGTTTCGTGCCGCGAGGATACTGCGCCATGCTGGCGGCCGCGCAGTGCTGTCCTGCGCGGGCAGCGCAGTACGGCATTCGAGCGCCTTTCGCCCGGCGCTGCTGTGCGTGGGCGTCCGGGGTAGCTATAATCAGCCGCTTTCCCTTCAGTCAGGCCAGCTAGATCCATGACCGAGTCCGTACTCGATTACATGACCCGCCTGGGCCGCGCCGCGCGCGAGGCCTCGCGAGTGCTTGCGCGCGCCAGTACGGCGCAGAAGAACCGCGCCCTGCAGGCCGCCGCCGCAGCGCTCGATGCTGCCCGCGACGAACTGGTGCGGGCCAATGAGCTGGACCTGGCCGGTGGTCGTGCCAATGGTCTGGATGCCGCCATGCTCGACCGCCTGGCGCTGACGCCCAAGGTGATCGACGGCATGATCGAAGGGCTGCGCCAGGTCGCTACCTTGCCGGATCCGATCGGGGCGATTCGCGACATGCGCTACATGCCGTCCGGCATTCAGGTCGGCAAGATGCGGGTGCCACTGGGGGTGGTCGGCATCATCTACGAATCGCGGCCCAACGTGACCATTGATGCCGCCAGCCTGTGTCTGAAGTCGGGCAACGCGACCATCCTGCGTGGCGGATCGGAAGCCATTCATTCCAACCAGGCGATTGCCCGCTGCATCCAGCTCGGCCTGGCCGAGGCCGGTCTGCCGGCCGCCGCCGTGCAGGTCGTGGAAACCACGGACCGTGCCGCGGTCGGCGCGCTGATCAGCATGCCGGAGTTCGTCGATGTGATCGTGCCGCGCGGCGGCAAGGGCCTGATCGAGCGTATCAGCCGCGACGCCCGGGTGCCGGTGATCAAGCATCTGGACGGCATCTGTCATGTCTATATCGACGTGGCAGCAGACGTCGACAAGGCCATCCGCATCGCCGACAACGCCAAGACCCAGCGCTTTGCGCCGTGCAACACCATGGAAACGCTGCTGGTGCATCCGGGCATTGCCGAGCAGGTGCTGCCGCCGCTAGCAGCGATCTATCGCGAGAAGAGCGTGGAGCTACGGGGCTGCCCGCGTACGCGCGCCCTGCTTGGCAGCGATGTGCTGGAGGCGAGCGAAGAGGACTGGTCCACCGAGTACAACGCGCCGATCCTGTCGATTCGCCTGGTCGACTCGCTGGATGCGGCCATCGAACACATCAATCGCTACGGCTCGCAGCATACCGATGCGATCGTTACCGAGAATTTCACTGATGCCCGGCGTTTCCTCACCGAGGTGGATTCTGCGTCGGTGATGATCAACGCCTCGACGCGTTTCGCCGACGGCTTCGAGTACGGCCTGGGTGCCGAGATCGGCATTTCCACCGACAAGCTCCATGCCCGTGGTCCTGTCGGCCTGGAGGGACTGACAAGCGAGAAGTACGTCGTCTTCGGCGACGGTCACGTCCGTACCTGATGAGCCAAGGCAGCGGCGCCCGGCGCATCGGTATTCTCGGCGGCACCTTCGATCCGGTACACATCGGGCACTTGCGCGGTGCGCTGGAAGTGGCCGAAATGTTCGGTCTCGACGAGCTGCGGCTGATACCCAACGCGCGGCCGCCGCACCGTGACACCCCCAATTGCTCGGCGCAGGATCGCCTGGCGATGGTGCGCCTGGCGGTGCTGGATCTGCCGCCGCTATGCGTGGACGCGCGTGAGCTGGAGCGGGAAAAGCCGTCCTATACCATCGACACGCTGATATCGCTGCGCGCCGAACTGGGCGAGCAAGACCAGTTGTTGCTGGTGGTGGGCTGGGACGCCTTCTGCGGGCTGCCCACCTGGCATCGCTGGGAGGAGCTGCTCGATTACTGCCATATCCTCGTACTGCAGCGGCCGGACGCCGGCAGCGAGGCGCCGCAGGTACTGCGCGATCTGCTTGCCGCGCGCAGCGTGTCCGATCCCCAGGCGCTTAGCGGGGGCAGCGGGCAGATTGCCTTCGTCTGGCAGACACCGTTGGAGGTGTCCGCCACACAGATTCGCCAATTGCTGGCCAGTGGCAAGTCGGTCCGATTCCTGGTTCCCGATGCCGTACTGGCTTATATCAACGCGCACGGACTGTACCGGGCGTCGAACTGAGGTTGTTTTCACGTTATGCAAACTGAAGAGTTGGTCCAGCTGGCGGTTGCCGCCCTGGAAGATCTGAAAGGCCAGGACATCACCACCATCGATGTGCGTGGCAAGACCAGCGTCACCGATTACATGATCATCGCCAGTGGCAGTTCCAGCCGGCACGTAAAGTCGCTCGTCGAAAACGTGCTGGAGAAGGTCAAGGAGCAGGGCGTTCGCCCGATTGGCAGCGAAGGCCTGGAGGGGGGCGAGTGGGCACTGCTCGATCTGGACGATGTGGTCGTCCATGTGATGCAGGTGCCGACCCGTCAGTTCTACGACCTGGAACGTCTGTGGCAGGGCGCCGAACAGAGCCGCGCGCAGCACACTCACGACGCGGAGTGATCCGTGCGTATCAAGCTGATCGCGGTCGGCTCGAAGATGCCGCGCTGGGTCGAAGACGGTTGGCAGGAATACGCCAAGCGTCTGCCGTCCGAGCTGCCGCTGGAGCTGCACGAGATTGCGCTCAACACCCGCGGCAAGAACGCCGATGTGGCGCGGTTGATTCGCCAGGAAGGCGAAGCCATGCTGGGCAAGGTCCAGCCGGGCGAGCGCATCGTCACGCTCGAAGTACACGGCAAGCCGTGGAGCACCGAGCAGCTGGCCGCGGAAATCGAGCGCTGGCGGCTCGACGCGCGCAACGTCAATCTCATGGTTGGCGGCCCTGAAGGGCTGGCGCCTGAGGTCTGTGCGCGCAGCGAGCAGCGCTGGTCGCTGTCACCGTTGACCCTGCCGCATCCGCTGGTGCGAATCCTGATCGGCGAACAGATCTACCGCGCCTGGACGCTGTTGTCCGGTCATCCTTACCACAAGTAGTTCGCGAAGATGCCGCAACCGATTCAGCTCAAGGACCACGAGAAGGACGCCGTACTGGTGCGCCGTCGCGTCGTCGTGGGTCTTGCAGTCGTGTTGCTGCTGATCGGCGTGCTGGTAGCGCGGATGTACTACTTGCAGGTGGTGCAGTTCGAATACCACTCGACGCTATCGGAGAATAATCGCGTCCATGTGCAGCCGATCCCGCCCAACCGCGGGTTGATCTTCGATCGGCAGGGGCGCGTCATCGCCGACAACCGGCCGAGCTTCAGCCTGACGGTTACCCGCGAGCGTGCTGGCGACTGGAGGACCGTGCTCGATGCGGTGGTCGAGGTACTTGAGCTCAGCGAAGAAGAGCGCGGTCTGTTCGAGAAGCGTGTGCTGCAGGGGCGGCGGCCATTCGAGCCGGTGCCGATCATGTACGAACTGTCCGAAGAGCAGATCGCGCGCATCGCGGTGAACCAGTTTCGCCTGCCCGGCGTCGAGGTGGTGGCGCAGCTGGTCCGGCACTACCCGCAGGGCGCGCACTTCGCCCACTCGGTGGGCTACGTCGGGCGGATCAACGAGCAGGAAGTCAAGCAGCTCGACCCGGTCAACTATGCCGGTACGCACCACATCGGCAAGACCGGCATCGAGAAGTTCTACGAGGATGAGCTGCACGGGCAGGTCGGCTACGAGGAAGTCGAGACCAACGCCCGTGGCCGCGTGCTGCGTGTGCTCAAGCGAACCGACCCGATCCCGGGCAAGGACATCACCCTGTCGCTCGACCTCGATCTGCAGGAAGCCGCCGAGGATGCCCTGGGTGGGCGTCGCGGCGCGATCGTCGCGCTGTTGCCGGATACCGGGGAAGTGGTGGCAATGGTCAGCCAGCCAAGCTTCAACCCCAACCTGTTCGTCACCGGTATCAGCTTCAAGGACTACGGCGAGCTGCGTGATTCCATTGATCGGCCGCTGTACAACCGCGTGCTACGTGGGCTGTACCCGCCGGGTTCGACGATCAAGCCGATGATGGCCGTCGCCGGGCTCGACGCAGGCGTGGTCACGCCGACCACCCGGGTTTTCGATCCGGGCTTCTTCCAGCTGCCCAACGTGCAGCACAAATACCGCAACTGGAACCGCAGTGGCGATGGCTGGGTAGATCTGGATCTCGCCATCGCCCGTTCCAATGACACTTACTTCTACGACATGGCCCACAAACTGGGCGTCGATCGCATGCATGACTACATGACCCGCTTCGGCCTGGGGCAGCGTGTCTCGCTGGACATGCACGAGGAAACCGCTGGGCTGATGCCGTCGCGCGACTGGAAACGGGCGCGCTACCGCCAGCCCTGGTACCCCGGCGAAACCGTCATCCTCGGCATCGGTCAGGGCTACATGCAGGCCACGCCGTTGCAGCTGGCCCAAGCCACTGCGCTGATGGCGACGCGCGGCAAATGGATCCGCCCGCACCTGGCGCGCAGCATTGGTGGCGAGCTGCCGGTGGACCCCGATCCGCTGCCGGACATCCAGTTGCGCGACCCGCGCCACTGGGAGCACGCCATCCATGGCATGGAGCAGGTGCTGCATGGCGCCCGCGGCACGGCGCGCAAGGTCGGTGACACGTCGGTCTATCGCATCGCTGGCAAGAGCGGTACTGCGCAGGTGGTCGCCATCCGCCAGGGCGAGAAATACGACAGTGCCAAGCTGGCCGAGCGCCATCGTGACCACGCCCTGTTCGTTGCCTTTGCTCCGGTGCATGACCCGAAGATTGCGGTGGCGGTGATGGTCGAGAACGGTGAGTCCGGTTCCGGCGTCGCCGCGCCAGTGGCCAAGCAGGTCATGGACGCCTGGCTGCTGGATGAGGAGGGCAAGCTCAAGCCCGAGTTCGCTCCACCCGTGACCGCCCAGGGGAAGAAGCCATGAATGGCAATTTCGACCGTACCCTGTCGCGCGAGGACGTGCTGCGCCGCCGCGCCAGTCTTTTGCAGCGCCTGCATATCGATGGGCTTCTGCTGGTTCTGCTGCTGGTGCTGGCGGCCGGCAGCCTGTTCATTCTCTATTCGGCCAGCGGCAAGAACTGGGACTTGGTCATCAAGCAGGCCACCTCGTTCGGGCTTGGGTTGGGCGCGATGCTGGTCATTGCGCAGCTCGAACCGCGTTTCATGGCGCGCTGGGTGCCGCTGGGGTATCTCGGAGTGGTTGCGTTGCTGGTGGCAGTGGAAGTGGTGGGCCACACGGCGATGGGGGCCACGCGATGGATCAACATTCCCGGGGTGATCCGCTTCCAGCCATCGGAATTCATGAAGATCATCATGCCGATGACCATCGCCTGGTATCTGTCGTCACGCAGCCTGCCGCCGAGCATCAAGCACACCGCGATCAGCCTGGCGATGATCCTGATTCCCTTCGTGCTAATTCTCAAACAGCCGGATCTTGGCACCTCGCTGTTGATTCTCGCCTCCGGCGCGTTCGTGCTGTTCATTGGCGGGCTGCGCTGGCGCTGGATCATCAGTGCGGTGGCGGCTGTGGTGCCCATCGCCGTGGCGATGTGGTACTTCGTATTGCGCGATTACCAGAAACAGCGCGTGCTGACTTTCCTCGATCCAGAGAGCGATCCGCTCGGTACCGGCTGGAATATCATCCAGTCGAAGGCGGCGATCGGCTCGGGCGGGGTGTTTGGCAAAGGCTGGCTGGCTGGCACCCAGTCGCACCTGGATTTTTTGCCGGAAAGCCACACTGACTTTATCATCGCCGTGCTCGCCGAAGAGTTCGGTCTGGTCGGCGTATGTCTGCTCCTGCTGGTGTATATCCTGCTGATCACCCGCGGACTGGTGATCACTGTGCAGGCGCAGACATTGTTCGGAAAACTGCTGGCCGGTGCGTTGACGATGACCTTCTTTGTTTACGTTTTCGTCAATATCGGTATGGTCAGTGGGCTGCTGCCGGTTGTGGGGGTGCCTCTGCCCTTCATAAGCTACGGTGGAACTTCATTGGTGACCCTGTTGTCAGGGTTCGGGGTTTTGATGTCGATCCACACCCATCGCAAGTGGATCGCACAGGTTTGATGAGAGTGAATTTGTTGACTTCATTACGGCGTGGCTGGGTAGCACGGATGCTGGGGGGCGTGGGCTTGGCCGGCGCTATGCTGGGAAGTCTGCCGCTGCAGGCCGCGGACTACACCGGCCCGAACGTGGACGAGTTCATCGCGGAAATGACCCGCGATTACGGGTTCGCCGGCGAGCAGCTGCGTGACCTGTTCAAGCAGGCCGAACGTAAGCAGGCGATTCTCGACGCAATTTCGCGACCGGCCGAGCGGGTCAAGCCGTGGAAGGAATACCGACCGATCTTCCTTACCGATTCGCGCATCGCTCAAGGCGTAGATTTCTGGCGCGAGAACGAAGCGGCCCTGACTCGCGCGGAAACCGAATACGGCGTGCCGGCCGAGATCATCGTGGCGATCATCGGTGTCGAGACTTTTTATGGTCGCAACACGGGTAGCCATCGAGTGATCGATGCGCTGTCCACTCTGGGCTTCGACTATCCGCCGCGGCAGCCTTTCTTCCGCCAGCAGCTCAAGGAATTCCTGCTGCTGACCCGTGAGGAGCAGGTCGACCCGCTGACCCTGAAGGGCTCCTACGCCGGGGCCATGGGGCTGCCGCAATTCATGCCGAGCAGCTTCCGTGCCTATGCCGTCGACTTCGATGGCGACGGCCGCATCGATATCTGGAACAACCCCACCGATGCCATTGGCAGTGCGGCCAGCTACTTCAAGCAGCATGGCTGGACAGCCGGCGGGCCCGTCGTGGCTCGTGCGAAAGTGTCCGGCAAGCGCTTCGAGGAAGGTCTGACCGTCGGCCTGGAGTCGCAGAAGAACGCCGGCGAGATGCGCAGCCTGGGTTGGCAGTTCGACAAGTCCGTGGCTGATGACACGGCGGTGACTGCATTCCGTCTGGAAGGTGCTGAGGGCGACGAATACTGGCTGGGCCTGCCGAATTTCTACGTCATCACCCGCTATAACCGCAGCGTCATGTATGCCATGGCCGTGCATCAGCTGTCCCAGCTGCTGGCCGAAGCGCGAGGCGAACAATGAGTGCTATCTGGACAAGGCTTGTAGTGCTGGGCGTGACTGGCTTACTGCTGGCGAGTTGTTCGTCGACACCGGCGCCCAGTAGCACGCAGAGCAAGCCGGCCGGCAGCAGCGGCCCTGGCGACTATGCCCGGCCTCACAAGGACGGCGCACCCTGGTGGGACGTAGACGTTTCGCAGATCCAGGACGCGGTGCCGATGCCGCATTACGGTCCATACAAGGCCAATCCATACACCGTGCTGGGCAAGACGTATTTCCCGATCAGTGACGGGCGGCGTTATTCGGCTACCGGGACCGCCTCCTGGTACGGCACCAAGTTTCACGGGCAGCCCACCGCCAATGGCGAGAAGTACGACCTCTACGGCATGAGCGCCGCGCACAAGACCCTGCCATTGCCCACCTACGTCAAGGTCACCAATCTGGATAACGGGCGTACGGTGACGTTGCGCGTCAACGACCGCGGTCCGTTCTACTCCGATCGCATCATCGATCTATCTTTCGCGGCGGCGAAGAAACTCGGCTTTGCCGAAAGCGGCACGGCGCGGGTCAAGGTCGAAGGGATTGATCCGGAGCAGTGGTGGGCGCAGCAGGGACGTCCGGTTCCGAGCATGATGGCGCAGCCGCAGATGGCCGCCGCCAAACCCGCCAGCAGCATTGCCCAGCCGATCGAGCAGTACACACCACCGCCTCAGCAGCACGCTGCGGCCACTGTGCCGCTTGAAATCGATGCAAAAAAAAACGCTTCGCCCGCAGCCTCTGGCCTGTTTCTCCAAGTTGGCGCCTTCGCCAATCCGGATGCAGCTCAGTTGTTGAAGGACAAACTGAGCGGCGTGGTGTCTGCTCCGGTGTTCATCAGCTCGGTGGTACACAACCAGCAGACCCTGCATCGGGTACGGCTGGGACCCATCGACACGCCGGATGAGGCCATGCAGCTCGAGCAGAGCGTTCGCCTGGCCAATCTTGGTCAGCCGCGGCGCGTCGCTGCCGACTGACCCATTTGCAAACATTACCTGTTTTACCTGACCAACTTTGAGATTCGGATGAACATCACCAGCCTCGTGCAACGCTTCATAGTCCTGACTCTGCTGACGGTCGCCCCGACCGTCTGGGCGGCCCAGATCCTGCCGTCGGCGCCTCAGCTGGCCGCCAAGTCCTACCTGCTGATGGACGCGGCCAGCGGCGAGGTATTGGTCGAGCACAATGGCGACGAGCGTCTGCCACCCGCCAGCCTGACCAAGTTGATGACTGCCTATATCGCCACCCTGGAAATCCAGAAGGGCCAGATCAGCGACAACGACATGGTCACCGTGAGTGAAAAGGCCTGGCGTACCGGCGGCTCGCGTATGTTCATCCAGGTCAACACGCAGGTTTCGGTGGACGATCTGCTGCATGGCATCATCATTCAGTCGGGCAACGACGCCAGCGTGGCCATGGCCGAGCACATCGCCGGCAGCGAAGAAGCCTTTGCCGATCTTATGAACAGCGCCGCCCAGCGTCTGGGCATGACCAATACCCATTTCATGAATGCCACCGGCCTGCCGGACCCGGATCACTACTCCTCGGCTGGCGATATGGCCAAGCTGGCGCGGGCGATCATCTATGAAGATCCAGCGCACTACGCCATCTATGCGCAGAAAGAGTTCTTCTGGAACAACATCAAACAGCCGAACCGCAACCTGCTGTTGTGGCGCGACAAGACCGTCGATGGCCTGAAAACCGGCCATACCGAAGAAGCCGGCTACTGCCTGGTGGCGTCTGCCGTGCGCGACAACATGCGCCTGATCTCGGTGGTGTTCGGCACCGACAGCGAGCAGGCCCGTGCAGCAGAGACGCAGAAACTGCTGACTTATGGCTTCCGCTTCTTCGAAACCCGCACCTTCTACCAGAAAGGTACTGAGCTGGCCCAGGCGCAGGTCTGGAAAGGCCAGCAGGACAAGCTCAAGGCCGGCTTGGCACAGGATCTGACCATGACCCTGCCGCGTGGCCAGGTAGAAAAACTGCAGGCTGTGATGAGCTTCAACGGCACGCTCATCGCGCCGATCCAGCAGGGCGACGTGATCGGCAAGGTCGAGGTCAAGCTGGACGACAAGGTGGTGCGCAGCACCGACCTGGTAGCGCTGGAGACCATCGAAGAGGGTGGGCTGTTCCGTCGCTTTTGGGATAGCATTCGCCTCTTCTTCTACAGCTTGTTCAACTGACCACGCTCCAGTGCGCCTTGGCTGATCCCGCCGCGGCGCACCTGCGGATCACGAGTCCGTTACGCCATGACCGATAACCAAGATGTTGCTGCACCCAAGATCGATTTCCCTTGCGAGCGCTACCCGATCAAGGTGATCGGCGACGCCGGCGAAGGGTTCCGGGAGGTCGTGATCGAGGTCATCCAGCGCCACGCGCCGGATTTCGACGAGACCACCGTGGTTACCCGTGACAGTCGCAGCGGGCGCTTTCTTTCGCTGCAGGTACTGATCACCGCCACTGGCGTGGAACAGCTGCAGGCCATCCATGTCGACCTGCGGGCCACCGGCCGTGTTCACATGGTGCTGTGATGACCCACGAAGTGGGTGTGCGTGAGCTCGGCCTGATCGAATACCGGTCTGCCTGGCAGGCCATGCAGCAGTTCACCAATACACGCGATGCGGACAGCGACGACGAGATCTGGCTGTTGCAGCATCCGCCGGTGTTCACGCAGGGGCAGGCCGGAAAGGCCGAACACCTGCTGTTCCCGGGCGATATTCCGGTGGTGCAGGTGGATCGCGGTGGCCAAGTGACCTATCACGGCCCCGGCCAGCTGGTTGGCTATCTGTTGCTCGATGTCCGTCGCCTCGGAATCGGCGTGCGCGAACTGGTAAGTCGCATCGAGCGCAGCCTGATCGATCTGCTTGCCGAGTATGGCGTCGAGGCGACAGCCAAACCGGATGCTCCTGGTGTTTACGTCAATGGCGCGAAGATCGCGTCGCTGGGCCTGCGCATTCGCAACGGCCGGTCCTTCCACGGCCTGGCGCTGAACGTGGATATGGATCTCGAACCTTTCCGGCGCATCAATCCCTGCGGTTATGCAGGGCTGCCCATGACCCAGATGCGTGACTTGATCGGACCGATCGACATCTGCCAAGTGGCCGATAGACTGCGCGAGCAATTGGTCCGGCAGCTCGGATACGCGCAACAGAAGACCCTCGCGGGCGGAATCGAAGCATATGAGTAGTGTAGAAACAGCAGGCAAGCGCCCAGCCAAGGTAGAAGCCGGCGTCAAGCTGCGCGGTGCCGAAAAGGTTGCGCGAATTCCGGTGAAGATCATCCCCACTGATGAGCTGCCGAAGAAGCCGGACTGGATTCGCGTGCGCATCCCGGTTTCCCCGGAGGTCGACCAGATCAAGCAGACCTTGCGCAAACACAAGCTGCACAGCGTTTGCGAAGAGGCGTCGTGCCCCAACCTGGGCGAGTGCTTCTCCAGCGGCACCGCGACCTTCATGATCATGGGCGACATCTGCACGCGGCGCTGTCCGTTCTGCGACGTCGGCCATGGTCGGCCGAACGCGCTGGACCCGGATGAGCCGAAGAATCTGGCTCAGGCTATCGCCGACATGCGTCTGAAGTACGTGGTGATCACCTCGGTCGACCGCGACGACCTGCGTGACGGCGGCGCGCAGCATTTCGCCGATTGCCTGCGCGAGATTCGCAAGCTGTCGCCATCGATCCAGCTGGAAACGCTGGTTCCGGACTATCGCGGCCGCATGGATATCGCTCTCGACATCACTGCCAGTGAACCGCCGGATGTGTTCAACCACAACCTGGAAACCGTGCCGCGACTGTACAAGTCGTCACGCCCGGGCTCGGATTTCGAGTGGTCGCTGGATCTGCTGGAGAAGTTCAAGCAGCGTGTGCCGGGCGTACCGACCAAGTCCGGGCTGATGCTCGGCCTGGGCGAAACCGACGAAGAGGTTATCGAGGTCATGCACCGCATGCGCGAGCACGACATCGACATGCTCACGCTCGGCCAGTATCTGCAGCCGTCGCGCAACCACCTGCCGGTGCAGCGCTTCGTGCATCCCGATACCTTCGCCTGGTTTGCCGAAGAAGGCATGAAGATGGGTTTCAAGAACATCGCCTCGGGCCCGCTGGTACGCTCTTCGTACCACGCCGATCAGCAGGCGCATGGGGCCAAGCACGACTGATCCCAAACAGTCGCGCCAGCCGTCACAAGGAAAGCCGCAGGGTAATCGAGATTGCCTCTGCGGCTTTTTTCTGGTCACGCGCTTGAATCCGTTCTGCTTGCAACCGAAGCGTTGGCAAGAAAATTGCGGCATTACGACGCATTAGACTTTGGTCTATAGTGGCGTTCGTTTACACCATGAGGCCAACCGAGGGCCACAGCAGATGAACGAACCCCAGTTAAAGAACCTCCTTGACGATCTGGATGCCGCGAAGGTCGAGTGCGATGCGATGAGTCGCCTGGTCGTGACACGACTGGCCAAGCAGCACATTCCATACCGGGCGATGTTGGGGCAGGTGGAGCTGGACGGAAAGGTGGTGTCGCCGCACTTCTGGGTCGAAACCGATGGCTGTGTGATCGACTACCGTGCTCGCCAGCGTCTTGGCGGCGACCAGCGCGTACCGCATGGCGTCGTGCCGCGTGAGGCAGTGCAAGCGCATTACCAGGGGCAGCAGGTGGTCATCGATCCGTTGCCGGATTACCTCTATGAGGTGGCCATCAAGCATTGATGGTAACCACAGGCTCTCGCCTGTAGATGAAAGCAAAAGCCCCGGTATGGCCGGGGCTTTTCGTATCTTTCTGTTGTGTTTGGCAATCAGGGTTGCGCGCGCAGGCGGCCGAGCAGTTCCTGGGTCGGGTGGCCATCGGCTGGCCAGCCCAGGCGTTGCTGGAAGCCGCGGATGGCCTTGCGGGTATTGGCGCCAATGATGCCATCCGGTGTGCCCGGGTCGAAGCCTTGGGCGACGAGGCGCTCCTGCAATTCCAGACGCTCGGAGCGACTGAGCGGCTGCTCACCGCGTGGCCAGCTGCCGGCAACCTGTCCCTTGCCTTGGAAGTTCTCCGCCAGCAAACCGATCGCCAGCGCATAGGCCGAAGAATTGTTGTAGCGCAGGATGGCGCGGAAATTATCCATGATGAGGAATGCCGGGCCGCGGTGGCCGGCTGGCAGCAGCAGGCTGGCGTTGGCTTCGTCCTGGCCGCTGGGCAGACCATGGAGGCCGAGGCGGCGCCATTCGGCAAGCGGCTTGCGGATCTCGTTGTCGGCCAGGGCGTAGTCGAAGCCTTTCGGCAGCTGCACCTCGAATCCCCAGGGTTGCCCTTGTTTCCAGCCGGATGACTGCAGGTAGTGCGCTGCCGAAGCCAGGGCATCGGCGGAGCTGTTCCAGATGTCGCGCTTGCCGTCGCCGTCGAAATCCACGGCATGGGTGTTGTAGGTGGTCGGAATGAACTGCGTCTGTCCCATGGCGCCGGCCCAGGAGCCGCGCATGCGCTGTGGCGCAACATCGCCATGTTGGAGGATTTCCAGTGCGGCGATCAGCTGGCTCTTGGCGAATGCCGGGCGGCGGCCTTCATGGGCAAGAGTCGCCAGCGAGCGAATGACCGACTTGTCGCCCATGATCTGGCCGAAGCTGCTCTCCAGCCCCCAGACGGCGACCAGGGTTTCGCGATCAACGCCGTAGCGAGCCTCGATCCTGTCCAGTGTGGCGGCATGCTCGCTGAGTAGGCGCTGGCCGCTGCGCACGCGCTGGGGGGAGATGGCGCCTTCCAGGTACTGCCACACGGGACGAGTGAATTCGGGCTGGCTACGATCGGCCGCGATCACTGCGGGATCGGGTTCGACGCCGGCGAACGCCTGATCGAAGGTCTTGGCGGAAATACCTGCCGCCAGGGCTTCGCTACGAAACTGATCGCGCCACTGGCTGAAGCTCAGATGAGGGCTTTCTGGGACCAGGTCGACCGCGGCGGTGTTGCTATGCGAGCTGGTTGACGGTGGGGCGTTACTGACCAGAGTGGACTGCGCGAGGGGTTCGGCTGCACAGGCAACGACCAGGCTCATCGCCGAAGCGGCGACCAGGGTACGAAGCAGCAGAACGGGAACGAAGGTGTGATACATGCACCACTCTCGAAACGTGTCGTCGGCCGCAGACATTATCACGCTTTGGCGGTGTTGGGTTTTCAGGCTGCCAGAAGGACCGAAGCCTCCCAGTTGGTGGGCTGGGAGGCTTCGCGACGGTAGCTGCCTTTGCCTTTTTTCGGCGTTTCCTGGCGTTGGCGGAACAGGGGTTGCGCGACCAGGCTTTTGGCCTTGTTCGGCCGTTTCTTGCGTGTGCTCATCCGATTTCCCTCATGGTGGCCCACTATCGGGCGAGGGCATCATAGGCCTTGTGCAAAAATTGTCCAGTGCGGACCAGTGAAGCGTTCTGGCAGCTAGGCGCCGATCCGGCGGCCGCTCAGCTGCAGGCAGATATCGGCCAGCCCGATCCACGGATCGCCGGCCGCCTGGCCCTTGATCTGCTCGTCGATGCGTTGCGCATCCATCAGCAATCGGCTCCAGCCGGCCACGTTGTGCCGCTGCAGTGCCTTGGAAATCAGCGGACGGCGCTTGTCCCACACCGGTGGGCGGGCCTGGCTGAAGGCGCGGTCGAGCGGGATACCCTGGGCATACTGCTGAGCGATATTGGCCAGCAGGCGCAGTTCGCGCGCCAGGGCCCAGAGGATCACCGGCGCTTCGACCCCTTCACCGCGCAGCCCTTCCAGCATGTGTAGCGCGTGAGCCGCCTGGCCATGCAGGGTGGCGTCGATCAGGCCGAAGACATCGTAGCGGGCGCTGTCGGCGACTGCGGCTTGCACGGTGTCCGCGGTGACCTGCCCGGCTTCGGCAAGCAGTTTGAGCTTCTCGATTTCCTGTGCCGCAGCCAACAGATTGCCTTCAACCCGGGCGGCGATCAGTTCAACCGCCTCCTGATCGGCGGACAGGCCCGCCTGGGCCAGGCGTTGGCGAATCCATTGCGGCAACTGCGCGGCATCTACCGGCCAGATCTGCAGGAACTGCACGTCCTTGCCGTCGATCAGCGCTTTCGCCCATTTGGTCTTCTGCGTGCTGCCATCGAGCTTGGGCAGGCTGATCAGCAGCACGGTGTCCTCGGCCGGACGCGCCAGGTAGTCCAGCAGCGCCGCGGCGCCCTTGTCCCCGGGCTTGCCGTTGGGAATGCGCAGTTCAAGCAGGCGCTTCTCGGCGAACAGCGACAGGCTGGCACCGGCCTCGATCAGCTGGCCCCAGTCGAAGCCGGTTTCCACATGAAAGACCTGACGCTCGCTGAAACCTTGTGCGCGCGTCGCGGCACGGATCGCGTCGCAGGCTTCCTGGCACAACAGGTGTTCATCGCCACAGACGACGTAAACCGGCGCCAGCGGGCCTTGCAGGTGTTTGCCGAGCTGAGCGGGAGAAAGCTTCATGATGCGAAGACGGGGGCCTTGAGGCCCCCGTTACCTGTTACTGGATGGGCAGCTGGATGGGCGACTGTTGCGGCTGTGCATCCTGGGCGCGACGGGCTGCTTCCATGGCTTCAGCCTCGGCACGTGCCTTCGCTTCGGCTTCCTGCTGCAGGCGATCGAGCTGCGACGGCGTGATGCGCTGGATGCGCAGGGCCAGTTGTTGCAGCAGCTCGCGGCGCATTTCCTGGCGCAGCTGATCGCCTTCCTGGGACGAGCCGATCAGGTTGTTGCTGTCGTGCACGTAGACCTTCTGCACTTCGATGCTGTCTTCGAGCAGCAGCAGATTCTGCGGGCCGCGGAATTCGTAATCGAGTGTGCTGGTCAGCTCGTACTCGGCGCTGCGTGCCGAGCTGGTGTAGCTCGCGGTGCGCTGGCGGGTCTGTTCGTTGGCCAGGTTGAGGCTGTACTTGGCGGCCGGAGTGACGCGTACGCCGTTGCTTTTGAGCAGGTCTTCGAGCTGCTGCACCGTTTCGCCGTAGCTGTTACGTGCTTGCAGGTTGACTTCCTTGAGGCCGAACTCGACGTCGCCGGTGCCGCGCAGCTGGAAGCCGCAGGCACTCAGCAGCAGTGTCAGGCCCAGCACCATCAGATTCCGTTTGTTCATCTTGTTATCCCCTTGCAGGCCCGGCGCGGACGCCGGGGCCGAATCAGTTAGCGACGATATTGACCAGTTTGCCCGGCACCACGATGACCTTGCGGATGGTCAGGCCTTCGGTAAAGCGCAGCACGTTCTCGTTGCTACGGGCGGCGGCCTCGACTTCCTCGCGAGTGGCGGCGGCCGCTACTTCGATCTGGCCGCGCAGCTTGCCGTTGACCTGCACCACCAGGGTCAGGCTGTCCTGCACCAGGGCAGATTCGTCGACCTTCGGCCATGAGGCGTCGATGATCGCGCCCGGCTTGCCGAGTTGCTGCCAGAGTTCGTGAGAAATATGCGGTGTGATCGGCGCGAGCAGCAGGGCGACAGTTTCCAGACCTTCCTGCAGCAGGGCGCGGTCCTGTTCGGTGGCGGTCGCGGCTTTCTCCAGCACGTTCATCAGCGTCATCACCTGGGCGATGGCGGTGTTGAATTTGTGGTGCTGGCCGACATCGACGCTGGCCTGCTTGATGGCCAGATGGATCGCGCGGCGCACGGCCTTCTGCTCATCGCTCAGGCTGGCGGTATCCAGCGCGCCCGCAGCACCCGCGCTGATGTGCGCATGGCCCAGACGCCAGACGCGGCGCAGGAAGCGACTCGCGCCCTCGACACCGGAGTCGGACCATTCCAGGCTCATGTCCGGCGGCGAGGCGAACATCATGAACAGGCGGCAGGTATCGGCGCCGTAGGCGTCGATCATGGCCTGCGGGTCGACGCCGTTGTTCTTCGACTTGGACATCTTCTCGGTGCCGCCGATTTCCACCGGTAGGCCATCGCTGGCGAGTTTGGCGCCGATGACCTTGGCCTTGGCATCGCGCTCGACGATTACGTCGGCCGGGTTGAACCAGTCCTTGCCACCATTTTCCAGGGTGCGGTAATAGGTGTCGGCCACGACCATGCCCTGGGTCAGCAGGTTCTTGAACGGCTCGTTGGAGCTGACCAGCCCCTCGTCGCGCATCAGCTTGTGGAAGAAGCGCGCGTAGAGCAGGTGCAGAATCGCGTGTTCGATACCGCCGATGTACTGATCCACCGGCAGCCAGTGATTGGCGGCGGCCGGGTCGACCATGCCCTGGTCGTAGTTCGGGCTGGCGTAGCGGGCGAAGTACCAGGACGACTCGACGAAGGTGTCCATGGTGTCGGTTTCGCGCTTGGCCGGTGCGCCGCACTTCGGGCAGCTGCATTCGTAGAATTCGGGCATGCGCGCCAGCGGGCTGCCGGCGCCGTCCGGTACCACGTTTTCCGGCAGCACGACGGGCAACTGGTCTTCGGGGACCGGCACATCGCCGCAGCTGTCGCAATGGATGATCGGGATCGGGCAGCCCCAGTAGCGCTGGCGGCTGATGCCCCAGTCGCGCAGGCGGAACTGGGTGCGCGCCTGGCCGAGGCCCTTCTTCTGCAGTGCCACTTCGATGGCGTCGAACGCACCCGCGAAATCGAGGCCGTCGAAGATGCCGGAATTGATCAGCTCACCGTGCTCGCCGTAGGCGTCCTGCCAGGGCGACGGAGTCAGGTCGCCGGCGCTGGTGCGTACCACTGGCTTGATCGGCAGGCCGTACTTGCTGGCAAATTCGAAGTCGCGCTCGTCGTGCGCCGGGACGGCCATGACCGCGCCTTCGCCGTAGTTCATCAGTACGTAGTTGGCGACCCACACCGGCAGCAACTCGCCGGTCAGCGGATGCTGCACGCGCAGAGAAGTGGCCAGGCCCTTCTTCTCCTGGGTGGCGATGTCGGCTTCGGCGACGCCGCCGCGCTTGCACTCGTCGATGAAGGCCTGCAGCTCGGGATCGTTCTGCGCCGCCAGGGTAGCCAGCGGGTGTTCGGCGGCCACCGCGACGTAGGTCGCACCCATCAGCGTATCGGGACGGGTGGTGAAGACCTTCATCTGACCTTCGCTGCCGATGCTGGCAATGTCGTAGGGGAAGCTGATTTCCATGCCGCGCGACTTGCCGATCCAGTTGCGCTGCATGGTCTTGACCTGTTCCGGCCAGCCATCCAGTTCGTCCAGACTCTCCAGCAGCTCATCCGCGTAGGCGGTGATCTTGAAGTAGTACATCGGGATTTCGCGCTTCTCGATCAGCGCGCCCGAGCGCCAGCCGCGGCCGTCGATGACTTGCTCGTTGGCCAGCACGGTCTGATCGACCGGGTCCCAGTTGACGGTGCCGTTCTTGCGATAGATCACGCCCTTCTGATACAGGCGGGTGAACAGCCATTGCTCCCAACGGTAGTAGTCGGGCTTGCAGGTGGTGACTTCACGCGTCCAGTCGACCGCCAGGCCCAGACTTTTCAGCTGGGCCTTCATGTAGGCGATGTTTTCGTAGGTCCACTTGGCCGGCGCCACCTGATTCTTCATCGCGGCGTTTTCTGCCGGCATGCCGAAGGCGTCCCAGCCCATGGGCTGCAGCACATTCTTGCCCTGCATGCGCTGATAGCGGGCGATCACGTCACCGATGGTGTAGTTGCGCACGTGACCCATGTGCAGCTTGCCGCTGGGGTAGGGGAACATCGACAGGCAATAGAAGGTGTCCTTGCCTGGCTGTTCGCTCACTTCAAAGGATTTCTGCGAATCCCAGTGGGACTGCGCGGCGGCTTCGATTTCGCGGGGCTGATACTGTTCGTGCATGGCTACTGGCGTTGGGATGGGGGCTGGCTCTCCGCAAATATGCTGGCGCAGGCTCGTCTGGCAGGTCCGGCGGAACTGGCGCAAACGCGGCCCTGCGGGCTGCGGGCGGAGGCATGGAAGCGCCGTAGCATACATGACCCCCCGCGGCCTAGGGAAACCCGATTTGCCGTAGCCGACAGGGGTTCCGTCCGTCGCACGCGGCTTGGGCGAGTCAGGCTGAGCTACGCTTGATCCAGGGGCGGGATGAATGCGAGGTGAGTTTGATGAACAGAGAACAGCAGTCGGAGGACGGCAGTCTTTATGCGCGGGTATTGCAACGACTGAGTTCAGCGTTGCAGGAAGCGGAGCGGGGTACGACCGGCGAAACAGGCGCGGGTGAACTGGAGGTGCGGGGGCTGACGCCGGCCGAATTCGAGCTGATCCGCGCCTATCTGCAGCGCGATTCGCAATGGCTTTCGGGCTGGCATGCAGCCGCGGAAGAGCAGGCCCATCTGAGCCGCCAGGCGTTGCGGCCGACGGTGCGCGGCGGTAGCCGGCAGCGGCATGGCTTGCGCACCAGACATGCCCCTGTGGCATTGCAGCAGACGCTCAGCTGCGCGCTGTGCAATGCCGAAGTGAGCTGGCCGGACGGCGCCGGCCCCGCCGCTTGCCCGGCTTGTGGCTCGCAGTTGCTGCGAGCGCGACAACGTCTGCATACCTATCCGAGGCACTGAGCCAAGCCTGCGCCGACAAAAGCGCTGACAGCCGCTAGAGTGTTGGCCTTTTGCCGGAGAGCTCGGATGCCGATTCGCTATTTCTTCAAGCAACTGCTGTTGCCACCGGGTCTGCTGCTGCTTCTGTTGCTGCTCGGATGGTGGCTGCGTCGTCGCGCGCCAAGACTGGCCGCGCTGTGCTTCGTCACCGGGTTCGCCGGGCTCTGGCTGATGAGTTTGCCGATCGTCGTAGAGTGGACGGCGCGTCTGGTCGAGAACGAGCCGGCTCTCGTCGAGGCGCAATGGTCAGGATTGGCCGAGCAGGCGGGTGCCATTGTGGTGTTGGGCGCGGGTCGCGAGCAGAACGATCCGGCCTGGGGCGGCGATCAGCCTGGCTACATCGCCCTTGAGCGGCTGCGCTATGCAGCGCGCGTAGCGAAAGCATCCGGGCTGCCGATTCTCACCAGCGGCGGCCTGCACTACGGCCAGCCGCCCAGTGAGGCGATGCTCGGCGCAGAGGTACTTCAGCGCGACCTGGATGTCACCACGCGCTGGCTCGAGGAGCGCAGCCGCACCACCTGGGAAAACGCGCTGTACAGTGCTGAAATGCTGCGTGCGGCCGGTGTCGAGCGGGTGGTTCTGGTCACTTCGGCATCGCATATGCCGCGTTCGCGCTGGTGCTTCGAGCAGAACGGCATTGAGGTCATCGCCGCGCCAGTGGGTTTCATGGGCGTGCCCAATGGTCGGCCGTTGCACGGCTGGCTGCCGGAAGCAAAGGCCTTCTGGCAGAACGGCATGCTGCTCAATGAAGTCGTGGGGATGGCCGTCTACCCGCTGGTTTACGGTGGCGTGGCCGAGTGAGCCGATTGCGCCGCCATAGTGGTGTGCGCTCCAGGCTTCAACGGCCCGGGCAGAGAACCTGCAGGGCGGCTTTCAAGCCCGCCCTACAGCTTGCACATTCTCAGCCTACGGCCCGGCGCCTGATCAGCGCCCAGCCGAGCAGCAGCCCGCACACTGCTATCAGTGGCCAGGAGCGCCAACGCAGGTAGGGCGTCAGGCCCTGCATCGCAGTGACCTGGCCATGCAGCACGGCCTGTTCGAACTGCGGAATCTGCTCAGTGATGTCCCCGTAAGGGTCGATCAGCACGGTAATGCCATTGTTGGTCGCGCGGATCATCCAGCGTCCGGCTTCCAGAGCGCGCATCTGCGCCATCTGCAGGTGCTGCAGCGGGCCGATGGAGCGGCCGAACCAGGCGTCGTTGCTCACCGTCAGCAGCAGGTCGCTCTGCGCCGCGAGGCCGGCAGCGAACTCCGGATAAACCACCTCGTAGCAGATATACGGTGCGATCTGCAGTCCCTTGGCCTGCAACAGCGGCTGGCCGGCCTCGCCGCGGGCGAAATCGGACATCGGCAGGTCGAAGAAGGCGATCAGGCCGCGCAGCAGATCCTGCAGTGGCACGTACTCACCGAACGGCACCAGTTTCTGCTTGAGATAGGTGCCGCTGGCGTCACCGGCGGTGGTCAGGCCGTTGTAATAGCGCAGTTCCCCGTCGGCATTGGGCTGGCGTACCGGCACGCCGGTGATCAATGCCGCATCGCGCTGTTCGGCGAAGCCGGCCATCATTTTCAGATAGCCCTCGGCGTGTTCCTTGAGAATCGGTACGGCTGTTTCCGGCCAGACGATCAGGTCCGCCGGGCGGCTGCGAAAGGTCATGTCGCGGTACAGCAGCAGCTGCATCTCCAGCTTCTTCGGGTCCCATTTCATGCTCTGCGCCACGTTGCCCTGCACCGCGGCGACGGTCAGCGGCTCGCCCTTGGGCGTGGTCCAGGCATGCCCGTTCAGCAGCAGCGCGGCAATCCAGGGCGCCGCCAGCAGCACGATGGCCAGCGCCAGACGCGGCTTCTCGGTACGCAGACGAGGTAGCGCGACCAGCAGCGTCGCGCTCAGTGCGATGGCAAAGCTCAGCAGCCAGACGCCACCGAGCGGAGCCAAGCTGGCCAGCGGGCCATCCAGCTGGCTATAGCCGATGTACAACCAGGGGAAGCCGGTGAGGACCCAGCCCCGCAGCGCATCGAATGCCAGCCAGAGTGCGCTGAACGCCAGCGCGTCACCGAGTGCGGAATGACGATTGCGCAGCAGGCGTACCCAGAGCCAGCCAAGCAGTGCGAAGAACAATGCCAGCCCGGCGACGAAGCCCAGAGTGAGCAGGCCGGCCAGCGCCGGTGAGGCCGCGCCGAAATCATGAATGCTCACATAGACCCAGCTGACCCCCGAGGCGAACAGACCGAAGCCATAGCACCAGCCGCGCTGCGCCGCTTGCTTCGCTGTGCTGTCGCGCAGGCCGAGGTACAGCAGTGCCACGGACACTAGCGCCAGTGGCCAGATATCGAACGGCGCGAGTGCCAGTGTGGTGAGCGTACCGGCAACCAGTGCCAGCAGATTGCCCGGCCAGCCGGGGCGGGTGATCCAGTGCATGGAGATTCCTTGCGCAATAGATGCGGGAGGGGAGGCTAAGGGCAATGGGACGGCCGGGCAAGCCGGTTCGGCGCAAGCGCCGCGCAGGCTGGCTGCGCGGAGTTACTCGGTTGCTTTCTACGCGCTTTCCGTGCGGCTCAGACGCAGCATGTGCACGCGGCGACTGTCGGCGTTCAATACGCGCACGCGGAAGCCGTCGATCTCGGTGACCTCGTTGCGCTTGGGCAGGTGACCGAAGGTGCTCATCACCAGGCCGGCAACGGTATCGAATTCGTCGTCGGGAAAGGCGCTGCCGAAGTACTCGTTGAAGCTGTCGATCGGCGTGAGTGCCTTGACCAGGAAGTCGCCGCTGGGCAGCGGACGAATGTAGCTGTCTTCCTCGACGTCATGCTCGTCCTCGATATCGCCGACGATCTGCTCCAGCACGTCCTCGATGGTCACCAGGCCCGCGACGCCGCCGTATTCGTCGATGACGATGGCCATGTGGTTGTGGTTGGCGCGGAACTCGCGCAGCAGGACGTTGAGACGCTTGGACTCCGGCACGAAGGTGGCCGGGCGCAGCAGATCCTTGATGTCGAAATTCTGCTGATCCTCCTTGAGGATCAATGGCAGCAGATCCTTGGCCAGCAGCACGCCGATCACTTCGTCCAGGCTTTCACCGACGACCGGATAGCGCGAATGCGCGGCGGCGATGATGGCCGGGAGGAATTCGCGTGGCGACTGATCGGCCCGGATGCTGATGACCTGCGAGCGCGGCACCATGATGTCGCGTACCTGCAGGTCGGCGACCTGGATGGCGCCTTCGACGATGGCCAGTGCTTCGTTGTCGAGCAGCTTGTTCTGATGGGCTTCGCGCAGGACTTCCAGTAGCTCCTGGCGATTCTTGGGTTCATGGGCAAAAGCCTGGGTGATTCTTTCCAGCCAGGTCTTCTGCCCGCTGATCGATCGATCTTCGCTCATGTCGTTGACTCAAGAGTCCTTGCAAATGCCCGAAACGGGCGATTCTTCAGCATAAGGGTCGGGATGACCCAGTTCGGCCAGCAGCTGACGTTCCAGGTCTTCCATTTCCTCGGCTTCGTCATCATCGATGTGATCGTAGCCAAGCAGATGCAGGCAGCCGTGAATGACCAGATGCGCCCAATGCGCGGTCAGCGTCTTGCCCTGTTCCAGCGCCTCGCGCTCGACCACCGGCACGCAGATGACCAGATCGCCGAGCAGCGGAATATCCAGCATTTCGTCGGGGACGTCGGCCGGGAACGACAGCACGTTGGTCGCGTAATCCTTCTGCCGCCAGGTGCGGTTGAGCTCGCGGCCTTCCTCCTCGTCGACCAGGCGAATGGTCAGTTCGGAGTCGCCGCTGCGCTGGCGTAGCGCCAGCTCGCACCAGTGCTGCAGATCGGCGAGCGCCGGCGCCGCGCCAGTGCTGGCGCACTGCAGGTCGAGCTCAATCACCGGCGGCATCCTGTGCGGCGCGCTTGCTGGCCGGCGACTGGCGATCCTCGAAGGACTCGTAGGCCTCGACGATACGCTGTACCAGCGGATGGCGGACTACGTCCTTGGGCTTGAAGTGGGTGAAGCTGATGCCGTTGACGTCCTTCAGTACCTCGATGACATGCGCCAGGCCGCTCTTGGTGCCGCGGGGCAGGTCGACCTGGGTGATGTCGCCGGTGATCACTGCGGTGGAGCCGAAGCCGATCCGCGTGAGGAACATCTTCATCTGTTCCTGTGTGGTGTTCTGGCTTTCATCCAGGATGATGAAACTGTTGTTCAGCGTGCGCCCGCGCATGTAGGCCAGCGGCGCGATCTCGATGACCTGCTTCTCGATCAGCCGGGCGACGTATTCGAAGCCAAGCATTTCATAAAGCGCGTCGTACAACGGGCGCAGGTAGGGATCGATCTTCTGCGCCAGGTCGCCGGGCAGGAAGCCGAGCTTTTCCCCGGCTTCCACCGCTGGACGTACCAGCAGGATGCGCCGTACCTGTTCACGCTCCAGCGCATCTACCGCGCAGGCCACCGCCAGGTAGGTCTTGCCGGTACCGGCCGGGCCGACGCCGAAGTTGATGTCGTTGTCGAGAATGGCTTTGACGTAGCGCTGCTGATTGGCGCCGCGCGGGCGGATCATGCCTTTCTTGGTGCGCAGGGCGACGCCCTGATGCGCGTTCGGATTGGCCAGCTCTTCCATCCCGGATTCCTGCAGGTACAGATGCACCATGTCGGGAGAGAGCTCGGTGTTCTTGGTTTCCCGGTACAGCCGGCGCAGCAGCTGCTCGGCAGACTTGGCCACGTCGCTCGGGCCGATCAGCTCGAACTGATTGCCGCGGTTGCGGATTTCCAGCTCGAGGCGCTGTTCGATCAGGCGCAGATGCTCATCGAATTGGCCGCAGAGGTTGGCGAAGCGACGGGCTTCAAAGGGTTCGAGGGTGAAGCGATGCGGTTCTATGGGTGCGTTCAAGGGCTTTATTTTTGGCCGTGGTCGGCGGAATGATGGGGGAAGAATAGCGCCGCGGGCGCAAAGCGGAAAGCGCAGGTGGTCGCGGCCCCCATCCATATCGGGGCCGCAGTCGCGTTTCTCAAGACAGCAGGGTGCCGCGCAGCGAATGCGGCAGCGCATCGTCGATGTGCACCTCGACGAACTGGCCGATCAGCCGAGGGTTGTCGCAGCGGAAATTGACGATGCGGTTGTGCTCGGTGCGGCCCTGCAGCATGCCCGGGTCCTTCTTCGAGTAATCGCTGACGAGGATGCGCTGGGTCGTGCCCACCATCCGTCGGCTGTTCTCGAAACCCTGCTGGTTGATGCGTTGCTGCAGGATAGCCAGGCGCTGCTTCTTCACCTCGTCCGGCGTGTCGTCGATCAGGTCTGCCGCCGGCGTGCCGGGGCGGGCGCTGTAGACGAACGAATAGGAGAAGTCGAAACCGACGTCTTCGATCAGTTTCATGGTCTGCTCGAAGTCCTTGTCGGTCTCGCCGGGGAAGCCGACGATGAAGTCCGAACTGATCAGGATATCCGGTACCGCCGCCCGCAACCGGCGGATGCGCGACTTGTATTCCAGCGCGGTGTGGTTGCGCTTCATCGCTGCGAGGATACGGTCGGAACCGGCCTGTACGGGCAGGTGAAGGTATTTGACCAGCTGCGGAATGTCGGCGTGGGCCTGGATGATGGCATCGGAGAATTCCAGCGGGTGGCTGGTGGTGTAACGAATCCGGCCGATGCCGTCGATCGCGGCGACCGCGTGCAGCAGGTCGGCGAAGTCATGCCCGTCGTGGCGGTAGCCGTTGACGTTCTGTCCCAGCAGGGTGACTTCCTTCACGCCGTTCTCGGCGAGGTGGACGATTTCCGCCAGCACGTCGGCCAGCGGCCGGCTGACTTCCTCGCCGCGGGTGTAGGGCACCACGCAGAAGGTGCAGTACTTGCTGCAGCCTTCCATGACCGAGACGAAGGCGCTGGGCCCATCGACGCGCGGCTCGGGCAGGCGGTCGAACTTCTCGATCTCGGGGAAGGAGATGTCCACCTGCGGCTTCTTGGTCGTGCGCGCGGCGTCGATCATTTCCGGCAGGCGATGCAGGGTCTGCGGGCCGAAGACCACGTCGACGTACGGGGCGCGGTCGCGGATCGCCGCGCCTTCCTGACTGGCCACGCAGCCGCCAACGCCGATCACCAGCTGCGGATTATCCAGTTTCAGTTCGCGCCAGCGGCCCAGTTGCGAGAAGACCTTTTCCTGGGCCTTTTCGCGAATCGAGCAGGTATTGAGGAGGATCACGTCGGCCTCAGCCGGGTTCTCGGTGATTTCCAAGGCCTGGTGTTCGCCCAGCAGGTCTACCATGCGCGAGCTGTCGTACTCGTTCATCTGGCAGCCATGGGTTTCGATGAAAAGCTTGCGGGTCATGTTACGGGCCGGCGTTGTGCAAAAAATGACCGGCGATTATATGCCCACGGCCGAGCAGGGGAAAGCGCGGGAGGATGCCGCAGGGTTTCGCTGGCGCTCAGGGGATCAGCGGTGCGTCGGCGGCCTGCAGTTGCATCAGGTAGTCGCGGAAAATCTGGCCGAGCACCTGGGTGGCGATCTCCAGCTCGTCGCGGCGCATCTGCGCGGAAACCCGGTCGGCGGTATCCAGTGCTTCGTCTTCGCCGTTGACCGCGGCCATCTTCAGCACGATATAGGCCTGCACATTGTTGGCCTTGACGCCCTCACCACGAAAGAACATCACGCCGAGCCGGTGCTGTGCCGCCGCATGGCCGCGCAGGGATGCCTGTTCGAACCAATACAACGCCTTGGCCAGATCGCGCGGTGCACGGCGACCGTCGTAATGGAACTCACCCAGCTCGTAAGCGGCTTGCACGTCGCCTTCGCTGGCAGCCTGTTGGCAGCTGCGCAGGGCTTCCGGCAGTTCTTCGGGGAGCGTGTCGAGCGCGCAGCGGGCAGTCGCCGGGATCAGCAAAGTGTTCCCGCCGGCCATGGCCGTGAGAGGCGAGAGAAGCAGCAGACAGCCCAAAGACAGGATGCGGCCGGTGCGGATCATGAAAATCTGGCGCCTCGAGGAGCAGGGCGGTAATGAAAGGCTGGAACGAGCCAGCCGTCACATTATGGATAAGCTGCAGTCTGCTTACAAAGCCTTTAACCGCCTGCCATCGGCTTTTTATGCGGCTGCCGGCTGGTCTCCGCCTGCGTTGCCCGGCAGGCGTCCCAGCAGGGCGGCGATAAACGGGCTGGCGATGGCCAGCAGCAGTGGGCGCAGCTCGCTGAGCGGATTGTCCATCAGGATGCCTGCCGGCAGCGGTGCCGAGGCCAGGAGCAGCATGCCAGCGACCACTCCGGCAGCGGCCGGCAGACTCGCCGGCCATTGCAGTGCGCCGGCGTAGATGATCAGCAGCGCGCTGGTCAGCATCAGCCCGAGCGCGTAGGGCTCGCTCCAGCCAAGCTGCCGCGCCAGCTCGAAGAACACGCACAGCCCCAGCACCACGCGTCCCCAGTTCGGTCGGCTCCAAGTCCAGCGTCGTGCCAGGGTCAGCGCCGCCAGTGCAATCAGTGGCAGGCCGAGCAGCAAGCTGGCGCGCTCCAGCCACTGCTGGGCTTCCTCAAGATCGAGGCCGATCAGGCTCGCCGCAGCGCATGCACCGCTCGCCGCGGCGAGGATGAAACCCAGCATCGCGCTGAACAGTGCCGGCTGATCCGCTTCGCCGTAGTGGCGTCGGCTGCGGCCGATCCATACCGCGCTGGCGCCCGCCGCCAGGAACAGCAGTACCGCTTGCAGCAATTGCATCGTCTCGCTCACTTGAGCTTGGCGAAGGCGCGCTCGGCCGCCTCCAGGGTGATTGCCAGCTCGGTGTCGCCATGGGCGATGGAGGTGAAGCCGGCCTCGAACGCACTCGGCGCCAGGTAGACCCCGCCTTCGAGCATCAGATGGAAGAAGCGCTTGAAGCGATCGGCGTCGCTGGCCATGACGTCGGCGAAGGTCACGATGTCGTCGGCGCCGCTGAAGTACAGGCCGAACATGCCGCCCACCTGGGTGGTGACGAACGGGATGCCCGCGGCATCGGCGCGGTCCTGCAGGCCCTGCAGCATACGGCTGGTGTAGGCGCTCAGCTCGTCGTGGAAGCCGGGACGGCTGATCAGGCCAAGGGTGGTCAGGCCGGCGGCCATGGCCAGCGGATTGCCCGACAGGGTACCGGCCTGATAGACCGGGCCGAGCGGAGCGATACGCTCCATGATGGCGCGCTTGCCGCCGAAGCAGCCCACCGGCATGCCGCCGCCGATGATCTTGCCGAAGGTCGACAGGTCCGGCGTCACGCCGTAGTAGGCCTGGGCGCCGCCGAGGGCGACGCGGAAACCGGTCATCACTTCGTCGAAGATCAGCACTACGCCGTGTGCGTCGCACAGGCTACGCAGGCCTTCGAGGAAGCCCGGCGCTGGCGGCACGCAGTTCATGTTGCCGGCGACCGGCTCGACGATGATGCAGGCGACCTGCTCGCCCTTTTCCTTCAGTGTGGCTTCGACTTCAGCGAGGTCGTTGTAGGCCAGGGTCAGGGTGTGCTTGGCGAAGTCCGCCGGCACGCCTGCCGAACTCGGCACACCCAGGGTCAGGGTGCCGGAGCCAGCCTTGACCAGCAGGCTGTCGGAGTGACCGTGGTAGCAGCCTTCGAACTTGATGATGGCGTCGCGGCCGGTATAGCCACGGGCGAGGCGGATCGCACTCATGGTCGCTTCGGTGCCCGAGCTGACCATGCGCACCATCTCCATCGATGGCACCAGGCGGCAGACCAGCTCGGCCATCTCGGTTTCCATGGCGGTCGGCGCGCCGTAGGACAGCCCGTGCTCGAGCTGGCGGCGCACGGCATCGAGCACCTCGGGATGGCTATGGCCAAGGATCATCGGACCCCAGGAGCCGACATAGTCGACGTAGCGCTTGTCATCCTCGTCGATCACATAGGCGCCGGCGGCATGCTTGAGAAACAGTGGGGTGCCGCCGACGCTGCGGAAGGCGCGAACGGGTGAATTGACGCCGCCCGGGATGTGGGTCTGGGCGCTGGCGAAGAGGGTTTCGGAACGGGACATGCGGGCCTCGCAAAACAGGGGCTGACCGCCGTGGGGCGGGTCAGCCGTGGCGGAATCAGGGAGTATTGAACAACTGGCTGAACGCTCGGGCGCGGCGCTCGACCTCGGCCGGGCTGTCAGCGGCGAACAGGGCGTGGACCACGGCGATCATCTGCACGCCCTCGGCGAGCAGACTCGGTGCCGTTTCCGGCGTGATGCCACCGATAGCGACAATCGGCAGGCCAATGCGGGTGCGAGCCTCGCGCAGCAGCTGAGGATCGGCCGCAGGCGCACCTGGCTTTGTCTGCGACTGGAAGAAGCGGCCAAAGGCGACGTAGCTGGCGCCGTCACGCGCGGCCTGTTCGGCCAGCGGCAGCTGCGCATGACAGGTGGCGCCGATGACTGCCTGGCGGCCGAGCAGGGCCCGGGCGACGGCGAGCGAGCCATCCTCCTGGCCGAGGTGCAGGCCGACGCCCAGTCGCGCCGCCAGTTCGGCGTCGTCGTTGATGATCAGTTGCGCGCCATGCCGGGCACAGAGTTCCTGCAACGCATCGGCTTCACGCAAGCGCCGCGCCTCGTCGCTGGACTTGTCGCGGTACTGCAGCAGCCGGGCGCCGCCTTTGAGTGCTGCTTCGACATATGGCAGCAGGCGACCGTCGGCGAGCAGCTTGCTGTCGGTGATGGCGTACAGGCCGCGCAGGCGAGTCGAGTCCTTCATGCGCTGCTCTCCAGTCAGGCCAGGTCCAGCGGCAGGCGCCGGGGAATGTATTGCCCGTGGCCGGGCGCCTCGGCGTCGCGCAGGGTGCGCCAGGTGTAATCGAGTGCGGACCTGACTGCGCTGGTCAGCTCCTCGCCCAGGGCCAGGCGGCCGGCGAGGGCGCTGGCCAGTGTGCAGCCGGAGCCGTGGTAACTGCCCGGCAGGCGCGCGCAGGTGAAATCGTGGCGACTGCCATCGCGGCAGTACAGACGATTGTGCACTTGGCTTTCGTCGCCGTGTCCGCCGGTAATCAACAGGTGGCGGATATGCGGCAGCAGGCGTTCGGCGCATTCGTCCGCGCTGCCCTCGGGCAGCTCGGCGAGGATGCGCGCTTCCGGCAGGTTCGGCGTGGCGATGGTCGACACCGGAAACAGCCGCTCGCGCATGGCATAGCCGACATCATCCTTGCCCAGTGCGCCGCCGCCACCGGCGCGCAGCACCGGGTCGCAGACCAGTGGCACGCCGGGCAGCTTGCTCATGATCTCGAGGACGGTTTCGACCATCTCCACCGAGCCGAGCATGCCCAGCTTGACCGCTGCGATGGGCAGGTCGGCGATCACCGCATTGGCCTGGGCGAGCACCCACTCGCGGTCGAGCACGCGGAAGTCGGAGACGTTGACGGTATCCTGCACGGTCAGTGCGGTGACGGTCGGCGCGGCGTGACAGGCCTGCGCCAGCAGGGCTTCGATGTCCGCCTGCAAACCGGCTCCACCACTGGGGTCATGGCCGGAAAGACAGAGGACGACGGGGCGTGAAGTAGGGTTTTTCATGGCGTGCGAGCTTATCACCAAACCGCGCTGGCGGGACGCGGCAGTTGTGCGTCGATCCGCCATCGCTGCGATTGCCGGCCATCGGCTAATCCAGGCGGGAGCGATTCGCCTTTCCGGCGAGAACGAGCGCTGTGGTAGATTGCTGGCACTTTGATTTTCGGACGCAGCGGCGGGGTTCACGGGCGTGAATTCGCATTCGCCGCCCGGCCTGCACGAGGCATCATGCGGTACGTCTTCCTCTTTTTCCTGGCTCTTCTGCCTGTCGTGACCAGTGCTGTCGAACTCGACGAGCACACCCGTCACCTGCCGCTGGGCCAGGTCATGCAGGTGTTCGAGGACCCGCTCGGCGAAGCGCGCATAGAAGACATCACCTCGACGGCTTTCGAAAGCCGCTTTCAGCCGCATCAGAACGCCGTGTTCAATGCCGGCTATTCCCGCTCGGTGCATTGGGTGCGGGTCGACCTGAACTACCGGCCACAGACGGTGCAGGGAGCGCGGCGCTGGTTGCTGGAAGTGGCCTATCCGCCGCTGGACAGCCTGCAGCTGTATCTGGCCGATGGCCAGGGTGGCTACCGCCTGGCCGGGGATACCGGCGATACCAAGCCCTGGGCCAGCCGCGAAATCCGCCAGGGCAACTACCTGTTCGAGATCGAGCTGCAGCCCAACCAGCCGCAACGTGCCTATCTGCGCGTTGCGAGCGAGGGGTCGATCCAGGTGCCGCTGAGCCTCTGGTCGCAGCATGCGTACCTCGAGGCGCAGCCCGGGCGCATCTATGTGCTGGGCATGATCTACGGCGTGTTGCTGGCGATGCTGGTCTACAACCTGTTCATCTATGTCAGCATCCGCGACCAGAGCTACCTGTTCTACATCCTCTACATCGCCGCGTTCGGCCTCTACCAGGTCTCGGTGAACGGTGCCGGGGTGCAGTTTCTCTGGCCTGATCGGCCCTGGTGGGCCAACGCTGCCACGCCGTTGCTGATCGGTGCCACCGGGCTGTTCGGCTGCCTGTTCACGCGCAGCTTCCTGCGCACCGCCGAGCACAGCCGCTGGATGGACCGGCTGCTACGGCTGATCATCGGCTTCTCCGTGGTGGTGATGGTGCTGGCGCTGACCACCGATTACGGCCTGTCGCTGCGCCTGGCGACTGCATTGGCGCTGCTGTTCACCCTGGCGGTGTTTGCCGCCGGCATCCTCGCCTGGCTGCGTGGCATGCGGGTGGCGCGCTACTTCATCATCGCCTGGAGCGCGCTGCTTATCGGTGGGCAGATCAACACGCTGATGGTGCTCGGCCATCTGCCGCACAATTTCCTGACCATGTATGCCAGCCAGCTGGGCGCGGCGCTGGAAGTGGTACTGCTGTCGATGGCGCTGGCCGATCGTATCAACGCGCTCAAGGACGAGCGGGCGAAGATCCTGGAGAGCGCCCGCTCCGACCTGGAACAGCTGAACCGCGAGCTGGCCGAGAGCAACCGGCTGAAGGATGAATTTCTCTCCAATATCAGCCATGAGCTGCGCACGCCGATGATGGGCGTGATGGGCGCGCTGGAGCTGCTGCCCGCCTCCGAAACACCGGAAGAGCTGCAGCAGTATCAGCACATCGCCACCGGATCGGCGCGCGACATGATGCGTCTGGTGAATAACATCCTGGTGCTCAGCGAGCTGCGTGCCGGCAAGCTGCGCCTGCAGGATCAGCGGTTCAGTCTTCGCGAGACCGCAGCACGATTGCACCAGCAGTTCGCGCCCTTGGCCCGCGAAAAAGGGCTCGCCTTCGACCTCGACTTCGACGAACAGCTGCCTGATCGCGTTTACGGCGATGCCGAAAAGCTTGAGCAGTGCATCTGCCATCTGCTCGACAACGCGGTCAAATTCACCGCTCGCGGGGCGGTGAACCTGCGCTTCACGGGTGCGGTCGAGCCGCGCCAGCTGCAGCTGAACGTCGAAGTCATCGACAGCGGCATCGGCTTCAGCGATGCCGACCAGGCCTTCCTCTATCACCAGTTCCGCCAGGTGGACGGTTCGATGACGCGGCGCTATGGCGGCCTCGGCATCGGTCTGGCCATCAGTCGCGGCCTGATCGAGCTGCTCGGCGGGCGGCTGGAGCAGCAGTCACGGCCGGGCCTGGGCAGCCGCTTCGGCATTCATCTGCGCTTTGCGCTGAATCCTTCGGATGGGCCTGCCTCCGACTCCTCGTCTGCCGTTCCGCCATCCGCGCCGATTGCCTGACGCGCGGACCTTTTGGCCGATACCTCGCTTCAACCGCCGCATGACAGCATGGTTCACTGCTGATCCATCGCCAGCGCCGACTACGCTTGCTGGCAACCGCCGCGGCATCGGTATCGAAGGAGGACGCTAGATGAACCTGCAGACCTGCGCCGAAACCCATGAGGTCACCAATCAGGTGCCGCCGCTGGATGGCGCCAACCTCTACCGTATCGACCTGCCATTGCAGCAGTGGGTACAGCGCTACCACGCCGGCTGGGCGGAAGATCGACTGGACCGTTACGGCGCGCTCGCCGGCGGGCCGCTGATGCAGGCCGGCTTTCTCGCCAACGAGAACAGGCCGCTGTTCAAAAGTCATGACCGCTACGGCCATCGCATCGATCTGGTGGAGTTTCACCCCGCTTATCACGAGCTGATGCGTGCCGCCGTCGAGCACGGTATTCCGTCGCTGCCCTGGAGCGAGCCGCAGCCCGGCGCACAGGTGGCACGTGCCGCCCTGATGTACCTGCACAACCAGGCCGAGGCCGGCAGCAGCTGCCCGCTGACCATGACCTACGCCAGCGTGCCGGCGCTGCGCCTGCAGCCGGATCTTGCCGAGCGCTGGCTGCCGAAGATCCTTGCCCGCGAATATGACCCGCGCAACCTGCCGATGGAGCAGAAGGCCGGCGTCACCATCGGCATGGCCATGACCGAGAAGCAGGGTGGCACCGACGTGCGCGCCAACAGCACCCGCGCCTATCCGGTTGGTGCCGGTGGGCCGGGCCAGGCCTACGAGCTGATCGGGCACAAGTGGTTCTGCTCGGCGCCGATGTGCGATGCCTTCCTCACCCTGGCGCAGACCGACAAGGGCCTGTCCTGCTTCCTGCTGCCGCGCCATCGCCCGGATGGCACGCGCAACCAGTTCTATATCCAGCGCCTGAAGAACAAGCTGGGCAACTGGGCCAACGCCTCCAGCGAAGTCGAATACCGCGGTGCGCTGGCCTGGATGGTCGGTGAAGATGGGCGCGGCGTGCCGACCATCATCGAGATGGTCTCCTCGACCCGCTTCGACTGCATGATCGGCTCCAGCTCGCTGATGCGTCAGGCGCTGACCCAGGCCATGCACCACTGCGCGCACCGCTTGGTCGGCGGCCGCGTCCTGCTGGAGCAGCCGCTGATGCAGAACGTGCTGGCCGACCTTGCCCTGGAAAGCGAGGCGGCGCTGGCGCTGACCCTGCGCATGGGCCGCGCCCAGGACAATCGCCATGACGAGCACGAAGACAAGTTCGCCCGTCTGGTCACCGCCGTCGGCAAATACTGGATCTGCAAGCGCGCGCCGAACATGATCGCCGAGGCCAGCGAATGCCTGGGTGGCGCTGGCTACGTCGAGGAAACCATCCTGCCGCGGCTGTACCGCGAGGCGCCGGTGAATTCCATCTGGGAGGGCTCCGGCAATGTGCAGTGCCTGGACGTGCTGCGCGCGCTGTCCAAGGAGCCCGGCGTGCTGGAGGTGCTGTTCACCGAGCTCGGCGACGGTCACGGTGATGCGCGGCTGAAGGCGCACATCCAGCGACTGAAGGTGGCCTTTGGCGATACCGAGGACATCCAGTACCGCGCCCGGCAGCTCACCGAAGACGTGGCCATCGGCCTGCAGGCCAAGTTGCTGCTCGAAGCCGGCAACGCAGCCGTTTCCGATGCGTTCATTGCCAGCCGCCTGGAGGGGCAGGGGCGCGTCTATGGCACCTTGCCGCGCGGGCTGGACATCGACGCGCTGCTCGCGCGCAGTGCGCCGCAGCTGTGACTCGTGGCAGGTGGTATCGGCTAGCGGCGAGCCTGCCCGCGTAGCAGTTCCTTGAGTTCGGCGATTTCGCCACGCAGGGCGCGGACCTCTTCATGCAGGTCGGCCTCGATGTGCTCGCGTGCCGCCTCGATGGTTGCCTGAGTGGCTTCGTGGTCAGCATCGGTAACCGTCTGCATCGCGTTGACGATGATCGCGATGAACAGGTTGAGCATGGTGAAGGTGGCGATCAGGATGAACGGGATGAAGAACACCCAGGCATAGGGGAACACGTCCATCAGCGGGCGCACGATGCCCATCGACCAGCTTTCCAGCGTCATCACCTGGAACAGTGTGTAGACCGAACGGCCGAGGTTGCCGAACCACTCGGGGAAGTCGGCGCCGAACAGCCCGGTGGCGATCACTGCGGACACGTAGAAGACCAGCGCCAGCACCATGGCAATCGAGCCCAGGCCGGGAATGGCTGACAGCAGCGCTCCGACCACGCGGCGCATCGATGGCACCATGGTGACCATGCGCATCACCCGCAGCACGCGCAGGGCGCGCAGAACGCTGAACGGGCCGCTGGCGGGTACCAGCGCGATGGCCACCACGGTGAAATCGAACAGGCTCCAGGGATCACGGAAGAACGCCGCGCGATGAACGTAGATGCGCGCTGCGATTTCCACCACGAACACGCCGAGGATCAGCATGTCGAGGACTCTGAGGAACTCGCCCCAGCTGGCCACCAGTGACGGCGAGGTCTGCATGCCGAGGATGGCCGCGTTGATCACGATCAGCAGCAGAATGCCGCGCTGAACGGCTGGCCGCTCAATGAGCTGCTTGAGCCGACTACGAGTGCTCGTTTCCACGGGGGTTGCCTGCATGATGCCTACCTGTCTGTTTCGATCATCGCCCTGCCCGCGACCGCGGGAGGTTACCGCTGTACTCGGCCGGGCGGGCGCGAGTATGGCGGCGAAGACCTGCGCGGGGAAGTGACAGCGGTGCCCGGTTCGTTTCCCGATTTGACAGGGATCGGGCGGCGCTTTGAGCGCGGCGACAGACCGGGCGCCCCGGTTCCACCGCGTGCGAGGGCCAGCGAGCGCCTCGCAGCTGGCCGGTCGTGGTTGCGCTGGGCGCGGATACCGGCTATGACCTCTCCTGTGCGGCGGCCTGCTAGTACCTTTGTATAACAGCCAAACGAGCTGGTGCTCCTAGAATGGGGCCAGCGACTACGTTACGGGGTTGCAAGTGCCGCATGATTTTTTGAGGTTCAGATATTGAGCGGCAAAAGACATGGGCGCTTTGTCTCCGGACATCAAGTGGCCGTCTCCCTGCCTCGTCAGGCCTGGCGAATTTCTTTGCAGAGCCTTCACGGACGAGCATTCGATGAGTTTCTGAGGTGAGTTCATGGCAACCGATCTAAACAAGTACATCCGCAACGCAGCGTTTCTCGACAAGGTCGTCTCGGCAGAAGAGGCCGCGTCGTGGATCGAGGACGGCATGACGCTGGGCATGAGCGGCTTCACCCTGTTCGGGGAGCCGAAGGTGTTTCCGAAGGCACTGTCCGAGCGCGGCCAGCGCGAGAAATTCAAGGTCAACCTGTTCACCGGCGCGTCCATGGGGCCGGCGGCCGACCAGTCGATGGCCGAAGCCGGCATCATCAACAAGCGCATCCCGTACCAGGGCAACGCGGTACAGCGCAAGAAGATCAACGCCGGCGAGGTGCTCTACATCGATCAGCACCTGTCGCACACCGCCGAGTTGCTGCGTCAGGGCGTGCTGCCGCAGGTCGACTACGCCATCATCGAGGCGGCTGCGATCACCGAGGACGGCCAGATCATCCCGACCGGTTCGGTCGGTAACTCGCCGATCTTCGTGCAGAACGCCAAGCACGTGATCATCGAGCTGAACACTTCTGCTCCACGCGAGTACGAAGGCATGCACGACATCTACATTCCCGGCCCCGCCGGTGAGGATTCGCGCAAGGACATCCCGGTCTACAACGTCAGCAAGCGCATCGGCTCGATCGGTATTCCGGTCGATCCGGCCAAGGTGCGCGGCATCGTGCTGTCCAGCGAGCCGGACATTCCTTCCCCGCTGTTCGAGCCGAACGCCGAAACCCAGAAGATCGCCGACAACCTGCTGGACTTCCTGCGCGAGGAAGTGAAGCTGGGACGCCTGACCAACAGCCTGGCTCCGCTGCAGTCCGGTGTCGGTTCGGTGGCCAACGCGGTGCTGGCCGGCATGAAGACCTCCGAGTTCAAGGATCTGACCGTCGCTTCCGAAGTGCTGCAGGACGGCGTTTTCGACCTGATCGACGCCGGAGTGGTGAAGTTCGCCGCCGCCACCGCCTTCTCCCTGTCGAAGAAGCGCGTGGACAACCTGGCCTCGGACCTCGCCAAGTACGCCGGCAAGGTGGTGTTCCGTCCGCAGGAGATCTCCAACCATCCGGAAGTGATCCGCCGGCTGGGGATCATCTCCTTCAACACTGCGCTGGAAGCCGACATCTACGGCAACGTGAACTCCACGCACGTCAACGGCACCCACATGATGAATGGTATCGGCGGCTCGGGTGACTTCGCCCGCAACGCACGTATCAGCATCTTCGTGACGACCTCGACGGCGAAGGACGGCAAGATCTCCTCCATCGTACCGTTCGTCACGCACGTGGATCACACCAACCACGACGTCGACGTGATCATCACCGAGCAGGGCTATGCCGATCTGCGCGGGCTGGCGCCCGTCGAGGCGGCGGCGCGAGTCATCAACAACTGCATGCACCCGGACTACAGGGCCCAGGCGCTCGCCTACCTCGAAGAGGCGAAACAGCGTGGCGGCCACACCCCGCACGTGCTGGAAAAAGCCTTCTCCTGGCATGCCAACTTCGCCAAGAACGGCACCATGCTGCTGGACAAGTAATCGGTAGGAGCCTGTGCGGCTGATGCAGCAATGCATCGGCGGCGGGCTCGAAGCGGTACCCGAATCCGACGTCAGGCTCTGGCGTCGGATTTTTTTCGCCGATGACGGCGCACATTTCCAGAGCGCCGGCGTCTCGGATGCGGCTCCAACCGCTCGGCTGCGTATACATCCGTCACCAAATGCAGCCAAGATAGAGCGGAGTGTTAAGCCAGGATTAGCCATGACTTCCAACGAATCCAGATCCTTCACCGTCGCCACCCGCGCTGAGGAGGCGGTCGACAAGCTGGCCGAGCTGCACGCGCAGGCCACAGCGGCCCTCAACCAGGCGCTCAAACGCTACGTAACCAGCCGCACCGAGCCCAGTGCCGCGGAGCGCAACCTGTTCCGCTACCCGCAGCTGCGCCTGACCTACGAGTGCCACGGCGAAGTGCCGGCCTCGACCCGTGCCTACGCCAAGGTCCAGGCGCCCGGCGTGTACAGCGTCACCGTGACCCACCCGGCCGCGTTCCGCGCCTATCTGCTCGATCAGCTGAAGCCGCTGATTCAGGACTTCAACGTCACCGTTGAGGTCGGCATGAGCGACCGCAACATTCCCTATCCCTACGTGATCGAGCAGGGCGACGAGCTGGCCGGCACCGGCGTGACCGCCGCCGAGCTGGCGCGGGTATTCCCCAGTACCGACCTGTCCGCCGCTACCGACGATATCGCCGACGGGCTCTACGACTGGGAGCACGCCGATCCCTATCCGCTGGCACTGTTCGATGGCGCGCGGGTGGACTTCTCGCTGCGTCGGCTTGTGCACTACACCGGCAGCGATTGGCGCCACGTACAGCCGTGGATCCTGCTGACCAACTACCACCGCTACGTCGACCAGTTCATCCGCCACGGCCTCGACATGCTGCGCGACGACACCCGCTTCACGCGCATGGTGTTGCCGGGCAACGTGATCATCGAGCGCGGCATGGAGGAGGGCGAGGCGCAGGCGATCATCGGTGGCGTGATGTGGCACCGCTACCAGATGCCGGCCTATCACCTGATCGCCGACGATGGCCATGGCATCACCCTGGTCAACATCGGCGTCGGTCCGTCCAACGCGAAGAACATCACCGACCACCTGGCCGTGCTACGCCCGCATTGCTGGCTGATGATCGGCCACTGCGGCGGGCTGCGGCAGTCGCAGTCCATCGGCGACTACGTGCTGGCCCACGCCTACATGCGTCGCGACGGCATCCTCGATCGGGTGTTGCCGCCGCACATCCCGCTGCCAGCGCTGGCCGAGGTGCAGCAGGCGCTGCAGGAATCGGCCGCGACGGTCACCGGCGAGCAGGGCGAAGCGTTGAAGAAGCGCCTGCGTACCGGCACCGTGCTGACCTACGACGACCGCAACTGGGAGCTGCGCTGGGCGCAGGAGCGGCCGCTGATCAATCTGTCGCGTGCCGTGGCGGTGGACATGGAAAGCGGCACCATCGCCGCCCAGGGCTACCGCCTGCGGGTGCCCTACGGCACCTTGCTCTGCGTGTCGGACAAGCCGCTGCACAGCGAGATCAAGCTGCCCGGCTCGGCCAATGCGTTCTACGAGCGGGCCGTGACCCAGCACCTGAAAATCGGCATCACCGCACTGGAACTGCTGCGCAGCCAGCTCAACTCGCTGCACTCGCGCAAGCTGCGCAGCTTCGACGAGCCGCCGTTCCGCTGAATCAGCATGTGCTGCCGGCGCTTTCGTGGGAATGGACGATACTCATAGCGTTCATTCCCGCGTCAGCACCGGAGGTCAACATGGAACAGTCGATCCACGCCTTCCATAACCTGTTCGAACAGTTGGGCCTGCCCAACGACGATGTCTCGATCAGGCGCTTTATCGAAACCCATTCGCCGCTAGCCGAGGACGTCTACCTGGCCGACGCGCCGTTCTGGACGCCGGCCCAGGCGGCCTTCCTGCGCGAGGAAATCCTCGAGGATGCCGACTGGGCCGAAGTGGTCGATCGCCTCAATGTGGCGCTGCGACGGCGCTACCACTGAGGCATGGCCTGGTTCTCAGCTGGCCAGCAGCCAGGCGCCGGTGAGTGCCGAGGCAGCGCCGGCGATGCGCACCAGTGGCGCGGCGGCCTGCGGCAGGTAACGCACCAGCGCGTAACCGGCGGCATGCAGAGCGGCAGTGGCAACAATGAAGCCGGCGGCATACCCCCACGGGCTGGACAGCTCTGGCAGTTCCAGGCCGTGGGCGACGCCGTGGCTGGCGGCGAACAGGGCGGTCAGCGCTGCGGCGACGACCAGCGGCGGGCGTACCGCCAGTGCCACCAGCAGGCCGAGGGCCAGCACCGAGCCGGCGATGCCGGTTTCCATCAGCGGCATTTCGATTCCGGCGAAGCCGGCCAGGCCGCCGAGCAGCATGGTCGCGACGAAGGTCATCGGCAGCGCCCAGCGCGCCTTGCCAGTCTGCTGAGCCGCCCATAGACCCACCGCGAGCATGGCCAGCAGATGGTCGAGGCCGAAGATCGGGTGGGCGATACCGGACAGCACTCCGGCGTGGTCATGCCCAGGGTGAGCCAGGGCCAGCGCAGGGCTGAGCAGCAGGGCGGAGGTGACCAGGATTTTCTGTACGTTCATGCGAGTTCCTCTGATTGCAAGGCTGAGAGCTGGACCGAGAAGCTGGCACTCGGTCGATTTCCGTTGATGGGCGAGGTCACGCGGCGCTGAGCATTCCCTGTTTCTCGATAAAGGCGATGATCTCGTCGAGGCCGTGGCCGACCTTCTGGTTGCTGAAAACGAACGGCCGCTCGCCGCGCATCTTGCGGGCGTCGCGATCCATCACCTCCAGCGAGGCACCGACCATCGGCGCCAGGTCGATCTTGTTGATCACCAGCAGGTCGGACTTGCAGATGCCCGGACCGCCCTTGCGCGGCAGCTTGTCGCCGGCGGACACGTCGATCACGTAGATGGTCAGGTCCGACAGCTCCGGGCTGAAGGTCGCCGAGAGGTTGTCGCCGCCGGACTCGACGATGATCAGATCCAGGCCGGGAAAGCGCCGGTTGAGCTGCTCGACGGCCTCGAGGTTGATCGAGGCGTCCTCGCGGATCGCCGTATGCGGGCAGCCGCCGGTTTCCACACCGATGATGCGCTCGGGTGCCAGGGCTTGGTTACGCACCAGGAACTGGGCGTCTTCCTGGGTGTAGATGTCGTTGGTCACCACGGCGAGGTTGTAGCGATTGCGCAGGGCCTGGCACAGGGCGAGGGTCAGGGCGGTCTTGCCGGAACCGACCGGCCCGCCAATGCCGACGCGCAGGGGTTGGGTGTTCATGGGTGTTCTCCTCTGGAAGGCGGTGTGACTGCCTTGGGGTTGATGCGAAGGGGGTGCTGCCGGGGTGCGCGGAGGGACGCGAAGTCCGTAGGGTGGGTAACGCGAAGCTTACCCACCGTTTTGAAAAGTAATCCGCCATGGTCCGGCGAGAACTTGGTTGTAGCCTGTGGTGGAAAATGCTGCGCAGTTTTCCACCCTACATTGCGTTGCACTCGCATTCGCTTTTCCATCCACGGCCTGACAGGCAACACCCAATTCCCCTTCAGGAGGGTGAGCGGAATCGTTGCGTAAGGGGATGAGCCGCATGGATGCGGCGAAAGGCTTAAAGGGCCATGGATGGCCCTTGTAAGCCGGCCCCTGGAGCGGCGATGGAGTGAACGAACCCTGCGCGTAGCGCAGGGCCGGATGCAGGGGCGCGCTTTCTTTTGCTTACTTTTCTTTGCGCGTGCAAAGAAAAGTAAGGCGCCGTGAGAGGCGCAACCTGTCGCTCGCGCCGAGGAAAGCGCGGAGCGCCGGCACTCATGCAGAAAGCCAACAGTTTCGCGGCCAAGATTCCTTCGCATTGGTTCAGTGAACACCGTGCGCCACGAGTGACCAGCGGGTTCGTGAGCAGCGCTCGCTCCTACAGGCGCGCACTGCAACGGCGGACTCGATCCGCTCATGACCTAAACAACCGACTGTACTGCCGCTCATGCGCCATGCTGGTCAGCACCAACCCGAGCGGCGCGCTGCCCCAGGCCGCTTCCGGCAGCTCGCTGGCCTCCCGCTGCGCCTGGCTCAGGACCGGCAACAGCCCTGAGGTCAACCGCTGCGCCGCCTGCTGTCCCAGCGGCAGGGTCTTCATCAGCACCGCCAGCTGGTTTTCCAGCCAGCCCCACAACCAGGCGGCGAGAGCATCGGCGGGCGTGATCTGCCAGGCGCGGGCCGCGAGCGCCCAAGCCATGGCCAGGCCCGGTTCTCCGGCAGAGGCAAAGCAGTCGCGTGCCTGTTGATCGAGTTCCGGCAGGCCGTCGAGCAGCTGCGTCAGGGAATAGCCCATCTGCCGGCTTTCCAGCTGAAGTTCGCGGGTTTCGCGGCTGGCGCGGTGCTCGGCGGCGAGCTGCAACAGACGCGGCCAGTCGTCCTGTGCCGCCGCTTCGCAATGCGCGAGCAGCAGCGGCGCCTCGAAGCGCGCGAGGTTGAGCAGCAGTTGATCCTCCAGCCAACGCCGAGCGCTGTCGGAGTCGTTCACCCAGCCGTTTTCCACCGCCATTTCCAGACCCTGGGAATAGCTGTAGCCGCCGATCGGCAGCTGCGGGCTGGCCAGCCGGAGCAGCGCCCAGGCGGAGCCGGGAGCGGCCGTCGCGTTCACGTCCGTACGCCGAACTGGTGCAGGCGCGGTGCGTAGCTGAACTCTGCCTCACCTGCGTGGGAATGGTGATGACCTCCGCCGTAGGCGCCATGCTCCGGCTGGAAGGGGGCTTCGATGTGTTCGACGCTGGCGCCCAGCTGCAACAGCATGTCCTTGAGCACGTAGTCGTCGAGCAGCCGCAGCCAGCCATCGCCAACCTGCAGGGCGACATGGCGGTTGCCCAGGTGATACGCCGCGCGGGTCAGTTCGAAAGCGCTGGTGCAGGTGACGTGCAGCAATTGCTCGGGCCGAGCACGCACGCGCACGACACGGCCATCACCGGCGAGCAGGCATTCGCCATCGTGCAGCGGCGGCTGGCCGCGTTCGAGAAACAGGCCGACATCCTCGCCGCTGGTACTGAAGCAGCGCAGGCGACTCTTGCTGCGCGCGTCGTAGGTCAGTTCGAGTTCGGCCTGCCACTCGGGGCGGGCGTCGATGCGTTGGCGAATCACCAGCATGAGCAGAGTTCCGGTCGGATCGTTTCCGGAACAAGAGCAAGTGGCTTGCCAACCGGCCCCATATATCGCGATCGCGGCGCCTTTCGGGCCTGCGTGCCTGATAATGGGGCTTTGAGCGCACCGTCATAGTGCGCCTGTCGGGGCCGGGTGAGGTGCGTGCGCCTTACTGGTGCAGGTCGCGCACCATGTACACGGCAGGGATCTGGTAGCTGGCCAGGTTGCCGGCCTGCGGCGGGTCGAGTTCGTCGTGGGCTTCGTAGCCCAGACGCGACCAGAAACCGGTGGAATCCTGCACCGACACCAGTGCCGAATAGCGCAGCTGTGCGGCGCCGGCCTGTTGCAGGTTATGCCGCACCAGTGCCGGGCCGATGCCGCGGCCGGCGGCCCGTCCGGCCACGGCCAGGTCATGCAGGTAAAGGCAATCGGCTTCGCCGTCGGTGCAGAACTCCCCGTCCAGCGGCGTCACTTTACCCAGTCGCGAGTGGTAGGCGAACAGATAGGCGCACACCCCCTCGTCATCCTCGGCCACCCACGCCAACTGCGGAAATGTCGCCAGACGTGAGCGGATCACCGCCTCGTCTTCCAGAACCTCGGCGGCATAGGATTCTTCCTGGATCGCCAGGACGGCAGGGATATCGCGCTCCTGCATCGCTCTCAACTGGTACATCACGGCTACACTCGAACGCCGCGAAACGCCGCGCGGCTCGGCAAAAAGCCGGCGATCATACGCGAAATGCCGGCGTTCCGCTTGCCGTCGGGCGGGCGTCCGTGCTCAGTCAGCGCACGCAGCGGAACGGACAGGGCAGTGACGCCACCGTCCTGGTTGGGCTGAATGGTTTCAGCTGATTGGTGCAGCGGTGCGACAAGATGACAGGCATAATGGTTAGCCTGCTAACAAGTGGCTGAGGCCTGCGTTGAACGATCACCATCACCCGCTCTACGGCGTTCTGCTGATATTGCTGTCGGGTCTGTTGCTGGCCAGTCATGACGGGCTGGCCAAGCACCTCTCGGAAATCTACCCGGTGTTCCTGGTCATCTGGGCTCGTTACGTCGCGCAGACGGTGCTGATGACCGCGCTGTTCGTGCCGCGCATGGGCCAGCGCGTGTTTCGCACCCTGCGCCCGTGGCCGCAGCTGCTGCGTGGGCTCAGCCTGGTCAGCGTCAGTCTGCTGTTCATCAACGGCCTGCATTTCATCCCGCTGGCCGAAGCCACCGCGGTGATCTTTCTGACCCCGGTGCTGGTGACCATCGCCTCGGCGTTGCTGGGTGAGCGGGTCAGCCGCAGCCAGTGGCTCGCCGTGGGCTTCGGCCTGCTCGGGGTGCTGATCATCGTGCGTCCCGGTTCGGCGCTGTTCACCCCGGCGGTGCTGTTGCCCTTTGGCGCGGCGCTGTCGTTCACCGTGTATCAGCTGGTGACCCGGCGCCTGGCCGGCACCGACCACCCGGTTACCAGCAACTACCTGACCAGTCTGGTCGGCTGCGTGACCCTGAGCGTGCTGGTGGTCTTCAACTGGCGGACGCCAACCCTGCACGATGCGCTGCTGATGGGCGCGCTCGGCGGCATGGCGATGCTCGGCCACCTGCTGCTGACCAATGCCTTCCGCTTCGCCAGCGCAGCGACGCTGGCGCCGTTCACCTACGGCCAGATCGTTTTTGCCGGGGTGGTCGGCTACGTCGCCTTCGATCACGCGCCGGATGCAGGGGCGCTGATCGGCATGGCGGTGATCATCGCCAGCGGCCTGTGCATGGCTTATGTGCAGCGCCGCCAGGGGCCGGTCGAGGGATAAACGGCGAAAATGTGCCATCCGGCCGACCAGGCAGCTTCTCAACAACACTGAAATGAAAAGACAGGGCGAATCGACCCTTGCGTGCACTCATGGAGCCTATATGCCGCGACTCTCTCATCACGACCTGCGCCGCAACTTTCGCGAGCTGCTGAACGCCGACCGCTGCTTCCACACCGCTTCGGTGTTCGACCCGATGTCCGCGCGCATCGCCGCCGACCTCGGCTTCGAAGTGGGCATCCTCGGTGGCTCGGTAGCCTCGCTGCAGGTCCTCGCCGCGCCGGACTTCAACCTCATTACCTTGAGCGAGTTCGTCGAGCAGGCTACGCGTATCTGCCGCGTCGCCCAGCTGCCGGTACTGGCCGACGCCGACCATGGCTACGGCAACGCGCTCAACGTCATGCGCACCGTTTCCGAACTGGAACGCGCCGGGATTTCCGCACTGACCATCGAGGACACCCTGCTGCCGCCCAAATTCGGTCGCCGCTCCACTGACCTCATCGGCATGTTCGAGGCGGTCGGCAAGATCCGTGCGGCGCTGGAGGCGCGGGTCGACCCGGAAATGGCCATCATCGGCCGTACCAACGCCGGCGTGATCGGCTTCGAGGAAGTCATCGCCCGCGCCCAGGCCTACGAGAAGGCCGGCGCCGATGCCATCTGCCTGGTCGGCATCGAGGATTTCGACCACCTGGAGAGCATCGCCAGTCAGTTGAGCAAGCCGCTGATGCTGGTCACCTACGGCAACCCCAACCTGCGCGACAACGCGCGGCTGGCGTCGCTCGGCGTGCGCATCGTGGTCAATGGCCACGCCGCCTACTTCGCCGCGATCAAGGCCACCTACGATTGCCTGCGCGAGCAGCGCCAGGTCGATGCACTGGACCTGAATGCCTCGCAGCTGTCGGTCAAATACTCCACGGCCGATGAATACGTCGTCTGGGCCGAGGAATACATGCAGGTCAAGGAGTAAGCCCCTGCGCTGGTGCGCTCGCCTGGCTGAAGTCAGCCGCGCGGGCACCGTGCATGGGTCGGCTGTGCTTCGTGGCCCGTGCTCAGAAGAACGAGCGCTCGGCCTTGAACATCATGAAGCCTTCGCAATAGGCGTTCTGCCCCGAGTACACGCCGCACTGCGCGCCGCGCAGGCTCGAGTCGCTGTAGGACAGGTCCATCTGCATGCCGAGCAGCCGGCGGGAAAGGTTCAGCGACCAGTCGTTGAACACCCGCACGCTGCCGCCCGGGTGATACATCGGGCTGTCCATCGAGTGGCTGGCGTACTTCATCCGTACCCCGACATCGAACGGCTGCAGCGCGCCCAGCTCGAGAAATAGCGTGCTGTCGGTGCGCCCCAGCGAGCTGCTCATCGCGCCGCCCAGGCGGCTGCTGCCGAGGTTGATGCCAGCGTAGTACTCCTCGCGGTTTCGCGTCTCGACTTCGGGAAAGCTGTAGCGGATCACGCCCAGCTCATAGCCCATCGAATCGTCGAGCCGTGGTTGGGCATAGCCGACGTAGCTGTTGAGCTCCAGCTGGCTGCCGTCGAACAGACCGACACTGGGCGACCACTGGCCGACATACACGCCGCTGTCGTGGGTCAGATCCAGGCCGCCGCGAAAGGTGCTGGCGGTAGTCGGCTGTACCAGGCCCTGGGCCATGCTGCGCGTGGGCGCCGTGCCGAGCTTGAGATCGAACTGCCCGATTTCGCGCTCGACCACCTCCGGTTGGCTGGCACAACCGCCAAGCACGACGGCCAGTGCTATCAGATATCTGTTGTCCATACACCGCTTCACTGGTGATGTGTGACAGGCCGACCAGTGACGACCGCGGGTGGGAAGGCCAAGCCAGAGCGCTCCAGCGCAGCGGCATATGAGCTTTCCCGATATCGGGCCGAGGATAGTCAATGCAATCTGCCGGCGAGCCCCGCTCGTCGATTTGGCGCCAGTAGATCGACAGGCGGTGCCGTCCACAGGCGAGGCGGGATTCCGGCGCGCTTTGTTCGCATTGTGGGAAACGCTTGCCGCAAATGCCGTTCGAATGAGATATCCGAAGATGCGACGGTTCGGACAGAACGAGGAGGTTGCGATGGCTACCGGTTGGGCAGGGGATGGCGCGGTACAGGACCAGATCGACAGCACCGTCGAGGATGCCGTGCAGCGCGCACGCAGCCGACTCGGCCGTGGCGAGAGTCTGAGCCACTGCGAAGAATGCGGGGAGAAGATCCCCGAAGCCCGGCGTCAGGCAGTTCCTGGCGTGCGGCTATGCATCAAATGCCAGGCTGAGCGGGACAAGGAAGAGGCCACGTCCAGCGGCTACAACCGCCGTGGCAGCAAGGACAGCCAGCTGCGTTGATCAGTCGCGGCGCACTGGCATCGAGAAGGTGAAGGTGGTGCCGGCATCGGCGCTGGAGTTCACCTGCATACGGCCGCCATGGGCCTTTGCCACCTGCTCGACGATAAACAGCCCGAGCCCCAATCCGTTGCGCGAGGTGTCGTCTTCCTGGGAATAGGCATGGAACAGTTGTTCCAGCCGTTCAGCTGGGATTGGGGTGCCGCGGTTGTGTACCGATAGCTGGAAATGCCCGTCGACCACTTCGGCGTTCACGATCACCGGGCCGGTACTGGCGCCATGGTGCAGCGCGTTGGTGATCAGGTTGGCCAGCAGTTGGGCGATCCGGTCCGGGTCGCACTCGAACACCGACAGCTCCGGCAGCTGCTCAAGCAACACCCGGCGTGGATAGGCTGTACGCAGCTCGTTGACCACCTGCGATAGAACAAGATGCAAGTTGGCCGAGGCCGTCCAGTTCAGCGGTATGCCGTTGCCCAGCTGGCCGCGGGCGAAATCCAGCAGATCATCGACCATTCGTGAGGCGCGCTGGCTGGACGTGCGCACATGCTCGGCGAGTCGTTGCGTACCGGGTTCCGTGGAGCGCCGGACCAACAGATCGCTGGCCGCCTGGATCGAGGCCAGTGGGGTGCGCAGATCATGGCCGAGCAGGGCGATGAACTGTTCGCGCTGGTGGCCGGTGATGCGCTCATCGGCTAGCGCCGCACGCGTGGCCTGCTGTTGCTCCTCGGCTTCGATCTGCAGCGTCAGCAGCCGCGCAAAGGACTCGAACATCGCCGGCGTCGCCGGGCTCGACAGGTCGCGTGGCAGCGGGTCGAGCGCACAGAGCGTGCCGAAGAAACTGCCGTCGGCGCGCAGCACCGGCACCGAGATATAGCTTTCGAAGCCGTACATCTGCGGTGTGTGATGGTTGCAGTAGCCGGGGTCGGCGCTGACCTGGCTGATGATGATCGGCTGCTGCGAAGCGTGGATTTCGCTGCACAGCGTGGTGGTCACGTCGAGTTCACCGCCAACCTTCAGACCGAACTCGATGCGGTCGAGCACGGCGCAGGCCGTCCAGGAATCTTCGGTAACCCGAGCGACCGCAGCGAAGCGCAATCCGGTTGTTTCGCTGACCACTTGCAGGATGGCCGGGACGGCGCTGATGCGTTGGACGGTGAGCAGGTCGTCGAGGATGGATCGCGCCATCTGCAGGCCCTGAGCGACGAAAAAAAGGCCGGCCACATTAACATGACCGGCCTCGTCTACAGACGGCGTTCAGCCGGGCGGTGCCGCTTGTACCGGGTTGGCGACCAGCTGCTGATTACGCATCAACCCGTAGTGCAGCACCCCGCCGAACAGTGCACCCAGCAGCCAGGCGAAGCCGGACAGATTTTCCAGCCCAGGCATCCAGACCGAGGCCACGGAGAACACCGCGCTGACGCCGAAGGCGATCATGGCCTTGCGGTTCCAGCCGGCATTGAAGTGATAGATCCCGCTGCGTTCGGCAGAGAACAGCTGCTGCAGATCGAGGCGTTGGCGGCGAACCAGGTAGTAGTCGGCGACGATGATGCCGTACAGCGGCGCCAGCACCGCACCGAGCGTATCGACGAAGGCGGCGATACCCACTTCGCTGATGAAGGCTACCCACAGCGCGCCGATAAAGAAGGCGATGGCCGCAGTGATGAAACCGCCGGTGCGCGCGCTGATTCGGGCCGGCGCCAGGTTGGCGATGTCATAGGCCGGCGGGATGAAGTTGGCGACCAGGTTGATGCCCACCGTGGCGGCGAAGAAGGTGATGGCGGCGACCACCGTCAGGGTGACGTTGTCGATGCGCGCGACGATGTCGGTGGGGTTGGTCAGCGTTTCGCCGAACACCACCACGGTCCCGGCGGTGATCACCAGCGCGATCAGCGAGAAGATCGCCAGGCTCACCGGCAGGCCGAGGAAGTTGCCGATGCGCATCTGCCGTTCGCTCTTCACGAAGCGGGCGAAGTCGCCGTAGTTGATCACCACCGCGGCGAAGTAGGCGACCATGGTGCCGACCACCGCGGCGAACGCGGCGATCGGTCCGCCGGCGTGCTCGCCGCTGCCACTAAAGATATCGCCCAGCGCGCCGAGCAGGCTCGGGCCGGCCTGATACCAGATGGCGATCATCAGCACGATCATCACCAGATAGACCAGCGGGCCGGCCCAGTTGAGAAAGCGCGTCACCCAGTCGACGCCACGGACGAACAGCGCTACCTGGAAAACGCAGACGATCACGTAGGCGGCCCAGTCGATGGCTGTCAGGCCGAGCAGTGTTGCGGCCTGTGGCTCGCTGCCGAGCAGCGTGCGCAGCAACAGCGCCACCGCGGTCGAGGCGAAGTAGGTCTGCACGCCGTACCAGAAAATCGCGACGATGCCGCGCACCACCGCCGGGAAGTTCGCGCCGCGCACGCCCATGCTCGCCCGCGCCATTACCGGGAAGGGGATGCCGTACTTCACGCTGGGCTTGCCGGTGAGCTGCACCAGACCCATGACGATGAAACCGGCCAGCATGATGCCCGCCAGCACTGCCCAGCCATTGAGGCCGTAGCTGATGAACAGGGTGGCGGCGAGGGTGTAGCCGAACAGGCTCTGGATATCGTTGGACCACACATTGAATATCTCTAACCAGCCCCATTTGCGCTCAGCCGGGGCGAGTGGAGCGAGATCGGCGTTATACAGGCTGGGATCGATCTGCTTGATCTGGAAATCGTCATGATTCATGGGAGGGCGCTCTGAGCAAGACTGTTGATTTTTTGTATGCAGTTCTTGTTCCGCGTAAGGCAGAGCTCGCGATTTAATCGGACGTGGCGTAGCGCGTCGCGTCAGCGATCCCAGGATTCTAGGCGCTCTCAGGCAATGTGCTTGGGTTTTTTGTATACAGAAACTGAGGCAGAGTTGGCCGCTGTCGAGGGCGAAGGCTGTCTACGAATGCGCCGCTCCAGAGCCTGATAGCGAGCGCCGCACCAGCAGGGTGCGTTCCGGTAGCGCATTAAAAGCCAGGCCCCGGGTGGGGGCCTGGCTTCTCCGACCGAATCGGCCGGTGGACGCGCTTATTGCTGGGTAATGATCGCGGTATTGTTGCTGCCGGTCTGGCTGATGTTGGCGTAATCAGCGAAGCCAGCCTGGGTAACGTTGGCGAAGTTGTCCATGCCGTTCTGCATGACCACGGCCTGATTCGCTTCACCGAACTGATCGACCAATGCAAGGTTGCCGTCGCCCTGTTGCATCAGGTCCACGGAGTTGGCCAAACCCTCTTGAGCGATGTCGGCGACGTTCATGTTGCCCGCCTGGCTCACGTCGATGATGCCCTCCTGGCCAGTCTGCGAGATCAGCGCTTCGTTGCCTTCGCCGAATTGATCGACGACGGTATCGTTGAAGGCGTTGTCCTGAATCAGCACGACATCGTTGTTCAACCCGTCCTGGGTGATGTCGGCGCTGTTCGCGAGGCCTGCCTGTTCGACGAGCGTGCTGTTGTTGACGTCGTACTGGCTGATGATGACCCGGCCTTCGACGCCGGTCTGGATGACGTCTGCCTGATGCAATGCACCTTGCTGGGTCACCTCGGAAAAGTTGTCCTGGCCGGTTTGCGTGGTGGTGGCAGCGTTCTGCTGCGACGCACCGCTCTGGTAGATGTACGAAGCCTGGCCGACACCTTCCTGATAGACGTCGGCAACCTGGTCAAAACCATTTTGTTCGATAACCGCTTCACTGCTGGCCGCAAAAGCCTGGGTAGCGGATACAGCGAGTACAGCAGCGAAAAGCGCGTTGATTTTGAACATCGATGTTTCTCCGTGGATTCAGTCAGTCGCACAGCCGAATCAGCTGGCGCGGTTACCCGACAAACGCACACCCTCCCGAGAGCGGTACCGGCAATGCCCGCCTTGAGCTTTGGCGCCAGTAGCCGCTTCGCATCCGTGCGTCCTAGAGCGGGGCGTCGCGCTTGGGTACGCAGAAGGTAAATACCTGCCGGGTATTCCCAATCCGTCGAACGGTTGATTCATTCGTGAACCGACGAAGTGCGCCTCGCTAGGTGGCGGTGAGGAGATGGTCGATCGCCCTGTTTGAGGGCGGCCGATCAGGCTGGATGCGCCCGTGAAGGCGATGCCATTTGGCTGAGCTGCCGGCTGGCTGCAGCGCCGCGCAGAGCTCAGAACAGGAAGTATCGCTGCGCCATCGGCAGCACCTCGGCGGGTTCGCACCAGAGCAGCTGGCCGTCGGCGCGGACCTGATAGTTCTGCGGATCGACCTGAATATCCGGCGTGTAGTCGTTGTGGATCAGGTCTTTCTTCTGCACCGAGCGGCAGCCCTTTACCACGCCGATCTTCTTCTTCAGGCCCAGCTGCTCCGGCACGCCGGCTTCGAAGGCGGCCTGGCTGATGAAGGTAAAACTCGATGCATGCAGCGAGCCGCCAAAGCTGGCGAACATCGGCCGGTAGTGCACCGGTTGCGGGGTCGGGATCGAGGCATTGGCGTCGCCCATCAGGCTGGCGGCAATCGCACCGCCTTTGAGGATCAGCGTCGGCTTGACGCCGAAGAACGCCGGGCGCCAGAGCACCAGATCGGCCCATTTGCCGACTTCGATCGAGCCCACCTCGTGGCTGACGCCGTGGGTGATCGCCGGGTTGATGGTGTATTTGGCGATGTAGCGCTTGGCGCGGAAGTTGTCGTTGCCGGCGCCATCACCGGGTAGAGCGCCGCGCTGCTTCTTCATCTTGTCGGCGGTCTGCCAGGTGCGGGTGATCACTTCGCCGACGCGGCCCATGGCCTGGCTATCGGAGCTGATCATCGAGAACGCGCCGAGATCATGCAGGATGTCCTCGGCGGCGATGGTCTCGCGACGGATACGGCTCTCGGCAAAGGCCACGTCCTCGGCGATGCTCGGATCGAGGTGATGGCAGACCATCAGCATGTCCAGGTGCTCGTCGATGGTGTTGCGGGTGAACGGCCGCGTCGGGTTGGTCGAGCTCGGCAGCACGTTGGCGAAGCCGCAGGCCTTGATGATGTCCGGCGCGTGGCCGCCGCCGGCACCCTCGGTGTGGTAGGTGTGGATGGTGCGGCCCTTGAACGCGCCGAGGGTCGTCTCGACGAAGCCCGATTCGTTCAGCGTGTCGGTGTGGATCGCCACCTGCACGTCGTACTGGTCGGCGACCGACAGGCAGTTGTCGATGGCCGCCGGGGTGGTGCCCCAATCCTCGTGCAGCTTGAGGCCGATGGCGCCGGCCCTGACTTGCTCGATCAGCGGTTCGGGCAGCGAGGCGTTGCCCTTGCCGGTGAAGCCGATGTTCATCGGGAAGGCGTCGGCGGCCTTGAGCATCATCGCCATGTGCCAGGGGCCGGGCGTCACCGTGGTGGCGTTGGTGCCGGTAGCAGGGCCGGTGCCGCCGCCGATCATGGTGGTGACGCCGCTCATCAAGGCTTCTTCGATCTGCTGCGGGCAGATGAAATGGATGTGCGAGTCGATGCCGCCGGCAGTGAGGATCATGCCTTCGCCGGCGATCACTTCGGTGCTGGCGCCGATGGCGATGGTCACGTCGGGCTGGATATCCGGGTTGCCGGCCTTGCCGATGGCGGCGATGCGGCCATCCTTCAAACCCACGTCCGCCTTGACGATGCCCCAGTGGTCGAGGATCAGCGCGTTGGTGATCAGGGTATCGACCACCTCGGCGGCGCACAGCTGGCTCTGGCCCATGCCGTCGCGGATGACCTTGCCGCCGCCGAACTTCACCTCTTCACCATAGGTGGTGAAGTCTTTTTCCACTTCGATCCACAGGTCGGTGTCGGCCAGGCGCACCTTGTCGCCAACGGTGGGGCCGAACATGTCGGCGTAGGCTTGGCGGGAAATCTTCATCGAATCTCATCCTTGTCCGTAGGGTGGACAACGCGAAGCTTGTCCACCGGCAATCTGGGTGGTGGAAAAGCCTGTGGCTTTTCCACGGGGTGGCCATCCACCCTACGAATTTGTAATCAGAGCGCGCCCATCACCCGTCCGGCAAAGCCGAACACCCGGCGCTCGCCGGCCAGCTCGACCAGCTCCACCTCGCGGCTCTGTCCCGGTTCGAAGCGCACCGCGGTGCCGGCCGGGATGTTCAGGCGCATGCCGCGGGCGGCGGCACGCTCGAAGGCCAGTGCATCGTTGGTTTCGAAGAAGTGGTAGTGCGAGCCGACCTGAATCGGCCGGTCGCCGCTGTTGGCCACGGTAATCGTCAGGGTGCGGCGGCCGACGTTGAGCTCGATCTCGCCGTCCTGGATCTGGTATTCGCCGGGGATCATGGATTGGACGTCCTGTTGAGGGTCAGTTGCATCATGGTCAGGTCCAGCCAGCGACCGAACTTGCAGCCGACCTGGCGCATCTGGCCGACATGGATGAAGCCGAGCTGCTGGTGCATATGCACCGAGGCGCGGTTCTCGCTTTCGATGAAGGCGACCATCACGTGCTTCTCGAGCACCCGGGCGCGCTCGATCAGCGCTTTCATCAGGCTGCGGCCGATGCCGCTGCCACGATGGTCGGGGCTGACGTAAACGGAGTTCTCCACGGTATGGCGAAAGCCGTCATGCGGGCGCCACGGGCCGAACGAGGCATAGCCGGCCACGCGGCCCTGCTCGTCGATGGCCACCAGCACCGGGTAATGCTGCGCGTGACGCTCGGCCAGCCAGGCGCGGCGGTTGTCGAGGTCGACCGTGTGGTCGTTCCAGATCGCCGTGCTGTTCAGCACCGCGTCGTTGTAGATATGCAGGATGCCTTCGAGATCGGCGTCCAGGGCGTCACGTATTTGCACGTTGAGTTCCTTCAAAGCGGGTCTGGGGTCTTCGCAGTAGACATTGACCGACATTTCAGGCGATTGGTTGATGCACGGTGACCAGCTTGGTGCCGTCCGGAAAGGTCGCCTCGACCTGAATTTCCGGGATCATCTCCGGCACGCCTTCCATCACCTGTTCGCGGCTCAGCAACGTGGTGCCGTAATGCATCAGATCGGCGACCGTCTGGCCGTCGCGCGCGCCTTCGAGCAGTGCGGCGGAGATATAGGCCACGGCCTCCGGGTAGTTGAGCCTCACCCCGCGCGCCAGGCGGCGCTCGGCCACCAGGCCGGCGGTGAAGATCAGCAGCTTGTCCTTCTCTCGTGGTGACAGATCCATAACAGCTCCAGTCGTAGGGTGGATGTCGCTTTTCACATCCACCGGCTCGTGGCGGCAAACCACGCAGCGTTATTCAGGGCAGCGTGCACGCAGGCGCGCCAGAGTGGGCAAAGGCCTTGCCCACTGATCATTCAGGTACTCCAGATTCGTGGCGGTACGGCCTCGCGGCCCAGCAGTTCAGGGCGCAACAGTCGCCATAGGTCGATCAGCCAGGCGCGCGCATGCAGCGCTTCGTCGGCCAGGCAGCGCGCTACCACCAGGCCGGGCAGCTGGGTCAGGTCACCGCGTACGCGGCTGGGCAAGTCACGGCAGCGTTCCATCAGGTCGGCATAGATCTCGCCGCTGACGATCAGGGTGGCAAACACCGAACGGCCGTCGAGGCCGATCGGCGAGTCCAGCAGGCCGTCGCCGCCGGCGATGCGCTGGCGCTCGTGCCAGAGCAATTGACCATCGCGGCGAATATCCAGGCGCGCCTGAAAATGCCCGGCGTCGAAGCGCTCGCCCGCAGCCGGTCGCCCCAATGCAACCATGTCCCAGTAGAACAGCCGCGCGTCGCCTTCCAGCTCGATGACCGTGCTCAGCTCGGCCTGTGCCGCGGAATAGACGATGGTCTCCTGCGGTAGCCATTCCAGCGTGGCGCCGGCTTCGACGCGCAAGCGCAAGTCCTGATACGCCGGGCCCGCCGCGCGATACCACTTGGCCGCCCCGGGGCTGGTCAGCTGCGCCCAGGCACCGGCGCCAACCGAGGCGCAGATATCCAGCCGATCACCGCCGGCGATGCCACCCGGCGGGTGCACGATGATGTGCTGGCAAACCTCCGGCCCCTCGGGATACAGATGCTTCTGCACCCGTAGCGGCCCGCTGTGGCGGCGCAGCACCGGCCGCGTGGCGCCGGCGCACAGTGCATAACCGAGTTCCAGCTCGGCATGCCAGTGCGGGGTGAAGAGTTGCGTCAGAACGGTCATGCGCAGCTGCCAGTCGTAGTTGACTGGGCAGACAGCAATAGTCGTGCCTCTACCCGGCGCGATGCGCAGCTTCGGGGCGTGCAGCCGAAGTGCTGGTGTAAGCAGGCTGGTTTCGATGATGGAAACGTCAAGCCGCTGCACCGTTTAGGTGCGAAGCGAGGGCTCGCAATATGCGGCGCTCGCAAATGGTGCATTTCGGTCGCGTCAGGGCTGGCGGGCTGCGCTGAGCCGGGCGAAAAAACGTTGTTTGGCCCATTCCGAGCAAGCTGCATAGAGCAGCGTGATCAGCAGTACCGCGCCCAGAACCGCTGCCGGCAGCGGCTGCAAGGCGAACCAGGCGCCTACGGGCGTGTAGGGCAGCAGGACAGCAAGCAGCCCGACACCGATCGCGCTTGCCAGCAGGAAGCGACCGGGACGGCTGCGGTAAAACGGCTTGTGCGTGCGCACCACGAAAATGATCGCCAGTTCGGTGATCAGCGATTCGACGAACCAGCCGCTGCGAAAAAGCTCTGGCTGCTCGCCGACCAGGTAGAGCAGCACGCCGAAGGTCAGCAGGTCGAAGGCTGAGCTGATCAGGCCGAAAGTGATCATGAAGCGCCTGACCTCACCGATGTCCCAGCGATGCGGCGTACGCGACCAGTCGGCGTCGACGCGGTCGCTGGCGATGCCGATGGCCGGAATGTCGGAGAGAAAGTTGTTGAGCAGGATCTGCTTGGCCAGCAGCGGTAGAAACGGCAGGAAGAACGAGGCTACGGCCATGCTGATCATGTTGCCGAAGTTGGCGCTGGTGGTGAGAAAGATGTACTTGAGGGTATTGGCGAAGGTACGCCGGCCTTCGTCGATGCCCTCGCGCACCAGGCCCAGCTCGTGGCGCAGCAGGACGAAGTCGGCCGCCTCCTTGGCCACGTCCACCGCGTTGTCCACCGAGATGCCGACGTCCGCGGTGTGCAGCGCCGGTGCATCGTTGATGCCGTCGCCGAGAAAGCCCACCACGTGGCCGGTCTTCTGCAGCGCGCGGATGATGCGTTCCTTCTGGTTGGGATCGACTTCGGCGAACAGGCTGATACGAGGCGCCAGGTTGATCAGCGCCTCGTCGCGCATCTGGCCAAGCTCGGCGCCGGTGATGATCTGCTCGACCGGAATGCCGACGCTCTCGGCAACATGCCGGGCGACCAGGCGGTTATCGCCGGTGATGACCTTCACGGTCACGCCCAGTTCGTGCAGGGCGCTCAGCTCCTCGCGCACGCCGGGTTCGGGCGGGTCGAAGAACAGCAGAAAGCCGGCGAAGGTCAGTTCCTGTTCGTCCTCGGCGCTGCAGCCGTCGTGATCGAGAAAGCGGTAGGCAATGCCGAGTACCCGATAACCGGCCGCGCTCCAGGCGGCGAAGCGGGCGTTCAGCGCCTCGCGCCGGGCCGCGGTGAGCGGCAGCAAAGCATCGCCCTGCTGCACGGACGCCGATACGTGCAGCACATTGTCCAGTGCGCCCTTGCAGATCAGTCGCGGCGTAGGCTGGTCTGCCTCACGCAGCAGCACGCTCAGGCGCTTGCGGACGAAGTCGTAGGGAATCTCGTCGAGCTTTTCGGCGCCTGGCATGGCTGGCTCCTGGTCGCGAGCGTAATCGCCGATCGCCTCGTCCAGCGGATTGCGCAGACCTGTCTGCAGCGAGGCGTTGAGCCAGGCTAGGCGCAATACCGTCCGGCTGGGCTGACCATCGACATCCAGCGCACCGTCGAGCGCGACCACGCCGCGGGTCAGGGTGCCGGTTTTGTCGGTGCACAGGGTGTCCATCGCGCCGAGGTTCTCGATGGCATTGAGATGACGCACGATCACGCCGCGCGCAGCCATCCGCCGCGCACCGGCCGATAGCGTGGCACTGAGGATCGCCGGCAACAGTTCCGGCGACAGCCCGACGGCCAGGGCGATGGCGAACATCAGGGTTTCCAGCGGCGGACGCTCGAGAAACAGGTTGAGGCCCAGCACGGCGGTCACCATGACCAGCATGACGCGCAATAGCAGCCCGCCGAAATGGCGCAGGCCGCGCTTGAATTCGGTTTCCGGCGGCCGCAGCACCAGCGACCGTTCGATATGGCCGAGCTCGGTCTGCACGCCGCAGTTCACGGCCAGCAAGCGAGCTGTGCCGCTGCGCAGCGAGGTGCCGCGGAACAAGCAGTTGTCGCGCTGCGCGAGGCCTGCGTCAGGCGCAACCTGGCCGGCCTCCTTGTGAACCGGGAAGGTTTCGCCGGTCAGCAGCGCCTGATTGACGAAACAGTCGCGGGCGTCAACCAGCCGACCGTCCGCGGGGATCAGGCTGCCGGCCGAGAGCTCGACGATATCGCCGGGTACCACGTCGCTGGCAGGGATGCTCTGGATGCGGCCGTCGCGCCAGACATCGGCGCGACTGGCCACCTGTCCGCGCAGGCGATCGATCGCGCGGTTGGAGCGGACTTCATGCGCGCAGCCCACCAGCGCGCTGGCCAGCACGATGGCCAGGACGATCAGGGCGTCCAGCCAGTCGTGCACCACTAAGGCCACCGCCGCGCCAATCAGCAGGATCAGCACCAGCGGGCTGGACAGCTGGCGCCCCAGTGAGGCGACGACCATTCCCGCCAGATGGGGGCGGTGGGCTCGCAGCACAGACGGTTGGCGCGCTGCGGCTTCGTCGCTGCGCAAGCCGCCAGGGGCCGCCTGCAGCCGGCCATAAAGCTGATCCAGTGGCTCGCTCCAGAACGCCATGGACGGCGTTTCGCGGGAACCCTCGGACTGGCTGCGCAACGCCGAACGGGAAAGCCAGAAACCGGGCAGCATCGGCAGCCAGAAGCTCAGCGCACGGAACAGCAGGGTTGCCGACAGGCCTGCGGCCAGCGGCACGCCGGCCCAACTGAGGGTCGTTACCGCCGCTGCCTCGAACGCGCCGAGCCCGCCCGGCACGATGCCGATGCTGCGCAGCACGCTGGCGAGCATGAAACTGGCGAAGATACCGGCGAAGGGGGCGGCATGGCCGATGGCGTAGAGCAGGACCCACATGGTCAGCGCATCGAGCAGGACGATAGCCAGCGAATAGCCGGTCGCCCGCACCAGCAGCGCGGGGCTTCGTGTCAGGCGCGGCTCGGCAGCAAACACCATCGCCAGGAGTCGCTGCATCCAGCGAACGTTCTGCATTCGGCTGGCCAGGCGGCTCTGCGGCAACCCGGCGATCAGTGGCGCGGCGACGGCCATCAGACCGCAGAACAGCATGAAGGCGGCACTGGTTGCGATCACCGCGAGGCCGCCATGCCCGCTGCCGATGGCGATAACCAGCGCTGCACCGAGCGCCAGCAGATAAGCCGCGAAGTAGGCCGAGACGCTGATGATGAAGCAGCTCGAAACCTGCGACAGACCAATGCCGCGCCGCTGCAGCAAGGCGACAACGGTCACTGCGCCGCTGAACCCCGACGAGGGTAACGCCTGGTCGACGAACAGTTTGGCCAGGCTGAGCTTCGTCGCATCCCATAGTGGCAGCGCCGCGCCCGAGGCCTTCAGCACTATGCGGTAGAGCTGACCCTGCGCGATGTAAGTCAACCCCTGCAAGGCAATGGCCAGCAGCAGCCAGCCCGGCTCGGCCTGGCTGAGAAGCAGCTCGAAATGGCTGGCATCGGACAGCTGCAGCACACCGGCCACCAGCGCGCCGAGCACGGCCGCGCCCAGCAGCCAGGAGAACCAGACCAGCTGTCTGGCGTGCGCGCTCGAGCTGGTGGAACCGAGTACATCGTGCATGCGGTGCATCCGATGAAGGAGATCAACAGCTTTCGATACTCGTCCTGCGAACGCGACGCGGCATTGACGCCGGTCAGCCAGGCTTCGCGGGCCGCTGCAGCAAGGCTAGATCGCTACCAGGCGTTGTACACCGTCGGCGGCCATGTTTTCGCCGCGCCCTTGCTGAATGATCTCGCCGCGGCTCATCACCAGGTACTGGTCGGCCAGCTCGGCGGCGAAGTCGTAGAACTGCTCCACCAAGAGGATCGCCATGTCGCCGCGGGCGGCGAGTTTCCTGATCACCGCGCCGATCTCCTTGATCACCGAGGGCTGGATGCCTTCGGTGGGTTCGTCGAGGATCAGCAGGCGCGGCTTGCTCGCCAGCGCGCGGCCGATGGCCAGTTGCTGTTGCTGACCGCCGGAGAGGTCGCCGCCGCGGCGGTGCTTCATTTCCTTGAGCACCGGGAACAGCTCGTAGATGAACTCGGGTACTTCCTTGGCTTCCCTGGCGCTGAAGCGGGACAGGCCCATCAGCAGGTTTTCCTCGACGGTCAGACGGCCAAAGATCTCCCGCCCCTGCGGCACGTAGGCGATGCCCGCGTGCACGCGCTGGTGCGGTTTGAAACCGGTGATCGGCTTGCCCTCCCAGTTCACCGCGCCTTCCTTGGCCGGGATCAGGCCCATCAGGCATTTGAGCAGGGTGGTCTTGCCGACGCCGTTGCGGCCGAGCAGGCAGGTGACTTCGCCAACCTTCGCCTCGAATGAGAGGCCGCGCAGGATATGGCTGCCGCCGTAGTACTGATGCAGTTGCTGGACTTGCAGCATGTGCGACTCCTTCACTTGGTGGACAAGCCTCTGGCGTTATCTACCCTACGATTAGGTTTGTGATGATGCGGGCATGGGCGTTCGGCGGACGTAGGGTGGATGACGCTTTACCCATCCACCGTGGAGGTCCTCGGTGAATGGCGCCAGTCATCTCCCTGTGAGCGGCTTACCGCCCCAGATACACCTCGATCACCCGCTCATCCGCCTGCACCTGTTGCAGCGAACCCTCGGCCAGCACCTGGCCCTGGTGCAGCACGGTGACGTGGTCGGCGATGGTCTCGACGAAGCCCATGTCGTGCTCGACCACCATCAGCGAATGCTTGCGCGCCAGCGACTTGAACAGCTCGGCGGTGAACTCGGTTTCGGCATCGGTCATGCCGGCCACCGGCTCGTCGAGCAGCAACAGTTGCGGCGACTGCATCAGCAGCATGCCGATCTCGAGGAACTGCTTCTGCCCGTGGGACAACAGCCCGGCCGGGCGATGGCGTGACTGGCCGAGGCGGATGGTTTCCAGCACTTCGTCGATGCGGTCTTTTTGCTCGCCAGAGAGTTTGGCTCTCAAACTCGCCCACACCGACTTGTCGGTCTTCTGCGCCAGCTCGAGGTTCTCGAACACGCTGAGCGCTTCGAACACCGTGGGCTTCTGGAATTTGCGGCCGATGCCGGCCTGGGCGATGTCCACCTCGCTCATGCGCGTCAGGTCCAGGGTTTCGCCGAACCAGGCGCTGCCGCTGGTGGGGCGCGTCTTGCCGGTGATGACGTCCATCATGGTGGTCTTGCCGGCGCCGTTGGGGCCGATGATGCAGCGCAGCTCGCCGACGCCGATGTACAGGCTAAGGTCTGTCAGCGCCTTGAAGCCGTCGAAGCTGACGTTGATGTCTTCCAGGCTGAGGATGGTGCCGTGGCGCACGTCCAGGCCTTTCTCGGCCACTCGGCCAAGGCCGATGGCATCGCGGGTCAGGCCGCCGCCGGTAGGGTCGAAGCCGTCGATGACGGCGCTGCAAGGTACGGTTTTCATCATTCGCCCCTCCGCTTGATAAGGCCGATGACGCCCTTGGGCAGGTACAGGGTGACGATGATGAACAGCGCGCCGAGGGCGAACAGCCAGTATTCGGGGAAGGCCACGGTGAACCAGCTCTTCATGCCGTTGACGATGCCGGCGCCGAGCAGCGGGCCGATCAGCGTGCCGCGTCCACCGAGGGCAACCCAGACAGCAGCCTCGATGGATTGCGTCGGCGCCATTTCGCTGGGGTTGATGATCCCCACCTGCGGCACGTAGAGCGCACCGGCCAGGCCGCAGAGCACCGCGGACAGCGTCCAGATGAACAGCTTGTAGCCGCGCGGATCGTAGCCGCAGAACATCAGCCGGTTCTCCGCATCGCGCAGGGCGGTGAGCACCCGGCCGAACTTGCTGCGTGCCAGGCGGAAGCCCAGATAGAGGCTGCCGACAAGCAGGAGGACCGTGGCGAAGAACAGCGTGGCGCGGGTCGCCGGCGCCGAGATCGAGAAACCGAGGATGGTCTTGAAATCGGTGAAGCCGTTGTTGCCGCCAAAGCCGGTCTCGTTGCGGAAGAACAGCAGCATGCCGGCGAAGGTCAGCGCCTGGGTCATGATCGAGAAGTACACGCCCTTGATCCGCGAGCGGAAGGCGAAGAAGCCGAAGACGAAGGCCAGCACGCCGGGCACCAGCACCACCAGGCACATCGCCCAGAGAAAGCTCGAGGTGCCGTACCAGTACCAGGGCAGCTCGTTCCAGGCGAGAAAGCTCATGAACGCCGGCAGGCCGTCACCGGCGCTCTGCCGCATCAGGTACATGCCCATGGCGTAACCGCCGAGGGCGAAGAACAGGCCGTGGCCGAGGGACAGCAGCCCCGCGTAACCCCAGACCAGATCCAGCGCCAGGGCGACGATGGCGTAGCAGAGGATCTTGCCCACCAGGGTCAGGGTGTAGGCCGAAACGTGCAGGGCATGCTCGGCCGGCAGCAGGTGCAGCAGCGGCATGGCCAGCAACACGACCAAAGCGATACCGAGCGCGACGGCGGTGAGTTTTGGCCCGGCTTTCTGCGCGGCGGTGAGGGTAAGTGGCTGGTTCAATCGATGACCCTCCCCTTGAGAGCGAAGAGTCCCTGCGGACGCTTCTGGATGAAGAGGATGATCAGCGCAAGGATGAGGATCTTGCCCAGCACGGCGCCGATCTGCGGTTCGAGGATCTTGTTGGCGATGCCCAGGCCGAAGGCGGCGAAGATGCTGCCGGCCAGCTGGCCGACACCGCCGAGCACCACCACCAGGAAGGAGTCGATGATGTAGCTCTGGCCGAGGTCCGGGCCGACGTTGCCGATCTGGCTCAGCGCCACGCCGCCGAGGCCGGCAATGCCGGACCCAAGCCCGAAGGCCAGCATGTCGATGCGCCCGGTGGGCACGCCGCAGCAGGCGGCCATGTTGCGGTTCTGCGTTACCGCGCGCACGTTCAGGCCCAGCCGCGTCTTGTTCAGCAGCAGCCAGGTCAGCAGCACCACGAACAGCGCGAAGCCGATGATCACCATGCGGTTGTACGGCAGCACCAGGTTCGGCAGCACCTGCAGGCCACCGGACAGCCAGGCCGGGTTGGCGACCTCGACGTTCTGCGCGCCGAACAGCACCCGCACCAGCTGGATCAGGATCAGGCTGATGCCCCAGGTCGCCAGCAGGGTTTCCAGCGGGCGGCCGTAGAGGTGGCGAATCACCGTGCGCTCCAGCGCCATGCCGATCGCGGCGGTGACGAAGAAGGCCACCGGCAACGCCACCAGCGGGTAGAAGGCGAGGGCTTCAGGCGCGAGCCGCGCCATCAGCACCTGCACCATGTAGGTGGTGTAGGCGCCGAGCATCAGCATCTCGCCGTGGGCCATGTTGATCACCCCGAGCAGGCCAAAGGTGATTGCCAGACCAAGCGCGGCGAGCAGCAGGATCGAGCCCAGCGACAGACCGCTGAAGGCCTGGCCGAGCAGTTCGCCGATCAGCAGTTTGCGTTTGACCTGGGCCAAACTGGTCTCGGCGGCCTTGCGTACGGCGGCGTCGGTTTCCGCTTCATCGGCCAGCAGGTTTTCCAGGCGCACCCGCGCCAGTGGTGCGCCGGTTTCGCCGAGCAGGCGCACGGCGGCGAGGCGCACGGCCGGGTCGCTCGCGGTCAGCTGCAGGTTGGCTAGCGCCAGGGTGAGTGCCTCACGCGCGGCCGGGTCGTCTTCGGCTTCGAGGCGCTGTTGCAGGAGTGGGAGCTGTTCCGGTTGACCGCTACGCTGCAGGAGCTTGGCGGCGCCGAGGCGTTGTGACGGGTCTTCGGAGAACAGCTGGTGGCTGGCCAGAGCGGTGTTGAGCAGACCGCGCAGGCGGTTGTTCAGGCGCAGCTTCTTCGGCGTGCCGACAGGTTCGGCGTCGCTTTCGAGGGCGCGGTAGGTGTCGCCGTCCTCGACGAAGGGCGTCTTGTTCTGGTCGATGGCCACGCGGTTGGCGCGCAGCGCTTCGATCAGTGGCAGGCGCTCGGGAACCGGCGCGATGGCCCAGTCTTCCAACAGCCTGGCCTGTTTGGCTGGACTGGCTTTGGCGTAATCGGCCGCGTCTCCGGCCTGGGCCGCCCAGGGAAGGGCGAGCAGGAGCAGCAGCAATAATCGGTGCAGGGCAGTGTTCATTCGTGTTTTCCCCAGGGACCCCGGAGCTCTCTTGATGGAGCTTGTGGGCGTCGATAGGTGGAGAGAAAGGAGTCGACTCCGCGTCCCGATCCACCCTACGGACCCGCTTCGGTTGACGGTGGATGGCGCATATCCATCCACCGCAACGAAAACAGCGCTTAGTTCGACTTCACCGCGTAATCCGGCTTCTTGTCGTTGCCCGGGATATACGGGCTCCACGGCTGGGCGCGGACCGGGCTTTCGGTTTCCCAGACCACCGAGAACTGACCGTCCTCCTGGACTTCACCGATCATCACCGGCTTGTGCAGGTGGTGGTTCTTTTCGTCCATGGTCAGGGTGTAGCCGCTCGGTGCCTGGAAGGTCTGTCCGGCGAGGGCATCGCGTACCTTGCCGACGTCGGTGGTGCCGGCCTTCTCGACCGCCTGCGCCCACATGTGGATGCCGACGTAGGTGGCTTCCATCGGGTCGTTGGTCACGGCCTTGTCGGCGCCCGGCAGGTTCTTGGCCTTGGCGTAGGCCTTCCACTTGCTGACGAAAGCTTCGTTGACCGGATTCTCCACCGACTGGAAGTAGTTCCAGGCGGCCAGGTGGCCAACCAGCGGCTTGGTGTCGATGCCGCGCAGCTCTTCCTCGCCGACCGAGAAGGCGACGACCGGAACGTCAGTGGCGTCCAGGCCCTGGTTGGCCAGTTCCTTGTAGAAGGGCACGTTGGAGTCGCCGTTGATGGTCGACACCACCGCGGTCTTGCCGCCAGCGGAGAACTTCTTGATGTTGGCGACGATGGTCTGGTAATCGCTGTGGCCGAACGGCGTGTAGACCTCTTCGATGCTGGACTCCGGTACGCCCTTGCTGATCAGGAAGGCGCGCAGGATCTTGTTGGTGGTGCGCGGGTAGACGTAGTCGGTGCCGAGCAGGAAGAAGCGCTCGGCGCTGCCGCCGTCTTCGCTCATCAGGTACTCGACGGCCGGGATGGCCTGCTGGTTTGGCGCGGCGCCGGTGTAGAAGACGTTCGGCGACAGTTCCTCGCCCTCGTACTGCACCGGGTAGAACAGCAGGCCGTCGAGCTCTTCATAGACCGGCAATACCGATTTGCGCGAAACGGACGTCCAGCAGCCGAAGGTCACCGCAACCTTGTCCTGGGTCAGCAGCTGCCGGCCTTTCTCGGCGAACAGCGGCCAGTTGGACGCCGGGTCGACCACCACGGGCTCGAGCTGCTTGCCGAGCACGCCGCCCTTGGCGTTGATCTCGTCGATGGTCATCAGTGCCATGTCTTTAAGCGACGTTTCGGAGATGGCCATGGTGCCGGACAGCGAATGCAGAATGCCGACCTTGATGGTCTCGGCAGCCTGCAGGGTGAACGGGAACAGACCGCTGAGCATCAGGGCACTGGCGGCGAGGGTGGACTTCAACAGGGGACGGCGTTTCATTGTGGGCGGCTCCTTGGCTGTCCGTGCGCAACTGTGGGTTGGTCCTTGGGGACTGGGAGGCCTATCGCAGCATCCGTGCCAATTTCGCTGGAGCCCTTTGCGTGCGCGGCTTTGCTGGCAGTACGGCCGATGCGCCTTGGCGGGGCGCTGCGCTGGCGCAGTGCGAAAACGGGGCGGCCTGCACGTGATGGGGCAGCGCGTTGCACGCTTGTGGTGCGAAACATCCGCCGCCGATTGTTGTGATTACGTGGGTGACGGTGGGCGGCTTGCGGGCCTCATCGCTGCGCCCTAGCATGGCCGGCCTGTTCTGGGAGCTTTCATGCCGCGCATTTCTCGTCCCCACCCACCGCGCGCCGCCGCGGCGCGTACACCATCCCGGCGAGTCGCCAAGGCACCGCCGGCCGAGCCGCGCTTGCTACTGCTGAACAAGCCCTTCGACGTGCTCACCCAATTCAACGATGCCGATGGCCGCGCCACGCTGAAGGACTTCGTCGACGTGCCCGGCGTCTACCCGGCAGGGCGCCTCGATCGTGACAGCGAAGGCCTGCTGCTCTTGACCAACGACGGCCAGTTGCAGGCGCGTATCGCCGACCCCAAGCACAAGCTGCCCAAGACCTACTGGGTCCAGGTGGAAGGCGAGGTCAGCGCCGAGCAGCTGCAGCGCCTGCGTGATGGTGTCGAGCTCAATGACGGCATGACCCTGCCCGCCGAAGCGCGGCAGCTGGAAGAGCCCGAGCTATGGCCGCGCAACCCGCCGGTGCGTTTTCGCAAGAGCGTGCCGACCAGCTGGCTGGAACTGGTGATTCGTGAAGGGCGTAACCGGCAGGTCAGGCGCATGACCGCGGCGGTCGGGCTGCCGACGTTGCGCCTGGTGCGCGTGCGCATCGGCCCATGGACACTGGGCGGCCTGCAGCCGGGCGAGTGGCGGGAAGTGCCGGCGCAGCTGTAGCGCGCCGGCCGGTGCATCAACTCAGTGCGGGATGCCCTGAGTGACTTCGATGACGTAACCGATGACCGGCTTGGCGAGAAAGGCGAACAGACACAGGCCGAGACCGAGAAACAGGATGGCGGTGCCGAGGCGGCCGGCCTTCGACTTCTTGGCCAGGTCCCAGATGATGAACGCCATGAAGGCCATCAGCCCACCGACGAGCACGATCATCATCCACTTTTCGAAAACTTCGGGCTCCACAGGGATCTCCTGACTGACTTCGACGAATGCGCCCGTGGCAGGCCGGGCGCGAAAGCGCGGCAGTATACGCCGGCAGCAAGCGGCGCGTGTGCCACCGCTGGTTGGACGGCGGTGCTCGGAAAGCGTTCGTATCGAGCCGACCGGGTGCTGCTGCGACGAAATGCCTCACCTGCGTCAGTAGCCCGCCTTGATCACGTCGATGCCCTTGTTCAGCACGGCGCGCCACGCCTGCAGGTCCTGCGCTTGCAGCTCGTCGTCATGCTGGCTGATGGTCTTCAGTAGCGCCGCGATCCACAGGTCATAGAGTTCCGGGTGGATATTCAAACGCTCGCGTGAGTGACTCTGGCCCAGTGCGCGGAGCTTGGTGTCCGGCATGCCGCGGGCGAACAGCACCAGGTTGAGGATGCCGGCGCGCAGCAGCTGCTTCTGCGCCGTCATATCGGTGCGGACGAATTTTTCCCTGATCGCCGGCGAACTGGCGAGGAAGGCAACGTAGAAGTCGTCGAAGAAGCTGGAGCTCGCGCAGCAGCGGCCATAGCTCTGCATGACGCGATTGGTGTCTTTCATGGGGCATTTCCTTTGCAACGAAGGCTTGCGTGGCGACGCCTGCGTGGGGCGACGCGCTTGCGACCGGCTACCTGCGGTGGTCCACAGCGGCGCGGAATGAAGGGCGCGGATTATAGGCAGTAACCCTGCGAAAAGTAGGGTGCAGGTTGTGCGCTGTGTCTCAGCTGCGCAAATGCTCCAGCGGCAGCTCGGTACTCGACGCCACCTGGCGCAGGACGAAGCTGGAACGCACGCTGGAGACGCCTTCGATGCGCGTCAGGGTGCCGAGCAGAAACTGCTGGTAGTGCTCCATATCGGGTACCACGACCTTGAGCTGGTAGTCCGCATCCATGCCGGTGACCAGGCTGCATTCGAGCACCTCCGGGCATTTGCCGATGATCCCCTCGAAGTGCTCAAAGCGTTCCGGTGTGTGGCGGTCCATGCCGATCAGGACGTAGGCGGTCAGCGTCAGGCCGAGCTTCTTGCGGTCGAGCAGGGCGACCTGGCGGGCGATATAACCGTCATCTTCGAGTTGCTTGACGCGGCGGGAGCAGGGCGAGGGCGACAGACCGATGCGTTCGGCCAGTTCCTGATTGGAGATGCGGGCATCGTGCTGCAATTCGGCGAGGATGCGCAGGTCGTAACGGTCGAGTTTGCTCATCTTCCGACTCTTGCGGGTTATGGTTGCGCTGGATGATGGATTAATAGCTTGCAGTTGCGCAAGTGGTGCTTATTTGAGCAATCTTCGCAATCCTGTGCTGGAGTCGGCAGCGTAAGCTTTATCTCAACTTCAGCCCCCGGCAGAAACGGACACGGCACAGGATCCCCGCCGTGACCACCGAAGGCCTTACCAAGGTCGACGGTCCGGGCCCCCGGTGCTCACGAGGCGCCGCGCGAAGCAGCCGTTACCATCGGCCAGACGAATCGAAGAGACTACGCCCAGGCGTGGTCTTTTTCGTTTTGGGCGTTGTGGTGGTTTGGGTGTCGAGCCAAAGCCGGTTGTCGAGTTGGCTGATGGCTTGGTTTCGCCCTGCTGGGCGAGTTCCTTTTGGCCGTAGCCCGGATGGCCGGCCCCGCCAAACGGAACCAAAAAGTCTTGCCCTACACTGAAGGCGCGTTTGGCGTTGCCCGATCGCCCTAGGGCGAAACGAAGCCATCAGACAGCGCCAAAAATCGGCCATTGGAATGGAATCCGAAAACGCCAATCACCGCTTCGGCGGCGCCACCTCAAGCGGATCGGCATGCACCAGCACCTCCGCATTCGGATAGCGATCGTGAATCGCGTTCTCCACTGCCACGCACAGATCATGCGCCTGCGAAAGCGGCAGCTCGCCCGGCAGCTCCAGGTGCAGCTGGACGAACCAGCGGGTGCCGGAAATACGGGTGCGGAAGTCGTGACAGCCATGCACACCCGGAACCTCGCAGACCAGTTGCTGCATCTGCTCGCTGATTTCCGGTGACAGTTCGGTATCCATCAGCACCGCACCGGCCTCGCGGACGATGGTGATGGCGCTCCAGAAGATGTACAGCGCGATACCGATGCCGAACAGCGCATCCAGTCGCTCCCAGCCGAAGCCGGCGAGGATCAGGGCAACCAGGATGCTGGTATTGAGCAGCAAGTCGGAGCGGTAGTGCAGCGAATCGGCGCGGATGGCGGTGGAGCCCGTCACCTTGACCACATGGTGCTGATAGCTCAGCAGCACGGCGGTCATCACCAGGGAAAAGAGCATCACCGCGATACCCACGCCCTGGGCGCCCAGTGGTTGCGGGTGCAGCAGGCGGTCGACGCCCTGCACGCCGACCAGAATCGCGCTGACGCAGATGAAGGCGGCCTGGCCGAGCCCTGCCAATGCTTCGGCCTTGCCGTGGCCGTAGCGATGGTCGTCGTCGGCCGGGCGCAACGAATAGTGCACCGCCAGCAGGTTGAGCAGCGATGCGGCGCCATCGAGCAGCGAGTCGGTCAGACCGGCGAGCAGACTCACCGAGCCGCTCAGCCACCAGGCCACCGCCTTGCTCAGCGCCAGGACGATTGCAGTCGCCAGCGCGGCGGCGGTGGCCCGGCGCATAAGCCGGGCGTGGTCGCGGTTGATGCTCATCGATGCCTGCTACTCGTTTTCGTCATCAGGCAGCGGGGCGCAGACCGAAGGCCGCGAGCTGCTCCATGCTGCCGTTGTGCTGGATCAGGCGCGGGTCGTCCAGCGGCAGGCTGCGGCCGATTTCCTTCTCGATGATGGCCTTCAGGCGCGCCTGATCGATCTGGCCGTCGGCACCAATGGCTTCCTGCAGCTTTTCCGGCGCCATGGAGTACTGATTGTCAGGCAGGTAGATCGCGCCGGTGGCGAAGTCGATGCCGAAGGCGATCAGGCCCGGAATGACATAGAACAGCAGGCCGACGGCGTTGAGCACGGCTACAGCTGGGTCGATGCGGCCTTCGATCTGCCCGCGGCGATCCGGGTAGAACAGCGTGCCGCACGCGGTCAGCTGGGTGAACAGGGAAACGGCCAACACGCCGCCGATAATTCGGTTACGAGTACGCATAAGGACCTCCTGGAAAAAGTGGCGCAACTATACAAGGGCTGGATGATGTTTTCTCGACATCAGACCGCCCGAGCCGCGCCACTGTTCGCAAAAACTCGCCGGTCCGCTTTCGAAGCGGTCGCCTCGATATAATCGGCGGCCGCAATCGGAGCCGACATGATCAGCCTACCTATCGACGAAGCCCTGCCGGCGTTGCGCCAGGCCCTGCAGCAGCGCGACGAAGCCGTGCTCGAAGCGCCGCCCGGCGCTGGCAAGACCACCCGCGTACCGCTGGCGCTGCTCGGCGAGGCCTGGCTGGGCGGGCAGACCATCATCATGCTGGAACCGCGCCGACTGGCGGCCCGGGCCGCGGCGGAGCGATTGGCCAGCGAGCTGGGTGAGCGCGTCGGCGAAACCGTCGGCTACCGCATCCGCCTGGACAGCAAGGTCGGGCCGAATACCCGCATCGAGGTGGTCACCGAAGGCATCCTCGCGCGTCGTCTGCAGGACGACCCGGCGCTGGAAGGCGTCGGCATGGTGATCTTCGACGAATTCCACGTTTTGCTAAATGCGCAGGAAGTCGCATTGTCTTGTCAGAAAAGCCAGCCACGTCTCGCCTCAGGCTTTGGTAGCTGCCAGTAGGTGGAGTCGGGTAGGTGCTATTGCGCACTACTCAATCTCCTTGGCAGCAAAGCGCAATGCCGACCGCATCCACTCCGGCATCTTGCAGGCCCGGAGCTTCATCAGCTCTTCGCCGCTCAGCGCACTAACAATCTTGGAAACCACATTAGCGGACAGCCCTTCTTTCCCGATGTAGTAGAGAGCAGTAAGCGCCACACCTACCGTCGTGCCGGCGTGCTGCAAGCGGTCCTTGGATACGTGGCGGAGGCGAACCACCGCATTGCCAACCTTGATCTCGCGAGTAGATCCGCTGGTGTAAAAGGTCGGCAACACCTGCATCTGTGTGCTGAGGCCCAACCTCCGAACAGCCTCCGCGCCGTGTATCTGGATCGTCTCGCCGTTCGCCTTCGTGATGACCTCCACGACAGCCAGCGGACTCGGGCGCACCACCCTGCCGGTGTACTTGCTCATTTTGGGGCGCATGTAGACACCGCGAGCGACTCGCTCCAGCGTGCCTGATTGCACCAGCCTAGAAAGCGCTTTATTAATCGACGCACGGGAACCGACCTGCGCGAACACCGCGCCGGCAAATGGCCTCCCCTTTGGCATGTGCTTGACTCGATTTAAAATAGCTTGCGCGACGGACATATGAGCCCCAAAAAGTCAGAATCCACATATTTTCTGACGCCCACAAAAACTATAAGCCCTGCCAAAAACAGGACCTCCAGGCCAGCCACTGGGGACAGAGGGACAGCAAGATCAACACTCACTGTGCGGCCACGGAACCGGCCCCTCACACAGCCTCGCTGAGTAATCAGTCAGGTTCGACTAGAGCTCTCAACTCCTCACCAACCTTCTCCAGGAGCTGCTCAAAACTTTCAGGAGCTTCGGATCCAAGCAAGTAGGTCAGGGCCAAGAGGGTGACAGGGTGAGTGTCGAGCACCGTGCAGAGGCTATCGAGCTTTTCGAGAGTCGGGCTCGTTGCCCCGCGCTCCAGCATGCTGACGAAGGTACGACTGCTAACGAGCGAGAAATCTTCCTGTGCCAGCCCCCTACGCTGCCGCACGAGCCTCAACGCTTTCCCGAACGAATCCCGGACTTCCATTTTGCTGCTCCGCAAAATGGAACGATGAAGCGCGATTGAACAATATATGACTACAAAATATATTGTTCATCAATCAAGTACAATTATCATTAGGAGATTGGCGCGTGTTCAAAACCAGTCGGAATGCGGAACTGCTTCCTGGGCTCTCAACAGCGCCAGATGGCGTGCAGTTCTGGTCATATGTCGAGCTAGAGATGACCTGGCCCTGGTTCTACCTGCAGATCGTTGAGGACGCTGGAAACGCGGCCTTTCGAAGCATGCTAATGGTTCCGTCGGTTCCATTGCTGGAACAGGTCATAGCTGCGCAGACCGAGCACGCCTGGCTGGAGCAGGCGTATCTTGTGAGTCCCGGGCATATGAACGAGGTGGGTCGCTGGTTGATGGAGCCGTTACTGGAGATCCTTTCAATTCGTGATGCACAAGGTAGCGAGCTTGGGCACCAGTACCGAGTGGAGGGAGATCGCACGTACTCAACCTCAGCGTGTCAGTCTCTCGGCAGTCGAATTAGTAAACACGTGATCTTCTCTGCTGCATTACATCTGCGAGGCTAACGCCCCACTTCCTACCCGTATCCATAGTCCCATCTGAACCGAGCTCAGTTGTCTTTCCAGAATTCGCTCCGCTGCACAAGGCCGAACTCATCGCCAGTCCTATCGGGATTCTCGTCGAACATGGTGTTGACCATACGCTCGCGGCGGAGACCACTCAGCGCTCGGAAAAAGCAGGCCTCACAGAGATGCACCTCATAACGCTCGCCATCATGCAAACACGATTTGCTGTTGGATGAGCATCACTTCGACGATGCCACCGATGACCGCGTCCGAGGAGAACTTTCAGAGCTCTTGCCCAACCAGGTCTACGAGGTAGAACGGCAACCTTTTTTGGGCCTGATGAGCGGATTGACCAACTACACCATGGCTGACGAGTTTCGCGTAAAGCAGGCGCTCGATATCGCTGTTGCGACCGGTGATTTGCTGGCGGTCGGTAAGGATGGCAAGACCAGGCGTCGCAAGGGCACTAGCATCAAATCCAGTGATATTCTGATAGCTCCCCCGCAGAGACCCATCTTCTTCGTGCCACAGCTGAAGAAATCCAGCTCGGAGAACTGAGGTTCGGCACCGCTGCTCGCCTTAACCGCATCGGTACCGGTAGCTTGGCCCATCGCGTGAAATGCCGAGCATTTCGCTCTAGGGGTCTGGCGCGTCGATCAAATAGCCCATCCCACGCGCGGTTTGTATGAGCTTAGGTTCGAACTCATCATCGATTTTTGCTCTCAGCCGTCGTACCGCCACCTCAATCACATTGGTATCGCTGTCGAAATTCATGTCCCATACTTGGGAGGCGATAAGGGACTTTGAGAGCACTTCCCCGCGACGCCGAAGTAATAGCTCAAGAAGTGCGAATTCCTTTGCAGTTAGGTCTATTCGTTTCCCCGATCGCGTAACTCGACGCCTGAGCAGATCGACCTCAAGGTCGAGGAGTTTGAGTATTGTTTGGTTGGGGACATTATTGCCGCGGCGAAGCAACGTACGGATCCTGGCTAGCAATTCGGAGAAGGCGAACGGCTTGATGAGATAATCATCAGCGCCCAACTCCAATCCCTTTACTCGATCCTGAACCCCGTCTCGGGCGGTGAGAAAGAGCACGGGAACCTCATTACCAGCAGCGCGGACTTTCTGTAAAACCTGCCACCCATCCAGGCCAGGCATCATCACGTCTAAGATGAGCAAGTCGTATGTGGTATGAAGCGCGTGCTGAGCAGCATCGGTCCCGTTTTCAACTCTATCGACTGTGAAGCCTGCCTCTGAAAGCCCCTGCTGTAGGTAGGTGCCTGTTTTCGGCTCGTCTTCAGCAACAAGAAGCTTCATGAAAGTATTCCCTCCGGCATTTGGAGCAGTGTGCCGATTGTCAGGGCGTGCAGCCAGTACCTTACAGAAACGTAATGCTCGCATCATCTGTCTGACAGCTTGTAGCGTTAACGTCTACATCAGCAGTTGCTCCCACACTCTGCTTTTTGGCCTTTTCCATGCTCCTTTGGCCTATCGGCGCCTAGATGGCGCCCTTTTTTTGCCCGCTGGAAACAAGACCTATTTGCCTGAACGAAAAGGCACCATGCACGCTACCTGCGCTTTCGCTTGGGCTCACTGCTTTTATGCATTACTGACGAAACCGTAATGTCTAAATCAGGCTTCTGACAGGAACGCTCGGTTAGCTTAGACACAGGACCAAGCCAAAGCCCCTATTTATGGAGCTGCGCTGGGTCTCCCATGTCTTCGAACGAGGTAACAAGTAATGAAATTCTTCAGATCCGTTTCTGTACTGCTCGCCATCGCAGCAAGCTCTTCCTATGCAATGGCAGAAGGTGGTGGTGATCGTACCTTTGCTCGTATGGAGCAGGCTCGCCAAATAGCGATCGCTAGTTATCAGGCTGACCAGAAGGACCAAGCCCAGGAGGTAGCCTCAAAAGCAACTTCAGCGAAGCACGCCCACGCTAATTGCTGAAGCGAAACCTTACGCAACTGTGACCATGCACCTTGAGTATCGTTGCAACCGGATCCTTGCACGGAAATCAAAAGCCATTGCGCAGCTTCCACCTGGAGATTGACATGCTCACAGGCGATTTTTTGGGCGATTTCTGAAGCGCTTTAAGCTTACAAAAATGTAATCCCGCGTCTTTCTTAGGCATGCCATATTTACGATTAAAGGCGAGTCGCTTGATAAGACAGACCGTGCGCGAGTTTCTAAGATCAATTAACGCTGGCAACACCAACCTTACGGCTGGTTTCGGCTTGGCTCCTTAGTTTGATTGGAACCTACACATGCAACGTAAAACCTCTAGGCGAACCTTTGTTAAAGGCTTGACTGCCGCAGGCATCCTTGGCGGTCTTGGCTTGTGGCGAGCTCCGGTCTGGGCAGTGACTAGCCCAGGCCAGCCCAGCGTACTAAGTGGCACGGAGTTCGATCTGCTGATTGGGGAGACGCCGGTCAATATCACCGGCGCGGCCCGGACAGCGATGACTATCAATGGGACCATCCCAGGGCCGCTTCTACGTTGGCGTGAAGGGGATACCGTCACGCTGCGAGTCAGAAATAAGTTGAGCGAAGATACATCGATTCACTGGCACGGCATGATCCTGCCGGCCAACATGGATGGCGTGCCTGGATTGAGCTTCCACGGCATCGCTCCCGATGGCATGTATGTCTACAAGTTTCAGGTTAAACAGAACGGTACCTATTGGTACCACAGTCATTCAGGCCTACAAGAGCAGCTTGGTGTCTATGGTCCCTTGGTCATCGATGCGAAGGATCCCGAACCGTTCAGCTATGACCGCGACTATGTGGTGATGTTGACTGATTGGTCCGATGAGGATCCCGCTCGAATCCTTTCTAAGCTCAAGAAGCAGTCCGATTATTACAACTTCCACAAGCGCACTGTCGGAGACTTCATTAACGATGTGAGCGAAGACGGCTGGGCCGCTACGATTGCGAATCGGAAAATGTGGGCTCAGATGAAAATGAGTCCCACCGACCTCGCCGACGTAAGCGGCTACACCTATACCTATCTAATGAACGGCCAAGCACCCGACGGGAACTGGACCGGCATCTTTAAGCCCGGCGAGAAGCTTCGTCTGCGGTTCATCAACGGCTCGGCCATGAGCTATTTCGATGTCCGCATTCCAGGGCTGAAGATGACTGTAGTCGCAGCCGATGGCCAATACGTCAACCCAGTTAGCGTCGACGAATTCCGCATTGCCGTGGCAGAAACCTACGATGTGATTGTCGAGCCTGCGACCGAGGAGGCTTACACGATCTTCGCCCAATCGATGGATCGCACAGGATACGCCCGTGGCACGCTAGCGGTTGCCGAAGGGCTGAGCGCTCCTGTTCCAGAAACCGATCCTCGACCACTAATCACCATGGACGACATGGGGATGGATCACGGCAGCATGGGCGGTATGGCGGGCATGGACCATGGCGGCGACATGGGCGCGATGGACCATAGCAACATGTCCGGCATGAACCACGGTGACATGCAAGGGATGGGCGACATGGGCGCAATGGCCGGCATGGATCACAGCAAAATGGGTGGGATGTCCGGGATGGACCACTCTGGAATGGCTGGGATGAGCGCAGGTATGCAATCGCACCCGCCCTCAGAGTCCAATAACCCACTGGTGGACATGCAGACCATGAGCCCAACTCATAGGCTGAACGATCCCGGTATTGGCTTACGAGACAACGGCCGCCGAGTCCTGACCTATAGCGACTTGAGAAGCACTTTCCCCGATCCGGACGGCCGTGAGCCCAGTCGGACGATCGAACTCCATCTCACCGGCCACATGGAGAAGTTCTCCTGGTCATTTGACGGTATAGAGTTCTCTGATTCGGAGCCCCTGCGGCTCAAATATGGCGAGCGGGTACGCATCACTTTGGTCAACGACACCATGATGACCCATCCGATTCATCTGCATGGTATGTGGAGCGATCTTGAAGATGAGAATGGAAAGTTCATGGTTCGCAAGCACACGATCGACATGCCTCCAGGTTCGAAGCGCAGCTACCGCGTGACAGCCGATGCGCTCGGGCGTTGGGCTTATCACTGTCACCTACTGCTTCACATGGAAATGGGCATGTTTCGTGAAGTCCGAGTGGACGAGTAAGAGGAACTTTATATGGGAAATTTTACGAAGCGTAAAACTCTTATCGGCAGCGCGTTAATGTTCAGTCTGCTGGGCGTAATGAATATGTCAGCTGCGTTTGCAGAGCAAAAGCATGATCAGCACAAGCAATCATCGGCTTCATCGCAGAATCCAGGCAACAAGCCGGCATCTCAGACACAAGGCACCTCTAACTCAAAAATGAACCACGACGACATGGATCATGGCTCGATGGACCATGGAGAAATGGAGCACGGCAAGATGGATCATGACCCCAAGGCCACTGATACTGAGGTGGATTCGCACCATGACCACTAGACCTTCTCGCTTTGCTCTGATTGCGCTCGGAGTTTCGTTGAGCGCAGCGGCTGGAGGGACAGCCAACGCTGCCGAGATGATGGATCATTCGATGCATCAAACCCCTCCTGCTGAGGCAGCTCAAGCCCCTGCATCTTCAGCGAAGCCCGCAGCTAAGAATCATGGCTCCGGTGGGCAAACGGACCATTCTGCGATGGGTCATGGTGCGATGGACCATAGCACGATGAACCATGGCCAAATGAAGCATGACGATACGCTCGAAATGCCCGGCATGGTTCATCCCTCGTTCATTCCAGTATTGACCGATGCGGATAGAGAAGCGGCTTTCCCTGGTCTTCAAGGTCATACAGTCCATGACAAGTATCTGGCCTGGTTCCTTCTGCTAGATCAACTTGAGTACCAGAACGCAAATGAAGGTAGCACCCTCAGTTGGGAAGCTACTGCCTGGGTTGGTGGCGATATCAATCGGTTCTGGTTTCGCTCGGAAGGTGAGCGAACGAATGGCGTTACTGAAGATGCGGAAATTCAGGCGCTCTACGGGCGTGCCATCAGCCCCTGGTGGGATGTGGTAGCAGGTGTTCGCCAGGACTTTAAGCCCGAGTCGCCGCAGACGTGGGCGGCTTTAGGCGTCCAGGGGATGGCTCTGTATAACTTTGAGGCGGAAGCCACCGCCTTCGTCGGTGAAGGTGGGCAGACAGCAGCACGTTTTGAAGGCGAGTACGACATTCTCCTCACTAACCGGCTGATCCTCCAACCGACTGCCGAGCTCAATTTCTATGGCAAGGACGATCCTGCGCGCGGAGTAGGCGCTGGTCTCGCAAACACAGAGGTGGGGCTCCGCCTCCGATACGAAATCGTTCGTGAGTTCGCACCGTACATCGGCGTCACGTGGAGCCGGGCATACGGTAATACCGCCGATATGGCGAGAGATGAAGGCGAAGACGTAGATGAGGCGCGGTTCGTTGCTGGCATCAGGCTTTGGTTTTAAGGACCCTAGATGAAAAGAATAATTATTAGCTTCGCTGCCTTCTGCGCACTAGGCCTGTTGGTGGTGGCCGGTGTTGTTTTCTCGGGACTAATAAACGTTGCCGCGGATGATCCTCATACGGGAGTCGTGCACGCATTCCTGGAAACTGCTCGCAATCGCTCGATTGAGGTTCGCTCCGAAGACATAGTCGTGCCATCTCTCGACGATGAAGACCAAATCCGCGCCGGGGCGGGGAACTACGACTCGATGTGTGTGGGTTGTCATTTGGCGCCAGGCATGGCTGAGACCGAGCTAAGCAATGGCCTTTATCCCGCTCCACCCAGCCTGGCTGAAGCGGGGCCATACGATGACCCAGCAAAAACATTTTGGGTCATCAAGCATGGCATTAAGGCCACTGGGATGCCCGCGTGGGGTAAAAGCATGGCTGACCCGTACATCTGGGGAATGGTGGCTTTTCTGCAGAAGCTTCCTGAGTTAGATGAAGGAGCGTATCGAGCACTCGTTGCGTCTAGCGGTGGTCACCAGCATGGTGGTGGGGAGACCCCAGCTGGGCATAGTGAGCAACACGGCGAGATGGCCTCGGGCGACCACCATCAGGGCGACAGTGGCGGCTCGGATCACCATGGCTCCAGCAGCACAGGTGGAGCATCCGGCCAATCAGGCTCCGGTCATCATGGTAATAACGAAAGCGATGACCATCATGCGTCCGAGGAGCCCCAGGCGGTTGAGCACAGCAATGGCAGTGACAGTGCCGATGCGGAAGGCAAATCCCCTTCAAAAAACCATGTGCACGCAGACGGGAAGCAACACGAGCACTAACATCCGGTATATGTGTGCCTATGCGGTTCTGATCGAGGCTCTAAGAAAGGCGGTTCAGCAAGCAGAGGATCGGCCCTAGGCCATCCTAGTCGACGCAACGGTACCGGAGGGCTTTGCAATTGCTTCCTTCCTAAAAGTTAGGCCGCAAGGCCAGTAACTTACCTAGTTAAGCGGCTTGCGCTCCGGCCGTTCCCCAACGAATGCTCCCAGTCGTGGCGACAGGGAGCTCCCTCATTTTCAACTCAATCATCTCGAACAGACTAGCGAAGCCGTACAGGCAATCTGACGGCCACATCGCCACCAACTGCGCCCGCAGATCCCCGGTGCGGTTGGACTTACCTTACAACATTGTAATGAGGTTTTTCGAAACGGGCTCGGTAGGAGCGTGTCGTAATTCAGTGTCTGCTAACAGGCTGATGAGCCATATCGGCCAGTAACCAAACGACGAAATACAACTATCGAACCCTGGAGAACGTAAATGACAAACTCAATGTTCGCATCCTGTATCCAAGCTTGTTCGAACTGTGCCCTAGTGTGCGAAATGTGCGCCTCTGCTTGCCTACGCGAGGATGATGTAAAAATGATGGCTCGCTGCATCGAGCTTGACCGCGACTGCGCGGACATTTGCAGGTTGGCTGCCACACTGATGAGCCGCGAAAGTGAATATGCTAAGAAGTTCTGCGCCCTTTGCGCCAAGATCTGCCGTGCATGCGGAGAGGAATGCGCGAAGCATGAAATGGATCATTGCCAAGAGTGTGCGAAGGCGTGCATGAACTGCGCTGAGGAATGTGAGCGTATGGCAGGATAACATCCGTAACTCACTGCTCTGGCACTACTAAATTGGGAGTGTCAGAGCCCCTCGAAGAATAAGAAAAGCCATGGTGCGCTTAATGTTCGCGCCTCCATGACATATCGAAAAAGTGCGTACGATACCCGCAACTGCCAAGAGCGAATCAATCCCTGTCCAGCAGCATTTCATTCCAAAGCGAAATACGATAGTTACGCGCTAGCAACTCTTACTTAGCCACCGATGATCGCCACCGTAACGGTCTATTCTCTTGCCACTGTCTCCCGATTGAGCGCTGAAAACTAATTGAGTGAATTAGCATGAAAGCTCCTGGCAAAAAGGCGGTCCAACAACAACCAAGCGGGCCATGCGACCTTATTTTGCTGGGAGAAAACGAAAATGGTTTTGCGAATATTCCCATCGCAGCGATTGGCTTTGCTGCTAGTACTGCTCGCCGTTCTGCAACTCAGTGGCTGCGCCGTTTCCCCGCGCCTGAAACCAAGCGACCAGCCAAGCGTTGCTCGCAAAACCTTTGTCATCACTGGTGCCTCCAGTGGCTTCGGCCGCGGCGTGGCGCTCAAGCTTGCCGCTCTGCAAGGCGACGTGGTGCTAGCGGCCCGCCGGACCGACGTGCTCGAAGAACTGGCCGCGCAGATACGCATGGCTGGAGGATCGGCACTGGTGGTGACCACCGACGTGAGCAACCCGAACGAGATGCAGGACTTGGCACGAGCCGCCATCGAGCGTTTCGGCAGGATCGACGTTTGGATTAACAACGCTGCGGTCGGAGCGCTGGGTCGTTTCGAGGACGTTCCCGTCGAGGACCATGCGCGGATCGTGGATGTCAATCTTAAGGGCATGATCTATGGCAGCCACGCAGCCATGCGCCAGTTCAGAGCTCAAGGCTTCGGCACGCTTGTCAACGTGGGCTCAGTCGAGAGCGAGATACCGCTGGCTTATCATGCCTCCTCCGCAGCGACCAAAGGTGGCGTCATAAATCTCGGCGCGGCAATCGCTGAGGAGATTCGCCTGAGCGGTAGCGAGACCATCAATGTCGCCACCGTCATGCCCTGGGCTGTGGACACACCGTTTCTGGGAATCAATTTGCCCTTTCTAGTTCATTGATCAGGGACTTCATTTCTGCGATTTCTCGGCGCTGAGCGTCGATGATTTCGTCAGCTAACTTGCGGACGCGAGGATCTGAAATCTGAGCTCGTTCACTTGTTAGGATTGCTATGGAATGGTGGGGGATCATGGCCTTCATGTAGTCCGTGTCGTCTACCGTCGCTTGCCCACGTACAAGCCATAGTGCAATGGTAAAAGCTACTGCACTTCCTGCCAATATCGCTAGGTTTACTGACTTACGCTTATACATGTTGAGCATGAATGCGAGCATGACTACTGCCATTACCGCGCCCATCACTAATGCCATCCAAGCGCGAGTCTCGCTCCAAAAAACATGCTCGAACGAGTAAGTATTTAAGTACATCACGCCATACATAATGATCGTAGACGTGGCTACCATCGCTGCAAAGCGCCAGTAAGACATTTGCATAGTTAGACCTCTTTAATGATTGCTGCTGGATCGGCGACTCAACGTGTTCGCGCAGCCCTGCTTAGAAGTGGCTTTCGAATGCTCTCCTAAAAACGGACAAGCCGAAGATGATGAGGTTTCGATTTTTTGAGAAGCTTACAAAAATGTAATCATCGACCGCTTTAAGACCGGCTTAAAGCGCTGCCAGCGCTGTACTACGCGTAATGTTCCCCTGAACTAATCAATCGCTAATAGCTTATAAGCAGACAATACCAACGTCGCGCTATGGACCACTGCGCGAAAGAGCGGGCCCACTAAGATGGCCTTCAAGCCTTGAGACCCGACTACTCGGCTTAGCAAGCCCAAAGAGTTATCGTGAGCAATAGAACACTCGGAGAGAACAATTCAGCACCCAGCATATGCCACGTTCTTGTCGAGTGTGACCGCAGGGTTAGTATTCGCACATTAGATGTGTGGCGGCTAAGACGGCTGGGTGTAGCTGGCTCCAAAACTGAGCGGCGAGGTTATTCTGTCCCAAGCCGCGCCTTTCGTGGCGCGCGGGACCTCACTCACTTTGAAACAACAGACCTTCGATTCGATCATGTTCTTCCGGTGTTGGCAGGGCAGATGAGTCAACATTGCCAATACTATTTGGCTGACCATTTTCTGGTGGGCCAACTTCAGGGTGGTAGGCGCCATCTGCGTCGAAAGCAACCCAGCCGTACAATTCTCGGATGACTTCGGAAGGATGGCCATCTTCCATTGCCACATACCAGTCCGCCAATCGGAAACGCTTACCGGCAAGCTTAGAAGTAGCCATTTCGGCTCGAACCAGCGCCAGATATAGCGGGTGCGGCAGTTCCTCTACGGCGCCGGTTTCGTCGAGCAAGAACATGAACGAGGCGTGCGACCGTTGCTCTGTAGAACCGGCTCGCTCCTCTTCCTCGCCTAAGGTAAAAACGGGAGCAAAACCGCCCCCCTCTGTTCTGAAGTTGGTCGTCTGGCCTTGGTAGACCCTGGCAGCGTTCCACTGCACCTCGCCAGCATAAGCGTAAGCGCGCAGATCAAACTTCATCGATCGTACCTGAGGGTCGGCGACGATTCTACGCTCGCCAGGAGCTACAAGGGACTGGGCCACGTAGTTTCCGCCAACGATTTCTTCCCAAACGCGCTTGGTGAGCTTGTCTCCTCGGTATGCACCGCGACTACCATACCCGCTGACAGGCTTGAAAAAGAGGCTACGGCGGTTTTGCCACAGGTGCTCTGCATTACCATGCCCGACAGGAACGGTAAGCGGGACGTATTGGGCCAATACGGTTCGGATTTGCTGATCAACGCCAATCTCTTCCAAAAAACGTGCGTTGGTTAGGTCAACCAACCTGCGTTTGTCGGCGTAAAGGGCATAGGCCTGAGGGTGTGGCGTTACCGTCACGACATCAGCCAAATAAGCGCTGCGCAGCGCGCTGCAATTGTCGCCTTCCAGATAGAAATCGGTGAGTCGGTTGTAGACGAGATCCACAGGCTTTCCGTCGACCAAGAGGGACTCGTTGTGAAAGGCCAGATCGGCTGGGTCTGCGATTAGGCAGTCGATTCCTGCTGACTCGAATAACCGCTGAAAAAGAAGGAACTCCGGATACAGGTATTGGGCTTGTGGGCTTTCATCCAAGATCACCACGCGCGTGAGCGGACGTGGCTCGCCGCTCGTAGACCATTCCTGGGCGAACATATCCAGAATCGAACGCTCGAAGCCGCCGGGTCCTTCCTGACCTGGCGAAAGCCCGACTACGCCGCTGCAACAACTACGCTGCGCGCGGGCGAGCAATACGTTTAGCATCGCTCCGCCCGCATTTGTGTTTATTTCGATGAGCCCAAGCTTGTCATCATCCAGATGGAAGTCGTAGCCAAAGAAGACGCCGCGCGCGCCCCGAGGATCGTGTCGGGCAATAGGAGGTGCAGAATCCAGAGCATGCTCACGCCAACCGGGCGAGCTCACGGTCTGCTCGATGGCCTGAATAACCTCATTAACCTGGCGCAGCCGCAAGGATGAAACAAAGACCGGTCGTGCTGCAAACACATGAGGGCAACGTGACTTCAATAGCTCCGACAGCTCTGAATTCCCAAGCTGTTCGGTCAATGAGTTTACGAGCGCAGCTTGATCTAGGCTTACGCAGAAGCACGCTTCGTTGAGCGCTGCGGCTGTCGTACCGCATTTTCTCGATGAGGACGCTTGCACGGGAACCTCCAGAACCAAACATACAGCTTCGAAAGTCTCGGCCTCTTTCGGTTCAGCCTGGCGTTTCTATGAGCGTAGGTCAGGGTCGTTGCTGGCACTCTGCCATTAACTAGACATAAGCTTTGGAAGCGTCATTGTGAAAGTCGTATGCCCCTCAGCTGATTCGCAAGCGATGCGCCCTTTGTGCGCTTCGACTATCGAACGAGTGATAGCCATGCCGAGGCCCGCATTCATGGTGGTTCCTTCGCGCCTTGCGGTGTCGACCCTATAGAATCGATCAAACACTCGGGCCTGAAGCTCGGCTGGAATCGTTGTGCCTCGGTTGGATATGGCTGTGCAAACCGAGCCACCGCTCTCGCTTATTTCAACGCTGATGGTGCTGCCTTCCTCTGCATATCGAACTGCGTTAGAGACTATGTTTGAGACGGCCCGTCTCAGCATCGATTTATCGCCATGTACCGATCCATCGCCTGAAAGCGCGATTTCTACCTTTTTGTCCTCGGCTGCAAGCTCGTAATATTCGATAACGCTCGCGGTAATCTCAGCCATGCTGGCATCTTCGGCATTGGGCGTAATCTTCCCGTTGTCCGCCTTGGCGAGGAATAGCATGTCATCGACCATCTTTGACATGCGCCTAAGTTCTTCGAGGGCGGAATACAAAATGTCTTTGTAGTCGGTATTCTCGCGGTCGCGCAAGAGCGCGACCTCCATTTGGGTAAGCATGCTGTTCAGCGGCGTTCTTAGCTCATGCGCGATATCCGCTGAGAAACCTGACAATCTGAGAAAAGAGTCGTCCAAGCGCGAAAGCATTTCGTTGAAGTTGTCTACGAGTTCATGCAGCTCGCCTGGCACCGACTCGGTTGGAATTCTGGTATCTAAGCAGTGGGCGGTTACTGTAGAAGAAGTCTTGGACAGTTCGTCTATTGGTTTTAAGCCTTTCCTGATCAGAACAACACCTAACGCGCCACTCAGAAGTGCACTAACGACAAGCGTATAAGCAAACCACTGCTGAATCATATCGAAGAAGTGGATTCGGTGCGTTACATCCAAAGCCAAATAGATAACAGTGTCCTGCCCTTCTACCCACCGATTTACTTTTCTGGTAATTCCGCTGTACTGGTGGCCACCGAAACTTACCGTCCAGCGTTCCTCTTGGATGTCTGTGACAAGAGGTAGCAAGCTCTCAGACAGATTGTGATGGGAGTAAACCGTCTTACCGTCTACTACAACCGCAGTCGCGAAGCCAAAGGAGTGCTCAATAACGGCATCGATCCTTGAAGCGGTCTCAGGCCCGAATGCTGAGCTGTTGAGTAGCGTACGCTCTACTGCAGCGGCCTTTTCATTAAGCACTTGTGCATCTTTGCGTTCGAAATGGAGCTGACAAAAATAATTAAAGCTGATTGCGGCCGCCAGCAGCACAACCGTAACCACGAGCATGAAAGCTATCGCCATTCTGCTCGTCAGTGACACTTTTCCCATCAGTACGGTCCTGGTTAGGCCATCAAGCACAAAAAAGCAGGTGGGGCACCCCCCACCTGCTTCGATCATTGTTACTCACACCCTCATATCCTATGCTGCGTCTGGATTTTCGCCATTTTGCGAGTGGTCGGCTTTGGCGGCCCCCATCATCTCACGACACTCTTTCATCATTCCACGCATGTCACCCATCATTTCCATATGCTTGTCGCCGCTCATCATGCCGGTTTCTGAATGGCTTTGGTCCGCTTTATCTGCCGCTGCGAAACTCAGTCCGCTCGCCAAGGTGATTGCGATTGCTGTAACGGTGATGGCCTTTCGCATGTTAAATCTCTAAGTTCAGTGGGTTATTCGCTTTTGCTTAACAAGGTGTTTTCGCCAACGTTGGGCTCCTTGGGCTTGTCGCACTTACCGCTAGACATATGCTTCATGCATACGACCATCATCAACAAGCAGGGCAAGAGAAAGAGCAGGCTTGGCAGCGTTGTTGCCAACGCCGCAGTGCTTTGGTTCAGTAGCATGTAGCCAACCACAGCTGCGGTTAACCCCGTTACGACCGGATTGCGCTGCAGTACGCTTTTAATCTTGGATATTATGCTGCTCATCTAACTATCCCTCGGATATTAAGCTTGGCAGATTAGCCATTGTTCACGCCAACTGGGGTGCTCAGGAACTCTACCGTATGGATCTTCCCGTCGGGGGTCTTGACCTTCATCTCATACGTCTGGACTTGGGCACTAGTTCTATAGTTTTGAATCATTCGAGTCGTGCCGGTCGCCCCTGCAGGTGCGATGCTCAGCACTTGACCCTCTTTGACAAGCTCCTTAAGGGTGGGCTTTGCTCCTGCCGAGTCATTTAAGCGATTCAGCGTACGTTCGCTTCCGCCTTCGGCCATTGCAAGCGAGGAAGCAACGGTCAGAATAAAAGGAACGATTACTTTGGTTATGCGGTTCATGGTTTGCACCTCTTGGTTAGTTGATGCCTGTAGATTAAAGGCTTGCTACTTACAAGAAGCTGTTGCCAAGGTTACAAAGCGGTAATCGCTTCATTCTCGTGTTGGTACGACCGCCGCGCCTGCGGCGGTCGCTTTCTGCTCTTTACTGCTTTTCGATGCGCGTAATGGTGGAATCCATACCTTTCGAGGAGAACTCGAATTCGACCTGGTCCCCTTCTTTCAGCGTTTGGAGCTGATCAGGCTTTGCTTTGAAGCCCATCGTCATCGACGGCCAGCCCAACGCTTCGACCGGGCCGTGGGCAATGGTGACGGTTCCGCTCTCGGTGTTTACTTTCTTGACCGTACCTGTGGCTGTAGCGGTCTGTCCCGCCGACTTCTGGTCCATTGGCATGTTCATGCCTTTGTGATCCATCGGCATGCCGTCCATTGGCTCCTTGTCGGCGGCATAGGCGACTGGCACCAGGAAGAGTGAGGCAAGGGTGATGTGCTTAATGTTCATGGATGTTCTCCAGTGGGGTTGGTTGCTTGCTGGGTGGTAACTCGCAATTGCCGGCGGCGCATCAGCAGGTAAGCTGCCGGCAGAACGAACAGGGAGAGCAAAGGGGCGGTGATCATCCCGCCCACCATGGGCGCGGCGATGCGGCTCATGATTTCGCTGCCGGTTCCGCTACCCCAGAGGATGGGCAGCAGACCGGCGATAATCACTGCTACGGTCATGGCCTTGGGGCGCACCCGCTGCACAGCGCCTTCGCGGATTGCGTCGAGCAGTACGCCTTCGCCATGGGCTCCAGCGTTAACCCGATCTGTCCATGCGTTCTTCAAATACAGCAGCATAATGACGCCGAACTCAGCAGAAACGCCTGCCAGTGCGATGAAACCGATTCCTGTCGCTACGGATAGGTTGTACCCGAGCAAATAGAGGAACCAGACGCCACCGGTTAGGGCGAATGGCAGCGTGGCCATGATCAGCAACGCCTCCCCAAAGCGCCCAAACGTGAGGTAGAGCAAGACAAAAATGATGAGCAAGGTAGCCGGCACGACGAGCTTCAGCTTCGCGTTAGCTCGCTCCATGAATTCGAATTGGCCGGAATAGCTGATGCTCATGCCGGATTCGAGCTGGACCCCTTTGCTGATCTTTTCCCTCAGATCGCCCACCACAGCCGCCATGTCGCGGCCACGAACATCGACGTAAACCCAGCCCGACAGCCTTGCGTTTTCGCTTTTAAGCATGGGCGGTCCGTCTGTCACCTGTACTTTGGCCACGGTCCCCAACGTGATCTGGCTGCCTTGCGGCGTGTAGATCGGTAGGTTGCGCAGATCGGATATCGAGTCGCGCCACTCGCGGCCATAGCGGAGGTTGATCGGATACCTGGCGAGCCCTTCCACGGTTTCACCAATGGTTTGACCACCGATGGCACCGGCCACGATCGATTGCACGTCCGCGATATTCAGGCCGTAGCGTGCGGCGGCGACACGATCGATATCCACATCGATATACCTGCCGCCGGTCAGTCTCTCAGCAAGTGCCGAACTGACCCCAGGCACCGTTTTGGCGATTTTTTCCACTGCCTGGGTGGCTTTGTCGATCTGTGCCAAGTCAGTGCCATACACTTTCACCCCGATCGGGCTCTTGATACCCGTCGCCAGCATATCGATACGGTTTCGAATCGGCGGGATCCACAGATTGGCTAATCCAGGTACCTGTACGGTGCGATCCAACTCCTCAACCAGCTTGTCAGGCGTCATCCCAGGGCGCCATTGATCCTTCGGCTTGAACTGAATGGTCGTCTCGAACATTTCCAGCGGGGCGGGATCTGTAGCGGTGTCGGCTCGACCAGCCTTACCGAACACGTGTGCAACTTCTGGAACCGTTTTTATGAGCCGGTCCGTCTGCTGCAGTAGCTCAGAAGCCTTCTGAGCGGAGAGGCCTGGAAGCGCAGTGGGCATATAAAGGAGGTCACCTTCATCCAGCGGGGGCAAGAACTCCCCACCAAGGCGAGAGGCCGGCCACAAGCCTGTCAGGAAGACCAGAACAGCCACCAGCAGAGTCATCTTGGGCCAGCGCAGTACCGCGTCCAGGGCCGGCTTGTAGATCCAGATGAGGCCACGGTTGAGTGGATTACGGTGTTCGTCAGGGATTTTGCCCCTGATCCAATACCCCATGAGCACCGGAACCAGCGTGACAGACAGGCCCGCGGCGGCTGCCATTGCATAGGTTTTGGTGAACGCCAGTGGACCGAACAGCCGGCCTTCCTGCGCCTCCAGGGTGAACACTGGTATGAACGACAGCGTGATGATCAGCAGGCTGAAGAACAGTGCCGGCCCCACTTCAACAGCCGCGTCAGTAATGACCTTCCAGTGCTCCTGGCCCTTCAAGGTGGAGTCAGGATGCCGCTTGTGCCAGGCCTCAATGTGCTTGTGGGCGTTTTCGATCATGACGATTGCTGCATCGACCATCGCTCCGATGGCGATCGCGATGCCACCCAACGACATGATGTTGGCGTTGATGCCTTGCCGCTGCATGATCACAAAAGCAATCAGGATGCCGATCGGCAACGACACGATGGCGACCAACGACGAGCGCAGATGCCACAGAAAAATCGCGCAAACCAACGCAACGACAATGAACTCCTCGATGAGCTTGTGCGTGAGGTTTTCAACGGCACTGTCGATCAGCTTGCTACGGTCGTACGTCGTGACGATTTCGACGCCTTGGGGCAGGCTCGCTTTCAGCTCATCCAGTTTGGTCTGAACGGCAGCGATGGTTTCCCGAGCGTTCTTGCCGCTCCGCAGGATCACCACGCCGCCGACTACCTCACCTTCACCGTCAAGCTCGCTGATGCCCCGGCGCATTTCCGGGCCGAGCTGGATATGCGCAACGTCCCCTAGCGTCACAGGCACGCCGCCGTCGAGACGCAAAGGAATGGCTCGAAAGTCTTTGAGTGTCTTGAGATACCCGGTCGCACGGACCATGAACTCGGTTTCTGCGAGTTCCAGAACACTCCCGCCGGTTTCACGGTTGGCTTCATCGATCGCCTTTGCAATCTGCTGCTGCGTCACGCCCCTGCTTGCCATGCGCACGGGATCCAGTACGACCTGATACTGCTTGACCATCCCGCCTATGGGCGCGACTTCCGCCACGTTGGGCAGTGTCTTGAGCTCATAGCGCAGGAACCAATCTTGCAAAGAGCGCAGCTGCGAGAGGTCATGTTTGCCCGTTCGGTCTACCAAAGCATATTGGTAGATCCAGCCGACACCTGTGGCGTCAGGGCCCAAAGCGGGTTTGGCGGCGGCGGGAAGCCGACTCTGCACCTGACTCAGGTACTCCAGCACCCGAGAACGGGCCCAATAGAGGTCGGTGCCGTCCTCAAACAGGACGTACACGTAGCTATCCCCGAAGAAGGAGTAGCCGCGGACCGTCTTTGCGCCGGGGACAGACAGCATGGTCGTCGTCAGTGGGTAGGTGACCTGATTCTCAACGATCCGGGGCGCCTGCCCGGGGTATGGCGTGCGGATGATGACCTGAACGTCGGAAAGGTCTGGCAATGCATCAACAGCGGTGTTTTTGACCGACCAGACACCCCAAGCCACCGCGAACACAGTAGCCAGCAGGATCAGAAAGCGGTTGGCCACTGACCAGCGAATTATGGCTGCGATCATCGCTGGCCCCCCAGCTTCTCGATGTGCTCAATGACCAGGCCCTCTTCGCTTTCACGCGCGCCGACACGGACGTGATCGCCGGTCTGCAACTTTGTTAGGAGCGATTGATCTGCAACCGGAAAGGACATTGTCATCCCAGGCATGTTCAGCGTCTTGAACGGCCCATGCGACAGGCCAACCATGCCATCTTCCAGGCTGACGATCGTACCTTCAGCCTCGTGCAGCGCAGGTTCTGTAGAAGTTGCAGGCTCCTCCAAACCCTGAGCGGTCAGCCCGCGTAGGCTCGCCTCTGAATCCAGGAGAAACTGACCGGACGCCACGACCTTCTGACCGGCTTCCAGCCCTTCAAGCACCTCTGTCTGGTCATCGAATTCCCGGCCTGTGCGAACCTCAATCGGGCGGTAACGGCCTTGATCCTCGGCCAGCATCACCAATGCGCGCCGACCGGTGCGAATGACCGCCTCGGACGGGATGACCAAGACATCTTCGACGTTGCGACTCAACGTCACCTCGGCCGTCATGCCGGGACGAAGCCGTTGTTGCGGATTAGGCAGTTCAACCCGGACGCGCACAGTACGGCTATCCAAGTTGGCTTGTGGTAGTACGGCCTGGATCGTCCCTTCCAGAACTTCACCTGCAAAGGCCGGGAGGCGCGCGTTGACCAGCTGCCCAGGCGCCACATTTGCAACCTGCGCCTCAGGCACCGCAACCTCTAACCATACCTTTTCCAGCCCATTAACACGTGCCAGAGACGCACCAGTGGATACGGTCATGCCCTCGCGAACGTCGAGGCTGTTCAGCACGCCGCCTATTGGACTCCTCACTGTCCAAACAGGGCGCGCTTTACCAGTTCGTTCTAGCTGCACTATGACTTCTGGCGGCATGCCAGCAAGGCGCAACCGCTGGCGAGCCGCTGCGAGCAGCTGGGGTTCGCCAATCCCTTTGAGCGCCAGGTACTCTTCCTGTGCGGCAACCCATTCGGGAACCAGCAGATCGGCTAACGGCGCGCCTTTTTCGATGACATCCTCCGGTGCTCGGTCGTAAACGCGCTCGACAAAGCCACCGGCACGCGCCTGCACAACCGCCACGTCTCGCTCGTCGAACATCAATGCGCCTGTCGCTTCGAGCGACTGGCTGATCGATTCACGCGTTACGGTTGCAAAGCGCACGCCGAGATTCTGCGTCACGCTCGGGTCGATACTGATCGATGCCCCGTCGCTTCCCTCATCTGCATAGCGTGGAATCAATTCCATATCCATGAATGGCGACTTGCCCGGCTTATCGAACTTTTGCTGGGGGACCATAGGGTCATACCAATAGAGCACTTCCTTGTCTTCTTCTGCAGGCGATTGTCCGAAGGCTGCGGTAGGCAGACCGATTAGCGCTGCAGCGCTAATCATCAGAGGCAGACTGAAGGCGAGTACCAGCCGCTTGTGTTGGAATGTCATGGTCGGGTATCTCCAAAGGCGAAATGCAGGCGGGCATTGCTCAACGATCGATCGCGGGCGACGTCAATACGCCGTAGCCGGGTCTCCACAAGCTGTCGTCGCGCTTCGATCACAGCGGTCAGCTCACCGCTTCCGGAGCGGTAATCGGCCATGGCAAGGCGGACCTTCTCTTCAGCGAGGGGTAGTAAGGTTTTGTCGAGGCGGATGAGTGCGCGGTCCAGACGCTGATACTCAGCGAGGTCAGTACTCAGCTCTTGGTTGTACAGGCGCAAGGTCGCTTGGCGCTGAGCCTCGATCTGGGCAAGGCGAGCTCGTTCGGCCGCGATCTTCGGATCCTGCCGAGAGCTGGTAAACAGCGGCAGGTCGAAGCTGACGCTGAGGTTCACCATGTCGCCGTACTCACGGCCACGTCGCAGGTAGTCGATCCCCCAACTCCAATCCGGTGTTTTCTCTGCGATGGCCTGGTGAACCTTTGCCTCCGCTTCACGAGTCATCGGGTCGAAGGCGAGTAACGCCGGGTGCCGGTTCAGGTTGTGCTGATAGTTATCAACGGCGGCAAGCCATTGCGGCCAGTCACCTGTAAGCGGCTGGCCTGCTAGCTCGCCTATCCAGCGCCGGAGGCCGGCCCGCGCAACAGCCTGGTTACGCAGCAGCTCATCCTCTTGTTCAGCCAGCAATGCTGCCTCTTGCCTCGGAAGTACGCTGTCTGCGGTTTGTCCGCTGCCGCCAGCAATGCGGGCCTGAACAGCCCGCGAAAGGAGCTGATTCTCGCTGTAAAGCTGCTTGAAAAGGCTTAGCTTCTGCTCGACCGCGAAGCTAGCGATCCATGCCTCGGCGGTTGCTTGGCGCACACCGAGACGTTCAACCGTTTGCTGGGCGTTTGCGAGCGCAACACTAGCCTGCGCGGCCTCGACACGAGCGCGCCTTTTCGCTCGGTTTGGCACATCTTGCATGACCCCAACCATTTGCATGGTCATGGCCTCTTGCTCCAACTGCCAGCGAGCGTCACCTTCGATGGGCACGCTTTGCAGTCCAAGCTTAAGTTTAGGGTCAGGAAGCTCGCCGGCAGGGATTGCAGCGCTGCGTGCGGCCACCAGGTTGGCGGCTTGCGCATGCAGCGAAGGCGCGTCTTGCTCGGCCACGCTCAGAGCTTGTTCTAAGGTCAAAGCGGACGCTAACCCTGGAAACGAGAGCGCGCCCATGATCAAGGCGGCCACGTACGGCGGCGCCCAATAAATACGGGGTTTCATTTGCGAAGGATTCCTGATCTTTCATGCGAGCCAAAGGCGCGCAGTAGCCGGCCCGAATGCTCACTCGGGCGGTTCCTATAATTTGATCGGAATTAGACGCGGGGTGGACGCCAGACGGCGTCTAAAAGGCTAGAGGGGATCAGGCCGTTATAGGGAGTGGTCACGGGTTTAGCAGCAGGCATCAGCTGGGCTTTTATTGAGACAAGCTGAAGGATACTTGCAGTTTTGCATTCTTGGCCCGTCTTGCAGACGGTCGCCGTTCCATGCTCATTCGCTTCACAGCACTCGTGTTCAGCACCGTCATCGGCGCCAACCATCGAAGCGTGGTCGGTCGTCATGGCGCCCACACCTTCCATATCGGACATCATGTGATGCCCGGACGATCCAACCGTCATGAGCATTTCCGCTATCCCATTGATCTGAAGCGCAAGCACTAGCAGCAGGATAAGGAAGGAGCGCATGTAGGACGTCATATTTCCAGCTTACGGGGCAATTCATGAGCAATCAATGAGGCAATCGGTCGCTTCGCAACCGAAGCCTAAGCCTAAGCCGACAGGCTTCAAACTACACGCGTTTGACGGAGCCGGAGTGCGTTGAACACAACCGATGCTGAGCTGAGGCTCATGGCCAGGGCAGCAATCATCGGAGACAGCAACAGTCCGAAGAACGGATAGAGCAGACCTGCGGCAATCGGGATGCTCAACCCGTTGTACATAAAGGCAAACAGAAGGTTCTGACGCATATTGCGAACCGTCGCCACCGAAAGCGTGCGCGCGCGCAGTATCCCCATCAGGTCACCTTTAACGAGCGTAACTTGGGCGCTGTTCATGGCGACGTCAGTGCCCGTGCCCATCGCTATGCCGACATCAGCCCTGGCGAGCGCCGGCGCATCATTTATTCCGTCGCCTGCCATGGCGACTACTTTACCTAGGGCTTGTAGCTTAACCACCAGCGCCTCCTTGTCCTGCGGCTTCACTTCGCCATGCACCTCATCGAGCGATAGCTCACGAGCCACCGCGCGGGCAGTGGTAAGCCCGTCGCCGGTGGCCATGATGACTTGCACGCCCTCCGCTTGGAGCCGCGCTACAGCTTCCTTGGAAGTCGGTTTGATTGGGTCCGATACGGCCAGCAAGCCGGCAAGTGCCCCATCAACAGCCAGGTACACAATGCTGGTACCGCTCTCGCGCATTTTTTCTGCCTGATATTTCAACGGCTCGACGCTCACACCCGCATCTTCCATAAGCGCGGTGTTGCCTAGCTGTAGCTGCTTGCCTTCCACCAGACCACGGACTCCGATCCCTGACCCTGACTCGAAGGTCTCTGGCTTCGCCAGCTGGAGACCTTCGCTTCTGGCATGGTCTACGATCGCGTGGGCTAGGGGATGCTCACTACCTTGATCCAAGCTGGCAGACAAACGGATGACTTCCTGCGAGTCAAACGGCGTGACGCCTATGGCCCGATCGAAGACAGGTCGGCCCTCGGTCAAGGTTCCTGTTTTATCGACAATCAGCGTGTCTACCTTACGGACATTTTCGATGGCGCCTGCGTCTCTGAAAAGCACTCCACTTCCAGCCGCTTTGCCTGTGGCAACCATGATCGACATAGGCGTTGCCAGGCCAAGTGCGCAAGGGCAAGCAATGATCAAAACCGCAACTGCATTGATCAGGCCGAATACCCAGCCCTGGTCAGGCCCGAACAGGCCCCATGCAAAGAATGTCAGCAAGGCGATACCGATGACCGTCAGCACGAAATAACCTGCAACCGTGTCTGCCATTCGCTGCATGGGTGCTTTGGAGCGTTGTGCATTCGCAACCATCTGGACGATTTGTGAAAGCATAGTCCCGGAGCCAACCCTGGTGGCTCGCATGACAAGCGAGCCGCTCGTGTTCATCGTCGCGCCGATAAGCGAATCGCCTGTCCGCTTCGTCACCGGAACCGGCTCGCCCGTTAGCATGGATTCATCGACGGCGCTCTCGCCCTCCAATACCTCTCCATCAACGGGTACCTTTTCACCAGGACGAACGCGCAGATGGTCGCCCTCATGAACATGTGTGAGCGGGATGTCCTCCTCTGAACCATCTTTGGCGATACGGCGAGCGGTTTTAGGTGATAAGCCAAGCAGGGACTTAATTGCCGAGGACGTCTGCGAGCGGGCCTTCAATTCCAGCAACTGGCCCAGCAGAGTCAATGAAATGATCACCGCGGCGGCTTCGTAATAAACGCCTATCCGGCCGCCTACTGTGAATGACTCTGGAAACATGCTCGGTAAGAGGGTTGCTACGACGCTGTAAATATAGGCAGCCCCCGTGCCAAGCCCGATCAAGGTCCACATGTTTGGGCTGCGATGTTTGACCGAGGCGAGACCGCGCGCGAAAAATGGCCAGCCTGCCCACAAGACAACCGGGGTCGTGAGGGCCAGTTCAACCCAGTTCTGGCTAGCCCCGTGAAACAGCGGTATCGCATGTCCCGCCATTGCCAACAGGGTTACTGCTACGGTCAGGGGCAGAGACCACCAGAATCGCTTCGAGAAGTCCTTGAGTTCGGGATTCTCCTCCTCGTCGAGTTCAGGGATCAGAGGTTCCAATGACATCCCACAGATAGGGCAATCACCTGGACCCATTTGGCGGATCTCAGGGTGCATCGGGCAGGTGTACTCTGTCGTTGCATCACCGGCGGGTGGTTTCTGTGCGGGTGGGGTAGATGCCCGAGAGGAGGTTCCATGAGCCTGCGGTGCAGCGAGATATCGAGCAGGGTCGGAACGAAACTTGGTCTGGCAACCCTGGCTGCAGAAGCGGTAAGTGCTTCCCTGATAATGCTCTTGATGCTCGCTATCCTCTTCCACCTTCATCCCGCAGACGGGGTCTGTGAGTGCTGCAGTACCTTTCGTTTGGTCGGGCTGGTGATGGCACTGCTGAGAGGACATACGGGGCACCTTATGGATTGGTTAGCGACGAACTTGGCCTATTGCAGGGACATTTGCGGTTTTTCAATGCTTGCAGCGTCTGACAGCCAATATATGCAAAGCGTCCTGACCAAAGGCTGAAGTAACCATTACATTTCTGTCAGGTTCTCTGGTATGTCAGGTCGTATGTATGTTGAAGCGAGCTGCTGGAAAAGTAGCTCGCGCAGATACCGCCTGCTGGCCTAGCCTATGCCTCCATTGTTCGATGCTCGGCCGCTTCATTTTGATGAATACCGAACCGTGCAAAAGCCTAAGCGCAGGTACTCTGCTTTTGAATACGCCTTTGGCAGAGTGGGATACGCCGTACGCTCTAATGAAGCCATAGGAACTCCTTTTCTGAGGAGTCAGAAAAGATAGTCCACGATCAGAGGCTGTGCGGTCGATTTGGTAAATTCTCTTGGCATCAACACGTTACGTGCGAAGTGAGTGAATTTTACTTATATCTCGGCATGACCCCTTACTCGGATCGCCCAGATATCTCTCAGTCGGAGCGGGATTTTCTGCCCGACCAATTTCCCTTTGTTCCAGGGCTGACGGCTCCAGGTAGCGATGATGTTCATGGCAAGTCCTCCACGTGTGGGAGGACAAGGATGGCTAGCCAGAGCAATGGTCGCTAACCGGCCAGAAGCTGACGTTCAAATTCGTCTAATAATTGCGTGTCAGTCATTACCGCCGGGCTGCGCCGGCAGATGGTTTGCGTGGCTAGGTGTTGTCAGGTAGGTTCGATCGAATCAGTGGGTCGAATAACAAGGGCAGCTATGGACTTCGCTAAGGCTTACAAGCAGTGCAGAAAATCGATGGCGCTGGGGCGAGGAATAAAAGCAGTAGAAGCTTGCTTACATCGAGGGAAGCATGAGTTTGATAGTTTGCAGGAAGCGAAGCTGAGCTGTTTTCGGGATATTCGCGGATATAAAATTGTTTCATCTGGTGAGTGTGCATTTTTTCCAAGAGATCTTTCGGAAATCAAAGTGGGCTCTGGGCTAGCTTGGTACAGAGATACGTTTGCGACTACTGAGATAGTACTCCCCCCATATCATAGCTTTGGATTTCTATCTGAATACGGCGGAAAAATCTCGAAAAGCAACAGTGAAGAGGAAAGGTACGCTCACGCGAATAATATGCTGTTGGAAATGTACACGCCCCCACGAATGGCCGACCTGATTTGTGGGGCATGGTCTCAGCGCATCACTTTTGCTCAGTATCAAGAACAGCTGATTGAGGCTGTAAAGGCATACTGTCTGGGTCTGTACGGCGTGGCAATTGTTGGAATTCTGCCTTGCATAGAAGGGTTCCTAAGAGAGCTTGGAAAGCACGTCTCTCTTCCAGTTAAGGATGCCGTGAATATAGAGACGCTTCTAAAGGTTTTTCATCGAATAAAGCAAGGTGAGTTGAAACGACTGGTCGCAGGTTATGATTGGTATCCAGACAAGGAATTAACGATAAACTATTTAAGTCGATATCATGAGCGAGTGCAGATGCTGGAGAGCATGGAAATGTACTTCCGTGGGTGTTTTTACGGTCATACAGAGTCGTTACCATCGCACTTTGTTTTAAATCGGCATGGGATTGCGCATGGATTCTTTAAAGGCTACGCAACACCGAGTAATTTCTTGCGGCTTTTTAATTTAATTAGCTTATTGTCGTTTGCAGCCATTCTTGTCGAAGGGCGCGGTAGCATGTTACAGCCGGGAGTTACCACTGATTCCGAAGCATTGGCATTGAATTTTACTAAATGCCTATTATCCCGACGATACGTTCAGCCGAATGCTCAATCGATTCTTCCATCCCCTATTATTTTGGGCTAGCCCTATACTCCACGGCACGCCCGCCGGCCGCGCATCGGGCAAGGATTCGGCCGGGCAAGGTGGTATTCAGATTTGCAGTCAGGTAGCGTCGCGCTCTTCCAAGGGAGGGGCGAGCGATGTGGACAAAGCATTACCGAGTGATGCGATCTGAGTTGGCCAAGTGCGAAAAAGCCAGGTCCGAACTGGAGAAGATGCACCCGCCCCACACCGTCCAACCGGAACAGGATGGACAGCTTCAGGACTATATTCAGAAGTCGGACAGTCTGTACGAATGGCGGCTGCTGATCTTGACCGAGTACTGGATGATAGAGGCAGACCGCCTCGGTGTCCCACTGCCTGATCGCGATGACAGGACTTTCTGGGGGCGAGTCGAATTTGATAGCGACCCGCGGGAGCCCAGGTATCTCACAGATGCTGGCATTCGCATTGTCAGGGCAGACATCCGCGAGGAGCGTAGGCAGCGCCGCGAGCCGGTAACCTTCTGGAGTAGCATCATGATTGGGGTAGTCGGCGCCCTGACCGGCCTAGCATCTGTCATACCGAACTGGTGGGCAGACTAGGGCGGCTATTGGCCGGTTAGCGACGGCCTGGCTTCGACCGTCGCTATGCATGGTCAAACCTCGGTCTGTTCCGCCATCTCTAGGGCATCATCGACCTCAATCCCCAGATATCGAACGGTGCTCTCCAGCTTCGTATGGCCGAGCAACAGTTGAACTGCCCGCAGGTTCTTCGTCCTGCGATAGATCAGCGATGCCTTCGTACGTCTTATTGTGTGAATGCCATACAGGGCTGGATCAGGGCCAATGGCTTTCACCCAACCTTTGACGATACGAGCGTATTGACGAGTGGATAGATGGTCTGAGATATGCAGCCGGCTCGGAAAAAGGCAATCCTCGCTGCGGGGCTGGGCATGATGTATGGCGATGTGCCGTTCCCTAAGATCAAATGGATTTTCCAGAATCTCAACAAAGCCGAGGTCCTGCTGACCTTCAATGTCGATTTTTTGGTTACGTATCTAGCCGACCGCCAAGCGAACCGGAAAGCCATTGCAAATATCGGCTTGGATCAGCATGTGCCATGGGACATGCTTAAACAGCTGAAGGCGCATCAGCCACGGAGCTGGCAATACCTGATCCAGCGCTATCTGTCCGAGGGGATCAAGCAGGAAAGCGGTGCCCAGTACATGACCGTCTTCTTCATTCGTCCGGCCGGCAGCAACCCGATGGCCTATTGGTTTATCCATCTGGCGAACAACTACCGCGCTAACGATGTGATGAAGAAGATCCACTGGAAATACGGCAACAACTTTTCCCATATGCTGTCGCCTTCCAGCTTTTTCAGCTACGACGCCAATCGGGATATCGCCGTGACAGGTCAGCACGATTTGCTGTTGGATGAGCATTATTTCGACGATGCTACCAATGACCGCATCCGAGGAGAACTTTCGGAGCTCTTGCCCAAACAGGTCTACGAGGTAGAACGGCAACCTTTTTTGGGCCTGATGAGCGGATTGACCAACTACACCATGGCTGACGAGCTTCGCGTAAAGCAGGCACTCGACATTGCTGTCGCGACCGGTGATCTGCTGGCGGTCGACAAGAACGGCAAAACAAGGCGTCGAAAAGGCACAAGCATCAAGTCGACAGATATCCTGATAGCGCCCCCGCAAAGACCCATCTTCTTCGTGCCACCTCTGAAGAAATCCAGTTCAGAAAACTGAGAGGGGCGGCATCGCTCTTCGGGTGGGCGGTTCGCCTCCAACGGTAGAGGTACCGGCATGATACAAGCAGTAGTTTTCGATGTGTTTGGCACGCTTCTCCAGATAGGTGAGCGCCGCCATCCTTTCCGCCAACTGATGCAGAACCTGCGGCTTCAGGGCAAAACACCAAGGCCGGATGACGCACGGACTCTGATGACTCGAAATCTGGGCTTGGCTGGAGCTGCCGATTATTTCGGTGCGCAGTTGAGCAACTCTGAGTTAGCTAGCCTTGAAAGCGACCTTTTCACCGAGCTGGCCAGCGTTCGCCTTTTCGATGATGCGTTGGAGTCGCTAAATCAGCTAAAGGACGCCGGCCTGAATCTCGCGTTGTGCTCCAATCTCGCAGCCCCATATGCGATTCCGGCCAAACTGTTACTGCCGTCGTTCGATGTTTACGGATGGAGCTTTGAGGTTGGGACAATAAAGCCTGAGCCCGCAATCTATCGTCAGATGATCGAACAGCTTGGCTGCGAAGCCTCCGCTATCGCAATGATCGGTGACACGTTGCAAGCCGATATGCTTGGTCCAATTGGGCAAGGCATGCGGGGCTACCACCTACAGCGTGAAGGAAAAGCCGATCAGTGCGGCTTCGTCTCGCTGATGGACTTTGCAGCCCACGTTCTGCAATACCCACCATCCGCCAACGGCTAAAGCGGCGTCGCCAGTTTTAGCTGACGCCGCTAGACCCGGATGGCTTACAGGCATGAAGACACCCTTTTTCTGTAACGGGAGCTCCTTCAACCCTTGAGCGCCAGAATACGCCGAGCGCCGTTGAGAACGATGAATCCCACGACGGTACCGATAATCAGGTCTGGGTAGTTGGACCCAGTCCAAGCGACGAGCGCTCCGGCGACTATGACGCCCATGTTGATGACCACATCATTGGCGGAGAATATCCAGCTCGCTTTCATGTGAGCACCACCTTCCCGGTGTTTGGAAATCAGCAGCAAACAACCCGTGTTGGCGAGCAATGCCAGGAACGCGACGGCCATCATTATCAGCGACTCGGGCTCGCTGCCGAATATAAAGCGTCTGATCACCTCTACGAGCACGCCGAGGGCCAAAATCAGCTGGAGCACACCAGCAAGGTGTGCAGCACGCACCTGCAGATTGACGCTGCGCCCAACCGCATAAAGGGCCAGGCCGTACACTGCCGCGTCAGCGAACATGTCGAGCGAATCGGCAATCAGACCCGCGGACCTGGCAATCAGGCCAGCAGTCATCTCTACCACGAACATGAAGGCGTTGATGCCTAACAGTAAACGTAGGGAGCGGGATTCCTGTGTAGAGTTCGCCGGATTCTCGGCGGCTTTGATCATCTCAGGGTCTGCCGCGACAGTTTTCTGAAGAGTGGCGCCTAGCCCTAACGTCGCCAGCTTTTTGGTTATGGGCTCAACGGCACTGTCATGCATGACATCTAACCGACGGTCCGACAGATCAAAAGTCAGCTTCCGAACTCCGTCCAAACCATTCAGCGCCAAGCGGATCATTCGCTCTTCTGATGGACAATCCATCTTGGGCACGGCGTAAACACTGACCCATTGCCCCGTCGTATCGGAAGGGTTTTGCATATCGGCATCAGCGGCTGGTGTCGCATCGCAGCCGCAGGGACCATCGGACTTGCTCATGATACGGCTCCACTTGAAATCGAAGATGGGATCATTAAAAGCCTTATAGCTACTATAAGGTCAATAACGCAGAGCCGATGAGGATTCACACGATGCGCATTGGTCAGTTAGCAAGGCTAATAGGGATTGATACACAGACGATCCGCTTCTATGAGCAGCAGGGCTTGTTGCCACCGCCTGATCGCCAGGCGAACGGCTATCGTGTCTACACCGAGAAGCATGGCGAGCGGCTAGCTTTCATCCGGCGCTGCCGAATCTTGAATCTGTCACTTCCAGAGATTCACGCACTCCAAAGCTACCAGGATGACCCTCGCCAGCCTTGTACGGCCGTCAATGCCTTACTCGATGATCACATTTCTCAAGTCAGATCCCAGATAACCGCTCTGCAATCACTCGAACGACAACTCGTTTCACTGCGGGCTAATTGCAACGATGGGCGGGAAGTTGAGGCTTGCGGCATTCTCGCCGGAATTAGCGAGGACGCATGCATTAAATGAACGGCGTTGGGGCTTGCGGGCCTGGTTACCCGGCCAACGCGCATGCCCTCGAAATGGTTGTTTGTCCCTGTGGTTTTTGCCCCTTCGTAGTGATGGCTGTCTCCGTGCGGTATCACTTTGAGTCAGGCCTGCCGAGGAAACGTGAGTTCAAACGTGGTCCGACCGTCTTTGCTGGCGACGGCCACGTGGCCTTTGTGGAGGTTCATCACTGAGCGGACAATCGCTAGCCCCAATCCTGCCCCGCGAGGTTGTATGCCGTTAACGCGGTAAAAGCGGTCGAACAGATGTGGGAGATGATCCGATTCGATAGTCGCGCCATGATTGGTGACAGCCAGCGAGACGATGTCTACGTCCTCCTCAAGGATCTTAAGTTCGACCGTACTGCCAGTATTTGAATGCCGCAGCGCGTTGGATAGCAGGTTGGAAATGGCCCGCTGGACCATAAGTCGATTTCCCAAAATCATGGCATCGCCCGTTACTGTCGTAGCGACTCCCGCTTCTTCGGCAAGGACTTCGAAGTATTCACATACGCGCCTCGCCTCGCTTCCTAAAGATAATTGTTCGAGCTTCAGTGCTGGGCTGGCGTGGCTGGCCTGGGCGAGAAACAGCATGTCTGACACGATTCGATCCATGCGTTCGAGTTCTTCAACCGACGACTCGATCACCTCCCGATAATGCTCCTTGCTTCGCTCACGCACCAAAGTCACCTGCGCCTTGCCTATCAGGTTGTTCAGCGGAGTTTTTAACTCATGAGCCACATCGTCCGAGAATTGTGACAGTTGCTGAACGCCGTCATCGAGTCGATGAAGCATTACGTTGAGGCTGTGCGCCAATGCCTGGAGCTCTTGCGGAAGCCGATCGGTGCGGATTCGAGGTGATAGATCCTGTGTAGATACCTTAGTCGCCAAGGCCCGGAACTTGCGAAGCGGCCGCAAGCCATTTTGGGCGATTAGCCATCCAGCCAATCCGATCAATATCAGTAGCATCGGCACGGTCACTAAGGCCGAGCGCAGGAATGCAGCCACCAGCCGTTGATCGGCACTGCGATCTTGCGAAAGTAAAAGCGTCATTGGAGCCAGTCCCGGGACTTGGATTTGCTTGCGCCCGGTTAGCATCTGCACGCCATCTTTCGTTGTCCAGCCAAGATAGTCGCCGTCCCTGCTCACGAGATCCAGCTGCTGCGGCGCATTGGCGAATCGGCCGATACTGAAAATGGGTGATTTCGCTGTATCGCCGATGACCGTAATCGAAAGGTTGTCATGGCCGAGTACGGTATCGCTCAATGCGTGTTGCCAGGAGCGGCCCATACGGGCTTTGGTGTCTTCGAGGAGTCCATGATCGATCTGAGAGAGCTTGGCCGTCACTTCCTCCTGGGCGCGCAGTTCCAGTTGGCGCACCAGTACCCAGTAGCTCAGTGCAATCAGCAGCGCGACCAAAGCGGCGCCGGTCAGTGTGATTTGAAGCGCGAGACGCGATGCGAGGCTGAGTGGCTTCAAGGCCGCGCCTCCAGCACGTAGCCCACACCCCGGATGGTGTGTATCAGGCGATCGCCGAAGGGTTCGTCCACTTTCATCCGCAGGCGACGAATCGCAACATCCACCACATTGGTATCGCAGTCGAAATTGATGTCCCACACCATGGCAGTTATTTCCGTACGCGTGAGGACTTCGCCAGTCCGGCGCATGAGCAGATGCAATAACGCAAATTCTTTGCTGGTGAGGTCGATACGCTGACCGCTCCGGTAAGCCCTATGCCGGGCCGGGTCCAGTTCGAGGTCGGCTACACGCAGGTTGCTCGGAAGTGTGACTGCCTCGCCTCGCCGCAACAGTGTCCGGATACGGGCAAGCAGCTCGGGGAACTGGAACGGCTTGACCAGATAGTCGTCGGCGCCCGATTCCAAGCCGCGGACTTTTTGCTCTAAGCGGCCATTGGCAGTCAGCATGATGACGCGTGTCTGCTTACGCCGCCTGATGAGTTCGAGAACCTCCCACCCATCCATGGTTGGCAGATTCACATCTAGCAGCACGATGTCATAGTCGTTCTGCAGTGCCAGGTGAAACCCATCGAGGCCATCACTTACGCAATCGACCAAGTAACCACATTCGATAAGACCCTGCTGCAAGTATTCCGCAGCTTTGATCTCGTCTTCGACAACCAGGATGCGCATGTTTTGAGGTAACTCGGCAAGGAGGTGCGCGGTAAGCGGAACCAAAAAAATCCATGTAGTAACTAGGTCAAGACGAAAGCGGCTTGGCTCTAGCGTGAAAGGCAGAGGCGAAAAGATCTGCCCAGGGAAGCGGGAAGCACTTTAACGCGGTAAAAGCCCTGTGAGGGCTATCTTGCGAATTTGTAATCTACCGGTCATTTGGTTGACCCGCAGCGCGAGCGGGTGCACCAAACGAAAAAAGGCGCCCTGATGGGCGCCTGAAACACATCTTCAAACCAAGGGAGCAAAACTAAAGAAGATGTGGTGTTGCTCATGGTGTTTCACAAGATCGAGAGAGGGTACTCGGCGATGAATCGGACCTCATCGAGGTCGGACTCGAAAGCAGTCGCCCGCGTGGTAGCCTGGCGCACCCGCAGAGACAAATCCTTGAGAGAGCCAGTCTGTACAACGTAGCGGGCTTCGACGTCGCGTTCCCAGCGGTTCTGTCCCGTCAGCGGCGCACCGTTATCGTCTTGGCGCATGTACACCTCGTTCGCGTTGCTGTAATCGGCGCCCCAACCGCGGGCGTAGCGGGTCATGAAAGTAAGCCCGGGTATGCCGTACTCCGCCATGTTCAGGTCGTAGCGCAGCATCCAGGACTGCTCTTTAGGTGAGTTGAAATCACTGTACTGAATGGAGTTGTTCAGGTAGATCGAGTCCGCCTGGCGCAAGTAGTCAAAGTCGTTGTTACCGTTGTTTCGCTGATACGACGCCGTGACGGTGTGCGCGCCGAAGGCGACACCCAGGCTGGAGCTCCAGATGTTGTTGTTGAACTCGCCCAGCAACTCACGGCCTTCGTCGGTTGCCTTGTAATAGTTGAAGCTGGCCAGCAGCGCGACGATATCGGAGAGCGGATAGGTGGCCGACGCACCGAAGTAATGCTGGTTCCAGGCATCTTTGAGGCGGCTGGTGTACAGGCTAAGACTGATATTTTCATTCACGCTGTAGTCACCGCCTGCGTAGCCGAGCCAAGGCGCGTCTACGCCCCCGCCGTAGAAGGTGACGAAGTCTTCGTTCATGTTACTGGTGTTGGGCTGGCTCATCGCGTGCAAGCGGCCTCCCTGAAGGGTGAGGTCGTCCAGCGAGTTGTTCACAACGGTGACACCCTTGAAAGACTCCGGCAGCAGCCGAGAGTCGCCGAAGTGCACGACAGGTGTAGTGGGAAATACATCGCCGGCCTTGATCTCGGTGTCCAGCAAGCGTGCTTTCACCGCGCCCCCCACCCGTGTGAAGTCATCCTCAGGATCGCCAGCGCTGTCGTGGGGAAGCAGGTCGATGCTGCCGCCCACACCGGAGCGCCCCGAACCGGAGTCGAGCTTGAGGCCGAGCATGGCGAAAGCGTCGAAGCCAATCCCTACCGAGCCTTGGGTATATCCGGACTCGAAGAAGGCCATCAATCCGTGGGCCCATTCCTCGGAGTAGCCATTGCCGGCGGCACTCTCACCGTCGCGAAAATCCCGATTGAAATAGAAGTTGCGATTTATCAGCGATAGCGTGCTGCCTTCGATGAAGCCCTCGGCTGTTTCCGATTGGGCAAAGACCGGGGCGCTGCCCAATGCCAGTGAAAGGGCTGTCAGCGAAAAAACGGCCTTTTTGCTCATGATGATGCTCCTTATGTACGGCAGGTCAGTGCTCGAATGACGCCTTTCGCCTTTTTGTTTTTAGCGCTTGGCCATGTTCTTCCCCTAGAGATGACGGCAGGATTAGCGGCAAATGACTATTTTGTAATCTGAGGAAGCCCAATCGCGCACTCCTTCGATTACAGATTTGTAATGTTGCGGTCACCAGGTCGTTATCCACACTTATTTAAAGTCACCACCCCATAGCCATCAGCTATCTCGCCGGCTTGGCAAGGCTGATAAAAACGCTTTCGTGTATTTGTCTACTAAATTCAGGGCGAATCACTATCGCAGTAGAGGCGCATGTGTTTCGCGTCTTGGCGGGGGTAGTTCTTATGATTGGATTCGACATCTAAACCAGGAAGTCATCGTTTTGCCTTGGATGAGAAAAATAGTTTTGCTGATGTTGCTAGCCTTGTTCCCATTGCAATCATCATGGGCAGTTGTTAGCACGAGCTGCAGTCATGAGGATGGTTCGGCAGCAAATCATCTTGGACATCACGAACATCCGCACGAGTCTCTGGGTACTGACGAGGAAGGATCGTCAAAAGCCGCAAAAAAAATCAGTCTGGATGGAGACTGTGTCTTTCATGGCGACCATATCAAGCCGCTTATAACGAAAGGGATCTGTCCTGGTTCGGTATTATCAATGAGCTTGAAACCGTTTCCTTCTGCTAGCTACGCATCGGCTGAAGCGGGGCGTCCTGAGAAACCTAATTGGCGCATCGGTGCAAAACCGGTGGGACGCCAAAGTAACCAGTAAGCGCCATTTATCTGTATCTGACGTCTCACCGAACCTTCCCTTTTTTTAGGAGATTTCGGTGCGAAAAGCTCTTTTCTCGCTGGGGTTGACGACGTTGTCGTGCAATCTCGCCTTTGCGCAACCCTTAGAGTTGCCGACCTTCACACAGACCTTACCTGTCGGTGTGTCAAATACATTCCCCGTTGAGTCTGTCGAATCCATAAGCTTTCTACGCGCCTTGGAACTCGCTAGCTCTGCAAGCCCTGAACTGGCTGTTGCAAGACGTGAGCTGGCTGCTTCTCGCGCATTAATTAGCCAAGCCGGAGCACGTCCGAATCCAATATTGTCCGCTAGCCAGGAGGGAATCCGGGGCGATGCCCCGGAGACCACGCTTGAACTGAGCCAAGAAATAGAGCTGGGTGGTAAACGTTCGGCTCGTATTGAGGCGGCGCAACGAGCCTTGGACGTAGCAGCTGCTGACCTACAGGACGCCCAAGCTCGACTGAGGGGGGCAGTGATGGGCGCGTACTACGATGTGCTTACTGCTCAAGAACGGCTGGACCTCGCTCAGGCTGCTTCAAAGCTTGCGAAGCAAGCAGTGAACGTGGCCAATCGACGTGTGAGGGCCGGCATGGTTTCTCCCGTAGAGGAAACCCGGGCGCGGGTTGCGGCTACTGGAGTGCAAGTAGAGCTTGCCCAGGCCACAGCTGAACTCGAAGCTGCGCGCACTCGGCTGGCGGCCAACTGGGGAAATCCACAGCCACGCTTTGAGCGAGTAAAAGAGCCGGCAGAGGCAGTGCCTCCTCTTCCCGAGCTAGCTGAGCTTTATAGCCGTTTGAACGATTCCGCCCAACTAACCCGCGCGCGTCGGGAGGCTGAAAGACGTCGGGCTGCGTTAAAGCTGGAAAGGACGAATCGCTTTTCTAACGTGACGGTTAGCGTAGGTGCCCAACGCTCAGATGAATATAACGGCACGCTGGGATTGGTGAGTATCTCGATGCCCCTGCCGTTGTTTGATCGAAACCAAGGCAACATCGGAGCAGCGCAGGAACGGGCCTACCAGGCGCAGGACGAGCTCAACGCCGTCCATATACGCCTGAAAAGCGAACTTTCCCAAGCGCACATGCGGCTGCGCACTGCTCGCCAGCAGTTTGAACTGTTGCGCAACGATATGCTCCCCAGTGCCCAAAGCGCTTATGAAGCTGCCAGCAAGGGGTTCGAACTTGGAAAATTCACGTTCCTTGACGTACTGGGTGCTCAACGCACGCTTTTCCAAGCCCGATCTCAGTACCTGTCTGCGCTATCACAAGCTAACCAGGCGGCGGCAGAAATCTCGCGAATTGTCGGAGATGGGTCGGCCGTTATCACCTCGGCCACTCAGCCATAGGAATCCATATGAAAAGTAAATCGAATACATCTTCCTTGGCTGGTCACAAGAAGCAGATTTTTTGGATCGTCGTCATATTAAGCGTGGCACTTATGCTTGGCGGATTGCTTCTTCGCAGTAGTCCAGCTGTGCCCGATGCGGGCGACGCACATAGCGAGCATGGTGACGAATCGGAGCATGAGGATGAAGGGCATTCGGATGAGGATGCAGAAGCCGAAGGAGATCATGGCCATGATGAAGGAGGCGCCGATAGCGATCACGAGGTCGGTGCGGCAGAGAAAGATGAGCATGAAGATGAGCCCGAGGGAGCGGAGCATACTGAAACAGCAGAGGTAGAACTCTCAGAGACACAAATCCTAGCCGCCGGCATCTCACTGGCAACTGCTCAGCCCGCAAAGATAAAAAGCGCAATTGAGCTGCCTGGCGAAATTACATTCAACCAAGACCGCACAGCGCAAGTTGTGCCTCGTCTCTCAGGTGTCGTTGAAGCGGTCAAAGTCGATTTGGGCGAACAGGTGAAACAGGGGCAAGTACTTGCTGTGATCGCGAGTACAGACCTGTCGGAACGTAGAAGCGAGTTCTACGCGGCGCAAAAACGTCTTGCATTGGCTCAAAAAACCTATCGACGCGAAAAGGAGCTATGGGAAGAGCGTATTTCTGCGGAACAGGATTATTTACAGGCACAACAGGCTTTACGGGAAGCAGAGCTGACTGTTGCGAATGCAAACGCACAGCTACAAGCGCTTGGCAGTGATGCTGGCAAGCCAGACGCATTGAGCCGCTACGAACTCAGGGCGCCGTTCGATGGGATGATCGTTGAGAAGGACATCACGCTCGGTGAGTCAGTCAATACCGATGACCAGATATTCATCATTTCCGATCTCTCCACCGTGTGGGCAGATATCAGCGTTCCTGCCAATGCACTCAGCGCGGTACGAGTAGGCAGCAATGCCGTTATCGAGGCCACAGCATTCGAGTCCAGTGCCAATGGAACCGTTTCTTATGTCGGCTCACTTGTTGGTCAGCAAAGCCGCGCCGCTACCGCCCGGGTCACACTTCCCAACCCTGAAGGGGTTTGGCGCCCCGGCCTGTTCGTCAAAGTGCAGGTAGGCGCTGGCGAAGCATCCGTGCCAGTCGCAGTAAGTCCTGATGCGATCCACACATTGGAAGAAAAGCCGGTGGTGTTTGTACGGACCGACCATGGCTTTGCTGCTCAGCCAATCGTGAGTGGCCGCAGCGATAGTGACGCGGTCGAAATCAAGGAAGGCCTCCAGCCCGGAGCGCGCTATGCCTTGGATAACAGCTTCATCATCAAGTCCGAGCTTGGCAAAGCCAGCGCCTCGCATGCTCACTGATACGGAGTTATAGAATCGTGTTCGAACGTATCATTCGTTTTTCTATCGAGCATCGCTGGTTGGTTATGCTAGCCGTGCTTGGCATGGCAGCGTTAGGAGCTTACAGCTACCAAAAGCTGCCTATCGATGCTGTCCCGGATATCACCAACGTACAGGTGCAAATCAACACTGCGGCGCCAGGTTATTCCCCGCTGGAAGTGGAGCAGCGTATTACCTACCCGCTCGAGACGGTAATGGCTGGGCTGCCCAAGCTCGAGCAGACACGATCCTTGTCTCGATATGGACTTTCTCAGATCACAGTTATTTTTGAGGAAGGCACTGACATCTATTTTGCCCGCCAACTTGTGAACGAGCGCCTGGGAGGGGCCAAAGATCAGCTCCCAGATGGCGTCACTCCAACACTTGGCCCTATTTCCACTGGGCTTGGCGAAATCTATTTTTGGACGGTTGAAGCTGAGGAAGGTGCCACCAAATCGGACGGTACGCCGTATACCCCTGCTGACTTGCGTGAGATTCAAGATTGGATCATCAAACCGCAAGTCCGAAATGTACCTGGTGTTACTGAGATCAATACGATCGGAGGATATGCAAAGGAATATCAGATCGCCCCCAACCCAGACACTTTGCGGTCGTTTGGACTAACACTACAAGATTTGATCGAGGCGGTTGAGCAAAACAATAACAATCTAGGTGCCGGATATATTGAAAAGCGCGGCGAGCAGTATCTTGTTCGCGCTCCAGGACAAATGCAGTCTGTGGAGGACATCCGCGATACCCTTATTAGCAACGTTGACGGTACCCCAGTGCGTATCCGCGACGTTGCGACGGTCGAGGTTGGAAAGGAGCTCCGCACTGGCGCAGCCACCGAGAATGGCCGCGAAGTGGTACTAGGTACGGCCTTCATGCTTATCGGTGAAAATAGCCGAGTAGTTTCAAGGGCTGTCGACGACAAGATGAAAGAGATAAACCTTTCGCTTCCGGAAGGCGTAAAGGCAATTACTGTCTACGATCGAACTGTACTCGTAGACAAAGCTATATCCACCGTTAAGAAGAACCTCACTGAGGGTGCCATTCTTGTTGTGGTTATACTTTTTCTCTTCTTAGGCAATATCCGGGCGGCGATCCTAACCGCGCTTGTGATACCGCTTTCTATGCTCTTCACGTTCACCGGCATGGTAGCCAATCAGGTCAGCGCCAACCTGATGAGCCTAGGCGCATTGGATTTCGGCATCATTATCGATGGAGCCGTGGTGATTGTTGAGAACTGCGTGCGTCGACTTGCACACGCTCAGTCCCATCACGGACGGGCATTAACACTGTCCGAACGGCTTCATGAAGTATTCGCTGCGGCAAAGGAAGTGCGTCGGCCTCTATTGTATGGGCAGCTGATCATTATGATCGTGTATCTGCCGATATTCGCCCTTACAGGGGTAGAAGGTAAGATGTTCACGCCCATGGCGTTTACCGTAGTGACAGCGCTATTCGGGGCGATAATCCTTTCGGTGACGTTCGTCCCAGCGGCCGTTGCGCTCTTTATCGGTAAGCGGGTTACGGAAAAGGAAAACTTTCTAATCCGCAATGCTAAACGGGCCTACGCACCTGCGCTCGATGCGGTAATGGCCAACAAGCCAGCAGTGCTCACCTTTGCGGTAGTTGTAGTCATACTTTCTGGCCTCGTAGGGTCACGTATGGGCAGTGAATTCGTGCCTAGCCTCAACGAGGGAGACTTCGCTATCCAAGCCCTTCGTGTACCAGCTACCAGTCTTAGTCAGTCTGTAGAGATGCAGCAGCAGCTGGAGCGAAAGCTTATGGATGAGTTTCCGGAGATTGAACGCATATTTGCGCGAACTGGCACTGCGGAAGTGGCATCGGATGCTATGCCTCCAAATATCTCTGACGGGTACGTCATGCTGAAGCCACAAGAACAGTGGCCGGATCCAGGCAAGTCGCGTAATCAGCTCTTAAGCGAGGTGCAAGCATCCGCCGCTGAGTTGCCGGGCAATAACTACGAGTTTTCCCAGCCGATTCAGCTGCGTTTCAACGAGCTGATTTCCGGAGTTCGTGCCGCGGTAGCCGTGAAAATCTATGGTGATGACATGGACGTTCTTAACAGCACGGCGGCGGAAGTATCCGAGGTGCTAGGACAAGTACCAGGCGCTTCAGAGGTTACGGTCGAGCAGACGACTGGCCTTCCCATGCTCACGATTGATATCGATCGCGATCAGATCGCACGATACGGCCTGAGTCTAGATACCGTCCAGCAAGCGGTTGCAGTAGCTATCGGTGGCCGAGAGGCAGGCACCTTGTTTCAAGGAGATCGGCGTTTCGATATCGTGGTTCGTTTACCGGACGAGATACGCAGCGATCTCGCCGCAATTGAGCGGCTTCCAATTGCCCTTCCAAGGGAATTAAACAGCACCATAAGTTATATCCCCCTCGGCGAGGTGGCCACCCTGGATTTGGCCCCCGGTCCGAATCAGATCAGTAGAGAAGAAGGGAAACGGCGAATTGTCGTCAGTGCAAACGTCCGTGGTCGTGACATTGGATCATTCGTATCTGAGGCAGAACAGAAAATCCAGGCCCAGGTAGATATCCCGGCAGGTTATTGGATCGACTGGGGCGGTACCTTTGAGCAGCTTGAATCGGCAACGAAGCGGCTGCAGATTGTCGTCCCCGTGGCGCTGCTCCTGGTCTTCATTCTGCTTTTCATGATGTTCAACAATGTCAAAGACGGTTTGTTGGTCTTTACAGGGATTCCATTTGCGCTCACCGGAGGCATTGTTGCGCTGTGGCTCAGAGATATCCCATTGTCCATTTCAGCAGGTGTTGGCTTTATTGCTCTGTCAGGCGTCGCCGTTCTAAATGGCCTGGTAATGATCTCCTTCATCCGTAGCCTACGGGAGCAAGGTTTACCTCTGGACACTGCGATCCGCGAAGGTGCCCTTACCCGGCTACGACCGGTATTGATGACAGCCTTAGTGGCTTCACTCGGGTTCGTTCCAATGGCCTTGAATGTGGGTACCGGTGCAGAGGTACAACGTCCCCTTGCGACGGTGGTGATCGGGGGGATTCTCTCCTCAACGGTGCTAACGCTATTAGTTTTGCCGTTGCTCTACCAGATGGCTCATCGACGCGAAGACGAATTGGAGGAGCAAGAAATCGCGTTGGCCGCTGACAGAACAAGCTAGAGATTGGATGGCGGCACACAACGCCCCGTTCTTGCTAGCTAGCGAGAACGGGGCGCGTTAATTATCGGAGCGCAGTTTCATTAGCGGCGCAGCGGACAGCACAGCCTTTGTGGCGCAGTCTGATGCATCTAAGCGGTAAATAAAAAATTGCTCAGCGCTTAGTGCGTATGACTTTCGCTACATACGCGTCCTTGACCTGATGGCTTTCACCCACGGTGAGCTGACGAAGGATTATGCAAACAGCGACTGACCTGCCCCGGTCGGCAGCAAAGGGCGATAGCTACGACAAAGCCCTGGCTGGAACGATCAGCGGGCTGTGCAAGGCCGAGCTGACACCGTCAATCATGGGCGAACCGTGAGGCCTTTGAGATAGCGACCCAGACATGGGTGCGCTGTACGCCACAGCGTCTGTTCAGCTCACTCGGACATGATCCTTGCGAAGGCTAATAACAACAGATCAGGCAATGGCGGCCTGACTTAAACGAAACGGCTTATATAAATTCCGGGCGATTCGCTGGTAGCGATGTTGCGGGCAAGTTATGGAAACAAAAAAGCGCCCCGAAGGGCGCTTAGAGTGCAACTGCTTCCAAAGGAGATTGGAAGCTGCAGGAGGCGAATATCGTTCAGATATGAAGCGGTTAGTCAGCTTTGGTTTCTTTCTTGCTTTCCGTATTGTTCTGATCTTGGCGGGTATCCTTAATCTGTAATTCGTCTATTTTTCGTTTGGCGGATTCGGTTCCGTGAATTCGTTTTTGATCTGCTCGGAATTTTTCATTAAATTTAATTGAGCGGTCGTAACCATCTTCTGCATAAGACAATGCGGAGCCGCAGATTACCAAACCAACAACAATAGCTTTCAACAGATTCATAGGGCAGTCCTCGCTAAATTCAAAGGTGGCTTGCTGAGCTTTCTCGCTGAGCCCTGCAGGTTCGAATGAATTTTGCGTGATTGAAGTTAACAGCAGCATGAGCCAAGCATTACATTATTGAAATGTAATGCTTCCATTGCGCGGTGACATGAGCGCCTTGCTTCGTCATGTCAGCACCGAGGCGCACCAATCTGCAAGGGCCTATCCTACGAAAAGAATGATTGGAAGATTACAATTTTGTCATCTTCGGATTGACGCCGCATCATCTATCATTAGCGAGCAACGTCGTTTAACGTTTGAGAGGGATCGGCCAGTTATCGGCAAGTTTCAGACGATAATGCACGAACTCGCTTGAGAGTGGTCGCATTTCTGTCAGTGTGGTTTGGAAGGCCAGATGGTATTGGTGCTAGTATTATCTATTACTTTTTTGGGCTCCCTATCCTTGTCTTATGTTATTTAAGGACGGTTAAAAACCAATGGCTCACGAACATAACCATAACACCGAAGCCATAGGCGATAAGCGTTTAATCGCTGCCATTGGCGTTAATACTGTGCTAACTCTGGCACAAGTTGTTGGAGGAATACTTTCTGGCAGTTTATCGCTCATAGCTGACGCGCTACATAACTTGAGCGATGCCGCATCACTGGTTATTGCGCTCATCGCACGTAAAATCGGTCGCAAACCGCCAGATGCTTTTAAAACCTTCGGCTACCGACGCAGTGAAACCATAGCGGCTTTGATTAACTTGGTCACGCTGATTATCGTTGGTCTCTACCTCATCTACGAAGCTATAGGTCGGTTTTTTGCCCCACAGCCCATTGAAGGATGGACAGTGGTCGTGGTGGCGGGAATAGCCTTGATTGTAGATGTCGTCACGGCCTTGCTCACCTACACAATGTCTAAGAATAGCATGAATATAAAGGCGGCATTCTTGCACAATGTGTCGGATGCGCTGGCCTCCGTCGGTGTTATTATTGCCGGAACATTAATCCTTCTGTATGACTGGTATTGGACAGATACTGTACTGACGCTGATGATTGCTGGTTACGTGCTATGGCAGGGCTTTAGCATGCTACCTAAAACCATTCACTTGTTAATGGAGGGCGCACCAGAAGGAGTTTCCATCACTGATATAATCAATGTCATGGAGCAAGTGGACGACGTTGTGAGTGTTCACCACGTACATGTCTGGGAAATTGCCGAACATTCAACTGCATTGGAAGCTCACGTTGTCATCAAGAAGGCTAGCCTGCCCGAAATTGAACGAGTGAAGACTGATTTAAAACGTGTACTTCATGAGCGATTCAAAGTCAGCCACTCGACACTTGAAATGGAGCTAGACGGCAGTGTTTGTATCGACACCAGGCAGGCCGACAGTCATCGCAGCGAAGCATAAGCCTGCTTTGCGCTCACCGCTGTTGCTAGACAGTTATCTCGATATCAACGGAGTGAACTTGCGACATCACTCGTTGGCGCTATGTCTTCGACCAGAGACATGCTAGCGGCATGTGGCCAAAGCAGCTCGTCACGAGGAGATCAGGCTAGGTCGTGGCACCTTCGGCAGGCTGCCGCGACGAGCAAGCCCCGCCAGTCGCTACCGCCGCGGACGCTCAGAGCCAGCGGCGGACTCGTGCACGGTAGCGGGCAAATGATTCGCCGAACAATGTTTCCAGCGCCCACTCTTCGGCTGGGATCTGGAAACGGTTCATGTACAGCACGAAAGCAACTACGCCAAGCAGGGTTAGAGGCGAGGCCAAGACCAGCGCCCAAGCCGCCAGGATAATGGCAAAGCCTAAGTACATGGGGTTGCGGCTGTACCGGTAGATGCCAGCCTCCACTAATGCAGAAGCCTGCTGCGGCTGCAATGGATTAACCGTAGTACGCGCGCGGCGAAACGACAGGACGCCGGCGAGGCACACGCCGAGCCCCAGGAGCAGTATTGGCAAAGCGAAGGTCAGGCGCGCGGTCCATGCCAGTTCGAAACCCGGCAATTTGGTTCCCGACAAACCCATCAGCACAGCGATCAGGCCGGCCACGAGCAGCGGTGGCACGCGGTTTTCCAGCGCGCTCATAGTGTCATTCTCGTGCCTTGGCCACTTCGCTGTTCACCAACTGGCGCAGCGGCTCCGGGCCAAACTCGCTGAGCGCACGACCATTGACAAAAAAAGTCGGCGTGCCACGAACCCCAACGGCTTTAACGTCCTGCATGTCCGTTTCCAGCACGGCGTTGACGCCAGGCGTATGCATGTCCTGGCGGGCCTGTTCCAAGTTCAAACCGACGCGCTCTGCAGCAGCCCATGCCTGCGTTACCTTGGGGTCGTCGTGCCAACCGGGTTGGGCTTCCAGCACAGCCCCCAACACTTGTTCATGGAGATTTTGCTTACGCGCCGCCTCCAGCATTCGCGCCACCTCTTCGGAGCCTTGATGGAACAGTACATAGCGCAGCACCAAACGCACGTCTTCCGGGTTCTCGGCGAGGATCTGCTTCACATAGGGGTGGAAGGCGCGGCATGCCTCGCAGGAAGGGTCAAAGAATTCGACGATGGTCACTGGCGCTTGCGCCGGGCCGAACACTGGTGAGTGGAAGCGAACCAACTGGCCGCCGTTCTGTTTGGGTTGTGTCGCGGTCTCTTGGGCTGTCGAACCGGGAGCCTGGGCCTGTTGAGGCGATTGCGAGGGGGAATAGAAGAATGCGGCGGCAGCAAAGACGGCCAGGATCACGACACTGACGATCAGGACCACGGAACGGCGATTCATGGGGTGGTTCTCCGACGGATGATTATGAGCAGGATGGCGATAAGGATAAAAGCGAACAAGGCGAGTGCCGGCAGGGGCACCACGCCGAAGAGGGTCATTCCGGCGCCTGAGCAGGATGGACCAGTGGCCGTGCAGGGCTGGATCGGCTGTGGAATCAGCCCTGCATAGAGCAGCGTGTGAACAAATGCCAGTGCCGCACCGATAGCGGTCAGCGGCAGGGCATAGTGCCAGACGGTGAAATCCGAGCGGTAGCAGGCGATGGCCAGGATCACCGCCAGCGGAAACATGAAGGCACGCTGGAACCAGCACAACACGCAGGGTGCCTGGCCCATCACCTCACCAATGAACAGCGCGGACAGGGTCGATACCAGTGCGACCAGCCAGGTTAGCAGCAGCAGGTTCCAGGGCATGCCTGAAGGTTGAGGATTCATTGCGGTTAACTCCTGGCGATGGCGAGCACTTGCCTCAGACCCGCCATCCAGTTATTTCGAAACATCATGCATCCTCTTATCGGCAGGACTTGTTAGGACCGTTGCGGACTTCGCCCAACGGCAAAGCGAAAAGCAACCAGCCTCAACGCTGGGTTAAATCCGATGCCAGTGGGAGAATGTCGCCCTTGCGCAACAAGGGAAGATATCAGATGTCGCGGGACTGGCTGGAAGAACACCAGATAGCATTTTATTTCGCGGCGGTGGTGGCCGCTGCCATTGCAGGCCTGAGCTCTGCGCAATTCACCGGACTGACGGCCATGGCCATCACACCGGCGATTGCCGTGCTGATGTATGCCATGTTTCTGCAGATTCCTTTTTTGGAGCTGCGAGAAGCTTTTGCCAACCGCCGCTTCGTCGGTGCCTTGTTGCTGGCCAACTTCCTATTGGTGCCATTGATGGTGTGGCTGGTGACGTGGCCGCTCTCATCGAACAAGGCCTTGTTGGTCGGCGCGCTGCTTGTCCTGCTGACGCCTTGTATCGATTACGTGGTGGTCTTCACCCACCTGGGCAAAGGGGACTCTCGTCTGGTGCTCGCGGCGACGCCATTGCTGCTGTTGCTCCAGCTTCTGCTGCTGCCCCTCTACTTGCGGCTAATCCTTGGCCCCGAAGCCGGCACAGTGATCGAGCTGTGGCCCTTCGCAGAAGCCTTCCTGTTACTGATCGTCCTACCCTTGGTAGCGGCTGTGCTCACCGAATTTGGCGGACGCCGATCTCTGCTGCTTCGCGCATGGAGCGCAGGTTGGGCCTGGCTGCCAGTGCCTGCAATGGCCCTGGTTCTAATCGTGGTGGTGGGTTCGCAGATCGCGGCTGTCGTGTACCAACTCGACATCCTGGCGCCGTTGCTTCCGGTATACGGAGCGTTTCTACTACTCGCTCCGGCCCTCGGCGTACTCAGCTCCCGGCTATTTGGCTTGGAGGCTTCTGCCGCACGGGCAGTGGCCTTTAGCTCAGGCACTCGCAACTCGCTTGTAGTGCTTCCCCTGGCCCTAGCGCTCCCGGAGTCCATTCGCGCGCTGGCCGCGGCGGCTGTGATTACTCAGACACTCGTAGAACTGATTGGTGAATTGATCTACTTACGGGCGATTCCAGCCATGGTCAGAAACAGTTGAGCCTCGTCGAAATCGGCGAGAGCGCTCATGCCTCGTGCTGTGGAGCAAGATTGATCAGCGGCGCAATGATGAGCTGAGCGGAGCGCGCCCAAGAAACCAGTGCCTCAAGATCCATCTGTAGAGATTGGGCTTCTGTCCAGATACAAGCACTCTCGGCAGGCACCGTAAGAGCGATGCCCTCAACTATCGTCAGAGCCATCGCATGCAATCTCAGTAGCTCGTCGCGAATGGAGGTGATTCCACCCAGTTCCACCAAGCAGACGTCCAAGCGATCAACCAGCCGGAGCAGTTGAGAGGTGTCGAAGCTGTCGCGCAGGTTTTCCAACGCCACGGCGTCCACTTCGCCGTACGGTGTAAGGCGGAAGGATGCGGGAGGAATGTTGATCATGGCGTTTTCTCGGTATCTAGCTGGCTAGGTCTGATCACCCGCAGCGAGCCGGCAGCTTGTTGGAACACCGAGTCCTTGATCCAGGGCTCCGGTGGCCGGTTTAGCTTGAGGTTGAATTCGCCGAAGCGCTTGAGGTTGCTGGTCAGGTAGAGTGGTTGGGCCCCCTTCAGCATACATAGCGGAACTGGTGTAGACGACTAGCCCTGAGCTAGGCCTTGGGCTTTCAAGCAGCTCCAATGATCGGCACTGAAGTGCTAGGGAGCGGATTACTTCTAAAATTCTGGCTAACACGCTCACACTTAAAAACGCTTCTGGATATGCTGGAAAAAGGCAAGCCAAGCAGGCGAAAAATTGACACTAACTACTTTCAATACAATGGTTATTTCTTGGGATATAACTCTTCTAAAGATAATGCCGGTAAATACGGATTTGAAGAAAGCCCTGCTGAAATCAAGCAAAAAGTGAAAGAGCTTTTACTAATCTAGCTCGGTCGAACAAACTAGGTCTATTGCTCGTTGAGTGATCGTCTCTGAGCATTTTAACTGCTGCCGTTGCTGGCAGCCATGAGTCAAAAATTGCACTCAACGACAGGCAGCTTTTGGCCGACAGGTGCCTGTCGTCACCGGCTGCAATCGGCCGAGGCTGTGTAAAAACGTTTTCGAGCGCGACAGGTACTCAAAACCGGACTGGAAATCGCGCATCTGGGCGAAATCCACATCTGCTGAGGTGCCGAAAAATTTCAGATTTCACGTAGACGCGCGCGCTTCAATTTTGACGAAGCGTTTTTACACACTCTGGGCCAAAAGCAGGCATTAGATGTGACCACGGCACTCGAGGTGATTCAAAACTGCTCTAGACGTTCGTCTTCAGCTGATAGCCATATGGACAGCACACACCACCCAAGGTACGGTTCATTTGCCATGGTAATACGCCATTATCAAGCGATGCCTAGAGGGATTTAGAGTGCACGTTAAAGCCATCAAGCTGATCAACTTCAAAAAATTTCGCGACGAACTTCTAGAATTCAACGACGACGTCAATATTTTCGTCGGCGACAACAATGCTGGTAAAAGCACAATCTTGGAAGCGTTAGAAATTGTGCTCAATTACAATCATCGTGGACGGCCCTTCAACGGCGAGTTCTCCCCTGATCTTTTCAATCAGGATGCCGTCACGCGGTTTCTCGCCTCTGACTTGAGCTCCAAGCACCTGCCCAGCCTTATCATCGAAGCCTACATTGACGGTGTGCCTGAGTACCGAGGCTCGAACAACAGCCTCAAGGCTGACGCCCAGGGCGTCTTGGTACAAGCCTGTTTCGACCCGTCGCTGGAGGCCGTATACGAGAGCCACCTGCTGACCAAGCCGAACATCACCAGCATTCCGATCGAATTCTATAAGGTGGAATGGCTCGATTTCGGTTGGAATCCGATAAAACCGATCGCTAAGAAGTTTAAGGCGCTGTACATCGACCCCACACGTATCCACCCAACCATGGGGAAGAACCAGTACATTTCGAGCATTCTCAACACCGCATTGGCGAAGGAAGAGCTCGTCAAGCTGACCCTCAATTATCGTGAAAACCTGCAGGTGTTTAACAACTCCGGGGAGGTCAGGACGGTCAATGCCAGCCTTGATGCGGGTCACCTTATCACCGATAGCAAGCTCACCATTGCAGCAAGTACGTTACCTGCGGGCTCCATCCAGACCGGCCTACAGCTTGAGGTCGATGATGTGCCTTTTCACCTCATCGGCAAGGGTGAACAGAGCAATGTGCAGATTAAACTGGCCATTCAGAACAAATCCCACGACATCGATCTGGTGATGATGGAAGAGCCCGAAAATCATCTATCTCACACCAATCTGAACAAGCTTGTGCACTACATCGAAACCCAGCGAGGAGACAAGCAGCTGTTCCTGACCACCCACAGCTCGTATGTGTTGAACAAGCTGAGTATCGACAAAATTTGCCTTGTGCAGTCAGGGTACAAAAGGCTGCACACGCTAGACGCTAAAGTGGTGAAGACCCTCAAGCGTCTTCCTGGCTACGACACCTTGCGGGTGGCACTGTCGGGCAAGGTCATCCTGGTCGAGGGGCCGTCGGACGAACTGGTGCTCAAGAAAATCTACCAACGAAAACACAACCGACTGCCTGAGCAGGACGGGATAGATATCATCGTGGTACGCGGTGTAGGTTTCAAGACGTTCATCGAAGTCGGTAAAGAGATCGGCACCAAGATCCATGTGCTCAGGGATAATGACGGCGACTATAACGGTAACGTTGTACAAGGACGTCTGGAATACGCTGCGTTTCCTAACATCAAGCTGTACTCGTCGATGAACGACGCCGAATTTTCGCTTGAGCCAGCGATGATTTATGCCAACGCAGTTGACATTAAAACCCTTGACGCTTTCGCAAAGGAAGTCTTGTCGACGGAAACCTTCAATATCTACAACGCAGAGGTCTCTCTGGAGGATCGAAGGGAAAATTTGATCCGTTGGTTCAAGAGCGTAAAGGGCAACGGTAAAGGCGCTCGCAAGGTCGACTCTGCGGTCAAACTGTTCGATGGCGCACTGGACTTCAAGTACCCAGCCTTTCTAGACGAGGTGCTCGATTTTGCCTAACGAACTCTGGGTCGCAGGCGCCGGATCAGGGAAAACGCACAAGATCATTACTGAAGCCATTGAGACCATCAAGGCTGGTGGACGTGTGCTTGTAGTCACCTATACAACCAATAATCAGGCAGAGTTGCGCTCTCGTTTTGTTGAGTTGTACGGTGCTAGCAGTGAGCACTTCGTCGTCAAGGGGCTGTTCTCTTTTTACCTGGAAGATATGGTGCGTCCCTATCAGAGCGAGGTATTTCCAGATCGGATCACGACTATCTCGTTCACTGAGAACAACCCTCACTTAATATCAGGTACAACCTACTACATTGAAGGCAGAGCTGAAAAATCGGAAGATGGCACGATCAATCCACTGCATTACCTGACGCCCTGCAAAACAAAGGCGTACTCCGGGTTTTTGGCAAAGCTTGCGACCCTCATTGCGAAACTATCCAAAAATGCCCCTGCCAAGCGGTTGAAGGAGATTTATCAAAGGGTCTATTTTGATGAAGTGCAGGATTTGGTCGGTTGGGACTACGACGTGATCAAATCACTCAACAAGGTCATGGTCGACTCGATCTGTTGTGTGGGCGACTTTCGACAGACAATCTACACAACGACGTTCGGCCATAAGGCTCCGCAGACGCCTCAACAGAAGGTCGATTACTTCGTCGGGAAAATGAAGTTCGAAAAGCATTCGATGCCGAAGAATCGCAGGTGCATACAAGAAATCTGCGACCTCTCCGACACGATCCACCTGGGGCTGTATGACAAGACGGTAACAGGTGTCGAGAAAGTGCCAGACGAAATATCGCATCACCATGGCACCTTCATAGTGAAACAATCTCAGGTGAGCGATTACTTGGCAGCGTTTCAGCCTCAAGTACTGCGCTGGTCGTCCACCACCGGCACTGGATACCTACCGGGTAACCTTATCTGTTATACGTTCGGTTCCTGCAAAGGCTTAGGCTTTGATCGAGTGCTTGTGATCCCGTCAGATAAACATCTGAAGTTCATTGGCGGAAATGCCAAAGTGTTCGACAAGGATAAGACGGAGGAGTCGCGAAACAAGCTATACGTCGCGATTACCCGCGCGCGCTATAGCCTGGCCTTCCTCGTCGAGGATAAGAAGGTGAAAGGGCTCCCTTACCCCATATGGGATGGCTCTGGCGCGCTCAATGCAGTGATCGAAAAGTGAGGCGGAGAGGCTGACGACTCATGTTGAGTGACGAGAAGCCGCCTCTCCCCGCGGACATTTCAGGAGCAATACCATGACGATGGCCCATGAGCGCACCCGTAGCGTTGTTCAAACACGGGACTTCCTACAGGAGCTGGCTAGGGACACGAGCCTTCCTGAAAACGTACGGTACCAAGCAAATAATCTACTTCGGCATTACCCGACAGCAGAAGCCGTCTGGTTGGCTGGTCGAGTGGAAGAGCGATCCAAGCAAGAGCTTTCCCTATTGGCCGACAAGCATGGACCTCTACATCCGGTGTTAGTCAGCTGGCTGTTAAATGATCCGATGTTTTCGGATCACGGAGCCAGCTGAGCCGGGGCGCAACACTGGCAAGAGGATCCCCCTCGTCAGGTGTTCAAGGGGCAGATGCTGGCTGTGGCCTTGATGTCCATCATGCCGTTTAAATAGGCCCCGTTTATCTCTGAGCGGCCCGAAGGGAGCCGTGCACTGGGCGTGATTGACATACCGCCGTGCCGTAACAGCTTCCCTCGTATCTATAATTGGTGGCTCAGCTAGGAGCCATCATGAGTTTGTTGCCGATTGAATCTGTTTTGCCCGCTTTAAGAGATGCCTTGTCTGCACGTAATGAAGTTGTACTTGAGGCAGCGCCGGGGGCAGGCAAAACAACGCGAGTACCAATAGCGCTGCTGGAAGAGCCTTGGCTGGCCGACCAGACTATTGTCATGCTCGAACCACGTCGACTAGCTGCCAGAGCCGCAGCTGAGCGACTGGCGAGCGAGCTGGGAGAAAGCGTTGGGCAAACAGTCGGCTATCGAATTCGCTTGGAGAGTAAGGTCGGACCACAGACTCGAATTGAAGTAGTGACTGAAGGCATTCTTACTCGTCGGCTTCAAGACGATCCTGCCCTAGATGGCGTTGGGCTGCTCATATTTGATGAGTATCATCTGCGTAGTCTCGATGCCGATCTGGCGTTGGCCTTGTGTCTCAACGGCCGTGAGTTGTTGCGCGACGAACCGCCGCTGAAGGTGCTGCTGATGTCCGCCACGCTGGAAGGCGAGCGCCTGTCGCGCCTGCTGGACGAGGCGCCTGTGGTACGCAGCGAAGGTCGCATGTATCCGGTGGAGCAGCGTTGGGGGCGGCCGAGTCAGATCGGCGAGGCGCTCGAACCCCGGGTGGTACAGACCATGCTCCAGGCCCTGGCCGATGAACCTGGCAGCCTGCTGGTGTTCCTCCCCGGCCAGGCGGAGATTCGCCGCGTCGCCGAGCAGTTGGCCGAGCGCCTCGCTGGCCGGTCAGAGATCCTGCTCTGCCCGCTCCACGGTGAACTGGACCTCGCTGCCCAGCGCGCGGCCATCGAGCCGGCACCGGCGGGCAAGCGCAAGGTGGTGCTGGCCACCAACATCGCCGAGACCAGCCTGACCATCGATGGCGTGCGCGTGGTGGTGGACGCGGGCCTGGAGCGTGTACCGCGCTTCGACCCGGCCAGTGGCATGACTCGCCTGGACACCCAGCGTATTTCCCGCTCCTCCGCGACCCAGCGTGCCGGCCGTGCCGGCCGTCTGCAGCCGGGTGCCTGCTACCGGCTCTGGTCTGAGGCCCAGCATGAGCAACTGGCCGCCCACGGGAGCGCGGAAATCCTCCAGGCCGACCTTGCCGGACTGGCGTTGCAACTGGCGCGCTGGGGGATTGGTGATCCCAATGAACTGGCCTGGCTCGATCCGCCGCCCACGGCTGCCTACGCCCAGGGCCGTGACCTGCTGCAACGCCTCGGCGCACTGGCCGACGATGGCAACTTGACCCGCCATGGCCAGGCCATGGCCGAACTGCCCGCCCATCCGCGCATTGCCCACCTGCTGTTACGTGGCCACGCCCTGGGACTCGGCGGCCTGGCCTGTGACCTCGCCGCCCTACTGGGCGAGCGCGACATCCTGCGTGGTGGCGGTGCCGACCTGCACAGCCGCCTCGCCTTGCTGGCCGGTAACGACAAGGCAGCGCGTGGCGCTCGTGGCGGCGTGCAGCGTGCTCGCCAGCTGGCGCGGCAGTTCCGTTCCTACCTGCGTGGCCCGGCCAGCGAGCCGGTGGCCGATCCGGATCACCCGCGCTGGCTCGGCTGCCTGCTGGCGTTCGCCTACCCGGACCGCATTGCCCAGCAACGTCGTGCCGGAGGGGCCGATTATCGGCTGGCCAATGGCCGTGCAGCCACCTTTGGCGAGCCGGATGCGCTGATGAAGGAGCCCTGGTTGGTGATCGCCGATCTCGGTAGCCGCCAGGGCCAGCGTGAAGAGCGCATCTATCTCGCGGCCGACCTTGATCCCGCACTGTTCGACGGCCCTCTGGCCGAACAGGTAAGGTGCCAGGACCTGCTCGACTGGGAAGAGCGCGAAGGTGTGCTGCGCGCCGAACGTCAGGTGAAAGTGGGTGAGTTGGTGCTGGCCCGCGAAGCCCTTGCCGAACTGGATGACGAGGCCCGCTCGCGTGCGCTGCTCGGTCTGGTGCGACGCAAGGGGCTGGAGCTGCTGCCGTGGAGTGCGGAGCTGCGCCAGTGGCAGGCGCGGGTGGCGCTGCTGCGCCGACTGGACCTGGCCGACACGGGCAGCAGCGAATGGCCAGACCTCTCCGACGCGGCGCTTCTGGCCAGCCTGGAGGAGTGGCTGCAGCCCTGGCTGGGCAAGGTCAGCCGCCTCAGCCATTTCGCCAACCTCGACCTCGCCGGCATCCTCCATGGCCTGCTGCCCTGGCCGCTGCCGCAACGCCTCGACGAGCTGGCGCCGCGTACGCTGGAAGTGCCCTCCGGCTCGCGCATCCGCCTCGACTACAGCGACGAGATGCCGGTTCTCGCGGTGCGCCTCCAAGAGCTGTTCGGCCTCGCCGACACTCCGCGCATCGCCGGTGGCCGTCAGGGCGTCAAGCTGCACCTGCTGTCCCCGGCCCAGCGCCCGGTGCAGGTCACCCAGGACCTGGCGAGTTTCTGGCGCAATACCTACGCGGAAGTGAAGAAAGATTTACGAGGTAGGTACCCTAAGCATTACTGGCCTGAGGACCCGCTTGTGGCCCAGGCTACAGCTAGAGCTAAGCCGCGAAAATCGTAGGCTGTTGCTCAATGCGGGCGTGTGAACCGGAACCCAGTGTTGCCTCGAGAGCAACGCAGGTTGGCTCTCTGTTGAGTGTGCCAGTCAACCGGCGTACTAGGGCCGTGCGAGTTTTACCGTATTGCCATTCGTAGAGTCGACGTGCCCGTTTTTTGCAGATTTCGGCCCTTTGTAAATGTGTGCTCCGGAACTTAAGCGACGGTTCACCCTTGACACCCTAGTGGAGGATCATAGATGTCGTGGACTTTGGCGGCATCGACCATGCATTCCTGGTTGATCACAACGGCCAAGTGATCTTCAGCCTTGACAAGGGTCAGGTGATGACGAACCTCAAGGACATCTATCCGGACAGAGCCCTACGGATTGAGTCGGGCATTCAGGATGCCACCTTGCACGGGCAGGAGCGGATTGTCTCTTTCGCCCCAGTGAACGACCGGTAAACGTCGTCGTCATTAGACACGCGCTTTATGGACGCTTCGGCAGTGAAGCGAGTTGTATCGCAACATTCAAAGGTGGTTATGCCAATGCTCCCAGCTTTTGACTGACTCCGTATTCTCTTCCTCTTCCTCTTCCTCTTCCTTTGTCTCTTTCTTGAGATCTTCTTGCCGAAGTTGCTTTAGCTTCTCCAGTTCACGCACGTACTCGTCAACTGGCATACCATTTTTTAATGCGTTCAGAAGTAGCTCCTCGGCCTGGTCATATATACGGTTAGTCCTGATTATATGGGCAGATGAAACGATGTCTTCGTATCCATCAAGTTTGGCGAATGCAAGATGAATATACCGTTCTACCGAGAGGGGATCTTTGTGGCCAGTCCACAGCATGACGTCGTAAAGAAACTTTTTGCTATTAAGCAGGGCGCTTCTGAAGTCGTCCTTTTGCTTGAACTTGTGTCTTTTGATTAGGAGTACGAAAAGATTGGTGATGAAAGCATGGCGGAACATGTGTGCACAGACTTTTTCTTCGATGCCGGCGTGACTTCTAAGTTGAATCATTTCATTCGTAATACTGCAGGCACCGAGCGGCTTACCAGTCTTTTCTTGAACAAAGAGTCTGTCGTGATCCGTGTCCTTGAAGTTGCGAAGAGATATTCTGCGGGCAAACTGAATATATTTCTTAGCTTCGCTTAGTACCACTCTTGAAATCGGGATAAAACGCTCGGAATAGGTTCCACGTTTCAAGGTTCGCAGACGTAGCAATGGGAACGACATGTTCATGGCATTACGTATGTCCGAAACGGTAATTTCAATTATCTCGCTGCGTCGAGCGCCCGTATGCTCAAGCAAGGAAATCACCAGATTCCGTCGAAGTTGAAGGTGTCTCGATGGGTGGATTTTGTTTGCTGAATCTCGCAAAAGCTTTATATGTTCGCTCGGGATCGGATCGCGCGTGTGGTAGCGCGTTCCAGATACATGAAGAGAGTGGTGATGCAGATAACTCCGCTTTATCGTTCTTCCTGAGCGCGTTGTGATAGTAAATGTTTTCATTACGGCGCGGATGGTTCCATTCTCTGATACAAATGCATCGTCGCCATAAAGACGTCCTACGAATTGCAAAAAATCTAGACAGATCCTACCAATTGCTAGGAGTGTAGTTTCGGTGCGCCTATTTACAGTGGGATCGTTGACAGATCGCTCCTTTCTTAATTCGTCAATGAAGTCTGAGAACTGTTGGTCAGACAGTCCTATAAAGTCAGTTCGGTATCTGAAGCAGTAGCGAACTAGTGGGCTTATTTTGGATGCATACTCCCCAATGCTTCCGCCTTTACCGCCGTGCCTTGATAGGCCTTTTCCACCTCGGCCAGGGCGGTCACGTAGTGCGAGCATGTAGAGATTTGCGACGTTATTGGGCGTGCCATCAGGCCAACAGCAAAACGGCAGGCCAGAACCATCTTTTGTTATAGTACTTCCATGCGCATGGTAGCTAAAGAGTGTTAGCTCTTTAAGTGGTTTAAATAGTTGTTGGCGAAGGTGGTTTGTCACTTGCGATACTCCTCCAGTCGCGTAACTCGCCCGTCTCCGGAAGAAGGGGAGGGGGGGGGTGGCTGTTCTGGAGGGAGGCTCAGTAGAGCAGTAAGTGCCTGAACGGCATCGCTTGCCCGCTTTTCAAGTAGAGCGGGATCTAGATTGCTACGTATATTTCTTAACTCGTTAATTGCCAGGCTTAATCCCTGGAGGAGGACCATGTTGGCGCAGCGCTGCTTATCAAGTCTCTCCTCTAGTTCAGTTACTAGTCGCGAAAGTCCGGACTTAGTGCGTTTTGTTGAAGTGGCCTCTTTGCTGCCATTGACCTTCTCAATGGCCCTCAATGCCGCTAGGCGGAGGGTATCAAGTTCCTTAAATCCTCCCTTGAACTGTAAGTTGGCGTGAGATTTTAAAGTGTTGATGCTCATTGGGGATTTTGACTTTATAGCCCCTGAGTCCTCGAAATTGAATTCGAGCTTGGCTAGCGCTCCTTGGCTTCTGAGAGCCTTTAGAATGTTCTCGTTTTTGGAAAAATAGTCAGGATTACGGTAGATTAGCTTTAAAAGTTCACTGGTTATTAATGTGGCGCTAGCATGTGGCTCTAGGTCGGAGATTTTTTTCATTTAGTCTGTGCTCTGAATTTTTACTACCACGCGCATATGTTGGCCGGTTTCGTCTGTGAAAAACTCTGGCTCAATCTGGACTTTCCCTGTCTTTATCATGTCGGTGATTGCGTCTTCAAGTTCAGCAGTGTCTACTAGAGCAAAATTATCTGTGTTGTAACGAATTTTTAGTATTTCGGCTAGATCTTCGTAAGCAGTGATATCGCCATTATGCAAGCTTTCTGCTATGAACTGAGCCTTAGCGCTACGCAAAACTGCACCATCAGTGGACTCAGTAATGTAATTCCAAACATGCTGCATGTCGGTGTGCCCGAGCATCCACTGCAGTGTCTCCAGTCCTCCAAAACTGCTCGAGTGGAAGAATACCATGGAGAAAAAGCGTCGAAGTTGATGTTGTCGGATATAGTACCTTTCTCCTTTTGAATTTAGTGGTAGTTCGAAATAATCGCACAACAAGTCTAGGTTTCTATTGTAGGCATACATTGTTTGCTGACTAAGCCCGGCATTTCCGAGGAGTCCGGGGGGGGCAAAGAGGCTAGTCATTTCAGTTATGAATCCGCTTTTTAAAAGTCTCTGCTGCATGGAAATTAAGTTTTTAATCATTTTTACGGCAATGGGTTCGATTGGGCGTGCTTGGCGTTGTCTTATGCCGAACAGGTTGGATGTGCTTTTTCTATTTAAGAAGATCAACCATCTTTCGCTTTTATCTAGGCAGTCAGTCGAGTGCAAATCGAGCATTTCTCCTATTCGGCGAGCCATGATTGTTCCAACTACCATCTGGACACATCCAATATAGATGCGTAAGCACTCAATCAGTCCCACATTATTTCTGAGTTCTATGAAGTAATTTGACTGCTTTCTCAGTGCGCCGTGCCTAATAGACACCGTTTGACATACAAGCCCAAGCTTCCTAATTCCCATGTCGATAAGCTCAGGGGGCATAATGTCTTGTAACTCTCCATTGGTAAGTTGCGTAGGGGCAATTCCATTGAGGTTGCAATGCTCTGCCATGCGGCAGAAACCTTCTATTAGAAGTTCTCCATACTTGAAATGGTACTCGATTGATTTTCTGAAGGCGTCTCTCACTATTGGGTACGGCAGCGTCCGAAACCGAGCAGCTTCAGAGAGTGATGGTTCATAATCAAGTATCTGCTTCAGCTCTGATACTTCGGGAGCTGGAAGCCCAATTTCATGAAGAATTCCAAGGTTGTATGTTAAAAATCTGTAGGCGCGAAATGGACCGGATGTCATTGCTTCATGGTCACCTGTCCTGACCGATGAACCGGGATACTCTCTCGATATTATTTCTCTCTCATTATCAGTATAGAATTCTAATGAGCTTAATGTTTTTAGTTTTAGATGCCCGCCTTTCAGTGTGTTGGCATAAAGCGATTTCGCTAGCTGCAAGGTGTTAGGGGTGCGGACTCCAGCAGTTGATCTTTTTTTATAATATCCATGCAAATGCAAGGCAGCTCTTGCATAAGGTATTAAATCAAAAGGTATTTCCAGGTGATGCTCATCTAGTTGTTCGTCAGTCACAATGCGCATTCGTGGATATTGATCTAGAATGCTATCGAGTTCGATAGAACTGGAAGTGTTTATTAAGCTTAAACAAAATTTGCTGATAGTCTTGGTCCACTCGTAAACCGACTCTTCCGAACCGTTGACGCTTGAGAAGACGTCTAGCATTCTCTTCATGTGATGGCTGTTGATTCCAGCCAATCCGAATCTGGATAGCTGATATTCTTTTGCATTCAGAAGAATGTAATCGGCAACGTGAATGGCCCTGTTAAACATCGTCATCTGTGCGGCTAGTGAACCTAATTCGATCGCCGATCCTCGAACAGAACGTGTAGATGTTGTTAAAAAATACTTTAGCCCGTCTAGTAATGGCTTGTTTTTTTGGGCAAGCAGAGAAGTTTCGTCGTCTAATGTAATGTCCCAGTTGATCGTGTTGGGGGTCGCAAAATTGAAATCATATTTCCATATGTGCAAGTCGAAATCACTCAGCAACCAACTTGATTTTTTGTATTCTGTCCTAGGGTCGGTGTAGAACGCTTTTAGGAAGTCTAGCTCTGCTGGTAATTCAACATTCATATATCAACTTCTCCATTCTGCGGGGGTTACACCTCTGCTCGGCGACATAAAGGTGGTCTTTCAGTAGTGCGTCATTATCCCTTCTGATCTCGGCAACAACGGCCTTCGTTAGATCTGCCCAGTATCGTGCTACTCCTGTCACTTCTTCGGGTCGTTCCGCTGTAGCCACTGCTTTCTCTAATGATACGAGGGCGGTCATTATCCCTGGATCCACTGAGATGTAGACCTCTGAGTACTGATTCGCTGAATAGGGTTCAGTTGTTTGAGTGTTCTCCGGGTTGACCAGGTGGTCAGGGATGTCTTTTAGTGCATGGTTCTTAAGAAATAGATTTAACTCTTCCATTGTCTCGAAGTCTGCGGCCTCTATGAGGAAGCTGCTATCTTTCATCGCGTCACAGATTAAGCCGCGCTGAAAAATTCTTATCCAGCGGGCTTGGAAGAAGGCTAGTATTGACTCCGGCAGGTAGTGAGAAAGTTGCAGGCAGTCGTGGTTTGCGTGGCCGAGCGCTTTGGACATGGCTTCGACGCTTTGGGTTTTTAAATATACCTCTACCCCACATGAGGCTCGAAGACTAGAAAGGGTGACTCGAGATAAGAAATTTTTTAGTTCAGTACCCCTCAAGGAAGTATGATTTGAAAATTGTTGTGCAAGTCGTTCAAAAATCCGTGTGTGTTTATCGAATAGCGCTTTGTTCCAAGTCGGAATTACAGCGCTCCGCGGGTGACCGAAACCCTTCCCGCAGGTCAGGAATAACTCCTTCCATCGGCTGTCGCCAATTCCCTTGAGATATTTTCTTAACGGTGCTGTGATCTTTATTACTTCGAAGATTCGCTTTGTTGAGTTCGCGTTTAGTTGTATTTTCTGCTCGCTTAGCTTTCCACCTCTTCTATCCTTGAAGCCGACCAACTGATACCCGGTGTCGGTTTTCACAAAGCCGGATCTTCTACCTTTGTCGTCATACAAACGAAAATTCTTAAGGAAAGATTCTGTGATCTCATTGTGCTCTGCTACCAGTAAGCATTGGTAGGGATAAAGAGTGCCAGCAGCCGGAAGTCCAAGTATATTTGCGACATCAGCAGATAATATGGTGTATCCGTATTGGTGTTCGAAGTCCATGCGCGAGGATGGAAAGCCGTTGCTTTGAAAAATCGCGCAAATTGATTCGTGATCGTAACTCCGACGCTGCCAGCCTTTTCGAGGTTTGATTTCCGAGGAGTTTATCCGTGTGGTTGCGAGTATACGAAGTTGGACTCTCGAGTAAAGTTCATTGGCTTGTTCTGTTGCCCAGGATTTTACGGTTTCGATGTCTTTGTGGATACTTTTGAATAATATTTCTATTGCCTCGTTATCAGTTATTTCGAGAGGGACTCTAGTGATAAGTTTTTCATGGATTTCCACCCCCTCATCAGACACGGACACTCTTGTTTGCGCTCTGTGTTGTTTGGGGCGGATGGGCCGTGGTAGTCCATCCCCAAAAGGGGTTGCCCAAACTCCTGATTGTATAAAGGCCTCTTCGCAGTTCGATATGAACCTGTTCCACGTTTTTATCTGGGTTGGTATATTTAGATTTTCTCTATATGCGGTTAAGAAGTGCTCCTTCATGAAGTGCAAAAAGAATGATTTTATATTTTCTGGGTTTTGGAAGGTTGTAGTTGGCCACTCCAAAGAGTTCTTCGATAAATAGCTGGCCAGCTTGTTGCACAATGTGGTGTTGCATCTTGCTTGCTTGGCCGAAAAAGTCTTCCATGTCCGGTAGTACTCTTCTGTAAACTCAGGGCCATGGGAGTGCCATAGTTCTCCCAGCGCGAGAAAACTTGGTACTCCTTTTAGGGAGTCGACTTGCCATCCGTTCCAATAGCGCAAGGCCAATGGGTTCAATTTTTTCTGCTGGGAATCCCAGAGTTCTTTCCCTTCTTCGAGGTCGGCCATCAAATAGTCGAAATTGGGCATGCCTGGAATTTCGTCGCGCAGACTTGTAAGTGTTTCTACGAAACGTCGAGCCCAGCGAATCCGAACAGGCTCTTTGCTATCGGCCAAAGTTCTTGATCGCAATGCACCGACAAAACCGATGATGATCGGCTCGCAGCTTCGACTCGACAGATGGACGTAGGAGAGTTCTGCCTCGATGAGTTGGAGGTAGCACTCGAGCAGCTTCAGCGGAACGTTAATCAACTCCGACGACGCGTGGGTTTGAAAGGCCTTGGCTAGGGGCTCCGAAATTTTTCGGAATGGATAGTTGGGTAAGAACAGGGTGCTGCTGATGATTGTCAACGAATTCTTGTCCTTGCTTTGGGGTGGAAGATCCCGTATTTGCTGGGTTTAGGTATCTAATGATAAATCCATGCGAATGGCAAAATGCGTGAGCGCAGCCTGGATGCCGACCTGGCTCTCGCACTGACGCTCAATGCGCGGCAATTGCTGCGCGATGTGCCGCTGAAGCTGCTGCTGATGTCGGCAACTCTGGAGGGCCAGCGCCTCTCGGCTTTGCTCGACGATGCGCCGGTGGTGCGCAGCGAGGGGCGCATGCACCCGGTGGCGCAACGCTGGGGACGCCAGCTGGCACCGGGCGAGCGCATCGAACCGCGGGTGGTGCAGACGGTGCTGCAGGCGCTGGAAGAGGAGCACGGCAGTGTGCTGGTGTTTCTGCCGGGGCAGGGCGAGATCCGTCGGGTCAACGAGGCGCTCGCCGATCAGCTGTCGGGCCGCAGCGACATCCTGCTCTGCCCGCTGCATGGCGAGCTGGAACTGGCGCAGCAGCGCGCGGCCATCGAGCCGGCACCGAGCGGTATGCGCAAGGTGGTGCTGGCGACCAACATCGCCGAGACCAGCCTGACCATCGAAGGCGTGCGCGTGGTGGTGGACGCCGGGTTGGCGCGGGTGCCGCGCTTCGATCCGGGCAGCGGCATGACGCGCCTGGAGACGCGGCGTATCTCCCGCGCCTCGGCCACGCAGCGCGCCGGTCGCGCCGGGCGTCTGGAGCCGGGTATCTGCTATCGGCTGTGGTCCGAAGACCAGCACGCCCAGCTGGCAGCCTATGGCGAGGCGGAAATCCTTCAGGCTGATCTGGCCGGCGTCGCGCTGCAACTGGCGCGCTGGGGCGTCGAGCCGGACGAGTTGGCCTGGCTCGACCGTCCGCCGGCTGCGGCCTACGCCCAGTCCCAGGCGCTGCTGGAGCGCCTCGGCGCCCTGCTGCGCAATCAGCGCGGCAGCTGGCAACTGACCAGTCACGGCCAGGCCATGGCCGAGCTGCCGGCGCACCCGCGCCTGGCGCACATGCTGTTGCGCGGGCAGGCCATGGGGGTGGCTGTGTTGGCTGCCGACGTGGCGGCCTTGCTGGTCGAGCGTGACATTCAATCCGGCGGCCAGCGCGGCGGCGGAGCCGATCTCGCCCTGCGCCTGCATCAGTTGCAGGATGGCCGTGGTGCTGGGGTACAGCGCGTCCGGCAACTGGCCCGGCAGTTTCGCAGCTTGCTGCGTGGTGCCGCGGCGGCACCAACGGCCGAACTCGATGAGCGACAGGCCCTGGCCGCGCTGCTGGCCTTCGCCTATCCGGACCGCGTCGCCCGGCAGCGCCGCGAGGGCGGCGGGGGCTATCGGCTGGCCAACGGCCGCGCGGCGCAGTTCGGCGAGCCGGATGCGCTGATGAAGGAGCCGTGGCTGGTGATTGCCGAGCTGGGCAGTCATCAGGGTCAGCGCGAGGAACGTATCTATCGCGCCGTCGCGCTGGACCCGATGCTATTCGATGGTCCGCTGGCCGAGCAGGTCGCTCTGCGCGACGAGCTGGAATGGGATGAGCGTGAGGGTGTGCTGCGTGCCGAGCGGCAGCGGCGGGTCGGTGAGCTGGTGCTGAGCAGCGAGCCGCTGCCATCGCTGGATGAGGAGGCACGCGGCCGTGCGCTGCTTGGCCTGGTGCGGCGCAAGGGCCTGGAGCTGCTGCCCTGGACGCCGGAGCTGCGCCAGTGGCAGGCGCGCATCGGCCTGCTGCGTCAGCTCGATCTGGCCCCTGGCAACGACAGCGAATGGCCGGACGTCAGTGACGCCGCCCTGCTGGAACGGCTGGATGACTGGCTGCTGCCCTATCTGGGCAAGGTCACGCGGCTGGCGCATTTCGCCCAGCTGGATCTCGCCGCGATGCTCGCCACGCTGCTGCCCTGGCCGTTGCCGCAGCGGCTGGAGGAGCAGGCACCGGTTGCCGTGACGGTGCCGTCCGATTCGCGCATTCGCCTGGACTACAGTGAGCAGCCGCCGGTGCTGGCGGTGCGTCTGCAGGAGCTGTTCGGCCTGGCCGACACGCCGCGCATCGCCGCTGGCCGGCAGGTCGTCAAGCTGCACCTGCTTTCGCCAGCGCGGCGGCCAGTGCAGGTCACCCAGGATCTGGCGAGTTTCTGGGCCAACACCTATGCCGAGGTGAAGAAGGATCTGAAAGGGCGCTACCCCAAGCACTACTGGCCGGACGACCCGCTGATCGCCGAGCCCACCGCGCGAGCCAAGCCGCGCGGGCAGTAGGCTCAGTCCGATGGCAGGCTGAGGTCCTCGCCTGCCGCACGCAATGCTTCGTAGGCCTGGTCCAGTGCCGTCACGACGGCCTCGGCTTCGCGGGCATGGCGCGAAACGATGAAGTGGATCGGCACCTGGGTCAGGCGCAGGTAGGGCAGCTCTTCCATCTGCAGCCGTTGGCGGGCCTGCTCCACGGGAATCTGATAGTCCAGCAGATAGTCGCCACGCTTGCGCCGCAGCATTTCCAGCGCGGAAAGATGATTGCTGGTGCGCAGCAGGCGCAGGTCGAGCGCCGCGTCGTCGAGCAGCGCGTTGATGTTCGGCCAGTAGCTGTAGCCGCCGATCAGAATCAGCGACTTGCCGGCCAGATCGTCGGGAATGCGCGGCGCCGGTGTACCTGCGCGGTGGTACAGGTTGAGGTTGATCTGACTGAGGGTATGTCGACCCTCCAGCGTATGGGCGGCCAGCCCGGGTTTGCCGTGGGCGCCAGGCCAGAGATCGATGTTGCCATTCTCCAGCGCGGCGTACAGTCGTGCGCTGGGCAGCGCGCGAAAGCGCACGCCATAGCCGGCCTGGCGGGCGACGCGCCGGGTCAGCTCGGCCAGTTCGCCACGCGCCGTGCCATAGCCATCGGTGTAGATGGCCGGAGCGAATTCGTAATAGCCGACGTTGAGGATTCGCTGCGTGCCGGGGTCGGCCATGGCTCCGGCAGGGAGGCCAAGGACGGTGACCAGGGCCAGATACAGAAATGCTTTCAATGGATCGATCGCTGCCTTGCGCTGTTCTGGCAAGGATGCGCAGACGCAGTCCGGTTGTCCATGCGCCATCTTGTTGCGGTGTGAGGAATGTCCGCCTATATCGACCTATGCTCAGAGCAAGACGTGAAGAATGCGCCAATCAGGAGAACGGCATGCAGCGCAAGGTATTTGATCGCAAGGTATTCGACCGCAAGCTGGTGGTGATCACCGGAGGTTGTGCCGGCATCGGCCGCGCCCTGGCGGTGCGCATGGCCCAGGCCGGTGCACGGCTGGTGATCTTCGATCTGCAGCAGGACGCGCTGGATGGTCTGGTGCAGCATCTGGCCGACCACCACAATGCCGAAGCGCTGGGTCTTTGTTGCGACGTCAGCGATGCCGAGGCGGTGCAGCGTGCTATCGCGCTGGTGGTGGAACGTTTCGGCGGTATCGATGTGCTGATCAACAATGCCGGCATTACCCATCGCAGCCCGGTGGCCAGCACCAGCCTGGCGGTGTTTCAGCGGGTCATGGCGGTCAACTTCTACGGCGCGCTGCATTGCACTCAGGCCGCGCTACCGAGCCTGATCGCGCGCAACGGGCAGGTCATCGTGCTCAGCTCGCTGTCGCAATATGCCCCGGTGCCTAATCGCGCGGCCTACAACGCCAGCAAGCATGCGCTGCACGGCTTGTTCGAAACGCTGCGCGGCGAGCTGAGTGATACCGAGGTAAGCGTCATGCTGGTGTGTCCCGGCTATACGGCTACAGACCTGCGCAAACATGTGCTGGTCGGCGATGGCTCCACGGCGCCTTCTCCGGTGCTGGATATCGGTCGGGTAGCCTCGGCGCAGGATGTGGCCGAGGCGATCTATCAGGGCGCGTTGCGCCGCAAGCGCCTGCTGGTGCTCTCCAACCTCGACTGGAAGGCCCGACTGCTGGCCCGCTGCTTCCCGCGGCTGTACCAGAACCTGCTGTTGCCGCGGCTGCTGGGCAGCCGCGCGTCGTGACCTGTCTCGATTAGCCTGCGGTACCGTAGAGCTGCTGCATCAACGCCATATCCCAATACGACGCCTCGATCTTGTGGCCGTCCAGATCGCGAACGAAACAGCCATAGTAAGGCTCGCCATATTCCGGACGTGGGCCGGGCGCGCCTTCATCGATGCCCCCTGCGGCAACTGCCGCCCGATGGAAGGCGTCCACCTCCGCCGGGTTCGCGGCAAAGAAGCCGACATGGGTGCCGTTGCCCACGGATGCCGTGCCGCCGTCGAAGGGTCGCTGAATCCAGAATTCCGGAAATTCGCGACCCCAGGAAACTGCGCCGGGGTGTTCGAGGATGCGCTTGCAACCAAGGGTGGCGAGGACCTGGTCATAGAACGCAACCGCTTCGTCGAAGCGGTTGCTGCCCAGGGAAATGTGCGAAAGGATGCTTGGGTTCGTTTCGGCCATGACGCTGTCTCCTGATGTGGCGGGAGCAAGCCTAGCAGTCGCCGGGCGCCTGGCCAGGGTGTCAGCCGAACGGGGCTCAGCCAGCGTCCGTTTCCCGCACGCTCGGCTCGCTACAGAGCATGAAGCAGCGGAACAGCATGATCGTTGGCAGCAGCTGCAGCAGGCCGACGACGCCATCCAGCAGCATTCGCGGCAACAGCGGTGGCGTCTCGTCGGCGAACAGCTGGGCGGCGATCCAGACTTCGAGTATCCAGACCGGCAACAGCACGGTCATCACGCAGCCGAGTACCAACAGGAAATGCCCTCGGGTCATGACGAAGCTCTGCTTCAGTGCCGCCAGTGGCGACAGACCGCGCAGTACCAGCAGGTACTCGGCGAAGGCGATCTTGACCATCACCCAGATGCCCGGCAGCACGAACAGCGAGGCGCCAAGCAGGATCAGCAGCGAGCCCAGCCCCGAAAGCACGGCCAATGCTGGCCACAGTGGCAATGCCCGGGCATAGACCGCGCCTAGCGCCGGATCATGACCACGGCTGCGCGCGTCGAGAAAGAGGATCAGTGCGCCCACGTACAGCGGGTAGAAGATCAGGCCTACCAGCAGGTCCAGGGCGGGCGGTGCGTCGTTGCCGAGCCAGTGATCGAGTGCCACGCGGGTGAGGCTTTCCAGCAGGATCAGCGGCAGGCAGAGCCGGACGATGGTCAGGAAATGGCGGGAGTAGAAGAACCAGGCGTCGCGCAGGATGGCAAGAACGTTCATTGCAGACCGAAAGTGAGGGATCGATTCGGGGCGCCACTGTAACGGATGTGGTCGGGGCGGGACATGCGCGATTTCGCCGTCCATACTGGTGGCCCATTCCAGATCCAGGCTGCCGCGTGAAGAAGATTGCCCTGTTCGCCGATGTGCAGAACCTCTACTACACCGTGCGTCAGGCCCATGGCTGCCACTTCAATTACTCGGCGCTGTGGGCCGACGTCAGCCGCCGCGGCACTATCGTCGAAGCCTATGCCTACGCCATCGAGCGTGGCGATGCGCGGCAGCAGCAGTTCCAGCAGATCCTGCGCAACCTTGGCTTCACGGTGAAGCTCAAGCCCTACATCCAGCGCAGCGACGGCTCGGCCAAGGGCGACTGGGACGTGGGCATTACCATCGATGTGCTGGACGCGGCGTCACGGGTCGACGAAGTGGTGCTGGCGTCCGGTGACGGTGATTTCGACCTGCTGCTCGAGCGAGTGCGGGCCGGCGGCGCCGAAGCGACCGCCTATGGCGTGCCGGGGCTCACCGCGCAGTCACTGATCCGCGCTGCGACGCGTTACGTGCCGATCGAGGGTGATTTGTTGTTGCGTGGCTGAAATCCGCCGCTTTGAGAGAACGGGATTGGCTGCCAACGGGGCGACTCGGAGTGGCCAGTGTAGGGTGGATGACGTTCCACCCATCCACCGCAGCGCCGTAACGCGGCGTCGCTTCTCGCTACGACTCAAGTGCGTGTGGCGTATACACGGTGGATGGTCACCCGTGGAAAATGCTGCGCAGTTTTCCACCCTACTTTCTGGCGAACAGGCGCGTCGGATACCGGTGACGTAGGGTGGATGACGCTCCACCCATCCACCAAAACGACGTCAGGCTTTGCCGAGTGTCGCCAGGCGCTTGCGCACCGCGGCTTCGATGCCGGCCGCATCCAGGCCGCACTCGGCGAGCATTTCGCTGGGTTTGGCGTGTTCGACGTAGTAGTCCGGCAGGCCCAGGTGCAGCAACGGCTTGAGAATGCTTTCGCCGGTGAGGAACTCGGCGACTGCGCTGCCGGCACCGCCCATGATGCTGTTTTCCTCGACCGTCACCAGCAGCTCGTGACTGCCCGCCAGTTCGCGTAGCAGGGCTTCGTCCAGTGGTTTGACGAAACGCATGTCGACGACCGTGGCGTCCAGCGCCTCGCCGACCTGCATTGCCTCCGGCAGCTGCACGCCGAATACCAGCAAGGCGATCTTGCTGCCCTGGCGGCGGACTACAGCCTTGCCGATCTCCAGCGGTTCCAGCCCGGGCTCGATGGCGGCGTTGGGGCCGCTACCGCGCGGGTAGCGCACCGCGGCCGGGCCTTCGAAGTGATAGCCGGTGGTGAGCATGCGGCGCATCTCGTTCTCGTCGCTGGGCGTCATCACCAGCATGCCGGGGATGCAGCGCAGGTAGGACAGATCGAAGCTGCCGGCGTGGGTCGGGCCGTCTTCGCCGACCAGTCCGGCACGGTCGATGGCGAACAGCACGTCGAGATTCTGCACCGCGACGTCGTGGATCAGCTGATCGTAAGCGCGCTGGAGGAAGGTCGAATAGATCGCCACCACCGGCTTCATGCCTTCGCAGGCCATGCCGGCCGCCAGCGTCACCGCGTGTTGCTCAGCGATGGCGACGTCGAAGTAACGCTGCGGATAGCGCTCGCTGAAGGCCACCAGGTCCGAGCCTTCCTTCATCGCCGGGGTGATGCCGGTCAGGCGCGGGTCGGCGGCGGCCATGGCGCACAGCCACTGGCCGAACACATTGGAGTACTTGGGCCCTGAGGGCTTCTTCGGTTTGACCGGGGCGCCGACCGGCTCGAGCTTGCTGATCGCATGCCAGGTGATCGGGTCGGCCTCGGCGGGTGCGAAGCCCTTGCCTTTCTTGGTCACCACGTGGAGGAACTGCGGACCGTCGAGGTCGCGCATGTTGCGCAGGGTGGCGATCAGCGTCGGTAGGTCATGGCCGTCGATGGGACCGATGTAGTTCCAACCCAGCTCCTCGAACAGCGTGCCGGGGACCAGCATGCCCTTGGCGTACTCCTCGGTGCGGCGGGCGATTTCCCAGGCGCCCGGCAGGCGCGAGAGGATCTTCTTGCTGCCTTCGCGCATGCTGGAATATGTGCGGCTGGAGAGAATCTTGGCCAGGTAGTTGGACAGCCCGCCGACATTGCGCGAGATCGACATGTCGTTGTCGTTGAGCACCACCAGCATGTTGGCGCCGACTTCCGGGGCGTGGTTGAGCGCCTCGAAGGCCATGCCGGCGGTCAGGGCGCCATCGCCGATCACCGCGATGGACTTGCGCTGCTCGCCTTTCAGACGGGCGGCGACCGCCATGCCCAGGGCGGCGCTGATCGAGGTGCTGGAATGGCCGACGCCGAAGGTGTCGTATTCGCTCTCCGAGCGGCGCGGGAAGGCGGCCAGGCCTTCCTTCTGGCGCAGCGTACCCATGCGCTCACGGCGGCCGGTGAGAATCTTGTGCGGATAGGCCTGATGGCCGACGTCCCACACCAGCCGGTCGTCCGGGGTGTCGTAGACGTAGTGCAGGGCGATGGTCAGCTCGATCACGCCGAGGCCGGCGCCGAAGTGCCCGCCGGTGCGGCCGACGCTGTACAGCAGCTCCTGGCGCAATTCGTTGGCAAGCTCTTCGAGTTCCGCTTCGCCCAGTCGACGCAGCTGTTCGGGAGTCGCCGCTCGGTCAAGAACGGGCGTCGTGGGGCGAACCCGAGGGATCTCGTGAAAAGTCTTGGGCATCAGGCGGATCGTTGTTGTTGAAAAAAGAGCGGCAGTTTACCCGATGGGCCCTTCGATAAGAACGGCCCTGGGTCCGGTAGGGGTTTGACTGCGTTCGACGCGAAAACGCTCAGTTGCGTCGTTCGACGATGTAGCGCGCCAGCTCGCGCAGCGGCTCGGCGGCGATATCGAACGGCCGCAGGGCGTGCAGCGCCTGGTCGCGTAGCTCCAGCGCATAGGCCTTGGCCGCGTCCATGCCGAGCAGCGCCGGGTAGGTCGGTTTGTCCCTCGCGATATCGGCGCCCTGGTGCTTGCCGAGGGTCGCGGTGTCGCTTTCGACGTCGAGAATGTCGTCCTGGACCTGAAAGGCCAGGCCGATGGCGCGGGCGTACTGGCTCAGCGAGGCGAGGTTGTCGGCATCGGCACGGCCACTGGCGAGGGCGCCGAGCTGCACGCTGGCTTCGATCAGCGCGCCGGTCTTGTGCCGGTGCATAAGCTCCAGCGCGTCGCGATCGAGCTTGAGGCCGACCGAACCGAGGTCGATGGCTTGCCCGCCGACCATACCGGCGGGCCCGGCGGCGCGGGCCAGCACGGCGAACATGCGCAGGCGCAGCGTGGCGTCCTGCGGGTTGTGCGCGGCCTGGGCCATGGCCTCGAAAGCGAGACTCTGCAGGCCGTCGCCGGCGAGGATGGCGCAGGCCTCGTCGAACGCCTTGTGCGTGGTGGGTTGGCCGCGGCGCAGGTCGTCGTCGTCCATGGCCGGCAGGTCGTCGTGCACCAGCGAGTAGGCGTGGATAAGCTCGACGGCGCAGGCCGCGCCGTCAGCGCTGGCCTTGTCGCCATTCAGCGCCTCGCAGGCGGCGTAGACCAGCAGTGGGCGGACGCGCTTGCCGCCGTTCATCACGCTGTAGCGCATGGCCTGGTAGAGCCGCTCGAGCTGCGGCAGCGGCGCGACGAAGAGGGTTTCGAGGCAGCCGTCGACGCGCTGCTGACAGCTTTTCTGGTAGTCGCCGATCATCATGCTTCGGGGTCCGACTCGAAGGGGGCTTCCTGCAGACTGCCGTCGCGTTCCAGCAGGATCTGTACCTTCTGCTCGGCCTGGCTCAGCGCAGCCTGGCAATCGCGGGTCAGGCCGATGCCCTGTTCGAAGCAGGTCAGCGAATCTTCCAGCGACAGCTCGCCGCTTTCCAGGCGCTCGACCAGCTGTTGCAGCTCGGCGAGGGATTGTTCGAAATCGAGGGCAGCTTTCTTGCGGGCCATGCGGGAACCTGTCGTCGGCGGCAGTCGGAAACGGGCGCGACATTAGCAAAGAAACGACCGCGGCAGCCACAAGGTTCGCCCGCCTGATGTGTATCCACCTGCGTAAGGTGGCGGGATGCTGCCTGAGGCCAGCGTGCGCTAGCCATGTTGCTCGCGCAGGCGTCGAGAGCGCTCGGCAAGCGGCAGCTTCGGGCAGCTGTCGCAGAGCTCACCGTCGGCGCGGCGGAAATGCTGACAGCAGGCCTTTCGCTGCAAGCCGAGACGGGTGCCGCCATCTTCCAGCTGCACCGCCAGCAGGCCGCTGGCGCCGCGCATGGCGCAGGCGTCCAGCCAGGCATCGGCGCAACGGCAGAGCTGCAGGTTGCCGCAACCATCGGTCCGTAGCGTGTGCAGCAGCGCGGCCATCACGCAGTCCGCGGCGAGGCGTTGCGCCAGCTTCGGATGCAGCCCGAGCAAGGTGCCGCAAGCCGCGTGGGCCTGCTCGCAGAAGTGGCGGATCTGCTGCCCGGCATGCCGCAGCAGCCGCGGAGAATCGGCACGCAACGGCTGGTGGGCCGGCAGGCAGAAACCGGCGACGAAGCCCTGCTCAACACCTTGCGCCATACCGTCCAGGCAGGGCGCCTGGCCATCGAGCTGTACGGCCAGCACCTGCAGATAGATCGGCTGCCAGACCAGCAGCGTCCAGCAGCGCGCCGCCCAGTAGTGCCGGCCCGCTGCCGGATGCGCCGCCTGCCAGTGCGCCAGCAGGGCGGCCAGCGACTGCGGGCGATCGAGCATCAACTCGTCGGGCCTCGGCGAGCCAACCCGCCCGTCCAGCCCCGGCAGAGCGCCACGTACCCGCAGCAACAGGTCGTTCAGTCCATCGTCTTGCGCCCAGCGTGCTTCAGCGTTCCGGTGCATAAGGCGCGACGGGGTTCTTCAGGGTACCGGCGAATTTCAATGCGCCGGCCGGATCGGCGAGGTCGAGCATCTGCCGGTTGTTGCCCAGCTGCAGGCGGTTCAGGCAGGAGCGCGCGAATTCCTCGGCGAACAGGTCGTAGCGGGCGAACTTGTCGCGCAGCTGCGGCTGGCAGGCCTGATAGTCGGCGATGCAGTCGGCGACCTGTTGCCAGAAGCGCTGCTCCGGCAGGCCGACCTGCTCATCGAGGATTTGTCCCAGATAGCGGAAGAAGCCGTCGAACACGTCGGTGAAGATCGACAGCACCTTGAGCTCGTCGGGCACCGATACCGCCAGGCGACCTACGGCCTCGGGAATCTGTGCGTCGGCATCGAGAATCACCGCTTCCTCGCCGATGTCCTTCATCAGCACGCGCACCGGCACGTGGTCTTCCAGCACCAGGATCAGGTTCTCGCCGTGGGGCATGAACACCAGGTCGTGGGCGTAGAAGCAGTGCAGCAACGGCGTCAGGTAGGCATCGAGATAGCGGCGCACCCAGCGGTCGGCGGTCAGGCCCGAGGCACTGATCAGCGTTGCCAGCAGGGCGCGTTCTTCGCCGTCGCTGTGCAGCAGTGCGGCCATGGTCATCAGCCGCTGGCCGGATTGAATGTGGCCATAAGGGCTCTCCCGCCACAGCGCCGAAAGCATCTTGCGATAAGGACTGCTGGCCGGCAGTGCCTGCTCGTAATAGGGATTGCGATAGCCGATGGCCGCGACTTCGCGCAGCAACTGGAAGCCGCAGTCGCGCAGCAGCGGGTCGCTGGCCACACGCTCGGCAAGGTAGGTGTTGATCGCCGGCGTGGCCTGCATGTAGTACGGCGACAGCCCGCGCATGAAGCCCATGTTGAGGATCGACAGGGCGGTCTTCACGTAGCGCCGCTGTGGCTGGCTCTGGTTGAAGAAGGTGCGGATCGACTGCTGCGCCAGGTAGCGGTCATTGCTCAGGCCGAGATAGACGATCTGCCGGTTGGCGATCTCCGCGGCGAAACCGATGGCCAGGATGTTGTGCCATTGCCAGGGGTGGGCCGGCATCAGCAGGTAGTCGTCCGGGGCGAGCTGCAGGGCGTGCAGTTGGTTGTGGAATACGTCGAGCTGGCCGCCCAGCTCCTCGCGCAGTAGGGTCGGCTGGTCGAGCCCGTCGATGGCGCTGTAGCTGGCGCGGCTGCGGTGCACGGCAAGCCAGACCAGGCGCACCGGGCTGGCTGCTTCCGGCGCGTAGGCGCGGTAATCCTGGGCGTCGAAGCCCATCCGCCCGTTGTTGGCGACGAAGCCCGGGTGGCCTTCGCGCATGCCGGTCTCGATCTGCTGGAAGTCGGCCAGGGCCAGTTGGGCGGCGCTAAGCGGGCTGTTGGCGAGCTTGTAGGCGCTGCCGAACAGGGTGCTGCTGATCTCGTCGAGATAGACCGGCAGGTTGTTTTCCGAGATGCCCAGGGTGTCGGCGAACTCGATGATGAAGCTCAGCGCGTCCAGTGGCTGCGGCTGGCCATCGCCAAGTTTCTCGATGGAGTCGGTAACGATGGACCAGTGATCCAGCGCCAGTCGTCGCGCCTTGAAGCGGTACTCGGTCGAGCTGTCCGGCACTGCGACGCGGTAGTGGCTGTCGCCCAGCGGCTCGGGGCTGAGCAGCTTCTCGTGGCTGAACTCGGCCAGGGCTTTCTTCACCAGCAGGCGATTGGCGCGGGCCCAATGTTCGGCCTGCAGGTGTTCGGTGGCCAGATCGCCGGCGGCGGTTGGCAGTTGCACGAGCTGATTCATTGCGGATTCTCCTGAAGGGTGGCGAGGAACTGCGCGCGCGTGCAGAACGCCAGGCAGGCGTCCTTTTCCGGGAGCTGCAGCAGGCGCTGGTAAACGAAGCCGACGCGCTGGTTCAAGGCATGCACCTTGGCGTTGCGCGCGTCGGGCTCGACGACGATGCGTCGTGCGAAAGGGTCGGCGAACTGGTAGGCGAGGATGCTGCGCATGACTTCCAGACTGAAGCCGTGCACCGGGCGCTCGCAGGGCGCAAGTAGCAGGTGCATGCCGCGGTCGCCAGGGCGCACCTGGTAGTGATCGGCGAGGCGGTCGTGGGCCGGGTGATAGCCCTCGAACAGGAACGCCGGCTCGCCGTTGCACATGCCGAGGGCAATGTCGCGATGGCTGCTGCGCTGGATTTCGTCGACGTAATTGGTCAACTGCGCCAGGCTCAAATGGCCCATGGCCCAGAAGCGCGCGTAGTCGCGGCGCAGCCAGTCATGCAGCAACGGCAAATGTTCTGGCTGCACGGTTTCAAAGTGCATGGCGCCAAGCGCGCAGTAGCGAACGAAGCGCGGACCATCCGCGCGGGAAAGAGCGGTATTCATGATTTGGCTCCACAGAGGGGCGCACGCGCCGCTGCTGAAACCAGCAGCCAGCGCAGCACGCAGGCGGTGAGAACGAGGCCGATGGCGGAAAGGAAGAACGGCGCGGCGAGGCCGGCGTCGCGGACCGCCAGTCCGGCCAGCCAGGAGGCGGCGAGCACGCCGAGGTTCTGGAAGATGTTGATCAGGCTGTAGTCGCGGCCGTAGTGCTCCGGCCGGCTGAGGGCGAACAGCCGCGCATCCAGTGCCACGGTGAGCTGATACAGCGCCCAGCCGAATAGCACACGGCCGGCGAGCACTGTTGGCATCTGCTCGATGCCCTGCAGCGCCAGTCCGGCCGCGCCCAGCAGCAGCCAGGCGGTCAGGCGCTGGCCGGCGTGGTAATGCAGGGCCAGGGCGAGCAGCGCCAGCATGCCGGGAATGGCATAGACCAGGCCGGTGATCCAGCTTGCCTGAGGCCCGCCGAGCTGTTCCCAGTACACCGTGAAGAACGGCCGCGCCAGGTAGATGCAGAAGTAGAACGCCAGCATCAGCAGGCACAGCCGGGCGATTGCCAGGTGCTCCCCGCGCGGCCGTGGCGGCGTGCTTGCATCGACCCGTGTCGGTTGCGGCGCATGGCGCAACAAGAGCAGGCTGACAGCCATCTGCACGAAGTCCATCAGGCCCATCAGCACAAACATCCGCGCCGGGCTGAGGTAATGCAGCACCCCGCCACCCAGCGTGGCGCCGGCAATCGCGCCCAGATGCACCACCACCGAGAGCAGGCCGATGGTACGCACCTGCTGGTCGGCGCCCACCAGTCCCATCACGTAGGGGTACATCAGCAGGTAGCTGGCCTTGAAGGCGATCATCGTCAGCGACACTGGCCAGAACAGCCATTGTTGCTCGATCGCCGCGCAGGCCAGCGCCAGCAGCCCGGCCATCAACTGGCCGAAGATCAGCAGGCGCAGCGGATGCGCATGCCTGGACAGGCGCACCCACAGCGGCAAGGCGAGCATCGCTACCAGGCACACCGCGGCCAGGTACAGCCCGACCTGCTCGCTGCGCAGCTCGCCGAAGCGTTCGGTGAAGTACTGCGGGTAGAACGGCATCAGCAGGCTGTCGCCGAGCACTGCCAGCAGCGTCATGCCGATCAGCGCGCGTCGCAGCGTCATCGCGCCGCCACCGCGCCCTGGGGTGTCACCGGCTGCGGCAAACTGAACTGCTGGAAGGCGATCTTCGTTTCCACCGCGTAGTGCTCGCGCCCGCAGATCTCGCGCAGGATGCACGCGTTGCGGTAGCAGCCCATGCCGAGATCCGGCGTTACCAGACCGTGATCGACGAGCCCGGCGTTCTGAACGAAGACCTCGCCGCCGTTGCGGTCGATGCTGTAGTTGCGCGCCACGGCGAAGCGTTCCGGTGCCTGCCAGGCGATACGCTCGGCAATCGGCTGGATGCAGCGCGGAAGGCGGTACTGATACCCGCTGGCCATCACCAGTGCGTCGCAGCGGTGGCGATAGCTCTGCTCCAGCTCATGCTGGAAGAACTCCAGCTCCAGCGTGCCATCGCCCAGGCGCTGGCAGCGACGCAGCTCGGCGTTGGTCAGCAGCTGGGTTGGCACCTCGCCCTTGAGGCTCTGGTTGTACAGCTCGTCGTAGATGGCGTTGATCAGGGTGGCGTTGATGCCCTTGTACAGACCCTTCTGGCTATCGATGAGCTTTTCCCGGGTGCTGCGCGGCAGGCTGTGGAAGTAGTCGATGTACTCCGGGCTGGTCATTTCCAGCGTCAGCTTGGTGTATTCCAGCGGGAAGAAGCGCGGCGCGCGGGTGATCCAGTTGAGCTGGTAGTCGTGGCGGTCGATCTCCTGCAACAGGTCGTAGTAAATCTCGGCCGCACTCTGACCGCTGCCGACCACGGTGATCGAGCGCTTGCCCTGCAGGCGCGGCTTGTCCTGCAGGTAGTTGCCGCTGTGGCTGACGTGCTCGGCCAGTGCCTCGCAGCAGGTCGGCAGATAGGGCGTGGTGCCGGTGCCGAGTACCAGGCGGCGGGTGAGGAACTCGAAGCCCTCGCCGCTGCGAGTGTGCACGCCGCGCACCCGATAGCAGCGGCGCTCGTCGAGGTAGTCGACCTGCTGGACGAAGTGCTCGAAGCGCAGGCTGTCGAGCTGCTCGACCACCCACTGGCAGTACTGGTTGTACTCGCGGCGCATCAGGAAGAAATCTTCCTTGATGTAGAAGGCGTACAGCCGCCCGACCTGCTTGGCGTAGTTGAGAAAGCTGAAGCGGCTGGTGGGGTCAGCCAGGGTCACCAGATCGGCCATGAACGGCGTCTGCAGGGTGGCGCTGTCGAGCATCATGCCGGGGTGCCAGTTAAAGCCCTCGGCGCGGTCGAGGAACAGGCAGTCGAGCCCGTCGATGGGTTCGGCCAGGCAGGCCAGACCGAGGTTGAACGGGCCGATGCCGATACCGATGAAGTCATACAGCTTGCTCATGTGCGATCTCCTTACTGGTTGGCGGCGGTGGGTAGCTCGTCGAGCAGGCGGGCGCCGTGGTCGCGAATCAGCTCGACGATGGCGCGCAGGTCGTTCAGCGTGGTTTCCGGGTTGAGCAGGGTGAACTTGAGGTACTGCCGGCCCTCGACCACGGTGGCGGCAATGACCGCCGCGCCGGAGCGGAAGATCGCCTTGCGGATCTCGCGGTTGATCTCATCCAGGCGCTCGTTCGCCACGCCCGGGGCGACGAAGCGGAACACCAGCGTGCTCAGGCGCGGGGTGAAGACTTCGAAGGCAGGATCATTGGCGAGCAGGCGATGGGTGTCGGCGGCGCGGTCGATGACCTCCTCGAACATCGCACCGATATGCTCGGCCCCGAGGATGCGCAGGGTCAGCCAGAGCTTCAGCGCGTCGAAGCGGCGGGTGGTCTGGATGCTCTTGTTGACCAGGTTCGGCGTGCCCTCGCGGGTCTGGCTGCGCGGGTTGAGGTAGTCGGCGTGGTGGGTGATGTAACTCAGGTGCTGGCGCTGGCGAACGAAGAAACCGCTGCAGCTGACCGGCTGGAAGAACGACTTGTGGTAGTCGACGGTGACCGAGTCGGCGTGCTCGATACCGGCCAGCCAGTCGCGGTAGCGCGGTGCGACCAGCAGACCGCCGCCATAGGCCGCATCGACGTGCAACCAGACGCCGTAGTGCTGGCACAGCGCGGCGATTTCGGGCAGCGGGTCGATGCTGCCGAAGTCGGTGGTGCCGGCGGTGGCGACCACGGCCATGGGCAGCTCGCCCAGGCGCTGACAGTCCGCCAGCGCCTGGGCCAGCGCCGGCACGCTCATGCACTGGGCACTGTCGGTTTCGATGCTGCGCACGGCGTCGTAGCCCAGCCCCAGCAGCGCGGCGGATTTCTGCACGCTGAAGTGGCTGGCGCGGGAGGCGAAGATGCGCAGCCCGGCGGCCTCGGCCGGCAGGCCGTGACGCAGGTTGCCGCCGTGGTCGGGCAGGCGGTTGCAGACGTGCTCGCGGGCCAGCAGCAGGCCCATCAGGTTCGATTGGGTGCCGCCGCTGGTGAACACGCCGTCGGCCTGGCTGCCGAGACCGATGCGCGCGCAGGTCCAGTCGATCAGGCGCTGTTCGATCAGCGTGCCGCCGGCGCTCTGGTCCCAGGTGTCCAGCGAGGAGTTGAGCGACGACACCAGCACTTCGGCGAGCAGCGCGGGCAGCACCACCGGGCAGTTGAGGTGGGCGACATAGCGCGGATGATGGAAGTACACCGCGTCGCGCAGATAGAGCTGATCCAGCTCGCGCAACGCGGCGCCGGCGTCGCCCAGCGGACGCTCGAGATCGACGCGCTCGAAATCGGCGGCCAGTTCCTGCGGAAGGATGCCGCTGAATGGCTGCTGCTGGCGCTGCAGGCACTGCTGCACCAGGTTCAGTCCCTGCTGCAGGAGCTGGCGATAGTCATCGTGATTGCTGCGGGTGAACAGCCCGTTGCTGACGGGGCCGGGGGCGAAGGGCACTACGGTACTGGACGGGGTCATGCACATTCCTCGGGCCGAGCGCGGCCGTGACCCGGAACGGGCCGTTTTCGCGACATCGGTGGTTTCTTGTCTGGCGGCGGGGCCGCACGAAAGCATCTGCGAGGATGCTGGTTAATCGAGAATTAATCTCAATTGCGCAAGGGCACAGGCAAGACGAATCAGCGCGGAAAAACCATTACGGCGTCGGAGAAAAAAATTACGGCCGCTCCAGCCGCTGGCGCGCCTTGGCCAGCTGGGCGATCACGGTATTCACCGAGATGCCCAGGCGCTCGGCGATCTCGGCCTGGCTGAGCCCTTCCAGTCGGGCCAGTTCGAACACCTCGCGACAACGTGGCGGCAAGTCGGCGAGCTGGCGCAGTACGCACTGCAGCGCACAGTGATTTTCCACCAGCGCGCAGGGGTCGGCCTGGACCGCTTCGATGAGTTCCAGTGGACCTTCGTCCGATGCACCGAGCAGGGCGCGACGGCGCATGGCATCACGCAACAGGTTGGTGGCGATGCGAAAGAGATAGGCCTTGGGGTTATCGAGGCGCTGCTCGGGCATGATCTGAGCGAGTTTCAGCCAGGCGTCCTGCGCCAGATCCTCAGCCAGCGCGCGGCAACCACCGAGGCGGGTGAGATGGGCGACCAGCTGCTGGCGATGGTGGATGTAGCACTGCAGGCAGGCTTCGGGAATCTTGTTGTTGTCGCGCATGGGAGCGTGCCGCCGGAGGGGGCAACGAACCTAGCTCAACTGAGAATTAATCGCAATTGAAGGCGGTTTGCCGGTATGCCCGCGCAGATGCAGATCAGGCGTCCAGTGGCAGCTGCAGGTTGATCGGGCCGCCGTTCTGCTGCAACCGGCACTGCGCCGCCGGCTGTGGCCGAGCGTAATAGAAACCCTGCAGGCTGGGGCAGCCGTTGAGGCGCAGGAACGCCGCCTGACGCTCGTTCTCTACCCCTTCGGCGACCACGTGCAGGCCGAGGTGGCTGGCCATGGTAAGGATGCCCCGCACCAGCGCGACGGACTCTTCACTGTCGGGCAGGCCGCTGACGAATTCGCGGTCGATCTTGATGCCGTCGAAGCGGAAGCGCTGCAGATAGGTCAGCGAGGCATAGCCGGTGCCGAAATCGTCGAGCAGCAGCGGCAGCCCGGCGGCCTTCAGGCGGGTAAGCGTCTGCTGCACGTGCTCGTCCGCTTCGAGCAGCGCGCTTTCGGTGATCTCCAGCTCGAGCATGCTGGTCGAGGCGCCTTCCTCTTCGAGTATCGCCAGCAGACTGCCGGCCAGGTCGGCCTGCCTGAAATCCAGTGGTGAAAGGTTGACCGCGATGCGCAGCGAGTAGCCCTGTGCATGCCAGCGGCAGGCCTGGCGGCAGGCTTCGCGGAACACCCAGCGCGTCGCTTCGATGATCATGCCGCTGTCTTCCAGCACCGGAATGAACTCTCCGGGCGGTACCAGGCCGCGCTCCGGCGAATTCCAGCGCAGCAGGGCTTCCATGACTTCGGGCTCGCCCTGGGCATTGACCTGGGCCTGGTAATGCAGCACGAACTCGTCCCGGTCCAGCGCCCGGCGCAGGGCCTGCTCGAGGGCGCGGCGTCCGGCGGCAGCCTCGCTGAGTGCTTCGTTGTAGACCACCGTGCAGTTGCGCCCGGCGTCCTTGGCTGCATACAGCGCCAGGTCGACTTGCTTGAGCAGATCGCTGGCGCTGTGTCGACCATCGCTGACGGTGATGCCGATGCTCGGGCTGACGAAACATTCGTACTGGCCGATGCGCACCGGTGGCTGGAAGCCGTCGATGATGCGGCGGGCCAGCTGTTCGGCGCTGGCAATGTCGCAGCCGTCGAGCAGCAGCATGAACTCATCACCGCCGGTTCGCGACAGCAGCGCGTGCTCGGGCATCAGCTGGCCGAGGCGATCGCCTATCTGCACCAGCAGCTTGTCGCCGACCTCGTGACCGAGGCTGTCGTTGATGCGCTTGAAGTGATCCAGATCGAGGTAGAGCAGGCTCAGCGGCAGCCGCGCCGATAGCAGCTGCTCCAGGCGCTGCATCAGATAGTTGCGATTGGCCAGCTGCGTCAGCGGATCGAAGTGGGCGAGAAAGCGCAGGCGCTGCTCGGCGCGCAGGCGGTCGCTGATGTCGCGCAACAGCACCAGGAAGTGCTTTTCCCCGTAGCGCTGGAAGGGCGTGCAGCTGATCTCCAGCGGCACCTCCTGACCATTGCGGCGGCCGGTCAGCTCCAGGGTGGTGTTGGCTGGGGTGCTGCGCAGGCGTGCGGTGGCATCGCCTTCGACCAGACGATCACCCGGCAGGTTGTTGCTAAGCTCGTCGGGGCTGCAGCCGAACAGCGCCGCGGCCGCAGGGTTGGCTTGCAGCACGCGCAGGTCGCTGTCGACCACCAGCATGCCGATCGGCGCCGTGTCGACCAGCTCGCGGAACAACCGCTCGCTTTCGCTGACGGCGAGCTGGCGCTCGTGCAGCTGGTTCATCATGCGGCTGAGGGTGAGCGCGAGCTTGCCGATCTCGTCGCGACCGCTTACCGCTGGCGGCTGTGGCTGCTGGTCGAGGGCAAACTGGCGCGCCGCCTGGTCGATGCAGGCCAGTCTTCGTGTCAGTAAACGCCCGTAGAGCCGGTTGAGGATCAGCCCGAGCAACAGCAGCAGCGCCAGGGTCTGCGCCAGGTAGAACCAGGCCTCGCGCTTGGTCTGCGCGAGCATCGGCGCGAAGTCGTACTCCACCAGCAGCGCTTCGCGCAGCGGCGTGCCGTTCTGGGCGACGCGATCCAGCGGGTAGATGGCCAACTGCTGGTCGGCGTCTTCACCGATCCAGCCGGCGCGACCGCTGGCAACGAGCGCCGCAAGATCGTCTGCGCGGATCAACTCCAGTCGCTCAGGCGCGAGGCCGAGACGGGTTGCAGCGATCACCTTGAATTCAGGGTCGATGACCATCGCCCAACGCACGCCCTCCAGACTGGCGAGGTCGGCCAGCTCGGTTTCCAGTTCGGCAACGCGGCCCAGGCGACGATGGTCGCTCAGGCTGCTCTGCAGCAGCGAGAGGTGTTGATGGGTGTGATTACGCCAGCCGGTCAGGGTTTCCTCGATCCGCGTCGGCAGGTGCCAGAGCATCAGCAGGACGGTGAACAGCAGGCCGAACAGACCGAGCAGCAGCGGCATCGATTTTCGTAGCGACAAACTTGTCAGCATTTGATCACCTCGCAGCTCGCGATCAGCCTGTCATGCCGGATTCCGTTGAGCAGGCGGCGTTCGATCATGTACTGGCTCAGGCGTCCGATGCTCTGTTGCAGCTGGCCACCTTCGAACCACTCGCGATTGACGCTGCCGTCGCCCATCAGCAATCCACCCAGGGTGACGTCCAGCTCATCCTGCGTCAGGCCCAGGCGAGCGTGCAGTCGCGGATCGACCTCGGTGCGGTTGTCCTGCCAGGTACGCAGGGCATCGAACCAGAGCGCTCTGAGCTGCCGGCGTTGCTTGGGGTTGACCCGCTGCCGGTCGACCACCAGCACATCGATGATTTCCCCAGGCAGCTGACGGCTGTCGAAGATGCGCCGCGCGCCCTGGCTTTCCAGGGCCGGACCCTCCGAGGCGAAGGTGATCACCGCATCGACCTGTTGTGCGGCGAAGGCCTCGGCCTGCTCGTGGACCGGCAGGCTGAGCACCTGCAGGTCATCGATGGTCAGCTGCGCCTGGTCGAGTACGCGGGAGAGGAAGTAGGCGCCGAGCGCAGTGTTCTCCACGCCGATGCGTTGGCCGCGCAGATCGGCCAGGGTCGCCACCGGAGCGCGGGCGAACAGCGCATCGGCGCCAGCGGAGACATTGGTGATAAGAATGATCTCCAGGTCGAGATCGGCGGCGCTGTCCTGCAGGGCGAGGGTTTCATCGAGGGTGAGCATCGCGGCGTCGAGCATGCCGTTGCGAAAACCGCGCAGTACGCCGGTGGTGGTCGGGTACTCGACTAGGCGGACGCCGCTGGGGGCGGTCCAGCCGAGGTCGTCCGCCAGGTAGAGCGGCGCATAGCCAAGCCAGCGATTGCTGCCGATGCGAATGGCTTCCGAATCGGGCTGGCAGCCAAGCAAGGCGATCAACAGCAGCAGGACGGTAGTGCAGCGGAACATACGATTTCTCCGCGATATCTGTTGGCCGCCATAGCGGAACCGTACGGTCACGGGAATCCCTGCTAAAGCAGGGGACTTAGGCTCGGTGCATCGGTGGGGCGCGCTGAATCACATCAGCAATTGTCGAGCGGCGCGGCCCGCACGGCACGGTGCTCAGTTGCGGCAGGTTGCACGCGCATAGTCGCTGATCAGCCTGGGCAGGTTTTCCAGGGCCTCGGTGCTCTGCGCAGCGCCAATCTGCAGCGCCTCCTTCGGCATGCCGAAGACCACGCAGCTGGCTTCGTCCTGCGCCACGGTGCGGGCACCGGCCTCGCGCATGTTCAGCAGGCCGCGTGCGCCATCGTCGCCCATGCCGGTCATGATGATGCCCAGCGCGTTGTGCCCGGCATGCCGCGCTACCGAGCGGAACAGCACATCCACCGAGGGTTTGTGGCGGTTGACCGGCGGCCCGTCGAGCACCTCGACGAAGTACTGCGCACCGCTGCGCTTGAGCTGCATGTGCCGCCCGCCGGGAGCGACCAGCGCCAGCCCGGCGCGCACGCGATCGAGGTGGCGCGCCTCGCGTACCTCGATCTGGCACAGGTTGTTCAAACGCTGGGCGAAGGCTGCGGTGAATTTCTCCGGCATGTGCTGGACGATGACGATGCCCGGGCTGTCTGCCGGCAACTGGCGCAGCACCAGCTCGAGTGCCTGGGTGCCGCCGGTCGAGGTGCCAAGCGCGATGACTCGATCGGTGGTGGTCAGCCCCGCCGCCGGCGATGGCTCTCGGGACGGGCTGCTGGGCTTCGCTTGTGCACGCACGGCGGCGCGCGGGCGGCTGCGGGCCGCCTGTTCGATCTGCCGGATCAGCTCGCTGGAGAGTTGCTGCAGGCTTTCCTTGAGGCCCAGGCGGGCCTTGGTGAACACACCGACCGCTCCGGCTGCCAGCGCTTCCAGGGTGATCGCCGCACCGGCCTCGGTGAGGGTCGAGCAGATGATCGCCGGTGTCGGTCGTTCAGCCATGATCTTGCGCAGAAAGGTGATGCCGTCCATGCGTGGCATTTCCACGTCCAGCACCAGCACGTCCGGCCAGTCGCGCTGCATCTTTTCCAGGGCGAACAGCGGGTCGGCGGCCTGGCCGATGACCTGGATGCCCGGGTGGCTGTCCAGGCAGGCGGTCAGTACCTGGCGCACCAGCGCGGAGTCGTCGACGATGAAGACCTTGATCATGTGTGGCTACCTGGCTGGTTCATAGGCGCTCGAACACCGAAGGCGCCACACCGCGCAGCGGCAAGCCGAAACCGTGCACGCTCTCGGCGTGGCCGATCAGCAGCAGGCCGCCCGGGCGCAGGTGCTGCAGCAGGCGTGCGGTGATGGCGCGCTTGTCGTCGGCGCCGAAGTAGATCAGCACGTTGCGCAGCATGATCAGGTCCATCGGCTCCAGATCCTGCGGCAGTGGACGCATGAGGTTGATCTCGCGAAAGCTGACCCGCTCGCGCAGCGCCTGGCTGATACGAAAGTTGCCATCCTGGGCGCCGACGCCACGCAGGCAGTGGCGCTTGAGCCAGCCGGGCGGGAAGGCGTCGGTGTCGGCCATCGGATAGACCGCCTCGCGAGCCCTGTGCAGTACGCTCTGGCTCAGGTCGCTGGCGAGGATCGACCAGTCGGAGCTGGCGTGCTCGGCCAGCACCATGGCCAGGCTGTAGGGTTCTTCGCCGCTGGAGCAGGCGGCACTCCAGCAGCGCAGCGGCCCGCGACGGCCGGCCAGCCACTGGGCGAGAAAGCGGAAGTGCTGCGGCTCGCGGAAGAAATAGGTTTCGTTGGTGGTCAGCAGATCGACCACCAGCCGGCGCTCGACCTGCTGCTCGGGCGCGCGCAGCAGGTCTAGATAATGCCCATAGTCGCGCAGGCCCAGCGCCCGCAGCCGGCGCATCAGCCGACCAGCCACCAGCGGGCGCTTGGCTTCGCTCATGCGAATCCCGGAAGCCTCGGCCATCAGCTTCTGCAGAAAGCGGAAGTCCTGATCGCCCAGCGTCGGCAGGTGGGTCGTCGTCACTTCAGCCTGCCAGCGCCATGGCACGATTGAGCTGCAGGATGTCGTCCAGCGAGAGCACCCGGCGCACGTCGAGAATGATGGTGAAGCCCTGCTCGTTGCGCGCCATGCCGGCGATGAAGTCGGTGCGGATGCCGCTGCCGAAGGGCGGTGCCGGCTCGACTTCATGCCCTTCGATGTCCAGTACCGCATCCACTGCATCGACCACCAGGCCGATGCGCTGCTGCACCTCGTTGAGCTCCAGCTCGATGATCACGATGCAGGTGCGCTTGCCCGCGGCGGTGCGCTCCATGCCGAAGCGCGCCGCCAGATCCAGCACCGGCACGACGTTGCCGCGCAGGTTGATCACCCCATGGATGCACGCCGGCATCATCGGCACGCTGGTGATCTGGCCGTACTCGATGATTTCCCGAACCAGCTCGATCGGCAGCGCATAGCGCGCCTGGCGAACCCGGAACGAGAGGTGCTGGATGCTGTGTTCAACGCTGGCGATCTGGTTCATGCACGGCATCCTCAGCTGAAGCTGACGAACTGGCTGTCGTCCACCGACGTCCGTGCCCGCTGCTCGCCGCGTGGGCTCGTAGCGGCAGGGCGCGGGCTGGCGAACGGCACCGGCCGACGTAGCGGCTGCGAGGCGGTGTTGGCAGCGTCGAAGCGGAAGAAGCTGATCAGCTCGAGCAGTTGCCCGGCCTGGGCGTTCATTTCCTCGGAGGTGGCGGCCAGCTCCTCGGAGGCCGAGGCGTTCTGCTGGGTGATCTGATTCATCTGGCCCATGGCGATGTTGATCTGCTCGGCGCCGCTGCTCTGCTCCTGCGAAGCGGCGGTGATCTCCTGCACCAGGTCGGAAGTCTTCTGGATGTTCGGCACGATCTCGTCGAGCAGCGACCCGGCCTGCTCGGCCAGTTGCACGCTGTTGCTGGCGACACCGCCGATTTCCTGGGCTGCGACCTGACTGCGTTCGGCCAGCTTGCGTACTTCCGCGGCGACCACCGCGAAGCCCTTGCCATGATCGCCGGCACGCGCGGCCTCGATGGCGGCGTTGAGGGCGAGCAGGTTGGTCTGGTAGGCGATGTCGTCGATGATGCCGATCTTGTCGGCGATCTGCTTCATCGCCTGGACCATGTCGCGGACTGCACGACCGCCTTCGACGGCATCATTGGCGGCCTTGCCGGCGATGTTGTCGGTGATCTTCGCGCTTTCGGTGTTCTGTGCGATCGAGGCGGACATCTGTTCCACCGAGGCGGTGGTTTCCTCGACGCTGGCGGCCTGCTCGCTGGCGGCCTGGCTGAGCGACTGCGAGGTGGCGCTGACCTCTTCGGAGGCCGACGACAGCGAGTCGGCGGCGCTGCGAACGTCGCTGATGACGTTGCGCAGGCGTTCGGCCATGTTGTTCATCGAACTCAGCAGGCGCCCGGTTTCATCCTTGCTGTTGACCTCCAGCTGCACGCCCAGATCGCCGGCGGCGAGGCTGTCGGCAACGCTGACGGCGCGATTGAGCGGGCGGGTGATGCTGCGTGTGACCAGCATGCCGATGATGAAACCGAGCACCACGGCGAGCAGGATCAGGCCGATCATCTGCGTCTTCGAGCCGAGGTAGATGGCGTTGATCTGCGCGTTCGCTTCCTGGGCGCGGTCGCGGCGGAACGCCACCGCTTCGGACATCAGGTTGTCCACGGTCTCGCCGCTGCGCGACAGTGCCGGGAACAGCTCGCTGAAGGCGCTCTGCTCGGCCAGTTCGGCCGATGCCAGGTGAATCGAGAGGATTTCGTTGAGCCGGCGCTCGTAGTCGGCCAGCGGCTCGTCGATGCGGTTGACCAGTGCCTTGGCCTGATCGGAGTGGAAGGACTTCTTGGCCTTTTCCAGGGTGGTGCGGGTGTCGACCAGGGCCTTCTGTGCCGCTGCGGCGGAGCTGTCGCGGGCTTCCACGGTGGTGGCCAGCAGCGAGCCGCGCAGGGCACGTCCGGCGACGATCAGCGAGTAGTTGGCGCTATGCACGGCGTCGATACCGGTCAGGTCGCGCTCGTACATCAGATCGGATAGCCCGCTGACCTCGGAGAGGTTGCGGATGCCGAGCAGGCCGACGGCGATGGTCAGCAGCACCACCAGCAGGAAGCCCAGGGTCAGGCGCGCGCCGATTTTCATGTTGCGGAAGAATTGCATGGGGTTTCTCCTTGCTGACCTGCGGCGATCTGGCGGGGCTGGCTGGTACGCAGATCAGCAGGGCTCGCTTCGACGTGGGTGTGCAGATGACGGAACAGACTGGGAATATCCAGGATCAGGGCGACTTGCCCGCTCCCGAGAATGGTTGAGCCGCCAATACCCTGCAGATGCTGGAACAGCTGGCCGAGGGGCTTGATGACGGTTTGCAGTTCACCGTGCAGGTGATCGACGATCAGCCCGGCCTGCTGCCGGCCGTGACTGACGACAATGATGTTGCGGCGCTTGCTGGGCGCCTCGCGCAGTTTGAAATGCGCGGCCAGCGACAGGCACGGCAGCGGTCGGCCGCGCAGGTCGAGGTAGCCGTAGGCGGCGCCATCGAGCTGATCGGCTTCCAGCTCCAGGCATTCGGTGACCATGTCCAGCGGAATGACGAAGTAGTCGTCGCCAAGGCTGATCAGGAAGCCATCGATGATGGCCAGGGTCAGCGGCAGGCGGATGCGGAAGGTGCAGCCTGCGCCGGGGCGCGAGTCGATCTCGATGGTGCCGCGCAGCGCATCGATGGCACTGCGCACCACATCCATGCCCACGCCACGCCCGGAAAGGTCGGAAACGTTGTCGGCGGTGGAGAAGCCGGCGGCGAAGATCAGCATCTGCACATCGTGATCGCTGAGGTTTGCCTGGGCATCGATCAGGCCGCGGGCGATGGCCTTCTCGCGGATGCGCTGGGTGTTTAGGCCGCGACCGTCGTCGGCAACTTCGATGACGATCATCCCCGACTCGTGATAGGCGTCCAGGCGCAGATGCCCTTCGGCCGGCTTGCCGGCGGCGAGGCGCTGTTCGGCCGGCTCGATGCCGTGGTCGATGGCGTTGCGCACCAGATGGGTCAGTGGGTCGGCCAGGCGGTCGATCACCGCCTTGTCCAGTTCGGTGTCGGCGCCCTGGATCTCCAGGCGGATGTCCTTGCCCAATTGCTGGCTGACGTCGCGCACCACTCGGTGGAAACGGTTGAAGGTGTCGCCGATCTCGATCATGCGCAGCTTCAGCGCCGCCTCACGGATCTGTTCCACGTGCAGATTGACCGTCTGCGTGCTTTCGATGCAGGCGGCGTCGCCCTTCAGCTGGGCCCGCAGTTGGGCGCCGGCGGCGCTGATCACCAGCTCGCCGACCAGGTTGATCAGCTCGTCGAGCTTGTGTGCGGCGACGCGGATCTGGCTGTGCTCCTGGTTGCGCTTCTCGCGCACCGTCTGTTGTTTGGCCAGCGCGGCGTTGACGCCTTGGGCTGGCACCATGCCTTGCTCGACCAGCACGCTGCCGAGCGGACGTGGCTGTTGCGCGTCGGCAGCCTGCAGGCGCAGCGCCTGGTCCAGTTCCAGCTCGGTGAGCAGGCCACTGGCGACGAGGATGCGGCCGATCTTCTGGTCGGTTTCCGGCAGGTCGTGGATCAGCTGCAGATAGTCTTCCAGCGCGGCGTTCGGCGGCAGGATACGCAGCGTGCAGAATTCGCGGATGAACTCGAAGACTTCCTCGATCTCGGCCTTGCTGGCCGTCGTGCACAGGTCGATCTCCATGCCCAGGTAGCAGCTTTCCGGATCTATGTCGGCCAGCGCCGGCAGTGCGTCGTCGATCAGTTCCAGCTGCAGGATGTCGCCCAGCCGGCTGAGGTAGCGGAGAAAGGAGGCCGGGTCGAAACCATTGGCGAGGATCTCCGGCTGCAGGCGCAGGGAGATGTGCCAGGCCGCTTCCTGGTCGCAGTTGGCGCATTTGTCGAGGCGCCCGAAAGCCTTGCAGGCGTCGGGCTCGATCACGGTCAGCGGAATGAGTGGGCTGACTTCATGGCTGGTCAGGGCCGCGATCAGCCCGGCATGGCGCGCTTCGTCCACGGGCAGCTCGCCGCTGTCCGCGTCGATCAGCTCGACCATCGCATTGATCTCGTCGAGGCCGCGCAGCAGCAGGTCGAGCAGCACCGGCGTGAGCGCCTGCTGGCCCTCGCGGACCTTCATCAGCAGGCTTTCCAGGTGATGAGTGAAGTTCACCAGGGGCGTCAGCGAGAACAGTCCGGCCGACCCCTTCAGCGTGTGCATGGCGCGGAACAGCCCGTTGATGGCGTCCTCGTCGGTCGGCGTCTGCTCCAGCTGCAGCAGGTATTCCTCGGCCTGCTTGGCCAGGTCGCGGGCCTCTTCGACGAAGCTCAGCAGCAGTTGGCTCCACTGTTGGTCATTGAGCATGGCGGCCTCCGCTTGCTGCCGGCGCGTGGCTGGAGAACAGCGTCTGCACACGCAGCAGCTGGAGCAGTTCGAGTGCCTCCGCGCTTGGGTTGCAGACTTCCAGCGTGGCGTCGCTCAGGCGCAGCTGGCGCTGCGCGGCGAGCAGCAGCTGAGCGCCGGCGGTATCCAGTTCGTCGAGTGCGCTGAGGTCCAGTTGCCAGTGCCCGCTGGGCTGCGCGCCGAACGCACCCAGCAGCGCGTCGCGTGCGTCACGCACTTCATAGATGGTCAGGTTGCCGCTCAGGGCCAGGCACGTGCCGACCGCGCTGGCCTGCTGCTGGAGTGTGAACATTTCAGCCGGCCAGTTTTTCGACAGCCGACAGCAGCTGCTGCGGCTGGAACGGTTTGACGATCCAGGCCTTGGCGCCGGCGGCCTGGCCTTCGGCCTTCTTGCCCTGCTCGCTTTCGGTGGTGAGCATGCAGATCGGGGTGAAACGGTAGGCCGGGTTGGCCTTGACCGCCTTGACCAGGCCGATGCCGTCGAGGTTGGGCATGTTCACGTCGCTGATGATCAGGTTGATCTTCTGCCCGGTGAGTTTGGTCAGCGCATCGCGGCCATCGACCGCCTCGATCACCTGGTGGCCGGCGCCGGTGAGGGTCATCTTCACCAGCTGGCGCATGGACTGCGAGTCGTCGACGATGAGAATGGTCTTGCCCATGAAAATGTCTCCTTGGCGGGGGTCAGAAAAAGGTCACGTCGTCGGTCGAGGCGCTGCTGCGTTTGACGCCGTGGCGCTCTTCGTCGGTGGTGAAGCGCTGACGTAGTTCGCGCAGCCAGCGGTGCGGGTCGAGCACGGCGCTGTCCTGGCGGTCGACGGCCTCATGCAGGCGCTGCATGTCCTGCTGCAGGTGGTCGAGCATCTGGTCGGTGCGATCCTGGAACTGCAGGTTGACGACGATTTCTTCGATGTCCGCCTGGGTGTGGCGGGTGTCCTGCTGCAGCAGCAGCGAGGTGTCGGCGAGCTCTTCCAGGCTGGCACTCAGGCCCTGCATGACCTCGCCGGTGACTTCGTCGAGGTAGTGCAGGTTGCTCTGTTCGGTATTGCTCAGTTCTTCGGCGGCGCTGACCGTGGCGCTGATCGCCTGGTTGATTTCGCCGACCTTCTGATCCATGTCGTGGCCGGTTTCGGCCGACAGCGTGGACAGCTTGCGCACTTCATCGGCAACCACCGAGAAGCCGCGGCCGTAATCGCCGGCACGAGCGGCCTCGATGGCGGCATTAAGCGCCAACAGGTTGGTCTGGCGGGCGATGTCCTGAACCAACCGCGACATGTTCTGCAGTTCGCTGGCGTGCTGGTTCAGCTCACCGATGGTGCCGAGCAGTGCGGCCTTGCGCTCGCTGGCAGTATGGAAGGCACCGGTCACCACATTGAGCTGATCGCGCGCATGGCGCAGGCTGCTGGCCATGCCATTGCCGCCGACCACAGCTTCGGAAGTGTTCAGGGTCTGCTGCAGGCGTTGCGTCATTCCGGCAAAGCGGCTGAACAGTTCGCCGACACTGCCTTGCTGCACCTGGCGCACCTGATCGACGTTGCTGCGCCAGGTGGGCACCACAGCCAGCAGCAGCGCTTCGACTGCCGTGCTGGTTGGCGCCGCCGGTGCGCTTACCGGCTCGAGGTTTGCCTGCTGCGCTGGTGCGGGCGGGCGCAGCAGCAGCGCGGCGCCGGCACTGCCGAGCAGCCCGGCAAGGGTCATCCACGGCCAGCCAAGGCCCAGGCCCGCGAGCCCTGCGGCGATTGCAATCCAAAGTGCGCTGTAGGCGATCATCTCACCCTGCCTCCCGGTTCAAGTGCGGCGAACGATAGGCAGCCGCGAGCAGGGCGGGTATCGGGCAATCCCCTAGGCTGGCCTAAGGCACCAGGTGGCTAAAGTTTTTCGCGGATCTGCCGGGCATCGGGGCCGGAGTGCTCTGGTGCGCGCTCTGGCGATCAAGCGGCGCAGCGGGTTGTCTACAGTCAATCTGGCGGAATGCGCGTCCCCGCACGGCCTCATGCCGGACGGACGCCTTCGAGGAGTGACAGCATCGCAATGATCCCCAATGCTGCCGATGTCGCTGCGAATCTTTACGCCTCGCGCCGCGCGCTGAGGGTGGCGCCGTGGAAGATCGTCCTGGCCTATGCCCTGGTGGCTGTGGTGTGGATCTTCACGACGAACCTGATCATCACCGCGCTGGGCTTGCCGGAGTCGAGCTATACGTTGCGCATCGCGGCGTTCGTGCTGTTCACCGCACTGGGGATCTGGTGGTACACGCGGCGGCTGGCCGATGGGGTGATTCGCTCGCAGAAGCTGGTGGGCCGCGCCGAGAACAGCTACCGCATGCTTTTCGATCGCCATCCCGCGCCGATGTGGCTGTTCGACAAACGTACCCTGAGCATCGTCCGCGGTAACCGCCAGGCGGTGGCGGCCTACGGCTACAGCGCCGGGGAATTCGCTGAGCTGGAAATCCTCGATCTGTACGCTGCTCATGAGCGGGAGCGGCTGGAGGCGCTGGCTCAACCTGTCACGCCGCAGCAGTTGGCCGGGCTGCGCCAGCATGTGGCGCGCGACGGCCGCGAACTGAATGTCGAAGTGCTCTGCAGCGCGCTGGACATCGACGAGTCGCCCTTCGCGCTGTTGATGGCGCAGGAGGTCAGCGCGCACTTCCAGACCGAAACGCAGCTGGCCAGCGCTCTCAGAAAGCTGGAGTTGGCCCGGCATTTAGCCCAGATGGCGTATTGGCAGCGGCTGCCGGGCAGCGAGCAGGTCGACTGGTCACCGGAGATTGGCGACGTGCTCGGCATCGCCAACGCGGGTGCGCTGAGCTGGACGGCCTTTCTCGATTACCTGCACCCGGATGATCGCCCCGCGGTCGCCGCCGCTCATGAGCGGGCTGAGCGGCACGGTAGTCTCGCCCATGAGTTCCGTGTGCTGGGCGCGAATGGCGAGCAACGCTGGATGTTCGAGCGCATACAGCTCCTCGGTCGCCAGCGAGCGCTGTTTGGCGCGCTGATGGATGTCACCGAACTCAAGGCCGGGGAGGGCGACCTGGCCGGCGAGAAACGCCGCTATGAACGTATGGTCGACGGCTTGCCCGACGGAGTGCTGATGCTGCGTCAGGGCCGCATCCACTACGCCAATGCAGCTGCGCGCCGGCTGCTGGCCGGCGACCCACTGCAGCCGCTGGACGCCCAGCCGTTCATCGAATTCGTCGCCGAGCATCAGCGCGCCCGCGAGACCGCCCGGTTGGCCGCCCTGCAGCGCGGTGCAGCAGCCGGCCAGCCGCAGCGCTTGCTGCTGGTATGTCGCGACGGCCAGCCGTTCGAAGCGGAGGTCAGCGAAACACTGCTGCCCGCCGACGGTGACGCCGAGGTGCAACTGCTGATCCGCGATGTCAGCCAGGCCGAGCAGCTGCGGCGCGATCTGGAAGACGCCAACCAGCGCCTGCAACATCTTTCGCAGCGCTTGATCGAGGTGCAGGAAATCGAGCGGCGCGAGGTGGCGCGTGACCTGCACGATGACGTCGGCCAGCACCTGACCGGCTTGAAACTGCATCTGCAACGGCTGATCCGCCGCCAGGCTGGCGACAGCGAGTTCGAGCGGCTGTCGCAACCGCTGGTAGCCAGCATGGATGCGGCGCTGGCCAAGGTGCGCAGCCTGTCGCTGTCGCTGCACCCGCTGCAGCTGGAAACGCTCGGTCTGGAAGCCGCCGTGCGCTGGCACCTGCAGCATTTCCTCGAGGCCAGCGGCACTTGCTGGGAGCTGGAGGTTCGCGGCTCGACCACAGAAATTCCGCCCGGCAGGGCTGTGGCAGCATTCCGCCTGGTGCAGGAGGCGGTGAACAACGTCGCGCGGCATGCACGGGCGCGCACGGTGCGCATCCTCATGGTTTGCGATGAACACGAATTGCGTCTGGAAATCCTCGACGATGGCCGCGGCTTCGATGTACCCGAAGCGCTGCAGGGCGCCCAGAGCCTGGGGCTGACCAGCATGCACGAACGGGTCGCCTCGTTCGGTGGCGACCTGCGGATTTCCAGCCTGCCGGGTATGGGGACGCGCATCACCGCGCTTCTGCCGGCGCCAAACGACTGATGATGAGGATGAGCTTTTGAGCAAGCGTGTTGCCCTGGTTGACGATCACGCCCTGGTGCGGGCCGGTTTGCGAGCGCTGGTCGAGGATCAGCCCGGCTACGAGGTGGTCGCCGAAGGCGGCGACGGCCAGGACGTCGAAGCGATCCTGCGCCAGGCGCGTCCGGACATTCTGCTGCTGGACCTCAGCATGAAGCACATGGGCGGGCTGGATGCGCTGCGCCAGTGGCACGGCCAGTACCCGGACGTGCAGGTGCTGATCCTGTCCATGCATGCCACCGCCGACTACGTGCTGGCGGCGCTGCGCCTGGGTGCCCGCGGTTACCTGCTCAAGGATGCCGCCGCGCAGGAACTGGACATGGCCCTGCAGGCGCTCTCGCGCAACGAGTCCTATCTGAGCCCCGGAATTGCGCAGACGGTGATCAGCTCGGCGATCGTCGAGGGGCGCAGCCGCGAGACAAGCCTGGCTCCGGTGCTGACCCCGCGACAGATCGAGATCCTGCGCTTGATCGCCCGCGGCGTATCGACCCGCGATATCGCCGCTGGCCTCGGCCTCAGCGTGAAAACCGTGGACACTCACCGCGCGCAGATCATGGCGCGGCTGAACCTGCACGACGTACCGTCGCTGGTGCTCTACGCGGTGCGCCAAGGGCTGATCAGCCCCGACGACTAGGGGTTTGCCTGATAGCGCGACGGCCGCTGCGGCGCCACAGTGTGGCCTGGCCCCGGCAAGCGAGACCCCGCCATGCATCCCCATTCCGCCGACGTGTTCGTCGACGCCTATCTGGCAAGGCACGCCGGCCCCTCGGTAGCGTCGCCTCGTCCGGCCTGGCAGAAGCCATGGCTGCTGGCACTGCTCGCGGCCGCGATAAGCCTGCTGGCAGGCGTGTTGTGGCGATCGCTCGATCTGCCGGCCGGGCCTGCGCTGGTGCTGCCGGGGATTGCCGTGGCTGGCGCCTTGCCGGTCTATCTTTGCGCGCGCTTGCTGCACCAGCGCAAGCGGCTGACCCATGCGCGCGGGGAGGTCGCCTTGCTGCGCCAGCTCTGTTCGCTATGGGCCCAGTCCGAGGGCGCCTGCCTGAAAGAGCTCGATGCCCACGGGCGGCTGCTGGCGATGAGCGAACGTGGCCGCCAGCTGATGGACGTATGCGATTTCGATGCGCTGCGCGGCTCGGACTGGCTCGGTATCTGGCCCGGCGAAGCGGCCGCGACCGCGCGGGATGCCTTCGCCCGCGCCCTTGCCGGTGAGCCTGCGCGCTTCTCCGGTTTTTGCCCGACGCTGGCCGGCGTTGCGAAATGGTGGGACGTGCTGATCATGCCGCTGCCCGGCGCTGGCGAAGCCACATCGATGCTGGTGCTGTCCTGGGACGTTACTGAAGTGCGACAGCGTGCATGCCAGCTGCAGACCACCAACGACGAGCTCACCACCTTGCTGGAGCACCTGGACGACGGCTTCTGCCGGCTCGATCGTTCCTGGCGGCTGGTGGAACTCAACGGCCGGGCGGTCGCCCTTCTGCAGCGTCCGCGCAGCGAACTGCTCGGCACCCTGCTCTGGGATCTGCTGCCGCAGGCTCGCGGCGCCGAGCTGGGTGTCGCGCTGCAGGAAGTGATGGATCTGGGCATTGCGCGGCGCATCGAGACCTTTTCGCCGCAGTATCAGGGCTGGTATCGCATTCATGCCTATCCGCACGCCGATGGCCTGTACCTGTTCTTCAGCGACATCAGCCGCGACGTGGCGAGCGCCCAGACAGCGCAGGCGGTGCAGGCGCGCCTGCGGCTGAGCCAGCAGGTCGGGCTGTTCGGTGACTGGCAATTCGACCTGACGAGTCAGCGCCTGGATCTCTCCGACCAGGCCTTGCAGCTGTTGGGCATGCCGTCTGGCGCCGCTGCCGGTGAGGCGCTGCTGGAGCGTTTGCATCCACAGGATAGGCTGGGGTTCGTTGCCGCCATGCTCGATCTGGCCGAGGGGCAGACAGGGTTCGACGCGCGGGTTCGTCTGAGCGGCACCGCCGCCGAGGATTGGCGTCACTTTCATTTTGCCGGCACGGTGATTCGCACCAAGGCGCACCCCGCCGGTTTGCTGGTGGGCTGCCTACAGGATGTGACCGAGCAGCAGCGGCGCGAGGCACGGCTGGAAGATGCCGAGGCATTTACCCGCGGCATCATCGACGCCTTGCCGCTGGCCATCGGAGTAATCGACGGCAACGGCAGGCTGATCACCGCCAATCAGGTCTGGATGGCCGGCGGCAACGCTCCGGCTGCCTTATCCGGCTGCAAGTCGCTGGATTACCTGGCGCGCTGCCGTGCGGCCACTGGCGACGGGTTCGATGCCGGTGCCAGGCTGGCAGACGGCATCGAGGCGCTGCTCGCCGGCACTGGTGACCCGTTTGTCTTCAGCTACGAGCACGGCAGTGATGCGCAGCGGCGCGTCTACCAGAGTTCGGCGTTGCTGATGAGCACGCTGACCCGGCGGGTACTGGTCGTCCACGAACTCCTTACGGGAGAATCTCGCAACAGCGAGGGCGCTGCCCTGACTCCCGCTTGAGCGGCTATACCGCCGATTCCCGAGTGCTTGGCAACGCTGCTTCACGCCGCTGCTTTCCCCGTTCGCGACGTGTCTGGCGGGCGCGACCGTTCGTCTGGTAGCTTCATGGACATCAGGTTCGCGCCGGGCGCGATGGAGAGAGCTTGAATCGCAAGGCAGGACTTCTGGCGGCTCTGATACTCGTGCTGGCGCTGGTGCCGATGTGGGCGTTCGTGTTTAGCGAGATCAGGCATGAGCGTGAGCTGATGATCGGGGCCGCGCGCAACGATGCGATGAACCTGGCGACCGCCTTCGAGGCGCACGTCCAGAGCACGATCAGGCTCATGGACATCGTGCTGCTGGACATGCGTGAAGATGTGCTGGACAACGCCGACTTCGAGCGCCACGTCCGCGAGGAACTGCAGGCCTACGGCAGCTTCGTTGCGCAGCTGGCGGTTATCGACAAGCATGGCCGGCTGGCCTTCTCCAACCTGGAGTCGTCGGTAAAGCCGGTGGACTTGAGCGATCGCGAGCATTTCAGGGTGCATCGCGACAACCCGCAAGAGGATCGGCTGTTCATCAGCAAGCCGGTGCTGGGCAGAGTATCGAAGCAGTGGACCATCCAGTTCACCCGGCCCATTCATCAGAACGGTGAGTTCGCCGGTGTCCTTGTCCTTTCGGTACCCACCAACTTCTTTGCCGACTATTACCAGCAGATCGATGTCGGGTTGCATGGCGCGATCGCCCTGCTCGGCACCGACCGCAGCCTGCGCGCCATCGCCTCGGGAACGCCGATTGCCGGGCGCTACGGGCGCTTCAAGGTGCCGGCAGACAGGCCCTACGTCGACCCCGATGCGCCTGTCCGCGGTTACTACGAGGGTGTGAGTTCTCTCGATGGGGAGTATCGCCTGGGTGCCTACCGGCGCCTGACCGACGCAGGTGTGGTGGTACTGGTGATGCTTTCGCCCAAGGATTTCATGGCCGCTCACGAGGAGCGCAAGGAGCTGTTGCTCGCCTCGGCTGGCGTCATTTCGCTGCTGTTGCTTGCTGTGGCGGTGCTGGTTTTCGTGCTGAGCAGCCGCTATTTCCAGAGTACCGCCCGACTGCGTCAGGCGCACGACCAGCTGGCACAGTTCGCCAACACCGACGTGCTCACCGGCGCACGCAGCCGCCGAGCGTTTTTCGACGGGCTGGACGCGGAACTTGCGCGCGCGCGGCGGCATGGCGACGGTCTGAGCCTGTTGATGCTCGATATCGACCATTTCAAACGCGTCAACGACGTGCATGGCCACCCGGCCGGCGACGTGGTGCTCAAGCAGTTCGCCGTCATCTGCGCTGCGCTGCTGCGTGGTCATGACCTGTTCGGCCGTATCGGCGGCGAGGAATTCGCCATCGCGCTGCCCAATACCGACCTGGAAGGTGCGCGTTGCGTCGCCGAAAAGATCCGCCAAGCCATTGCCCAAGCGCCCGTGGCGACGACAGCCGGCGAGATATCCATCACCGTCAGCATCGGTCTGGCCTGCACCGATGGCGGGCAACATGAAGCGGATTATCTGATCGTGCAGGCTGATCGGGCGCTATACCTGGCCAAACACGGCGGCCGCGATCAAGTCTACGCAGCCGCCCCACGCCCGCTCGAAAGCCCGCGTTCCTGAACAGTTGATCATCCTGCCAGCGGACCCTCAAATCGCAGGCAATAAAAAGCCGGCTTGTGGCCGGCTTTTCTTCAGTGCTTCGACTTACTTCTGGTAAGCCTCGGCAGCTTTGATGATGGCGGCACGGGCGGCGTCGGCGCCTTCCCAGCCTTCGACCTTGACCCACTTGCCCTTCTCGAGATCCTTGTAGTTCTCGAAGAAGTGCTTGATCTGCTCGATCAGCAGCGGCGGCAGGTCGGTGTATTCCTTAACGTCTACATACAGCTGGCTCAGCTTGTCGTGCGGGACGGCGATCAGCTTGGCGTCGCCGCCGGCTTCGTCGGTCATGTTCAGCACGCCGACCGGACGGCAGCGGATGACCGAACCCGGAGCGACCGGATAGGGGGTCACGACCAGCACGTCGAGGGGGTCGCCGTCATCGGCCAGGGTGTGCGGGATGAAACCGTAGTTGGCCGGGTAGAACATCGGGGTGGCCATGAAACGGTCGACGAACAGGCAGTCGGTGTCGTGATCGATTTCGTACTTGATCGGCGCGTGATTGGCCGGGATTTCGATGGCGACGTAGATGTCGTTCGGCAGGTCTTTGCCAGCCGGGACTTTGCTGTAGCTCATGAACGATGGGCTCCTGATCGGCCAGCGCGGCCTGGGGGCGGAAAAAAGTGGGCGCGATTATAGGCGCAATGTCGCGCGCAATGCACGGGGTTCGACGTGCCCAACCTACGCAGGTTCCCGGTAGGCCGGATGTTCGGCTTGCAGGCGTTGCAGCCGTGTCAGCGGGTCCTGCCGGTAGAAGTCGGCGAGTTGCGCATAGACCTCGGGGAATATCTGGTGCAGCACATCCGGCGCGCTGAAGAAGTACTCGCTGGTGACGGCGAAGAACTCTGCCGGGTTTTCGGCAGCGTACGGATCGATCGGCGTTTCGGCATCGGGGTTGGCGTCGAGCAGGCGGTCGAGCTGGTCGTAGGCACTCTGCATGGCGCTGGCCCAGGCTTCGATGCGCATCTGTCGGTGCAGCGGCGGCAGGCCGTTGGCATCGCCGTTGAGCATGTCCAGCTTGTGCGCCAGTTCGTGAATCACCAGGTTGTAGGCTTCCCAGCCGCCGCTCTCCTGCACGCCGGGCCAGGCGAGGATCACCGGGCCCTGCAGCCAGGCTTCGCCGCTGTGCTCGGCATCCCACTCATGCTCGACGCCAGCGGCATCGCGATGCTTCTGCGGGCTGAGGAAGTCGTCGGGGTAGATGACGATCTCGTGAAAGCCGCGATACCAGCCAAGCTCGGCCAGGTGCAGCAGCGGCAACTGCGCCTGCAGCGCCAGGCGCAGGCGGTCCTGGGGTTGCAGCTCGACGCCCGCCAGCGGCGTCAGGCGCTTTTCATGCAGAAATAGCACGGCGCGCTCACGCAAGCGGCTCAACTCGTCTTCGCTCAGGCCGTCGAGAATCGGCAGGCTGTCGAGCACCTGCTGCCACAGCTCTGGGCTGACCGGGTTGCGGGCGAGGATGCGTTTGCGCTGCCAGGCGCGGTAGGACCACATGGTGAAACATCCAGCGGGGCGGGGCGCCCACATTAAGCGTGGCTGCAGGATGCGACAAGCAATGAAGTACCGCCGGTCGGCGCGTCACGGGACTGTCAAGCATGGTGGGTAAATCGGGTGGACACCCACTCGCAAGGAGACTTCGACATGTCCGCACCGGATCAGAAACGCCGCCAACTGCTGCAGGGCATCGGCGCCGGCCTCGCCCTGCCGGCTCTGGGCGTTGCGCCCGCCATTATCGCCGCGCCGCGCGAACGCCCGCAGATGCTTGACGGTGTGCAATCCGGTGACGTGGCGGG
>JGI2924J29684_1078769_pt1 | contig 220011 bp, 223 predicted proteins | sample BenlonsequencITS_FD_29684 | JGI IMG/M metagenome (IMG submission 29684) | reverse complement strand
TATAGTGTACTACTTTGATTGATTTTGTCATTATGAATCTAGTTTTCTGAAAACAAAAGTTTCTTCATGCGTTTGGCGTGATTGTCTACTTCCTGTCACTTTTACTAAAGACAAGAATACAAAAATGAGATAGTTAGTAGTACTAACAGTAAAAGAGGTTTGTCTATTTTAAAAATAGTATCAAAAAAAGGTCTTTTAGGTTTAAAACATTGAACTGACCCCAAATTGACCATCTAAGAAGTTGATGCTTTCAAATGCTGTCGCGTATGGTATAATAGGCGCATGGTTATTACATCAAAAGCAAATCAACTAATTAAGCAAACAAAAAAATTATTGCAAAAAAAGCATCGAAAACAGTCCTATTTGATTGAGGGCTGGCACCTTTTTGAAGAAGCCCAAAAATCAGGACAAGTTTTTCGCCACATCTTTGTTTTAGAGGAAATGGTGGAGCGTCTAGCAGGTGAGCAAGAACTCGTTATTGTTAGCCCACAAGTGCTCAAGGAGTTGACTGACTCTCCTAGTCCACAAGGCATTGTTGCTGAGGTGGAGATACCTAAGTTAGCCTTTCCATCAGATTACAAAGGGAAATATTTGGTTTTAGAGGACGTCCAAGACCCAGGAAATCTTGGGACCATCATTCGTACAGCAGACGCTGCACGGTTTGATGGGGTCTTTCTTTCTGAAAAATCAGCAGATATTTACAACCAAAAAACCCTACGTTCCATGCAAGGTAGCCATTTTCATTTACCAATTTGGCGAACAGATGTCTATCAGCTTTGTCGAGAGCTCCAAGAGTATGAAACTCCCATCCTAGCAACAACTCTGTCAAAGAAATCTGTTGATTATAAAAGCCTCACACATCATGAAAGGTTAGCTTTGGTGTTGGGAAATGAAGGCCAGGGCATTAGTGCTGAAATGGCAGCCCTAGCAGACCAACTGGTTCATATTACAATGCCTGGTCAGGCGGAAAGTTTGAATGTTGCCGTAGCAGCAGGAATCCTCATTTTCAGCTTGATTTAAGCTAATATGATATAATAACCAAGTGAGGTAATTATGTTATGCATTATACAGAAGATAAAGAATATATGGAACACGTCGGTCATTTGATCGCTCATCCTCGCTTTCAAAAATTGAGTCATATTGTTCAGCACCAACATTCAACGCGTCTTGAACATTCTATCAATGTTTCTTATTCAAGTTATAAATTAGCCAAGCGATTCGGTTGGGATGCTAAAAGTACAGCCAGAGGGGGCTTACTTCATGATTTCTTTTATTATGATTGGCGCGTGACCAAGTTTAATAAGGGTCATGCCTGGGTTCATCCTCGTATTGCTGTACGAAATGCGAAAAAGTTAACAGAACTCAATAAAAAAGAAGAGGATATCATTCTAAAACACATGTGGGGAGCGACCATTGCTTTTCCGCGTTACAAGGAAAGTTATATTGTGACAATGGTAGATAAATACTGGGCTGTCAAGGAAGCAGTGACGCCTTTGAGACAAAAATGGTCTAATCGACGGTTTCTTCGCCGCAAGACCCTCCAAAGTCATAATCGTTAAGTAAAGGAGTTATTATGAACGATCACGTTATTTATACACAATCAGATGTGGGATTAAATCAGTTTTTTGCTAAAATTTATAGTCTAGTGGGAATGGGAGTGGGTTTGTCTGCTTTTGTTTCTTATTTGATGCTTTATCCATTTAGAGAAAATTTAATCTCTATTCTTGTTAATCAGCCGATGATTTACTATGGTGCTGCGATTATTGAACTTATTTTAGTTTTTGTAGCCAGTAGTGCAGCACGAAAAAACACACCAGCTGCATTGCCCATTTTTCTTATCTATTCTGCGCTAAATGGCTTTACCCTAAGCTTTATTATTGTGGCATACGCTCAAACGACAGTTTTTCAAGCATTTCTTTCTTCAGCAGCTGTGTTTTTTGCCATGTCAATCATTGGTGTCAAGACTAAACGGGATATGTCAGGTCTTAGAAAGGCTATGTTTGCTGCTTTGATTGGTGTTGTTGTGGCTAGTCTGATTAATCTTTTTATTGGTAGTGGGATGATGAGTTATGTCATTAGTGTGATTTCCGTGCTAATTTTCTCAGGTCTCATCGCATCAGATAATCAAATGATTAAGCGCGTTTATCAAGCAACAAATGGCCAGGTTGGTGATGGCTGGGCTGTTGCTATGGCCTTAAGCTTGTATTTAGATTTTATTAACTTATTTATCAGCCTTCTTCGTATTTTTGGAAGAAATGATTAACATTAAAAAGTGAGTATAACTACTCACTTTTTAATGTTAACAGGATAAGTAAACTGTAAGGAAGAAATTCGAGATAGATATAAGATGAGGCTGCTAAAAGACCTAGTGTTAATTTGTAAACTCTTTCTTTTTTTGGTATACTATTAAGGATTAAATACGAGGAGAATATAGATAGATATGTCAACAGCTATTTGGATTTTATTACTTATTGTTGCCCTTGGGGTAGGTGTTTTTGGTGGGATTTTTATTGCCCGTAAACAAATTGAAAAAGAAATTGGTGAACACCCACGTTTAACACCAGAAGCTATCCGTGAAATGATGAGCCAGATGGGGCAAAAACCAAGTGAAGCAAAAATCCAACAAACTTATCGTAATATCATCAAACAATCAAAAGCAGCCGTATCCAAAGGCAAAAAATAAAAGCTAATTGTTATAGGGGAAACCTTTGTGATAGTTAGAAGTGAACAGTCTTTGATCTCAATGTTCAGTAGCACTTGTCTTATCAGTTAGATTTGTCAACTGTTCAGGGTTTAAAAAGAAACTCAGTTGGCTATTTCCAACTGAGTTTTTCATATCGTCAGTAAGGAAGTAAACATAATGGATACAAGACCAATTGGGTTTTTAGATTCTGGTGTGGGAGGTCTGACCGTCGTTTGTGAATTGATTCGTCAGCTCCCTCATGAGAAGATTGTATATATTGGTGATTCAGCAAGAGCCCCCTATGGTCCTAGACCCAAAAAACAAATTAAGGAGTATACTTGGGAGCTAGTCAATTTTTTGCTGACTCAAAATGTTAAAATGATTGTTTTTGCATGCAATACCGCAACAGCGGTGGCTTGGGAAGAAGTAAAAGCAGCTTTAGATATTCCTGTTTTAGGAGTTGTCTTACCGGGGGCAAGCGCAGCTATTAAATCAACGACAAAAGGCCAGGTTGGGGTCATCGGAACCCCAATGACAGTGGCTTCAGACATTTATCGCAAAAAAATCCAGCTATTAGCACCATCTATTCAAGTAAGGAGTCTTGCTTGCCCGAAGTTTGTACCGATTGTGGAATCAAATGAGATGTGTTCGAGTATAGCTAAAAAAATAGTTTATGACAGTCTAGCACCATTAGTCGGTAAAATAGATACCCTTGTACTAGGATGTACTCACTATCCCTTGTTACGACCAATTATCCAAAATGTTATGGGGCCATCTGTTAAGCTGATTGACAGTGGAGCAGAATGCGTCCGAGATATCTCTGTCTTATTAAACTATTTTGACATTAACGGTAATTATCATCAAAAAGCTGTCGAACACCGCTTTTTTACAACAGCAAATCCTGAGATTTTTCAAGAAATTGCCTCGATTTGGCTGAAACAAAAAATAAATGTGGAGCATGTCACCTTATGAGTGAAAAAATTTACGAATACAAAGATGAAAATAACTGGTTTATCGGAAAGATGACTGGTCATAATTTAATATCGGGCTGGGGAGTCAAACACACGACAATCAAAAAAATAGATGACCTTTTAGACGGTATTGCCGCAACGTTAGATTGGGAAAATCCTAAAGGTTACGATGTTTCGGTGGTGCGTCATCAGTCTCCTTTATCTCTCATCACCTTTATTATCGACATGATAAATCAAGAGACCCAGCGTGAGATTAAGGTAACTCCCCATGCAGGCACGATTTTATTAATGGAAAATGCGAAACTGCTTGCAGTTTATCTCCCAGAAGGTGGAGTTTCAACGGCTACATTTTTTGCGACTAGTGAACAGGGATTTGGGGATATTATTTTAATCGCTACACGAAACGAGGGAAAAACCAAAGAGTTCCGCAATCTGTTTGGCCAGCTAGGTTATCGTGTGGAAAATCTTAATGATTATCCAGAATTGCCAGAAGTAGCAGAAACTGGTACTACTTTTGAAGAAAATGCTCGCTTGAAAGCAGAAACGATTTCACGCCTCACAGGAAAAATGGTATTAGCAGACGATTCAGGACTAAAAGTTGATGCCTTGGGTGGTTTACCTGGTGTTTGGTCAGCTCGTTTCTCAGGACCAGATGCCACAGATGCCAAGAATAATGCCAAACTCTTACACGAATTAGCTATGGTGTTTGACCAAAAGAAGCGCTCAGCTCAATTTCATACGACTTTGGTAGTGGCTGCTCCCAATAAAGATAGTTTGGTTGTGGAAGCCGATTGGCCAGGCTATATTGCTACGCAGCCTAAGGGAGAAAATGGTTTTGGGTATGATCCTGTCTTTATCGTCGGAGAGACTGGGCATCATGCTGCAGAATTAGAGGCTGACCAAAAAAATCAGTTGTCGCATAGAGGTCAAGCAGTTCGAAAATTAATGGAGGTCTTTCCAGCATGGCAAGCAAAACAATCATAGTAATGAGTGACTCTCATGGTGACCGAGATATCGTTCAAGCCATTAAAGACAAGTATCTTGGTCAAGTTGATGCTATTTTCCATAATGGGGATTCTGAATTAAACAGCTCAGATCCTATTTGGGCTGGTATTTATGTCGTTGGCGGTAATTGTGACTATGATACAGGTTACCCTGATCGTTTAGTAACTCAATTAGGCACAGTTACGATTGCCCAGACACATGGTCACTTGTACCATATTAATTTCACTTGGGATAAACTGGACTACTTTGCTCAAGAAGTAGTAGCAGATATTTGTCTATATGGACACCTACACCGTCCAGCTGCTTGGCAAGTTGGGCAAACCCTCTTTATGAATCCCGGATCAGTAACACAACCTCGCGGAGAAATTAACGAGAAATTATATGCTCGTGTTGAACTAACTGATACTCAAATTAAAGTTGATTACTTTACCAGAGATCATAAACTTTACCCATCACTGTCTAAGGAATTTAAACGATGATCGCAAAAGAATTTGAAACATTTTTAATGAGTCATTTAGATAATTATCTTATCCCGGAACAAGACTTGGCTATTTTTATCGACACACATAATGCAGACCATGTGATGTTACTATTGGTGAGCAATGGTTTTTCTAGAGTTCCTGTTATCACACGGGAGAAAAAATATGTGGGAACCATTAGCATCTCAGATATTATGATGTACCAATCTAAAAGGCAGCTGACAGATTGGGAAATGAGTCAAACAGATATTGGCGAGATGGTTAATACCAAAATTGAAACCATTAGCATTACTTCTAGCCTAACAGAAATTATGCACAAGTTAATTGATTTCCCATTCTTACCGGTTGTAGATAGAGCGAATCGCTTTGTTGGGATTATTACGCGAAAATCTATATTAAAGGCTGTCAACAGTCTTTTACATGATTTTACAGATGATTACACGATTATAAAAAAATGAAGAGTTATATTGAACCTTTTATTGCTAGCAAGGCTTTATCTCAAAATAGTCAAAAAGCTTATCGATACGATTTGCAACAGTTTTGTCAACTGATTGGTGAACGTGTCAATCAAGACAAACTATTACTTTATCAAAATAGCATAGCTAACCTAAGTTTATCTGCAAAAAAACGCAAATTATCAACAGCTAATCAATTCTTATATTACTTGTATCAAATAAAGTATTTAAATAGCTATTTTCGATTAACAGACACCATGAAAGTGATGCGGACTGAGAAGCAGCAAGCTGCTATTATTAATACTGATATTTTCTATCAAAAAACCCCTTTTGTGTGGGGGCAATTAATCAGCTTATTAATATTGGAGCTGGGTTTAACTCCGAGTGAAGTAGCTGGTATTGAAGTAGCTAACTTGGATTTAAATTTTCAAATGTTGACGCTAAAGACTAAAAAAGGTGTGCGTGTATTACCTTTATCGCAAATACTAATCCCTTTTTTAGAACAACAACTCGTTGGCAAAGAAGTCTATCTTTTTGAACATCGAGGCATCCCTTTTTCAAGACAATGGTTTTTTAATCACCTAAAAACCTTTGTTCGAAGTATTGGTTATGAAGGATTGACTGCTCAAAAATTACGAGAGCAATTTATTTTGAAAGAAAAACTAGCTGGTAAATCGATAATAGAACTTAGCGATATTCTTGGGCTGAAAAGCCCTATGACCTTAGAAAAATACTACAAATCATAATGGATATAAAACTTAAAGATTTTGAAGGTCCTCTTGATTTACTCTTACACTTGGTATCACAGTACAAAGTTGACATCTACGAGGTTCCTATTGTTGAGGTTATTGAGCAGTACCTTAATTATATTGAAACCTTACAGGTAATGAAACTTGAAGTGGCTGGTGACTACATGCTGATGGCAAGTCAGCTCATGTTAATCAAAAGTAGAAGGCTATTACCAAAGGTGGTAGAACACATCGAAGAAGATTTAGAACAAGATCTGTTAGAAAAGATCGAAGAATATAGTCGCTTTAAAGCAGTTAGTCAAGCGTTAGCGAAGCAACATGACCAAAGGGCAAAATGGTATTCAAAACCTAAACAAGAATTAATTTTTGAAGATGCTATCTTACAGGAAGATAAAACGGTGATGGATCTATTTCTAGCTTTTTCAAACATAATGGCAGCTAAAAGAGCAGTTTTAAAAAACAACCATACAGTCATCGAGCGTGATGATTATAAGATTGAAGACATGATGGCTTCTATTAAACAGCGACTGGAAAAAGAAAACGTTATTAGATTATCAGCGATTTTTGAGGAATGCCAAACATTAAATGAAGTTATCAGTATATTTTTAGCTAGTCTAGAATTGATTAAGCTTCACGTGGTATTTGTAGAGCAGCTCTCTAATTTTGGGGCTATCATACTACGAAAGGAGAAGAAATGACGTATTTGTCACAGATAGAAGCGCTGCTATTTGTTGCAGGTGAAGAAGGATTAAGTTTGCGACATCTAGCGTCTATGTTATCATTAACGCCAACAGCTCTTCAACAGCAATTAGAAAAACTCTCTCAAAAGTATGAAAAAGATCAACATTCTAGTCTTTGCTTGATAGAAACAGCTAATACCTACAGGCTAGTAACTAAAGAAGGTTTTGCAGAACTCTTGCGTGCTTATGCCAAAACACCAATGAACCAAAGTTTATCTCGTGCGAGTTTAGAGGTCTTGTCTATTGTTGCATACAAACAACCTATTACACGAATAGAAATTGATGACATTCGAGGGGTAAACTCCAGTGGAGCTTTGAGTAAATTATTGGCATTTGATCTCATTAGAGAAGCTGGCAAAAAAGATGTGGTTGGGCGTCCTCATTTGTATGCGACAACAGATTATTTTCTGGACTATATGGGAATTAATCATTTAGACGAATTGATTGAAGTATCTGCCGTTGAACCAGCAGATGAAGAGATTGCTCTTTTTAGGACACAAGACTGAGTTTTGCTTGTCATCAAATAGCAAATGGCGTTTACAAAAGGATTTGTTTTAAGGCGTTTTAGTTGAAAAAAAAGCCTTAAACTAGGGACAACAAAAAGTTGCTCAAAAGAAAGAAGAATATAATGCGAATTAACAAATACATTGCCCATGCGGGTATTGCCAGTCGTCGTAAGGCTGAAGAATTGATTAAGCAAGGCTTAGTAACCTTAAATGGTCAGGTTATTACGGATTTAGCAACCACTGTAAAATCGGGAGACGTGGTTGAAATAGAAGGAAGTCCTATTTACAACGAGGAAAAGGTTTACTATTTGCTTAATAAACCTCGTGGCGCTATCTCAAGTGTGTCAGATGACAAAGGCCGTAAAACGGTACTGGATTTACTACCTCAGGTTAAAGAACGCATATACCCTGTTGGACGATTGGATTGGGACACATCAGGGGTCCTTATTTTAACGAATGATGGTGATTTTACAGATACTATGATTCATCCTAGAAATGAAATAGACAAGGTTTATCTGGCGCGTGTCAAAGGTATTGCAACGAAAGAAAATCTTCGTCCCTTAACTCGAGGAATTGTTATTGATGGTAAAAAGACCAAACCAGCTCGCTACAATATTGTTCGTGTAGAAGCTGATAAGAGTCGATCGATCGTAGAATTGACTATCCATGAAGGGCGAAACCATCAAGTGAAAAAAATGTTTGAGTCTGTGGGGCTTCTGGTTGATAAATTATCTCGTACACGTTTTGGGACCGTCGACTTAAAGGGACTAAGACCAGGAGAAGCAAGACGCTTAAATAAAAAAGAAATAAGTCAACTGCATAACTTAGCTAATACGAAAAAATGATGAAAAAACTATTAATAGTATCTGTTAAAGCTTATCAAAAATACATTTCTCCTTTATCTCCTCCTAGTTGTCGCTACAAGCCAACCTGTTCAGCTTATATGTTAACTGCTATTGAAAAACATGGTACTAAGGGAATATTAATGGGGATAGCAAGAATATTAAGATGTCACCCTTTTGTTGCTGGTGGTGTCGATCCTGTTCCAGAAGATTTTAGCCTAATGAGAAATAAAAACACGTCTAAAAACGCTGAAAAGGCATGACTTTATCAAAAAATGGCTTGACATTGATAGCTGAAGTGTTATAATGGAAAATAAGCATTCGTTGGTTTAAATCAAACCTGTTATGATTTAAGTTAGCGAGTCACCATCAACCACATTGTTTGCTGAGCATGACTCCGAGCAGTGTGGTTTTTTAAATTAAAAAGAGTAAATGAGATTATGACGACAAAAGAACTTATCAACAAAAACGACAAAGTAAAAAAGGCTCGCAATCATATTGTCCTGTTTCAACCCCAAATTCCACAAAATACTGGTAATATTGCTAGAACATGTGCTGCAACTAATGCACCTTTACATATTATTAAACCCATGGGATTTCCTATTGATGACCGCAAAATGAAGCGTGCAGGCTTGGATTACTGGGACAAGTTAGAACTGCATTTTTATGATCATTTAGAACAGTTTATCAATCAATGTCACGGACAGCTTCACCTGATTAGCAAGTTTGCAGTTAATAATTATTCTCAAGCTACTTATGCTGATGGCGATTCCCATTATTTCTTGTTTGGACGAGAAGATACAGGCCTGCCAGAAGATTTTATGCGAGAACATGCTGAAAAAGCACTTCGTATTCCGATGAATGATGAGCATGTACGGAGTTTAAATGTCTCAAATACGGTTTGTATGGTGATTTATGAAGCCCTTAGACAACAGGGCTTTCAAGGGTTAGAGTTAAAGCATACTTACGAACACGATAAACTAAAATAATGGACTTTTTAAAAGCGTCAGTTTTTGGCAACATGCGTTGTCAGTAGCTGACGCTTTTAAAAATTTAGTCAAAGCTATTGCTATCTAGGTTTAAATCTGCTATGCTAGAAGTGTCTTCAGGGCAGGGTGTGATTCCCGACCGGCGGTGACTAGTAACTAGAAGTCCGCGAGCGCAAGCTGATGTGGTGTAACTCCACAACCGACAGTATAGTCTGGATGAGAGAAGACCGGGCTTTTTGTGTAGGCTTATTTTAGCTACACAATAACGACGGAACTTCTTTCAATTTGAAAAAATTGGAGGAATTTTTTAATGTCAAAAACACATAAAATGATTATGATTGGTATACTTTCTGCGATATCATTTCTATTGATGCTAGTTAGCTTTGCCATTATTCCAGGCGCAGCTTTTTTAAAAATTGAATTTAGTATTATTCCTGTTTTATTTGGTTTAATGATTATGGACTTAAAGAGTGCTTACTTAATTTTGTTATTGAGGTCCTTATTGAAACTCTTTTTGAACAATCGTGGGGTTAATGATTTTATTGGTCTCCCAATGAATATTATCGCTATCGCTTTATTTGTGACGGCTTTTGCCTTAGTTTGGAACCGTCAAAAAACGCTTAGTCAATATGTATTTGCTAGCTTACTAGGCACAGGGTTATTAACGTTTGGCATGGTTGTTCTTAATTATACTTTTGCCATTCCTTTATATGCTATATTTGCAAATATTGATATCAGAGCTTATATTGGTGTTACTAAGTATATGATGACTATGGTTATTCCGTTTAATCTTGTTGAAGGGTTGATATTTGCAATTACCTTTTATTTTGTGTATATTGCAAGTAAACCAATTTTAGAAAGATACTTACACTAATATGATGACAAACAAACAAACTCACTTTTTAATAGCTTCTTTTGCATTGCTAATCTTTGTTATAATAGGCTATACGGTCAAATTTTTTCCTGAACGTTTGGCACTTCTAGATAATACTATTCAAGCAGAGATTAGAGGCAACCTTCCTATAGTGCTGACGCAATTCTTTAGGGGTGTTACTGTATTTGGAAATGTCATGACACAAGTTTTGTTAGTTATTGTGTCGGTCCTAGTTTTATTCTTTATGAAGTGGAAAATTGAAGCCTTGTTTATCTTGTCAAATGGTGCCATTGCAGCATTTTTGATTACGACTCTCAAGCTCTTTTACCAAAGACCAAGACCTGCTATTGAGCATTTGGTTTATGCTGGTGGCTATTCGTTTCCCAGTGGCCATGCGATGGGTAGCATGCTGATTTTTGGTAGCCTATTGATTATTTGTTATCAGAGGCTACATTCAAAACTATTACAATTTGTGACTAGCATGATCTTTATAATACTAATTTTATTAATTGGGTTATCTCGTATTTATCTAGGAGTACACTACCCAAGTGATATTTTAGCAGGCTTTGTATTAGGATTTGGTATTTTGCACTTTATTTATCCTTTTTATAAGCAAAAACGATTTGAATGGCGATTTCTTTTGAAACAAGACTAATTTTTCTTGAGAAGACATAGGCTTATTTAAATCATTTAGAATAACATTGGCAAGCATCACCCCCTTGATTGCCAGTGTTATTTTAGTTTTAGTTAGATGATGTGAGCTGATGATTAGTAAATATGTTTAGATAAAAAACGATTAAAGTGCTATGTAACGTCAGAAAAGACGTGATTTTTGTTGATCTGTAATCATTAAGTAAGCTGATGTAGAAGTAGTGAATTCTAATGACTGAGCTATCTTTTGCATAGATGACTATCTTGCTAGTAATGATTTGTGCTACAATAGAAACATGAAAAAAAGATATCAGACATTAAATGAGCATTACCGTCAACTATTTGGCGCAAAAATGTTTAAAGTTCCGATTGATGCCGGCTTTGATTGTCCCAATCGTGATGGAACGGTAGCTCATGGAGGATGTACTTTTTGCACAGTATCAGGTTCTGGAGATGCTATTGTAGCACCAGATGCTCCAATTAAAGAGCAATTTTATAAAGAAATTGATTTTATGCACCGTAAATGGCCTGATGTCAATCGCTATTTGGTTTATTTTCAAAACTTTACCAATACTCATGATACAGTTGATGTGATTCGCGACCGTTACGAACAAGCTATTAACGAACCTGGAGTTGTTGGTATTAATATTGGCACACGGCCTGACTGTCTACCAGATGATACCATTGCTTACTTAGCAGAATTATCAGAACGCATGCATGTGACAGTGGAGCTAGGCTTACAGACAACTTATGAAGAAACTTCTAGGCTAATTAACAGAGCACATTCTTATGATTTGTATAAAGAAACGGTGAGGCGACTAAGGCATTACCCCAACATTAATATTGTTTCGCACTTGATTAATGGATTGCCAAAAGAAACTCATGACATGATGCTTGAAAATGTGAGACGCTGTGTAACAGACAATGACATTCAAGGAATTAAATTGCATTTGCTGCATTTGATGACCAATACTAGAATGCAAAGAGATTATCATGAAGGACGCTTAAAGTTGTTGAGTCAAAAGGACTATGTTTCGATTATTTGTGACCAGCTAGAGATTATCCCTAAGCATATTGTGATTCACCGTATTACAGGAGATGCCCCACGCGATATGTTGATTGGGCCCATGTGGAGTCTAAATAAGTGGGAAGTATTGAATGCCATTGATAAAGAAATGGAAAGACGAGGAAGCTTTCAGGGCTGTAAAGTTGACTAATTTGTCTCATTTTGACGGATTTGGATAGGAGAAAAGTGATGCTAAAACGCCCCATTCATCTCTCGCATGATTTTTTAGCGGAGGTTGTGGATAAGTCTAGTGTGGTTGTTGATGCCACGATGGGTAATGGAAATGATACTGCCTTTTTGGCACAATTAGCTAAAAAGGTTTATGCTTTTGATGTGCAAGAACAAGCTATTAGAAAAACAAGTGAGCGGTTAGCGCAGCTAGGATTATCGAACGCTGAGCTGATTTTAGCGGGTCATGAAGCGGTTGATCAGTATGTGACAGAGCCGGTGCGCGCAGCGATTTTTAACCTTGGTTATTTGCCCAGCGCAGATAAATCTATTATTACCTTACCAAATACCACACTCCAAGCTTTATCAAAACTACTAACGTTATTAATGGTAGGTGGGCGTATTGCTATTATGGTCTATTATGGGCATGATGGAGGCAGTTTGGAAAAAGATGCTTTATTAGATTTTGTCAAGCAATTAGACCAAAGAAAGGTTTCTGCAATGCTTTATCAGCCTCTTAATCAGGTGAATACCCCACCTTTTTTAATCATGTTGGAGAAATTAGCAGACTTTTAGCTCTTATCCCTGTGTCAAGTCTACTAGAAGTTCTGCGATTATTTCGGTGGAAAAAGAAGAAATCCCATAGGCTTTGGCTATAAATGTGATATAATGAAGTCACTATATTATTTTTTTAGGAGTTACATTAACATGGAAGACCCTGTGAGTCAGTCCTTAGTGATTCAATTTTTATTGTTAGTTGTTTTAACCTTGTTAAATGCTTTTTTTTCAGCCAGTGAAATGGCCTTAGTTTCTCTCAATCGTTCTCGGGTGGAACAAAAAGCAGCAGACGGTGATAAAAAATACGCTCGTTTGTTGCGGGTTTTAGAGGAACCTAATCATTTTTTATCAACGATTCAAGTTGGGATTACCTTTATTAGTTTACTATCAGGAGCAAGTTTATCAGCTTCTTTGGGTAAGGTGATCTCAGGTTGGCTAGGTAATTCAGCGACCGCAAGGACAGCTGGTACTATCATCTCCTTGGTTTTCTTGACTTATGTCTCTATTGTTTTAGGAGAATTGTATCCAAAACGGATTGCCATGAACCTCAAAGACAAGTTGGCGATTGTTTCAGCCCCTATTATCATTGGGTTAGGGAGACTGGTTAGTCCCTTTGTATGGCTCTTATCAGCTTCTACTAATTTACTGAGCCGACTTACCCCTATGACCTTTGATGATGCAGATGAGCAAATGACACGTGATGAAATCGAGTATATGTTATCAAAAAGTGAGGCGACCCTTGATGCTGAAGAAATTGAGATGTTGCAAGGAGTTTTCTCACTTGATGAAATGATGGCGCGTGAAGTCATGGTCCCAAGGACCGATGCTTTCATGATTGACATTAACGATGATCCGCTTGAAAATATTCAGGAAATCTTAAAACAAAGTTTTTCACGCATTCCTGTTTATGATGTGGATAAAGATAAAATTATCGGTCTCATCCACACTAAGCGTCTCTTGGAGTCAGGTTTCCGCCAGGGATTTGATCAGATTAACATGCGAAAAATGTTACAAGAACCTCTTTTTGTTCCCGAAACCATTTTTGTAGATGATCTCTTACGCCAGCTGCGCAATACCCAAAATCAGATGGCTATTTTGCTAGATGAATATGGTGGTGTGGCAGGACTTGTGACTTTGGAAGACTTGCTTGAAGAAATCGTCGGTGAAATCGATGATGAAACCGATAAAGCAGAACAATTTGTTCATGAGATTGGAGACAATACCTATATTGTTGTTGGTACTATGACTTTAAATGAGTTTAATGACTATTTTGATACCGAACTAGAATCAGATGATGTAGATACCATTGCTGGTTTTTATTTGACAGGTATCGGAACCATTCCAAGCCAGGAGCAAAAAGAAGCCTACGAAATAGATAACAAAGACAAACATTTAGTTCTAATCAACGATAAAGTCAAAGATGGCCGTATTACGAAATTAAAATTAATCCTGTCTAATATAGAACAGATTATTGAGGAAGACTAGGCTCCATGCCTAGTCTTTTTGATGAAAAGTGTTATAATGAAAATGTAAAAACGTTTACAAGTAATGAAGGAGATGCAATGACTGAGAAAGATTATGGACAAGTAACAGGGATGGTGCATTCGACAGAAAGTTTTGGTTCTGTAGATGGTCCAGGCATTCGTTTTATCATTTTCTTGCAAGGCTGTAAATTACGTTGCCAATATTGCCATAATCCGGATACTTGGGAGATGGAAACCAACAATTCAAAAATCAGAACAGTCAATGATGTCTTGAAAGAAGCCCTTCAGTACAAACATTTCTGGGGAAAAAAAGGAGGAATTACCGTATCTGGTGGTGAAGCTATGCTTCAAATTGATTTTATCACTGCCTTATTCATCGAAGCTAAAAAATTAGGTATCCATACCACACTAGACACCTGTGGCTTTACCTATAGACCGACACCTGAATACCATCAGGTTCTTGATAACTTATTGGCAGTGACCGATTTGATTTTATTGGACTTAAAAGAAATTGATGAAAAACAACATAAAATTGTCACGCGTCAGCCTAATAAAAACATATTGCAATTTGCTAGGTATTTATCCGACAAGCAGATTCCTGTCTGGATTCGACATGTCTTGGTTCCAGGCTTGACTGATATTGATGATCATTTGACACGATTGGGTGAGTTTGTCAAAACCTTGAAAAATGTCGATAAATTTGAAGTTTTGCCTTACCATACCATGGGAGAATTCAAGTGGCGTGAGCTAGGTATTCCTTATCAGTTAGAAGGTGTTAAACCACCAACTAAGGAACGCGTTCAAAATGCTAAAAATCTGATGCAGACCGAATCTTACACAGAATATATGAATCGGATTCATCAGTCATAAGAGCTGTTATAGGGTTGAGGTTTCTTCAACTTTTTAAAGTATTATAAGCAGATCTTTTGTAATCTTCCTTTGATTTTAGGGGGTAATTTTGCTAAAATAAAATGAATAAACAAAATGAGGTAGAATGATTATGTCAAAAATTTTAGTTTTTGGTCATCAAAATCCTGATACGGATGCTATTGCATCATCTTATGCTTTTGATTACTTATCCCAAAAAGCGTTTGGTTTGGATACTGAAGTCGTAGCTTTAGGAACACCTAACGAAGAAACAGCTTTTGCCCTTGATTATTTTGGTGTTGAGGCACCACGTGTGGTAGAGTCTGCTAAAGCACAAGGGTCTGAACAAGTGATTTTGACAGACCACAATGAATTCCAACAATCCATTGCAGATATCCGTGAGGTTGAGGTATATGGTGTGGTTGATCACCACCGTGTGGCTAATTTTGAAACTGCAAATCCTTTATACATGCGTGTGGAACCAGTAGGATCAGCCTCATCTATTGTTTACCGTATGTTTAAAGAAAATGGCATCGAGGTGCCAAAAGCGATTGCAGGGATGCTCTTGTCTGGTTTGATTTCAGATACCTTGTTGTTGAAATCTCCAACAACTCATGTGTCTGATCACCTTGTCGCTGAAGAATTGGCAGAGCTAGCAGAAGTGAACTTGGAAGACTATGGAATGGCTCTTTTAAAAGCAGGTACAAACCTTGCAAGCAAATCAGAAGTAGAATTGATTGGTATTGATGCCAAAACATTTGAATTAAATGGCAATGCTGTGCGCGTGGCACAAGTGAACACTGTTGACATTGCAGAAGTCTTAGAACGTCAAGAAGCTATTGAAGCAGCCATTAAAGATGCCATGGCTGCAGAAGGTTATTCAGATTTTGTTTTGATGATCACGGATATTGTTAACTCAAACTCTGAAATTCTAGCTATTGGAGCAAACATGGACAAGGTTGAAGCAGCCTTTAACTTCACCCTTGACAACAATCATGCCTTCTTAGCAGGTGCCGTTTCTCGTAAAAAACAAGTGGTTCCACAATTGACAGAAAGTTTTGGAGCTTAATGAAAAGACGCTTTAAAAGGACTTGATTTTTTTGACCAAGTCCTTTTGTCACTCTTCTATGTTATAATAGAAGGTATGATAACAGTATTTCATTCAGATAAACTCACCAGACAACCTTTCTTTCAAGACCTTATCAATTATCTCGACCAGCATGATCACGTTATATTACGAGAGATCAAAAAAGCCTTTCCTAATGTGACAGGTATTGACAAGGCCATCGAAAGCTATGTTCAAGCTGGCTATATTCGCCGTGAAAATAAGCGTTATGGCATCAATCTTCCTTTGGTGAGTTCTGATCAGCAGCTGGCCTTAGACACTATGCTTTTTGTGGACACCTGTTCAGCTATGTATGAAAATATTTTAGCGGTTGTTTTTGAGACTCAGCTAACAAACCAAACCAATCGCGTGATGATCAAGGAAAAGACCAACATCACGAGAGACGATTTGACCCTGGCTAATTATTTTTACCGTCTCAAAAGAGGTGAGAAGCCATCAGCTGAGCAGATGGACTTGTATGACCTCTTGGGGGATGTGAATCAGGAATATGCCCTTAAATATATGACAACTTTTTTGCTTAAATTCACGCGCAAAGACTTTGTGATGCAAAAACGTCCTGATATATTTGTGGAAGCTCTGGTTACACTTGGTTACCTAAAACAAGTGGAGCCTACAACATACCAGCTGCTAATGACCTTGGATAAAGAAAGTTTAACCTTTATAGCACCATAGAAAAGAGCTAGGAACAAGGACTGTTCTTAGCTTTTTGAGTGCTTTTATTTTGTTTTTGCCATTAAGTAAAGAAAATAAGGGGCTCCGATAAGCGACACTAAAATCCCTGTCTGGATATTACTGCCAACCAGATAGACTCGTCCTACTGTATCTGCAACAAGAAGTAGGATCATTCCGATTAAAATACTAATGGGTATTGTTATTTTATGATTACTCCCTACCAAGTATGTACTAAAGTGTCCAGCTATTAAGCCGATAAAACTAATATTACCAACCAAAAGAACACTCAAAGCACCTAAGCCAGCTGCTAAGACAAGTATCAAACGACGCTTACGGTTTAAAGGGAGTCCTAGCCCAATAGCAGTATTATCAGCTAATCCCATAATATTAAGGAAATGGGCTTGACTATAAGTCAATAGCCAAAAACACAATAACAAAGGAGCGATGACACTCAGAGTAGGCCAGTCGTCTCCTATTAATTGGCCGCTAAGCCAATTGATGACCAAATCGACTTTGTAGCGATTAATATGACCAACAAGAGCAACCATTAGACTTGAAAGCATGGTAGTAACAGCTACACCAGTAAGAATTAACCGTGTAGGATCAATTTGTCCTTGTTTTGTCAAAGATAGCCAATAAACGCTAAAGGTTGTTACAATAGCACCAAGCATGGCAAATAAAGGCAAGTAATGGCTGATATGAGCTTGCTCAAAGAAAGAAAAGGAGACCACAATAGCCAAAGAGATACCTGCTCCTATAGTAATACCTAATACACCAGAGTCAGCTAAGGGATTTCGTGTTAAACGTTGTAATAATAGCCCTGATAAAGCAAGAGAACCGCCTCCTAGACAAGCAGCTAGAATTCTTGGCAGACGAATGTTAATAACGATGAAAGATATGGCATGGCTAGATTTTCCCAAAAACACATGGACAAGGTCCAAAAAAGATAGATGAGATTCTCCAAGGGACAAAGCTAATCCCATAAGACTTACAAGTAGCAGGATCAGGCTAGTATATAACCTTAAAAGGTGTCTTTGAGATTTCAATAGCGGCCTCCTCTTCTTATTAACCATAAAAAGCATGGAAAACCAATTAAGCTAACCAATGCCCCAAGAGGGGTTTCATAAGGCGGATTGAGATTACGACAAGCAATATCAACCCATACCATGAAACTAGCGCCAGAAACTGCACAAAGCGGCAAAAGGTATCGGTAATGATGAGGTGTAAAATGTTTCATAAGATGAGGAATGACTAAGCCGATAAAAGAAATGCTTCCAGCAATGGCTACAGCTGCTGATGATAAAATAAGAACCAAAATCATAAAGACTGCACTGATCAAGTTGGTTTTTTGCCCAAGAGCTTTTGCCTGAGACTCACTTAGACTAAGGACGGTCAGGTGATAAGATAATAGCTGGGCTAAACAAAGACTAAGAATAATAAGAGGAGCAATATAGCCGATCATTTGCCAATTGACCCCGACAAGACCTCCTGCTTGCCAGCCGATAACAGCATTTGCCAGATGATAGTAATTGGTAATACCTTGACCTAATGCTGATAGCAGTATGGAAACCATAGCTCCTGCTAAGACAAGGCGGAGCTGATGGTAGCCTTTGCCAGATTGATAAGAAAGGCCAAAGACTAAGGTTGCTGCCAGGCTAGACCCTAACAACGAAAGCAGAATAATGAGGGAATAGTGCAAGTGAGGTACAAACGCATAAGCCAGTACCAAGGCTAGTCCTGCTCCAGCATTAATGCCTAAAAGGCCAGGCTCAGCGATAGGATTACGTGTGATTGCTTGCATGATAGTTCCAGAAACAGCTAACGCAGAGCCAGTTAAGGTAGCACCAAAAAGTCTCGGTAATCGTATAGCGAGTAAAACATTGGCTTTATGGCCGTTTTGCTTTCCAAATAAAATAGAGTTAAGATCCTGATGTGATAAAGCAACGGCTCCAAAGCGCAGATGACAGTAAATAGCAACACATAAGCTAAAACTAAGTAGCACAAAGACAAGCCAAAAGATATGTGACTTAGTGATTATCTGCGTTTTTTTTAAGCAAAAACGCTCGAGACACAAAAAGGGATGCTTAGTTTTCACTTGATAAGATTGCCTCTCGTAAAGTCTCTAATTGATATTCTAAAGAAAGAGGATCAGTAAAGTAAAAAACATTGGCATTGACTTTGATCACATGGTGTTTTTTCACAGCTGGAATGGATTGCCATAGCTTGCTTTCATATAGAGCAGAACCAGTCTTATCATCTTCTGCAGCAACGACGACATAATCACCAATATAGTCTGGCAAGACTTCCTGCGACAATGACAGGTAACCTTGTTTAAAAACTTCAGTCTTCACTTTTTCAGGAGCATCATAATGGAAAGCTTGATGGATAATCTCTCCGCCACGTCCCCAGTCTTTACCAAAAAGGTAAACGTCTTTTTCATAAAGCCCCATAATAGTAAAGGTTGCTTTGTCACCTGTAACGGCCTTGACTTCTTTTTCATAAGCTGCTGTTTTAGTTTTCCAATCTTTTAACCACTTCTTGGCTTTGTCTTCTTTGTTAAAGATGCGGCCGAAGTCAGATAACACTTGTAAATAATCACGTTTGCGGTATTCAATCGAGATAACAGGCGCAATTTCTGCCAATTGTTTAATATTTTCTTCTGTAGAGCCAACAACAATGAGGTCAGGCTTAAGCGTTGTAACGGCTTCTAAATCAGTTGCAGCAACTTGCTTTGCTTTTTTTACAGTCTTTGCTAAGATGGGGTTTTTCTTGTCATAAGAAGTAACCCCGACTAGATTCATATCTAATTTTTTGAGGTAACCAGTGTAAGTTGAAGCCAGACTGACTACTCGCTTAGGCTGTTTAGGAATATCTCCGTAATAAGTCACACCAGCAATTTGAGGCATAGGCGATAAACTTTTTGAGGCGGTGTTAGAATGATTAGTTGCTTGATTACCACAGGCGATTAAGGTAATAGTTGTCAAACAGAGTGTTAATAGTAGAGTTAATTTTTTCATGTATGCTAATTCTCCTAGAATAAAGTTATTGAAGCTGATAAGTCAGCACTATAGGACAGTTGTGGATAGGATCATCAACCAGTACCGGTTTGATTTGGAAGATGTCTTGAATGATAGGTGAAGTCATAACATCTGCTATAGTACCAGTATAATGGATCTTGCCATGTTTCATAGCAATCAGATGATCCGAATAGCGGGCTGAAAGATTGAGGTCGTGAAGAACCATAACAATAGTCTTGCCGGCATCCTTATTTAGGGATTTAACGAGCTCTAGGATTTCTAGTTGATGATTTAAATCTAAATAAGTAGTTGGCTCATCTAAAAAAATAGTATCAGTGCCTTGGGCTAATGCCATTGCAAGCCAAACCCTTTGACGTTGCCCCCCAGAAAGAGCATCAACAGGTTGATCAGCATAGGCCATGACATTGGTGGCTTGCATAGCCCAATGAATGGCTTTTTTGTCAGCTGGACTAAGATTTCCAAAGTAAGATTGATGGGGAAAACGTCCGTAAGAAACCAATTCGTAAACAGTTATGCCGTTAGTTGCTTCTTGAACTTGAGGTAAAAGAGCTAGTTTTTTAGCAACCTCTTTAGTTTCTAATGTGGCAATGTTTTGCCCATTTAAATATACAACTCCCTGTTTTGGTGGTAATAATCTTGTCAGTGCTTTTAATAAACTAGACTTCCCACAGCCATTGGCGCCAATAATGGTCGTAATTTTACCTTCAGGAATATAAAACGATAATTTATCGATGATGGTACGCTGTTCATAGGCAATTGTGAGGTCTTCAGCACTAATTGTTGTCATATGGTTGCCTCCTTTCTAAAAAGAGTCAAAGGGTTGATGAAAGTGCACATTAAAGTGTTCATCTGCCCATTTTAAAATAGTTGAGAAGTAGCTTATTTTCTCAAAATCTTCACTATTATAGCATAGAAAAAAGGCTTAACAAAGCCTTTTTTGATGTGATTTTTAGGATGTATTAAAAAAGAAATATTAGTTTAGAATGATTAAAAACAATAGCGATAATCATTCTAAACTAACGTCAACATACTCTAGAGGTAGTGTTTGGCGATTGCTAAATCACCAGCATAAGCTACTTGTTGTCCTTTAACAATTTGATAAGCATCTGCGCCTTTCCCAGCGATAATCACAGCATCTTTTGCTCCTTGGCAAAGAGACATGGCTTTTTGAATAGCTTGCTCACGGTCACTAATAATCTCTACTGGGCGTGCGATATGGCTGGCAATTTCTTTTGAAATATCTTCTGGATCCTCGAAATTAGGGTCATCAGCAGTGAGAATGACGGTGAGGTTTGGATGCTGATGAATCACCCTACCAAAATCAGCTCGTCTGCTCTCGCCTTTATTTCCTGGTGCACCTAAAATCAACATTAATTTGCCTGTCTGATGTTCTTCCACAACGCTGAGTAATTTTTCTAAGCTGTCACCATTATGGGCATAATCAACAAAAACTTTAGCATGATTTGTCATAGTGAGGACTTCCATACGGCCTGGGACGCGAGTCTTAGCGATACCTTTTTGAATATCAGCTAGGCTAGCACCCAAACGAAGGCAGGCAAGTCCAGCTGCCATAGCATTTTCTTGGTTAAAATGGCCAATTAATTGAATGTCATAATGGCCAGCTAATTGTCCTTTAGCTTCAAAGGAGAAGGCTTGGCTAGTGGTGATCTGGTTGTCAGACAAGGGACCATAAAACACATGCTCTTGATCCGCTACCTGATCCGCTAGAAATGAAAAATGATCCATCCCGCTATTGATCACAACAGCTCTGCTATTCTCCATTAAAAGACGCTTATGATAGAAATAATCTTCAAACGTTGGATGCTCGATTGGGCCAATATGATCAGGACTAATATTTAGGAAAACCCCAACATCGAACGTAAGCCCATAGACACGGTCAACGAGGTAAGCCTGACTAGAAACTTCCATAATCAAGTGGGTCATGCCATTAGTCACACACTCAGCCATCATAGCAAAAAGATCCAAGCTCTCAGGAGTTGTGAGTTGTGATTTGAAAAAGGTCTTGCCATCTAAGGTGGTATTCATGGTAGAAAACATGGCAGGTTTATAGGATTCTTTCAACATGTGGTAGGCAAAATAAGCAGCCGTCGTCTTTCCCTTAGTACCTGTAAAAGCTAGTAGTTTGAGCTTTTCTTGAGGGTTGCCATAGAAAGCCATGGCAATTAGACTCATAGCTTTTTTGATATCAGTGACCAAAACAACGGGAATACCAAGCTCGTAATCTACCTCTGAAATATAGAGTTGTAATCCGTTAGTGATTGCTTCTTTAAGGTAGTCAGCTTTGAAAGTTGCCCCTTTAGCAAAAAAAAGGGTCTTGCCATCTACTTGACGGCTATCGTAACTCAAGCGCTCAAAACTAAAGCCTTGATAATGGTAGTGGTATCCGTCGGCATCAAGAACCTCACGAAAATTATGGTCTTTTTTTAAAATGTCTAATAATTGTTCAATGGTTATCATACCCTTATTTTATCCTTAAAGTTCTTGTTTTACAAGTCACAAGCAAAAGTTTATAATAAAGCTAATAGAAACTAGGAAAGAATAGATATGTCGACAGAAAAAAAACAACTGACACAAGAAGAATTGATGGTTCAGGGAGCAGCCTGGTCCACAGCTGGTAATTTCATTAGCCGACTTTTGGGAGTGTTATACATTATTCCCTGGTACATTTGGATGGGGCAATACGCGATTCAAGCCAACGCTCTTTTCAATATGGGGTATAATGTTTATGCTTATTTTTTATTGATTTCAACCACAGGACTCAATGTTGCGATTGCTAAGCAGGTTGCCAAGTACAATTCCATGGGACAAACTGAGCATAGCTATCAATTAATCCGAAGTACCCTAAAACTCATGCTTGGTCTGGGCCTTATTTTTTCAGCCATTATGTATCTGGGCTCTCCTTTATTTGCGAGCTTATCTGGTGGTGATGACACACTTGTTCCCATTATGCACAGCCTTTCTTTAGCAGTTTTTATTTTTCCTGTAATGAGTGTGATTCGAGGCATCTTTCAAGGCCACAATAATATCAAGCCTTATGCAGTTAGTCAGATTGCTGAGCAACTCATTCGGGTTATCTGGATGCTTTTGACCACCTTTTTTATCATGAAGTTGGGTTCTGGTGATTACGCTTCAGCAGTGACTCAGTCAACTTTTGCAGCCTTTATCGGGATGGTGGCTAGTATGGGTGTTCTGGGGTACTATCTTTGGAAACAGGGACTTCTAGCAGCTATTTTTAGTAAGCCAGATCATACTGTTTCTATTGATATCAAGGGCTTGTTGCTTGAAACCTTAAAAGAATCCATCCCCTTTATCGTAACAGGAAGTGCCATTCAAGCCTTTCAATTGATTGATCAATGGACTTTTGTCAATACGATGACTCTTTTTACAGATTATAGCCGTTCTCAATTGCTTGTTTTATTTGGTTACTTTAACGCAAACCCAGCCAAAATTACAATGGTCTTAATTGCAGTAGCAGCATCTATTGGTGGTGTAGGTATTGCCTTGTTAACTGAAAATTATGTCAAAAAAGACATGAAAGCAGCTGCTCGTTTAATCATTAACAACATTGAAATGTTAGTGATGTTTTTGTTACCTGCTCTTACTGGGGCAATTATTTTAGCAAGACCTCTATATTCTGTTTTTTACGGAGCTAGCGAGGAGCGTGCCATTCACCTCTTTGTGGCGGTTCTCTTTCAAACCTTGCTACTGGCGCTTTACACCCTCTTTTCACCGATGCTTCAAGCTCTTTTTGAAAATCGAAAAGCGATTTACTACTTTGCCTATGGTATCTTGATTAAGTTAGTTTTACAGATACCGCTTATTTATTTGCTACATGCTTATGGTCCTTTACTAGCGACGACGATTGCTTTAGTGGTGCCGATTTATTTGATGTATCGACGCCTATATCAGGTTACTCATTTTAACCGCAAACTGTTGCAAAAACGTTTATTATTAACCTTAATTGAAACCTTATTAATGGGACTGGTCGTGTTTGTGGCCAACTGGCTATTGGGCTATGCCTTTAAACCGACAGGCCGCTTGACCAGCCTTCTTTACCTCCTCATTATTGGTGGCTTGGGAATGACGGTTTACACGGCACTCACCTTGCTGACGCATCAACTGGATAAATTAATTGGTAGCAAAGCTAGTCGCCTTCGTCAGAAATTAGGCTGGCATTAATATAATGACACCAAGAACGATTTCGTGAGTGCTTATCGAAATCGTTTTTTTCTTAATGATCTCGCTTAGTAAAGGTAGCTGATAAAAAATCAGGATTTCCCAAGCAAACTACTGATATTTTTGGTATAATGATAAAAGTGTAAAAAAATAGAAGGAAGTATATCAACATGGGAAAATGTCAAGTTATTTCGCATCCGCTTATCCAACACAAACTTTCAATCTTACGTCGTCAAACCACATCAACTAAAGATTTTCGTGAGTTGGTTAATGAAATTGCGATGCTGATGGGATATGAAGTGTCACGCGACCTTCCCTTAGAAGATGTCGACATCCAAACGCCAGTCTCAAAAACGGTCCAAAAACAGTTAGCTGGTAAAAAATTAGCTATTGTTCCGATTCTTCGTGCTGGTATTGGGATGGTTGATGGCTTGTTAAGTTTGGTACCAGCTGCAAAAGTTGGCCATATCGGCATGTACCGTAATGAAGAAACCCTTGAACCTGTTGAATACCTCGTTAAACTACCAGAAGATATTAACCAACGACAAATTTTCCTTGTTGATCCAATGTTGGCAACAGGTGGCTCGGCTATCTTAGCAGTGGATTCGTTGAAAAAACGTGGCGCAGCAAATATTAAGTTTGTCTGTTTAGTTGCAGCACCAGAAGGGGTGAAAAAACTTCAAGAAGCTCATCCAGATATTGATATCTTCACAGCAGCACTTGATGATCATTTAAATGAACATGGCTATATCGTGCCAGGATTGGGCGATGCTGGTGATCGTTTATTTGGGACAAAATAAAAGAGACAACCATCAAATAGTAGCCTTTTTAGGCCAATCGTTCTTGATTTTGTTTAAAAAATCAGAGAGATTTCTCTTCTTTAAAGGAAAAGCAAGTTTATGATTTGACCTTTATTGACCAAAATATTATAATAAAGACAATCAGTAAAAAAGAGATGACCTAGTGGGTTGCCGTCTCTCAAAATGACGCTACTAAAAACCCTTGTAGATTGGAGAATGTATTATGATTCCTGTTGTTATTGAACAAACTAGCCGTGGAGAACGTTCTTATGACATTTATTCACGTTTATTAAAAGACCGTATTATCATGTTAACAGGGCCTGTCGAAGACAACATGGCCAACTCTGTCATAGCGCAGCTCTTATTCCTTGACGCGCAAGACAACACTAAAGATATCTACCTATATGTCAACACACCAGGTGGCTCTGTCTCAGCAGGCTTGGCTATTGTCGATACCATGAACTTTATCAAGGCCGATGTGCAAACTATTGTCATGGGTATGGCAGCTTCTATGGGGACAGTCATTGCTTCATCAGGAACAAAAGGCAAACGCTTTATGTTACCAAATGCAGAGTATATGATCCACCAGCCAATGGGTGGTACAGGTGGTGGCACGCAACAAACGGATATGGCTATCGCAGCAGAACATCTCTTAAAAACACGTCACCGTTTAGAAAAAATCTTAGCGCAAAATGCTGGAAAAACGATTAAACAAATCCATAAAGATGCTGAGCGTGATTATTGGATGAGTGCTGAAGAAACCTTGGCTTACGGTTTCATTGATGAAATCATGGAAAACAACGAACTAAAATAAAGAGGATCTCTGCAAAAGTATTCTAGAAACTTCTAGGATGCTTTTTCTCTTAGAAAGGAAAATAATGATACAGCCTACTGCATTAAAACAGCTTCAAGAGTTAAAACGTCAGTTCAGATCCCTTTGCAACCAATTATGAGATAGTTTGAGGATGATCCTTAGCAGCTGTGTGCAAGAAGTTATGACGATTTCATAAAGGATGACCTAGCCAGTCTTTCTTCGTCTCTTTTACTTAAAGTGTGGTATAATCAGATTATGCTAGCCAAAACTAAAAAAGGCATTGCCATTAAAGGTGTTGTAGATCGGCTTATCCTAGATCTCATAACAATGCTGTAGTACCACCCTTACCTTGCTACTAAAGGCGCTGTTGAAGCACAAATTGACTTGCAAAGGATCTTGACTGATAATATGTCCGGTGGAATCGCCAAAGCAGCAAAAAGACCAAGACCCTTATTTGGTCTCTACCAAAATATAATAGAAAAGGATTTAGAATGTTTCAAAAACAAGAACGTATTGGACTCGTCGTTTACCTGTATTATAACCGAGATGCCAGAAAGTTATCAAAATTTGGTGATTTATATTACCATTCCAAGCGCTCTCGTTACCTCATTATTTATATTAATAAAAATGATTTAGACACAAAATTAGAAGAAATGAGACGTTTGAAATGTGTTAAAGACATTAGACCATCAGCTTTTGATGATATTGACCGCCAATTTGTAGGTAACCTTCATCGCGACGAAACAAACAACCATCAAAAGGGTTAACAACCCCCTAGTTACTGATTAGCGTTTCAGATTTAGTTAGCTTATTAAAGTAAGAAGGTTTTGACAGATGCTCACACTACTTCAAGACAATGAGACAACTAGAGCATTAGTGAATAACTGAGTTGACTGTCACTTCTTTAATAAGAACGGATAGGATTGGTCCTAAAATAGAGCACTGCAAAGATATGCCAGTGCTTTTTAGCTCATTTTTTGATAAAATAGAACTACTAAAAAGTGAAGGAAATAAGATGATCACAGGAAAACTCATAACCGTTGAAGGTCCAGATGGCGCAGGGAAAACGACTGTTTTAGAGCAACTCATTCCACTGTTAAAACAAAAAGTGGCTCAGGATATCTTGACAACAAGAGAGCCTGGAGGTGTTGCCATTTCAGAACACATTAGAGAACTTATTTTAGACATCAACCATACTGCTATGGACCCTAAAACAGAACTCTTACTTTATATTGCGGCTCGAAGGCAGCATTTGGTGGAAAAGGTACTACCAGCTCTTGAAGCAGGCCAGTTGGTTTTTATTGATCGTTTCATCGATAGTTCAGTAGCTTATCAAGGTGCGGGACGCGGTTTGATCAAAGCAGACATTCAGTGGCTCAACGAGTTCGCAACAGATGGTTTAGAGCCTGACTTGACCCTTTATTTTGATGTTCCTTCTGAAATTGGTTTAGCACGGATTAACGCGAACCAACAAAGAGAAGTCAATCGTTTAGATTTGGAAACAATAGAGATACATCAACGAGTACGAAAAGGATACCTAGCCTTAGCTAAGGAGCATCCAAAACGTATTGTCACAATTGATGCGACTAAACCATTGAAAGAAGTTGTCTCTGTCGCTTTGGAACATGTCTTAGCCTTGCTTTTAGCCTAGGATAAGGGAGGGTAGGAATGGATTTAGCGCAAAAAGCTCCTAACGTTTATCAAGCTTTTCAGACAATTTTAAAGAAAGACCGTCTGAATCATGCTTATCTTTTTTCGGGTGATTTTGCTAATGAAGAAATGGCTCTTTTTTTAGCTAAGGTCATCTTTTGTGAACAGAAAAAGGATCAGACGCCCTGCGGGCATTGTCGCTCTTGTCAATTGATTGAACAAGGAGATTTTGCCGATGTGACGGTATTGGAACCAACAGGGCAAGTGATTAAAACGGATGTGGTCAAAGAAATGATGGCTAACTTTTCTCAGACAGGATATGAAAACAAACGACAAGTTTTTATTATCAAAGATTGTGACAAAATGCATATCAATGCCGCTAATAGCTTGCTAAAATACATTGAGGAGCCTCAGGGAGAAGCTTACATATTTTTATTGACCAATGATGATAACAAAGTGCTTCCGACCATTAAAAGTCGGACACAGGTTTTTCAGTTTCCTAAAAACGAAGCCTATCTTTACCAATTGGCACAAGAAAAGGGATTATTAAACCATCAGGCTAAGCTAGTAGCCAAACTTGCCACAAACACCAGTCATCTAGAACGTCTGTTGCAAACGAGCAAGCTTTTAGAACTGATAACTCAAGCAGAGCGTTTTGTATCTATTTGGCTGAAAGATCAGTTGCAGGCATATTTAGCGTTGAACCGTCTGGTACAGTTAGCAACTGAAAAAGAAGAACAAGATTTAGTTTTGACCCTTTTGACCTTGCTCTTGGCAAGAGAGCGTGCGCAAACGCCTTTGACACAATTGGAGGCTGTCTATCAGGCTAGGCTCATGTGGCAGAGCAATGTTAATTTTCAAAACACATTAGAATATATGGTGATGTCAGAATAAGTGCAATTGGAATTCGTTATGGGGAAACGAAGCTTGTCAAAAGACTTGCCCGTAGCGACCAAAGTAGCGGCGCATAAGGGCAAAAAAGCTTTTGAAGAAAATACTGCCTTTGCAACAGATTTGATGAAAGAAGTATCACGATTAATAACACAAAATCAACTTGAAATGACGTTTGTTAATAGTGTCTTTCTCTTAGATCAGCATGTTGTCCTAATTCCCTTTTCAGCAGAAGAGCACATGGATTTTTACAACTGTTAAAAGATTTAGCGGTCGATTTTAGGTCAAGAAGTGAGCTGCCCCAGATTAACAGCCAAGAAGATTTCATTTTCTATGGAGGCTATGGACCGTGTGGCAGGCCACTGTGCTGCTTTCGTTTTTGGGAAAATTTCTGACAGTATCTATTAAAATACTAAAAAGTCAAGGGTTATCATTGACTTTGGGTAAAGCAACAAGCCCTTATGGCCGTTTGCTTTGCTGTCTCTATGATGAAGGTGTCTTTTACCAATAAAGCAAGAAAAAATTCCCTGAATATGGTACCATAGTAGAGACAAGTGATGGCCCTGCAACAGTAGCAGCCGTTGATATATTTACAGATCCCATTAAGGTGCGGTTAAAAGACCAGTTGACCTTAGTCACTTATGCTTTAGAGGAGGTTAAAGTAGGTGAATAAAAAAGAATTATTCGATGCTTTTGATGGATTTTCCCAAAATTTAATGGTTACTTTAGCTGAAATTGAAGCCATGAAAAAACAAGTCCAATCACTAGTAGAAGAAAACACGATTCTTCGCCTAGAAAATACAAAACTACGGGAACGTTTGAGTCACCTAGAACATGAAACGGTAGCTAAAAATCCTTCCAAACAAAGGAAGGATCACTTAGAGGGAATTTATGATGAAGGGTTTCATATCTGCAATTTTTTCTATGGACAACGTCGTGAAAATGATGAAGAATGTATGTTTTGCAGAGAATTATTAGATAGAAAGTAAGGGCATGCAGGTTCAAAAAAGTTTTAAAGACAAAAAAACAAGCGGAACCTTGTATTTGGTTCCAACCCCAATTGGCAATCTGCAGGACATGACCTTTAGAGCAGTGGCAACGTTAAAAGAGGTTGATTTTATTTGTGCAGAAGACACAAGAAACACAGGTCTTTTGCTAAAACACTTTGATATTGCTACCAAGCAAATCAGCTTTCATGAGCACAACGCCTATGAGAAGATTCCTGATTTAATTGATTTATTAATATCAGGACGGTCACTAGCTCAGGTGTCTGATGCAGGAATGCCATCGATTTCTGATCCTGGGCATGATTTGGTCAAGGCTGCTATTGATAGTGATATCGCAGTCGTTGCTTTACCAGGTGCCTCAGCAGGGATTACAGCTTTGATTGCTAGTGGACTGGCTCCTCAACCCCATGTTTTTTATGGGTTTTTACCCAGAAAAGCAGGGCAACAAAAGGCTTTCTTTGAGGACAAACACCATTACCCAGAGACACAAATGTTTTATGAATCACCCTATCGCATCAAAGATACCCTGACCAATATGTTGGCTTGTTATGGTGATCGTCAAGTGGTGCTTGTCAGAGAATTAACCAAGCTTTTTGAGGAGTACCAACGGGGGTCGATTTCAGAAATCTTGTCCTACCTTGAGGAAACACCCCTCAAAGGGGAGTGTCTGCTGATTGTGGCTGGAGCCCAAGCAGACAGTGAGGTTGAGCTGACAGCTGATGTTGACTTAGTGTCTCTAGTGCAAAAAGAAATTCAAGCAGGAGCCAAGCCAAATCAGGCTATTAAAACAATTGCTAAAGCTTACCAGGTAAATCGCCAAGAGCTTTACCAACAATTTCATGACTTATAAGTCATCGTAGATTAGGAGAAAAACAAATGACAGAAGATCAAGCAACTATCCTTATTTTAGGAGTATACGGAATCATATTGGCTGTATTCTTATTATCAGCTTTATTATGCCTTATCGCTAACTGGCGACTCTTTAAAAGAGCAGGTTACAAAGGATGGTATAGTCTCATTCCTTTCTATGCAGGTTTTGTCAAACACAAAATCACTTTTGGAGAAGATAATAAATGGTTTTACTTTATTGGTTGGGTCATTGCTATTTATTATTACTATGTGCACTTTTGCTATGTCCGTGCTTTTGGTGGATCAAAGGGTCTAGCAGTATTTGGCTTGTTTTTCCCAGGCATTGCTTCTTTGATAGTGGCTTTTGGAAAAACTTATACCACACAAGAATGCCACCCTGTGCCACATCTTTTAAACTAAGAGAAAAAAGACCATCAATTGGATTTATTGATGGTCTTTTAGGTGTTTAAATGATTTTAGTCCCGTGAACAATGGCCGTTCCAGTGAGTTGACTCAAGCTTTGGCAATTCTCAGCAGTGATGCCTCCCCCAATCATGATTTCAATGCGTTTATTGGCATAGGTCACAAGACTTTTAAGCTGTTCCACATTGTCTGTAATAGGAGTAGCTTCAGGTGAGCCATGAGTTAGCACACGCACAAAGCCATAATCAATCAGTTGGTCAAGCGCTTGGTGCTGGTGATCAGTCGGAATCCGGTCAAAAGCCATGTGGAAAACCAGTGGCAAGCCTTGTGTAGCAGGCAGTAATTGCTCGATAGCGTCGGTATCCAGTTGATTTTCTGTGGTCAGCAAGCCTAAGACTAGCGCATCTGAGCCAGCTTCAACAGCTTTTAAGATATCTTCTTCCATAGCTTTTAGTTCGAGGTCGTTATAGACAAAATCGCCACCGCGAGGTCGAATCATGGTCGCTACGCTAATCTTTTTATCGTGTAAGAGCTGACAGGCTTCTTTGATGACGCCATAAGATGGCGTGGTCCCTCCGACAGCTAGGTTATCACAGAGTTCCACACGACTGATTTGACCAGCATCAAGGGTTGGCAGTAGTGTGAGGTTCTCAGCACAAAATTCTTTAATCATTTTTAGATCTCCTTTATCAGTAATATTATAGCACGAATGAAGCTAGTCATCAGGAAACATTTTTGTCAAATCATGGACATTATGCTATACTCACTAGTATTAAAAGTAGGCCAAAACAGCAGCAAATACTTTGAAAAAAGATTGCTATGTTCTACGGCAATATCAGTCTTTACCAACGAACTCTCAAGAAGAAAAGAAAGACAAAGCTTAGCATTTTAAAAAAGCCCCCTTTTTTTTGTGAAATGATGACCAAAAACAGGCGCCTCACGCCTAAAACAGTTACACTAAAGGAGAACAAATGATTACGATTTACCAATACCCAAAATGTAGCACCTGCCAAAGAGCCATGGCTGAATTAAAGCAACTGGTTAGTGACTTTGAAGCCATTGACATCAAAGCTAATCCACCCAAAGCTCAGGACCTCAAACATTGGATGGAAACATCTGGTTATACCATCAAAAATTTCTTTAATACCAGTGGTAACAGCTACCGCGAATTGGGACTTAAAGATAAAATAGACCAGCTTAGCCTTGATAAAGCTGCTGAACTTTTAGCCACAGATGGTATGTTGATTAAACGGCCTATTTTGATTAAGGACGGTAACGTCTTACAAGTTGGCTATCGCAAGCCATATCAAGAGTTGGATTTAGGATAATGCGACAAAGTCTCAAAAAAGGACAAGGCAACATTATAACGCCTTGTCCTTTTTTGGGATCTGTTTTTAGAAATTAGAGATCAATATCTAGTAAAATTGGCGTATGGTCTTGGCGTTCCCCAGAAGAAATCATTTCAGAACGCTTAACCTTATCCACAAGTCGGTTTGAAGCTAGCCAATAGTCAATTCTCCAACCGGTATTATTGATTTTGCTGGTTTTGCTACGTTGTGCCCACCAGGTATAAACATGAGGAATATCGCCGTGCACGTGACGAAAAGTATCTGTAAAGCCTCTTGCTAATAGGTTAGTAAAGCCTTGACGTTCTTCGTCGGTAAAACCAGGAGAACGTCGATTGCTGTTTGGATTTGCCAAATCAATCTCTTTATGGGCAACGTTGTAATCTCCCGTAGCCAAAACAGGCTTTTGAGCATCCAGTTCAGTCAAATAATCAGCGTATTTGTGGTCCCAAATTTGACGGTCATCTAAACGTCTAAGGCCATCACCAGCATTAGGCGTGTAAACCTGTGTGACGAAAAAGTCTTCAAATTCTAGGGTAATGATACGGCCCTCAGCATCCATTGTTGTTGGGGCACCAATTTCTGGAAAAGTAATGACAGGGTTTAACGTGTTTTTGTACAGGAACATGGTGCCAGCATAGCCTTTCCTAGCAGGCTCAACTGAAGAACGCCACACATGCAAATAGTTTGGAAAGTAACTAAGTAGGGTCTCGATATGTTTTTTGGTAGGCCCCTTAGCAGATAATTTAGTTTCTTGGATGGCAATAATATCCGCATCTTGAGCGACTAAAGTGTCTAAAACAGCGCGTGATAAAAGCGCACGAGGGGACTCTCCTGTGAGAGCAGCATTTAAGGAATCAATGTTCCATGAAATCAGTTTCATTTGGTTTCTCTTTCTAACAGATAGTCTTGTTGTTATTGTAACAAAAAACGAAACGATAAGCGACTTTGGGCACCTAGCCCCCATAAAACAGTCTAGCCAAATGAAGCATAGCAGCGTAAGAACAAGACAAGGAGGTGATCAGTGAGCATATCGTTTGACAGTTAAGAGTAGGATTACTATAATAGAAGCTTAAATGTAAGCGCTAACAAAATAAAAAATATAGGAGAATGTCAATGGCACAAAAAACAGTCATCACCGAAGAAACAACCGATTTTGTTATGGATTTCAAAACAAGTAGCGCTGAGGGAAATGTTGATTTTATTAACGTTTTTGACCTTGAGAAAATGGCACAACAGGTCATCCCTAAAGGAGCCTTTGGTTATATTGCTAGTGGTGCTGGTGATACCTTTACCCTCCATGAAAATATTCGCTCATTTAATCATAAATTAATTGTCCCTCACTCCCTCAAAGGGGTTGAAAATCCGTCAACAGAGATTACGTTTGATGGTGATTACTTAACCTCTCCTCTTATTTTAGCACCTGTAGCGGCTCATAAACTGGCCAATGAACAAGGAGAAGTAGCGTCTGCTAAAGGATTGAAGGAATTTGGAAGTATCTACACCACTAGTTCCTACTCAACAACTGACCTGCCAGAAATCAGTGCTGCCTTAGGTGGGACACCCCATTGGTTTCAATTTTATTACAGTAAAGACGATGGCATTAATCGTAATATTATGGATCGTGTCAAAGCACAAGGTTGCAAAGCTATCGTTTTGACAGCAGATGCAACAGTTGGAGGAAACCGCGAAGTTGATAGGCGAAACGGTTTTGTTTTTCCGGTCGGTATGCCAATTGTTCAAGAATATTTACCTGATGGTGCAGGTAAAACAATGGATTATGTCTATAAATCAGCTAAACAAGCGCTTACCTCAAAAGATATTGAATATATCGCAACTTACTCAGGCCTGCCTGTTTATGTCAAAGGACCACAGTGTGCTGAGGATACCTTGCGGGCATTGGACGCAGGAGCATCAGGTATCTGGGTAACCAATCATGGTGGCCGTCAATTAGATGGTGGTCCAGCTGCTTTTGATTCCTTACAAGAAGTCGCTGAAGCAGTTGATCAAAAAGTTCCTATTGTCTTTGACTCAGGTATAAGACGGGGTCAACATATTTTCAAAGCTCTTGCTTCAGGTGCTGACCTTGTTGCCTTGGGGCGTCCAGCGATTTACGGCTTGGCTATGGGAGGAAGCATTGGTACTCGTCAGGTCTTTGAAAAGTTAAATGACGAGTTAAAAATGGTTATGCAACTGGCTGGGACACAAACTATCCAAGATGTTAAAGCCTTTAACCTTCGCCACAATCCGTATGATTCATCGATTCCATTTGATCAAAATGCGCTACGCTTAGATTAGAACAGACAAAAACCTCCGCTATCATGTCACAAATAGTAGAGGTTTTACACTGCAAAAAGAGGTATGAAAATCCAATAACATAGTTACAAGGTTTTCGTTTACCCCCCACTAATAGATTAAAATGAAAGACTTCTTACATTAATAGAAATTTCTGTTGCTTTTCTCAGAAAAATGTGGTTAAATAATCAAATATTATTAACGAAAAATGAGTTAATGATTAACATTAAACTGGTTTTAGTTAAAACATTTAGGAGGGTATCAGGTGGAGAAAAAGCAACGTTTTTCCCTTAGAAAATACAAATCAGGAACGTTTTCGGTCTTAATAGGAAGCGTTTTCTTGGTGATGACAACAACAGTAGCAGCAGATGAGCTAAGCACAATGAGCGAACCAACAATCACGAATCACGCTCAACAACAAGCGCAACATCTCACCAATACAGAGTTGAGCTCAGCTGAATCAAAATCTCAAGACACATCACAAATCACTCTCAAGACAAATCGTGAAAAAGAGCAATCACAAGATCTAGTCTCTGAGCCAACCACAACTGAGCTAGCTGACACAGATGCAGCATCAATGGCTAATACAGGTTCTGATGCGACTCAAAAAAGCGCTTCTTTACCGCCAGTCAATACAGATGTTCACGATTGGGTAAAAACCAAAGGAGCTTGGGACAAGGGATACAAAGGACAAGGCAAGGTTGTCGCAGTTATTGACACAGGGATCGATCCGGCCCATCAAAGCATGCGCATCAGTGATGTATCAACTGCTAAAGTAAAATCAAAAGAAGACATGCTAGCACGCCAAAAAGCCGCCGGTATTAATTATGGGAGTTGGATAAATGATAAAGTTGTTTTTGCACATAATTATGTGGAAAATAGCGATAATATCAAAGAAAATCAATTCGAGGATTTTGATGAGGACTGGGAAAACTTTGAGTTTGATGCAGAGGCAGAGCCAAAAGCCATCAAAAAACACAAGATCTATCGTCCCCAATCAACCCAGGCACCGAAAGAAACTGTTATCAAAACAGAAGAAACAGATGGTTCACATGATATTGACTGGACACAAACAGACGATGACACCAAATACGAGTCACACGGTATGCATGTGACAGGTATTGTAGCCGGTAATAGCAAAGAAGCCGCTGCTACTGGAGAACGCTTTTTAGGAATTGCACCAGAGGCCCAAGTCATGTTCATGCGTGTTTTTGCCAACGACATCATGGGATCAGCTGAATCACTCTTTATCAAAGCTATCGAAGATGCCGTGGCTTTAGGAGCAGATGTGATCAACCTGAGTCTTGGAACCGCTAATGGGGCACAGCTTAGTGGCAGCAAGCCTCTAATGGAAGCAATTGAAAAAGCTAAAAAAGCCGGTGTATCAGTTGTTGTAGCAGCAGGAAATGAGCGCGTCTATGGATCTGACCATGATGATCCATTGGCGACAAATCCAGACTATGGTTTGGTCGGTTCTCCCTCAACAGGTCGAACACCAACATCAGTGGCAGCTATAAACAGTAAGTGGGTGATTCAACGTCTAATGACGGTCAAAGAATTAGAAAACCGTGCCGATTTAAACCATGGTAAAGCCATCTATTCAGAGTCTGTCGACTTTAAAGACATAAAAGATAGCCTAGGTTATGATAAATCGCATCAATTTGCTTATGTCAAAGAGTCAACTGATGCGGGTTATAACGCACAAGACGTTAAAGGTAAAATTGCTTTAATTGAACGTGATCCCAATAAAACCTATGACGAAATGATTGCTTTGGCTAAGAAACATGGAGCTCTGGGAGTACTTATTTTTAATAACAAGCCTGGTCAATCAAACCGCTCAATGCGTCTAACAGCTAATGGGATGGGGATACCATCTGCTTTCATATCGCACGAATTTGGTAAGGCCATGTCCCAATTAAATGGCAATGGTACAGGAAGTTTAGAGTTTGACAGTGTGGTCTCAAAAGCACCGAGTCAAAAAGGCAATGAAATGAATCATTTTTCAAATTGGGGCCTAACTTCTGATGGCTATTTAAAACCTGACATTACTGCACCAGGTGGCGATATCTATTCTACCTATAACGATAACCACTATGGTAGCCAAACAGGAACAAGTATGGCCTCTCCTCAGATTGCTGGCGCCAGCCTTTTGGTCAAACAATACCTAGAAAAGACTCAGCCAAACTTGCCAAAAGAAAAAATTGCTGATATCGTTAAGAACCTATTGATGAGCAATGCTCAAATTCATGTTAATCCAGAGACAAAAACGACCACCTCACCGCGTCAGCAAGGGGCAGGATTACTTAATATTGACGGAGCTGTCACTAGCGGCCTTTATGTGACAGGAAAAGACAACTATGGCAGTATATCATTAGGCAACATCACAGATACGATGACGTTTGATGTGACTGTTCACAACCTAAGCAATAAAGACAAAACATTACGTTATGACACAGAATTGCTAACAGATCATGTAGACCCACAAAAGGGCCGCTTCACTTTGACTTCTCACTCCTTAAAAACGTACCAAGGAGGAGAAGTTACAGTCCCAGCCAATGGAAAAGTGACTGTAAGGGTTACCATGGATGTCTCACAGTTCACAAAAGAGCTAACAAAACAGATGCCAAATGGTTACTATCTAGAAGGTTTTGTCCGCTTTAGAGATAGTCAAGATGACCAACTAAATAGAGTAAACATTCCTTTTGTTGGTTTTAAAGGGCAATTTGAAAACTTAGCAGTTGCAGAAGAGTCCATTTACAGATTAAAATCTCAAGGCAAAACTGGTTTTTACTTTGATGAATCAGGTCCAAAAGACGATATCTATGTCGGTAAACACTTTACAGGACTTGTCACTCTTGGTTCAGAGACCAATGTGTCAACCAAAACGATTTCTGACAATGGTCTACACACACTTGGCACCTTTAAAAATGCAGATGGCAAATTTATCTTAGAAAAAAATGCCCAAGGAAACCCTGTCTTAGCCATTTCTCCAAATGGTGACAACAACCAAGATTTTGCAGCCTTCAAAGGTGTTTTCTTGAGAAAATATCAAGGCTTAAAAGCAAGTGTCTACCATGCTAGTGACAAGGAACACAAAAATCCACTGTGGGTCAGCCCAGAAAGCTTTAAAGGAGATAAAAACTTTAATAGTGACATTAGATTTGCAAAATCAACGACCCTGTTAGGCACAGCATTTTCTGGAAAATCGTTAACAGGAGCTGAATTACCAGATGGGCATTATCATTATGTGGTGTCTTATTACCCAGATGTGGTCGGTGCCAAACGTCAAGAAATGACATTTGACATGATTTTAGACCGACAAAAACCGGTACTATCACAAGCAACATTTGATCCTGAAACAAACCGATTCAAACCAGAACCCCTAAAAGACCGTGGATTAGCTGGTGTTCGCAAAGACAGTGTCTTTTATCTAGAAAGAAAAGACAACAAGCCTTATACAGTTACGATAAACGATAGCTACAAATATGTCTCAGTAGAAGACAATAAAACATTTGTGGAGCGACAAGCTGATGGCAGCTTTATCTTGCCGCTTGATAAAGCAAAATTAGGGGATTTCTATTACATGGTCGAGGATTTTGCAGGGAACGTGGCCATCGCTAAGTTAGGAGATCACTTACCACAAACATTAGGTAAAACACCAATTAAACTTAAGCTTACAGACGGTAATTATCAGACCAAAGAAACGCTTAAAGATAATCTTGAAATGACACAGTCTGACACAGGTCTAGTCACAAATCAAGCCCAGCTAGCAGTGGTGCACCGCAATCAGCCGCAAAGCCAGCTAACAAAGATGAATCAGGATTTCTTTATCTCACCAAACGAAGATGGGAATAAAGACTTTGTGGCCTTTAAAGGCTTGAAAAATAACGTGTATAATGACTTAACGGTTAACGTATACGCTAAAGATGACCACCAAAAACAAACCCCTATCTGGTCTAGTCAAGCAGGCGCTAGTGTATCCGCTATTGAAAGTACAGCCTGGTATGGCATAACAGCCCGAGGAAGCAAGGTGATGCCAGGTGATTATCAGTATGTTGTGACCTATCGTGACGAACATGGTAAAGAACATCAAAAGCAGTACACCATATCTGTGAATGACAAAAAACCAATGATCACTCAGGGACGTTTTGATACCATTAATGGCGTTGACCACTTTACTCCTGACAAGACAAAAGCCCTTGACTCATCAGGCATTGTCCGCGAAGAAGTCTTTTACTTGGCCAAGAAAAATGGCCGTAAATTTGATGTGACAGAAGGTAAAGATGGTATCACAGTTAGTGACAATAAGGTGTATATCCCTAAAAATCCAGATGGTTCTTACACCATTTCAAAAAGAGATGGTGTCACACTGTCAGATTATTACTACCTTGTCGAAGATAGAGCTGGTAATGTGTCTTTTGCTACCTTGCGTGACCTAAAAGCGGTCGGAAAAGACAAAGCAGTAGTCAATTTTGGATTAGACTTACCGGTCCCTGAAGACAAACAAATAGTGAACTTTACCTACCTTGTGCGGGATGCAGATGGTAAACCGATTGAAAACCTAGAGTATTATAATAACTCAGGTAACAGTCTTATCTTGCCATACGGCAAATACACGGTCGAATTGTTGACCTATGACACCAATGCAGCCAAACTAGAGTCAGATAAAATCGTTTCCTTTACCTTGTCAGCTGATAACAACTTCCAACAAGTTACCTTTAAGATAACGATGTTAGCAACTTCTCAAATAACTGCCCACTTTGATCATCTTTTGCCAGAAGGCAGTCGCGTTAGCCTTAAAACAGCTCAAGATCAGCTAATCCCGCTTGAACAGTCCTTGTATGTGCCTAAAGCTTATGGCAAAACCGTTCAAGAAGGCACTTACGAAGTTGTTGTCAGCCTGCCTAAAGGCTACCGTATCGAAGGCAACACAAAGGTGAATACCCTACCAAATGAAGTGCACGAACTATCATTACGCCTTGTCAAAGTAGGAGATGCCTCAGATTCAACTGGTGATCATAAGGTTATGTCAAAAAATAATTCACAGGCTTTGACAGCCTCTGCCACACCAACCAAGTCAACGACCTCAGCAACAGCAAAAGCCCTACCATCAACGGGTGAAAAAATGGGTCTCAAGTTGCGCATAGTAGGTCTTGTGTTACTCGGACTTACTTGCGTCTTTAGCCGAAAAAAATCAACCAAAGATTGATAACAAAGCGCAAAGAGACAACAAATCATCCCTTTTAACAGTCTGACCTTTCTTTGAGATTGAGCTGGCAGATGATCATTTCTTAACAAAAGTTAAAGAGTTGAGCAAAGTAAGGAACAGACATAAAGACCATAAAAGCAAGCCAGTTTGGCTTGCTTTTATGGTGTTATTGTCGTGTGCTACGATGACTAAAAAAGAACAACGAACAATGACCTCGAATCACCAAAAGGACTTGATTTGATAGCTTCCCTATGCTATACTAAGCCTATTCTTTCAAGAAGGACTCCTTTTGTGGAAAAGACTGAAAAAAAGGACACTAATCTATCCAAAAACTCCAGATGAGTAGCTGCAAACGATGCCTTTGCTGTGATCAAGGTGGTAAAGCAGACTGACTTGTCACTATCTGAGCAGGTGTCAAAAAAAGAAGCTTTGGCTTTGTCATTCAACATACTGAGCTTCAGTCTTTCAGAACGGAGACACCCCCAGTTTTGTACTCAAAAAGCATAAACAGCTCTGCTGATGTGACATCTGATTTCTACGTGCGCAGTGAGCCAAAACAGCTGCTGTTTGCTATGGAAAAAGTGGCGCCAATCGAGATTTTTGAGACCCTAGGCTCAAAAATAAGGCATAGAATTCCAAAGGAAGTCGCTGCCGTGAGCACAACCTAAGAAAAACTATCCCAAAAGACTTTTTCTGCAATTTGAAATACTGAATTTCAGTATTTTTTCTTTTGTAACTAAGAGCAATGAATGAGGTAAAAAAAGGCAACAATGTCAAAAAAGAAACGAAAACACTATCAGGTTTATGAGGGATTACGCTGTGCTATGACGCTTTGTTTTATCAGTGGCTATGTCAATGCCTTTACCTATATGACCCAAGGAAAACGTTTTGCAGGTGTTCAGACAGGCAACCTTTTGTCATTTGCCATTCGCTTGTCAGAACAGCAACTGAAGGAGGCACTGCAATTTTTACTTCCCATGATCGTTTTTATGCTTGGGCAGTCCTTTACTTATTTCATGCACCGCTGGGCCACTAAAAAAGGGCTCCACTGGTACTTATTATCAAGTGTTATCTTAACAGGGATTGCTTTTGGAACGGCCCTATTCACGCCTTTTCTTCCTTCCAATGTTACGGTAGCAGCTTTAGCCTTTTTTGCCTCTATTCAGGTTGATACGTTTAAAACCTTACGAGGAGCTAGCTATGCTAATGTGATGATGACAGGAAATATCAAAAATGCCGCCTATTTACTAACCAAAGGCTTGTACGAAAAAAATCACGAACTAACACATATCGGACGCAACACCTTAATAGTCATCTTGGCTTTTGCTGTTGGGGTGGTTTGTTCGACGTTGCTTTGCATAGCTTATGGCGAGTATGCTTTGATGCCTATTTTAATGCCTTTACTCTATGTCAATTACCTGTTGGCTCAGGAATTTTATCACATTCAAACCAAAATCAAACCGATTAAAAGAACTTAATGGACTTGTGGAGAAAGAAAGTTCATTTAGGGTAAGTTTTTACTCACCCTCCTTTGATTGACTGGTTTTGCTGCCCCTTAAAATATGATATAATAGACCATTGATAGCTGTTACTTAACAGAAGGCTGATAAAAAAGGTTCCATTAGCCTTGAGGGTTGAATTTAAACAGGAAAAAACGAAATCCTACACTATGCATCTCAATCGTACTTTCATTTGAGTATGGTTCTGAAAGGAAACTATGATGAAAAAACCATTTTACATTACGACACCCATTTATTACCCATCTGGGAAATTACACATTGGTTCTGCCTATACAACTATTGCTTGTGATGTCTTGGCACGCTACAAGCGCCTGATGGGCCATGAGGTCTTTTACCTCACAGGACTAGATGAACACGGACAAAAGATTCAAACCAAGGCAAAAGAAGCTGGTATTACACCTCAAACCTACGTTGATAACATGGCAAAGGATGTCAAAGCCCTTTGGCAATTGCTAGATATTTCCTATGACACATTTATCCGGACAACGGACGATTACCACGAAGAGGTCGTTGCTGCTGTCTTTGAAAAATTGCTGGCGCAAGATGACATTTACCTTGGCGAATACTCTGGTTGGTATTCTGTCTCTGATGAGGAATTTTTCACTGAAAGCCAATTAAAAGAAGTCTTTAGAGATGAAGACGGTCAGGTTATTGGAGGGATTGCCCCATCAGGTCATGAGGTCGAGTGGGTCTCTGAAGAATCCTACTTCCTACGCCTTAGCAAATACGATGATCGTCTTGTGGCCTTCTTTAAAGAGCGACCTGACTTTATCCAACCAGATGGTCGTATGAATGAAATGGTGAAAAACTTTATCGAGCCAGGCCTAGAAGATTTGGCTGTTAGCCGTACTACCTTTACATGGGGTGTACCTGTTCCATCAGACCCAAAACACGTGGTTTATGTCTGGATCGATGCCCTCTTAAACTACGCGACAGCTCTTGGTTATCGTCAAGCTAATCACGCTAACTTTGATAAGTTTTGGAATGGAACGGTTTTCCACATGGTTGGAAAAGATATCTTGCGTTTTCATAGCATCTACTGGCCAATTTTACTCATGATGCTTGATTTACCAATGCCAGACCGCTTAATTGCCCATGGTTGGTTTGTCATGAAAGACGGTAAAATGTCTAAATCAAAAGGCAATGTGGTCTATCCAGAAATGTTAGTTGAGCGCTTTGGACTTGATCCTCTTCGTTATTACCTCATGCGTTCTTTGCCAGTTGGTTCAGACGGGACCTTTACCCCTGAAGATTATGTGGGTCGTATCAACTATGAGTTAGCCAACGACCTTGGCAATTTATTGAACCGTACCGTTGCCATGATCAACAAGTATTTTGACGGCACGGTGCCAGCTTATGTTGACAATGGAACTGCCTTTGATGCTGACTTAAGTCAACTGATTGATGCTCAGCTAGCAGACTACCATAAGCACATGGAAGCGGTGGACTACCCACGCGCCTTGGAGGCTGTTTGGACCATCATCGCTCGTACCAACAAATACATCGATGAAACCGCTCCTTGGGTGCTCGCTAAAGAAGATGGTGACAAAGCTCAACTAGCCAGTGTCATGGCACACTTAGCAGCCAGCTTGCGTCTGGTCGCTCATGTGATCCAACCCTTTATGATGGAAACATCAGCTGCTATCATGGCCCAGCTTGGTTTGGAACCTGTTTCTGATTTGTCAACACTTGCTCTAGCAGATTTTCCTGCCAATACAAAGGTTGTTGCCAAAGGGACACCGATTTTCCCACGTCTTGACATGGAAGCTGAGATTGACTACATCAAAGCCCAAATGGGTGACAGCTCAGCTATTTCCCAAGAAAAAGAATGGGTCCCTGAAGAGGTTGCGCTCAAATCTGAAAAAGACGTCATCACATTTGAAACCTTTGATGCTGTGGAAATCCGTGTGGCAGAAGTCAAGGAAGTGTCAAAAGTGGAAGGTTCAGAAAAATTGCTGCGCTTTAGAGTAGATGCAGGAGACGGGCAAGACCGTCAAATCTTGTCAGGTATTGCCAAATTTTACCCCAACGAACAAGAATTAGTGGGTAAAAAACTACAAATTGTTGCTAACCTGAAACCGCGTAAAATGATGAAAAAATACATCAGTCAAGGGATGATTCTATCAGCAGAGCATGGAGATCAGCTAACGGTCTTAACCGTTGATTCCTCTGTTCCAAATGGAAGTATCATTGGCTGATGCTGACCTATTATTCAAAAAACCTAAGCAAGAACATGTGCTTAGGTTTTTTTGATTGCCTTCAAGAAAGACGAATAACGAGATGGGTGATATGACATCAAAAGCATAACTATCCTAGGACCTGTCCTAGTAAGATTGCTGTGCTTTTGACAAGTGAACAGAGAGGTCTTAAAACTATATCTTGTCATAAAAAAGATTGCAAAACACTATATCTTGTGTTATTATGGTTTTTATAAAAGTTAAGCATACTTAACTTTAGCCAAACAAAAGAGGACACTAGAGCGTGTCCCACAAGACAGTTGAGCCCTTCGCTTTTTTAGTAGAGTAGGAGTGCTCAAGTCAAAAAGAGACATCCCATCAAACCATTGCTGTTTAGCAGGTCTTTTTGTGTTGCTCAAAAAAACAATTCCTGTCTGTTTGGCGTCTAGTGATGACTTAGGCTTAGCGCTACTAGACTTTTGTTTGAAAAATACCTCAAGCCTTGAAGGAGACAAATGACCCAACATTATTATGAACGTTCGCAATCCCCAATTGAATACGCCCTATCTGAAACACAAAAACAGTTGCGCTCCATCAATTGGAATTACCTTAATGATGACAAAGATTTAGAAGTGTGGAACCGTGTCACTCAAAATTTTTGGTTGCCTGAAAAGGTTCCTGTTTCTAATGATTTAAATTCTTGGCGCTCCTTGGGTGAGGATTGGCAACAGCTCATCACAAGGACCTACACTGGGTTGACCTTACTAGATACAGTACAAGCAACGGTTGGTGATGTGGCACAAATTCAGCATTCACAAACCGACCACGAACAAGTCATCTATACGAACTTTGCCTTTATGGTGGGGATTCATGCCCGCTCTTACGGGACGATTTTTTCGACCCTTTGCAGCAGCGAGCAAATCGAAGAAGCACATGAATGGGTGGTCTCAACACAGAGCTTGCAAGACCGTGCCCGTGTCTTGATTCCTTACTATACGGGTGATGACCCTTTGAAATCAAAAGTAGCAGCAGCTATGATGCCAGGATTTTTGCTGTATGGCGGCTTTTACCTTCCTTTTTACCTATCAGCACGTGGTAAAATGCCAAACACATCTGATATCATCCGCCTGATTTTACGCGACAAAGTTATTCACAACTATTACAGCGGTTACAAATACCAACAAAAAGTAGCACGTCTTAGCCCAGAAAAACAGGCTGAAATGAAGGCCTTTGTCTTTGACTTGCTCTATGAACTCATCGACCTTGAAAAAGCTTACTTGAGAGAACTGTATGCAGGCTTTGATTTGGCAGAAGATGCTATCCGTTTTAGCCTTTATAACGCTGGAAAATTCCTTCAAAATTTAGGCTATGAGTCGCCCTTCACAGATGAAGAAACGCGCGTTTCACCAGAAGTATTTGCTCAGCTATCAGCGCGTGCAGACGAAAACCATGACTTTTTCTCAGGCAATGGCTCATCTTATGTGATGGGGATCACCGAAGAAACCACAGATGACGATTGGGAGTTTTAAGAAATGGCAGAGCTGATTATTGTGTATTTTTCATCTAAGTCCAATAACACCCATCGCTTCGTCCAAAAATTAGGCCTGCCTGCTCAGCGCATACCAGTAGATAATAGGCCACTTGAAGTTTCCACCCATTACCTTTTGATTGTGCCTACCTATGCAGCTGGTGGCTCAGATGCCAAAGGAGCCGTTTCTAAACAAGTGATTCGTTTTTTGAATAATCCTAACAATCGTAAACATTGTAAGGGAGTGATTTCTTCTGGAAATACCAATTTTGGCGATACCTTTGCCTTAGCAGGCCCTATCATTTCTCAAAAATTGCAGGTCCCCTTATTACACCAATTTGAACTATTAGGCACTGCTACAGATGTCAAAAAGGTACAGGCGATTTTTGCCCGCTTAAAGCATCACACACACGACAAGCAAAAACAAACCAACAACCTGATTACAGAAAGGACACACCCATGTCACAAACCAATGCGTCATACCTCTCATTAAATGCACTGACCCGTTTTAAAAAACCAGACGGCAGCTACCATTTTGATAGCGATAAAGAAGCTGTTAGGCGCTACCTGGAAGAACATGTCTCTCCCAATCAAATGGCTTTTAACTCACTAGAAGATAAGCTAGCTTACCTCATCAATGAAGGGTATTATGAGCAGGCCATTTTTGATGCCTATCCTAATGACCTTATCAAGGAGGCCTTTCATTATGCCTATCAACAAGGCTATCGCTTTTTAAATCTCATGGGCGCTATGAAATTTTACCAGTCCTATGCCTTAAAAACCTTGGACGGTAAGCAGTATCTAGAAACATTTGAAGACCGTGCTGTGATGAATGCACTCTTTTTAGCTGATGGAGATCAAACCTTTGTCTTTGACGTGATTGATGCCATCTTGCACCGACGCTTTCAACCAGCTACCCCAACGTTTTTAAATGCCGGAAAAAAACGCCGTGGCGAATACATTTCGTGCTATCTTCTTCGTGTCGAAGACAATATGGAATCTATCTCTCGCGCCATTAGCACCAGCTTGCAACTCTCAAAAAGAGGAGGCGGAGTCGCCTTGTGCCTCACCAACCTCAGAGAAATCGGAGCACCGATAAAAGGGATTGAAAATCAGGCAACAGGCATCGTTCCTGTCATGAAACTACTAGAGGACTCTTTTTCCTATGCCAATCAACTAGGTCAGCGCCAAGGAGCAGGTGCGGTTTACCTTCATGCCCATCACCCTGAGGTTTTGACCTTTTTAGACACCAAACGTGAAAATGCCGATGAGAAAATTCGCATTAAGTCCCTAGCATTGGGACTTGTGATCCCAGATATTACCTTCCAGTTAGCCAAAGAAAACAAAGACATGGCACTCTTTTCACCCTATGATATCAAGCGTGCCTATGGCAAGGACATGTCAGACATCTCCATCACAGAGGAATACGATAAACTGCTAGCCAATCCAGCCATCAAAAAGACCTACATCAGTGCTAGAAAGTTCTTTCAGTTAATTGCAGAGCTACATTTTGAGTCAGGCTACCCTTACCTCTTGTTTGATGACACGGTCAATAAGCGCAACCCTCATGCCAAAAAAGGCAGAATCGTCATGTCTAACCTGTGTTCTGAAATCGCTCAAGTTAGCACCCCAAGCACTTTCAAAGAAGATTTGAGTTTTGAAACCATTGGAGAGGATATCTGCTGTAATTTAGGGTCTATCAATATTGCCCAGGCTATGGCAGATGCGCCACACTTTGAACAGCTCATCACAACGAGCATCAGAGCACTTGATCGTGTCTCTAGAGTGTCTGACCTGAATTGTGCGCCTTCTGTTGAGACAGGCAATGCAGCCAACCATGCAGTAGGATTAGGCGCCATGAACCTACATGGTTTTTTGGCAACCAACCACATCTACTATGATACAAAAGAAGCCGTTGACTTTACAGATCTGTTTTTCCATGCCATGGCCTATTATGCTTTTAAAGCCTCTTGCCAATTAGCCAAAGAAAAAGGCGCTTTTGCAGGATTTTCGTTATCAACCTATTCAGATGGCACTTATTTTGCCAAGTATTTGCAAGAAGATGCCAAGCCACAAACAGCCAAGGTTGCCACATTGTTGCAAGATTACGGCTTCACGTTGCCAACGGTGGCGGATTGGCAAGCCCTAGTAGCAGATATCAAGCAGTTTGGCCTAGCCAATGCGCACTTGCTAGCGGTTGCTCCGACAGGCTCCATCAGCTACTTATCATCCTGCACTCCGAGTCTACAACCAGTCGTTGCTCCTGTTGAGGTCCGAAAAGAAGGTAGCCTGGGCAGGATTTACGTCCCTGCCTATCAGATTGACCAGGCTAACTATGCTTACTATGAACGTGGTGCCTATGAGGTCGGCCCAAAAGCCATCATCGACGTTGTAGCTGCTGCCCAAAAACACGTTGACCAAGCCATCTCATTGACCCTGTTTATGACCGATCAAGCGACCACACGTGACCTGAACCGCTCCTATATCCAAGCTTTTAAGCAAAATTGTGCATCGATCTATTATGTGCGAGTGAGGCAAGACGTCCTAGCAGGCAGCGAACAGTATGACGAGGATAGTCTTGTGACAGCTCCTGGAGCTAGTGATGAGACCACCACAGAGTGTCAAAGCTGTATGATCTAACAGCTACTAGAAAGCTCTCGTGTCCCCTATCACATGCATAGGATCAGTGCACTCGACCTTTCAAGACAAGCAAGCATCAGCTCTTGCTTGTCTTTTTTTGGCCTCAAAGCCCGTTAGTCTGCTGCTATGCGAGGCTTTTTTGAGCATCAGAACGTCAAAAAAAAGGACATGGAGTCCTTTTTTTGTGAGGCCGTCACAAACTGCCCTTGAAATACGCTTCTATGTGGAGCTTTTTTTGGTCCTGTGACACGTAAGCTCCAACGACCTCCAGCTGACAGCCTCTTGGAAACAAGAGCTCAACCTCTGAAGGCACAGCCGAATAAGGCTCGACAAAGGCTGCCTTGGCCCCTTTTTTGACACAGATGCGCACCTCCACCGGTCGATGGGTCATGGCGCCGTTTTTCAAGGCTGTCGTGCTCATAAAACTGTGCTTGGTGTAGCGTGTACCAAGCTTGATCTTACAAAGGATATGAGGGTCAAACTGATGGTTACGGTAGTAAGACGTGAGATCAGCATGTGAAACACCGATATCACGCAAAAACGTCTCGTATACATAGCGGTATACTACAATGTTCCACGGGATGACTAGCCGGTGAGTCGCAGCATCGAGCTGGGCCACCTGATCCCTTAGCTCAGGCGTGAGTTGGCTGAGCTCACCTTTGGCTTTGTCTAGGCTGGTGTTGATAGGGCCTGCCTGCTGACAGGTATAAGCAGCCATCGCCTCTTGCTCAGCCCTTGGGTAGATGAGACCCTTGCCCCATCGCTTTTTAATCAGTGTCTCAGCGCCCTTTTGATCCGAAAAGGTAAAATAAGCAGGCGTCCCCTCACAAACCGCCCGCTCATAGTGCTCACAGACAAAAAGCTCGACCAAGCCCTCAGTTTGCCAGATCAGACTAAAACAGCTAAGAAGAAGGACAATAGCCAGTTGATAGCGCTTTTTTAGCATAGTTCCCCCTGACACCAGCCCAAAAGGCTGACCCTTCCCCTAGACCTTTTGGCTAGCTCTTGACACCACCAGTTTCTCAGACAGGCTAATCTTTTTGTCATCTCTTTCTCCCTAAACAGACTCTCTTATCATGATATTATGCTATTATGAGCGATTTGTCAATCCATAGCAACCGTTTTTTAGTTAGATAAGTAAGCTTTTGACCTAGAGGCAGACAAGAGTGGCAGTACCTCCCGTTTGCTGTGGTGGCTAATAAGGACTAACACAAAATCTCAAACGCTTTCAAAAACAGCTCCTAAGCTTAAAAAAGCTGATGAACAGATTTGTTGAACTTAAGAGAGATTGCCATGATTTTCTAATCATTTGATGTTTAAAATGATAAAAACATGAACTTGAAATGAAATAATGAGAGGAGTAAACTAGAACCATATCAAAAAATAATGAAATGGAGTGGTTTTATGAAAACAAAATCAAAACGCTTTTTAAACCTAGCAACCCTTTGCTTGGCCCTACTAGGAACAACTTTGCTAATGGCACATCCCGTACAGGCGGAGGTGATATCAAAAAGAGACTATATGACTCGCTTCGGGTTAGGCGATTTAGAAGATGATTCAGCTAACTATCCTTCAAATTTAGAAGCTAGATATAAAGGATATTTAGAGGGATATGAAAAAGGCTTAAAAGGAGATGATATACCCGAACGGCCCAAGATTCAGGTTCCTGAGGATGTTCAGCCATCTGACCATGGCGACTATAGAGATGGTTATGAGGAAGGATTTGGAGAAGGACAACATAAACGTGATCCATTAGAAACAGAAGCAGAAGATGATTCTCAAGGAGGACGTCAAGAAGGACGTCAAGGACATCAAGAAGGAGCAGATTCTAGTGATTTGAACGTTGAAGAAAGCGACGGTTTGTCTGTTATTGATGAAGTAGTTGGAGTAATTTATCAAGCATTTAGTACTATTTGGACATACTTAAGCGGTTTGTTCTAAAAAATATTTTTTATAGTACAATTTTTTAGCAAATTGTTTTGAAAAAGAACACTTTATAAATAGTTCATATTTATAGTATAATACCTAATTCAAGTATTTTTAAATGGTTGGTGAATTCTTGGCTGATAAAATTCTTTATTAGTGTTGAGCAGTCCCACTGTTTTAAAACAATTTTCTGCTATAATTGGGATAATCCCTTTAGTAGTCAGGCCACCTCTGATAGGGGTGGCTTTTTTGGGTTTTAGTGACCCGTGTGTTGAGAAAGGAGCATTTATGCCAGAAAAGAAAGTGTTGCCCGTCCTAAGCATAGTGGTGAGTTTTGTCTGCCTGCTTGATCATATCTTCTTTTTTGCTACTTATAGTTATCTCTACTTACCGCTTGTAGCAAGTAGTCTAGCTCTTATCGGTCTGGTGCAAAACAAAGGCAGGCAAAAGGTGTGGTCGCTAGCTGGACTCGTCCTAGCTGCTCTAGCCGTGGCAGTAGTGGCCTATGCCTACTATGACCCAACCGTCATCCCCTACTAACCTTAACCACTCCTTCGCACGCAATCAACAGCACAAAAAGCACCCCTGACAGGTGCTTTTTGTGCTTTAGCCAACCTATAGCCTCGTAATCCCTCACTGAAACAGTCCCTTAAAGTTCCACCACTGATCTTGGATGCTCTCACTTAACCGCTGATGCCAAGGTTTATGGTCTTCTTCTCTTATCTGCTTTAGCATGCTTTCTTCTAGCTGTTTTTGTTGCTTTTCCTCTTCCTTTTTTTGAAGTGCTTCTTCAGCTTCTTTTTCTTTTTTTATAGTATCAGAGTCTCTATAGATATAGCTACCGACATAAAATCCGTCTTCTCCTTTAAATGAGAAAGTTAATTTTTCTCCTTTCTTCAAAGGATCTTCTCCTAAGTTAAGAATATAAGGTACTCCTGTATAATATTGACGATAAGGATCTGTTTTTGTTATATTTTTTTCGAGAATAGGACTAGCTAAAATTCCTCGTTCTTTACTGTTATGATCACATTGTCTGTAAAGATATACCCACCATCCTTGAGGGATATATATTTTTACTACTTTACTACCAACATATAAGTCTTCTAGAGTGATTGTGTTGCCACTATAATCTTTAATTTTTTGTTGAGGTCCATCCAAATCAAATTTTACTGGCTTTTGTGTACTACTTTGTTCATCCTCCGCTCTGACGCTACTAGTTACCCCGATGGCAAAGAGTGCCAGTAGCAAAGTTAATGTCTTTTTCATTTCGTTCTCTCCTTTTGCTCATTTTTTAAGACAAGGCTTATTATACCAATTCTTGCGCTAAAAAGATAGGGATTGATTGGCTGAGGCGATCGGAGAAGTCCTAGATTTCTCTGAGTGGCTGCCACTCACTTAATGTTTCACTATTTTATTGGGATATGCTAATACTTCAAGATATCTTTATATCGTCTATAGTCAAGAGCCTATTTGACACTTTATCTCTATGTAAATAATTTGCACACTCTGTTAAGTGCTCTTTTTGGTCGCTTATCCTCTTTTAAAGTTGTTTTATGTCAGTTGAAAACGATGTTTCTTGAGTAACCTAACTTACCTGATATCTCGTATCGTGATACGTTATTTATCAATATTATGAAATAGAACAACGATATTAGGCATTCTTTTCGATTAACTTCGAATAGCTTAATAAATGTTTATCATCTGCAATTTTTAGCATAATTTAAAGAAATACGACTGTATCTTGATAGGTACTGTTTTTTGATGTCTTTAACAATATATTCTCAAATTTTCAAGAATAACTACCTTGCTAAAGATATATTTTATATTTTTAATTTTCTCATAAAAACAATCTATCGAAAACTATTTACAAAAATAAAATTTATTATATAATAATCTAGTGTTTTTATAATTTATAGCACATGTAATTAAAAAAGGAAGGTTTTTATGAAAAAAACACTATTATTAAGTACTGCTGTTTTGACGCTAGCCGGTACTGTCGCCCTATTAACTCATTCTGTAGATGCATCGACTTATTCTTACTACAGCACTAGTCATTTTTTAAGACAAGATGGAAGAGAGACTCTTAGAGAAGCTAAATATGCGGCAGAGTTACAAATTAGAAACTTGTTAAGTCAGTATCATATTAATGGAAAAGAATATAATAATTATTTCAGATATTATTATAGACAAGCTATGCAAGCTAGAAATATAGACGAAGTTAATAAAATCATTGAAGATTTAGAAAAAAACTTGCAAGCACAATAAAGTAAAGATTAATCCAGATATATATAGTAGCAGAGTAATTCTCGCTGCTTTTTATTTCAACGCTTTACGTTTATGGATACCTCGCACAGTAATGACAAGCGCTCTTTTTGGTACTTTTATTGTCGTAAGAAATGAAGAAACGATTATTTTATTAGCCATAGCTACCCTCTAGCCATAAAAATACCTCTTAAGTAGATTTTGATTATTTAACCTGTCTACTTAAGAGGTATCATATCATATTTTATGAGCGGTTTTATATTTGGTATCAATATCTTATAGGGCAATTGATCATATTTATTGAAAGCTCCTATCTTATTTAGTCCAAAGGTAAATATCAAAATGGCTGAAATCTTTCATATTTATAGTCTTATTGTCTTTATATTTTTTAAAAATATCACTCCTTGTACTAGATGAGGTTGCATCATATAAGTTAAAACTTTCATGTTTATTGCCATTGATCGCAATTTCTAATTGCCCTTTTATGTATGGAGAATTAGGATCATAAATTTTGTATGTTTGCATAAGATATTGTCTGATTTTGAAGTCAAATTCTTGAATCGTAAAAATAGGTTTATCTATTTTTATGGGATTTATTAGTGTTTTTTGCTGGACTCCATCTATTAGTAAATTACCTACAATTTTACTATTTTCCGAATTACTGTTTACTGATGGTGTAACCCCACCATATATATAATAAACATCATAACGAGTAAATATGTACGGAAGACCAAAAATATTTACTTTTTGATTTTTCGTAAACTTTGTTGTAATATAGCTCTCGACCTCAGAATCAACTGAAAAATTTTTCTTTTTATAACTGGAAATATCAATATAAAAATCATGAGTAGTCAAGTAATCAATATTACAATTCGTATAATCTACTGGTATGATTTCGTATGCGTAATTTAATTGTAGCTTAACGTCTTTAATATTTTCACTATCTGATTTTACACTTCCGTACCCATGAAAGATTATTATAACTAAAATTATTGTTTTTATTATTCTTTTCATACCTCTCCTCGTTCACCTCGTACCCCACAAACTACTTTATCCTAAAAAACCATAAAATCAACATTGAGGACTTTTTTGGTTCCCATAAATTGTTAACTATGTCATTTTAGAGCAATCATATAGAGACTAAGATATAATTTTACCAAAGTTTTGAAAGCTATTGAAGAGTATCTTGATTTTGTCTAGGTTCTAAGCACCTGTAAGGGTGCTTTTTGTGCTTTAGCCAACCTCATAGTCTAGTAAACCCTCACTGAAACAGTCCCTTAAAGTTCCACCACTGATCTTGGATGTTTTCGCTTAACCGCTGATGCCAAGGTTTATTAGCCTCTCTTTCGGTTTGTTTTTTAAACATCTCTAGTGCATCATTTTCAAGATCTTGTCTCTCTAGGTCATCCTCAATTTTCTTAATTTCTTCTTCGTATTGTTTGTCTTCTTTTATGGATAGTGAATCTCTATAGAAGCAGTAACCTGCTCCCCAAAAATCTTCATCTCTGAATGTCAAAGTGACTCTCTCACCTTTTGTAAGTTGGGATGATAATTTAATAGTATGTTGGGTACCATAAGGTAATCTTTTAGAAAATTGACCTTCTTTATTCTCTGAGCTATTGCTTAAAGGTTTTTGTTCTCCAGAATTAGAAATGCTTGATTTTGGTGAATGTTCTCTAGAAATTTTGACCGACCAAGCTTGAGGAAGCCAGACTTTGATTTTAGATTCTCCAACAGAAAAATCTGATACACTAACTTCTTTTACTTTTTCCTGTAATCCATCAAGTATAAACTTATTCTGTTCATCCTCCGCTCTGACGCTACTAGTTACCCCGATGGCAAAGAGTGCCAGTAGCAAGGTTAATGTTTTTTTCATTTTTTCCTCTCCTTTTGCTCATTTTTAAGATAAGACTTATTATACCAATTCTTGCGCTAAAAAGATAGGGAGTTTATGTCTTGTGGTTGGGAAATGGCGTGACTATTCTTGGTAGGGGCAGACAGGTTTTTTCCTAGCCAGTTGCTAACCGTTACCCTTTTACCTTTGCAAGCCGTTTGGGCATCAGGTCGTGTTTTGAGGTTGCCAATACTTTTAGTTGCTTTTTGACAAAAATGCGTTATGATAGACTAAATAAAAGAAGATAGCATTTTCGATGAATGATGCGTGAGTCCACAAATTTATTTTTAGGAGTTTATAGACTGCCTAAAAGTGTCTATTTCGTCAATAAAGGAGAACAATATGACATTTGAAGAGATTTTACCAGGTTTAAAAGCCAAGAAAAAATATGTACGTACAGGTTGGGGTGGCGCTGAAAATTATGTGCAGTTGTTTGATACCCTTGAAGTGGATGGGAAAGTACTACAGGCGACGCCTTATTTTCTGATTCATGTTACTGGTGCAGGTGAAGGTTTTTCCATGTGGGCACCGACACCATGTGATGTGTTAGCAGAGGATTGGATTGAGGTCAATGACTAAAGTTGTTTTAGTGACGGGCTGTGCTAGTGGGATTGGTTATGCACAGGCCCGCTATTTTTTGAAACAAGGGCATCACGTATATGGTGTGGATAAGTCGGATAAACCGGACTTAAGCGGTAACTTTCACTTTATCAAATTGGATTTATCCTCTGAGTTAGCCCCACTATTTAAAGTGGTCCCCAGTGTTGATATTTTGTGTAATACTGCAGGGATTTTAGATGCCTACAAGCCACTTTTAGACGTCAGTGATGAAGAAGTGGAACACCTATTTGATATTAATTTTTTTGCGACGGTGAAGTTAACACGTCATTATCTTAGACGTATGGTGGAAAAGCAGTCAGGTGTTATCATCAATATGTGCTCAATAGCAAGTTTTATAGCGGGTGGCGGTGGTGTTGCCTATACGAGTTCTAAGCATGCCCTTGCGGGATTCACGCGCCAGCTGGCTTTGGATTACGCCAAAGATCAGATTCACATTTTTGGTATAGCACCAGGTGCTGTCAAAACCGCTATGACGGCTAACGATTTTGAGCCTGGTGGCTTAGCAGACTGGGTAGCTCGTGAGACGCCAATTGGGCGTTGGACTAAACCAGATGAAGTTGCTGAATTAACGGGATTTCTTGCTTCAGGAAAAGCGAGATCAATGCAAGGCGAGATTGTCAAAATTGACGGTGGCTGGACTTTGAAATGATCACATGCCTTAGCTTGAGCTGGCGCAGTAAGCCCTAGAGGTGTGATGAGTCAAACAGTCAAAGGAGATGAACAAATGAAATTAGCGGTTTTGGGGACAGGTATGATTGTTAAGGAAGTTTTGCCTGTCTTGCAGAAAATTGATGGTATTGATTTAGTTGCTATCTTATCAACAGTTAGAAGTTTAACGACAGCTAAAGACCTCGCTAAGGCACATCACATGCCTCTAGCTACGAGTAAATATGAGGCTATCTTAGGCAATGAGGAGATTGACACGGTTTATATTGGACTGCCGAATCACCTGCATTTTGCCTATGCTAAGGAGGCCCTTCTAGCTGGCAAACATGTCATTTGTGAAAAGCCCTTTACCATGACAGCAGGAGAATTAGATGAACTGGTGGTAATCGCTAGAAAACGAAAACTCATTTTGTTAGAAGCGATTACGAATCAGTACCTGAGTAACATGACCTTTATCAAAGAGCATCTTGACCAACTTGGCGATATCAAAATTGTAGAATGCAATTATTCACAATATTCTTCACGCTACGATGCCTTCAAACGAGGTGATATCGCGCCAGCTTTTAATCCTAAAATGGGTGGTGGAGCTTTACGTGATTTAAACATCTACAACATTCATTTTGTGGTAGGGTTATTTGGTCGCCCTAAAACGGTTCAATATTTAGCCAATGTCGAAAAAGGCATTGACACCTCAGGCATGCTTGTCATGGACTATGAGCAGTTTAAAGTGGTGTGTATCGGGGCCAAAGACTGCACTGCAGAAATCAAATCAACCATCCAAGGTAACAAAGGGTCACTGGCAGTGCTTGGAGCAACAAATACCCTCCCTCAGGTTCAGTTAAGTCTACACGGTCACGAACCACAAGTGATTAACCACAACAAGCATGACCACCGGATGTATGAAGAGTTTGTCGCTTTTAGGGACATGATTGACCAAAGAGACTTTGAGAAAGTGAATCAGGCTTTGGAACATAGCCGAGCTGTCATGGCTGTGTTGGAGCGCGCTGTTCATTCGTGATGGTAATCTGGTAGCCATTGCCTTTTGTGCAGGTGCTATGGTAATGGTTGAAAGACGTGTTTTCACGAGGGGGAGCCCCCTCGTGCTTTTTTGGCAAAAATAACTTGTTCAGGATTTGGGCTTTCTTTGTGAGATGAGAGATGCCTGACGAATTGATTTGATTAAAATAATGATAAAGCCAAACGATTTAAGAAATGACCGTTCGGAAATTCTGCCCCAAAGGGGCTCTAGAAGCAGTAAAATCGAATTTGTAAGCGTTGACACTGTTGCATAACTCTGTTACACTAAGAGAATGTCATGACAAAAATTACAGTGTAGGAGTTTAATTGTTTATGGAAGAGGATTATAACAAAAGAGAACCTGAGAAGTTTACGCAATTTCTGCGCCGTCAAAAGGTCGTCTTTTTTGTCGCATTTTTTGGTTATGTGTGTGCTTACTTGGTACGCAACAATTTCAAACTAATGTCAAACACTATTATGGTGCAAAATGGTTGGGACAAGGCTCAAATTGCGATCTTGTTATCGTGTTTGACCGTTTCTTATGGCTTAGCAAAATTCTATATGGGAGCCTTAGGGGATCGTGTTAGCTTGAGGAAGCTCTTTTCAATCAGCTTGGGTGCAAGCGCTTTGATTTGTATTTTAATTGGTTTTTTCAATAGTTCAATGGTGGTATTAGGAATACTGCTAGTCTTGTGTGGTGTCGTACAAGGTGCCTTGGCACCTGCCTCACAAGCCATGATTGCCAATTATTTTCCAAATAAAACACGCGGCGGAGCCATCGCTGGATGGAACATTTCTCAAAACATGGGATCAGCCCTCTTGCCATTAACCATCGCCTTGCTCACCAGTATGGGCTTGGTGGTACCAGCTAATGGCAATATTTTACTTGCCTTTTTAATCCCTGGCGTTTTAGTGTTCTTGTTTGCTTTGTGTTGCTGGAAGCTTGGCGGTGATAACCCTGAGTCTGAGGGACTTGACTCTCTTCGAACGATGTATGGTGATGCGGGCGAGTCAGCTGTTGCCAGTGAAGAAGAAAAGCATAACCTGTCTTATTGGCAACTCATCTGGAAATACGTTTTTTGTAACCCGTCGCTCTTACTTGTTGCTGCTGTCAATGTGGCCCTTTATTTTGTTCGTTTTGGGATTGAAGACTGGATGCCGATCTACTTGTCACAAGTAGCCAATATGTCAGAGGCTCATATCCATTTTGCGATTTCAATGTTAGAGTGGGTCGCTATTCCAGGCTCGCTGGTATTTGCGTGGTTAGCGGTTCGTTATCCTAATAAAATGGCCAAGGTTGGGGCTATTGGGCTTTTTGTGTTAGCGGCTATTGTCTTTGTCTATGAACGCTTGACTGCCACAGGTGCTCCAAATTATTTCTTGTTGCTTGTTATTGCAGGTATTTTAGGGTCATTGATTTATGGCCCACAGTTGATCGTGAATATTTTAACAATCAACTTTGTTCCTTTAAATGTTGCAGGAACAGCGATTGGTTTTGTAGGAGTAACAGCTTATCTCATCGGCAATATGGGAGCAAACTGGCTGATGCCGATTTTGGCAGATGGTTTTGGCTGGTTTTGGTCATATATTGTCGTTGCAGCCTTATCTGCTTTTTCAGCGGTTGGTTATTTGATTTTAGCCAAACGTGAGGAAGAAATCATCAAAGATTAGCTAGGCAAATGCCTAAGAAAGACAGACTTATTGCTGAAGTCCTGTCTTTTTTAGTTATCACAAGCCGCAAATGACACTATAAAAGACAAGAAAATGCTAGGATGTTTCAGGAAAAAAAGAGAAAATATGCTATAATGAGAAGGTATTTAAATTATATAGTAAGGAAAAACAAATGACAAATTATGCCATTATTTTAGCAGCGGGCAAAGGGACTCGCATGACTTCTGATCTCCCAAAAGTTCTTCATAAAGTATCTGGACTAACCATGCTTGAGCATGTTTTTCGTAGTGTAAAAGCGATTAGTCCTGAAAAATCCGTGACGGTTATTGGTCACAAATCAGAAATGGTACGTGCTGTCTTAGCAGATCAATCAGCCTTTGTCCATCAAACAGAGCAGTTAGGAACTGGCCATGCCGTGATGATGGCAGAAACACAACTAGAAGGACTAGAAGGGCATACCTTGGTGATTGCAGGAGATACTCCCTTGATCACTGGAGAAAGCCTGAAGAGTCTGATTGATTTTCATGTGAATCATAAAAATGTCGCCACTATTTTAACAGCTACGGCTCAAGATCCATTTGGTTATGGTCGTATTGTTCGCAACAAAGATGGCGAAGTGATCAAGATTGTTGAGCAAAAAGACGCCAATGAGTATGAGCAACAATTAAAAGAAATCAATACAGGAACCTATGTGTTTGATAACAAGCGTCTCTTTGAAGCGCTCAAATGCATCACTACCAACAATGCTCAAGGAGAGTATTACCTGACTGACGTTGTGGCTATTTTTAGAGCAAACAAAGAAAAGGTAGGAGCCTATATCCTGAGAGACTTCAATGAAAGTCTGGGAGTAAATGATCGTGTGGCCTTAGCAATAGCTGAAACAGTGATGCGTCAGCGCATTACCCAAAAACATATGGTCAATGGGGTGACTTTCCAAAATCCTGAAACTGTTTATATTGAAAGCGATGTTGAGATTGCTCCAGACGTCCTTATCGAAGGAAATGTGACCTTAAAAGGGCGTACACATATCGGCTCAGGAACTGTCTTGACGAATGGTACTTATATTGTGGATTCTGAAATTGGTGATAACTGTGTTGTTACCAATTCGATGATCGAATCATCTGTTTTAGCTGCAGGAGTTACGGTTGGCCCTTACGCCCACCTTCGACCGGGAACGACCTTAGATAGGGAAGTCCATATCGGTAACTTTGTCGAGGTCAAGGGTTCTCACATTGGTGAAAAAACAAAGGCTGGGCATCTGACTTATATTGGAAACGCTCAGGTTGGGTCTTCAGTCAATGTTGGGGCTGGAACCATCACTGTCAACTACGACGGCCAAAACAAATATGAAACAGTCATTGGAGATCACGCTTTTATTGGGAGCAACTCGACTCTCATTGCACCTTTGGAAGTTGGGGATCACGCTTTAACAGCAGCAGGTTCAACGATTTCAAAAACAGTTCCTATCGATAGCATTGCTATTGGTCGTAGCCGCCAAGTCACAAAAGAAGGTTATGCCAAGCGCCTAGCGCATCACCCAAGTCGAAGCAAATAATTCAAGATCTATTTAGTAAGGAGGCCAGGCATGAAATTTGAAGAAAAAACGCTTAAGAGACAAACAGTTTTTGATGGTCATATTTTTAAAGTTGTTGTGGATGATGTTGAACTTCCCAACAATCTGGGGCAATCCAAGCGAGAATTAATTTTTCATCGTGGTGCCGTTGCTGTTTTGGCTATTACTCCTGAACGTAAGATTGTCCTTGTCAAACAATACCGTAAGGCTATTGAACGTGTCTCATACGAGATCCCAGCGGGTAAGCTAGAGATTGGTGAGGAAGGCTCAAAGCTAAAAGCTGCTGCACGTGAGCTAGAAGAAGAAACAGCCTATACGGGGACATTGACGTTTTTGTATGAATTTTATACAGCGATTGGTTTTTGCAACGAAAAAATCACACTTTTCTTAGCGACAGACCTAATACAAGTTGCCAATCCCAAACCTCAAGACGACGATGAAGTTATCGAGGTCTTAGAGTTGACATATCAAGAGTGCATGGACTTAGTCGCTCAAGGTAAACTTGCTGACGCTAAAACGTTGATTGCTTTGCAATACTATGCCTTACATTTTGGAGGTGAGCAGTGATGGGAAGGCCATTGTTGACCGATGATATCATCGAAAAAGCGAGACGAATGGAAACATTTGAGCCAGATGATGCTGTAAACTTTGACACAAAAGTAATGACGCTACCAGAAAAAGATGATAAAGCACGCATTTATAAAAGTCGTCGGATTGAAAATGCCAAACGCAGCCAATTGCAATCTAAATTAAATGTGATTTTGATAGCTGTTATGCTGTTAATTGCCATCTTGGTATATGCTATCTTTTATCTTTAAAAAAACGTAAGGAAATGATATGAAAATAGGAATTATTGCTGCTATGGAGGAGGAGTTGTCCCTGCTCTTAGCAAATCTTTTGGATGCTCAAGAACATCAGGTGCTTTCAAAAACTTACTATACGGGTCGTTTTGGCAAGCATGAGCTCATTTTGGTACAGTCGGGTGTTGGAAAAGTGATGTCTGCTATGACAGTTGCGATCTTGGTTGAGCATTTCAAAGCCCAAGCTATTATCAATACAGGATCAGCAGGGGCAGTCGCTTCACATTTAGCGATCGGAGATGTGGTGGTTGCAGATCGGTTAGTGTATCATGATGTGGATGCTACTGCATTTGGTTATGCTTATGGTCAAATGGCTGGTCAACCATTATACTATGATTGTGATCCACAGTTTGTGGCTATCTTCAAACAAGTCCTAAAACACGAAAAGACAAATGGCCAAGTTGGTTTGATTGCAACAGGAGACAGTTTTGTTGCTGGTCAGGACAAGATTGACCAGATCAAAACAGCTTTTAGCGACGTGTTAGCAGTAGAAATGGAAGGCGCAGCTATTGCTCAAGCAGCACATACTGCAGGGAAACCCTTCATCGTTGTTCGTGCGATGAGTGATACCGCAGCGCATGATGCCAATATTACTTTTGATCAATTTATTATAGAAGCTGGCAAGCGTTCGGCCCAGACATTAATGACATTTTTAGAAAACTTACCTGTTTAACTCACTTTATCGTGAGACAATTAGCTGGATAATCTCTATTTTAGGAGTCTGGTCACTTCTTGTTTTGAAACCTAAAAATAAGAATTGCAATCACTTGACCAAACGCTATAATGGGTTAAGTAACGATAGATTACTAAAAGGAGTCTAAAAATGACACTAAAAAAACACTATTATCTTCTCAGCCTGCTAGCTCTTGTAACGGTTGGTGCTGCCTTTAACACAAGCCAGAGTGTCAGTGCACAAGTTTATAGCAATGAAGGGTATCACCAGCATTTGACTGATGAAAAATCACACCTGCAATATAGTAAAGACAACGCACAACTTCAATTGAGAAATATCCTTGACGGCTACCAAAATGACCTAGGGAGACACTACTCTAGCTATTATTACTACAACCTAAGAACCGTTATGGGACTATCAAGTGAGCAAGACATTGAAAAACACTATGAAGAGCTTAAGAACAAGTTACATGATATGTACAATCATTATTAAGTCAAAGGCTTAAAAATGGCGACTAGCCCCTCAAAAAAAGAGGCCACACTCATTTAAATTTAAATGAGTGTGGCCTCTTTTTTTGAGGAGACGCAAGGGGTTAAAGGGCTGTGACATAAAGTTGCTTAGCAATATTTTCAGGGATGACAAGTTCCTTGTCGCCATAACAAATCGTATAGGTTTTTGCAAAGGTATCAATTTGAGTTAAGGTTAGCTCGGTATTGATATTGAGGTGATGTGCTTCTAGATACTGGATTAAATCAAAGTGGTCGTGGATTCTGCTTAGACGAAACCGTCCCAACTCCGTGATGGTGTTGAGAGTTGTAGTGTTCATTTCGACAAGAGGCTGACCATAGCGAGGAATAGTCCCTCCGTGTGGGCAGAAATCTGGAAAATCAAGGATCTTGTCTAAACGGTCGATAAAGGAGTCTGAGACAGTGTGCTCTAAGACTTCAGCTTCTTGGTGCACTTCTTGGGTATTATAGCCCAGCTGATGAATCAAAAATACCTCAATCAAGCGGTGTTTGCGGTAGAGGTTAGCAACAAGAGCATAGCCTTTGTCTTTTAGCAAATAGCCTTTTGCTTTATCTTTGACAATCCAGCCTTGTGAAATCATTTTTTTAATCATCTCTGAAACGGCAGGTGCCGAAACGTGCATCTTTTCTGCAACCATTTTATTTGTAATCTTGGGTTCTTGTTCTCCAATTTCATAAATACATTTCAAGTAATCTTCTTTATTAGGCGTCATATCGTTTGGCCTTTCTCTTATTTATAATGATTATTATATCAGAATTTTTAGGAAAAAGCTTGACAAAAAGCCTAAAAGAGGATATCCTTATAGCATAATTAACTAAACTTAATTAAATAAATAATATATCCTAAGGAGAGAAATGATGGGAAAGAGAATGAGCCTCATTTTGGGTGCTTTTTTATCTGTTTTTCTTTTAGTAGCTTGTTCGTCAACTGGCACTAAAACTGCTAAGAGTGATAAATTAAAAGTCGTGGCAACCAATTCAATTATTGCCGACATGACAAAAGCTATTGCTGGTGATAAAATCGATCTGCACAGCATTGTGCCAATCGGTCAAGACCCTCATGAGTACGAACCATTACCAGAAGATGTTGAAAAAACAAGTAATGCTGATGTGATTTTCTATAATGGTATCAATCTAGAAGATGGCGGGCAAGCTTGGTTCACCAAACTAGTGAAAAATGCTCAAAAAACGAAAAACAAAGATTACTTTGCCGTGTCTGATGGCATTGATGTGATTTACTTGGAAGGTGCAAGCGAAAAAGGAAAAGAAGATCCACATGCTTGGTTAAATCTCGAAAACGGAATCATTTATTCAAAAAACATTGCCAAACAATTGATTGCAAAGGATCCTAAAAACAAAGAAACTTATGAAAAGAACCTAAAAGCTTATGTGGCTAAATTGGAAAAACTAGACAAAGAAGCCAAATCAAAATTTGATGCTATTGCAGAAAATAAAAAATTGATTGTGACTAGTGAAGGCTGCTTCAAGTACTTTTCAAAAGCTTACGGTGTCCCATCTGCTTATATCTGGGAAATTAACACCGAAGAAGAAGGAACACCAGATCAAATTTCATCATTGATTGAAAAACTAAAAGTCATCAAGCCATCTGCGCTTTTTGTAGAGTCAAGTGTCGATAGACGCCCTATGGAAACTGTTTCTAAAGATAGTGGTATTCCTATTTATTCTGAGATCTTTACAGATTCAATTGCTAAAAAAGGTAAACCTGGCGATAGTTATTATGCTATGATGAAATGGAACCTTGACAAAATTTCTGAAGGTCTAGCAAAATAAGATAACAATAAAGCACAGCGATTTTAGTGTTGTGCTTTGTTTTATTTATGTAAAGGAGACAAAATGATTACAACTAACAATCTTTGTGTGACCTACGATGGCAACAGTAATGCTTTAGAAGCGATTAATGTGACAATTGAAGGTCCTTCTATCGTTGGTATTATTGGTCCTAATGGAGCTGGAAAATCAACCTTTATGAAAGCTATCTTAAATCTTATTGATTATCAAGGTCACGTAACGGTTGATGGCAAAGATGGTCGTAAGCTTGGGCATACAGTAGCTTACGTAGAACAACGAAGCATGATTGACTATAATTTTCCTATTACTGTTAAAGAATGTGTTGCGCTAGGGACTTATAGTAAATTAGGCCTTTTTCGCCGAGTAGGAAAAAAACAATTTGAGCAGGTTGATAAGGTTCTCAAACAAGTTGGTTTAGAAGACTTTGGCCATCGACCGATAAAATCCTTATCTGGTGGTCAGTTTCAGCGGATGTTGGTTGCGCGTTGCTTGATTCAAGAATCAGACTATATTTTCTTAGATGAACCGTTTGTTGGCATTGACTCGGTCAGCGAAAAAATCATTGTAGATCTTTTGAAAGAGCTCAAAATGGCTGGCAAAACGATTTTAATTGTACATCATGATTTGAGCAAAGTAGAGCATTATTTTGACAAACTCATGATTTTAAATAAACATTTGGTGGCTTATGGCAACGTTTGTGAGGTATTTACTGTTGATACCTTGTCAAAAGCTTATGGCAATCATTTGATTTTAGGAAAGGAGATGGTGTAAATGTCTATGAAATTTTTTGAGGGCTTGATGTCATACCACTTTTTACAAAATGCACTGATAACGGCTGTAGTCATTGGTATCGTCTCAGGTGCTGTAGGGTGTTTTATTATCCTTAGGTCAATGTCTCTTATGGGTGATGCCATCTCACACGCTGTTTTACCAGGGGTTGCTTTGTCATTTATTTTAGGAGTCAATTTTTTTATTGGAGCGATTATTTTTGGGTTATTAGCTTCTGTTATTATTACTTATATCAAGGAAAACTCTGTCATTAAAGGAGATACGGCTATTGGTATCACCTTTAGCTCTTTTTTGGCACTGGGAGTCATCTTGATAGGGGTAGCCAATAGTTCGACGGACTTATTTCATATTTTGTTTGGGAATATTTTAGCTGTGCAAGATAGCGATAAGTGGATTACTATTGGTGTTTCGATTTTTGTTTTAGTGGTTATTAGTCTCTTTTTCAAAGAACTATTATTAACATCATTTGATCCTATCTTAGCCAAATCAATGGGTGTGAAGGTCAATGCGTATCATTATTTGTTGATGGTCCTATTAACTTTAGTGGCTGTTACGGCGATGCAAAGCGTGGGTACTATCTTGATTGTTGCCTTATTGATTACGCCAGCAGCGACAGCTTATTTATATGCTAATAGCTTAAAAGTAATGTTAGTGATGTCATCTTTACTAGGCGCTTTAGCATCGGTTTTAGGGCTTTATTTGGGCTATACCTTTAATGTTGCCGCAGGGTCAAGTATCGTACTGACTTCTGCGATGATGTTTTTGATCAGTTTCTTTGTTTCACCCAAGCAAGGCTACCTTAAAAGATGGATGCAAAAAAAAGAAAAAACACCTTAAACTTTTCGCTTTAAACACCTTAGTGGTTTGCAAATAGTAGCAAATAACATCAAAGGGTGTTTTTTATATGTCATCAAAAGACCATAAAAAACCTTATCAAACCAAGGTATTTAGCCTATTATCTGATAAGGTTTTTTTAAGCATGATTTAGTTTTTAAAGCGATAATCTTTGACAATGTCAATTGAGGTAATCGTAATGTCTTGTTCTGGTTTATCATTTTGGTTGATAGAAGTAGCGGCAATTTTATCGACAACATCCATACCATCAATGACTTGACCAAATACAGTATAACCGCCATCTAAGCTTGGATTGCCGCCATGCTCATAGGCAGAGATGATAGGTTTTGGGTAGTTGGTACTTGATAATCCCTTGCTTTGATTTTTCTTGTTTTGGTTGATATAAAATTGGCTACCGTTAGTATTAGCACCAGCATTTGCCATGGCAAGAGCACCGCGAATATGATATAAAAATGGAGAGATTTCGTTGACAAAGCCATTGCCAGCATCTTTTTTAGGATCCTTGCCTTTCCAAATCGATTCACCACCTGTGCCATCTCCTTTGGGGTCACCTGATTGAATCATAAAGTCGTTGATCACACGATGGAAGGTAAGGTTATCATAGTAGCCTTTTTTAGCATGGGTGAGGAAGTTCTCAACAGCTAAGGGAGCATATTTTGGGAATAACTTAAGGGTAATGTCCCCTTGACTTGTCCTCATTACGACCTTAGCTTCTTCTTTGCCGACTTCTTTGGTTAGTTGTGGAAATTGGCTAGCATCAGCTTTGAGAGCTTTTTGAATGCTTTCTTCATAGGCTTTAGAAGCTGCTTCGCTTTCTTCTTTGGCAGTTTTTTCATCAATGTATTTATCGCCTTTTATAGCGCGGTCAACAGATTCACAAGCACTCAAATTAAGTAAACTAATGGCTACTAAACTGAGAGATAATAATTTTTTCATGTCTACTCCTAAGAATGATTTTCTTTATTTTATCATAAAATGCAACAGAAAATAGTAGTAAAGAGTTAAAAACGCCTATTTTTGTGTTTTATGATCTAACCTTGGTTAAAAGGCTGCTACGACTGTTATTATAGCACAAGATGCTATAGAAAAACTTAAAACACCTTGGTTTTTTAGAGCTATTTCCTAATAGTTAAAAAATGGTATAATAGTGTTATGGTTAAAAGAAATCAAAGAAAAAAAAGTGCGCCTAAGAAGCGTTTAACAAAAGCAGAAGTGGAAAAGCAACGTGCCATTAAGAGGATGATTTTATCTGTTTTAATGGCTTTGTTGCTTATTTTTGCGATGCTTCGCTTGGGCGTCTTTGGTGTGACAACTTATAATATGATTCGTTTTTTGGTGGGTAGTTTAGCCTATCCGTTTATGTTTGCCTGGTTAATTTACTTATTTTGTTTTAAATGGTTACGGCAAAAAGATGGAATGATTGCGGGAGTTGTTATTGCCTTTTTGGGATTGCTAGTTGAGTGGCACGCCTTCTTATTTGCGATGCCTAGGATGCTTGATCAAGATATTTTTCTAGGCACTGCTCGGCTAATTACAAGAGATTTACTAGCCCTGCGCGTGACTGAATTTGTTGGTGGAGGAATGCTTGGTGCATTACTTTATAAACCCATAGCCTTTTTATTTTCGAATATCGGCTCTTACTTTATTGGTTTTTTGTTTATCTTATTAGGATTATTTCTAATGACGCCTTGGGATATCTATGATGTGAGTCACTTTGTGAAAGAGGCTGTTGATAAACTAGCAGTGGCTTATCAGGAAAATAAAGAAAAGCGGTTCATCAAACGAGAAGAGCACCGCTTACAAGCTGAAAAAGAGGCTTTAGAGAAACAAGCACAAGAGGAAGAAAAACGTCTAGCAGAATTGACGGTTGATCCTGAGACGGGAGAGATTGTTGAGGATAGTCAGTCTCAAGTCAGCTATGATTTGGCTGAGGATATGACAAAAGAACCAGAGATTCTTGCTTATGATAGTCACCTCAAAGACGATGAGACAAGCTTATTTGATCAAGAAGACTTGGCTTACGCTCATGAGGAAATTGGGGCTTATGACTCTTTATCTGCTTTAGCATCTTCTGAAGATGAGATGGATATGGATGAACCTGTTGAAGTTGATTTCACACCAAAAACCCATCTTCTTTATAAACTTCCAACGATAGATTTATTTGCACCAGATAAGCCCAAAAACCAGTCCAAAGAGAAAAACTTAGTCCGCAAAAATATCAAGGTGCTTGAAGATACCTTCCAAAGTTTTGGGATTGATGTCAAGGTAGAGCGAGCAGAAATCGGGCCTTCCGTCACCAAATATGAAATCAAGCCAGCTGTCGGGGTCCGAGTTAATCGTATTTCAAATCTTGCTGATGATTTGGCACTTGCTCTGGCTGCTAAAGATGTTCGTATTGAAGCACCAATTCCTGGAAAATCCTTAATAGGTATTGAAGTTCCTAACTCAGAAATTGCAACGGTTTCTTTCCGCGAACTTTGGGAACAATCTGATGCCAATCCTGAAAACCTTTTAGAAGTACCACTAGGTAAAGCTGTTAATGGCAATGCGCGCAGTTTTAACTTAGCTAGAATGCCGCATCTTTTGGTAGCTGGTTCAACTGGTTCAGGTAAATCTGTGGCAGTTAATGGCATTATTTCAAGTATTTTGATGAAGGCACGTCCAGATCAAGTTAAGTTTATGATGATTGACCCCAAAATGGTTGAATTATCTGTTTATAATGATATTCCACATTTATTAATCCCAGTTGTAACCAATCCGCGTAAAGCCAGTAAGGCACTCCAAAAAGTGGTTGATGAGATGGAAAACCGCTACGAGTTATTTAGTAAAATTGGTGTGCGTAATATAGCAGGTTATAATACAAAGGTTGAAGAGTTTAATGCTTCTTCTGAGCAAAAACAAATACCGTTGCCTTTAATCGTTGTCATTGTAGATGAATTGGCTGACTTGATGATGGTGGCTAGTAAAGAAGTTGAAGATGCTATTATTCGTTTGGGACAAAAAGCACGTGCTGCAGGTATCCATATGATTCTTGCAACTCAACGTCCCTCTGTAGATGTTATTTCTGGTTTGATTAAAGCAAATGTTCCGTCGCGTATGGCATTTGCTGTTTCAAGTGGTACTGATAGCCGTACGATCCTTGATGAAAATGGTGCTGAAAAGCTCTTGGGACGGGGTGATATGCTCTTTAAGCCGATTGATGAAAATCACCCTGTTCGCTTGCAAGGGTCTTTCATCTCAGATGATGATGTGGAGCGTATTGTCAACTTTATCAAAGACCAAACTGAAGCGGATTATGATGACGCCTTTGATCCTGGTGAAGTTAGCGACAATGATCCTGGTTTTTCTGGAAATGGCGGAGCTGCTGAAGGTGATCCTCTTTTTGAAGAAGCAAAAGCCTTGGTCTTAGAAACACAAAAAGCTAGTGCCTCAATGATTCAAAGGCGTTTGTCGGTTGGATTTAATCGTGCCACGCGCTTGATGGATGAATTGGAAGAAGCAGGTGTTATCGGTCCAGCAGAAGGAACCAAGCCTCGTAAGGTATTGCAGACAAACTAAAAGAACCTGACGTCTCATGATGAGATGTTAGGTTCTTTTTTTGTGATGTCAAGCCAGTTGATGAGATGCCTATGCTAATGTAAAAATAAAGATAACTAGAATCAGGTAGAAAATAACGGTGACTAAAAAGCCAACTCGCCAAAATAGCTTCATAAAGCGATGGTAAGAAAACGACTGAGTTCGGATGACTAGCAGTAGTGAAATGACGATGGCTAGCAGCGACATGATAATAAGGTAATAAGGCAGTAAATTATGGGTGAAAAATTTTCCTGAGACAAGCACAATTTCTATCGCAAAAAGTAAAAGTGCGACATCTGGAAATTTAAATCCCTTTTTATTAAGTTTAAATAAAGAGGTTACAATCATGGCAAAAAGAGGCGTTACTATCAAGAAAGCTAAGGCAGTTAATTTATAGATCATCATAGGTCTATTTTATACTCAAATCCCTTACTTGTAAACTGATACTTACCTGTTGTGATAGAAAATGATCTTTGAGAGGGAAAGCGTCTACTTCAATTTAAACATTGCAAAAGGCATCAGCTATTTTAACAAAAAGACTTGATTTATTTTGGCAATAAGCTATAATGGTAAGGTATGCAATATTGCATATCTGTGGGAGGTAAAAATCTCAATTACCGCCAAAACCACAACAGGAGGATTTTTAAAATGGCTAAAAAAGTCGAAAAACTTGTAAAACTTCAAATCCCTGCTGGTAAAGCTACACCAGCTCCACCAGTTGGACCAGCTCTTGGTCAAGCAGGTATCAACATCATGGGCTTCACTAAAGAATTTAACGCTCGTACAGCTGATCAAGCTGGTATGATCATCCCAGTTGTTATCTCAGTTTATGAAGACAAATCATTTGATTTCATCACTAAAACACCACCAGCTGCTGTTCTTTTGAAAAAAGCTGCAGGTGTTGAAAAAGGATCAGGTACACCTAACACTACTAAGGTTGCGACAGTTACTCGTGCACAAGTACAAGAAATTGCTGAAACTAAGATGCCAGATTTGAACGCTGCAAACATTGAAGCTGCAATGCGTATGATCGAAGGTACTGCTCGTTCTATGGGATTCACTGTTACTGACTAGTCAGTCAAGAACCCCTATTACCCGCACGACTTCATCATAAGAGATGAGTGACGTGGGAGATTTTAAATCAAATCGATATGACCACATTACAAGGAGAATTTTAAAATGGCTAAAAAAAGCAAACAAATGCGTGCTGCACTTGAAAAAGTAGATAGCACAAAAGCGTACAGTGTAGAAGAAGCTGTAGCATTAGTAAAAGAAACGAACTTCGCAAAATTTGATGCGTCTGTTGAAGTTGCTTACAACTTGAACATTGACGTTCGTAAAGCAGACCAACAAATCCGTGGCGCAATGGTATTGCCAAACGGAACTGGTAAAACACAACGTGTTCTTGTTTTTGCACGTGGTGCAAAAGCTGAAGAAGCAAAAGCAGCTGGTGCAGACTTCGTAGGTGAAGACGACCTTGTTGCAAAAATCAATGGTGGATGGCTTGACTTTGACGTTGTTATCGCAACGCCAGACATGATGGCTATCGTAGGTCGTCTTGGACGTGTCCTTGGACCTCGTAACTTGATGCCAAACCCTAAAACTGGTACAGTAACGATGGATGTTGCTAAAGCCGTTGAAGAGTCTAAAGGTGGTAAAATCACTTACCGTGCTGACAAAGCAGGTAATGTTCAAGCTCTTATTGGTAAAGTTTCATTTGATGCTGACAAATTGGTTGAAAACTTCAAAGCCTTCCACGATGTAATGGCTAAAGCTAAACCTGCAACAGCTAAAGGAACTTACATGGCAAACGTCTCAATCACATCAACACAAGGTGTTGGTATCAAGGTTGATCCTAACTCACTTTAAGAAAAAAATTAGGGCATCGCCTAATCATAGCAAAAAGACAAATTTCTGAAGACAAATCTTCACTAGAGGTTTGTCTTTTTTATGGTTTAAAATGGGATGCAAACAAAAAAGTGTAGGCGATAATACCATGAAAGGAGTTGATTCTCTTAATGAGATGTGGTGTTAACACATCATGAGCTCACAAAAAATGATAAAGGAAGTATCGGTGGTGTTAAAAAAAGGGATTTTAATTGACATTTATTAGCCTCTAAAATGTCCTTTCCCTATTCATAATTGAGGGTTTGTGGTAAAATAGTAAGGACAAACTAAGGAGAACATAGTAGTGGAACCTAAATATCAACGTATATTAATTAAGTTATCTGGTGAAGCATTAGCAGGTGAAAAAGGAGTTGGCATTGACATTCCAACTGTTCAGGCTATTGCAAAAGAAATTGCCGAAGTTCATGTGTCGGGAGTACAGATCGCTCTTGTTATTGGTGGAGGCAATCTCTGGCGTGGAGAGCCTGCAGCAGACGCTGGAATGGACCGTGTTCAGGCTGATTACACTGGCATGCTTGGAACGGTGATGAATGCCCTAGTCATGGCTGATAGTCTTCAACATTATGGTGTTGATACCCGTGTGCAAACAGCTATTCCTATGCAAAATGTAGCAGAACCTTATATTCGCGGACGTGCCTTGCGCCATCTAGAAAAAAATCGGATTGTTGTTTTTGGAGCTGGTATTGGCTCGCCTTATTTTTCAACAGACACCACCGCGGCACTGCGTGCTGCTGAGATTGAAGCAGATGCTATTTTAATGGCAAAAAATGGTGTGGATGGGGTCTATAATGCTGATCCTAAAAAAGATGCTAATGCGGTTAAATTTGATGAATTAACACATGGTGAAGTGATCAAACGTGGTCTCAAAATCATGGATGCAACGGCATCGACCTTATCGATGGATAACGATATTGATTTGGTGGTTTTCAATATGAATGAAGCTGGCAATATTCAACGTGTTGTCTTTGGAGAACATATTGGAACTACTGTATCAAATAAAGTTTGTGACTAAAAGTTAGAAAAGAAAGAGAGTAATTATCATGGCAAATGCAATTATTGAAACTGCAAAAGAACGTTTTGCACAATCCCATCAGTCTTTATCACGTGAATATGCCAGCATTCGTGCGGGTCGTGCCAACGCTAGTCTTTTAGACCGTATCCAAGTTGATTATTACGGGGCACCGACACCATTAAATCAATTGGCTTCAATCACTGTACCAGAAGCGCGTGTCTTATTGATCTCGCCTTTTGATAAATCTTCTATCAAAGATATCGAGCGCGCTCTTAACGCATCAGATTTAGGCATTACACCTGCTAACGATGGCTCTGTCATTCGTTTGGTTATTCCAGCTTTGACCGAAGAAACACGTAAAGAATTAGCCAAAGAAGTGAAAAAAGTTGGTGAAAATGCTAAAATTGCAATCCGTAATATCCGCCGCGATGCTATGGATGATGCTAAAAAGCAAGAAAAAGCAAAAGAAATCACTGAAGATGAGTTAAAAACACTTGAGAAAGATATCCAAAAAGCAACCGATGATGCTATCAAAGAAATTGACCGCATGACGGCTGAAAAAGAAAAAGAATTGCTCTCAGTGTAACAGGATTCCTACGAAAAATAGACGACTATAGACACAAAAAGATAGGTGACCATTTCAGAAGCGTTTGGTTTTGATTTGTCCCTATCTTTTTAAAGAAAGAAAAAAGATATGAATGATTTACTAGCAACAGTCATTACTGGGCTTATTAAAGAAGAAAACGCTAATGACTATTTTATCCACAAAGAAGGGTTTACCTTTACCTTGTCTAAAGCAGAAGGAGAACGCCAGATTGGTGATATGGTCACAGGCTTTGCCTATACAGACATAGAGCAAAAGGCACGTCTCACAACCAAAGAGATCCGTTCAACACGGACAAGTTATGGCTGGGGGGAAGTGACAGAGGTTCGTCGTGACCTAGGCGTTTTTGTCGATACAGGAATTCCAAATAAAGAAATTGTGGTTTCTTTGGACGTGTTGCCTGAGATGAAAGAACTATGGCCTAAAAAAGGGGATAAACTTTACATTCGTTTGGATGTGGATAAAAAAGACCGTATTTGGGGACTTCCAGCAGAGCCTGAGGTCTTTCAAAAGATGGCTAGCCCTGCTTACAATAACATGCAAAATCAACATTGGCCAGCAATTGTTTACCGCCTAAAATTAACAGGAACGTTTGTTTACCTGCCTGAAAACAACATGTTGGGCTTTATTCACTCAAGTGAACGCTACGCAGAACCGCGCTTAGGTCAGGTTTTAGATGCCCGTGTGATTGGGTTTAGAGAGGTCGATCGTACCTTGAATTTATCGTTGAAACCACGTTCTTTTGAGATGTTGGAGAATGACGCTCAGATGATTGTTACTTATCTGGAAGCCAATGGTGGTTTCATGACTTTAAATGACAAATCAAGTCCAGAAGAGATTAAAGCAAGCTTTGGTATTTCAAAAGGCCAGTTTAAAAAAGCCTTGGGTGGATTGATGAAAGCTAAACGTATCAAACAAGACGCCACAGGAACTGAATTAATAGGATAAAAATGCTTTGCCACTGGCAAAGTTTTTTGTTACAATGAAGACCATTAAGTGAAGAAAAAGGGGATATAGAGAATGGAAAGAGCCATTTTTGCAGGAGGTTGTTTCTGGTGTATGGTGCAACCTTTTGAGGAGCAAGCAGGTATTTTGTCAGTCAGAAGTGGCTACACAGGTGGGCATCTCCCAAATCCTAGCTATGAACAAGTTTGTGCCAAAACAACAGGACATACAGAAGCTGTTGAAATTATTTTTGACCCTAAGCAAATCGCTTATAAAGATTTGGTAGAGCTCTATTGGACGCAGACGGATCCAACAGACGCCTTTGGGCAATTTGAAGATCGTGGGGACAACTACCGTCCTGTCATTTACTACACAACGGAAAGACAAAAAGAAATTGCAGAGCAATCAAAAGCAAACTTGCAAGCTTCAGGACGTTTTGACCAACCCATTGTCACCACTATTGAACCAGCAGAGCCATTTTATCTCGCAGAGGATTATCACCAAGGATTTTATAAAAAGAATCCCAAGCGGTATGCACAAAGCAGTGCTATTCGTCATCAGTTTTTAGAGGAGAATTGGTCATGAGAAAATCATTTTACAGCTGGCTGATGACACAACGTAACCCTAAATCAAATGAACCTGTGGCGATTTTAGCAGATTTGGTGTTTGATGACACCACTTTTCCAAAGCATACCAATGATTTTGAACTCATTAGTCGGTATCTAGAAGATCAAGCTAGTTTTTCCTTTAATTTAGGTCAATTTGATGAAATCTGGGAAGATTATCTAGCACATTAATACGTGGATAAAAAAGAGTCATATCGACTCTTTTGAAGGGTTATCACGTTATTATTACAAAATGACATCACTTTCTTTCAAAAAAATGACAAGCTACTTTTTTTCTTAAAAATATGCTATGATATAGCTTAGAAAAAAATAAAAAGGAAGCAGAGATGATTATTACTAAAAAGAGCTTATTTGTGACAAGTGTCGCTTTGTCGTTAGTACCTTTGGCGACAGCGCAGGCACAAGAGTGGACACCACGATCGGTTACAGAAATCAAGTCTGAACTCGTCCTAGTTGATAATGTTTTTACTTATACTGTAAAATACGGTGACACTTTAAGCACAATTGCTGAAGCAATGGGGATTGATGTGCATGTCTTAGGAGATATTAATCATATTGCTAATATTGACCTAATTTTTCCAGACACGATCCTAACAGCAAACTACAATCAACACGGTCAGGCAACGAATTTGACGGTTCAAGCACCTGCTTCTAGTCCAGCTAGCGTTAGTCATGTACCTAGCAGTGAGCCATTACCCCAAGCATCTGCCACCTCTCAACCGACTGTTCCTATGGCACCACCTGCGACACCATCTGATGTCCCAACGACACCATTCGCATCTGCAAAGCCAGATAGTTCTGTGACAGCGTCATCTGAGCTCACATCGTCAACGAATGATGTTTCGACTGAGTTGTCTAGCGAATCACAAAAGCAGCCAGAAGTACCACAAGAAGCAGTTCCAACTCCTAAAGCAGCTGAAACGACTGAAGTCGAACCTAAGACAGACATCTCAGAAGCCCCAACTTCAGCTAATAGGCCTGTACCTAACGAGAGTGCTTCAGAAGAAGTTTCTTCTGCGGCCCCAGCACAAGCCCCAGCAGAAAAAGAAGAAACCTCTGCGCCAGCAGCACAAAAAGCTGTAGCTGACACCACAAGTGTTGCAACCTCAAATGGCCTTTCTTACGCTCCAAACCATGCCTACAATCCAATGAATGCAGGGCTTCAACCACAAACAGCAGCCTTCAAAGAAGAAGTGGCTTCTGCCTTTGGTATTACGTCATTTAGTGGTTACCGTCCAGGTGATCCAGGAGATCATGGTAAAGGTTTGGCCATTGATTTTATGGTGCCTGAAAATTCTGCTCTTGGTGATCAAGTTGCTCAATATGCCATTGACCATATGGCAGAGCGTGGTATTTCATACGTTATTTGGAAACAGCGATTCTATGCGCCATTTGCAAGTATTTACGGACCAGCCTACACATGGAACCCCATGCCAGATCGCGGCAGTATTACAGAAAACCATTATGATCATGTTCATGTCTCCTTTAATGCTTAATTCATGCTATTAAAAAAACTCACGTTTAGGCGTGAGTTTTTTGACAATTCTGACAGAGTAAGCCCTATAAGAGGCTGAGATACGCTTTTAATACCTGTTGTTTTTCTCACCCTTTAGACAGTTTTAACGTTATGTCTAAAAGAGATGGTTTTTATTAGCGCAAATATGGGTTTAGGGGTAAAATAAAGGTAATTAACCTGATATGATCATGATAAAGGTAGAAGAATACCTATTATTTCGTGACAACTGAGCAATCTGCCTTACCTTTGGAGTGATGATATCACTTTGCTTGACTATTCAAGGAGGTCTTGAAATGTATTATACTAGTGGTAATTACGAAGCTTTTGCAACACCTCGAAAACCCGAAGGGGTAGATCAGAAATCAGCTTATATTGTTGGTACTGGTTTAGCTGGTTTAGCAGCAGCTGTTTTCCTTATTCGCGATGGGCATATGGCTGGGGAACGCATTCATCTGTTTGAGGAATTGCCTTTAGCAGGTGGTTCTTTAGATGGTATTGAAAAGCCTCATCTTGGTTTTGTGACCCGTGGTGGTCGTGAGATGGAAAATCATTTTGAGTGTATGTGGGACATGTATCGGTCTATTCCCTCACTGGAAATTCCCGGTGCGTCTTATTTAGATGAATTTTATTGGTTGGATAAGGATGATCCTAACTCATCCAACTGTCGTTTGATTCACAAGAGAGGAAATCGTGTGGATGATGACGGCCAGTATACGCTCGGTAAACAGTCAAAAGAATTAATCCATTTAATCATGAAGACAGAAGAATCTCTAGGAGACCAAACCATTGAAGAGTTCTTCTCAGAAGATTTCTTTAAGAGTAATTTTTGGGTGTATTGGGCAACCATGTTTGCTTTTGAAAAATGGCATTCTGCTGTAGAAATGCGACGCTATGCGATGAGGTTTATCCACCATATTGATGGTTTGCCAGATTTCACCTCCCTCAAGTTCAACAAATATAACCAATATGACTCTATGGTCAAACCGATTATTGCTTACCTAGAATCACACGACGTTGACATCCAATTTGACACAAAAGTCACTGATATTCAGGTGGAGCAAACAGCTGGTAAAAAGGTAGCAAAAACCATCCATATGACGGTGTCTGGGGAGGCTAAGGCGATTGAGCTAACACCTGATGATTTGGTTTTTGTGACCAATGGTTCTATTACTGAAAGCAGCACATACGGTAGTCATCACGAAGTGGCTAAGCCAACCAAAGCGTTAGGTGGTTCTTGGAATTTATGGGAAAATCTAGCTGCTCAATCAGATGATTTTGGTCATCCTAAAGTGTTTTACCAGGACTTGCCTGCTGAAAGCTGGTTTGTGTCTGCTACAGCAACCATAAAACACCCAGCTATCGAGCCTTATATAGAACGTTTGACCCACCGTGACTTGCACGATGGCAAAGTGAACACTGGCGGCATCATCACTATTACAGATTCTAACTGGATGATGAGCTTTGCCATTCACCGTCAACCTCATTTTAAAGAACAAAAAGAAAATGAGACCACTGTCTGGATTTACGGTCTTTATTCCAATAGTGAGGGCAATTACGTCCACAAGAAAATTGAGGAGTGTACAGGTCAAGAAATCACAGAAGAATGGTTGTACCACCTTGGGGTACCTGTTGATAAAATCAAGGACTTAGCGAGTCAGGACTATATCAATACAGTTCCTGTTTACATGCCTTATATTACGAGTTACTTTATGCCACGCGTCAAAGGAGACCGTCCGAAAGTTATCCCAGATGGTTCAGTCAACTTGGCCTTTATTGGTAACTTTGCGGAATCTCCATCTCGAGATACGGTCTTTACGACTGAGTATTCTATTCGTACTGCCATGGAAGCAGTGTATAGCTTCTTGAATGTGGAACGAGGCATCCCAGAAGTCTTTAATTCAGCCTATGATATTCGTGAATTGCTCAAAGCCTTTTATTACCTTAATGATAAAAAGGCAATCAAGGATATGGATTTGCCAATTCCTGCACTGATTGAGAAAATCGGACATAAAAAAATCAAGGATACCTTTATCGAAGAATTGCTCAAAGATGCTAATCTTATGTAACATGCCTTAGAGTAGTTAAAGCTGATAAGTTTAGGCTTATCAGCTTTTTTGATGATTTATAGAAAAGTGATAAAGGAAAAGTCTGACGTGAACGTCACATAAGAATTTAAAATTTGTTATAATGTAAGCAATAAAGATGAAAGAAAGAGGGACTCTATTTGCAAGAGTATTCTATTGACATTACCTTAACCCATCCTGATGATGTTTTAGCTCTTTTTGGTAGCAACGAGCGTCATTTGAAGCTAATAGAAGCTCATTTAGGAGTTATTGTTCACGCAAGAACCGAGCGAGTCCAAGTGATTGGTGATGATGAAGAAGCTGTGGAATTGGCTCGATTGACCATCAAAGCCCTACTGGTTCTAGTGGGTCGTGGCATGGTGGTCAACACATCAGATGTGGTGACAGCTTTATCTATGGCAGAATCTCATCAGATTGACCAATTTATGGCGCTTTATGAAGAAGAAATCATTAAAGATAACTATGGTAAGGCAATACGAGTCAAAACATTAGGTCAAAAAACCTATGTTGATAGTGTCAAACGTCATGATGTGGTTTTTGGTGTAGGACCTGCAGGGACAGGTAAAACCTTCTTAGCTGTTACGCTTGCAGTCACTGCTCTGAAAAGAGGACAGGTAAAGCGTATTATTTTGACGCGTCCTGCGGTAGAAGCTGGCGAAAGCCTAGGTTTTTTACCAGGCGATTTGAAAGAAAAGGTGGATCCTTACCTCAGACCTGTTTACGATGCCCTTTATCACATTTTAGGCAAGGAACAAACCACACGCCTGATGGAACGAGATGTGATTGAGATTGCTCCGTTAGCTTATATGCGAGGTCGTACTCTGGATGACGCTTTTGTTATCTTAGATGAGGCTCAAAACACGACCATCATGCAAATGAAGATGTTTTTGACCCGTCTTGGTTTTAATTCTAAAATGATTGTCAATGGAGATACGAGTCAGATTGACCTCCCTCGAAATGTCAAGTCTGGTTTGATTGATGCTACTCAGAAATTACAAGGCATTAAACAGATTGATTTTGTCTATTTCTCTGCTAAGGATGTTGTCCGACATCCTGTTGTGGCTGATATTATCAAGGCTTATGAAACGTCCTCAGAGGAGATGAAGGACTTACTAAAACCTAAGGCTAGTGACGTTGAAGCTGATTACCAGCCAGGCTTGACAAAATACCCTGTGATCGGTCAAGAGCACTAAGACTTTTACGATGATGTTTAATATGGCCTTTTTAAGGAGGATTCTATGGATGATTTAACCAAAGCTATTATGGCAGATGAGGCTAATCTCTCCTATACCGAAAGAGGTATTTTTCCTTTATATGATGCTCCTCAAACAGCTAGGATTATTATTGTTGGCCAAGCTCCTGGAATAGTAGCTCAAGGAACCAAACTTTACTGGAATGATCGTAGTGGCATCCGCTTACGAGACTGGCTAGGTGTGGACAATGACACCTTTTACCACTCAGGATTGTTTGGCATTATCCCTATGGATTTCTATTATCCTGGTAAGGGAAAATCCGGTGACTTACCACCTAGAGAAGGTTTTGCGGCTAAGTGGCACCCGCCATTAAGAGCATTGATGCCAGAAGTTGAATTGACGATTTTGGTTGGTCGCTATGCTCAGGACTTTTACCTTGGTAACAAGGCTTACAAAACCTTAACTGAAACAGTCCGTCACTTTGAGGATTACTTGCCAGACTATTTTCCACTTGTTCATCCTTCTCCAAGAAACCAATTGTGGTTAGCTAAGAACCCCTGGTTTGAGCAGGATTTATTACCTATCTTGCAAAAACGTGTGGAGGCAATTCTAACCAAATAGGCCCTGATTTACCTAGCATTCCCATTTTTAAGGGGCTTGTGGTATAATGGGTAAATAACAAATGCTGATTGAAAGGATAAGGGAAATTATCTGTCAGATAATAATGGGTGCCCAACATACCAAATGAGGTGGGCAGCCCTTCCCTAACAATTAACCTTATGTATATCGAGATGATTGACGAAACGGGACAAGTTTCGCAAGAGATTATGGAGCAAACACTTGATTTGCTCAATTTTGCTGCTCAAAAGACGGGCAAAGAAGAAAAAGAAATGTCTGTGACCTTTGTGACCAATGAAAGAAGTCATGAACTCAACTTAGAATACCGAGATACTGATCGTCCAACAGATGTGATTTCTCTAGAATATAAGCCAGAAACGCCTATTTTATTTAGTCAAGAGGATTTGGCTGCTGATCCTAGTTTGGCAGAGATGATGGCAGAGTTTGATGCTTATATTGGCGAATTGTTTATTTCTATTGACAAGGCGCGTGAGCAGTCCCAAGAATATGGGCACTCTTTTGAGCGTGAAATGGGATTTTTGGCTGTTCATGGATTCTTACATATTAATGGGTATGATCACTACACCCTTGAAGAAGAAAAAGAGATGTTTACCTTACAGGAAGAGATTTTGACTGCTTATGGCCTTACACGACAATAATACCACCAAACGGAAATGGAAAAACAGAACCATTACCTCAAGCTTGGAGTTTGCCTTGACAGGGGTTTTCACAGCTTTTAAGGAAGAACGCAATCTCAGAAGCCACCTTTTGTCTGCCTGTTTAGCTTGTGTTGCTGGTTTATTTTTTAGCATTTCAGCCATCGAATGGTTATTTTTACTTCTAGCCATTTTTTTGGTCATTACCTTAGAAATTGTCAATTCTGCTATTGAAAATGTAGTTGATTTGGCTAGTGACTATCACTTTTCTATGCTAGCTAAAAATGCCAAGGATATGGCAGCAGGTGCTGTTTTGATGATTTCTGGCTATGCTGTCTTGACAGGACTTATTATTTTTATTCCTAAAATTTGGAATATTTTCGTTCATTAAAAAGAAAGGAATGGGCTATCCTATGTGATGATGGCATAGGAGAATAAGGAAAGGACAAGACGGTTAAGCTTAGTGACAAGCTTGATCTGAAGCCCTACCGTTAAAGCCCGTAATTATCTATGTTTAAATCAGGCTTTGTAGCCATTCTTGGTCGTCCAAATGTTGGCAAATCCACCTTTTTAAATCACGTCATGGGGCAAAAAATTGCCATCATGAGTGACAAGGCTCAGACCACCCGTAATAAAATTATGGGCATTTACACCACAGAAACAGAACAAATTGTCTTTATTGATACGCCAGGTATTCATAAACCAAAGACCGCCCTTGGTGATTTTATGGTTGAATCTGCTTATAGTACTTTACGTGAAGTTGAGACGGTTCTTTTCATGGTTCCTGCCGATGAAAAGCGTGGTAAGGGTGACGACATGATTATCGAGCGGCTAAAAGCAGCTAAGATTCCCGTTATTTTAGTCATCAACAAAATTGATAAGGTTCATCCAGACCAACTTTTGGAACAGATTGATGACTTCCATAGCCAAATGGATTTTAAAGAAGTGGTCCCAATTTCTGCCCTAGAAGGTAATAATGTGCCAACTTTGATCAAGTTATTAACTGATAATCTTGAAGAAGGTTTCCAATATTTTCCAGAAGATCAGATTACTGATCATCCAGAACGTTTCCTTGTGTCAGAAATGGTTCGTGAGAAGGTACTGCATTTGACGCAACAAGAGGTTCCACATTCCGTAGCTGTTGTTGTCGAATCCATGAAGCGAGATGAAGAGACTGATAAAGTGCATATCCGTGCAACCATTATGGTGGAGCGCGATAGCCAAAAAGGCATCATCATTGGAAAACAAGGAGCCATGCTCAAAAAAATCGGAAAAATGGCGCGCCGTGATATTGAACTCATGTTAGGCGACAAGGTCTACTTAGAAACGTGGGTCAAAGTCAAGAAAAACTGGCGGGATAAAAAGCTTGATTTAGCTGATTTTGGCTATAATGAGAAAGAATACTAACATAGTAAAGCGAGATCATATGCCACAAGACTACATTTCTTATATCCGCTCCAAAGTTGGGCATGATAAGATTATTCTTAACTTTGCTGGTGGGATTTTGACCAATGATGACGGCAAGGTGCTGATGCAGCTGCGTGGTGATAAGAAAACCTGGACTATTCCTGGTGGCACTATGGAACTGGGTGAGAGCTCTTTAGAGACTTGCAAACGTGAGTTCTTAGAGGAAACCGGAATTGAGGTTGAAGCTGTTCGCTTACTGAATGTTTACACTCATTTTGAGGAAGTTTATCCCAACGGTGATGCTGTTCAGACTATTGTCTTTATCTATGAACTAACGGCTGTTTCTGATATGGCTATTGATAACTTTCATAATGAGGAAACGCTCAAGTTACAATTTTTCTCTCATGAGGAGATAGCAGAGTTAGAGAGTGTCTCAGCCAAACATCGCCTGATGTTAGAGGAATATTTTAGTGATAGCTTTGCTATGGGGCATTAAGAACTCTCTAGGACAGTTGGAGTATTTTTGGAGATTGGCTTGTTAAAAAAATTTTTGAAAGACGATATTCGAGAGCTTATGCTCTCTTTTTTTGCTTCCAATTTTTCTGATTAAGTCTGAATAATTTTGTTAAATGTTAACAGGATTTTCTTTCCAATTGATACTAGCAGACATCAAACATTTGTTTTAGAGTTATGACGAATTGCCACCTAGCCATGCATGACTTAGGCAAGTTGAACCTAACTGTGACAATAGACTTGGGAGGGGTGACAAGAATCATTTCCTAAAAGAATTGATGAAGTGCCTATCCATTATTCGAATTGTAAAGTTCGTCTAAGTAAAGTTGAATTTGGTCTCGAATGGACCTTAATGATTTATGACTTGTTGTGTCAATAACACCAAAAACTCGATAATGATTTTTAAATATTTCCTCGTAATTAATATGATTTCCGATTAGAATAATATGAGCATGAGGATAACGCATACGTATTTCGTTTAGAAGGTCATATACTTGCTTAGATTTAAAAAAGTATGATTTATGATAAAATAAACCTGACATTTGTATTTATAATCTAAGTTTTTCCCACTAATAATTTGAGTTTTTAGAAAGTATCTCTTGAGGTAATAGTTAATATAGATAGATATCATATATCCTAAAAGAGAACGATGTCTTGTAAGTATTTTCGAAGACTATAATATTAAGTTCGGAGCTCGTATTCATAAAGGATTCGGAGTATGTTTTGACACACTTGATAGCTTATTTGACTAATATTCAAAAACTCTACTCTTGTGTTTACACAACATTATTGACAGTCTCTAATATGTTAAAAAGTTTATTTGAGATGTTTATACAACCATTCACGACATAGAAAAAAATTTTTATAATAATATGCTATATTTAGTTTGTCAAAGTTGCAACAAGATGAATATAACATTTTAGAAAGGTTTTTAAAGTTATGATAAAATTTGCAGAAGAAATACAAAAAGAAGAGTTGTTCCATATTATTGGAGGTTATAGTGCTACAGATTGTAAAAATCATTTAATTGGTGGTATTACTTCAGGTGCTATTGCAGGTGGTGTTGGAGCAGGTATGGCTACTTTAGGTGTTGGAGGAGTTGCAGGTGCGTTTGCAGGTGCACATGTAGGTGCTATTGCGGGTGGATTAACTTGCGTTGGTGGTATGTTATTTAATGGAAAATAATTTTGAGGTGAAAAATGGATAATTTTTTAGAATTACAGTTTGAAGAATTAGTAAATATTTCTGGTGGAAAAGGAAATATTGGATCTGCTATCGGAGGGTGCTTAGGTGGGATGCTTATAGCTGCAGCAGGAGGTCCAATAACTGGAGGTGCGGCAGCATTTGTATGTGTAGCATCTGGAATTGCAGCTTATCAATGATATGATTATAGTTATAATACTCGGTTTAATTTGTCTAATACTTTCCCAAATTTTTTTGAAGGATAAAGAGGTAAGAGAAAATGCAAGTAAAGTAATTTTAATTGTGATATTTGTTTATGTCTTACTAAGTACTATTACAAATTAATAATATTAAAATGTTGTGTAAACACAAGAGTAGAGTTTTTGAATATTAGTCAAATAAACTATCAAGTGTGTCAAAGCATGCTCCGAATCCTTTATGAATACGAGCTCCGAACTTAATATTATAGTCCTCGAAAATACTTACAAGACATCGTTCTAAGGCTTCTTCATTTGGAAAAACCACCCTCCTTCTTGCTTTGTCGCTTGATTTCTTTATTGAGTGATTCAATCAAGTTTGTAGAGTAAATACTAGACCAAATGTAATGTGGAAATTGATAGAAAGTTAGGAGATTTTCCGTTGTTTCAAGTGATGTCATAACCTTTTTGTAACGAGGCTTCCACTCAGAAACAAGTGGTCACCATACATGCGCTTAATAATGTCACTGATTTCGCGTGTCGTAACGCCAGTCTGATAGAGTTTGATCACTATCTCTTCCAAGTGGTCCTCTCGTCTAGCATAAGATGGTAATAAAACTGGTGAAAACTCGCCGTTTCGATCTCTTGGGATGATTAAATTGACTAAGCCATACTTTGTTTCAAACTGACGAGAATAAGTCCCATTACGGCTATTACCTGTGTTGTAACCTTCTTTTTCATAAGGTTCATAACCAAGAAAAGCTGATAGTTCAACTTGCAAGAGGTCATTCATAGCTATTTCTAAAGAGGAGCGAAAGAATTCATCAATATCTTGTTTTTGTGCTAGGAAGTTAAGTAATTCTGTGGTAAACTGAGTCATGGGAATAAATCTCTTTCTAGTAAGTGTCGCAACTCTACTATACAGGATTTATTCCTTTTTGTGTGTTTACACAAGATATTTTACACTACCATCAAAAATCTTAAAAGGTATTTATAAAAGCATGAATGGTATCATTTAAACTTCTTAATTAATTAACTATTGTCACAGCGTAAGTGTAGAGAGGATAAAAAGACATTTCATGATGAAAAATAGCCTTTTAAGATTTTGAAACCATGATACTGTTCTTTATGATATTCTGTACTAGCTCGAGGTTGCAACGAGACAAATTTAAGAATTATGAAAAGAAGTTATTCGATATGGAGATAAAGAAACTGGAAACATTTCACCAAATGACTATAGAAAAGCTTGCCAAGGTTGAGGGTGGTAAGAATAATTGGCAGGCAAATGTCAGTGGGGTTATCGCTGCAGGTAGTGCTGGAGCTGCTATAGGTTTTCCAGTTTGCGGTGTAGCCTGGAGCTAAAACAGCTATTACTCTTTGGGCTGGTGTAACAGGAGCTACAGGCGGATTCTAGAGGAAGGAAAGGATGACAACAATGAAGGAATTAACAATTAATGACATGTCTAGTATAAGTGGAGGAAACGCTCCAGGAGATGCTGTAATTGGTGGTCTTGGAGGCTTAGCTTCTGGATTGAAATTTTGTAAACTGCCACATCCAGTATTGACAGGTGGATGTGTTGTAGGATTTACAGTTGGTGGAGCATATTTGGGATATACAGCAAATTAAATGATCTATACGATTTTTATTATTATGCATGCGTCTATAATGTTTTTAATGATTGTTGATGCCATTCATAAAAAAATGTTGATAAATCTATACCATATTTAGTGTTTTTAATTTTCAATCAATTATCCCTTTCGGAAAAATCGGTAAACATGTTATCTATCGTAGCTTTGGTAGCGTCATTATTTGTTTTTATCGATAAAAGAAAATAGTGATTATGCCAATGAATTTAGATATCACTCTTAGCTTTTTAAAATACAAAAGAGTGAAATTAAAATGAAAAAGACTTCAAAAATATGGAAGTGCTAAAAAATGGTCTGGCTATCATAAATGGAGGCGGAAAAGACGGAGCAAATATCTTTTTGACAGGGATGGCAGGTGCTGCGCAGGGAGTGACAGTTTGTGCTCAGACAGGCGTATTTATCCCTTGGCAAGGTTATATTTTGTGTGGAGCAGCTGGTGCTGCTACAAATATTATCTGGCCTCACTAAATATATAAATGACTATCTATCACTGATGTATAAGTAGTAGAGGAGTGGTATGAAAACTTTAGATATTGTTGTTTGCTATACAATAGGAATGATTTTATCATTAGGTCGTCTTATTTCTCCTAATCACTCTATATTTAATAAACTTAAAAAGTGAAATGAATAATATTTAAAGTTTGTTTTTAAATAATGGGACTAGTTTAGTGTAACCGATTCAATTAAAGAATAGTTCGTGACAAGAAGATACCTTTGAAGTTTCAGAAATAATCTGTTTTCCATCCTGCTATACTCATCTTTGCCAAAGCTCGTCATTTTATATGATTTATATAGAATTACGAGTTTTTTGTTAGACTAATATGAGAAAATATAGTATGTCGAATTCCTAAATAAAAAATAATGAAAGGAACATGATGATGTTAAGAGATGTTAAAGTTAAAACGAGCAGTTTATTAGTTGGTTGTGCGGCTACTTTACTAGTCAGTTTGAGTAGTACAGTTGCGGCAGATTCAGTCCATTCGTCTGATAGACGTTTTGGAGTTGGCTTTTGGAGTTGGCTATAAGGAAGAAACAACCTCTCAGTTTTCTTCGGATCAGCCCTCCCAAGTGGTTTTGTATCGAGGTGAGGCTAACACGGTTAGGTTTGCCTATACCAATCAGATGTCTCTGATGAAAGATATTCGCATTGCTTTGGATGGTTCTGATAAGTCTTTGACCGCTCAGATTGTTCCTGGTATGGGTCATGTTTATGAGGGCTTTCAAACTTCTGCTAGAGGGATTTTTACGATGTCAGGAGTTCCTGAAAGCACTGTTCCCGTTGCTAACCCTAATGTACAAACCAAATATATAAGGTATTTCAAAGTCATTGATGATATGCATAACACAATGTATAAAGGAACTGTTTTTCTTGTTCAACCGCAAGCTTGGAAATACACCATGAAATCTGTTGATCAGTTACCAGTAGATGACTTGAACCATATTGGCGTTGCTGGTATTGAACGAATGACAACTCTCATTAAAAATGCGGGTGCCCTTTTAACCACAGGAGGTAGTGGGGCTTTCCCAGACAATATTAAAGTATCTATTAATCCAAAGGGGAGGCAGGCCACGATTACTTATGGGGACGGCTCTACGGATATTATTCCTCCAGCAGTTTTATGGAAAAAAGGCTCCGTAAAAGAGCCTACTGAAGCCGATCAATCTGTCGGAACACCGACTCCTGGTATTCCTGGTAAATTCAAACGAGACCAGAGCCTTAACGAGCATGAAGCTATGGTAAATGTCGAACCACTGTCTCATGTAGTAAAAGACAATATAAAGGTCATAGATGAAAAATCAACAGGGCGGTTTGAGCCTTTTAGACCTAATGAAGATGAGAAGGAGAAGCCTGCCAGCGATGTTAAGGTAAGACCAGCAGAAGTTGGTAGCTGGCTAGAACCAGCGACAGCTCTTCCTAGTGTTGAAATGAGCGCTGAGGACAGGTTAAAAAGTTAGTTAATAATTTGCCGGTTGCTTTAGACAGGCAAACAGGAAAGGGCTTGGAGGTTTCTTCTGAAGTAGCTGTGAGCGCCTCACAGCCGGAAGAATTGCATCGATTGCCTAACCGTTTGATACCTGAGGAAGACAATAATAAACTATCACGAGTAGCCAAGGAAGTCGTTACTGAGCCAAGGCTAAATAACCCCTTTTTGTTACCCAAGAAGGTTCTTTCGTTAGAAGATGATGCTGCTATCCTTAATCATTTGGAGGAAGACCGTGATGTCAATAAGTTGTTCCTCGAGCCAGTTGCGGCTGAAGCCAAGAGAGAAATTAATTTTCATCCAAGTGACCAGCAGGTGACTGCTAAAGTTAAGGAGTCATCTGATTTTCATCAGAAACAGCACCAAACAGGGATTACTTATGGAGATGATACTCTGGCAGATCTGACGCATCATTTGCTTCATTCAGATGGTGTTATTCCTAGTCTAAATGATAAGAGTGCTTAAGAATTATGTGCTAGTAAGTCTCGCTAAGAAGAGGAGTGTTACAAGATAAATAAAGAAGAGGTCAGGGAACTACCGGCCTCTTTTTGTCCGAAATAGCGAGAATGACTCTAGCTTACCTGTATGTAGGTCCGTGCTACACATCTTGTTAATGATAGGGAGCTGGGATCAGAAAATAATTGGTATATCGTTTTCTCCTAACTTTTTAAGAAAGTGCGGGCAAAGTGGGCTGTTAGGGTGATGGGGTTGCTCTTTCATGATCAGTTTTTTAGCTTGAAGAAAGCGTGGTGATGAGATTAGCTTAAAAAAGAACACTACCGAAATGGTAGTGTCCACTGATTTTAGGAGAGCTAAGATTGGTCATCTAACAGGAGTCTAACTGTCATGCTAATAACAGATTTGATAGCGCTGTCCCCACTTGGAAGAAAAAGAGCCTTATTTTTGTTTTTTTTGTGTTTAAGGGCTTCTTTTTTGTGAGGGTTTTGTTTTGAGTGGCCTATGGTCATCGCAGTCCTTTTCCTTTCAATAGTGTGTTTAAGAATTGGTGGTTTAGGGCTGACGGCAAGAATAAAACACAGTATGCTAATAGCTAAGATAAGATAAAACTGTTTTTTGGTCATTGTTTAGGCCTTTCTATTTGAAAAATGTAGTTGTTGTTAGTTTAGCCTTTTTGGTAGCTGGTATTTAAAATAGCATTAGCCAAGTGGTTGTACTGGCTATCTAAACGGTACTCAGTATTCCTCACGTCTTTTCCAGCAAGGAAATACCTTGTGGTGTATGCTGAATCATTCCAGGTAGCATCAACGTAGGAATTAACACCATGAATGGTAACGATGTTTCAAGCATGGTGCTCATTCAATCCTTTTTTATCACATACCAAGCTGATAAGCCTGCAGCTTCTGCCATATCTTTAAACATGACGGCATAAGCTTGACAAACACCACACTTGTCACGATAAAGAGCTTTAGGAGTATGATTGTTGATGCTGCTTACGGTTTTGCAATTGGTGCTAAGTTATTTTGTGGCGTAAGTGTATTCGTTGATTAAATGGTTATAAATAACCTTAGCCTTGTCGTAGTCACTGGTGATCGGTTTATCTGTAATATTTTTTTGACAAAGGTTTTATATTCCTTATGAAGGGCTACCAAATTGTCTTTAAGAGTATAGGTAACTGTAATATCACTGTTAACCATGATACGTTGGCTTTGTCTACCAAGTGTATAAGTACTGGTACGACTTTGGGAAGTAAATGAAGTAAGGGTTCCATAATAATCACCTCATTCGTCGAGAGTGGCACCAGGTCGTTGCTGGTTAATGGAGCTGATAGTTTGATAGTAAGTGTTTTGTCCAGACACATCATAACGGTATGCCCCTGCTGTTTCATCAGCCTTGACCTTGCTGTCAATGGCAGCAAACGCACTTAAGAGTAAAGCTGCCGCTAGGTCGCTAACACTCTTTTTAATATTTATTAGTTTTCCTGTTACAAACTAAATATAAGGGTTTCCCAAAAGTGGATTGTTTTTAAGCGAAAGGTTATCCACCAACGATAATCAGGATATCCATGATCAATGTAAAAAGCAAAGCTTTATTAACTTTTTTCATGACTGTCTCCTTTCTGATTTTCTATTTTGTACTTGTATTATATAATGGATTTAGCAGATTTTAATTTTTTGTTGTGAAAGTGGGAAAAATGGAAAAAGAACTCGGAAAAACCTTAAGGCGATTACGTAAGGGTAAGCAGGTTAGCATTTCTTTTTTAGCAGATGAATACCTGTCCAAGTCACAAATTTCAAGATTTGAACGAGGGGAATCAGAAATCACCTGCAGTCGCTTGCTTAATCTTTTGGATAAACTGAATATTACGATTGACGAATTTGTTTCGGCTCATTCCAAGACGCATACGCATTTTTTCACGCTCTTAAGTCAGGCGAGAAAATGTTATGCTGAGAAAAACGTGGTTAAATTGACCAAACTGTTGAAGGATTATGCCCATAAAGATTATGAACGAACGATGATTAAAGCTATTCTTTTTTCTATTGACTCCTCAATTGCACCTAGTCAAGAAGAATTGACTCGCCTCACAGATTATTTATTTAAAGTGGAACAGTGGGGATATTATGAAATCATTCTTCTGGGGAATTGCTCGCGCTTCATGAATTACAATACCCTATTTTTATTGACTAAGGAAATGGTAGCATCTTTTGCTTATTCGGAACAAAATAAAACCAATAAAATGTTAGTGACTCAGTTATCCATTAATTGTCTCATTATCAGTATTGACCATTCTTGCTTTGAACATAGTCGCTATTTGATTAACAAAATTGATCTTTTGCTGCGAGACGAGCTCAATTTTTATGAAAAGACTGTTTTCTTATATGTGCATGGGTATTATAAATTAAAGCAGGAAGAAATGTCTGGAGAAGAGGACATGCGGCAGGCCTTGCAGATTTTTAAGTATCTTGGAGAGGACTCATTGTATTATAGTTATAAGGAACATTACCGTCAAATAGTGCTGGGAGGTAAGGGGGATGAGGACTGGTCTGAGGCAGATTTATGAGTTGCTTTCTATCAGATGTGTTCGTAAAATAAGAAATAAGAAAGGAGAAGGACAGCTGTGTTTTTTGAAACGCAGTCAGTAGCCTAGACCTGAGTCTATTGAGTGACTTTTTTATACTGAGTTTATTCTTTGTAGGAGCAAAGGGTCTAGCTGTCCTTTAAATAACGGATTATGCCAGAATTACCAGAAGTTGAAACGGTCCGACGAGGACTTGAGACTTTAGTGCTTGGCCAAGAAATTGTGGCTGTTACGCTTAAAGTGCCAAAAATGGTTAAAACCGACTTAGAGACGTTTGCCCTGACCCTACCTGGTCAAATCATTCAGTCAGTTGGCCGTCGGGGAAAATATTTATTAATTGATTTGGGGCAATTAGTGTTGGTATCACATTTGCGGATGGAAGGCAAATATTTGCTTTTTCCAGATGAGGTCCCTGATAACAAACACTTTCATGTCTTTTTTGAATTGAAAAATGGTTCGACCTTGGTTTACCAAGATGTGCGTAAATTTGGAACCTTTGATTTGATAGCAAAATCTCAATTATCAGCGTTTTTTGCCAAACGAAAACTAGGCCCTGAACCAAAGAAAGAGACCTTTAAGTTAAAAACCTTTGAGGCTGCTCTGCTATCCTCCCAAAAACCCATAAAACCACATCTTTTAGACCAGACCTTGGTTGCTGGTTTAGGGAATATTTATGTGGACGAGGTACTTTGGGCTGCTAAGGTTCATCCAGAAACTGCGTCTTCTAGGTTGAATAAGGCGGAGATAAAACGGCTGCATGATGAAACCATACGAATCCTAGCTTTAGGAATTGAAAAGGGCGGTTCGACCGTCCGTACTTACCGTAATGCTTTGGGAGCTGATGGCACCATGCAGGACTATTTGCAGGTTTATGGTCAAACTGGGAAACCGTGTCCTCGTTGTGGACAGGCTATTGTCAAATTAAAAGTTGGAGGAAGGGGGACGCACATTTGTCCAAAATGCCAGAAAAAAAGACTATGATTATTGGCATCACAGGAGGCATTGCATCAGGAAAATCGACTGTGGTTAAGGTCATTAGAAAAGCTGGTTATCAGGTGATTGATGCGGATCAAGTGGTCCATGACTTGCAAGAAAAAGGCGGTCGTCTTTACGAGGCTCTTAGAGAAGCTTTTGGGAATCAGATTTTAAAAGCAGATGGTGAGTTAGATCGCACAAAGCTGTCAGAAATGCTTTTTTCAAACCCAGATAATATGGCAACATCCTCAGCCATTCAAAATCAAATCATTAAGGAAGAATTGGCGGCTAAGCGTGACCACTTAGCACAGAGCCAAGCCATTTTTTTCATGGATATTCCCCTTTTAATGGAATTGGGCTACCAAGACTGGTTTGATGCGATTTGGCTGGTTTATGTAGATGCTCAGACACAATTGCAGCGCTTAATGGCTAGAAATCGTTTAGACAAAGGAAAAGCAAGGCAGCGAATAGCCAGTCAGTTACCAATAGAGGAAAAAAAGCCCTATGCCAGTCTAGTGATTGATAATAGTGGGGATATTGCAGCCTTAATAAAGCAAGTACAATCTGCGTTGTTGTTATTAGCCAATCCGAGGTAGCTAAGCTGAGAGATTCGTATCATAGCTGTCAAAATCAAGCTATTTCTGTCTAAAACTAGCTGGTCCCTTTTAAATTAGCGCATCAAGGGTTATATGTTATAATAGTATTAAGAGTGAGACCCTTCTAAACACTTTAACTTATGGGTAAACACATATCGATAAGTATGATCATCAAAAAAGAGGAAGCCTATGACTACAATGACAATTGCAAAAGGCAATCAACCGATAGCCTTACAATTAGGGATGCTAAATCGTCACGGTTTGATTGCTGGAGCGACTGGAACAGGTAAAACTGTGACCTTAAAAGTGCTAGCAGAGCAATTAAGTTTAGCTGGTGTGCCAGTCTTTTTGGCAGATATCAAAGGAGACCTGTCTAATCTTACTAAAGCAGGAGAGGTGACTGATAAATTGGCTGCGCGTTTAGCCACAATCGGGGTAAGTGATTACCAGCCTCAGGCCTTTCCTGTAAGAATGTGGGATGTTTTTGGTCAAAACGGTCAACCCTTACGGACAACGATTTCTGAGCTGGGACCTATGATGTTGTCGCGTTTATTGAATCTTAATGATACCCAGACAGGTGTCTTAAACATCGTCTTTAAAATCGCCGACGAGAAAGGTTGGCTTTTGATTGATTTGAAAGACTTGCAGGCTATCTTAAAAGAAGTTGGTGACCATGCCTCAGACTACTCCAGCCATTACGGTAATATCGCTAAGCAATCTATCGGGGCTATCCAAAGAAGTCTCTTGACTTTGGAACAAGAAGGGGCCCACCAATTTTTTGGAGAGCCTGCTTTAGATGTGGCTGATTTGATGCAATTAGATGTTGCTTCGGGTTATGGAGCCATTAACATTTTGTCAGCGACTAAGCTTTTTCAATCTCCTACCCTTTACACAACCTTCTTACTTTGGTTATTATCAGAGCTGTACAAATTATTGCCAGAAGTTGGGGATTTGGACAAACCTAAGATGGTTTTCTTTTTTGATGAAGCTCACTTGCTCTTCAAAGATGCCCCTAAAGTTTTCTTGGAAAAAGTTGAACAGATTGTGCGACTTATTCGTTCAAAGGGAGTTGGGATTTTCTTTGTGACTCAAAACCCACTTGATTTGCCAGAAACGGTTTTGGCTCAGCTTGGAAATCGTATTCAGCATGCCTTTCGCGCTTATACACCGAAAGAACAAAAGGCGGTTCGTGTCGCTGCGGATACTTTCCGACAAAATCCTGACTTAGATGTGGCAAGGGTGATTACAGAACTAGAAGTCGGTGAGGCCTTGATTTCTGTTTTGAATGATAAGGGACAACCATCCATCGTTGAACGTGCCTATATCATGCCGCCTAAGAGTAGCTTTGCTGTTTTGTCAGAGATAGAGAGTCAGCAGCTTGTGCAGTCCTCACCTTTTGCCAGTAAATATAGTCAGTCCATTGACCGTGAATCTGCTTATGAAAAATTAGCTGCTAAGGTTTTAGAAGACAACCGACTGGCCCAAGAAGCGATAGCGACAGCACAACGCGAAAAAGAAGCTAAAGAAGCCATCAAGGCGCAAGCAGCTACCAAAAAAGCTAATCGGCGTTCTGTTGGGCGTTCCCACAAAACAGTCGTCGAAAAAGCAACAGATGCGTTTATTAGTACGACGGTTAGAACAATTGGGCGAGAACTGGTCAGAGGTTTACTGGGTAGTTTACGTAAACGATGAAGGCTATCAGATGAGACTTAGCACTATTATGGGACACTGTTTTTGGCAGAAATGTGTTATAATAATCAAAGGCCCAATGGAAAGAAGATGATGATCTATTAGTGATAAAGCGGTAACGACAGTGAACTGGCGACAAAATCTAAAAGTGGCTTGGCTTGGTAACTTCTTTACTGGGGCAAGCTTTTCACTTGTTATGCCTTTTATGGCTCTATATGTGGAAAATTTAGGTACTCCGACAGAATTAGTAGAATACTATGCTGGTCTGGCAGTTGCTGTGACGGCACTTGCTTCAGCTTTATTTGCTCCTGTTTGGGGGAAGTTGGCTGATCGTTATGGCCGAAAACCTATGATGCTGCGAGCCAGTTTTGTTATGACATTTACAATGGGTGGTTTAGCTATTATTCCTAATGTGTTTTGGTTACTCATTTTGAGATTATTAACAGGTGTCTCTGCGGGCTATGTGCCAAATGCCACTGCCTTGATTGCCAGCCAAGCCCCAAAAGAGGAGTCAGGTTATGCTTTAGGCACATTAGCAACAGGAGTGACAGCAGGCGCTTTAATTGGTCCTTTACTAGGGGGAATTTTGGCAGAGCTATTAGGAATTCGACAAGTTTTCTTATTAGTTGGTGTGATATTATTTTTATGTTCTTTAATGACAGCTGTTTATGTTAAAGAAGAGTTTAAGCCGGTTAGGCGCTTTGAGATGATACCTACAAAAGTCATTTTAAAACAGGTAAAAAGTCCCCAGATTATGCTTGGTTTATTTGTGACTAGTATGATTATTCAAATTTCAGCTCAATCAGTGGCCCCCATTTTATCATTGTATATTCGTCATCTTGGTCAAACTCACAACTTAATGTTTACTTCAGGCCTGGTAGTTTCGGCCATGGGGTTTTCTAGCTTATTTAGCAGTTCTTACTTAGGAAAATTAGGAGATCGATTTGGCAATCATCGGTTATTGTTAGCCGCTTTGTGTTATAGCTTTATCATGTATTTTAGCAGTGCCTTAGCGCAGACCAGTTTTCAATTAGGAGTACTACGCTTTGCTTATGGGTTTGGTGTGGGCGCTTTGATGCCAAGTATTAACTCTTTACTAACTAAGTTAACACCAAAAGAAGGTATTTCTAGAGTATTTGCCTATAATCAAATGTTTAGTAACCTTGGTCAAGTCATTGGCCCTTTTATTGGATCAAATGTGGCTGTAGTGTTAGGCTACCGTTCTGTTTTTTATGTGACTAGTTTGATTGTGTTTGTTAATTTAATATGGAGTTTGATTATATTTCGAAAATATATTAAAGTTAAGGATATTGTGTGAGAGTAAAAATTAATTTAGAATGTAGTGAGTGTGGCAGTAACAATTATCTAACCAGTAAAAATAAAAGCAGTCATCCGGAAAAAATAAAAGTTCCCAAATACTGCCCCAAGGAGAGAAAAGTGACCCTGCATGTTGAAACTTGATAAGAATTGTGTTAGAATGGTCATGACAATAGTGGAGGAAATAACATGTACAACTTACTACTTACGATATTGCTAGTACTGTCGGTATTGCTTGTGATTGCTATTTTTATGCAACCTCAAAAAAACCCAAGTAGCAATGTTTTTGATAGCAGCGGTTCAGAAGCCTTGTTTGAACGTACAAAAGCTCGTGGCTTTGAAGCATTCATGCAACGATTCACAGCAGTTCTAGTATTTTTTTGGCTAGCGATTGCACTTGTGCTTGCCATTTTATCAAGTAAATAAGGAGTGAGCTTGACAGAGTTAGTCTAGCTCATTTTTTTATCAGCGAAACGGATTGATATCCTCCAACAAACAAAACAGAAATAGAAATTAGGTATGATGAAAGAAAGAATTATGACTTACCTCAAGGAGCATGGCAAGTCCAATGTGAACGACTTGGCTGCGGCCTTGGAGATGGCTGGAGCTAAGCATTTTCCCAGCCTTATTAAAACCATTTCCAAAATGGAAAGTCAGAGCCTGTTACGGTTTTCAGATGATGGCAGTCTGGCTCTTAGAAAAGAGCGTGAAAAGAAAAAAGAACCTACTGTTCAGGGTGTTTTTCGTGCCAATAAAGCAGGCTTTGGTTTCTTACATGTGGATGAGAATGAAGATGACATGTTTATCGGTCGTAATGATGTTGGGTATGCTATTGATGGTGATACTGTCGAAGTAGTGGTTAAAAAGCCAGCAGACCGTCTCAAAGGCACAGCGGCTGAAGCTAAGGTCGTTGCTATTGTTGACCGTTCTTTAAAAACAGCTGTTGGAACCTTTATTTTAGATGATGACAAACCAAAATATGCTGGTTATATCAGGTCCAAAAACCAAAAGATTCAACAAAAAATCTATATCAAAAAAGAACCTGTTGTGCTTAAAGGCACTGAAATCATCAAGGTTGATATTGATAAATACCCGATACGCGGGCACGATTATTTTGTAGCCAGTGTGCGTGATATCGTAGGCCATCAAGGAGACGTTGGAATTGATGTCCTAGAAGTCCTTGAATCGATGGATATCGTGTCAGAATTTCCAGCAGAAGTTTTAGCTGAGGCCAATGCTATTTCAGAAGCACCAACTGCTAAAGATTTAATAGGCCGTGTGGATTTGCGTCAAGAAACCACCATTACTATTGATGGTGCGGACGCCAAAGACTTAGATGATGCTATCCATATTAAGCTATTGGATAACGGGAATTATGAACTTGGGGTACATATTGCGGATGTCTCATATTATGTGACAGAAGGATCTGCCCTTGATAAGGAAGCTATCGCCCGTGGCACTTCTGTCTATGTCACCGATCGTGTGGTTCCGATGTTACCAGAGCGTTTGTCAAATGGCATCTGCTCTTTGAACCCTAACATTGATCGTTTGACCCAGTCAGCCTTGATGGAAATTAATTCTCAAGGGCATGTGGTCAATTATCAAATCTGTCAATCAGTGATTAAGACAACTTACCGAATGACGTATAGTACGGTCAATGACATGATTGCAGGAGATGAAGAAGCGCTCCAAGAATTCGCTAGCATTGCTGATGATGTGACCCTCATGGTGGCTTTGCATAGGATTTTGGAAGCTATGCGGTCAAAACGAGGCGCCTTGAATTTTGATACGCAAGAAGCAAAAATTATTGTTAATGACAAAGGAATGCCGGTTGATGTGGTGCTTCGTCAAAGGGGCATTGCGGAGCGGATGATTGAATCCTTTATGCTAGCAGCCAATGAGTGTGTTGCGGAGCATTTTGCAAAAGCTAAGTTACCGTTTATCTACCGTATTCACGAAGAACCAAAGGCCGAAAAACTTCAACAATTTATTGATTACGCTAGCACCTTTGGTATTCACATTCAAGGAACAGCCAACAAGATTTCTCAGGAAGCCTTGCAAGCCTTTATGGCAAAAGTCGAAGGTCAACCAGGAGCAGAAGTGCTCAACATGATGCTTCTACGTTCCATGCAACAAGCGAGGTATTCTGAACATAATCATGGCCATTACGGTTTGGCCGCAGAATATTACACTCACTTTACCAGTCCGATTCGTCGTTACCCTGACTTATTGGTTCACCGCATGGTTCGTGAGTACAATCAACCTAGTCAAGAAAAGCGCGACCATTTTGCTCAGATCATTCCAGAATTAGCAACATCTTCTTCACAGTTAGAGCGTCGTGCTATTGATGCTGAACGCGTGGTTGAAGCCATGAAAAAAGCTGAGTATATGGCAGAGTATGTCGGCGAAGAATTTGACGGTATCGTTTCCAGTGTCGTTAAATTTGGTTTTTTTGTAGAATTGCCAAATACGATTGAAGGTTTGGTTCATATCACTAGCTTACCGGAATACTATCACTTTAATGAAAGAACGCTAAGCCTTCAAGGTGAAAAATCAGGTAAGGTCTTTAAGGTCGGTCAACCTATTCGTGTGAAATTGGTTAAGGCTGACAAGGAAACTGGTGACATTGACTTTGAGTATTTACCTAGCGACTTTGATGTGGTTGAAAAAATCAAGATGTCGGATAAAGCTAGTCGACGAGATCGCCGTAAATCCTCAAAATCATCTAAAGGGACAAAGAAAAAAGAACCTAAAGAAGTAGCCAAGGCAAAAACCAAGGGTAAAACTAAAAAAGGGTCTAAAAAACCATTTTACAAAGAACAAGCAAAAAAGAAGAGTCGTAAAAGGAGTTAACTATGGCAAAAGGTGAAGGTCATATACTGGCGCAAAATAAAAAGGCTAGACATGATTATCACATTGTTGAAACCGTTGAAGCAGGGATTGTCTTAACGGGAACTGAGATTAAAAGTGTTCGTGCAGCTCGTATTCAACTGAAAGATGGCTTTGCCCAAATTAAGAATGGGGAAGCGTGGTTGGTCAACGTGCATATTGCACCTTTTGAACAAGGTAATATTTGGAACGCTGATCCTGAACGAACCCGCAAACTGCTGCTCAAAAAACGTGAGATTACGCATCTAGCAAATGAACTTAAAGGATCTGGCATGACCTTAGTTCCTCTCAAAGTTTACCTCAAGGATGGCTTTGCTAAAGTTCTGATTGGTCTAGCTAAAGGGAAACACGAGTATGACAAACGCGAAACCATTAAACGCCGTGATCAGGAAAGAGATATTAAAAAACAAATGAAACACTACAATGCAAGGTAAGGTGAATGAGTATTATGATAACTAAAGGACAAGTTCGTTTGTTACGAACTTATTCTTATGATAGCAACTTATACACGCAGGGATTAGAACAACTCAACAACAATCATATATTACTTAGTGCCGGTCGTTATGGTTTCTCAAAAGTAGGGGTGTATGACCTTACTCAAGAGATCTTTTCAGAAAAAATAGCTTTTCCAGATACAGTTTTTGCAGAAGGGCTAACAGTTGTTGAGGATTATTTTTGGTTACTAACCTATAAAGAGGGTGTAGCCTACAAGTTTGATAAGGCTACCTGCAATTGTTTAGGGGCCTATCCATTTGAAGGAGATGGCTGGGGATTAGCCTATGATAAGGAAAACCAGTGTCTTTGGATGACTAGTGGAAATGCTTTTTTGCAAAAGCGAGACCCCAAAGATTTTGCTTTATTGGATACCGTACTAGTTGCTATAGAAAGTGTCCCCATCTCAATGCTTAACGAATTAGAGTATGTAGATGGTTATCTCTATGCCAATATTTGGCAAACCAATACTATTGTCAAACTCCAACCTGATTCTGGAAAGGTGGTAGCCACCTATGATATTAGCCCTTTGTTAAAAGCCTTAAATCTTGATAAGTCCCATTACCCTGACCTTAATGTTTTGAATGGGATTGCTCATTTAGATCAACAACGTTTCTTAATTACTGGCAAACTATACCCGCTGATGTTAGAAGTAGTATTAGATTAAGATGACAATTGAGAAAGACCGATGAAAAGTTTCCCTAGGTCTTTCATTTTTAGCACAAAAAAACAGAGTTAGTTCATATCTCTGTTTTTTTAAAATAGGTTTAGTAGCGTCACAGTCAGTGAGTAGCGCCCCCTACACGTTTTAAATCGGAACGATCTTTGAAATCGACAATGGCAAAAATAGCAGCCTCAATTCCTCTTGTAATATCATCGAGGTTCATGGCAGCTGTATTAGGTTTATCAACAACCTGTTCCATCATAAAGGGAATATGCATAAACCCAGCTTTGGCATTTGGACAATATTTATCCACTAAGTAAAGGGCTTGATACATCAAATGATTGCAAACAAAGGTACCAGCTGTATTAGAAACAGAAGCAGGAAGTCCAGCCTGATGAATGGCAGCAACCATCGCTTTGATTGGCAAGGTTGAAAAATAAGCTGCTTTACCATCTGCACGAATAGGTGTATCAATAGGCTGATTCCCTTCGTTATCAGGAATGCGAGCATCGTCTTGATTAATGGCAACGCGTTCTGGCGTTAGTCCAGTCCGGCCACCAGCTTGCCCAATACAAAGGACTGCATCAGGTTGAAAGCTTTCGATATGCTGCTGGAGCACATCGGCAGATTTTTGAAAAACCGTTGGAACTTCAATACATTTGATTTCTGCTCCATGAATGGTTGCTGGCAATTTCTTGATAGCTTCAAGGGCAGGATTAATAGCTTCGCCGCCAAAGGGATCAAAGCCTGTTACAAGAATTTTCATAATAATGTCCTTTCAATGAATAACTGACGCTACTAACTTAGCAAAAAAGTTAATAATAAGCAAGTAAATACATTAAGGCAATGTGACTAATAATTAAAACAAGGGCGATAGGAGCTTGCTTTTTGATAACTGCATTTCGATCTTTGATCTCCATCAAAGCAACAGGCAAGGCGTTAAAGTTTGCTGCCATTGGTGTTAATAAGGTACCACAAAAACCAGCAGTCATAGCTAAAGCACCGGCAATAATAGGGTCAGCTCCTAAAGCAAAAACAAAAGGAACACCGATACCGGTTGTAATAACGGTAAAGGCAGCAAAAGCGTTTCCCATAATCATAGTAAAAATAACCATGCCAAGCACATAAGCGAGAACGCCAAAGAAGCGGCTATCAGCAGGTACAATCTCCCGAATGAGAGAAGCAATCACATCACCAACACCAGCAGCTGCAAAAATAGCTCCTAAAGCTCCTAAGAGCTGTGGCAAAATACCGCTTGTGGACACTTGTTGGTTCATCCGATTATTTTCAGCTAAAAGAGCAGATGGTTTTTGCTTAGTGATTATTAAAATAGCAATAGTGGCTAAGATACCAGCAATCCCAATGGCACTTTTACTGAAATCAGGAAGGATCAAGGCAAGAAGTAGAGAAATCATAGCCATTAACATAACTGGTAAGAAAATCCAGTTACCAATGCGGTGAGCACTTTCTTCAGCTTTTTGTTCATTAAAGGCTGGTAATGTTCCAATACGAACTTGCTTAAACAAGGTTAAAAGAGCTAGGACAATCACGATAAAACCGATAACTTTATTAGGCAAAAAGGCACCGCCAACGAAGGTAACACCCAGCAATCCCCAGAACAGAGCTGTCCCAAAATAGACAGGGTTGGTTTTATCTTTAAAGGTGCAGTAGGCTGTGTGAAACAGTTGCAAGCCGATAAGGATATATATCGTTTCTAAAACAAGGTTTGCAATGTTAGCCATTAGTTATCTCCTTTCTGATGTTGACGTTCCATTTTTTTCTCAAAGAGGTAATTGTAAATAGCAACTATAATAATAGAGATAATAGCAATTAAAATAGAAGAAAATGCAATTTTAGCTTGGTTACCATCATAGCCAAGCTGTTCTAAAGTTCCAGCGATAAGTAGGACACCTCCTGCGCCAACAAAGGTATTTTGGGCAAAGAAATTGCCAAAGTTTTCATTGGCAGCTGCCATAGCTTTGATGTCATCTTTTTCTGCATCGGTCAACTCTTCTCCAATGTTGGCTTTAGCAGCAGCTTCTCCCATAGGTTGAATCAAGGGTCGAACGAACTGTGGATGTCCCCCTAGTCGAATCGAAAAGAGACCTGCTAATTCTCGAATAATAAGGTAGAGAGTCAATAAACGGCCGACGGTAAGGGCTTGAACACGTTGAATCAACTGAGTAGCTCGGTGTTTCAGCCCATAAGTTTCTGACAAGCCGATAAGCGGTAAAGTGATGAAGAAAATGGTTAGCAAACGTTGATTGGTAAATTCTTTTCCTAAAATATCTAGAAAATCAATAAACGAAATTCCTGAAACCAGCGCGGTAACAAGTCCTGCAACAACTACGGTAGCGATAGCATCACATTTTAAAATAAACCCTAATACGATAATCACAATACCGATTAATTTAATCCACTCCATAAAGAACTCCTTTTTCAATAGTATGACGATTATAACATTAGTCGCTAGGATTTGCAAAAAGGCTCAACCTAATAGTTCCTTTTCTACTTAAAGTGTTAAGGAGGGTGATACTATTTTGGAAAGGTCATTATCATTTGGTATAACGGGCTTAAAAAGAAAGCTTCGCGCACAGAAGGAGTAGGAAACGATTGATGAGAAAAATGTTTTAATTTAATGTTTTTCTTTGATAATATAGAGAGGCCTTTTTTTAGTTTCAAGGAATATTTTTGAAATATATTTTCCAATAATACCCATGCAAAAGAGCTGAATGCCTCCCATGAATAAAATAATAGAGACAGTGCTGGCCCAACCAGAGACAGGATCACCAAAGAGTATCTTTCTGATAATGATAAATAAGATGGCGAAAATAGAAATCAAAAAGCTGAAAGTCCCTGTCCAGGTAGCAATGGTTAACGGCATTTCTGAAAAGTTGATAAAGCCATCTAAAGAATATCGGAGCAACTCCCAAAAATGCCAACGACTTTTTCCATATTTGCGTTTTTGGTTTTCAAAACTAAGATAGGTGATACGATAACCAACCCACGAAAAGATCCCTTTTGAAAAACGATTAACCTCTCCCAACTCAAGAATGCTATCAACGACTTGTCTGGTCATTAACCGATAATCCCGAACTCCATTGACCATTTCAGTATCTGATAAGTGTTTGATCAGTCCATAAAATAGATTCGAACACATTGAACGAATTAGTGGTTCTCCTTGTCTATTTTGGCGCCTGGTGCCAACGATGTCATAACCTTCTTTTAGCTTAGCGTACATAATTGGCAAAAGTTCGGGTGGATCTTGCAGATCCACATCCATCACAGTAATGTAATTGCCTTTGGCTTCTTTTAGTCCAGCTAAGAGCCCAGCTTCCTTGCCAAAATGGCGTGAAAAAGACAGATAATGCACATTTGGAAAGCGAGCAGCTAGCTCACGCAAAATACCCAAGGTGTTATCCTTAGAACCATCATCAATAAAAATGTATTCAAAAGCAAGTTGGTTGGTCATGGACGTTTCTAGTTGATGCATTTCTTCAAAATAAGGGAGAATGTTTGCTTCTTCATTAAAGCAGGGGACAATGATAGATAGTAGTGTCATAGACTTTTCTTTCAAATGGAATTTTAGGGCAATTGTAACACAAAAGCTGAGATATTTCAAAACTCTGTTAATAATGAGATTGTCCCAATCGTCAGGTTAAAAAATAAAACAACAGAAGCTTTAAAGCTTCTGTTGTTAATAGTATTAGTTGTTTAAATCAATGACTTCAATTTTGTAGCCATCTGGATCCTGAATGAAATAATAGCGGGCAGATTTGTCAGCCAGTTCTTTGATATCGGTAACTGGAAAACCTGCTTGTCGATGTTTTTTATGGTCTGCTTCAAAATGTTCAGAGCCAAGGGCAATATGACCATAGCCATTTCCTAAGTCGTAGTCGCCATGACCATAATTGTAGGTTAATTCTAATTCATAACTTTCTCCTTCTAAAGCCAGATAAACAAGAGTAAATTGACTATCTGGAAAATCTTTACGATAGTTTTCCTTAAAAGGGAAGGCACTTGTGTAAAAAGCAACCGACTGGTCAAGGTCTTTGACGCGGATACAGGTATGTAATGCTTTCATTTTAATCTCCTTATTTAACGACTGAAATCACTTCTTCTTTAGGCTTACGAACTTGAGCATGTTTGGGATCTCGCAAACGATAGCCTAGGGATAACATGCTAGCAATGCCTTCTTTTTCTAAATCAATCACATTATGCTTAGCTAGGATATGATTGACCTTATCATAATGAAAGCCTTCAATAGGGCAAGTATCAATGCCCAAAAGAGCAGCTGTCATCATCATATTACCAAGAGCGATATAGGTTTGTTTAGCTGTCCAATCAAAGAGTGCCCGAGGATTATCTGCCATATCCATGTCCTCTTTTTGGAAAGATTCATAGAGTTTTAGGCGGCTGTTGAGACCATCACCTTCTTTGATACCACGCCGTAAAAGGCTATTTTTGATAGCAGGGCTATCGTATCTTGCATGTTTTTCGGCTATTAAAAGAATAAAGTGACTAGCTGTTTCCAGTTGATACTGGGCTCCCCAGGCAAAGGGCTTGATTTCTTCTTTAATAGGCTTGTTGTCTAAAACGACAAAGCGCCAGCCTTCTAAGCCAATAGAAGAAGGGCTTAACCAAGCAGCATCAAGGATAAGGGCTAAATCCTCATCAGAAATCTTTTCTTCCTTATAAACACGAACGGCTGTTCTAAAGTGTAGTGCTTGCTGTATTTGGTGATGAATGGTTTGATCCATACGAATACCTTCCTTTCGCGAGGGTTTGTTTAACCAGATGGTAGAGGCTTAGCCTTCAAAATAAAGCAACTCTTTTGGAGTATGGGTAAAGACTTCAAAGCCATTTTTAGTGACATGGCCACAGTCTTCGATGCGCACACCGACCTTTCCTGGAATGTAAATACCAGGTTCAACAGAGAAGCACATACCTTCTTCAAGGACCAAGTCATTGCCAGCCATAATGGAGGGAAATTCGTGGACATCCATGCCGATACCATGTCCCAAGCGGTGGTTGAAGTACTCACCATATCCAGCCTTTTCAATCACTTGACGAGCAGCAGCATCTACTTGAGCAGCTGTTACACCTGGTTTGATAAAGTCAATAGCCGCTAGTTGTGCCTCTAGGCAGAGATTGTAGATATCGATTTTAAATTGGTCTGGCTGACCAACAGCCACAGTTCTGGTCATATCACTGGTGTAGCCTAAGGTCTCAACACCTAAGTCAAAGAGAAGTAGGGCATTGTTTTCAATGTTATTTGTTCCAGGAATGCCATGGGGATTGGCTGCATTATTTCCAGTTAAGACCATAGTGTCAAAGCTCATTTTATGAATGCCTTGTTTTTTCATTTCAAACTCAATTTGAGCGATGACGTCTGTTTCGGTAGCATCTAAGGAAATATTGTCAAAACCAACTTGAACAGCCTTATCAGCGAACTGCCCGGCAATCATCATTTTATTGATTTCATCAGCTGATTTGACGAGGCGCATGCCTTGGACATAAGGGGTTAGATTGTTAAATTGTCCTGAAAAGATAGTCTGCAAGCCATGGAACTTATTGACGTTAAGGTGGTCAAATTCAGCATAAATGGTTTTGGCTGCTGTATTTGGTAAAACGGCCTTGATCTTTTCCCAAGGATTTTCAGAGTCAACATAACCAAACACAGGAAATGATATGGCCTGGCTAGCTCTGGCCACCTCAAGGGCAGGTACAAAAAGCACAGGAGCTAAATCATGGTAGACAAACAAGAACAGTTGTCTTTCATGTGGGTCACAGAAGAATCCGGTTAAATAGTTAATCGTAACAGGATCTGAGAAAATCGCCAATTCAGCTCCCTTTTGGTCAAGATACAAACGTATTTGGTCTAATTTTGTCATAGGCTAACCTTCTTTCTACTTACTATTTTTTCAAAAAAAGCTTAAAAAATCAAGCTTCGAGTTAATTTTTGAAAACTTTTTCAAAAATTAACCTATAACACTTGAAAGTGGTTACAAATCATGCTAAAATACTTTTTGAAAGCGTCATTTTCAAATAGAAAGGAAGATAAAAAATGAATACAGATGATACCATTACAATTTATGATGTTGCCCGTGAAGCTGGTGTTTCAATGGCAACCGTTAGTCGTGTTGTTAATGGCAATAAAAATGTTAAGGAAAATACACGTAAGAAAGTTTTAGAAGTTATTGATCGCCTTGACTATCGTCCCAATGCTGTCGCGCGTGGTCTCGCCAGCAAAAAGACAACAACCGTTGGCGTTGTGATTCCAAATATTGCAAATAGTTATTTTTCTATCTTAGCTAAGGGTATTGACGATATCGCCGCTATGTACAAATATAATATTGTGCTTGCCTCCAGTGATGAAGATGATGACAAGGAGGTTAATGTTGTCAATACCCTTTTTGCCAAGCAAGTGGATGGTATTATTTTTATGGGGCATCACTTGACAGAAAAAATCCGGGCCGAGTTTTCACGCTCTCGTACTCCAGTTGTTTTGGCAGGAACTGTAGATCTTGATCATCAATTACCAAGCGTCAACATTGACTATAGAGCTGCGGTGTCAAACGTTGTTGATATTTTAGCTGAAAATCATAAGTGTATCGCTTTTGTGTCAGGACCACTCATTGATGATATCAATGGTAAAGTGCGCTTAGCAGGTTACAAAGAAGGGTTGAAGCACAATAAGCTTGACTTCAAAGAAGGCCTTGTTTTTGAAGCGAACTATTCTTATAAAGAAGGATTTGAATTGGCGCAGCGCGTCATTAACTCAGGAGCAACAGCGGCTTATGTGGCTGAAGATGAATTGGCAGCGGGCCTTTTAAACGGCTTGTTTGAAGCAGGTAAACGCGTACCAGAGGACTTTGAAATCATCACCAGCAACGATTCACCAGTGGTTCAATACACTCGTCCCAATTTGAGTTCTATCAGTCAACCTGTTTATGACTTAGGTGCTGTTAGCATGCGGATGTTGACTAAAATCATGAACAAAGAAGAGTTGGAAGAAAAAGAAATTCTTTTGAATCATGGTATTAAAAAACGTGGGACAACTAAGTAACTGTGAATTATGAGCACCATCTAACAAAAAGTATCACAATAGACTGTTTCTTCAATACTAAAATCAGCCTTAGGGCTGATTTTTGCATGTCTTAGTGAAAAATACTATAAAATGAGCTATAATAGAACTTATGAAAGTCTTATTGTATTTAGAAGCAGAAAATTATCTAAGAAAATCAGGAATTGGTCGAGCGATTAAGCATCAGGCTAAAGCCTTGTCACTTGTTGGTCAACATTTTACGACTAATCCAAGAGAAACTTATGATTTGGTTCATCTCAATACCTATGGTTTAAAAAGTTGGCTGCTGATGATAAAAGCACAAAAAGCTGGTAAGAAGGTTATCATGCATGGGCATTCTACAGAAGAAGATTTTAGAAATTCTTTTATTTTTTCAAATCTATTATCTCCTTGGTTTAAAAAATACCTTTGTCACTTTTACAATAAGGCAGATGCTATCATTACCCCTACCCTATATTCTAAGTCTTTGATTGAGAGTTATGGAGTGAAGTCACCTATTTTTGCAGTGTCAAATGGGATTGATTTGGAGCAGTACGGAGCAGATCCTAAAAAGGAAGCAGCTTTTCGTCGCTACTTTGACATTAAAGAGGGTGAAAAAGTGGTTATGGGAGCAGGATTATTTTTTCTGAGGAAAGGAATTGATGACTTTGTCAAAGTTGCCCAAGCTATGCCAGATGTTCGTTTTATCTGGTTTGGCGAGACCAACAAATGGGTCATTCCTGCTCAAGTTCGCCAAATGGTCAATGGTAACCACCCGAAAAATCTTATTTTCCCAGGATACATTAAAGGGGATGTTTATGAAGGTGCCATGACTGGTGCAGATGCCTTTTTCTTTCCAAGTCGTGAAGAAACAGAAGGCATTGTTGTCTTAGAAGCCTTGGCCAGTCGCCAGCACCTTGTTTTACGTGATATACCAGTTTACTACGGATGGGTTGATCAAAGTAGTGCGGAATTAGCAACCGATATACCAGGTTTTATAGAAGCTCTGAAAAAAGTCTTTTCTGGTGCCAGCAACAAAGTTGAAGCTGGTTACAAGGTTGCCCAGAGTCGTCGCCTAGAAACGGTTGGCCATGCCTTAGTAGATGTCTATAAAAAAGTAATGGAGTTATAAGATGCGTATAGGTCTATTCACAGATACCTATTTTCCACAAGTTTCAGGAGTCGCTACTAGTATTCGTACGTTAAAAGAAGAGCTAGAAAAAGAAGGTCACGAAGTTTATATTTTCACCACTACTGATAGAGATGTCAAACGCTTTGAAGACCCGACCATTATTCGACTGCCAAGTGTTCCTTTTGTGTCATTTACGGATAGACGTGTGGTTTATCGTGGCCTCATTTCGTCATACAAAATTGCAAAACACTATAATCTTGATATTATTCATACGCAAACTGAGTTTAGCTTAGGCTTATTAGGGAAAATGATAGGCAAAGCTTTGCGAATTCCTGTTGTCCATACTTACCATACCCAATATGAGGACTACGTGAGTTATATTGCCAACGGAAAAATCATTCGACCAAGTATGGTCAAACCTCTTCTTAGGGGCTATTTGAAGGATTTGGATGGGGTTATCTGCCCAAGTAGGATTGTCCTCAATCTTCTAGAAGGTTACGAAGTTACTATCCCTAAGCGGGTTATCCCAACAGGCATTCCTTTGGAAAAATATATTCGTGATGACATCACAGCAGAAGAAGTAACCAACTTAAAAGCAGAATTGGGCATTGCTGGTGATGAAACCATGTTATTGAGTTTGTCACGGATTTCTTATGAAAAAAATATTCAAGCTATCATCAATCAGATGCCAGCTATTTTGGCTGAAAATGCCAAGATAAAGCTTATTATTGTAGGAAATGGCCCCTATTTGCAAGATTTGAAACACTTGGCGATGCAGTTAGAGGTTGACAAACACGTGACCTTTACAGGCATGGTGCCTCATGATAAGGTTGCTCTGTACTATAAGGCTTGTGATTTCTTTATCTCAGCATCAACTAGTGAGACTCAGGGCTTGACCTATATTGAAAGTTTGGCTAGTGGCACTCCTATTATTGCTCATGGCAATCCTTATTTAGATGATGTGGTGACTGATAAAATGTTTGGCACTCTTTATTACGCTGAAACAGATTTAACTGATGCTATTATTGATGCCATACTAAAAACACCAGTTATGGATAAACGGTTATTAGCAAAAAAACGTTATGAAATCTCAGCACAGCACTTTGGAAAATCTATTTACACGTTCTATTTAGATACGTTAATTGCTAGAAATAGCAAAGAAGCTCAAAAGCTGAGTCTTTATCTTAATCATTCTGGTAAAAGTAGTTCTCTAAAATTAGTGCAAGGTGCTATTCACTTGCCTAAACGTGCTGCTAAGGTCACAGCTATCACCTCAGTAAAAGTAGTCAAGGCTCCTATCAAGCTGGTCCATGCTATCAAAGATTTTCTGGATTAAGACTTGTAAATTTTTGAAAACTTGCTATAATTATCTTGAAGACAAGTTAGATTGGACAGAATCTTTTAAGCGAGTGCTGGTTGGTGGAAAGAGCACAAGGATAGCTAATCTGATACTCCTTCCTGGTTTTTATGCAAACATAAAAGGGTGGCCCCCTTATCGCCACTAGAGGTGCAAGGCATGTTTTTTGTCCTGCATAAATTAAGGTGGAACCACGCTGATTGCGTCCTTTGGGATGCGGTCAGTTTTTTTGTTTTGGAGGGGATTAGCCTTGTTTTTAAGGACTAGGGAGGGTAGATTCGTGAATAAGGTATTGTTCTTCTACGTGGTGGTATTGAGCTATTCACTAACCTCTTGTCCCTAATTTGTCTTACTATCCATGTTTTAGTGGAAATCTTAACTGACTTAAAGGAGAAAGCAAATGATTAAGATTACTTTTCCAGATGGCGCCGTGCGTGAATTTGAATCTGGCGTAACAACGTTTGACATTGCTGAGTCCATCAGCAAATCATTGGCTAAAAAAGCTTTAGCTGGTAAGTTCAATGATCAACTCATTGACACCACTCGTGCCATTGAAGAAGATGGCAGTATTGAAATCGTGACACCTGACCACAAAGATGCTTATGAGGTGCTTCGCCACTCTGCAGCCCATTTATTTGCCCAAGCTGCAAAACGCTTGTTCCCAAATCTTCATTTGGGTGTGGGCCCTGCCATTGCAGAAGGCTTTTACTATGATACAGATAATGCTGAAGGCCAAATTTCAAACGAAGATTTGCCACGTATCGAAGCTGAAATGCAAAAAATCGTGACAGAAAATTACCCATGTATCCGTGAAGAAGTGACCAAAGAAGAAGCTTTGGAATTGTTCAAAGATGATCCTTACAAGGTAGAATTGATTAATGAGCATGCTGGTGCTGGCTTGACGGTTTACCGTCAAGGTGAATTTGTGGATCTTTGCCGTGGCCCTCATGTGCCATCAACAGGCCGTATCCAAGTCTTCCACTTGCTCAATGTGGCGGGTGCTTACTGGCGTGGTAACAGCGACAATAACATGATGCAACGTATCTATGGAACAGCTTGGTTTGATAAAAAAGACCTCAAAGCTTACTTGACTCGTCTAGAAGAAGCTAAAGAACGTGATCACCGTAAGCTTGGTAAAGAGCTTGACTTGTTCATGATTAGCCAAGAAGTTGGCCAAGGCTTGCCATTTTGGTTACCAGATGGAGCGACTATTCGTCGTACACTTGAGCGCTACATCACAGATAAAGAATTAGCATCAGGCTACCAACACGTTTACACACCACCACTTGCTTCTGTAGAATTGTACAAGACATCAGGTCATTGGGATCATTATCAAGAAGATATGTTCCCTGTAATGGATATGGGAGATGGTGAGGAGTTTGTTCTTCGTCCAATGAACTGCCCACACCACATTCAAGTGTATAAAAATCATGTGCGTTCTTATCGTGAATTGCCTATTCGTATTGCCGAGCTTGGCATGATGCACCGTTACGAAAAATCAGGTGCCCTATCAGGACTTCAACGGGTACGTGAAATGACCTTGAATGATGGTCACATTTTCGTAACACCAGAGCAAATCCAGGAAGAATTTCAACGTGCCCTTCAATTAATCATTGATGTTTATGCTGACTTCAACTTGACTGATTATCGTTTTCGTTTGTCATACCGAGACCCTAACGATACTCATAAATATTATGACAATGATGAGATGTGGGAAAATGCTCAAAGTATGCTTAAAGCTGCACTTGATGAGATGGGTGTAGATTACTTTGAAGCAGAAGGTGAAGCAGCTTTTTATGGGCCTAAGCTTGATATTCAGGTGAAAACAGCTCTTGGTAACGAAGAAACCCTATCAACCATTCAGTTGGACTTCTTGTTGCCAGAACGCTTTGATCTCAAATACATTGGTGCTGATGGCGAAGAACACCGCCCAGTCATGATTCACCGTGGTGTTATCTCAACTATGGAACGTTTCACTGCTATCCTTATTGAAACTTACAAGGGTGCTTTCCCAACTTGGTTGGCACCTCACCAAGTAACCGTGATTCCAATTTCAAATGAAGCCCACATTGACTATGCTTGGGAAGTAGCAAAAACCCTTCGTGACCGTGGTGTTCGTGCAGATGTCGATGACCGCAATGAAAAAATGCAGTACAAGATTCGTGCGTCTCAAACCAGCAAAATTCCTTACCAATTAATTGTTGGGGACAAAGAAATGGAAGACAAATCAGTCAATGTTCGCCGCTATGGTAGCAAGACGACTCACACCGAATCTGTGGAAGAATTTGTGGAAAACATCTTGGCAGACATTGCTCGCAAGTCACGTCCAGATGCACAAGCTTAATCAATGGCAAAAAGAGGTCCTTATGGGCTTCTTTTTCTTTCTTAAAAAATTAAGCAAACGGTTGCACCGTCTTTTTTATGGTGTTATAATAAATTGTTTAGTAACGGTGATAAGACGATAACAGAAACGAGGAATGGTAAATGGTCATGATAGAAGTGTCCCACCTTCAAAAAAATTTTTCCAAAACCATTAAAGAGCCAGGATTAAAGGGAGCCTTGAAGTCGTTTGTTCATCCCCAAAGAGAAATCTTTGAGGCGGTTAAGGACTTATCTTTTGAGGTACCCAAAGGGCAAATTTTAGGTTTTATTGGCGCCAATGGTGCAGGAAAATCAACAACGATTAAGATGTTAACAGGTATTTTAAAGCCTACATCAGGTTACTGTCGCATTAACGGAAAGATTCCACAAGATAATCGTCAATATTATGTGAGAGACATTGGAGCTGTTTTTGGTCAACGAACACAACTATGGTGGGATTTGGCCTTGCAAGAGACCTATGTCGTTTTAAAAGAAATTTACGATGTACCTGAAAAAGCCTTTCGCAAGCGCATGGATTTTTTAAATGAGGTTTTGGACCTGAATGAGTTTATTAAGGATCCTGTCCGGACCTTATCACTCGGTCAGCGGATGCGAGCTGATATTGCTGCCTCCTTGTTGCATAATCCTAAAGTATTGTTTTTAGATGAACCAACGATTGGACTTGATGTTTCTGTGAAGGACAACATTCGGCGTGCCATTACTCAAATTAATCAAGAAGAAGAGACAACTATTTTACTGACGACCCATGATTTGAGTGATATTGAACAGCTCTGTGATCGGATTATCATGATTGATAAAGGGCAAGAAATCTTTGATGGAACGGTGACCCAATTAAAGCAAAGCTTTGGAAAAATGAAGAGTCTGTCTTTTGAGTTGAAGCCAGGGCAGGAGCAGGTGGTCTCACAGTTTATGGGCTTACCTGACATCACAGTGGAACGGCATGAGCTTAGTTTAGACATTCAATATGACAGTTCGCGCTATCAAACTGCGGACATTATTCAAAAAACCATGGCTGATTTTGCGGTCAGGGATGTGAAGATGACTGATGTAGATATTGAGGATATTGTTCGTCGTTTCTACCGAAAGGAGCTTTAAGATGTGGTCATTTTGGAAACGTTATAGACCCTTTCTCAGTGCAGGAATTCAGGAATTAATAACCTATCGCGTTAATTTCTTTTTGTATCGTATTGGAGATGTCATGGGGGCTTTTGTGGCTTATTACCTCTGGAAGGCTGTTTTTGATTCGTCTAAGCAATCCTTAATCAATGGTTTTACTCTGTCTGACATGACCTTTTACATTATCATGAGTTTTGTGACCACTTTACTGACCAAATCAGACAGCTCCTTTATGATTGGCGAAGAAGTGAAAGATGGTTCTATCATCATGCGCCTGCTTCGACCAGTTCATTTTGCAGCCTCTTACCTCTTTATGGAAATTGGTTTTCGCTGGATTGTGCTAATGAGTGTCGGCTTTCCTTTTTTAATGGTCTTATCTGGTATTAAAGTCATGGCGGGGCTGTCTATCTTGCAAGTCCTAGCCAGCAGTTGTCTGTATTTAGTTAGCCTTTTATTAGCTTTTTTAATCAATTTTTATTTCAACATTTGTTTTGGCTCTTCAGCATTTGTCTTTAAAAACCTTTGGGGGTCTAATTTATTGAAAAATGCCTTGGTTGCCTTTATGTCAGGCAGTTTGATTCCATTGGCTTTTTTTCCTAAAATGGTTTCTATAGTGCTTAGTTTTCTACCGTTTTCCTCTTTGGTTTACACGCCAGTTATGATTGTCATTGGGAAATACAGCCTTAGTCAGATAATGGTGGCCCTAAGTTTGCAAATCTTTTGGTTACTGGTGATGGTAGTCTTATCGCAAGTCATCTGGAAAAAGGTTCAGTACCATTTAACGATTCAAGGAGGGTGAGATGGCAAAATTGAGATGTATGCACGCTATTTTTATCAAACAATACCTCAAACAAATTATGGAATACAAGGTTGATTTTGTGGTGGGAGTGCTAGGTGTTTTTCTCACTCAGGGACTTAATCTGCTCTTTTTATCGGTACTTTTCCAACATATCCCTTCTTTAGAAGGCTGGACGTTTGAACAAATTGCCTTTATTTATGGCTTTTGTTTGATTCCAAAGGGAATTGATCACCTCTTTTTTGACAATCTTTGGGCTTTAGGGCAACGGCTTGTCCGCAAAGGAGAATTTGACAAGTACCTCACCAGACCAATTAGTCCTTTGTTTCATGTTTTAGTTGAGACCTTTCAAGTGGATGCCCTGGGTGAATTATTGGTTGGGGTTATCTTATTAGTGACCACGGCTGGTAGTATCGTATGGACTCTTCCTAAGGTGCTTTTGTTTATTTTGGTTATTCCTTTTGCGACCTTGATTTACACCTCTTTAAAAATTGCGACCGCCAGCATTTCTTTTTGGACCAAGCAGTCTGGGGCAGTTATCTATATTTTTTACATGTTCAATGACTTTTCTAAGTACCCTATGTCCATTTACCATTCCTTTTTGCGGTGGTTAATCAGTTTTATCATTCCCTTTGCTTTTACAGCTTATTACCCTGCTTCTTATTTTTTAACAGGTCAACACCTGCTCTTTAATATTGGAGGCTTGGTAGTGGTGTCGTTACTGGTTTTGGCCTTGTCGCTTAAGCTTTGGAAATGGGGCCTGGATGCTTATGAAAGTGCAGGTTCCTAGAGAGACTCTTAAACAAATTGAAAATCGTTTAGGTCAGAATATGAAAACCTAGATAATGAAGGAAGGCAGCTGTTGTAAAAACGGCTGCCTTTTTTTGTGATGGTTTACCAAGCGTAGGCATTGGTTGGAACCATCATCAGCAGATTGGTCTAAATTAAGGGCGGTAAAATAACATAAGCAGATATGTTTCAAGTGGTTGCATGCAATTGCTAGATAACGTTTATGGAACTTTGAGATCTTTTGCCTTTATGAGACCTGCCAAATCTAGTAACGATACCAGCTTAGCAGATGCCTTGCAGGCTGGTACAGACATGGCTTTTATTTTAGTTAGAGGCATTAACTATCAATAAATAGTAAAGACAAGGTTTGTCAATACCATAAAAAAGTTAAGTGTCACAGCTTAGCTTTTTTATGGTGTCTAATTCTTTATTCTATATAAGATTTTCTTTTCTTAGGAATGGTTTTCCAGTATAATAAAGTCACCCTGTATCAAAAACAAAGGTTACAGTTTGAATGTTAAAGCAACAAAGTAAGTGACTTCTACGACAATAGTTGTGGGACTTGACATTTCAATGACGTTAGAGAATTTTATAGATTTTATTGATAGCACACTAGCGAGACTAAAGAGATTCTCTAAATTAATTTAGGTGTATTTTTAGCAGTTATTAGTTCAAAAAAGAAAACCATCAGAAATAATTATACAATAACCATTTAAGGACATCGAAAATAAAGGAGGTCAATATAATGACGGATGTTTATATTGCTGCAGGCCTTAGAACCCCTATCGGTTTAGTAGGGAAACAATTTGCTAAAGAACAACCAGAAATCCTTGGAGCAAAGCTCATCAACGCTTTACAAAATAAGTATCCAGTTCCCATTGACCAAGTGATTTGTGGCAATACCGTCGGAACGGGTGGTAATATTGGGCGCTTGATGACCCTGTATTCTCATTTAGGAGAATCTGTCTCTGCTTTGACGGTTGATATGCAGTGTGCATCAGCTGGTGCAGCTCTTTCCGTGGGTTATGCTAAAATCAAGGCAGGTATGGCAAGCAACCTTTTAGTGGGAGGGATTGAAAGCAGCTCCTTACAACCTGAATCGGTATATGCTTCAGCTGATTGGCGCCAAGGAGCCTACAAGGTAGCTCAGTTTTCTCCAGATAGTATCAGCCCTTTTGCGATGATTGAAGGGGCAGAACGAGTGGCAAGAGAGCATGGCTTTACAAAGGAGTATTTGAATCACTGGACATTGAGAAGTCATCAAAAGGCTAGTTATTGCCAGGAGCAAGCCCTGTTAGCTGATCTTATTCTAGACCTGTCAGGAGCCAGTGATCAAGGTATTCGACCGCGCTTGTCAAGTAAGGTGTTGTCAAAGGTACCCCCTATCTTAGGAGAAGGTCACGTGATTAGTGCAGCCAATGCCTGCCTAACCCATGATGCTGCTGCCTTTTTACAGCTAAGTAGTCAGCCTTCAGCTTTTAAACTGATTGATGTGGTAGAAGTAGCAGGAGACCCACAGCGTAGCCCTTTAATGGTGATTAAGGCTAGTCAAGTCCTTTTGGAAAAACATGGTCTAGGGATGGCAGATATGACAGCGATTGAATGGAACGAAGCCTTTGCCGTTATTGATGGTCTATTTGAAACCCATTATCCAGATTTATTGGACCGCTATAATATATTTGGTGGTGCATTAGCTTATGGTCATCCCTATGGTGCCTCAGCAGCCATTATAATATTGCACTTAATGAGGGCTTTAGAGATTAAAAATGGACGCTATGGAATAGCTGCTATAGCAGCAGCTGGTGGCCAAGGGTTTGCTGTTTTACTAAAATATCATAAGGAGTTTAGTCATGCTGACAAAGCTAGAATATTGGGCAAAGCAATGCCCAAATAAAAAAGCTATCGTAGCCGATCAGATAAGCTTGACTTATCAAGAGCTATGGCAAGCGGTTTTAATAAAGGATCAGACAATAAAAGACAGTGTACCATATATCATCAGTCATAGTCGCTATCTTAATCAGTTACTCTCTTTTTTACGAGGATTAAAAGAAGGCAGTTGTCCTATCATTTTACACCCTAATATCTCAGGTACATTTCAGCAGCAAATAAAACACGTCGATGGTGAGCTTCTTAAAAAAGCTGATTTTGCTGTTTTGAGTTCGGGAACAACTGGCAAAGCAAAATTATTTTGGCGTCGTCTATCAACTTGGACGAGACTTTTTGATTATCAAAATAAGGTGTTTGGTATGACTGGTAATAGTTGTCTATTCTTACATGGTAGTTTTAGTTTTACTGGCAATCTTAACTTAGCATTAGCTCAACTATGGGCCGGGGGATGTCTGGTTTTAAGCCAAAAGCTGTCTTTGAAAACGTGGTTAAGCTTATGGCAAGCAAAAAAGGTGAGTCACCTTTACCTTTTACCGACCTACCTAAATCGCTTGCTACCTTATTTGACTAAGAACAACATGACTGCGACTCACTTATTGACCTCTTCGCAAATGATATCACAAGAATTACTAAGACATTATTACAAAAAATTTCCTCAGCTTGAAATTGTCATTTTCTACGGGGCTAGTGAATTATCTTTTATAACGTGGTGTAATGGCAGAGCTGCTGTCAAAATTAATGGTTTGGTAGGACAGCCCTTTCCTGATGTGTCTATCAGTTTCAAAGATAAGGAAATTTTTGTAGAGACTCCTTATAGTGTAGAAGGAATGTCACAACCATACAGTGTTTCAGACTTAGGAAAAATGAGCCCAGCGGGTTTAATTTTAGAAGGGCGACAAGATGACTGGGTTAATCAACGAGGAGTGAAATGCCACCTGCCTAGCCTAGTTGAACTCGCTCACCAAGCGCCAAACGTCAAAGAAGCGCACGCTTTAAAGATAGGAAAAGGAGAAAACGAAACCCTAATATTAGTATTAGTTTTGACTAAGAAGGATTGCCTAGCACCTATTAAAGACTTTTTAGCTCTTTATTTAAACTCTGGACAACTTCCCAAGTACTATCTTGTGATTGATTGTTTGCCTTTAAAAGATAATGGTAAAATTAATCGAGAAGTTCTTTTAAATAAAATACCCAAACAGTGGCTTAGTTAACCACTTCAGGTTTCGTTTTGCTTATAGTGAGATACAAGTGACGATTCAGCTTTAGATGTGTTATAATATGGTCAAAAAAGATGAGGAGAAGGCCATGAAACAAGCTATCTTAGATCGCTATCAGGCCTTGAAATGCTATCAAAACGCAGGTTTATCAAACCAAGCATTTCGTGCTATAGCTAAAGAGCCTATCATTGATAATCGACTTGGTTCTCCAACTTTCTGGGTAATATGGCCTATTGAAAAAGAAAACCAATCAGCTAAGCAGTTACTAACGTTTCTTCTTGATTTGGTAGAGATGCCATTTGAGCTAAGTGGTCAGTTGCATGAAACTCAAACGCTACTCACCCGATTCCATCCATCTCTATTGCCAGATCATATGTTTTGGAAAGAGTTGGCTAGCTTAGTTGATCAAGCTTTTCCTGGCAAAACACTAAGCCAAGCAGGTGAGCTTGAAAAGCGTTTGCATCAATTTCGTTATGTCATCTCTAGTCAACAAGCTCAATCTATCAGAAACCATTATAAAATGATTGAGATGACAGACGCCCAAGCTCTGGCCCTTTTTTTGAGGTCTAAAAAAGGGCCTTGTTTGTGGCGGCAAGCACCAGATTATACCTTGATGGATTCTGCCAGGTTACATAATAAACTAAGATTTGAAGATAATAAAGTCATTTTTCCAAGTCAAGAAGTTTCCTATAATATAAAAGTACTTCTTTGGTTTCATACCGAATTTACTCTAGATAGCACAGGCTTTTTTCTTAATGAAGTTGATGCAGAAGTAGTGACCGAAAAAGGAATTGTCAATGGTGCATCTTTTAACTATGGCACAGATGGTCCTAGACATTGGGATTTAGATGTTGATCCGATTAGCCATCACGATCCTCAGTTTAGAAGAGACACCCTTAAAGGATTTCGATCGCCAAAAAGAGTATTTCGCCAGTGGTTTAGAGCTCAAAAAGATGACTTTATGTTCTCTTATTTTAATGCCAAAGGACTTTTTGCTTACCACAACAAGAGTAGTTTTGCCAGAGTCAAAAAATCAGCTAAGCAATTCAAACGTCAAATTCATCCTATAAAGGGTTGGTTTTAGAAAGTACTCTATTTGTAACGGTAGTCGTCATTGTCAATTAGGCTGAATTTTTGGTATAATCAGGTAGAAATAATTTAGAAAAATATAGTTTTGTGATTTTTTATTAACCACAAAAATCACAAATTGTAATATCAATTACAAGAACTTTCTGAGGTATAGACATGAAAAAAATACTTATTGTGGATGATGAAAAACCGATTTCTGACATTATTAAGTTTAATTTGACAAAAGAAGGTTATGACATTGTTACAGCTTTTGATGGACGCGAAGCGGTAACAATTTTTGAAGAAGAAAAGCCAGATTTAATTATTCTTGATTTGATGCTCCCTGAGTTGGACGGTCTTGAAGTAGCCAAGGAAATTCGTAAAACCAGTCATGTCCCGATTATTATGTTGTCGGCTAAAGATAGTGAGTTTGACAAGGTTATTGGACTTGAAATTGGGGCTGATGATTACGTGACCAAGCCCTTTTCTAATCGGGAATTGCTGGCGCGTGTCAAGGCTCATCTGCGTCGTACCGAAACTATTGAAACGGCTGTTGCAGAAGAAAATGCTTCTTCAGGTACACAGGAACTGACCATTGGTAATTTACAGATTTTACCAGATGCGTTTGTTGCTAAAAAACATGGTCAAGAGGTAGAGTTGACCCATCGTGAATTTGAACTATTGCATCATCTAGCTAACCATATGGGGCAGGTGATGACACGAGAACACTTATTGGAAATTGTTTGGGGATATGATTATTTTGGCGATGTGCGCACGGTTGATGTGACTGTTCGTCGCCTCCGTGAAAAAATTGAAGACACACCAAGTCGTCCTGAGTATATTTTAACAAGACGTGGTGTTGGGTACTACATGAAATCTTATGACTAGAGATATCATTGGAAACTTATCCACATTTGAATTAGCGATCCTTATCTTACTTGTTTTTGTTGCTTTTTACTTTATCCATCTTGCGGTGCGTGATTACCGAAATGCACGTATTATTCGGATGATGAGCCATAAAATCCGAGACTTGATTAATGGTCGCTATACTGATATAATCGACGAAAAAGCAGACATTGAGTTAATGGAGCTTTCAGACCAGTTAAATGACCTGTCAGATGTTTTTCGCTTGACGCATGAAAATCTTGCCCAAGAAAAAAATCGCTTGGCAAGTATTTTGGCTTATATGTCAGATGGTGTACTTGCTACAGACCGGTCTGGTAAAATCATCATGATTAACGAGACAGCTCGCAAGCAATTAAATTTAAGTAAAGAAGAGGCACTAAAGAAAAACATTACAGATTTGTTAGAAGGTGATACTTCATATACCTACCGTGATTTGGTATCCAAAACACCAGTGGTAACTGTTAATAGCCGAAATGATATGGGTGAGTTTGTCTCATTACGCTTGCGCTTTGCGTTGAATAGGAGAGAGAGTGGTTTTATTTCGGGCTTGGTTGTGGTGCTCCATGACACCACAGAACAGGAAAAAGAAGAACGTGAACGCCGTCTTTTTGTCTCTAATGTAAGTCATGAATTAAGGACCCCTTTAACTTCGGTTAAATCCTACTTGGAGGCTCTTGATGAAGGTGCACTTAAAGAAGATATTGCTCCAAGTTTCATAAAAGTTTCTCTTGATGAAACTAATCGGATGATGCGTATGATTTCAGATCTTTTAAACCTGTCTCGGATTGATAATCAAGTAACCCAATTAGCAGTAGAGATGACTAATTTTACTGCTTTTATAACTTCTATTTTAAACAGATTTGATTTGGTTAAAAATCAGCATACAGGTACAGGAAAAGTCTATGAAATTGTAAGAGATTACCCTATTACCTCTGTCTGGATTGAAATTGATAATGATAAAATGACACAGGTTATCGAGAATATTTTGAACAATGCCATTAAGTATTCTCCAGATGGTGGAAAAATTACAGTCCGTATGAAAACAACAGATACCCAATTAATTATTTCCATTTCAGACCAAGGACTAGGTATCCCTAAAACAGATTTGCCTCTTATTTTTGATCGGTTCTATCGTGTAGACAAGGCAAGAAGTCGTGCCCAAGGAGGGACCGGTCTAGGCCTTGCCATTGCTAAAGAAATCATCAAGCAGCACCATGGCTTTATCTGGGCTAAGAGTGACTATGGTAAAGGATCGACCTTTACTATTGTCTTGCCTTATGAAAAAGATGCAGCCATCTATGAAGAATGGGAGGAAGATGTAGACTAATTAATGAATGAGAGTGGTTTTAAATACAGTATTTTAGCATCTGGGTCCACAGGAAATTGTTTTTATTTAGAAACACCTAAAAAACGCTTATTGATTGATGCAGGGCTTACTGGTAAGAAAATTACCAGTCTTCTTGCTGAAATTGACCGCAAACCTGAGGATTTGGATGCTATTTTGATTACCCATGAGCACTCTGACCATATTAAGGGTGTAGGCGTTATGGCCCGCAAATACCATTTGGATATCTATGCTAATGAAAAAACATGGCAGCTGATGGATGAGTGCAATATGCTAGGTAAGCTTGATGCCTCACAAAAACATATTTTCCAAAGGGATAAAGTTTTGACCTTTGGAGATGTTGATATCGAAAGTTTTGGAGTCAGCCATGACGCTATTGATCCTCAATTTTATCGGATTATGAAAGATAATAAGTCTTTTGTGATGTTGACAGATACAGGATATGTCAGTGATAGGATGACAGGTATTATTGAAAATGCAGATGGCTACTTGATTGAATCCAATCATGATATTGAAATTTTGAGATCAGGCTCTTATCCTTGGAGCTTAAAGCAGCGTATTTTATCTGATTTAGGACATTTATCAAATGAAGATGGAGCGGGAGCCATGATTAGAAGCCTGGGGTACAATACCAAAAAAATATACCTAGGTCATCTGAGTAAAGAAAATAACATCAAAGAGTTAGCGCATATGACGATGGTCAATCAACTGGCTATGGCAGATTTAGCAGTAGGTACAGACTTTACGGTCCATGATACCTCTCCAGATACTGCTTGTCCATTAACTGATATTTGAGATAAGAAACTAAAAGAGAATATGCAAAGTAGCGCTGATTGGTGATATACCAGTCAGGGCTATTTTTTGATGTCTTAAAGCGTATTGTCTTCTGAGTTCAACGAACTCTCATTGGTCATCCTTTAGAGCATCAATAGACTTAAATTAGCCTGTAGTTTTGGCTTGTCTGATCTATTTATCAAAGGTGTTGAGGATTATAAAGATGAGGTAGTTTTTTAGTTGTTCAGACTAAAAACAAAAATAGCTCTATACTATCTGTAGTGGGACTGTAGTGGGAAATTCCCCTCAGATAGTGTAGAGTCTTTTGATTGTATGAGAAAGTTTCCTTTGACGGGTATTTAAGATGTTTAATAAATCACGAAAAATCCACTTAGAGTCGGTTTTCTAGGTGGATTTTTGGTATACTAAATAAGGTCTACTGACAAATATGAAAGGGATTTTTTATGAAACAGCTTGAAGAGTTACTCTCAACATCTTTTGATATTCAATTTAATGATTTGACTTTACTAGAAACAGCTTTTACCCACACCTCTTACGCTAACGAGCATCGTCTCCTAAACGTTTCACATAATGAACGCTTGGAATTTTTAGGAGACGCTGTTCTACAATTGATTATTTCAGAGTATTTATTTGCAAAGTATCCTAAAAAGACAGAAGGAGATATGTCTAAGTTACGTTCCATGATTGTACGTGAGGAAAGCTTGGCAGGTTTTTCACGATTTTGTTCTTTTGACGCTTATATCAAACTAGGAAAAGGTGAGGAAAAGTCAGGTGGTCGCCGTCGTGATACTATTTTAGGAGACTTATTTGAAGCCTTTTTAGGTGCTCTTTTATTAGATAAGGGGATTGATGCAGTACGTCGCTTCTTGAAACAAGTCATGATTCCTCAGGTGGAAAAAGGGAATTTTGAAAGGGTTAAAGACTATAAAACTTGTCTTCAAGAGTTTTTGCAAACAAAAGGTGATGTGGCTATTGATTATCAAGTCATTAGTGAGAAAGGACCTGCCCATGCTAAACAATTTGAGGTATCGATAGTTGTTAATGGTGCTGTCCTTAGTAAAGGTTTAGGTAAGTCTAAAAAATTAGCGGAGCAAGATGCTGCTAAAAATGCCCTTGCCCAACTTAGTGAGGTTTAGATGTTTTTAAAAGAAATTGAGTTGGAAGGGTTCAAGTCCTTTGCGGACAAGACTAAAATTGAATTTGATAAGGGAGTAACTGCAGTCGTAGGACCAAATGGTTCAGGTAAAAGTAATATTACAGAAAGTTTACGTTGGGCTTTAGGAGAATCAAGTGCTAAAAATCTGCGTGGGGGCAAGATGCCAGATGTCATTTTTGCTGGGACACAAAACCGTAATCCTCTAAACTATGCTAAGGTAGCGGTTGTTCTTGATAATTCCGATCATTTTATAAAAACTGCCAAGAAAGAAATCCGTGTCGAAAGGCATATTTACCGAAATGGAGATAGTGACTATCTGATTGATGGTCGCAAGGTAAGGCTCCGTGATATTCATGATTTGTTTATGGATACAGGGCTTGGTCGTGATTCTTTCTCCATTATTTCTCAAGGTCGCGTAGAGGAAATTTTCAATAGTAAACCTGAAGAAAGGCGCGCCATTTTTGAAGAAGCAGCTGGTGTTTTAAAATATAAAACACGTAAAAAAGAAACTCAGATTAAATTAAATCAAACTCAAGATAATTTAGACCGTCTAGAGGATATTATTTATGAGCTAGACACGCAGTTGGCACCACTTGAAAAGCAAGCTAAAGTAGCTAAACAATTTTTAGAACTTGATGCCAATCGTAAGCAACTACAACTAGATATTCTAGTCAAAGATATTGATATAGCTCAAGAAAGACAGACTAAAGATACTGAAGCTTTAGCTGCTTTACAACAAGACTTAGCATCTTATTACGCTAAGCGTCAATCTATGGAAGAAGATTACCAAAAATTCAAGCAAAAAAAGCAGGTTCTTAGTCAAGAGTCAGATCAAACCCAAACAACATTATTAGAATTAACCAAGCTAATAGCTGACTTGGAAAAGCAAATTGAATTGGTTAAGCTAGAAAGTGGCCAAGAAGCAGAGAAAAAGGCAGAAGCCAAAAAACATCTCGAACAGTTACAAGAACAATTGGATGGTTTTCAAGCAGAAGAAAAGCAGTGTACAGAACAATTATTGCATATTGATCAACAACTTTGTGATGTCAAACAACAGTTAAACGAATTGAGCAATGCATTAGAGCGTTTTTCAAGTGATCCCGACCAATTAATGGAAACTCTAAGAGAAGAGTTTGTATTATTGATGCAAAAAGAGGCGGCCTTATCAAATCAGCTGACAGCTTTAAAAGCCCATTTAGACAAAGAAAAACAGGCTCGTCAACATAAGGCTCAAGAATATCAGCTACTTGTTACTAAGCTTGATCAACTTAATGACGAGTCTCAAAAAGCTCAAGCTCATTATAAAGCTCAAAAAGAGCAAGTCGAAATGTTGCTCCAAAATTATCAAGAAGGTGATAAACGCGTTCAGGAATTAGAAAGAGATTACCAACTGAATCAAGAAAGACTATTTGACTTGTTGGATCAAAAAAAAGGAAAAGAAGCTCGTAAGGCTAGCTTAGAATCTATTCAAAAAAGTCATAGTCAATTCTATGCGGGAGTACGAGCTGTCCTTCAATCACAAAAAAAGCTTGGAGGGATCATAGGTGCAGTCAGTGAACACCTTTCTTTTGATTCTGATTACCAAACAGCTCTTGAAGTTGCATTAGGTGCTAATAGTCAGCATATTATTGTAACAGACGAAGCTGCAGCAAAAAGAGCAATTGCTTATTTGAAAAAAAATCGCCAAGGACGAGCAACTTTTTTACCTTTAACTACTATAAAGGCTAGATCATTATCAGAACACTATCATCGTCAATTGGCGACTTGTGAAGGTTATCTGGGAACTGCAGAATCATTGATTCGCTATGATGATAGTCTTTCAGCTATTATCCAAAATCTTTTATCTAGTACTGCTATCTTTGAAACTATTGATCAAGCTAATATTGCAGCGCGCTTATTAGGATATAAGGTAAGAATTGTTACTCTTGATGGAACAGAATTACGACCAGGTGGTTCTTTTTCAGGAGGAGCTAATAGACAAAGCAATACAACTTTTATCAAACCAGAGTTAGAACAAATCAGTGAGGAATTAACGCGATTAGTTGAGCAATTAAAAATAACTGAAAAAGAAGTAGCTGCCTTGCAAAGCGATTTGATAGCAAAAAAAGAAGAACTGACACAATTGAAATTAGCCGGTGACCAGGCACGCTTAGCTGAACAAAGAGCTCAAATGGCTTATCAGCAATTGCAAGAAAAACAAGAAGATTCAAAGGCTTTGTTAGCTGCCCTTGATCAAAGTCAGACGACTCATTCTGATGAATCTTTATTGGCAGAACAAGCTCGTATTGAAGAAGCATTAACAGCTATTGCTAAGAAAAAAAATGCCTTAACTTGTGATATTGATGATATCAAAGAAAACAAAGATTTGATTAGGCAAAAAACACAAAACATTCACCAAGCTTTATCTCAAGCTCGTTTGCAAGAAAGAGATTTACTTAATGAAAAGAAATTTGAGCAAGCTAATCAATCTCGTCTAAGAACTCAGCTGAAGCAATGCCAGCAAAATATTCTCAAACTTGAAAGCATACTAAACAATAACGTAAGTCAAGACAGCATTCAAAGACTACCCCAGTGGCAAAAACAGTTACAAGATGCCACAGAGCATAAGTCTGGTGCTCAAAAACGTTTAGTCCAATTAAGATTTGAAATAGAGGACTATGAGGCCCGCTTAGAAGAAACAGCAGAAAAAATAACCAAAGAAAGCGAAAAAAATGACACATTTATTCGTCGTCAAACCAAGTTAGAGACACATTTAGAGCAAGTGGCTAATCGCTTACGAGCCTATGCTAAAAGTTTATCAGAAGATTTTCAAATGACACTAGCAGACGCAAAGGAGGTAACAAATAGTATTGATCACTTAGAAAGTGCCAAAGAAAAATTACACCATTTACAAAAGACTATTCGTGCACTAGGACCAATTAATAGTGATGCTATTAATCAGTATGAGGAAGTGCATGAGCGTTTGACTTTTTTAACAAGTCAAAAGACAGATCTGACAAAAGCTAAAAATCTTTTGCTAGAGACTATTAATAGTATGGATAGCGAAGTGAAGGCTCGTTTCAAAGTGACTTTTGAGGCAATTCAAAAAAGTTTTAAAGAAACCTTTACTCAGATGTTTGGTGGGGGTTCTGCTGATTTGGTTTTAACGGAAACAGACCTCTTGTCTGCTGGTATAGAGATTTCTGTGCAGCCTCCTGGTAAGAAAATTCAATCTCTTAACTTGATGTCAGGCGGAGAAAAAGCTTTGTCAGCACTGGCTTTATTGTTTGCTATTATACGTGTTAAAACGATTCCGTTTGTGATTTTAGATGAGGTAGAAGCGGCTCTTGATGAAGCAAATGTTAAGCGCTTTGGGGATTTCCTCAATCGCTTTGACAAAGATAGTCAATTTATTGTCGTGACCCATCGTAAAGGAACAATGGCTGCAGCAGATAGTATTTATGGAATTACCATGCAGGAATCGGGGGTCTCTAAAATTGTATCTGTAAAATTAAAAGAAGCTCAAGAGATGACCAATTAAAAAACAGAAGGGAGTTCCTTCTGTTTTTTTGGATGTTCGGCCATAAGTTAGGAGATTTCATGATTAAACTAATAGCAACAGAAATCGGAATAAGCTAATTGATACAATAGAGTACAAAGAAAGCCTTGGAAATAGCAGTTTCCAAGGCTTTTTAGCTGTCGATAGGTAAAAGAGAAAAGTTGTCAGAGTAGATGATTTTTTATTGAGACACCCTTGATTGGCGTTTCGTTAAAAGGTAAAGAATGATTTTACTTAATCTTTGTTGACTAGTTTATCAAAATGGTCAGCGTAATGTAATTTTAACTTGTCTTCATTTAAAATATCAAGAACTTGTATGGCTTGTTTCATCTTTTCAACTCCAGTTTCTAATTGGCGCTTAAATTCAAAGTAACCTGTTGCATAGAGAAAAACTGTCTGTTCATAGAAGTTTAATTCATTATCTAACAAGGTTTTTATCTCATCAATTAAATAGGAGCAATTAGAAAATTCCTCCTTATTGATACTAAGAATGAAACAATTTATAGCAAGCTGAGTGACAATTCGTTTATTAGTTTTGTTCCGTGAAGAGTAAATGTAATTATTTAACATCTCCTTTGTCAATAGGAAGTAGGAGTTGTAGTTAATTGTTCGTACACAGTTACCCAACAAAAGGATTTCATAGTAGCCCCATTTTTCAACTTTAAAGAGATAATCTGTTAGTTGAAGTAATTCATCATCTGATGGAATGATGCTTGAATCCATTGTGTGTAAAATGGACTTTACCATTGTTTTCTCAAAAGAATTCAGAGTGTAATCAGAAGTGTCGGAAAGTAAACATGCTATATTATTGATATTTTGTGATGAATATTGCTTACGAATATACTGTACCAGGTTAGCAAATGTTTCGGAATTGGTATAGTCTTCATCATGTAAAATAAGAAACTCATCCAAAGTAATGTGTAATTTGTCTAGAATATTGATCAGTCGGATACACGATATCTCTGACTCCCCGCGCTCAAAACGAGAGATTTGTGATTTTGAAAGGTGTTCATCTGCCACGAAGCACAGACTAATTTGCTTTCCTTTTCGAACTTTTCTAAGTGTGGCACCAAGTTTTGATTTCATATTTTCCCACTTTCCCAACAAAAATCAATTCCGTTTTTTTTTATTGTACAATAAATAAAAACTGAAAGGAAGTCCGCTTATGAAGAAAATTTCAAAATTTTTGCCGATTTTAATTTTAGCAATGGATATTATCATTATTGTTGGTGGGTAAGTTACTTAGGTGTACACTTAAGTCTTTAGAGTATCTAAAGACTTATAGGTAATGGTTAGCTCTGTGTAATGCTTGTACTTTATGTTAGTAGTAAACTAATTAAACGTAGGAGGATGAAATTTATGTATTCTGCATTGCTTGGTAATCCAGTTGAACATTCTATATCAGATGAATTATTTGAATATCTAAATCACAACATAGGAGTTCTGGATGAATATAAACATAAAAAAATTTTGGTAGACTCAGTGTGTTTAGAAGATAAAATCAAACATCTGATAAATGATCCAAAATGTATTGGATTAAATATAACTTTACCTTATAAAAGAGAGGTAATGAGGTATATTGACAATTTAGACAGAGTAGCAGAGATAACTGGATCTGTTAACAATATTTATAAATCTGGAAATATAATTACAGGAACTAATACTGATTGGAAAGGTATTTATAATACATTAGTTTTCTTTAATATTAGCCATATAACAAAATGTTGTGTTTTAGGTACTGGCGGTACTGCTAGAGCTGCTATTTTCACTTTACAAAAACTACAAATCTCACCAACAGTTGTATACAGGGAGCCAATTAGTGAGAATACAAGAAGTTTGATAAAGAGTTTCCCTGATTTAAAGTATATTACATATAAGGAATTGGCTGATCAACAAATTTTAAATGATATGGAAATCATAATAAATACTACACCAGTTGGTATGATAAATTATGAAGAAAGTTTACCTATAAATTTTGATCATTTGGACAATGTTAATTATAAAGATAAATACTTTATGGATGTAGTTTTCAATCCTTTACATACGAAACTTCATGAATATTTTGGTAAAAAAGGAGCAAAAATAATTGATGGTTTATGGGTTTTGATTTTTCAGGGAATTGAAGCATTTTCATTGTGGAGTGATAAAATTAATGATGGTAAATATTTTTTTTCAAAAGATGATGTTGTCCTAATTCATACATTTCTAGAAGGGAAGATAAAAGGAAAATGACTTTTCACATTACAGTAAATCTTGATGAAATATCAGACAAACTAGATGATTCATTGAAATTTTTAAATAGATTATCAATTAAAAGTTGTGAATTACGAATGATAAACACTAAAAATATTATACAACTTAGTGATGCAGAGTTAATTAATTTAAAAGAACGGTTACAAAAGTATAATATCACTCCAATTTCAATTGCAAGCCCACTTTTTAAATGGAATATAGAAGAAAATCATTTAGAGAGTAATCTTGATTTATACGGTATTTCAGCTAATGTTACGTTAAATGAACAATGGCTTTATGTAAGGAAAATTATTTTTATTGCAAAATTTTTAAATATCAAATATGTAAGAATATTTGGTGGGATTGGGTGCTCAGTAGATGACTTCTTGAATAATGAACTATTTTTGAATTTGTTAAAAGAGACTGAAATTATCTTTTTAATTGAGAACGAGTTAGGAACTTCAGTGAGCACTGCAGACGATTTGTTAAAAATAGGACATTTTATAGATGAAAAATCTATAAAAAATCTAAAAATCTGGTTTGATATTGCAAATTATTACATAGTTGAACCTCAGGTAGACAAGGTTATTCCAAAATTGAAAAAATATATTTACTATATTCACTGTAAGAACTATGTTAACAATGATTTAGGAATACATTATGTAGAACTAGGTAAAGGAATTATCGATTATAAAACAATCATTCATGAAATCCATGAACATTTTATAGACTTAATTTTTAGTTTAGAAGTACATGAAAAAGAAATAGACAAAAAGGCAGAAGTAGTGAGGAAGTCTTATCTGACACTAAATGAGTATATTAATGGAGGCTAAAATGAATTTGAGTATATTTGGTTTAAAGAATATTCCTTATTTGAAAGAAGGGGATAGTATAGAAAAGCTTATTGAAGAAAGCATTAAAACTTCAGAATTTTTTATCGAAGACAATGATGTGCTTTGCATAGCTTCTAAAGTTGTATCTATCGCAGAAGGCCAGGTGATGTCTTTAAACGAGATACAAGTGAGTGATGTAGCAAAAGAAATCCACAGGAATATTCCTCGTAAAGATCCTAGAATAATTGAAATTATGCTAAATTTAGTCAATAGAGATCTGTCACGTTTAGATATCAAAAAAAATTACATTGGTTGTCGCTTGGAAAATGGTTTAAAGTTGACAAGTGGTGGAATCGATAGAAAATCAGTAGATGAAGTATTTCTTTTACCTAATAATCCGGATGCTTCTGCAAAAAGAATTTCGGAATATCTTAAAAAATCACTTGGAAAAAATGTTGCAGTTGTTATAACAGATAGTGATGGTAGAGAGGATAAAAGAGGTGCTACTCAAGTAGCAATTGGTATTTATGGTATTCATCCTTTGAGAAAAACAGAAGTAATAGATTCACAAGGAGAGACAATAAAATTCCAAGAAGAGACTTTGTGTGATATGATTGCAGCTTGTGCTGGCTTAGTAATGGGGCAACGTGGAACTGGAATTCCAGCTGTCCTCATTAGGGGCTTGGATTATAAATGGTCTGAAAATACTAGTATTAAGGAAGCATTAAATGAGTAGAAATCAGGACTGTAAGAATATTCTAATCATTGGTTTTGGAAAAATTGGGAAAATTAAAGCGTACAAGTGGCTATCACGCGGATATGAGGTATATGTCAAAGATTTGAAATTCTCCAGCATGAAATACCTTAATACAAATAGTGATGTGTTGGATGATTTATCACGACAATATTTTACTATTGAGATTTGTACTCCGACAAATCACCACCTTACGCTATTGAAAACCGTTATAACAAGGTATGTCTATTCTTATATTAGCATTGAAAAACCACTGTGTAATAGGTTAGAAGATTTAGAAGAAATGAAGTCGCTAGTAGAAAGTCACCCACATCTAGCAAAAAAAATTTTTGCCAGTGAACAATACTTCTTTTCGAAAATTTTGGAAAAACTGTTACAAGTAGATTGTTTCTCTCTAGATAAAATCAAGGAAATAACAGTTGATTTTTCTAAAGATAGGATTGAGGATAACGAGAATGGGAGATTTTTAGATAAAGAGATATTGGGCTATGGAATAGAGATTCCTCATATCATTGCTGTCATTTCTTATTTAGGAATTTCATTAGAAGAATTCAAAAAAGGAATCTTTGTGAATGCTATTTATATAAAAGACTTAGAGAAACACGATTATTCAATAGAAATCTTATCTTGTATTAATCAAACAGTGATTAAAATTATTAGTAATTTGGGAAGTTTTGCAATAAGAGAGGGCAAGATTGAAGGAGGTGATGCTAAAACAGTAAGAAGAGTTACCATTGATGACAAAACAATACTATTTGATCCACATCCTAAACTCGAGAGGTATAAGAGTGAATTGGTAACTGGGACAAATACGTTTCAAATACACGATGATATGATGGACACGTATATCAGTTTGTTAGAAGGAAATGCTATTCCTGAAGATTGCTATATCAATAATGCAATTGAGATAACAAAATTATTAATTAACTTATATTCAGAATGTGAAAAAATTTATTTATGAGGTGTAACTATGGATTTAAAAATTACAAACGGCTTTTATGACCCAAGTCATTTATCATACGAAGTAGTAGAACGCAAAGGCTTAGGTCACCCTGATACCTTAGCAGATGGAATTGCTGAGCAAATTGAAATTGATTACTCACTTTATTGTTTGGACAAGTTTGGTGTTATTCCACATCATAATTTTGATAAGATTATTATCCGAGGGGGACATTCAGTTCAGGATTTTGGTGGAAGTGACTTTATTGAACCAATTAAAATTATTTTTCTAGGTAGGGCGAGCAAAAAATGTTTTAATAGTTCAATTCCACTTTTTAAAATTCAGAAAAAGGCTGCAACTAAATATTTAAATAGAATTTTACCTAATTTAGATGTTGAAAATTATGTAGAATTTGAGACATTGACCTCAGATTTTACTACAAAAACTAATTGGTTCTCGCCTGAAGCAATAGAAGATTTACCGGAGTATCTAGATGTACCAAAGGCAAATGATACAGCTACAATGATAAGTTATTGGCCATTAACAATTTCTGAAGAATTAGCATTAATGATTGAAGGGTATTTTTATAAATTAGATAAGAATGAATTACCAACGCCAAGATTTACTAAAATGGGTGGTGATATTAAAGTAATGGTCGTAAGGAACGATTTAGAATATTCTATTAGAATAAATTTTCCTTTAATAAGTAAATTTTTTAACAATGATATTGAAAGTCAGTTGTATGTTGATAAACACGTAGAAAAAATTAAGAAATATATTGAACAAAAGTATAAAAACATAAGCTTTTCTATTGATTACCATTATTATTTAACTACTACAGGTTCTTGTATTGATTTTGGAGAAGAAGGTGCAGTTGGTCGAGGTAATAAAACTCATGGTATCATATCAAGTTTTAGGCCAAATACTATGGAAGCACCAGCTGGAAAAAATTGTACTTATTTTGTAGGAAAGGTTTGGGGATTTTTGTCTGATACTATTGCCAAAGAAATTTATGAAGCATTCAATACTCCCTGTCAAATCATTATGCAATTAAATATTGGATCAAAATTGTATAGACCAACCCATTTATTTATTCAGACAGAAGAAAGTGTTGATCAAGAAAGAGTATTAGAAATTGTTAACAGGCATTTAAATAATGGTAAACAAAATACTAATTTAATCTTGTCAACTCAACATTTTATTCCTAAAACCAATGTCTATGATGGATAAAACTGTTTTATATTTTGGGTTGGTTGAAATTTCTTTTGATGTGCCTGACTTTATATTTCAAAAAATAAAAGAGCAGAATAATAAAATTAGATATTATAGCAAATCAATAAATATATTAGGTAGTGTAAAATTTATTAACAGCAATCAGCAATTTATAGAATATGATGGCAATGGAAATATTTTAGTTTATGGAAGATTAAAGTATTTTAAAGAAGGAATTTCATTATACTACATTGGAGAGTACTTAGCTGAATGTCTCTTGATTGAACATAGTGACACCTTATTAATTCATGCAGCAGCAGTTTATAATCCTTTATCTGGCCATTCAATTTTACTATTAGGAGATAAAGGTGCTGGAAAAACTACGGTTGCAATAAGGCTTTGTATAGAACATGGGTATCACCTTATTGGTAATGACCAAGTAATATTTGGTTCGAACTCTGGAATACTACTAACTTATGCAGGGACATCTTTCTTTAAAATAAGAAGGACAGCTGTTTTGTCGGACAATTTACTGTTTAAATTATTTAGCAAATTTTTTAATCGTTCATTACAATTTAATAAGGCAAGTTGGGATGATAAAATTTCAATTTTCCCAAAGGAGTTGGGAATACGAACTTGTAATTTTTCTACTGAAATCTCAAAAATTTATTATATAAAGACAGACAAGAAAGAAAAGCAAATTTATCATTCAATTTGGAGTGATAGTTTAGCAAGTCTATATCTAAATGAGCTATTGGGAAGGCATATTTCTGGACAGGTTGCATGTTTTCAATCAGATAATGGAAAATATTTTTCTACAATGCCTTTGATAAATTATGAAAAAAATAATCGGGTACGAGAACAGATAGTGAAGGGTATTTTCGCTAAACAAAAATTATTTAAAATTACAGCAGCTACGCCAGCTAAGATTGCAGAAGCGATTATAGAAAATGTTAAGAAAAACTCATAGTGTGGGTGAATTTGGGGATTAATATGAAGTATTGAAAAAGGAGTAAGAGTAATTATGTTTGTGATAGGCATTCCAACTTTAAATGAGGCAGATAATATCAGTAGATTAGTTAAACAAATTGATGAGTATGCTGTAAATTTAGGGAAAGAAATTATTATTATTAATTCGGATAGTAAAAGTACAGATGGAACTCCGCAGATTTTTTTAGAAACCAAAACTTATAACACCAAAGTTTCGATAGTATCAGAAGCTAAAGGAAAAGGTTATAATGTGAGAAATATTTTCGAATATGCAATAAATCATGTGCCGAATTTCTCCGGTTTAATTTTGATTGATGGAGACGTTGTCTCAATGAAAAAAATGTGGTTAGAAAAGATGTTTATAGCAATTGAATCTGGAAATGATCTTATAATCCCAAATTATGCTAGAAAATCTTTTGAAGGAAATGCGACAAACCATTTTATTTATCCCATGTTAGTGAAAATTTTCAAACGTGATATGCCTTATCAATGCATCTCTGGTGATTTTGGATTTTCAAGAGGATTGATAAAAGATTTAACTTTGAAATGTAATTGGCACAAATATACATTAGGTTACGGGATAGATATTTTTTTAACCTTAACAGCTATATTAAAGTCATACAAAATTAAGGAAATCGATTTACAATCAAAGATTCATAAAAAAAGCTTTGAGAAAATTGAAAAAATTTTTTTAGAAGTTTCACAAAGTTTCTTCGAAACTATTAATGATAATTCTTTGAATCAAGATAAGTTACGTTTAAATATAAATTTTGAAAGTCATTCAAGACAGTTTATTAAGTCCAGTGATATCCTATCCAGCAATGATATCGAGAATTTAAAGTTAAGAGCGTTGTTTTTATTACAGGAAGAAAAACAGTATCTACATGGGCTGTCAGAGGTAGAATGGGACGGAATTTTGTCTAATACAATTAACAATATTTATAGATATAGTAGTGAGGAACATTCGTTATATTTATTACCACTTTATTTATTGAGAGTATACAATTATCTAAAGTACAACTAAGTTTTCAATTTTTATTAATCTTGAGAAGGAGTGTGATTGGTGGAATATGTTTCAATATGTTTAGCTTATCTAAATAATAAATACAGTATGTAAGTAAATTTATTTATAATATTTTTGATACTTTGAGTAGTAACGATAATATTTAATTTTTTGATGGATTATTTTAATTGACTTTAGTGGGTTAGATGCCAGTTTGGATTTTTGATATTTGTGTTGAGTTTAAAAGATAAAAACACTTAATGAAAATCTGTTTTTTCTTAGAAAGGGGACCAGTATGATTGAGACGCTAATGAGTACGTTGGAAATGGTTAGAAAAAAATCCTAGTAGGACTGCAATCGAAGATGACTTTGAGGAATATAAAAAGAGAAATCTACCAATCTTTGTCAGTGAAGATGATAGTGTGATCTATTATAGACCAGGGTTCATTTTTAATGAATTCTATCCCAATATTTCAGGCTGGAGACAAGAACTAAAGACTAAGCTTACTAGTATTTCTTTAATTTCTTTACATTTTATTGGTGTTGTTGACGAACAAAAAAAGGGGGGAATATCTAGGTTCTTTTTCTGATACATCTGAATTCTTAAGTAGACATCCAAAAATTTATATCATCTCATTTAGGTATAAAAATCAATTTTATATTCTTTCTAACAAAAAAATTGATTTATAAAAAGTTTTAGAATAGAGGTTAACATGAAAATTACAGTTGTAGGCATTGGATACGTTGGATTATCGATAGGGCTCCTACTTGCAAAGGAACACGACGTCACCTTTTTTGATATTGATAATAAAAAAATTGATTTAATAAATAAAAGGCAATCCCCTCTTAAAGAAGCAGCTATAAACAAACTTTTATGTAAGGCAAAAAATATTAATGCAACTTCTTCTGAAGAATTAGCATATAAGGATGCGACTTTCATAATCTTGTCTTTGCCAACCAACCTAAAATTTAATAAGCTTGATACTTCCATTATCGAAATTTCTGTAAGTAATATTTTAAAGATAAACAAAAAGGCTACAATTGTAATAAAGTCGACAGTTCCAATTGGTTTTACAGAATATTTAAGGAATCGATTTCACTACAACGATATCATTTTTTCACCTGAGTTCCTTAGGGAAGGATCAACTATTCATGATCAATTGTATCCTTCGAGAACTATAGTTGGAAATGAATCTAGAAATTCTCAATTATTCTTAGACATACTAACAGATATATCGGTTGAAAAAGACTCGCCATCTTTATTAGTTGGCTCTTCTGAAGCAGAAGCGATAAAGTTATTTTCGAATGCATACTTGGCACAAAAAATTGCTTTTTTTAATGAGTTGGATACGTTTGCTGAAATGCAAAATTTGGACTCAAAAAAAATTATTGAGGCTATGGGATATGACCAGAGAATAGGAAATTCGCACAATAATCCTTCTTTCGGTTTTGGTGGGTACTGTCTTCCTAAGGATATTAAGCAATTAGAGTATCATTTTAAAGAAATTCCAGCACCAATTATTACCAGTATAAGTGAATCTAATTTATTAAGAAAAATTCATATAGCAAAAATGATTTTGAACAGCTCAGCTAAAACAATAGGAATTTATAGAATTAATTCCAAAAAAGATTCGGATAATTGTAGGGAATCTTCTACAATTGATGTTGCTAAACTTCTAAAAAGCAGTGGTAAGGATGTTATCATCTTTGAGCCCTTAATTAACCAAAAAAAGTTTTTGGGGTGCCCTTTAATTAATGATTTTAATGAATTTATTAAATATTCGGATATTATAGTTGCCAATAGAATAGATGATGCTCTGAGAAAATGTAATTCAAAAGTTTTTACACGTGATATTTTTCAGTATGATTAACAAAAACATTTTTGCGAAAAAATATTTTTAAGTAATAAATTCAGTTAAAAGTTATTATATCTGAAAATTTTAAAGGTCTTTAAAATGAACAATAGGAAAAAAAATATTCAATATTTAGTGTATAGTAAAGTTATATATCGAATTGGCGATGTTATGTTTGATTTTGCTAACAATACTTTTCTTGCTGGGCTTAATCCAGCGTCTCTATCATTAGTTGCAGTATATCAGTCTCTAGAAAGTGTCATAGGTGTTCTATTTAATTTATTTGGTGGAGTCATTGCAGACAGTTTCAAGCGGAAAAAAATTATTATTACTACAAATATCTTATGTGGCACAGCTTGCTTAGTACTCTCGTTCCTAACAAAAGAGCAATGGTTGGTTTATGCCATTGTACTAACTAATGTTATCTTGGCATTTATGAGTGCTTTTTCTAGTCCATCCTATAAAGCATTTACAAAAGAAATTGTTAAAAAAGATAGTATATCACAACTTAATTCATTGCTAGAGACAACAAGTACTGTAATCAAAGTAACAGTTCCTATGGTAGCAATTTTCTTATATAAGCTACTTGGTATACACGGTGTATTACTATTGGATGGACTATCATTTCTAATAGCTGCTTTACTAATTTCCTTTATTTTACCTGTTAATGACGAAGTGGTGATAAAGGAGAAGGTGACAATCAGAGAAATATTTAACGATTTAAAAATAGGATTTAAATACGTTTACAGCCATAAGTCCATCTTTATTATTACCGTTCTTTCTGCACTTGTTAATTTTTTTCTAGCCGCTTATAATTTATTGTTGCCCTATAGTAATCAAATGTTTGGAGAAATTTCAACTGGACTTTATGGCACTTTTTTAACAGCAGAAGCAATTGGTGGATTTATTGGGGCAATATTAAGTGGTTTTGTGAATAAAGAATTATCAAGTATGAGATTGATATTGTTTCTATCTTTATCAGGACTGATGTTAATGTTAGCTCCCCCATTTTATATTATGTTTCATAATGCAATTATTTTAGCTTTGTCACCAGCTTTATTCAGTTTATTTCTTTCCATCTTTAATATTCAATTTTTTTCTCTTGTCCAGAAAGATGTTGATAACGATTTTTTAGGGAGAGTGTTTGGTATTATCTTTACAATAACTATTCTTTTTATGCCTATTGGGACTGGCTTTTTCTCGGTGGCATTAAATCCTAACAATAGCTTTAATCTTTTTATTATTGGTTCGTGCATTACTACATTGTCATTAGTATTTAGAATATTATTTAAAAAGTATAATATTCGTTAACAGTTAGTACTAAGTATTATTGAGAAAATTATTTTTTTTCAAAGTAAAGGCACTAAGTTGATCTGACTTACACATCTTATCAACTTAGTGCTTTTTTTATTTCTAGATATTATTATCTACAATTTCTACTATATCTTCAATCTTACAATCAAGTGCAATACAAATTTCCAATAAAATATCAGTAGTGATATTTTCCCCTTTTCCCAATTTTGCGATCGTGGAAGAACTAATCCCAGCTTCTTGCCTGAGCTTTGTTTTGGTCCAACCTTTATCAATAAGAAGTTTCCATAATTTATTGTAACTAAATCTCATCTGAGTTTTCTCCTTTGTTCCATGAAATACCGTAGAGTTCATTTCCGTTACTAGAGAGTCTCAATACCGTATTTTCTGACAAGAGTTGATTAGCATCTGGAGAATAAGAGCTGGCTTTATCGAAGACTAAAAAGACTTGTTTGTTCAATGACCTTGACTGGTCATATAGCTTCAAAAGTGCTTCAGTCGCTTGGTAGCTAACATTACTCAAGAGTAATGAATCGTGTGCGAGTGCTGGCAGATTAGTAAGGTAGAGCATTACTAAGTCGAATACAATCATCCCTTTAAACTTAGTTCCTGTACCATCATCATCTGGTGTATAGAAGGAGTAGCTATTGTGAGCATTTAGGTTAATTTGAGGAGCTTTGCGAATATCTGGATATAGAATGTTATTGACTTCACGCATCTTACTGTTGATTTTTACTTCTAGATCTAGAAGGATATCTTCTGTACTGCGTTTCAAGTCAGCGTCCGTTTCTGATTTTTCTTTGGATAGACCAGACTCCTTTAAGTAGGCCTCGTTTTGTTCTTTTAGTGCATTGATTGTAGCTGTTAGTTTAGAATAGTTTTCTAAGTACTCACTTGAAAGATTTGGGATGTTTCCTAGTTCTTGAAGTTCTTGGTTTAGAGTTGTTAATTGACTCTCTAATTCGTCGATCTCAGCTATTAGGGATTCACGTTCAGTTGAGAATTCGGAATCTAAAATAGTTTCCAATTTTTTGTGGTAAGCTTCAACTTCATATAATTTTTTGAGATTAGTATCTGGGAAGTATTGTTGAAGCTCTGTTAAGTCAGATTCAGTAGGATATAAGCCAAATTCGATACTGATGTCCAATAGCTTAAGACGTCTTTGCTTGTCCCGAAGACTGCTTTCTAACTCCAGCTTAGTATTTCTAAGTTGGAGTTTTTGTTGATTTTTTTAAATATCATCAGAGTCAATTTTATCTTGATGAGTATCTTGGAGATGTGCTAAATCATATTCCAATCTTTTTATTTCTGAGACATTTGCTTCAAATTGCTTTTTACCGCCAACCAGGTTGGAGATGAAGGCATACCTGCGAGCATTACGAAAAGTTGTTAACTGGTCGCTCTTATCTTTCAGACGTTCTTTGTATCGTGCAATGTTATCATACAAATTAAACAGTTGGATGAGAGTAGTAATAGATTCAGAAGATTTTTGGCTCGAATAAACTTGTAAGGGGAAATCGGTATTTTGATTACTTTTTCCTGCAATCCTAAAGAAGCCACTCATAGCTAATCGGAATGATAGCTCTGGAGAATCTAAATGATATCGTTTCTTAAGTTTGTTAAGAAAAATTCCTAGGTCCATTGTTTCACCGGTTGGAGAGTAGCTCTTGTCACACACTAGAATGATATCTGGGTTGGCCGTATCTCTTGAAAAATAAAACTTTTTCTCAAATTGAAAGCAGAAGTAGATAGGATGATCACCTAATTTTTTAACCGCAATTGATTTTAGATAGCTATTACCTCCAAAGATGAAATCAATGGCTAATAGTGAGGAGGATTTGCCGATAGAGTTATCAGCTAAATCCATCCCCATAATCACGTTTAACCCATGGTGGAAGCAGATTGGTTCCCGAATTTCTCCGTGTTTCTTAAATACTGGAGACCACATTTCTATAAGCATAATTTTACTTCTCCTTCATTAGACATTTCAATAGCGTTCAATGCATACAAGCAATCCATTATGGATAGAAAATCTGTAGGATCATCCAACTCTTCTGAGATAGCGTGAAAGATATCTTTGACGTTTGAGTTTCTACTTTTGATTTCATTTAGCACTCTAGGCAAATAAGCAAGGGTGCTTTTTTGATAGGAGTAAAGTTTATTTGGTAATTGCATTATTCAAGTACCTCGCATTTTTGGATAAAGTAAGAGACAATCATCTGACAGAAGTAGATGTCCTGTAGTGTAGCCAGATGGAGTTTTTCCGAAATAGTATTGAAAATAGCCAGATTATTATGCTTGGCTGCTTTTAACTTTTTATACATCGATCGCGTTTGATATTGGATTTTCTCGTAATCAATTTTTCCTTGTTTGTCCAAATTTACGATGATTTTTTGAATGGTTAAGTAGTTATCAATAACTTGGTTTTTAACCAATTGATAAAGCGTACGATTGTTCTCAGGTGATATCTTATCAGTCAATTGCTTCGAGTCATAGGAGATATTATATTCATCACATTTTAGTTTATTGAGACTAGTCAAAACTGAAACAATTCCACTGTCTAACTTCATATCAGAAATCGCTTGTTGGCTGTTATGTGCAGAGACTAGAATCTTTTTAACATTTTTTAGAGTTGTTACAATTTTTTTGCGCCTATCTGCTTGATAGGTTAAAAAACCATCTGGGCAGAGGGCTATCAGATTCAGTGCTTCAGCGTCCTTATCTTTTTCAATGGCTGAAACCTCGTAATTTTCTGCTGCTAAGTTGCCACTGGTTAGAATGAGTGGTCTATCACAGCCTGGGCATGCACAACAGTTATTAGATTCTGTTAACAAGAACTGCCCGTATTGTTTTTTGAGTTGATTCGACTGGGTAGTGAACGCTGTATTTTGCACAGTGGTTAATTTTACAATCCCTGTCTTCTCTCTGATGGTTACCAGAAGATACCTTGGAATTGCGGTGTCGACTTGACCATGGTGCCTTTTGGGCAGGGCTATAAGGATATGAGTCCACCGTCCAAGGAACTCTATAAACTCATGATGGTAGGGAAAATCTAACATGTTGGTCATCCAGTCCTTAAATGGATGGGACAAAACGTGGTGATGCGACAAGCCCCTGGAGGCAACATCAAGCCAGATAAGGAAAAATCTGTTGAGAAGATTGACGGTATTGTAGGTCTTATCCTGGGGCTTGACCGTTGCATTTGCCGCCAAGGTGATGAAGCTAGCGTCTATGATGAGCGAGGGATATTGAGTTTTTAGTTGAGTCAACTCTAAAAACGTGATACAATGTCGTTACAAAAAAGGAGGATAACCATGGCTAAAACGGGAACTTTGAATTTACGAGTTGATGATTCAGTAAAAAGTGCGGCAGATGATATTTTGAAACGCTTAGGTATTCCTATGTCAACTGCGATTGATATGTTTTTGAATCAGATTATTTTGACTGGGGGTATCCCATTTGATGTTTCTCTACCTGAAGCGCCTCAACGAGTTAATGTTGATTACATGAGTCAGGAGAAGTTTTATGATAAGCTTATCACCAGCTTTGAAGATGCGAAAACTGGCAACCGTCAGGATGTCAGAGAATTTCTATTTCAATTGAAGGAAAATGCTTAATGAAAGAATATCAGGTCACCATGTCGGATGATGCTAAAGCAGATTTGCTGAGCATCTATCACTATGTTCGTGATGAACTCTGTGCACCACAGGCAGCGGATGATCTTCTTGAGAGGTTATCCCAAGGAATGTTATCACTATCCATTTTTCCTGAACGTTGTGCCATCATTGAGGATCTGATTGGAAAAGGCTATACCTTCAGACAACTGATTGTCAAAAAATATCGCATTGTATATCATGTTCTGGAAGATGAAGTTATAATTGTTGCGGTCGTCTATGGATCACGTCATATGAATAATTGGTAAAGTAAGGGAGAGTGATGTATGGAACTCGTAAAGACGATACAAATTGGTGATGACATCTATCCTCCGATACCTGACCTATTTGGCATTCAAGAGAATCAGGAGTTTAACCTTTATAAATCAACTGATGGAACTTTGGTGTTAAGTCCATCTGATAGCAAACTATCAGCGGATCACCAAAGTATAAGCAGTGATGAGCAGATGACAACAGCTGTTGAACAAGCAAGGTTAGATGAGATTGCGACTTCAGTATTATCACGACATCTTGACGCATTTAAGGAATTGACAGAATGAGAATACTAGGTTTTGTAAGAAAGACTGTTGATTACTTTGAAAGAAATATACCGAAAGCACTTCAAAGGAGGTGCTTTTTTTGTACCCCAAAATAAGGAGGGCTTATGGGACTACTTGATTTAATTGGAAGAAAAAGGGCTAGAGATAAGCCCCAAAACAGTTATGAAGGTCAGGACTTTTCCTACCTCTTTGGTCGCACGACTAGTGGCGAGAATGTGGATGAGTTTAAGACTATGCAGACGACGGCAGTCTATGCCTGTGTGCGTGTTCTTGCTGAAGCGGTGGCGTCACTTCCTATTCACATCTATGAACGGACAGAAAATGGGAAGGAGAAAAAGCTGGACCACCCACTGTACTTTCTTCTTCATGATGAACCCAATCCAGAGATGTCCTCCTTTATCTTTCGAGAGACAATCATGAGCCATCTTTTGATATGGGGAAATGCCTATGTACAGATTATACGAGATAAAAGTGGTATGGTATCGCTACTGCTAAAGCAGAAGGCGAGCGTTCTGATAAGAAAGCTGCTCTTGATTATCTGGCAACGGATGCCTTAGAAGCACGAATTGCAGCACTTCACAAAGCTAAGATTGATGAGTTGACCGTCTCTAGTTCAGCATGGATGCCAAGGCTTATCTCCCAACAGATTCTATCAGAGTATGTGAAGAGCCTAGAAGTTGAAGCTGATAAGGTCGTTATTCCAGGACAGAATACTCCAGTCTTTAGTTGGGATAGGGATGGGAATGGGAATCTTTCCATTGACACACCGCTCCTAAAGGTGAGAGGGGAAAGTCTAGCGACACAAGCTGACCTTACAACCATCTCTTTAACTCCTGGTCCAAAGGGAGAACTCTGGCAGACAAGTGTTGAAAGGTTGGATATAAAAGTAGACAAGCACATCAGCCTAACCTTCAAAAATGGCGTACGGATTGATTGATAAAAGGCAAGGGCGTATCAATTCGGCACGTCCTTTTTTAGTTTATCTGTGGTATAATGAAAGAAGTTATATTGGGAGTTGAGATGCACGATTCATTTGAATTTTGCACTCCCTAAAAAGGGTAAAGGTTAGATTGTATGATAAAACTAATAGCAACAGAAATAGGAATAAAGTGGATAATACAATAAAAGTTCTAAATAGCTTGAAACAAAGGGACTAGGAGTTTGAGTGGGAATTTTAATACTCTAGGGTAATTTTATGTAGAGTGTTTGAAAATAATAACGTTAAAAAGTTAGTAATCGTTAAAGAATTTAAAATAAATTGTAATAGTTTATCGCTTGTTTTATCGCTTGAAGAACGAGCGATAAATTTATTTTTATGGTATAAATAAGAAAAAAGATTGTAAGGAGAAAATGATGAAACCACCTTTTACAGTTACGAATACCATGTTAAATAAGGTAGTAGAGATTTCTAAAATTATTGGTAATTTAGAATTACAAGTACAGAAAGATTTAAAATTAAGAAAAGAAAATCGTATTCAGTCTATTCACTCATCACTCGCTATTGAACAAAATTCTTTAACAGTAGAACAAATAACAGCCATTATTGATGGGAAAAGAGTGTTAGGGAACCCCCGTGAGATAAGAGAAGTAAAAAACGCTTATGAAGCTTATGAAGAAATTTTAACGCTAACTCCCTATGATGAATCACATTTTTTTAAAATGAAGAAATTTCAACAGTACATTTACCGATAACAACATCGTCAATCACAAGTCCTATGGGGTTGGGGAGTGATTCGCTACCTGTAAAAATTTCCTTATTTGATGTTGATACCTATCTTGCAGATTCGATGCAGTTTCACTTAGAGTATATACTTAGACTTTTTCCAAAGTCAGGAGTTCATTACTTAATGCCTACTTTTAGAGGAGAAGCAGTAGATCATCGACATTTATCGCAATTTTATCATAGTGAGTGTGAGATAGAGGGAGATTTACACTATGTGATGAATTTAGTGGATAGATATATTAAGTTTCTGGTTAGTGAAATTCTTAGAGAGTGTCGAGATAGTATTTTTGCTATAACAAAAGATGTAAGTCATTTGGAAAGTTTTATTGATCGAAAGATACCAATTATTACGTTTGAAGAGGCTTGTACTATATTGGAAAATGAAATAGATTCATTGGAATATAATGATGAACATCATTTTTATGTGTTAACAGATGTTGGGGAAAAGAAATTAATGGAACATTTTGAGGGAGTAGTTTGGGTAAAAAATTATCCCTGTAAAAGTGTCCCTTTTTATCAAAGGTTCTCAACAGATCATCTATTTGCCTATAATGCAGATTTGTTGTTAGGAATAGGCGAAACTGTAGGTTGTGGAGAAAGATGCGAAACATATGAAGAAGTTGTAGAAAATATGAATTATTTACAAGTAGATGCTTCTGAATATAGTTGGTATTTAGAAATGAAAAAAACAAGACCTATGAAATCTTCAGGATTTGGTTTAGGAGTAGAGCGTTTAATAGCGTGGATATTGAAGTGCGATGATGTTCGAAAAGTTCAATTAATCAGTAGAGAAAATGGGATTGATTATTTACCATAAAGGAGGAAGAAAAATGAAAAAGAATATTTTAATTGTAGGTGGAGGTCCAGAGATAACTATATGTTATGATTTAATTAACAATAGTACGGAGTATAATTTCTTTTCAGTATCAGAAATTCCTACGATGTATCCAGAGTTGTTTGTAGAAACAATTGAAACCAGCTTTAGAAATTTTGGAAAGACGATTGAACAAATTAAAGAGCTCAAATATTCTATTGATGCTGTTGCTTGTTGGGATGAAGCTTTAACGCATATAGCTGATGATATTTCAAAAGAATTAGGATTGAACCCTATTTCATCGCTAGATTCTCAATCATTCAGGTTTAAAGATCGAATGAGAATGGTATGTGAAGCTGGTGGACTAAAAATGCCCAAATATAAAATTATCAATCAATTTTCAGATACAAATAAAATAATCAATTGGAAATATCCATTAATAGTGAAACCAACCTCTTTTTTAGCAAGTATAGGAGTGAAAAAAGTTTATAATTTTTCAGAATTACAACAAGCAGTTTCTCAAATGCTTAATGTAAAATTTCCGGTTTACATAGCTTCAGGGGTATATGAATTGGGGGAATTATATAATTTAGAACCTAGAGTTTTGGTGGAAGAGTTTATTGATGGAGAAGAATATAGCTTAGAGAGCGTGGTAAGAAATGGAATCTATACACCTCTAGGGATAACTAAAAAAATAGTGGATGAAAAATTATTTATGGATGAAATAGGCCATATTTTCCCTTCAAATTTAAACAAAGAAGAAAAAAGTAGAGTATATTCTTGGGCAGAAAAATTACATCAAATTTTGCAATTAAATCATATTACGACTCATACAGAATTTAGAATTGGAAGAAATGGAGATATTATTTTAATAGAAATTGGAGCAAGAATCGGTGGAGATTGTATTCCAAACTTAATGAAAAACAGCTTTATAGTCAAGGGATTTGATTTTTATAATACTTATTTAAAAGCTAGACTAGGTTTACAAGAAGAGTTAAATACAGACACTAATAAGTTTTCAGGAATTGTATTTTTCAGACTCAATCCAGAGAATTACGGAAAAATATTTAATGGAGTGAGTTACGATGCACCTAAAACTTCACTAATATTTGAAGAAAAGATATATAAAAAGGAAGGAACTGTATTGCCAAATCCGATTAATTGGAGTAATGAGAGAGTAGGATATGTCTGTTTGGAAAACAAGGAATACGCTGTGCTAGAAAAGGAGATGAAAGAAATATTAAAATCATTGTCAATAGAGTAAATAGTGAAAGAAACATCAAATCTATAGGTATTTGTTCACCCTCCTATCCGGGGACATTTCATTATCAGAAACGATATAAGAGAGGAGTAGAATTTTTACAAAATAAAGGATTTACTATAGTAGAGGGAAATTTAACAGGAAAAGAAGGTTATAGAGGGGAAATTTCAGGAGGAGTTCAAGACAGAGCTGAAGAACTAAATCAACTTATTCCGCGTGTGGATGTCATCATGACTTCCATAGGTGGCTACAATTCTAATTCTGTATTAAAGTATATAGACTACGATCTATTTAAACAGAAATTTCCTATCTTTATTGGATATTCTGACACAACAGCTCTTGCTTTAGCCTTATATAAAAAGACTGGATGTATAACTTACCTGTCTCAGAGCGTTATCTCTAATTTTGGAGAGTTTGAACCGTTTAATGAATTAAATTATTTCTATTTTGACTTCATGCTTCAGAGTAAGTGCGAAACCTTAATGGTACAAATACCAGATGTTTGGACGGATGAGTGGATAAATTGGGAAACCTATGAAAGAACCAAAAAAACAAATAAAAATGAGTGGATTATTTTTAACAAAGGTGAATTTAATGGTACTTTGATCGGAGGAAATCTCGATACCATTGTAGGAATAATAGGAACTGAGTATATGCCAAAAATAACAGAGGATACCATACTCTTGTTAGAAGATGTATATACGGATCTAGGAAGACTATATAGGAATTTCACAACGCTTGCCTTACATGGTATTTTTGATAAAATAGGAGGACTTATTATTTCAAAATTTGAAACAATAGGGGAAAATAGCGATGTTATTAATGATATCATTAATGAATTTGTAGGGCATAGAAAGATTCCTATTTTATTGAATTTTGATTGTGGTCATACCCATCCTAGCTGTTTAATGCCTATTGGTGGTAAAATTACGTTGAGTTTAAGCTAAAAGAGGTGGTATATGAACAATAGAGAAAGTAAATTAACGGGTTTCTATGATGTTTTTGAGGAAGAAGTAGAAAAAATAAATCATATTCATAATGTTTTTGTAGAGGAGTCAGAAAAATTTGGCTTTCAACAGATGAAGATTGCTATGGTAGAGCATAGAAAAAAATACTTAGATGCAACCGATGTTCATTATACAAAATACAAAAATATTTGAAGTTCATAGAGTAAAAGAAGAGTCAGTATACGCCCTCCAATCAGATTTGGCACTTAGTATGTCGCCGTTGTATAGCTAACTTACCACAACAAATACCTGTAAAGTGGATTCAAGACAGAGTGTTATTTAGAGATAGAATTCCTACATATAAAGGTTATAGAAGACAATTTAATCAAATATTATTAGGTGCATGGGGAATAGAATCAGCTTATGTGGATGCAGAAATAATAGTTGCAACTTGGCGAGGCTTGCAACGATTTAAAGGAATTAAAGTAGAATTTATTCAACTGTCTAACAAAAATATATTTGATGTTTTGGAGAAAGATTTATCTAAAAAGTTAAGATTTGAAGATATTTCAATTGAAGCAATATTGGGTAAATATTTGTGTAATAATGACATAGAAATCATAAAATGTCTTTATGAAAAAGATAAAATAAATATGGAACTCTTAATTAGTCTTATTTCAAAAATAAGTAACAAACTGGTGAAACAGGAATTTATAAAAGTTTTAGTCTTGTATGAGTATGTAAAAAACTTTTTACCAGTAGATTGCATTTACTTTTCATTATCTAATTTATATGGAACAGGACATTATTCAAGTATGAACTATAAAATCTTCATACGAACTAAGTCAGGTGACATATTTGATATTGCTGATGGTGGTAGAATTGATGATATGGTTTCTAAATTTAATAAAGTAAACGTATTAGGAGTTTGCATGGGAATAGGAACCACTGTTTTATCACAAGAGATTGAGTATGAAATTGAAGATAGAATAATGATATTAGTTGAAAAAATAGATGTGAAAATCTATAAGAATTGTCTTGAATTAGCAAATAAATTAAGTGGGTATCATTGTTCCGTTTTTGAGTTTCCTTATAAAAAAATCAAAAAGTTTTTTAAACATGAATTATATTCGAGACATCATTATATTATTGTTCGATTAGATGGAAGTATGGAATACAGATTTTCATCTGTAGCTTTAAAAAATAAAATTAAAAGCATACTTGATAGTTGATGTATACTGTCATTTAGAATAATAATCACATATTGTTGTCAACGAAACCCACCATAGTCTATAATGAAAGCCTAGTAGGGATGAGCTATATACCAACTATCTATCAATCCAGACGTCTCTACTAAAAAATACTCCGTCTTCTATGAAACTAGAAACGGAGTATTTCTGTTTGTCTATACCACTAAATGAACAGTTATATAGAAAGGTGATTGGATGTTTGGAATAAACATCCTGAAAAAAATTTGAGACCTTCTTATATCCTAAACTAGAACGAATGTCTAGTGAAATAAAAAAAGCGACACCATTAGGATGTATTTTGGACTAATGTCAAATAAGTAGACAGAAAACCGTGTTATTTTATTACGTTAAACTAATTTTCTTCTTTCTGATTAGGGGTTAGTCCTAGATTAGCCGTATGTGGGTTGTAATTGTTATAAAAATTCTCAATGTATTCAAAGCAGTCTAATTGAACCTGTTTGATACTTTTTTTGGTTGATTTGTCTATGCTTTAAATACTTGAAAAATGCTTCAGTTACGGCATTATCATAAGGATATCCAGGTTTAGAAAAAGAATGCATGATAGTGTTGTCATCAATTATTTTTCTCAATTCCCTGGCCTTAAATTGTGACCCTTGGTCGGAATGAAAGAGAAGTGTTCCTTCAATCTTTCTTTTATTAAGAGCTAATTCTAGAGTGTCACATGCTAACTTTGCATCCATACGGTGACTCAGTTTCCAAGCAATACATTTTCTAGAATAGAGATCAAGTATTGCGCAGAGATAGACATATTTCTTATATCCAATAGAAATATAGGTGAAGTCAGTAGACCATACTTGATTAGGTTTGTCAGGATTAAATTTCTGGTTGAGTAAGTTTTGAGGATACGTTTTTTGAGTCCTTTTAAGAGCTGTTTTTGGCTTAACGGTAGCCATTTTAGGGAGCGCCATATTCTTCATTAGACGGTAAATTCTTCCTTCAGAGATTTTTGTGTCGTAGTCTCTTTGAAGAATGACTTTGATAGACTTCACACCAAGTCTTTTGTTTGCTTTGGTATAAATCTCAAGTATTTGTTTTCTATAAATTTGATTATCCAATTCTCTTTTTGAGGGCTTATGTTTTAGAAATTTATAGTAAGTGGAGCGATTGACACGTAAAACACGATACAAGGTTGTTGTGACGTGTTCAAAGCGTAACCGATAAACAGCGAGGAGTCTTACTTTAAGTTTTGCATGAATATGGCACTTGCTTTTTTTAGGATAAGGTTCTCCTCTTCAAGCTGCGCATTACGTTTTTGTAGCTCTTGTATTTGCTTGGCAGTAAGTACAGAATTATCTTCGAGTTTGACTTGGGAATACTGTTTGATCCATTTTGCAAGCGCAGAAGCGGATACCCCATAGTCTTTACAGAGTTCAGACCGAGTTTTTCCAGTTTGATAAAGGTTAACAAGAGATTGTTTGAATTCTTCATCATAGCGTTTAACTGTTGACATAGGCTGTCCTTTCGTTTTTGTGTCTTTTAAAACAGATTGTAACACACAAAGTTTTGTCTACTTTTATAGTATACATCCAGTGGTCATTTATAAAAATAAAAAAAGTAGCAGTTCACTTCAAAAACGGTCAGGTTATCGAAATATAATCTGGCTGTTTTTTACGAATGGAATGAAAGCTGCTTTTTATGATATAATAAGAAAAATTGAACAGAATGCAGAAATGATGGGGCTTATTTAAATCGTTAAAAAGTGCACACCCTAAATGGCGTTTGCACCCCCCTAGAGTAAAAAAAGGAGACATTGTATGATAAAACTAATAGCAACAGATATGGATGGTACTTTCCTAGCTGAAGATGGTACTTATAATCAAGAGCAACTAGCTGCGCTCTTGCCAAAGTTAGCCGAAAAAGGCATTTTATTTGCGGTTTCGAGTGGCCGCTCGCTCTTAGCCATTGATCAGCTCTTTGAGCCCTTTTTGGATCAGATTGCTGTTATTGCAGAAAATGGTTCCGTGGTTCAATACCGTGGTGAGATTCTATTTGCAGATATGATGACCAAAGAGCAGTATACCGAAGTTGCAAAAAAGATTTTAGCCAATCCTCACTATGTAGAAACAGGTATGGTTTTTTCTGGGCAAAAGGCAGCCTATATTTTAAAAGGCGCATCAGAAGAGTACATTCAAAAAACAAAACATTACTATGCTAATGTTAAGGTTATTAATGGTTTTGAAGATATGGAGAATGACGCCATTTTTAAAGTTTCTACCAACTTCACAGGCCATACCGTCTTAGAAGGAAGCGATTGGTTGAATCAAGCCCTCCCTTATGCCACTGCAGTGACCACCGGCTTTGATTCCATTGATATTATCTTAAAAGAGGTGAATAAGGGCTTTGGTATGGAGCATCTTTGTCAAGCCTTGGGCATTAAGAAAGCAGAAACGATTGCTTTTGGGGATAATTTTAATGATTACCAGATGTTGGAGTTTGCTGGTAGGGCTATTGCTACGGAAAATGCAAGACCTGAAATCAAAGTGATTTCAGACCAAGTCATTGGCCACTGTAATGACGGAGCAGTACTAACGTATTTAAAAGGACTAGTGTAACTCATGAATATTAGAATTTTGGCGCTTGATTTAGACGGTACCCTCTACAACACTGAAAAAATTGTCACAGATGCCAATAAAAAAGCCTTAGCAGCGGCTAGAGAAAAAGGGGTTAAGGTGGTTATTACCACAGGTCGCCCTCTAAAGGCCATCGGTAACTTGCTAGAAGAGTTGGACTTGCTTGACCACGATGACTACAGTATTACCTTTAATGGGGGGTTGGTTCAGCGAAATACAGGGGAGGTTTTGGATAAGAGTTCTCTCAGTTTTGACCAGGTTTGCCAGATTCAGCAAGCTTTAGAGGCGGTTGGCTTACCAACAGATATTATCAGTGGTGGGGATGTGTATAGCATTCCAAGTAAGGACGGTAGGCATTCGCAGTACCATCTAGCTAACCCACTGTTGACCTTTATTGAGGTGACATCTGTAGCGGAACTACCAAAAGACATTACCTATAACAAAATTGTGACAGTCACCGATCCAGACTTTTTGGATCAGCAGATTATAAAGCTATCCCCAAGCTTATTTGAGGATTTTGAAGCCTTTAAATCACGAGATATTATTTTTGAAATCATGCCAAAAGGCATTGATAAAGCTTTTGGATTAAACTTGCTTTGTCAGCACCTTGGCCTTGATGCTAGACATGTCATGGCTATGGGAGACGAAGCTAACGACTTTGCGATGTTAGAATGGGCAGGACTTGGAGTAGCTATGGCTAATGGTGTTTCAGGAGCTAAAGCCGATGCCGATGCCGTGACCACCTTGACCAATGATGAGTCTGGAGTTGCAGAAGCTGTGAAGACATTTATTTTAGAAGAGGAGAGTTAATGGGATTATTTGATCGTTTATTTGGGAAAAAAGAAACCCCGAAGGTAGCTGAGGAAAAGTTAGAAGAAAATCTTTTGACAGAAACAACTCAGAAAGAGGAGCTTTCTGAAAAAGCCAATGAGCAAGACAAGATTGAGGCGGTTCAACAAGAGGACGTTTCTTCAGAGGGCGCAGGTTCGGTGGAAAATGGTCCCGAAGCAGCTTCAGTAAACGCACTGGTTGAGGAAGAAACAGGTGACAATAGTAATCATCCATCAGAAGATACCAATGAGTTTGCTGCCGACAAAACAGACCTTAAGGTAAGTGAACTTAGTCAATCTACGGCATCAGAACCAAAAGACCTTGTTGACCAGCCAGTTGTGGAACAGTTTCCAACAAAACAAGCCCAAGCTGATGCCTCAAATGATTCGGCGAATGAAGAAGCAGTAGACACTTCAAAAGAGCAATCCAGTAGCCAACAGGTTATGGAAGACTACTACCGTCGTAAGGCTGCTCTTGAAAAAAGCCTTCAAGAAAAAGCAGCGGCAACGGTTCCAGTGATGCCAGAAGAAGTTCCACAAGAAAATCAGGCCTCTACCTCAGCAGAAGCTTCTCAAAACAAGGCAACCCACGATACCATTCCTGAGACAGATCAAGAAAAATACAAGCGTAGCTTGAAAAAAACGCGGACTGGCTTCTCAGCTCGTCTGAACAGTTTCTTTGCCAATTTCAGGCGAGTGGATGAAGAATTCTTTGAAGACTTGGAAGAAATGCTGATCTTATCAGATGTCGGTGTACATGTGGCGACAACTTTGACAGAGGAGTTGCGTTATGAAGCCAAACTGGAAAATGCGAAAAAACCAGATGCCTTGAAACGTGTGATTGTGGAAAAATTGGTAGATATCTATGAAAAAGATGGGCGTTATAATGAAGCCATTAATTATCAAGATGGCTTGACGGTTATGCTTTTTGTAGGTGTTAACGGGGTTGGTAAAACGACTTCAATCGGGAAGCTGGCTTACCGTTACAAACAAGAAGGTAAAAAAGTCATGTTGGTGGCAGCAGATACCTTCCGAGCAGGGGCTGTGGCTCAGCTAGTCGAATGGGGACGCCGAGTAGATGTGCCAGTCATTACTGGCCCTGAAAAGGCTGATCCAGCGTCTGTTGTTTTTGACGGGATGGAAAAAGCTGTGGCAAAAGGTGTAGATATTCTCCTGATTGACACGGCTGGTCGCCTGCAAAACAAAGAAAATCTCATGGCAGAGCTGGAAAAAATGGGTCGTATCATTAAGCGCGTGCTACCAGATGCCCCTCATGAAACGCTTTTGGCCTTAGATGCGTCAACAGGACAAAATGCGCTTAGCCAAGCCAAGGAATTTTCAAAAATAACACCATTAACAGGTTTGATTTTAACGAAAATTGATGGCACGGCCAAAGGTGGTGTAGTCCTAGCCATCCGTCAAGAATTAGACATTCCAGTCAAGTTTATCGGATTTGGTGAAAAAGTGGATGATATTGGAGAATTCCACTCAGAAGACTTTATGAAAGGCCTTTTGGAAGGTATCTTATAACAGCAAAAACCAGTCTCGTTTTATTGAACGAGACTGGTTTTTAGTATGTCATCTTAGGCTAATCCTTTTTTCCCTAAATGGTAAAACATAGCAAAGAAAAAGATAAAATCAAGTAGAGCAAAAATAGTAAAGAGAAGGTAGACAGACTGGACACCGCTTGTGAATTCTGCTTGACTATTTGCTATCAGTGATGCCATAGCAGTTCCTAGAGCGCCAGCAAATTGCTGCATCATCTGAAAAATGGCCGTGGCATCGGCATTTTTCTCGGCAGGCAATTCTCGAATAGCCGTGGCTAAGCTATTATTAAAGCCCATGTTACGCCCAAACGTGAATAAAATATATAAAAGAGTGAATGGTAAAAGCATAAAATGTCTTGTTTGAAGTGTCATAATAATCAATGATAAACTAAATAAGGCATTTCCTAAATAAAGCGAAAGTCTTGCTCCTTTTTGATCATAAAGTTTACCAAAAGCAGGTGCTAGTAGAGCTCCGAGTAAGGTACCAGGTAGTAACACCATACCAGCTTGAGAACTATTAGCAATCTTTTCCATGACAATAAAGTTTGGCGTTAGAAAATTTATGCCTAAATTAATCAGCTGGAAGACAAAAAAGGGAATCAGGCCAAAGGTTAGAGAGGGAATTTTGAGAATGCGAATATCAAGAAAGGGTTGCTTAGCTGTGAGATTCTTGTAGAGGAAGAGGATAAAGCTGAGAATAAAAAGCCCTAAGTAATACAAATTAACACTGCCGTTTTCTAGACTAGTAATAGCTAATAAGGCAGAAGTTAAGCTAATCGATAGTGCAATAAATGCCAACCAGTCAAAGGGTACTTTTTCGCTTACTGGAGAATCTTCGAGGTAATAATAAGCTAGAATACCTGCAATCAGTGGTACAGGGAGTATACAGATAAAAATCCATTGCCAACTAAAATGGCTAATCATAAAGCCCCCATAAGTAGGCCCAAAAGCAGGTGCTAAGCTAATAATAAGACCAGCAAATCCCATAAATAGACCTACCTTATGCATTGGGACACGCTCTAAAATAATATTAAACATCTGAGGCATTACCAGACCAGTACCAATGCCTTGAAAAATGCGGGCTAGCAACATGATCGCAAAGGACTGGGTCAGAACGGCCAAGATGGTGCCAAATGTAAAAAGACCTGTGGCCATAAAAAAGAGGGGTCTTTCCCGCACATTTTTTTTCAGTGTAGCCGAAGTGGTCATCATAATCGCCACTGCTAGTAAATAAATGGTCGTCATCCATTGCAAGCTATTTAAGGGTAACTGATAGACTGACATCAGTGTCGGGAAGGTGACATTCATACTGGTTTCAGACAAAATTCCTGAAAAACCAATGAGTGCTATGGCGATAATCGCCATAATTGTTTGTTTTGAAACGGTTTGTTGATGATGTGACATGATAACTCCTTTATCTAATCGATTGTTATTGTATCATATAATCTTAAAATTGTCAGAAACTCTTTTTTGCTAAATCAATAGATACGAATAACAATAGTTGCTCTTTCAGAGAATTTTTTGAAAACGCTTGACAGAATCTTAAAGAGATGATAACATTAAAGCGTTCTCAGATGTGATTACTTCAGGTAAGCAGGCTAGAGACATAACAATCAGAATATTAAAGGATGTTATCACAGTTTTGTGAGCAGGGACCTATTTGAAAAGTGCTTTTTAGCGAGCTTTTGGATAGGTCATTTTTTATTGTGATACTAAAGGACTAGGACTTTTATGTTGATTAAACGCGTTTTAAACCATAATGCGGCGATTTCGACCAACCATCAAGGATTAGATATTTTATTGATGGGAAAAGGGATTACCTTTGGAAAAAAAGTTGGAGATAGTATTGAGCTTAATGCTATCGAAACATCATTTGTTTTAAAAAATAGTGACAATATGAATCGCTTCACAGAGTTATTTATTACGGTGCCACAAGAAGTTGTTGCTTGCTCAGAGAGAATTATCAATCTAGGTAAAATTAAATTAGGCAAAACCTTAGATGAAATTCTCTATATTAATTTAACGGATCATATTCACTCTGCTATTGAAAGGCATGAGCAAGGAATGTTGATTCATAACCCACTACGGTGGGAAATTCAACGCTATTATCCTGATGAATATAGTCTAGGGGTAAAAGCCTTAGAGCTAATTGAGCGTAATCTAGGAGTCACTCTAGCTATTGATGAAGCAGCTTTTATTGCCATGCATTTTGTCAATGCTAGTTTGGACACTCCTTTTAAGGAGCCACATCGCCTGACGGAGATTGTTTCTTATATTGAGCAAAAAATCAAAACAGACTTCAAAACAGAATTGGATGACACATCCATCGATTATTACCGCTTTATGACCCATATTAAATTATTTGCTCAACGTGTGTTATCACAGATGTCTTACGATGATGATGATGCGGAACTGCTTTTAGTGGTGAAAACGAAATACCCTAAAGAATATCGGTGCGTCTTAGATATTAGTGAGGAGATAAAAAAGCGGTACAACTACCACCTTAATTCAAGCGAACTTTTGTATTTGACGGTTCATGTTAAACGTTTAGTGAAACATTTAAAGGAGACTTAATATGACGTATCAAGAAACTGCCAAGGCTATTTTAGCGGCGGTTGGTGGCAAAACAAATATTCAACGTGTGACACACTGTGTAACACGTCTACGCTTAGTACTGAAAAATGATGAGAAAGTTAAAGATCAGCAAGTCAAAGCCATTTCAAATGTGATTGGCGTGATGCGCAAAAACGGCCAGTACCAAATTATCTTGGGCAATGATGTCAATAATTATTACCAAGCCTTTTTAAGCCTAGGGCATTTTGACAATCAAGATGAAGATCATTCTTCAAAAGCGAAAGGAAGTATCCTTGAGCGCTTGATTGAAACCATTGCTGGCGTGATTACACCGCTGATTCCAGCCCTTCTTGGTGGTGGAATGCTCAAAGTGGTGGGAATCTTGCTTCCTATGCTTGGCTTAGCGAGTGCGGACTCTCAAACCGTTGCCTTTATTAACTTCTTTGGCGATGCGGCTTATTATTTTATGCCTGTCATGATTGCCTATTCAGCAGCGGCGCGCTTTAAGGTGACACCTGTTTTAGCAGCGACGATCGCAGGGATTTTATTGCATCCTGCCTTTGTTGCAATGGTAGCAGAAGGTAAACCATTGACTTTATTTGGAGCACCAGTCACTCCTGCTAGCTATGGCTCATCTGTTATTCCCATTTTGATGATGGTTTACTTGATGCAATACATTGAAAAATGGGTCAATCGCTTGGTGCCAAGCGTGATGAAAAGCTTCTTACAGCCAACCTTAATCATTTTGATTTCTGGCTTTTTGGCTTTAGTGGTTGTAGGTCCTCTTGGTGTGATTATTGGTCAAGGGTTATCTAATACCATGCTCGCTATTTATCATGTGGCTCCGTGGCTAGCACTTGCTATTTTGGGAGCGATTATGCCGCTTGTTGTCATGACGGGGATGCACTGGGCTTTTGCACCAATCTTTTTGGCCGCTTCGGTCGCAACACCAGATGTCTTGATTTTACCAGCAATGTTGGCTTCTAATTTGGCTCAAGGAGCCGCATCTTTGGCTGTTGCCTTTAAAACAAAGCAGAAACAAACACGTCAAGTTGCCCTTGCCGCGGGGATTTCAGCTTTGCTGGCAGGTATCACGGAACCGGCACTTTATGGGGTCACACTGAAATTTAAAAAGCCACTCTATGCAGCCATGATTTCAGGTGGTCTGGTTGGAGCCTTTATTGGTTTTGTCAATATTGCTTCTTATACCTTTGTCGTACCTTCTATTATTGGTTTACCACAGTACATCAACCCATCAGGCGGAGCTAATTTTACAAATGCTTTGATTGCCGGAACTGCGACGATTGTGTTAGCCTTCAGTTTGACTTGGTTCATGGGAATTGATGAAGAGTCCCCAAAGCAAGTGAGTGTTGCAGCAGATATGTCACAAGTTAAGAGCGGCTTGTCAACCAAACAAACGTTGTATGCTCCAATGACAGGTGAGATGCTTTTTCTATCAGAAGTTCCTGATGAAACCTTTTCTTCCAAGTTATTAGGAGAAGGATTTGCCATATTACCAAGCGAAGGTGAGGTCTATGCCCCCTTTGATGGTGAAGTCATCACTTTCTTTCCAACCAAGCATGCTGTTGCCTTAAAAAACACACGTGGTGTGGAAGTCTTGATTCATGTCGGTATTGATACGGTTGAGTTAAAAGGGCAAGGTTTCGAGCAGTTAGTGTCTGTTGGCGATGTCGTGAAACGAGGCCAGGCACTTCTAAAAATGGATATTGATTTCATTACTTCAAAAGGCTATTCACTCATCAGTCCTGTGGTCGTGACCAATTCGGCTGAGCAGTTGGAGATTATTATTCAAGATGACAAAAAAATGGTGACTAAAGAGGACGCTTTGTTAGTCATTTTATAACCTAAAAGGAGAGGGAGAATGGGAATTTTTCCAAAAGATTTCTTATGGGGCGGCGCAGTAGCTGCCAACCAAGTGGAAGGAGCATTTGAGGCAGACGCAAAAGGTTTGTCCGTACAAGATGTTCTACCAAATGGTGGACTAGGAGAATGGACAGATAGTCCTACCAGCGATAATTTAACTTTAGAGGCGATTGATTTTTACCACCGCTACAAAGAAGACATTGCTCTTTTTGCCGAGATGGGCTTTAAAGTCTTTCGAACGTCTATTGCTTGGTCTCGTATTTTTCCAAATGGTGACGATGACCAGCCCAATGAAGCAGGTTTGCAATTTTATGATGACTTATTCGATGAATTGTTGAACTATGGCATCGAACCCTTAGTGACCTTGTCGCATTATGAGACACCTCTGCATTTGGCCAAAGCCTATAATGGTTGGACAGATAGACGTCTGATTGGCTTTTTTGAGCGCTTTGCTCAGACAGTCATGGAACGCTATAAGGACAAAGTCAAATACTGGTTGACCTTTAACGAAGTCAACTCGATTTTACACATGCCCTTTACCAGTGGTGGCATCATGACAGAAAAAGAAAAGCTGAGCCTGCAAGATTTATACCAAGCTATTCATCATGAATTGGTAGCATCTGCTAGTGTCACAAAGCTAGCGCATGAAATCAATCCTGATGTTAAAGTTGGGTGTATGATTTTGGCGATGCCTGCTTACCCAATGACCTCTGATCCTCGTGATATACTTGCTGCGCATGCATTTGAAAATCTTAATCTCTTATTTTCAGATATTCATGTGAGAGGCAAGTATCCTTCATATATTAAGTCGTATTTTAAAGAAAATGGGATTGAGATTGTTTTTGAAGACGGAGACAAGGAATTATTAGCGGAACATACGGTTGATTTTCTATCCTTTAGCTATTACATGAGTGTCACACAAGCCCACAATCCTGAAGCTTACACATCTGGTCAGGGAAATATTCTAGGTGGTTTGTCCAATCCATATTTAGAATCTTCGGAGTGGGGTTGGCAGATAGACCCAATTGGTCTGCGATTGGTCTTGAATCAGTACTATGACCGCTACCAGATTCCTTTGTTTATTGTTGAAAATGGCTTAGGTGCAAAGGATCAGCTGGTGCAAACCGCAGATGGCAGCATGACGGTTCACGATGATTATCGCATTGACTACATGAGTCAGCATCTCGTACAAGTTGCCAAAGCGATTGAAGATGGCGTTGAGGTCATGGGTTACACTTCTTGGGGCTGTATTGATTGTGTCTCTATGTCAACAGCCCAATTAAGTAAACGCTACGGTTTTATTTATGTTGACCGAAATGATGATGGTACTGGTCAACTCACACGCTATAAGAAAAAATCATTTGATTGGTACCGACAAGTCATTCAAACCAATGGACGTTACCTTGAGGATAATTTTTCCTAAATAGGTCTTGTTTAAGATGGTGACTCTGTTCCTATGCTAACTGATAAAACTCAAAAAGCATTTGTTTTGATAAAAAACAAGTGCTTTTTTATTAGTCTTTAAAAAACGCGGTAAACATAAGGATTATTAGGTTCTTTGGTTTGATGAACCTCAGCAAGTTGAAGGACAGGTAGATGTTGTTCTAAGTTTTTATCATATTCCATATGAAGGCGACCTTTAACTGTTAGCCATGTGTTGTTAGGGTAGCTGGTTTGATTACCTGTGGTCAAAAGTCCGTACACTCCTGAGTCGGCAATACAGTGAATAATGCCGAAGCGGAAAAGGAATTGGTAGTTGTCATGGCCCGGTTCGTTATAAACAAAGCCAGTGTATTGGATGTCACGATCAAGAAACTCATCTGGGTAGAGATAGATCAATTCCATCACTTCCATATAATTTTCAGTGGTAATGGTGACCGGTTTCTTGCCTTTATATTTATGGAGTTCTTGACGCATCTCCTTTTGGTAGGCAGACTTTGTAAAGTAAAGGCTGGTATCAGGTTTGAGGTATTGAATGGTGGTACCGTCATCACTGACTCCCGTTTTAGAGGCTCCCGCAGCCAATGGGAAAGTATAGCCTTTAGCAGAAACCGTGGTGGAATCTAAGGTCACGGTCGGCACAAGGAGACCAATCAAAACAGGAAAGACCAAGATAAAAGGACTCGTCAGCCTTGCGATTTTTCCTGTTAAATGGCTATGTACCTTAATGTTTTTCATCCAGGTATAGAGTTGAACAAGAGCTAAAATGAAAGATAAAATCATGGAAATATAAGCAAGGTAAGAATACCGAACATTGATGTACTGATCCAGTTTGCCAGACAGCTGGAGATACATGGTTAGTTCAAAATAGCCAGCTAAAATTAAAAAGCGAATCATTAGAGCACCCCCACAAGTAAACAATAAACGGCAATCATAAGAACGGATACGCCGATAAATTGGACAATGAAGCGTCCTTTAAAAGCCTTTACCATCATCATAAGGTTTTTAATATCCACCATAGGACCAATTAAAAGAAAGGCAAGAACTGGAGCCACTCCAAAGGTGGATAATAAGGAAGCTCCGATAAAGGCATCGGCTTCACTACATAATGATAGAATGAAAGCCATCAGCATCATGATCAAAATGGCTGTCAAGGGATTGTGCCCAATCGTTGTCAACACACGAGTTGGGACATATATTTGCATGGCAGAGGCAATCAAGGTTCCAAATACGAGATACCTACCGGTGTCGAAGAATTCATCAATAGCATGTACCAGTGCTAGATAAATGCGTTTTGGCAAGCTTTCATGAGAATAATCATGAAAATGCACGGGTTGAGCATTATCCTTGAGAATGTTATCATCTACAATAAAAGCTAACATTACCCCAAGTGTAATGGCTACTAGTGCAGCACCGACCAAGCGAAGTATCAGAAAGCGCAAAGAATTCCCAAAAGCAGAATAAGTAGCGAACAAAACAATAGGATTAATGATAGGCGCTGTTGCCAGAAAAGGGACGGCCGTATAACTAGGCACCTTTTTTTCCAAAAAGCGGTTGATGATGGGAATAATCCCGCATTCACAAGAAGGAAAAACAAATCCAACAAAGGTTCCAAACAGAATGCGCAAGCATTTTTGCTTAGGTAGGTATTTTTGAACCAATTCTGGCGTTACAAAGACTTCAATACAACCAGATAAAATAGTTCCTAGGAGCACAAAAGGAAGAGCTTCAATGATAATGGACATAAAAATCGCAAACCATTGCAAGACACTGGGAGGAAGGTTGGAAAAGAGTGACATTCACCATATCCTTTCTAGATGATAAAAGAGGAGGCTGAAACACGAATGTTCAGCCTCGACTGATACGTTTTGTTAGCCTGATCGCTAAAAATCTCTCAACTCAGTTTAAACGAATGGACGATATGTTAAGAGAATGAGACAAACTAGCTATGGTTTGCTTGGTTTTGTTTGTTCTGTCGTTTTTTCTTTGGTCGCTAGTTTACCATCAGTATTGACTTCCAAAGGCTTATCAAAACTAGGGATTGATGCAAAGCCTGCTAGCATTTTTTCAAGTTCATCATTTTTTTTATGGGTAATTGCCATATCTATGACCTTCTTTCATTCAAGATAAGTCTATTATACTATCATTTGAGAACAATGCCAAAGCGGAAGTGTTGTTTACTTCTTTCTTTTTTAAAATTAGGTATTGTTATTTAGGGTTTCGTCAGTTATTTACTAAAAGTAGCTTTTTTTGATTCTTTACGCAACTTTATATTAGGACAATGTTTCGCTATCATTTTTTGCATTAACATGGTTTGTGTTATAATAGCAATATTATGGAAAATAACAATAATCACAACATTGCAGAGGCTTTGTCAGTTAGTCTCCATCAAATTGAACAGGTGCTTGCCCTAACAGCACAAGGCAATACCATTCCCTTTATTGCACGTTACCGTAAAGAAGTAACAGGAAATCTAGATGAAGTGGTGATTAAGTCCATTATTGATATGGATAAGTCTCTCACTACCCTGAATGAGCGCAAAGCAACCATTCTCGCTAAAATTGAGGAACAGGGAAAACTGACAGATCAGTTACGAACGAGTATTGAAGCAACCGAGAAACTCGCTGATTTGGAAGAGTTGTACCTGCCTTATAAGGAAAAACGCCGTACAAAAGCGACGATTGCGCGTGAAGCAGGCTTGTTCCCATTAGCACGTTTGATTTTACAAAATGCGCAAAACCTTGAAACAGCAGCAGAACCCTTTGTCACAGAAGGATTTGCCAGCCCACAAGAAGCTCTAGCAGGAGCTGTGGACATCCTTGTGGAGGCCATGTCAGAAGATGCTAAATTACGCTCTTGGACCTACAATGAGATTTGGCAGTACAGCCGCTTAGTATCAACGCTTAAAGATGAGCAGTTGGATGAGAAAAAGGTTTTCCAAATCTATTACGATTTTTCTGACCAAGTGTCTAACATGCAAGGATATCGTACTTTAGCCCTTAACCGTGGCGAAAAGTTAGGCATCTTAAAAGTGTCTTTTGAGCATAACTTGGAGAAAATGCAACGCTTTTTCAGTGTGCGGTTCAAAGAAACCAACCCTTATATTGAAGAGGTCATCAATCAGACCATCAAAAAGAAAATTGTTCCAGCTATGGAAAGACGGGTTCGTTCAGAACTCAGTGATGCCGCAGAAGATGGGGCTATCCACCTCTTTTCTGAAAATCTCCGTCATCTTTTGTTAGTGTCTCCTTTAAAAGGGAAAATGGTTCTTGGGTTTGACCCTGCCTTTCGAACAGGTGCAAAATTGGCTATCGTTGATCAGACTGGAAAATTGTTGACTACTCAGGTTATTTATCCCGTAGCACCAGCTAGCCAAACGAAGATTCAAGCAGCTAAAGAAACACTGACTCAGCTCATTGAGACTTACCAGATTGATATTATTGCCATTGGAAACGGAACAGCCAGTCGGGAAAGTGAAGCCTTTGTAGCAGACGTTTTGAAAGATTTCCCAAATACGTCCTATGTCATCGTTAACGAAAGCGGTGCTTCTGTTTATTCAGCGTCAGAGTTAGCCCGCCATGAGTTTCCAGACCTCACAGTGGAGAAGCGCTCTGCTATTTCTATTGCTCGTCGCTTGCAAGACCCACTCGCAGAATTGGTTAAAATTGATCCTAAATCTATTGGCGTCGGTCAGTACCAGCACGATGTGAGTCAGAAAAAGTTGAGTGAGAATCTTGGTTTTGTTGTGGATACTGTGGTTAACCAAGTCGGTGTTAATGTGAACACGGCTAGTCCATCTTTATTAGCACATGTGTCAGGTTTGAACAAAACGATTTCAGAAAATATTGTCAAATACCGCGAAGAAAATGGAGCACTGACATCACGCGCTGACATCAAAAAAGTGCCGCGTTTAGGAGCCAAGGCGTTTGAGCAAGCAGCAGGTTTTCTCAGAATTCCAGGAGCCAAAAATATTTTAGACAACACAGGAGTTCACCCCGAGTCCTACCCAGCAGTCAAAGAACTCTTTAAGGTACTTGGTATTCAGGACTTGGACGACGCTGCCAAGGCAACTTTAGCAGCAGTTCAAGTTCCCCAAATGGCAGAAACATTGGCTATTGGGCAGGAAACCCTTAAAGATATCATTGCTGATCTCCTTAAACCGGGTCGTGACCTTCGTGATGACTTTGAAGCACCAATCTTACGTCAAGATATCCTTGATTTGAAAGATTTGGAAATTGGCCAGAAGCTTGAAGGAACTGTGAGAAACGTCGTTGACTTTGGTGCTTTTGTAGACATTGGTGTTCATGAAGATGGGCTTATTCACATTTCTGAAATGAGCAAAACCTTTGTCAACCACCCTAGTCAAGTTGTTTCAGTGGGTGACTTGGTAACTGTTTGGGTCTCTAAGATTGACTTGGACCGCCACAAGGTCAATCTCAGCCTATTGCCACCGCGTGACACTCACTAATTATGTCCAAGAAGTTTCCCTGGCTGATTTTGGCAAACCACTTCACCACAAGGCTTATTGGAACAAGCGCCTAAAAACAACTGGCGGTCGCTTTTTTCCAAAAGATGGTCATTTGGATTTTAACCCTAGGATGCTTGAGGAGCACGGTGAGCTTATTTTTCGGAAAATTGTTCGCCATGAGCTCTGCCATTACCATCTTTATTTTGAAGGAAGAGGGTACCATCATAAAGATAGGGATTTCAAAGATCTGCTAGCTCAAGTAAACGGGCTTCGTTATGTCCCAACTAGCTCTAAATCAAAGACTAATCATCATTATAGTTGCCAAACCTGTGGGCAGGTTTATCAACGAAAAAGGCGTATCAATCTGGCTAAATATGTTTGTGGAAATTGCCACGGGAAACTTATGGAAAAAAATCAGTCGTAAGACTGGTTTTATTTTGCGAAAAACAATGTAAACTAGTATCATAGAATGAGGAGGTAAAGAAACGTGGAAACTAAATTCTATAAACAGCGAAAAAATCGCTTGGTTGCAGGTGTTATTGCTGGTTTAGCAGATAAGTATGGTTGGGATCTTGCTCTAGCGCGTGTCTTAGCGGCTCTTCTTATTTACGGAACTGGTTTTGGAGTTTTGCTTTATATTTTGTTGGCCATCTTCTTACCTTACAAGGAAGACTTGCTTGAAGAACGTTATGGCCGAGGTCCTCGTCGTCGTAAAGACGCTGATGTCTTAAATGAAGAAGAAGATGGTTGGTTCTGGTAAATAATCAGTTAAAATGATAATTCATCACGTAAGAGCAACCATGTGATTAACTGATGATAATAAAATGTTTTGATATGTAAGTAAGCGAAGGGTCTTATCAACTATGATGAGGCTTTTTGCTTTTTGACTTAGTAAGATGATACCTTTTTAAACACCATAATAAGCACTAATTGCTCAATGATACTAGTAAAGTATTTGTTTGCCATTGTCTTATTTTTGACTCATATCTCTAAATGATAAAACCTAGTTTTTAATAGAGCTAAGACCATTTTTGGTGTCGTTGTTCTCATTTAGTAGTGAAAAAATGAGTATTTGCAAGGGTCTAACGGTCGATTTGTGTTATAATATTGAAAAAGGAGAAATTATGACCGTTACTGTAAAGATGCTAGTGCAAAAAGTTAAACTTGATGTGGTTTATGCTACAGATAACTTGCTGTCAAAAGAGATAACAACATCAGATATTTCACGTCCAGGTCTTGAAATGACTGGTTATTTTGATTATTATGCTCCAGAAAGGTTGCAGCTATTTGGAATGAAAGAGTGGTCTTATCTTACACAGATGACTTCTCACAACCGTTATTCTGTTTTAAAAGAGATGTTCAAAAAGGACACTCCTGCAGTGGTTGTCTCTAGAAATTTAGCCATTCCAAAAGAAATGGTTCAAGCTGCAAAAGAAGAAGGTATTTCACTTTTAAGTAGCCGTGTTTCAACTAGCCGCTTAGCTGGAGAAATGTCTTATTTTCTTGACGCTTCTTTAGCTGAACGTACTAGTGTTCACGGCGTTTTAATGGATATTTATGGTATGGGGGTTCTTATCCAAGGGGATTCTGGAATTGGTAAAAGTGAGACTGGTTTAGAATTAGTTAAGCGAGGGCATCGTTTGGTTGCAGATGACCGTGTGGATGTCTATGCCAAAGATGAAGAAACCCTTTGGGGAGAGCCAGCAGAGATCTTGCGCCACTTGCTTGAAATTCGTGGGGTAGGTATTATTGATGTGATGTCGCTTTATGGAGCTAGTGCTGTGAAGGACTCATCACAAGTTCAATTGGCCATTTACCTTGAAAACTTTGAGGCTGGTAAAGTTTTTGATCGTCTCGGAAACGGTAATGAGGAGATAACTTTCTCAGGAGTGAGAATCCCTCGTATTCGTATTCCGGTAAAAACAGGTCGAAATGTTTCAGTGGTTATTGAAGCCGCTGCGATGAATCATCGGGCTAAAGAAATGGGCTTTGATGCTACAAAAACTTTTGAAGATCGTTTAACTCAACTAATCACCAAAAATGAGGTGAGTCAATGATCAATCCCATTGCCTTAAAATGTGGTCCACTAGCCATCCACTGGTATGCTCTATGTATCTTGTCAGGACTTGTTTTGGCGGTTTACTTAGCATCAAAAGAAGCACCCAAAAAAGGAATATCATCTGATGCTATTTTCGATTTTATTCTGATTGCTTTTCCACTTGCTATTGTTGGTGCAAGAATTTACTATGTTATTTTTGAATGGTCTTATTATGTCAAGCATTTAGATGAAATCATAGCCATTTGGAATGGCGGTATTGCTATTTATGGCGGTCTCATTACAGGAGCTCTTGTACTTTTGGCTTACTGTTATAACAAGGTGCTCAATCCCATTCATTTTTTAGATATTGCCGCACCAAGTGTCATGGTCGCTCAAGCTATCGGTCGCTGGGGAAATTTTATCAACCAAGAAGCCTATGGTAAAGCTGTGAGCCAGTTAAATTACTTACCAAGCTTTATTCAAAAGCAAATGTTTATAGAGGGAAGTTACCGCATTCCGACCTTTCTCTATGAATCACTTTGGAATCTTTTGGGCTTTGTCATTATTATGATGTGGCGTCGTAAGCCAAAAAGTCTATTAGATGGAGAAATCTTTGCATTTTACTTAATTTGGTATGGTAGTGGAAGACTAGTCATTGAAGGTATGCGAACAGATAGTCTTATGTTTTTAGGTATTCGCATCTCCCAATATGTGTCTGCCTTATTAATTATTATTGGCTTAATCTTTGTTATAAAAAGACGTCGTCAAAAAGGAATTTCTTATTATCAAGAATAAGGATAGAAAAAGGAGAAACTTATGGACTTAGTTGGAATCTCACTGATGATTATTGCACTCGCATTTGTTGCTTTGGTGATTTTCTTGATTATTGTATTAAAGAAAGTCTCAGAAACAATTGATGAAGCCAAAAAAACGATTTCTGTATTGACAAGTGATGTTAATGTGACACTTCATCAAACTAATGATATTTTAGCAAAAGCTAATATCCTTGTTGAAGATGTTAATGGTAAAGTAGCAACCATCGATCCACTGTTTGTTGCTATTGCTGATTTGTCAGAAAGTCTTTCAGATTTAAATAGTCAAGCAAGGCATTTTGGGCAAAAAGCAACTAATGCTACAGGTAATGTTTCAAAAGCTGGAAAATTAGCATTAGTTGGTAAAGTAGCCTCAAAAGTATTTGGAAAAAAAGGAGAAAAGCATGAATAAAAGTTTCAAAAACTTAGTGATTGGAGCTGTTTCAGGAGTAGCGGCAGCTTACTTCTTATCAACAGAAAAAGGCAAGGCTTTGAAAAATCGTGCTGAAAAAGCTTATCAAGCCTACAAAGAAAGTCCAGATGATTACCACCAATTTGCTAAAGAAAAAGGTAGTGAATACAGCCATTTAGCACGTGACACTTTCTATGATGTGAAAGATAAGTTGGCTTCTGGTGACTTAACTAAAGAGGACATGTTAGACTTGCTCAAAGATAAAACAACAGCTTTCGTGCAAAAAACAAAAGAAACCCTTGCCGAAGTTGAAGCGAAAGAAAAGCAAGATGATGTTATCATTGATTTAAATGAAGAAGACATCATCATTGACTATACTGAACAAGATGAGCCTGTTAGTGATACACTAGATAAACACTAACTAAAACGACCTAAAACATAGAAGAAGAAAAGATTGAAGGATCTGATCACTAGTCCCGATGGTTAGTTTTAGGCTAACTGAAGAAGGGGGGGATTGTGGCTTCAATCTTTTTTTGTTTTTGACACAAAAAAAAGAGTCACGTAAAACGGACTCTGGAAGTTACATCAGTAATGATTTGATAACCTTGGCGAATAAGGAAGTAATGCCTAAGCTGATGATGCTTGCAAATAAGAAAGCAAACATTGGCGCTAAATTCATTACGAGCAGGACAAATGCAAATAAAACGGTAATAAGGCTGAAACTAGCGATACGAGCAAAGAAGACTAATTCTTTTAGCTTTGCACTTTGGCCATTGAACTCTTGAAAATCTCGAAATTTACTTTGAGATTCTTGGTAAGAATCATCCTGTTCAACCGAATTATGCTTCTTTAACGGTGCAGGCATAGTCCTCTCCTTTCCTTAACATACTAAGTAATTCTATCATAAAAGTCTCTTCTTGTCATCTTTTTTTAAAAGATTTGAAAAGATTTACTAATGACAAGTGACTTATCATGCTATAACAGTAAGGGGACTAGCTTAACGTTTGGGCTTTTGCAAGAAATATGCTTAAGGTCTTAAAATTTTTGGTATAATAAAGCTTATATGGAAAAAATAATTATTACAGCCACAGCTGAAAGCATTGAGCAAGTCAAAGCTTTATTAGCTGCTGGTGTTGATCGTATTTATGTTGGTGAAGCCAATTACGGGTTACGTCTTCCCCATAATTTTTCTTATGATGAATTGAGACAAATTGCCAAACTAGTGCATGATGCAGGCAAAGAGTTGACAGTAGCTTGCAATGCTTTGATGCATCAAGATATGATGGATCAGATCAAACCCTTTTTAGACTTAATGATAGAGATTGCTGTTGATTATCTTGTGGTTGGTGATGCAGGTGTGTTTTATGTCAATAAAAGGGATGGCTATAACTTTAAACTGATTTATGATACCTCTGTTTTTGTGACTTCTAGCCGTCAGGTAAATTTCTGGGGGCAACATGGTGCTGTTGAAAGTGTTTTAGCAAGGGAAATCCCATCAGCAGAGTTATTCACCTTAGCTGAAAATTTGGAATTTCCAGCAGAGGTGCTAGTTTACGGCGCCTCGGTGATTCATCACTCGAAACGTCCCTTGCTAGAAAATTATTACCATTTTACAAAGATTGATGATGAGGTTAGTCGTGAACGAGGACTTTTCTTGGCAGAACCAGGAGATGCTAGCAGCCATTACTCCATTTATGAAGACAATCATGGCACTCATATTTTCATTAATAACGATATCGACATGATGTCTAAATTGGGTGAGCTGTATGCGCATGGCTTAACTCATTGGAAGCTAGATGGCATTTACTGTCCAGGTGATGATTTTGTCGCTATTACTAAATTGTTTATTCAGGCTAAAACCTTATTAGAAGCTGGGCAATTTACCCAAGAAGAAGCTGAAAAGCTTGATCAAGCAGTGCATGCCCATCATCCAGCTGGCCGTGGATTAGATACTGGCTTTTATGAGTTCGATCCAAAAACCGTTAAATAAGTAATCCTTGTCTTGAGTGAGTGGGCAAGACAGGGTTATGACACCATTACACAGGTAATCTACCTATCTTGAAAATAGAAAGAATATCACATGTCACATATGAAAAAACGTCCCGAGGTCTTATCACCTGCTGGAACACTTGAAAAATTAAAAGTTGCGATTGACTATGGCGCAGATGCTGTTTTTGTTGGAGGGCAGGCCTATGGCCTAAGAAGCCGCGCTGGTAACTTCTCTATGGAAGAATTGCAAGAAGGCATTGATTATGCACATGCGCGTGGAGCTAAGGTCTATGTTGCTGCTAACATGGTTACCCACGAAGGGAACGAAATTGGTGCGGGCGAGTGGTTTCGTCAACTGCGTGATATGGGGCTTGATGCGGTCATTGTTTCAGATCCAGCCTTGATTGTTATTTGTTCAACAGAAGCCCCAGGTTTGGAAATTCATTTGTCAACGCAAGCTTCATCTACCAATTACGAGACCTTTGAATTTTGGAAAGCCATGGGCTTGACCCGAGTTGTTTTAGCTCGCGAGGTTAATATGGCCGAGTTAGCAGAAATCCGCAAGCGGACAGATGTGGAAATTGAAGCCTTTGTCCATGGAGCCATGTGTATCTCTTATTCAGGCCGCTGTGTTTTGTCAAACCACATGAGTCACCGTGATGCCAACAGGGGCGGCTGCTCACAGTCTTGCCGCTGGAAGTATGATTTGTATGACATGCCATTTGGAGGAGAGCGCCGCTCCTTAAAAGGGGAAATTCCAGAAGACTATTCTATGTCCTCTGTTGACATGTGTATGATTGACCATATTCCTGACCTGATTGAAAATGGGGTTGATAGCTTAAAAATTGAAGGCCGAATGAAATCTATCCACTACGTCTCAACCGTAACCAACTGTTACAAGGCGGCTGTAGGTGCTTACATGGAAAGCCCAGAAGCTTTTTATGCTATCAAAGAGGAATTGATTGACGAGTTGTGGAAGGTTGCCCAGCGCGAGTTGGCTACAGGTTTTTACTATGGTATCCCAACTGAAAATGAACAATTATTTGGTGCTCGCCGCAAAATTCCACAATATAAATTTGTCGGAGAAGTAGTTGCCTTTGACTCAGCTAGCATGACAGCGACCATTCGTCAGCGTAATGTCATCATGGAAGGCGATCGGATTGAATGTTATGGACCAGGTTTCCGTCATTTTGAAACGGTTGTTAAGGACTTACATGATGCGGATGGCCAAAAGATTGACCGTGCCCCAAATCCAATGGAACTCTTAACCATCTCTTTACCGAGAGAAGTTAAGCCAGGGGATATGATTAGGGCTTGCAAGGAAGGTCTGGTTAACCTCTATCAAAAAGATGGCACCAGTAAAACTGTTAGAACATAGTAACAAGAAATACTAGAGGCCCTCTTTTTCCAAATGGTATACGACCATAGTTGGGAAAAGAGAGCCTGTTTTTTTTGAAAATTGGATATCACAATAGCTTATTTTCTCAAAACTTGATAGAATAATAGGAGAATGAGTCATAAAAAAAGTGAAAAAAAGATGATTTTTTCCACTTTAATTTCGAATAGTATAGATGAGGAGGAAAACTAATGGCAGAATTTACATTCAACATTGAGGAACATTTACTCACCTTATCAGAAAATGATAAAGGTTGGACGAAAGAATTGAACCGCGTCAGCTTTAATGGCGCAGAAGCGAAATGGGATATCCGCACGTGGAGTCCAGACCATACGAAAATGGGGAAAGGCATTACTCTTACTAATGAAGAATTTAAAACCATCTTAGACGCTTTTCGTAAGTAATGTTACCTTAATCGAAACATAATCCCTCGTTCGCCCCTGTCCTTTTAACCTGGTGATGACATCGCTAGGTTAAAAGGACAGGGGCGAATAGAAGGATTATTTTTTTGAATTGAGGCGATCAGCAAGGCCGACAAGTACCAAAATTAAGCCTAGCCCAAGAAAAATCCATTTGGCAGCTAAAAGGCCATAAAGCAAGAAGATAGCAGCACTAATGTAGGAGATATATTCTTTGGTCATCTTGTTAAGTCACTTTCTATAAGCTACTGTTAATAAACCAGTCTTCATGGTAATGAAGACTGGTTAGAGATAATAAAACGTTATGTTATATTGCCACTTATCGGTTTTAAGATATGAATACAAATCTTAAAAAAGTTAAGGTTTCATCGTTGGGAATAAAAGCACATCTCTGATTGTTGTTGTGTTTGTTAATAACATGCAAAGACGATCAATCCCGATTCCGAGTCCACCGGTTGGCGGCATACCATATTCAAGAGCTTCAACGAAGTCGTAGTCAATGCCAGTTGCTTCGTCATCACCAAGTTCTTTAGCTTGTGCTTGTGCTTCAAAACGAGATAATTGGTCAATGGGATCATTCAACTCTGTGAAAGCATTGGCGTATTCTTTGGTCATGATGAAAAGTTCGAAGCGGTCGGTGAAGCGGGTATCTTCTGGATTCTTCTTAGCCAAAGGCGATACTTCAACAGGATGACCAAACACAAAGGTTGGTTGGACCAAGGTTTCTTCAACAAATTCCTCGAAGAAAGCGTTGATGATATGTCCGACACTTATGAAGTGTTTTTCGAGTGGGACCTGTTTTTCTTTGGCAAGTGCAATAGCTTCTTCGACAGTCATTTCAGGCCAGAAATCAGCACCTGTCACTTCCTTGATAGCATCTACCATGTGAACACGTTTGAAAGGTTCATTGATACGGATTTCAGTTCCTTGATAATCAATAGGGCCATCACCTCTAACAGCTTTAGCAGCATGTTGGATAATGCCTTCTGTCAGGTTCATGATATCAAGATAGTCTGCATAGGCTTGGTAAACCTCAATAGAAGTGAACTCAGGATTATGAGTAGCATCCATTCCCTCGTTACGGAAGATACGACCAATTTCATAGACACGTTCCATACCACCAACAATCAAACGTTTCAAATGAAGTTCTGTTGCGATACGAAGCACCATATCAATGTTTTGAGCATTATGGTGAGTAACGAAAGGACGAGCAGCAGCACCACCAGCCTCGTTATGAAGCACAGGCGTTTCTACTTCTAGGAAATCAAGACCGTCTAAATAACGACGGATTTCTGAAATCATTTTGGAACGGGTCACGAAGCGGTCAAAGCTTTCACGATTTGAAATTAAATCAAGGTGACGCTTACGGTAAATGGTTTCAATATCAGTTAATCCGTGGAATTTTTCAGGAAGAGGACGAAGTGATTTAGAAAGGTGAGTCAACTTGGTTGCCTTGATTGACAACTCGCCCATGTCTGTACGCATGACTTCGCCTTCAACGCCGATAAAGTCGCCTAAATCGGCTTTTTTGAAGATTTCATAGTTGTCTTCGCCAACAGAGTCCTTGCGAACATAAAGTTGGATTTGGCCTTCACGGTCTTGAAGATGAGCAAAACCAACCTTACCTTTGCCACGTTTTGTCATCAAGCGGCCAGCAACAATAGCTGTTTCGTTTAACTCATGTAATTCTTCTTTTGTTTTATCAGCATACTTTTCTTTTAATTCAGCAGAATTGGCTGTGCGGTCAAAGCGTTTACCGAAAGGATCAATTCCTTGTTCAGCCAGCGCCGTCATTTTTTCACGACGGACAATCTGTTGGTCATTTAATTCTTCGATGTGTTGATTAGACATATTTTCCTCCAATACGATTTCCTTTCCATTGTATCATAAAAGGGGCTAGAATACACCTATATTTCGTTGGAAAATGCGACTGCAGCGGGGCATTTTTTTGAAAATGAAATTGAAAAGCCTAATGGAAAATAGTATAATGATTGGGATATTAAACTAGAAAAGAAAAGAGACTCATGATTACTGCTATTGTTTTTGATGTGGATGACACAATTTACGACCAGCAAGCGCCTTATCGAATCGCCATGGAAAAGTGCTTCCCAGATTTTGATATGTCAGTAATGAATCAAGCTTATATTCGCTTTCGTCACTATTCAGATGTTGGATTCCCAAGAGTAATGGCAGGGGAGTGGACCACAGAATATTTCCGATTCTGGCGTTGCAAGGAAACACTGCTTGAGTTTGGCTATCGAGAAATCGACGAAGCTGCGGGAGTACATTTTCAAGAAGTCTATGAGCACGAACTTGAGAACATTACCATGTTAGATGAGATGCGCATGACCCTTGACTTTTTAAAATCAAAGAATGTTCCTATGGGGATTATTACCAATGGGCCAACAGAACATCAGCTGAAAAAAGTTCGTAAATTAGGGCTTTATGATTATATTGATGCTAAGCGTGTCATTGTGAGCCAAGCAACAGGCTTTCAAAAACCAGAAAAAGAAATTTTTAACCTGGCAGCAGAACAATTTGACATGAACCCACAAACCACACTATATGTTGGGGACTCTTATGACAATGATATCATGGGTGCCTTTAATGGTGGTTGGCATTCCATGTGGTTTAATCATAGAGGTCGTCAGCTAAAACCAGGCACTAAGCCTGTTTATGATGTGGCTATTGATAACTTTGAACAGCTCTTTGGTGCCGTTAAAGTACTCTTTGATTTACCTGATAATAAATTTATTTTTGATGTCAATGACAAGAAAAATCCAATTTTACAGATGGGAATCAATAATGGCTTGATGATGGCAGCAGAGCGTTTACTTGAAAGCAACATGAGCATTGACAAGGTGGTTATCTTGCTTCGGTTAACCAAGCAACAAGAAAAAGTTTTGCGCTTAAAATATGCCAGATAGATGAAACCATAATAGCCCACTAGATAATAATAAAAAAAGCTAGCAAAGTGAGTGTCTTGTCAGTAAGAGATCAATGTGTTAGCTTTTTTTATTATTTTCTAGTGGTTTTACACCTCTAGAAAAGATTTATCATTCCAAATTAAACAGTCATAAGTTAAATAATCTTTAGTTTCAAGAATAGTAAGACTGGCATTATCTAAGCCACCTTTAGCGAGTAAAAGAGCAGGTTCAAAACCTAATAATGAGCGAATAGTTGCTGTTAAGTTAGCGCCGTGTCCTACAATAAGAACGTTTTGATAATGTTTATCTTTAAACGATTGGATAAGATGGCAGACACGTTGAGTCGTTTGGTAAATTGATTCAGCCTCGAACTGATCTGGTTTGAACTGGGCTAGATTCTCTCGAAAAGCCAGCATTTGTTGGGGATATATAGCTGCCATTGTTGCTATTTTAGCCCCTTCCAATTTACCTAATCTCCACTCCCGAAGCTGGTCGGTGTGGTAAAGTTTTGGCTGTTGGTCAAAAGCATCTAAGATAATAGCTGCTGTTGCCATAGCTCTTTGAAGGTCGCTAGTATAAACGGCATCAAAAGCCACCTTAGCTAACTCTTTGCCAAGTAAGTGAATTTCGTCTTTTGCCTCTTCAAGTAATGGCGAATCGCCCCCAGCGCCTTGAAAGCGACCTTCTAAATTCCAAAGGGTTTTCCCATGTCTTACAAAATATAATTTCATTTAAGCCTCCTTTTAGAGATAACTGATGCGAGCGCTAAAAATAAAAAAGTAACCAGAAAAAGTTTAGGCATCACCAAGCAAAAATAATACCTATAGTGAAAAGATAAAGTAAAAAAGCGTAGTATAAGTGTATAATAGCTAGGTTCTGATTAAAGTGTAAAGCCCATATTAGATCTAAGACAAATCGACCTGAATTTGTCGTGATATCAAGTCTCTACAAAAGAAAAAGATTAACAGGATCAATGTTAAAGCAGTTGAGATCAAAATAATACTAAACAAAGACTAGCTTAATCAAGGCGAAAAACTTAAAAAAGAAACCAGATAAAGTTGGCAGTAGTGTTCATTTTCTCTTCTTTAAATCAGCAAAGCTTGCGCCAACGAAATCAGCTAGAGCCTGGCTAGAAATCTTTATAGAACGCCCAACTTCACCAGCTGAAACGATTATTTGACCTTTTTCCAGTGCAGTTTGGTCAATAAAAATAGGATATGAATGTTTTTGACGAATCCCAACAGGATTATTGGCACCGTGAATATAGCCTGTTGTCTTTTGCAAGTCTTTTTGAGGAACCATGGACACTTTTTTGTTACCTGATACTTTTGCCAATTGTTTTTCTGATAAGTGTTCTGTTAATGGAATAATGCCAATTAGAGGACCTGTTTGATCACCAGTCAGAGCAAGTGTCTTGTAAATATCTGATGGTTGAAGATCATCTGGAAAGTCGCCTTCTAAAGCATTAAGCTTGAGTCCTTGATGAGCAATATTAGCCTTATCGAGGATTTGTTCTACTAAGGTTTTTTTGAGTTTTGTTTTTTTAGCCATATCAAGTCCTTACCTTTATCTAAACATAAAAAAATGGTATAACAACATTATTATACCATTTTTTTAATGTAAGATTCAAATGACTAAAAATTAGTCTTTGGGATCAAATAATTGAGGATGAATTGGTAAAGCAATCATTAACGCTAAACATGTTATTAAAAAAGTTAGGACACCAGCTGTACCATTAACGCTAAAAGAATACCAGACAGCGGACATGCCTTTAGGGGCGTAACTGCCCCAGAAAATGATTCCTGCAAGGAAGTGCCACAAGTAACGTACTGTAACGGCTAGTAAACTAGCCATTATTGCAAGAAAAACGGCAAAAAAGGTTTGTTGTCTTCTTAAAGTTTTAATCAAACTATCAGAGAAACTACCGGCTAATCCCATAGAGGTAAAGGCTAAGATATATTCAATAAAGACTTGGGACATGCTGAGATAGTAAACTTTTCCAAGTACAAAGTGAAGTAGCCCCCAAATGAGACCCGCCAACATGCCGTACTTTAACCCACGGCGCAAAGAGAAAATAACCAGTGCAATAGCACCATAAGAAGGACTAAACCAGCCAGCAAAATCTGGAATAAATGAAAGGGTCATCGCCAATGCAGCAAAAATAGCAGCTTCGATAAGGTATTTGACATTGGTGTTTGGTGACATAAAAAACTCCTTTTGTGCACAAAAAGAGTATCGCTTTCCAATCATTGATTATTGGTCACAATCCCTACGCTTGTACTAACAAGATCAGGTCCTCAGGATTTCGCAATTGCGATCTCAGCCAAAGCACTCCTTTGTGAAATATTATAGTGCTTTCATTATATGATGAGATAATCTCCTTGTCAAGGATAAGGGGTTTTAAATTATTGACCTAGAGTTTTTCCTGGTAAGATGTAAACTATAAAAAAAGATTAGCCATGATGCTAACCTCTTAATTGTTGGAGTTGCCAAATAACTTCTCAAACGTTTTTTTAGTGTCTTTTGTTACGGCAATTTGATTTAAATCTAAAGCATTGTTAAAACCACTGAGATAACCTTGTGAGGTGTATTGGTGTAAATCGTAATCTAAGGTTGTATTAGGAGCAGCCTCATAATAGCCAGAATCACTACCATAAGTCGGAATCCATACAGAATCGAAACCTTTTGTTGAAATATCTTGTTCTGCCATAAAATAAGTTCCAATATAGAGACCAACATTTTCAGCACCAAGTTTTTTAAGCTCTTCTCGGAAGGCTGTTACGCCTTTATTCATATCTTTCATAGTGGCTTCTTCGACATCAATCCAGTAGTAAGTTGGATTATAGGGAGCAGCGTTTTTGTAGAAAGCTCGGGCCTCTTCTTTCATCTCTTTAGTACTACGACCAAGTGCGTAACTGTAAACAGCTACAGGAACATTTCGTTTTTGAAATTCTTTGATATGCGTTTTAAAAGATTTGTCAATTCCAGTTGTAAAAGCAGCGTTGTTATGAGCTGTAATTTGCGATCCTCCATAGACACGTACAATTGCGCCAGAGATGTGACGTGACAATGTGTCATAATCAATTTCTTCAGGGAGTTGCCAGCCGGAAACATCAACAATAGGATTTAAAATAAAGTCTTCGGTTTCAGAAGTGCTAGTTTTTGCTTTACCAGGATTACTGGTTGCAATAGGAATATGACTCTTAGCGTCTTCAACTTCTTTTTGTTTCGCATGATTAGCTTGTCTTTTTCCGATAATCAATACCATTGCCAGTAAAATAAAGAAGACTAGCACAACAATAGGTTTTATTTTTCTTCTCATTAACTGTTATTGTACCCTAATTACTAAAAAAAATCAAAATATCCTAACTGTTTTCTTATATTGTCTTGCATTTTAAGGTATTCTCTTTGAGAAGTTACAAATGAGATCCTCTCTAACTATGTCAAGTTTATGTCACTATCTCTTATAGTTGGTAGCTATATTCTTTACAATATTAGTTTAGTCTTTGACTATATCATGACAGTCAGCAAGTACTGTTTTGTTATTTAATTCTCATGTTATTATCATTTGATAAATAAGTGAGCTCCAAACTGGTAAACGCTCTGTAAATCTGTCATAATAGAGAAAAAAACGAGGAAGAAGTTTATGTCAGCTAAGCTTATGAGTCGCATTGCTATCATGTCAGCCCTATGTGTTGTGTTGAGAATGGTTTTTAGCAGCCTGCCTAACGTGCAGCCTGTGACGGCATTTTTACTCAGTTATCTTCTTTACTTTGGGTTAGCCGAGGCTGTATTAGTTATGATGTTGTGCTTGTTTTTATCAGCCTTTTTGCTGGGATTTGGCCCTTGGGTCTTTTGGCAAGTTACTTGTTTTGTGCTTGTTCTTTTATTATGGCGTTTTGTCTTGTACCCTTTGTCTCAGCAATTCCCCAAATATCAGCTTGGCTGTCAGGCTTTCTTGGTCGCCTTATGTGGCCTCCTTTATGGGGTGTTGATAGATACTTGTTTTGCGTATTTGTATAGTATGCCTTGGTGGAGCTATGTTCTAGCTGGGATGCCTTTTAATATAGCGCATGCTTTATCAACTCTCGTCTTTTTTCCAGTTGTGATGATGTTATTTAGGAGGTTAATCGGTGAACAAAAGATTTAAAACAGGATTTCTAGCGCTTGTTGCTATGCTACTTGTTGCTTGCTCGCAAGGAACAAAACAAATACAGACGACTCCAAGCGTTCCAAAAGCAGACCATCACGTTCGCTTAGTTGTCAAAGAAGATACCAATACTGTTGACGAAAAAGTTTCTTTTGGAAAAGGAGATACGGTGCTTGAGGTTCTCAAAGATAATTATGAGGTTAAAGAAAAAGATGGTTTTATCACAGCAATTGATGGTATCGAGCAAGACACGAAAGCTAACAAATACTGGCTTTTTAAGGTGAATGGAAAGATGGCAGATAAGGGTGCCGATCAAATTACCGTTAAAGATGGTGATAGCATTGAATTTTATCAAGAAGTTTTTAATTAGTAACTATAATATAAAATAGACTTGGCACGCCAAGTCTATTTTATATTAACCAAGAAGTGCTTTAAGGTCTTCTTCAATTAGTTTAGGATCTGTCTTTGAGGAATAGCGTTTAATGACTTGACCATTTTGGTCAATGAGAAATTTAGTGAAATTCCATTCGATGCGTTTCCCAAGGGGACCACTTTTTTCTTCTTTTAACCAGGTGAACAAAGGATCAGCGTCTTTACCATTCACTTTGATTTTTGCAAAGCGAGGGAAAGTAGTGTGATAGGTCAGACTGCAAAAGTGATTAATCTCCTCAGCATCTCCTGGAGCTTGATTTAAAAATTGGTTGCAAGGAAAATCTAAGACCTCAAATCCCTTGTCATGGTATGTGTCATATAGTGCTTGCAAGGCCTGGTATTGTGGGGTTAGCCCACATTTGGTAGCTGTATTCACGACCAAAACCACTTTTTCTTTGTAGTCAACTAGTGAGATGTCACTGCCGTCCTGAGCCTTAACCGTAAAATCATAGAGATTAGGCATGTGACATATCCTCGGTGTAACTGATAATTTGGTCAACGGTATCACTCAAGAATTGAATGGTATCTCGAAGAGGCTTTTCAGTGGCAATGTCTGCCCCAATGAGCATTGCAGTATCAAGAGGCGTACGGCTGCCACCTGATTTTAGGAAGTCAAGCCACTCCTTGGCACCATTTGGATTATGTTTAAGGTTGAGGTAACCAGCTGTTGAAATAACAAGCCCAGCAGAATAGGTATAACTATATAAGCCCATGTAGTAATGTGCTTGGCGCATCCAGGTAAGAGCTGCGTCATCGTCAATGTCAACGGCATCTCCCCAGAAGTCTGTTAAGACCTCTTTCATCATCGCATTTAATTGGTCAGCTCCAAAGGTACCGCCTTCTTCAATAAGGGTGTAAACCTTACGTTGGAAAGCCGCTTCCAATAGGTGAGTGATGAAGTTATGAAAGTAAGTATCTGTTAAACGGTGAGCAAGGGCAAAACGTTTTTGACGAGGGTCATCAAACTGATGTTCCAAGTAATCACTAAGCATCAATTCATTAAAGGTCGATGGCGCTTCGACGTAATAAGTTGACATATGGGTGTTGAAGTAACTTTGGTGATTATCTGAAAAAATGAATTGGCCAGAGTGACCGATTTCATGAATAAGGGTATAAACATCAGACATTCTTCCAGTCCAACTCATTAAGACATACGGATGAACCTTGTAGGGATCAGCGGCATAACCACCAGAATCCTTATTGGCGTTAGCAGCAAAGTCAACCCAGCGTTCTGTCTGATAACGTTCGATTTCTTTCGTGTATTCTTGCCCTAATGGGGCTAGAGATTTCATCACGAGGTCATAGGCACCATCAATGCTGACCTCTGGATTGAGATCATTGTCAATATCTAGCTTCCAGTCAGCAAAAGTCATTTTCTCAAGACCATTGACTTGGGCGACATGTTTTAAGAATTTCTGAGCAACCGGTCCAAATTCAGTCATGATGAGGTCAATTTGGCGGTCGAACAAGCTACGATCCACTTCCTGTTCAGCTAGGAGGTAATCAAAGACAGAAGCGTAGCCTTTCATATCCGCTAACAATTTTTCAGATTTAACCTTGGCTAAGTAAGCCGCTGCAGCTGTATTTTGGTGTTTACGGAGACCTTTTGAAAAAGAGCGGAAGGCTTTTTCACGAATCTCAGCATTTTCGTGATTTTGATAGAAATTTTCGTAAGAAACAAAGCTATTTTTATAGGTTTTACCATCCACCTCAAAATCATCCATGTCAAAGTCACCAGCCCGCATTTTGGTGTAAATATCATAGGGCGCATTGATAACCTCGCGTAAGTTAGCCAAAGCTTTTTCCACATCAGGACTTAAGAGGTGTTCTTTTTGAATTTTTGCCATGCGAATAGCTGCGCTGAAATAAGGGTTCTTTTCTAATGTATCTAACACGTCAAGGTCGGCATTGGCTAAGGCGGTGTCAAAGAAGCTAAGGGCAACGCTAGCTTTAGTCATGAAATCATCGCCAGCCTGAGCAATTTGAGCAAAACTTTCATCTGAAAAGTCAGTGGTTTGAGGCATAAAGGCATAAGTGCCAATATGACTCATTTGAATATAAATATGCTCAATTTCTATTAAGGCCTGAGTGAAATCGTCCACCGACGTTAAGCGGCCTTCATAATTGCGCTTAAACAGGTCAATATCTTGTAAGGCTTTTTCAATAGCGAGTAAAAAATCTTGGCGGTCTTTGTAGAGCGCTGTTAGATCCCAAAGTTCATTTTCAGGGAATTCTGAACGTTTTTTCAATTCCATAGTTGTCTCCTTAACAATATAGTCAAGACTAGTATAACAGAATTTTAGTGGAATATGGAGACTAAACCTATCCAAACATTCTTTAAAATAAAGCGCTTACTTTTGTTAAAAAACAAACGTTATGAACATGATCACTTTTATTTTTGGTAAAAAGTGGTATGATAGAAGAAACTAGCAAAGAAGGAGATGGTCATTTGCCACTTAAAAAGTTAGAGAGTAGTAACAATCAAGATATCATTGCTGAAGAAGTTGCTCTTTTGAAAGAAATGTTGGAAAATATCACACGACGGATGATTGGAGATGATGCGTTTACAGTTATCGAGTCTATTATGGTGTTATCTGAAAAACAAGATTACATAGAATTAGAAAAAGTTGTCGCCAATATTTCAAATCAAGAAATGGAAGTGATTTCCAGGTATTTTTCTATTTTACCCTTGCTAATCAATATTTCAGAAGATGTCGATTTAGCCTATGAAATCAATTATCAAAATAATACGGATACTGATTATTTAGGAAAATTAGCCCTAACCATCAAGGATCTTGCTGGAAAAGATAATGGTAAAGACATTTTGGAGCAGGTTAATGTGGTTCCTGTTTTAACAGCACATCCGACGCAAGTACAACGTAAAACGATTCTGGAATTGACAACTCACATTCATAAACTTCTGCGCAAATACCGTGATGCTAAGGCTGGTGTGATTAATCTTGAGAAATGGCGTCAGGAGCTATATCGTTATATTGAAATGATCATGCAGACAGATATTATTCGCGAGAAAAAGCTTCAGGTGAAAAACGAGATAAAAAATGTCATGCAGTATTACGATGGTTCTCTCATTCAAGCAGTGACCAAGTTGACAACAGAGTACAAAAACTTAGCCCAAAAACACGGTCTAGAGTTAGACAATCCCAAACCCATTACCATGGGGATGTGGATTGGTGGGGACCGTGATGGGAACCCCTTTGTCACAGCTGAAACCTTGTGCTTGTCAGCTACGGTTCAAAGTGAGGTTATCCTCAATTACTACATTGACGAATTAGCAGCCCTTTACCGAACATTTTCACTGTCGTCAACCTTGGTACAACCCAACTCGGAAGTGGAACGTTTAGCCAGTTTGTCTCAGGACCAATCGATTTACCGTGGAAATGAACCTTATCGCAGAGCTTTTCATTATATTCAATCGCGTCTTAAACAAACACAAATTCAACTAACTAATCAGCCAGCAGCTCGTATGAGTAGTAGTGTGGGACTAAACACATCTGCTTGGTCCTCACCAGCTAGTTTAGAAAATCCCATCTTAGCCTATGACTCTCCTGTTGATTTTAAAGCTGATTTAAAGGCTATTGAGCAGTCGCTACTTGATAATGGCAACTCCGCTTTGATTGAGGGGGATTTGCGAGAAGTCATGCAAGCTGTTGATATTTTTGGCTTCTTCTTAGCAAGCATTGACATGAGGCAAGACTCCAGTGTCCAAGAAGCTTGTGTGGCAGAGTTATTAAAAGGAGCCAATATTGTTGACGATTATAGCTCTCTTTCAGAAACTGAAAAATGCGATGTTCTCTTACAACAATTAATGGAGGAGCCAAGGACTTTATCCTCAGCGGCAGTTGCTAAATCAGACCTATTGGAAAAAGAACTGGCTATCTATACTACGGCACGAGAATTGAAAGATAAGCTTGGAGAAGAGGTTATTAAACAACATATTATTTCACATACAGAAAGTGTCTCTGATATGTTTGAGTTGGCCATCATGCTTAAAGAAGTGGGATTGGTTGACCAGCAGCGGGCTCGTGTGCAAATTGTTCCCCTCTTTGAAACCATTGAGGATTTAGATAATGCCCGTGACATCATGGCAGCCTATTTAAGCCATGACATTGTCAAATCTTGGATTGCAACGAATCGTAATTACCAAGAAATCATGTTAGGTTATTCTGACAGTAATAAAGATGGTGGCTACTTGGCATCGGGTTGGACTCTTTATAAAGCTCAGAATGAATTAACGGCTATTGGTGAGGAACATGGAGTGAAGATCACCTTCTTCCATGGTCGTGGAGGAACAGTTGGTCGAGGAGGTGGCCCTTCTTATGATGCCATTACTTCACAACCTTTTGGTTCCATCAAAGATCGGATTCGTCTGACAGAGCAAGGGGAAATTATTGAAAACAAATACGGCAATAAAGATGTGGCTTATTACCATTTAGAAATGTTGATTTCAGCTTCTATCAATCGTATGGTGACTCAAATGATAACAGATCCTAATGAGATTGATAGTTTTCGAGAAATCATGGATAGCATTGTTGCTGATAGCAATATCATTTATCGAAAATTGGTTTTTGACAATCCCCATTTCTATGATTATTTCTTTGAGGCAAGTCCGATTAAGGAAGTTTCCAGTCTCAACATTGGGTCAAGACCAGCGGCCCGTAAAACGATTACGGAAATTACAGGCTTGCGTGCCATTCCTTGGGTCTTTTCATGGTCACAAAATCGCATCATGTTTCCAGGTTGGTATGGGGTAGGTTCAGCCTTTAAACGTTATATTGACCGAGCACAAGGTAACCTTGAACGCCTCCAACATATGTATCAGACGTGGCCTTTTTTCCATTCCTTGTTATCAAATGTTGATATGGTATTATCTAAATCAAACATGAATATTGCCTTTCAGTATGCACAACTAGCTGAAAGGCAGGATGTTCGAGATGTTTTTTATGAGATTTTGGATGAGTGGCAATTGACAAAAAATGTTATTCTTGCTATCCAAGACCATGATGATCTATTGGAGGATAATCCTTCCCTTAAGCATAGCTTGAAATCACGCTTGCCGTATTTTAATGTGTTGAACTATATTCAAATTGAATTGATTAAACGTTGGCGTAATAATCAACTTGACGAAAATGATGAAAAATTGATCCATACAACTATCAATGGCATAGCGACTGGTTTACGTAATTCAGGCTAATGCTCTTGAGTATTAATTGGTATTTATAGAAGTTTTCAAGTGACTAATCAGAATTTTAAAGGTTAGCCCTTGGAGCTTCTTTTTTTGAGGATTCTTGACTTTTTCTTTTGTTTGATATAGAAAGATGTTATAATGCTAAATGATTATCTCAAGAAGTAGAGGGAAAACTATGAAGATTGATAAAAGGCACCTCTTAAATTATTCTATATTATTGCCTTATTTAATTTTATCGGTGATAGGCTTAATAATGGTTTACTCAACCACAAGTGTCAGCTTGATTCAAGCACATGCTAATCCATTTAAATCGGTGATTAACCAGGGAGTTTTTTGGATAATAAGTCTAGTGGCTATTACATTTATCTATAAATTAAAATTAAATTTTTTAACGAATACAAGGGTATTAACTGTGGTTATGTTAGGAGAGGCCTTTCTTTTAATCATTGCCCGCTTCTTTACAACTGCTATCAAAGGAGCGCATGGTTGGATTGTGATCGGACCAGTCAGCTTTCAGCCTGCTGAGTATTTAAAGATCATTATGGTATGGTATTTGGCATTGACCTTTGCTAAGATCCAAAAAAACATTAGCCTTTATGATTATCAAGCACTAACTCGTCGAAAATGGTGGCCAACACAATGGAACGATTTACGGGACTGGCGTGTTTATTCTTTGTTGATGGTACTTTTGGTTGCTGCTCAGCCTGACTTGGGAAATGCTTCCATTATTGTATTGACAGCCATTATTATGTTTTCTATCAGTGGCATTGGTTACCGATGGTTTTCGGCTATCCTAGTCATGATTACCGGTCTATCCACGGTCTTTCTTGGGACTATTGCCGTTATTGGGGTAGAAAGAGTTGCTAAGATTCCTGTTTTTGGCTATGTCGCTAAACGTTTTAGTGCCTTTTTTAATCCTTTTCATGACTTGACCGATTCAGGTCACCAATTAGCCAATTCTTACTATGCTATGAGTAATGGTGGGTGGTTTGGCCAAGGGTTAGGAAATTCCATTGAAAAGCGTGGCTATTTGCCCGAAGCACAGACAGACTTTGTCTTTTCAGTTGTCATTGAAGAGTTAGGTCTAATAGGAGCAGGGTTTATTTTGGCACTTGTTTTCTTCTTAATTTTACGTATTATGAATGTTGGTATTAAAGCAAAAAATCCTTTTAATGCCATGATGGCTTTAGGAGTAGGCGGTATGATGCTCATGCAAGTCTTTGTTAATATTGGTGGTATCTCAGGCTTAATTCCATCTACTGGTGTTACCTTCCCTTTTTTGTCTCAAGGTGGAAATAGCTTACTTGTCTTATCTGTTGCAGTGGGTTTTGTACTAAATATTGATGCTAGCGAAAAGCGAGATGATATATTTAAAGAAGCTGAATTATCTTATCGAAAGGACACTCGAAAAGAAAATAGTAAAGTTGTAAATATCAAGCAATTTCAATAATATTCTAAAATCTCCTTTAAGGAGATTTTAGAATATAGACAATCCCAGTTTGATGCTCAAAAAACTTGAACTGCTCTGCTGATTTCTTATTTTTGCGTGTGACATGAGCCCAAACAGCTGCTTTTTGCTGTGGCAAAAATAAAGCGTGGAATTCCAAAGGAAGTCGCTGCTATAAGCACCACCTAAGGAGAGTATCAAAAAAGACTTTTTCATCTATTTAAAAAATAAAGAAATGGCAAAAAACATAAAATACTTGCATTTTCATTGTAATTTGCTACAATAGTAAGGTAAAGTTAGACTGTATGGCCTACCGTCTATCTATAAAATATATTTTATTGGAGGCTTTTCCTAAAATGGCAAAAGAAAAATACGATCGTAGTAAACCCCACGTTAACATTGGTACAATCGGACACGTTGACCATGGTAAAACTACTTTAACAGCTGCAATCACAACTGTATTGGCACGTCGCTTGCCTTCATCAGTTAACCAACCAAAAGATTACGCTTCTATCGATGCTGCTCCAGAAGAACGCGAACGCGGAATCACTATCAACACTGCACACGTTGAGTACGAAACTGCAACTCGTCACTATGCGCACATCGACGCTCCAGGACACGCGGACTACGTTAAAAACATGATCACTGGTGCCGCTCAAATGGACGGAGCTATCCTTGTAGTTGCTTCAACTGATGGACCAATGCCACAAACTCGTGAGCACATCCTTCTTTCACGTCAGGTTGGTGTTAAACACCTTATCGTGTTCATGAACAAAGTTGACCTTGTTGATGACGAAGAGTTGCTTGAATTAGTTGAGATGGAAATTCGTGACCTTCTTTCAGAATACGATTTCCCAGGTGATGACCTTCCAGTTATCCAAGGTTCAGCTCTTAAAGCTCTTGAAGGCGACACTAAATTTGAAGACATCATCATGGAATTGATGGATACTGTTGATTCATACATTCCAGAACCAGAACGCGACACTGACAAACCATTGCTTCTTCCAGTCGAAGACGTATTCTCAATTACAGGTCGTGGTACAGTTGCTTCAGGACGTATCGACCGTGGTACTGTTCGTGTCAACGACGAAATCGAAATCGTTGGTATCAAAGAAGAAACTAAAAAAGCTGTTGTTACTGGTGTTGAAATGTTCCGTAAACAACTTGACGAAGGTCTTGCAGGAGACAACGTAGGTATCCTTCTTCGTGGTGTTCAACGTGACGAAATCGAACGTGGTCAAGTTATTGCTAAACCAAGTTCAATCAACCCACACACTAAATTCAAAGGTGAAGTATATATCCTTTCTAAAGACGAAGGTGGACGTCACACTCCATTCTTCAACAACTACCGTCCACAATTCTACTTCCGTACAACTGACGTAACAGGTTCAATCGAACTTCCAGCAGGTACAGAAATGGTTATGCCTGGTGATAACGTGACAATCAACGTTGAGTTGATCCACCCAATCGCCGTAGAACAAGGTACTACTTTCTCAATCCGTGAAGGTGGACGTACTGTTGGTTCAGGTATCGTTTCAGAAATCGAAGCTTAATTTTAATTAAGTTCCCAGAATAGCAATTTAAGTCAGACAACTTAAGTTTGAAGAAGCCCCCAATTCGGGGGCTTTTTGCTATCTTAAACTCCATAAAATGCTGATAAATAAGAATGAAAAGCTTTCAGAAAAAGGGTTTTTATTTGTGAAAATATTCCTAAAATATAAGCAATTCCTTTTAATCGTCGGTCATTTGTGCTAAAATAGAAGATATAAATAAAAAAAGAAGAGGTATGTGATATGTCACGTAAACCAATTATTGCTGGTAACTGGAAAATGAACAAAAACCCTCAAGAAGCAAAAGCATTCGTTGAGGCTGTAGCAAGCAAATTACCTTCAACTGACCTTGTTGATGTTGCCGTAGCAGCCCCAGCTGTTGATTTGGTAACCACTATTGAAGCTGCTAAAGATTCAGTTCTTAAAGTTGCTGCACAAAACTGCTACTTTGAAAACACAGGGGCATTCACTGGTGAAACATCACCAAAAGTGCTTGCTGAAATGGGAGCTGACTATGTTGTGATTGGTCACTCAGAACGCCGTGATTACTTCCATGAAACAGATGAAGACATTAATAAAAAAGCCAAAGCAATCTTTGCTAACGGTTTAACTCCAATTGTTTGTTGTGGTGAGTCTCTTGAAACTTATGAAGCTGGTAAAGCCGTTGAGTTTGTAGGTGCGCAAGTTTCAGCAGCACTTGCAGGTCTTTCAGCAGAGCAAGTAGCTTCACTTGTTTTAGCTTATGAGCCAATCTGGGCTATCGGTACTGGTAAATCAGCTACTCAAGATGATGCTCAAAACATGTGTAAAGCTGTTCGTGATGTGGTAGCAGCAGACTTTGGGCAAGAAGTTGCTGATAAAGTTCGCGTTCAATACGGTGGTTCTGTAAAACCTGAAAACGTTAAAGATTACATGGCTTGTCCAGATGTTGACGGTGCCCTTGTAGGTGGTGCATCACTTGAAGCTGATAGCTTCCTTGCTTTGCTTGATTTCCTTAACTAAGTCATCTAAAAAAGAAAAGGTTAAATCCTTTTCTTTTTTAGATGACTTAACTCTTACTATAAGAGAATAAAGGTGATTCTACAGGCAAATGCATTAGCCTAATAGCGGTTTAATAGCTTTTTTGCCAATCTAATGAAATGATATTTGATTGGAAATGGATAACATCTAAATGTCCCTGGTTTTTGCAAAATAAAGCCATTGAAATTCTGTTTAAAGCGCAAGACACCGTCTGAACCATCAAACTTTCCAGTAATACCAAGAAAATTATATTGTTTGATGCCCTTGTGAATTGCCTTGAGCATAGCATGCTCTTGTAATAGAGCTGGGCTATAAAATTTATTAAATTTGGGGTAAGATCCTGAAAAGAGGTAGACGGCCTCTTGTTCGGTATAGATAAAAAGACTTCCCGCAAGGAACACATCTTTAGTTCCATACTCTTCAAGAAAATGGAGAGCTTCAGAAATTCTTACCTGAAAGGTTTCGAACTGGCTGGATAGTTCTTTTAATCTATTTTGCTTTTTTTCAGAATGAGGATTTTTGCCAAGGTCTCCTTTAACTTTGTTGATGCTGGTTGCTAGTTGTAGTTGTCTTTGTTTAAGGTTATTAAGGTAATCTTCAAAATTAAGAGTCGCAACCATAAATTCACAAGAGTCTCCAAAACTATCATAAAAGTCCTGATAGTAAGATAATGATTTGTCAAGGTAATCTCTACGATCAGAGGTTGCTTCAGTAATTTCTTTGAAATGGTGTAACTCATCTCGTTTCAGTTGACGTAATTTAATACCAAAAGTATTAGCTTTTTTTATTAAAGCTTTTCCTTTTTTGCTGAAGGAACGGGTTAAACGTGAGGAATCAATTCCTTCTAACTTTTTAACGTAATGCCAAACAGGTTCACCCTCAGGATAGCCTGTTTTTAAACCGTCATGTTTATATCCTAACGCCGTTAAAAGGCTAATAAGGTCAGTGTTTGGACGAGAAATAGGGATGCCATCAGTATCAAATGACTGATAATTGTCGTAAGGTTTTAAAATGAGTTCGATAACGTCTTTTTGTTTGGCATAGTCTTTAAGTTGAGTGTAAAAATGTTCTAATTCTTCGGGATGATTGGTATTAGGGCCTGCATTGAGTTCCATACGCCAACCTCCAGCCACTTTTTGGCTAAAGACCATAGCAGCAACCTTTAGTTCACCATCTTTTTCAAGTCCAAGAAATTGTGGTTTTGCCCCTCTTTTAGCCATCAAGCTGGCCATTTCTGAGGTTTGGATAAAGGAATGATGGACGAGACTGTGGCAGTAATGGTCAAATTGTTCTTGTGAAATTTCAATTAGTGCCATTAGTTGTGCTCCTTAATTTTTTTCTTAAGTTATAGGTTAAGATGGCTAAGCTTGAAACAAGGCCGACAGGAATGTTGAATTCACCTGCAAATTCTTCGATAGTGGGGTTGAGTCTAGCTTTGAAATGATAGAGTCCACCATCTTGTTGATTTTCCACACCTCCTAAATTATGCCAGCGGCAGCCTCTTTTAAAAGCTTCTTTAGCCGTTTCATACCAGGTTAAAAGAGGAGCTTGATAATTGCGATAATCATCGTCCATTCCCGCATAAAGATTTTCAGAAGTCTCGCCATAAATCAAGGTTAGGGTGGCGGCTAATGGGATACGGGTTTGGCCTGTAGCGAGCTGCTCGCTTAAAATGGTTAAATCTTTTTGTAGCCGTGCAATGGTTTTTTGATTTTCTGCTACTTTGCTAGGTTTACTCTTATCTGTTAATCGTGCTTGTTCTGCTAAGGCCTTGTCCAACTGTTGGATCAAGAGTTTTTTTTGTTCAGGTAAGTCTAAACTAGCCATAGTAATGTAGGACTGACCAGCATAAATACCTAGTAATTTTTGATAATAGGATTTGCCTCGAAGGATAATGCCTTTTCGATTCTCGGTTTTTTTCATCAAGGCTGAAAAGTCGTCTAGCAATTCACTGCCACCAATCGTGACATTAACACCTTTATTGGTAGCGGTACGAATGGATTGCTTGGCTTTTTTGGGCAGGCTGTCAAAGTCAAAATCCTTGGCGTAGATGTTGGCTTGTATTCTTGGTTGAATAGTGTCTTCGAGTTCTTTTGTTCTGCCAGACCATTCGACACCGAGTTTTTTTAGAAAAGCAATAATAGAGAGTGTCACATCATTTTCTTTGCTCTCTTTTCCTTCTAAAGTTTGTTTGATGACTAAACTTGGATCAATTTTGATAAAAAGCGCTCGTTTGCTTTTTCCGAAAGTTTTGAGCGTTTTAATGACGAAATCAAGGAGTTCAAAATTGGCGTAGTCCATGATTGGCCCACGTGGGATATAAATCATAGTGAAACCAAGAGGAAGTTTTCTGATTAAACAAGCAGCAGCAGCAACTTGTACCCCATTTTCATAAAAGCTGATGCGTTCGTGTTTCCAGTTATCTTTGACTTTTCCCCACTTTGAACTTTGAAGTAAGCCAGCTTGTGGCTGTGCTAAGACAAACTGATCATGTTCTTCAGGAGATATTCCGATTTTATATGTATACATTAGTTTAATACCCACTTGCGAATAGCATGTGCCACACCACTGTCATTGTTGGATTTGGTGATGTATTTGGCTATTTTTTTCAATTCAGGAACCCCATTTTCCATGACAACAGGGTTGGCAACGACTTCTAACATAGCACGATCATTTTCAGCATCCCCGATGGCCATGGTTTGTGACATATCTAGCCCGAGTTTTTTAGCTAAGTGTTTGATGGCATTACCCTTGCTGACGGTTTTTGGCATGAACTCTAAATAAAAAGGGGTTGACTTGACGATGGTGTACTTATCAAAGAAATGTTGAGGAATTTGCTTGATGGCCGCGTCCAAAAGGTCAGGTTCATCAATCATCATCATTTTGATGATTTCTTTATTGGTCATTTCTTCGGGAGTGCGATAGAAAATAGGCATGTTTACCAAAGTCGATTCATGAACTGTGTATTTTCCAATATTCCGATTGGCAGTGTAAATACCTTCTTTGGTAATGGCATGCATGTGAACTCCTAATTTTCGGCTCAAAAATTCCGTTTCCAGATAATCGTCGTAAGTCATCAATTCTTTAACAATTTCTTCGCCGGTCTCGGCATCTTGCACCAAGCCACCATTAAAAGTGATAACGTGGTTTCCTTTGTGGTTGAGTTCTAATTGTTCGAGTAATGAAATCACTCCGGCAATAGGTCTGCCAGTAGCAATCACCACATGAACCCCTTGGGCTTTAGCCTCTTGGACAGCTTGAAAAACATCATCTGTAATTCGACGGTCATCAGTGAGTAATGTGCCATCAATATCGACAGCAACCAGTTTGATAGACATGGCATCCTCCTTGTTTTTTTGTGGTTTATCTTAAAAATGTTCTCCCTCCTATCTTACTAAAAATAGGTGCTTTTGTCATGGGATGGGAAAGGAAACTTAAGGAAAAACGAGAGAAAACGTTTTAGTTTAGCTCAATCGCCTCTGTAGTAACTAAAAAGATTGAAGAAAGTACTCTTTCTTCAATCTTAGAATGGAGACAAACCCAGTTTGATGCTCAAAAAGCATGAACTGCTCTGCTGATTTGACAACTGATTTCTTATTTCTGCGTGTGACGTGAGCCAAAACAGCTGCTTTTTGCTGTGGCAAAAGTGGTGTCAATACTGGCAGTGACGTTACGCGGAATTTTTGAGACCCTAGGCTCAAAAATAAAGCATAGAATTCCAAAGGAAGTCGCTGCCATAAGCATCACCTAAGAAAAGTATCAAAAAAGACTTTTTCTGCAATCTTAAAGGGCTTTACTGACTAAAGTGAAAATGCCCATTGGAAATATAACTCATAAAAGTTTCCTTGCTAGGAGCAAAGAGGTCATCGAGCTCTAACATTTCCTTTGGAAAATAAAAGCGACGGTCTCCGTAGGTTGTCCCTGTTAATGCTTTGACAATAGGAGATAACTGAGATAATTCAGCAAGGCTCCCGTCTTTTTGCATCATTTCAATCTGAGTTCTTGGATTTTCGAGCTCTGGTCGATAAATATCATAAGGCAGGTCGAAGTTGATATGGATACCGGTGTAATAATCTGGATCAAAGCCAACTGATTCGACCAATTGGCGCAAGCGTTCTAACTCTCCTTGGGAATCTTGGTCAAAGGTAACAGACTTCAGAATTTTTCGATTAATAAAGCGACTGGCCAAATCTGATAAGATATGGTCTTCGCTTGCCATCCAGACTTGGAAGTAAGTATTCATGACTCCGTCATCTAGGGCTATATAATCTGCTAAATTAGCCTTCTTTTCAAAGAAGGGGATGAGTCCAGGAGCTGTTTTTTGGAAATAAGCCTGTTGCTCAGGATATAAGTGTTGGGCTCTTTTGAGGAGATTTTGTAAGATGAGCTCAACAGCACGGCTGGCGGGATGAAAATAGACCTGCATGTACATTTGAAAACGACTGACAATATAGTCCTCGACAGCATGCATACCACTATGTTCAAAGACAATGCCATCTTCAACAGGTCGAATCACACGTAGGATGCGCATTAAATCAAACTGACCGTAATTGGCAGCAGAAAAATAAGAATCTCTTAAAAGGTAATCCATACGGTCGCAGTCAATCTGGCTGGAAATCAGTTGCACAACTTGCTTGTTAGGATAAGTATGATTAATCACGCTGGCAACTTTGTCTGGAAAATCAGGAGCATGACGCACCAAAATGGCATTGATTTCTGTCTCAGGATTGGTAATTATCTCCTGAGTAAAGGCCTCGTGATCCGTATGAAAAAGAACCTCAAAGGTATGAGAATAGGCTCCATGACCAATGTCATGTAAGAGGGCAGCCGTCATAGTGACCAGACTTTCATCTTTATTCCAGATATCAGCGTATTTCTCTTCAAAAATAGCTGTCACCCGACGGGCAATTTCGTAAACACCTAGGCAGTGAGAAAAACGGCTATGTTCTGCGCCGTGGAAGGTGAAAGCTGTTGTAGGGACTTGTTTGATGCGTCGTAAGCGTTGGAATTCTTTGGTATTGATAAGGTCATAAATTAATGGATTATCAATGTGGATATAGTTGTGAACAGGGTCACGAAATACTTTTTCATTCATAATTTTTATTATATCAAAAATTGATAAAATAAGGAGAAATTGATAGAATAAACAGACGAGCTTAGAATAGAAAGAAGAGTTATGAAATTACAGTTAACCAACCATATTCGCTTTGGAGATGAGACAGAGATTATTCAAGAAATTCATGATTGTGAGTGGCGAGAAAAAGGGGGCTATCAGTACCTCATCTATCAAAACACTGACAAGGAAAAGGTTGTCATCAAGTACAATGAGACAGAACTGACCATGAGCCGTTTTTCCAACCCTCAGTCAATCATGAAATTTTTTGCGGGCAAGAAGGTCCTGATTGCTCTACCTACGCCGATGGGGGTTCAACAATTTTTGACAGATACCAGTCATTACCACTTAGATTGTTCTTGTCAAAAATTGGACCTTCATTATCATTTGCTTCAAGCTCAAACAGAAATGCTATTTGCAAGCTATCATCTTGAGCTGAGTTGGGATTAACTAAAAAGATAGCAGTAAATCATCTGATTAGGGATTATTCTTGTTTTTTAGTCAGGTTTTTACTATAATGGTTATTATATCAAGGGAGTAGCAGACGGCTAGCCGTGATTGTATCGTCAATACGGAATTTCGGTTTCCGGTACAATCTTAAACAGCGAGACTTGTTTAAGAAAAATAAACAGGTCTTTTTATTTGAACAACTAAAATAAAAAGACCAAGGAGGTACTAATTTGTCTAAAGAACAAAGACATGAAGCATTTTACACGCAAAGTGAAGAGACCGTACTGGCTCAATTAGAGACCAGTCGCGAAGGTCTTACGTCTGCCCAAGCAAAAGAGCGCTTAGCAGAGTATGGTCGTAATGAGCTTGATGAAGGCGAAAAACGAAGTTTATTTATGAAATTCCTTGATCAATTTAAGGATTTGATGATTATTATTTTGATTGTGGCAGCCCTTCTTTCAGTTCTTACAGAGGGGATGGAAGGTTTGACAGACGCCATTATTATCTTGGCTGTTGTTATCCTAAATGCTGCTTTTGGTGTTTACCAAGAAGGACAAGCTGAAGCTGCTATTGAAGCCTTGAAATCAATGTCAAGTCCACTGGCTCGTATTCGCCGCGATGGGCATGTGACTGAGATAGACTCTAAAGAATTGGTCCCTGGAGATATTGTCTTGCTAGAAGCGGGAGATGTTGTCCCTGCTGATCTGCGTCTTTTGGAAGCTAACTCCTTAAAAATCGAAGAAGCAGCGCTTACTGGAGAATCTGTACCGGTTGAAAAAGACTTGTCAACGGCTGTTTCAGAAGATGCCGGTATTGGTGATCGCGTCAATATGGGATATCAAAACTCAAATGTGACATATGGTCGTGGGATTGGGGTTATCACTAACACTGGCATGTACACCGAGGTTGGGCATATTGCTGGTATGCTTGCTAATGCTGATGAGACAGATACACCATTGAAGCAAAACCTTGACAACCTTTCTAAGATTTTGACTTATGCGATCCTTGTGATTGCAGCGGTGACTTTTGCTGTTGGAGTCTTCTTGCGTGGTCAACACCCGCTTGAAGGCTTGATGACTTCAGTAGCGCTTGCTGTTGCAGCTATTCCAGAGGGACTTCCTGCGATTGTTACTGTTGTGCTTTCTCTTGGAACTCAAGTACTTGCTAAACGTAACGCCATTATCCGTAAATTACCAGCTGTTGAAACGCTAGGATCAACTGAAATCATTGCTTCTGATAAAACGGGTACCTTGACAATGAATCAAATGACCGTTGAAAAAGTTTATACCAACGGGACACTCCAAAGTTCATCAGCTGATATTGCTTTTGACAATACGACACTTCGTGTAATGAACTTTGCTAATGATACTAAAGTTGATCCTTCAGGGAAGTTAATTGGTGACCCAACAGAAACAGCTTTGGTAGAGTTTGGGTTAGACCACAATTTTGACGTACGTGAGGCTATGGTGGCAGAACCTCGTGTGGCAGAACTGCCATTTGATTCTGACCGTAAGTTGATGTCAACCATTCATAAACAAGCTGATGGCAAATATTTCATCGCTGTTAAAGGTGCACCAGATCAGTTATTGAAACGTGTCACACAGATTGAAGAAAATGGACAAATTCGTCCTATTACGGATGCTGATAAAAAAACCATTCTTGATACCAATAAGAGTCTTGCCAAACAAGCTCTTCGTGTCTTGATGATGGCTTACAAATATTCTGATGCCCTTCCAACACTGGAAACAGAAATTGTTGAGGCTAATCTTGTCTTCTCTGGTTTGGTAGGGATGATTGACCCTGAACGTCCTGAAGCAGCACAGGCTGTTAAAGTAGCTAAGGAAGCTGGCATTCGTCCAATCATGATTACTGGTGACCACCAAGATACAGCAAAAGCTATTGCGAAACGTCTTGGTATTATCGAAGAAGATGGCGTTGATCATGTCTTTACAGGTGCTGAACTCAACGAATTATCAGATGAAGAGTTCCAAAAAGTCTTTAAACAATACTCCGTGTATGCCCGTGTATCTCCTGAGCATAAAGTTCGTATCGTTAAGGCTTGGCAAAATGAAGGCAAAGTTGTTGCCATGACTGGCGATGGGGTTAACGATGCACCATCTCTTAAAACGGCAGATATTGGTATTGGTATGGGAATTACAGGTACAGAGGTTTCTAAGGGAGCTTCTGACATGGTTCTTGCCGATGATAACTTTGCAACCATTATCGTTGCGGTTGAAGAAGGACGTAAGGTCTTCTCAAACATTCAAAAAACAATTCAATACTTACTTTCTGCTAACATGGCAGAAGTCTTTACCATCTTCCTTGCAACCTTGTTTGGTTGGGATGTGCTTCAACCAGTTCACTTGCTTTGGATTAACTTGGTAACTGATACCCTACCAGCTATTGCTCTTGGTGTTGAACCTGCTGAGCCTGGTGTGATGAAACACAAACCTCGTGGACGTAAGTCAAGCTTCTTTGATGGTGGGGTGAAGGAAGCCATTCTTTACCAAGGTGCCTTCCAAACCATTTTGGTGCTTGGGGTTTATGGTTTTGCCTTGATGTTCCCAGAACACACAAGCTATCATGATGTCCATGCAGATGCTTTGACCATGGCTTATGTGACCCTCGGTTTGATTCAGTTGGTACATGCCTACAACGTGAAATCTGTTTACCAATCCATCTTTACTGTTGGATTGTTCAAAAACAAATTGTTCAACTATTCTATTCCAGTGGCCTTTGTAGCATTAATGGCAACAGTTGTTGTTCCTGGATTTAATCAATTCTTTCATGTGACACACTTGACGATCACACAATGGTTAGTGGTTATTATCGGAAGTCTCTTGATGGTTGTTCTTGTTGAATTGGTGAAAGCTGTTCAACGATCACTTGGTCAAGATGAAAAAGCAATTTAATAGACGCTAAAAGGTTTGAGACAATTGTCTCAAACCTTTTTTTATAATCGTTACAATGATAAGGACTATTGGTATGCCTGACATTAAAAAGTTGATTCTTGCCAATTGACTTGACAGTCAAAAATTTGTTGTTTGGCTTCTTGACTGTGACCTTCAATATCATCGATTAAAATCTTAGTAGCCTGTTCGCCTTCTTCATAGGCGGGTTGGATAATAGTTGTTAGTGTTGGTGAAGAAAATTTTGTCCACTCAATGTTATCAAATCCTACTAGTCCAATCTCTGGTATATTAAATTTAAGAGACTTCATAGCTGTAAATACTTTTGGAAGAGCCCAACAATTGGGGACAAAAACCAAACTCTTTTTAGTCAGTGATCCTTGCAAAAACTGAGCAATTGCCTCTGAAGAAGTCTGATTTTCATCAATAATCATTTCTTGATGAGTAAGATGATTAGCTTCTAACACATCAATGAAGCCTGAAGCGCGTTCAATACGAGTGCTAAGTAAATTGGGGTTACCCGTGATCATGATAAAATGTTCATAACCTTTATCGATACATTGTTGAATGGTATCATAAACAGCATCATAATTATTAGTTTTGACCCAGTTTGTGCGATGTTCGTAAAGTTGGCTATCAAAAAAGACAACCTTCTTTTTTTTAATATCGATAATACGTGAATATTTTCTAAAGTTAGAAGTTGGTTGAATAATAAAACCATCAACACCAAGATTGAGCATCTTTTCAATGAGTTCATCTTCGCGAGAAGGGTCGTAGTTGCTGTTTCCGATGATAATTTGGTAACCAAATTCCTGGGCTTTGCTTTCAATTCCTTTGACAATTTGGTTTGAAAAACTGTTTGTGATGTCACCTATAACAACACCAATGAGTTTAGTCGATTTTGCATTGAGACTTCTAGCAGCAATGCTCGGTTTATAATTAGTAGCTTTGATACTCTCGCTGATGCGGTTTTTAGTTTCTTCAGACATCTTGTCAAACCTGCCATTTAAGTAGAAAGAAACTGTTGTTTTTGAAGTTTTCGCTAATTCAGCAATATCTTTGATGGTTACTTTGCGCTGCATTGCATACACTCCTTTAAAATAGTAATGGTTAGTCATATTATAACATAAGGACTCGTAAAAGATTTAGTGTTTCAATCGAATAATCTCATTCGTGATATGGTTGATAACAACCACCTTTCCTCTGATTTTATGACTATTTAGGAGAACTAGTTTTTCTCCTTTAATTAAATCCTCTTGGAGAACACAGATACTGTAGTCAAACTGCTTTCCTTTTAAATGCCAGGAAAGGGCAGTCTCAATTGGGTTGCGTTTGCCTGTTTGAAGTGGTGTTAAGGGAGTAACTTTGGTATCGTCAGGGACTAATAGGGTACTGGTGCAACCCTTGTCTTTAAAGGGTTTTCGTTTGATGAGTTTGTGACTAGTCAGGTATTGGTTGTATTTTTTTGACAAAATCGTTTCTTCGATAGTGAAAGGGCAGTCACTGATTAGTCTGAGGTCACTAAGGTGATCTGTCTTTACGTCTAAGTGATTATCAAGAATAAATTGACTGACAAGACAGTGGTTGCCTTGAGCCTGTATCGTATCAATGATAAGAAAAATTCCTGGTGGTAAGATGAGAATTTGTCGGTCATGTTGGTAGTTGTTCCTATCAGAGAATTGCGTCTGGTAGCTACCTTCAATAAAGTAAACGTGTCCATTTTGTCGAAGGTGACAATAATTGGATTTGGGGTAAGAAAGGTAAGCCCAGGAGCTATCAATCTGCTCAGGTAATTGTTCTTCTAAGAAGGCGGTAGAATGATGGCTAGCGCTTTTTAGGGCATAGCGTAATGGTTCTTCTTTGTAAGTGTATCGCCCAGCATCACAGAAAAGTGGTTGTCCTTTATAATAGAGACAGAGACTATTTTGGTCGCTATGGGTATGGGAACTACCGATGGGCCCATTTTTGAAAAAAAGATAATAATTTTCTTGATTGATGGTAATGTGCCCGGAATGTTCAAAGTGATGCGCAAAAGTTGGTAAGGTTTGGACGGGTAACTGTTCAAAAGTGTGGACACCTTTTTCTCCTAGAAGGAGAAGACTATCGATATCAAGTGTGGGAAAAGCAGCAGCTTTTAAGTGTGGTTCTTCAAGGATAGTGGCTGCAAGCGTTAGAATATCTCTGGTATCTGTAACATCGCTATCACCAAGAGGGATTTGTTTATGATCTGGACCAGTCATTTTGAGGAGATAATCACTCATGGCAAGCAAAGTAGGTCTAAGCTGTGGAAGATAATCAGGGACTAGAGCAGTTAATTCCAGAAGGGCTTTGAGTACTTCCACATGATACATGGTTGATTGTTCAAATTGACTGCCGTCTTCGAGAATTTGTAGTGCGATTTGTTGCGTCAATTCTTTTCTAGCGAAAGCTGTTGCTGCAGCAATATCAAGGTCAGAACCAAAGTAGGCATCAGCTAATAAAATCGCAGTGGTTTGCAAGATTCCCCAATTGCTGAGGCTGTATTTATCAAGGTAGTTGGCATGGAGAAATTGAAGTTGTTTTTCCAGGGAAGCTAGGATGAGGCTTTCCTCTTGCTTGGTTAAGGCGTTAAAAAGATTAAGGTAAATCAAACATTTGACCCAAGCAAAACAACGGATGCCAGTATCTAAGGTTCTAGTAGCTAACCCCTTAGGGTCTAAAGGAATAGCTGATTCAATCCAATTGAGGATGAAACCTTTAGCTGTTAAGAGATACCGTTCATCTCTTTCAACAAGGTAGACGAGGATTAATTTTTGGAGATAGGTCTGTCGATTTAACATAAAGTTCCACTCAGGATCATCTATGACAGCCTCTTGCCAAGTAATGGGATCTAAGTGGTAAGGGATGTGGCAGGGCTCCATATCCCAATTATCTTCAAATAAAAAGGTATTGGTTAAGAGTAGGTCAGCTATTCTTTTTTGATCAGCATAGCTGTCAGTCTGATAGTCTAGCAGGTAATTCCTGCAAAAGTCTGGATTGACTGTTTCTTTAAAGCGTGCGAAGGCAAAAAACATAGGACATTTCCTTTCCAAAAGAAAAGAGACCTCATCATGTGCTTAGGAACTATTTCCCTATGCTCATAACAGGTCTCTATGAACCATTAAGCTAAAATACCCAACCAACTGCCAATAACACCAATGATAACAGTTAAAATGACCAATTTGTAGGTTGTCCATTTTTTGTTTTTAATAAGGTAATACATGAGTAAGGTAAAGAGAGCTGGTAAAAGTGCAGGGGCAATCTTATCAAGCATTCCTTGAATAGTCACAAATTTTTGTGCTGTATTGGCCGCATCCACCTTGCCAGCGGCAAAAGTAATGGGAACAGTAATTTTAACAGAAGTAGCTGCTAGTCCAGCGATAACGGTAACGCCGACAATATTTGCCATGCGCGACACAACCGCCATTTGTTCACTTAATTTATCAATAAAGCTTGTGCCGACCTTGTAGCCATAGAGTCCAGAACCAATTTTAATAGCGGTTAGGATAATATTCATGGCTAGGAAGAAGAGGATTGGTCCCAAAACCAGACCATCACTAGCTAAGGAAGCTGCAATCGTTGAAAAGAGTGGCGCCAAGCAAAATTGTGATAAGGAGTCACCGATACCAGCTAAAGGCCCCATAAGTGCCATTTTGATGTTTCGGGTTTCTTCTTCAGGGCGATTATTTTCTAACATGACCAAGTGCAGACTGGTGATGAAAGGAAGGAAGTGAGGATTAGTATTGTAAAACTCACAGTTATCTTCTAAAGCTTGATATAAGCCCTTTTTATCATTGCCAAAATGTTTTTTCAAGGCAGGATAGATGACATTGGCGTATCCGATACCTTGGTAATTATTGTAATTAAACCCATTTTGTAGGAAGAAAGCTCTCAGAGCTGTTTTGAGGTAATCTTTCTTGGTTAATTTATTAGATCCAGTCATCTTGTTGGCCTCCTTGGACAGTTGTTGCATCGACTTGTTTAGGTTTGTTGTAAAATTCATTCAAGGCGAAAATGATACCAATAATGGCGATACCAATGGTTGGAATTTGGAGGTAGGCTGCACAAACATAACCAATTAGTACAAAAGGAATCAATTCTTTCTTGGCCATAACAGATAAGATCATGGCAAATCCGATAGCAGGTAACATTTTACCAGCGACAGTCAATCCATTGAGCAAGACAGGTGGGATATAATCAACCAAGTGAAGGAGAGTATCCATTGACAAGGCACCTAATAAACCAAGGCCTAATCCGATAAAAGCGAAAGCCCAGATAGTGCCGTTGGCAGCGAATTTGAAGCCTCTAATATTGCCTTTTTGCAATTGTTTTTTAGCGGTTTCGGGAGCGCCAGCAAAAGCTGTATAGGCGAATGTTTGAAGGAATTGGATGGCAACTGCGATTGGTGTTGATAAGGCTAGTGCCGCTTCTGGGGTGACTTTACCAGCACTGGTAATAGCCATCAAGGTACCAAAGATACCAGGGCCGATAGGATTAGGAGGAACGGTACCACCGGCACCCACTCCAAATCCCATATAAGCTAATTCGGAGATAGCTCCCATGCTAAGTGCAGTTGGCAAGTCACCTAAGATAATCCCTACACCAAAAGACAGAATAATACAACGGTTGGTGTAGATGCCAAGTAACATTCCGCTGAAACAAAAGGCTGTCCAAAGACCAATTAAAAGTGCCTGTAACAAATTGATATCCATATCAATCTCCTTTATTCATTAAATATAATCTAAGATGTCAACGTCAGAGGCGCTATTGCCAGCTGGAGTTGTTTTGGTGTTAAAAACCACGTGGTGGTCATGGGCTAAGCAACGAATAGCAGACTTGTCTGTTTCTCCCAGCGAAATAAACTGGGTAATCGCAACCTTATCATCAGTTTTATGAATATTACCGATATTGATTTCTGTGATGGGAACACCCCCTTCAACTAGGAGTTTGGCATCTTGCAAATCTTTGACCACGATGAAGATACTTTGAGCAGGACTTGCTTTATGAATGATGTCAATCACTTTTTGAATGGAGAAAAAACGAATGGCAATACTGGATGGAATAACTGTTTTCATGAGGGATTGTTGAATCTTATCTTCAGAAACCGCATCGTTAGCGACGATAACGGTGTTGCAGTTGAGGAATTTGACCCATAATTGCCCCTGTCCGTGAATCAAACGCTCATCAACTCGCGTCATGATAATGTTTGGTTGTGTCATAAAATCTCCTTTTTAAATGTAGGTATCGGTGTTTGTTACCAGTAAGGGTTCCAGTCTTTGTAGAAACGAAGCAGAGCTTCAAGATAGTAATAGTCTCCCCAGATATTTCCCTCGTCAACCCCTTTTCCAGAGTGCCAAGAATAGACTCCGTGAAGCAGTAGAGGAGCACCAGGCTTGAGATCTTTGTTAGCATAATCCTTAATCAAGGCTCTTAGCATGCTGTGCATGGCAGCTTCATATGTTTTTTTATCAGGATCATGATCTGGTAAGGTTTTTAACATTTCATGAATACCACACACAGCAATGGCGGTTGCTGAACTATCACGAGACTGCTCGCTACCATCTCCAAAAATTAAATCCCAGTAGGACACCTGGTCTTTAGGAAGACGGTTCAAGAAATAATGGGTCATGCCCTTGAAGAGTTGAATGAGTTCAGGTTCTTTTAGGAAACGATAGGTCAAAGGAATACCATAAATGCCCCAAGCTTGCCCTCTGGCCCAAGCAGAATCATCGCTATAACCTTGTCGGGTGACCCCTTTAACAGGATCACCTGTTTCTGGATCAAAGTAGAAGGTGTGGTAAGCAGAGGCGTCATCTCGGATGACATGATTGGCTGAGGCGTAGAAATGATTGATCGCCATGTCACGGTAACGGTTGTCTCCAGTTTCTTGGCTAGCAAAAAAGAGTAATTGGATGTTTAGGAGACAATCAATGATTAAACGGTAATCTTCTTTTTTACCCAGTTCTCCCCAGGCCTGAATAAAGCCGCCTTTGTCTTGATAGCGTTGGACTAATTTGTCGGCTGCTTTCAAAGCAGCTTCTCTAGACTCAGGTGTTTTTAAAAGTTTCCACTCAGCCATGCAAGAAGGGGTGTAAAGAAAGCCCAAATCATGGTGATCTAGCTCAATGTCTCTTGTTACTCGATCTAGGAAAGAAAGGTCATTTGCTTGAGCCAGAGCTTTAATAGCATCATCCCCACTGTATTCGTAAGCTAACCAAAGGCAACCTGTCCAAAAGGCATTGGTCCATTCTGTATTATCCATAATGGCATATTGGTTATCTTTGGTAGCTGGCGTTGGAAAGTCTTCTTTAAAATAGTCCATATTAAGCCGAACTTGTTTGAGGGCTAAGTCAAGGGCCTGAGTAATGTCTTCTTGGCTTAGGAAATCTTCTTTGGTAAATCGTTCAGGCTGCTTGATAGGTTCAAGAGCAATGGTTTTTAAAGGTCGTGCCATTAAATGCCTCCTAACTCATCGTCTGTCGCACCGTCTTCTTGCTGAGAAAGAGTTTTCCAGTCAACAATGCCTTCTTTAGAACATGTTATAAGTCCTGATACTAAGTCGTCAAAAGAAGCTGCTGTTTGTCTTGCAAAACTAGCTTCAATCAGCATGGCTAAGTTAAGGCCAGAAAGAACATTACACGTCGTGTTTGGAAGAGATTCCATTAAGGTTGCAGCGACTTTAAAAGGGGTACCTCCTAGAAGGTCACAAAGAACTAAGGTTTCCTCTTCTGGGATTAAAGCACGAGATAATTGGTCCTGCACATCAGCGGCGGTCATCTCAGTAGTAAAATCAATTGCAGTTACCTTTTCTTGTTTGCCTGCGATCAATTCTAAGGCTGAAACAATACCACTCGCAAAATGTCCATGTCCCATAACGATAATAGCAATCATAAATAAATCTCCTTCGGTTTACCGGTTTACTCAAAAATATTGTAGCGCTTTCAAAATTCTTTGTCAATACTTTTTTTAAAAGATTTTTGAAAAAGAAAAAGTGAACGGTTGTGCTAAAAAAGAATCAAAAATGGTCTTTTTTTGTCACTATTTAATGTAGAAAAGTCTTAATGGCTATTAAGTATAGGAGAAGACTAAACAAGAATGGCAGTTTGGATAAGAGCACTCTTTTAAATTTTGAACCGTTTTCATTAAAATGATTGACAAAACTAGTTTACTTTGTTATAGTCTTGGTAAACAGGTTTACTTAATTTAATAACAAAAAGGAGAATCCTATGGAAAATATGTTTTCGTTACAAGGTAAGATTGCCTTGATTACCGGAGCATCTTACGGTATTGGTTTTGAAATTGCCAAAGCCTATGCTCAAGCGGGTGCAACTATTGTGTTTAATGACATCAAACAAGAGTTAGTTGATAAGGGGTTGGCTGCCTATCGAGAGTTAGGGATAGAAGCGCATGGCTATGTTTGTGACGTGACTGATGAAGCTGGTATCCAACAGATGGTTAGTCAAATTGAAGATGAAGTAGGTGCTATTGATATTTTGGTCAACAATGCAGGTATTATTAGGCGTACGCCGATGCTTGAAATGGCCGCAGAAGATTTTCGTCAAGTTATTGATATTGATTTAAATGCTCCTTTTATTGTGTCAAAAGCTGTATTACCATCAATGATTGCAAAGGGACATGGTAAAATTATAAATATCTGTTCTATGATGAGCGAATTGGGGCGTGAAACAGTTAGTGCCTACGCGGCGGCTAAAGGTGGCTTGAAAATGTTAACCAAAAATATAGCCTCTGAGTTTGGAGAAGCCAACATTCAATGTAATGGGATTGGTCCTGGCTACATTGCGACGCCCCAAACAGCTCCGTTGAGAGAGCGACAAGCAGATGGTAGTCGTCATCCTTTTGATCAATTTATCATTGCTAAAACACCAGCAGCACGTTGGGGGACAACAGAAGACTTAGCTGGTCCAGCTGTTTTTCTAGCTAGCGATGCCAGTAATTTTGTCAACGGCCATATTCTTTATGTCGACGGTGGCATTTTAGCTTATATTGGAAAACAACCTTAATCACACACTAGAAAGAGATTTTATATGAAAATTGCATTAATTAATGAAAATAGCCAAGCGGCTAAAAATGGTATCATTTACGATGCCCTTACCACAGTGACAGATAAACACGGCTACCAAGTCTTTAACTATGGTATGTATGGCACAGAAGGTGAAAGCCAGTTGACCTATGTTCAAAATGGACTCTTAGCTTCTATTTTATTGACCACTAAGGCGGCTGATTTTGTGGTGACTGGTTGTGGGACAGGTGTTGGAGCTATGTTGGCCTTGAACAGCTTCCCAGGTGTTACCTGTGGTTTTGCGAGTGAGCCAACAGAAGCTTATCTCTTTTCTCAAATCAATGGTGGTAATGCCTTGTCCATTCCTTTTGCCAAAGGTTTTGGTTGGGGAGCAGAGTTGAATTTGACCTTAATATTTGAACGCCTCTTTGCAGAACCAATGGGTGGTGGTTACCCTAAAGAGCGAGCTATTCCTGAACAGCGGAATGCACGTATTTTAAGTGATCTGAAAAAAATTACTTACAGAGATTTGTTGGCAATTGTCAAAGACATCGACCAAGATTTCCTCAAAGAAACGATTTCTGGCGCTCATTTCCAAGAGTACTTCTTTGCCAATGCGGAGCCGTCAGAATTAGTCACTTATTTGAAATCAGTACTTGAACAGTAATTCCATTTTGACGAGGAAAGGAGGTCACATGTCTAAGTTATTATTGGTTGGTGAACCGCTGATTCGCGTTAGCCCCAATCAGTTTCAGCCTTTGACCAATGCCTGCGAGGCTCAGCTTTTTTTCGGCGGTTCAGAAGTTAATATTGCAAGAACTCTAGGCGGTTTTGGCTTAGAAGCAAGGCTATTTACGGCCCTACCAGATAATCCTGTTGGTCACGCTTTTCATCAGTTTTTGAAGCAAAGCGGCGTGGATATGTCCTTGACGGCTTGGCAAGGTCATCGCGTTGGGCTATATTACCTTGAAAATGGCTTTGGCTGTCGGGCTAGTCAGGTTTATTATGACCGCTGTGGCTCTAGCTTTTCGGCCTTAGATAAGGATAGTCTTGATTTAGCTGCCATTTTTGAAGGCATTAGTCACTTTCATTTTAGTGGGATCAGTTTGGCGTTGGGCAAAAAAACTCAGGACCTGATTGAGGTACTTGTGAGAGAAGCTAAGAAAAGGGATATTTGTATTTCCTTTGACCTTAACTTTAGATCTAGTATGATTGCCGTAGCTGATGCTAAACGACTCTTTTCTCACTTTGCTCAATACGCGGATATTATTTTTGGCATGGAACCTTTGCTGTTAGACAGTGACGATTTTGACATGTTTGATAGAAAAAAGGCAGATACTACGACGATTAGAGAACGTCTGGCAGGACTTTATCAGCGCTATCAGTTACAAGCTATTTACCATACGGAGCGTTCAAATGATGCCCAAGGCAGTAATCATTTCAAAGCTTATGCCTATGATAGGCAGTTTTACGAATCCTGTGAAGTGACGACCCCAGTCTTGCAACGGGTTGGAAGTGGAGATGCTTTTGTGGCGGGTTTACTTTATCAGTTGTTAGAAGGTAACGAAAAGCAGCGCAACCTTGATTTTGCTGTGGCAACAGCTAGCCTAAAATGTACAGTAGCTGAAGATCAGCTCTATCACAGTGTCCAACAAGTAGAAGCAGTCTTAGCTAATCAACGAGATATCCAGAGGTGATGATATGGGAAAAATAGAAATCTTAACCAAACTTAAGGCTAATCGGCTTGTCCTAGTTGTACGAGGAGAGTCTAGTGAGGAAGCTTTAGCTTGCAGCCTGGCCAGTATTGAAGGTGGCATTAAGACAATTGAAGTCACCTATACTAACCCCTTTGCTAGTGAGGTTATCGGTCAATTAGCTGAACGCTTCAAAGAAGATCCTGAGGTATTGATAGGTGCTGGGACAGTTTTGGATGATGTCACTGCCCGCCAAGCTATTTTAGCAGGAGCACAGTTTATTGTTGGTCCTAATTTCAATCGAGCAGTGGCTTTGATTTGTCATCGTTATAGCATACCTTATTTACCAGGTTGTATGACGGTTAATGAAGTGGTTACAGCATTAGAATCAGGGGTTGATATGGTCAAAATTTTTCCTGGTTCTACTGTAGGGATATCCTTTATTCGGGCAATCAAATCTCCTTTGCCACAAGTAGAGGTTATGGTTACAGGCGGAGTTTCTTCAGATAATCTCAAAGACTGGCTAGCTGCTGGAGTAGATGTTCTAGGCATAGGAGGCGAGTTTAATCAGTTAGCGAGCCAAAAACAATATAACCTAATCACTAAGAAAGCCGCTCATTATATCAAAAGTTTGCGACAATAATCTAAAAAACGTTTTTACCTTGGCTTTAGTGCTAGTAAAAACGTTTTTTTATCATTCATTCAATTAATATGCTTCTGCTCATGTTTTTCCAGATAGTATAGATATAAGAGCAGCTAATTTAACAAGATGAGCCTGTCGTTTGATATATAGGATATAAACTTTTTATGATCAAACAAAAGTAATACCTTTTGAATTCGTTAGTATTGATCTGATCTAAAGTGATATCACTTAGAATGGACTAGCTGTACAGCTTTTACAGCAACTTATGCTAAAATAGAAAAAAGGAGAAATGTTGATGATTAAAGGAATTATTTTTGATATGGACGGTGTTTTATTTGATACAGAACCTTTTTATCTGAGGCGACGAGAAGATTTTTTTAAGACAAAGGGAATTCCCATTGATCATTTGAACTCTAAAGATTTTATTGGGGGCAATCTTCAAGAATTATGGAAAGAGTTGTTAGGTAAAAATAGGGATGATGCTATCGTTAAGGCAATTACAACTGACTATGACGCTTACAAACAAGCGCATAAGCCTCCTTATCAAAAACTGTTGATTACAGAAGTGAACTCTTGTCTTGAACAGTTGGAAAAACAAGGTATTAAACTGGCTGTGGCATCAAACTCGAAGCGTCAGGATGTTTTGTTGGCGTTGGAGACAACGCAAATAAAAGATTATTTTGAAATAATCCTAGCGCGTGAAGATGTTTCTAGAGGCAAACCTTATCCAGATATTTATAATAAAGCAGTACAAAAACTAGGATTACAAAAAAAACAACTGCTTGTAGTAGAGGACAGCCAAAAAGGCATTGCTGCCGCCAAAGCAGCCAATCTGACAGTTTTTGCCATTACCGACTACCGATATGGCATTGATCAGAGTCAAGCTGATCACAAGATAGATCATTTAGGACAACTGTGTGTAAAAATCGGTTGTTTTGGATCGTGAAGTAACGCAACTAACTGATCATGATACTTCAAGACAGTTAAGAATACGTCTAGGACTTTCTACAGACCAATAACAAGAATATGTTTATGTGTTTTTACTGTTTTTTAGCTACCTATTTACAATATGACACTGAAAAGAGTACTATGTTTAAGTTATTATCAAAAAAAACGTCGCATAAGATCACCTAGAAAAGGATTATGATTTTTGTGATTTGGATGCGATCATTAGTCGTCGACCATCTTCATTTGGCAGGAGGTATGTTTAACCGTGGTCATTATTTGGATTTGTTTTTAGATTGGCTAGTGAGTAAATATAGAAGGATCATAATACTGCTTTGACAAAGGCAGTATCTGAGTCCATGAGTTGCACGGGTAATGTGACTCGGTTTTGGTTAGGTATAATAATATTTGGAAGTGTTATGCTGCTTGTCTTCGTAGGTCCATTGATTATAGTCAGACTTACTTTAGAGCTGAGCTGACTGTCTAGACAAGACGTGATGGAGATGTGATTTCTGACCAAGTAGAGGTAACCAGAAAAGGGACTTTTACGATGGAATTGAATTTACTTGTTGCATTCTTGTGCATGTTAAGAGAGAAAACCCAGATAAATCAGGAAGTAAAATGGTTATGTTTGATTAGAATTGTCCTTCTTTTTCCTTGAAGTCTTAACTTATTTTGATTATGATAGTAGTATGACTATTAAGGCAGAAATTAAGGCGCTCGCCAAAGAAATTGGTATCTCTAAAATTGGTTTTACGACGGCAGATAACTTTGATTATTTGGAAAAGTCATTGCGTGCTTCTGTGGAAGAGGGGCGCAATTCAGGATTTGAACATAAAGTCATAGAGGATCGTATCTACACTGAAAGGCTTTTAGAATCGGCTAAAACGATTATTTCAATTGGCGTTGCTTATCCTCACAAACTTCCTCAGCAACCTCAAAAAACACCTTATAAACGTGGAAAAATTACACCTAGTTCGTGGGGGCTTGATTATCATTATGTGGTCGGCGAAAAGTTAGACAGACTATCAAAAGGCATTGAAGAGCTGTGTCGAGATTTTCCTTTGCAACAAAAAGCAATGGTCGATACTGGAGCTTTAGTTGATACTGCAGTTGCCCAAAGAGCGGGTATTGGTTTTATAGGAAAAAATGGTCTAGTTATTTCTAAAGAATATGGCTCTTATATGTTTTTGGGAGAATTAATTACCAATTTAGAGATCGAGCCAGACAAGCCTGTCGATTATGATTGTGGTGACTGTCGTCGTTGTCTAGATGCCTGTCCAACTTCTTGTTTAATTGGTGATGGCTCAATGAATGCCAAGCGTTGTCTATCATTTCAAACCCAAGATAAGGGAATGATGGACATAGAGTTTCGAAAAAAGATTAAAACAGTTATCTATGGTTGTGATATTTGCCAAATTTGCTGTCCTTATAACAAGGGTATAAACAATTCACCAGCTACAGAGATTGATCCTGAGTTGGCTCAACCAGAATTAATACCATTTTTGAGTTTATCAAATGGAAAATTTAAAGAAAAATTTGGTATGATTGCTGGAAGTTGGCGAGGTAAAAATATTTTACAGCGTAATGCCATTATTGCGCTAGCAAATGCTCATGATAAAACTGCAGTGGTCAAATTAATAGAGATTATTGATAAAAATAATAACCCTATTCATACTGCAACAGCTATATGGGCATTGGGAGAAATTGTCAAAAAACCAAACGATGAGATACTGGCGTTTATGAGTCATTTAACCTTAAAAGATGAAGATAGCCGAAAAGAGTTGGAATTAATCCGTCATAAATGGCAATTTTAAGCCTTTTATGGTATTTTTAAGAACCTTATGATAAAATAAAACAGATTAACAAAGATTGGAGAAATCTCATGGAAGTGGCTGAAATTCGCCAAAAAATAGTAGAAAATAAAGAGAAGTTGACTAGCTTCAGGAGGTCTCTTTGACTTAGATCGTTTGGAAGAGGAGATTGCTCTTCTTGAAAATCACATGACTGAGCCAGACTTTTGGAATGACAATATTGCAGCGCAAAAGACATCTCAAGAACTAAATGAGTTAAAAGGTAAGTATGATACTTTCCATAATATGCAAGAATTATCTGACGAAACAGAACTCTTACTTGAGATGCTTGACGAAGATGATTCTTTGAAAGAAGAATTAGAAGAAAATCTAATGCAGCTAGATAAGATAATGGGTGCTTATGAAATGACGCTTCTCTTATCTGAACCCTATGACCACAATAATGCTATCTTAGAAATCCATCCTGGTTCAGGAGGAACTGAAGCGCAAGATTGGGGAGATTTACTCTTACGAATGTATACCCGTTTTGGCAATGCTAATGGTTTCAAAATAGAAGTATTGGATTATCAAGCAGGAGATGAAGCTGGTATTAAATCGGTTACCCTCTCTTTTGAAGGCCCCAATGCTTATGGTTTGTTGAAATCAGAAATGGGAGTTCATCGCCTCGTTCGTATATCACCTTTTGATTCGGCTAAACGTCGTCATACCTCATTTGCTTCAGTTGAAGTGATGCCAGAGTTAGATGATACGATTGAAGTAGAAGTACGTGATGATGACATTAAAATGGATACTTTCCGTTCCGGAGGAGCTGGTGGTCAGAATGTCAATAAAGTATCAACAGGTGTTCGTTTGACGCATATTCCAACTGGAATTGTGGTATCGTCTACCGTTGACCGTACTCAATATGGAAACCGCGATCGCGCTATGAAGATGTTGCAGGCTAAGCTATATCAGTTAGAACAAGAAAAGAAAGCACAAGAAGTAGATGCTCTCAAGGGTGATAAAAAAGAAATCACTTGGGGAAGTCAGATTCGTTCTTATGTTTTCACCCCTTATACGATGGTGAAGGATCATCGTACTAACTTTGAGCTTGCTCAGGTAGATAAGGTTATGGATGGAGAGATCAATGGCTTTATTGATGCCTACCTTAAGTGGCGCATTGAAGACTAAAAATAATAAAGGAGAAACATGGCACTAATAGAAATGTCTGGTGTTACTAAAAAATACCGCCGCTCAACGACCGCCCTCAGAGACGTCAATGTTTCTGTTAACCAAGGTGAGTTTGTTTATCTCGTAGGCCCATCAGGTGCTGGTAAATCAACTTTTATCAAACTCCTTTACCGTGAAGAACAACTGACAACTGGTAAGCTATATGTGGGTGAATTCAATTTAACTAAGCTAAAAGCACGTGATGTTCCGATTCTTCGTCGTCACATCGGAGTAGTTTTTCAAGATTACAAACTGCTACCAAGAAAAACAGTCTTTGAAAATGTAGCTTACGCCATGGAAGTTATTGGTGAAAAGCGCCGCCACATTAAAAAACGCGTGCCAGAGGTACTCGATTTAGTTGGCTTGAAACATAAGATGCGTTCTTTTCCAAGTCAGCTATCAGGAGGGGAGCAGCAACGTGTGGCCATTGCGCGTGCGATTGTTAACAACCCTAAATTATTGATTGCAGATGAACCGACAGGGAATTTAGATCCTGAGATTTCATGGGAAATTATGCAGTTACTTGAACGTATTAATGTTCAGGGAACAACTATCTTAATGGCGACACACAACAGTCATATTGTGAATACATTCCGTCATCGTGTTGTTGCTATTGAAGATGGTCGCATAGTACGTGATGAAGAAAAAGGAGATTATGGTTACGATGATTAGATACTTTTTCCGTCATATTTGGGAATCCATTAAAAATCTTAAACGCAACTTTTGGATGACATTTGCTTCAGTTAGTATGGTGGCTGTTACATTGACTTTAGTTGGTGTTTTTGCGGCGACATTGTTGAATATACAGCGTGTTGCTTCGGGTGTTGAAAATAATGTCCATATCAATACCTACTTACAAGTTGATTCAACTGATGCTGCAAAAGTTATTCAAAATACTGCCGGTGAACCTGTTAATAACGATAACTACCACAGTGTTTACGACAAAATTGCTCAGATAAAAGGTGTCAAAAAGATTACATTTTCTAGCAAGGATGAACAATTGAAAAAATTGCAAGAAACCTTAGGTGATGTTTGGAATATGTATGACCAAGACACTAATCCGCTCCAAGATATCTATCTTATTGAGACCCAGACGCCTAAACAAGTTAAGGCGATCACTAAAAAGATCAGAACGATTGAAGGCGTAGAAGCCGCAGATTATGGAGGGATTAACTCCGATAAACTATTTAAGTTTTCAACATTAATTCAAACTTGGGGGCTGATCGGAACAGCAATGCTATTATTTGTAGCTGTCTTTCTCATTTCAAACACTATTCGTATGACTATTATGTCTCGTAAACGTGACATTGAAATTATGCGGTTAGTTGGTGCTAAAAATTCTTATATTCGAGGGCCTTTCTTTTTTGAAGGGGCTTGGGTTGGCTTGTTAGGAGCTGTTTTACCATCTCTTCTGATTTATTATGGATATGATCTTGTTTATAAGCATTTTGCACAAGAATTACAACGTAATAATCTCTCGATGTATCCGCTTGATCCTTATGTATATTACCTGATTGGTGCTTTGTTTGTCATAGGTATTATGATTGGTTCGCTTGGTTCAGTGCTTTCTATGAGACGTTATTTAAAATTCTAAAAAAAGCGCTGCTGACGAAACGTAGCGACCCTCAAAAGTTGGACCTCTTATGTTATTCCAAGGACCTCGTTTTGTATTGCACAGGACTGGTCCTTTTCATTTTGTTTTGATTCATTTGTTTATTTGTAATAGGCAATACAGTTTAAAATAGCAGTTTCTAAGGTTTCAAGAGAAGAAAAGCACCCCAAAAGTTAGATGTTTGATGTATCTAACTTTTGGGGTGTCATTCAAAATTTAGTGGCTCTTTTTTAGTAAAATACTATGATTTCAGTTTTAGGATAACCTCAAACAGTATCTAAAATAGCTATGTCAATGAAAAAAGGGGTTAGCATTTTTTTCGTGACAAATGGTAGTAGAAGGACCATGCCCAGGATAAACTCGGTAATGATTAGGTAAGGTGAATAGTTCTTGGCGAATACCAGTAATGAGGTCCTCAAAGTTACTGGTAGGTAAGTCAGTACGACCGATAGTTTCACGAAATAGAGCATCGCCAGTAACGACTAATTCATCTGAGTGGAAAACAAATGAGACTCCTCCCCAAGAATGACCAGATGTTGGTAAAACTGTGAATTCAAAACCATTTAGTTGATAGGGTTGCTTTAATTTAAAAAAGTTCTCTGCCGGTCTTGCTATAACAGTAATGATATCATCATGACGGCCTAAGCCCGATAAATTATCATCTGGGGAAGATAGCCAAGCGGCTTCTTTTTCTGAAACATAAACAGGTGGATGATCAAAAGCATCTCTGACCAAATCTAAACTAAAAATATGATCATAGTGAGTATGCGTTAAGAGGATAGCCACTAAAGGTTTTTCAAAGGATTTAATTTTAGCAATGATTTCTTGGCCGTTACTTCCTGGATCAATGAGGATAACAGCTTGATCATTAACGAGGTAATAAGTATTTTCACCAGCAATGTGGTTTATTGTTTTATAGATTTTCATAAGGATAGTGTACCAAAAAATCAAGACTTTGTTAAAAAAAGAGTAGCGGAAAATAAATGGCAATTAGTTTCAGAAAATATGAGATCTCACAGCAATTTCTTGACACCGTTTTCATAAAGGTGTATCATAAAAGTAATCAATAAGCCAAGCCTAAAGCTGAACTTAGTTTAAGAACACTGACTTTTTGAGAGCAACCTAATCGGTTGACTAAAAAATATGAGGTGGAAGATATGTCAAAAGTTGCTATTGTTACTGGTGCTGGTCAAGGAATTGGATTTGCTATTGCGAAACGTCTTCATGCAGACGGCTTTAAAATAGGCATTTTAGACTATAATGAAGAGACTGCTCAGGCTGCGGTTGATAAACTATCACCTGAGGATGCTGTTGCAGTTGTAGCAGATGTTTCAAAACGTGACCAAGTTTTTGATGCTTTCCAAAAAGTTGTAGATACTTTTGGTGATTTGAATGTTGTTGTTAACAATGCAGGCGTTGCCCCAACAACCCCTCTTGACACGATTACTGAAGAGCAGTTTGAAAAGGCTTTTGCAATCAATGTCGGAGGAACGATTTGGGGAAGCCAAGCAGCTCAAAAACATTTTAGAGAATTAGGTCATGGCGGAAAAATTATAAATGCAACATCACAAGCAGGATGTGAAGGAAATCCTAATTTGACTGTTTATGGTGGTACAAAATTTGCAGTTCGTGGTATTACACAGACTTTGGCAAAGGATTTGGCATCAGAAGGAATCACAGTCAATGCTTACGCACCAGGTATTGTTAAGACACCTATGATGTTTGCTATTGCCCATGAAGTTGGTAAAAATGCAGGCAAAGATGATGAATGAGGTATGGAGCAATTTGCAAAAGATATCACTTTGAAACGCTTGTCTGAACCAGAAGATATTGCTAATGCAGTAGGCTTCTTAGCGGGAGATGATTCAAATTATATCACTGGACAAACAATAGTTGTCGATGGTGGTATGGTATTCCATTAAAAATGATTAATACTGACACTGTGGGTTTCACTCACAGTGTTTTTTAAGAAGTATAAAAAATTATCCTATCTTGGTTATTGGAGTGATGGCACCTTTGAGGTATAGTCATGTTTTGTTTTATAGATATAGCGTGCTATAATAGACTTACTATGACCCAGAAAAAACTTAGAAAATATGCAGTAGTTGACTTGGAGGCTACTGGAGCAGGTCCCAATGCTTCTATTATTCAGGTTGGGATTGTTATTATCCAAGGAAATAAAATTATTGATAGTTATGAAACAGATGTTAATCCTCATGAATCTTTGGATGAGCATATTGTTCATTTGACAGGTATTACGGATAAGCAGTTGGCTAAAGCTCCGGATTTTGGTCAAGTGGCGCATCACATTTATCAATTGATTGAAGATTGTATTTTTGTTGCCCACAATGTAAAGTTCGATGCAAATTTATTGGCAGAAGCTCTTTTTTTAGAAGGATATGAGTTAACAATACCACGTGTTGATACTGTTGAATTAGCCCAACTATTTTTCCCTCGCTTTGAAAAGTATAACCTTAGTCACCTATCTAGGCAGCTCAATATTGATTTGGCAGAAGCTCATACTGCTATTGCAGATGCAAGAGCTACAGCTATACTGTTTTTAAGACTTTTACAAAAAATTGAGAGCCTTCCAATTGAGTGCTTAGAAAGCTTATTAGTCTATTCAGATAGCCTGCTATTTGAAACAGCAATGGTCATTCAAGAAGGATTAGCCAAAGCCAAACCTTATGATCCCAACAAATACATTAAAATCAGACAGATTCTCTTACCAAAGGGCTCAAAAGCTCTCAAGCCTTATCAAATATCAAAAAGCTTCCCTATTAATATGGCACTATTAGGTCTGGAAGAAAGGCCTAAACAGACTCAATTTGCTCAGTTAATTGACGAAGATTACCATCAGGGAGTAGCTAGTTTTATTGAAGCTCAGACAGGTATTGGAAAAACCTACGGCTACCTGCTACCCCTTTTGGCAAAAGAAGATCAAAACCAAATCATTGTCAGTGTGCCCACCAAACTTCTTCAAGACCAATTAATGGCTGGTGAAGTAGCTGCTATTCAAGAACAATTTCACATCGCCTGCCATAGTTTAAAAGGGCCCGCCAATTACCTAAAGCTAGATAGCTTTGCAGATAGTTTGGACCAAAATGACCAGAACCGTTTGGTGAATCGTTATAAAATGCAATTATTGGTTTGGCTCTTAGAAACTAAGACAGGAGACCTTGACGAAATCAAACAAAAGCAGCGCTTTGCAGCTTATTTTGAGCAGCTTAAGCACGATGGAGACATTAAGCAGTCTTCTGAATTTTACGATTACGATTTTTGGAGAGTTAGTTATGAAAAAGCCAAAACAGCCCGTCTCCTGATTACCAACCATGCTTATTTTTTACACCGTGTTCAAGATGACAAGGACTTTGCTAGAAACAAGGTCTTGGTCTTTGATGAGGCCCAAAAGCTGATGCTCCAATTAGATCAATTATCACGTCATCAGCTTAACCTGACGGTTTTTTTACAAACAATACAGGCCAAGTTAAGCAACCCTTTACCTCTTTTAGAAAAACGCTTATTGGAAAGCTTGTCGTTTGAACTGGGACAAGTGTCAAGTGATTACTATCAAAATAAAGAGCACCAGCTTGCTCATGATTGGTCTCGTATAGCTGGCTACGCCAAAGAATTAACAGGAGCAGATTATCAAGAGTTACAAGCCTTTTTTGCTACCTCAGATGGTGACTACTGGCTTAGTAGCGAAAAGCAAGAGGAGAAGCGAGTGACTTATCTAAACAGTGCTAGTAAGGCATTTATTCATTTCCAACAGCTCTTACCAGAAACGGTGAAAACTTATTTTGTTTCTGCCACTTTAACCATCAGCTCAGAAGTAACCTTGGCAGACCTATTAGGTTTTGAAGAGTATCTCTATCATGTCATTGAAAAGGATAAAAAGCAAGACCAGTTGGTGCTTGTTGATCAAGAGGCGCCTATCGTGACAGAAGTCAGTGACCAAATCTATGTGGAAGCAATTGCAAAACGAATCGAAAGCTTGAAGCAAGAGGGTTATCCTATTTTAGTGCTTTTTAATTCTAAAAAACACTTGCTGTTGGTTTCAGACTATCTAGACCAATGGCAGGTGCCTCACTTAGCGCAGGAAAAGAATGGAACAGCTTATAATATTAAAAAACGGTTTGATCAAGGAGAGCAAACTATTTTGCTTGGTTTAGGTTCTTTTTGGGAAGGAGTTGATTTTATTCAAGCGGATCGTATGATTACCCTTATCGCACGATTGCCCTTTGATAACCCAGAGGATTTCTTTGTTAAGAAAATGAGTCATTATCTATTGGAAAAAGGTAAAAATCCTTTCAGAGATTACTTCTTGCCAATGACTATTTTGCGATTAAAACAGGCTATTGGTCGCACGATGCGTCGACAAGATCAAAAGTCAGTGGTTATTATTTTGGATCGTCGTCTCCTTACAAAGTCCTATGGACAAGTTATTTTGGAAGGTCTCGGTCAGGAATTTTTGATTTCTCAACAAAATTTTCACGATTGTCTAGTAGAAACGGACTGTTTTCTGATATAATGGAAAGGATCTATTATATCAGAAAAATTTTTAATGGCGTTAAGCACAATCAACTAACATTTAAATTAGTTTGAACTTTTATTATGCTCTTTTAGACAACTGTTCAAATGTTTTCGAATTGTTTTTTTGATAAGGACAATAAATGAACAAATTTTTGGTTTTAGTAAACCCAATTACTGTTCTTTTCATTAGTGTCAGTTGCTATCAAAACAGCTTGTCATAGTTCGTGCGATCAGTAGCGAGTATTGGTAAAACTGAAACCGTAGATTATGAAAAAATGATCTGTTGAGCATTAATTAATCTGAAGATAAGAAGTCGATAAAAAGGAGATACGATGCCCAAACTATCAAAGCGAGTTTTAGAAATGAAAGAGAGTGTTACTCTGGCTGCAGGTGCTAGAGCTAAGGCTTTGAAAGCGCAGGGCCGCGATGTACTGAATTTAACTTTAGGAGAACCAGATTTTTTTACACCTAAGCACATTCAAGACAAGGCGATTGAATCTATTCAAAATGGTACGGCTAGCTTTTATACAAATGCTTCTGGGCTTCCAGAATTAAAAGCTGCGATTGCCACATACCTGAAAAATCAGTATGGGTATCACTTGTCTCCTGATCAGATTGTGGCAGGAACAGGTGCCAAGTTCATCCTTTATGCCTTTTTTATGGCTGTTTTAAATCCTGGTGACCAAGTTCTCATTCCAACACCATATTGGGTATCTTATTCTGACCAAGTAAAAATGGCAGAAGGTCAGCCGATCTTCGTTCAAGGACTAGAAGAAAATCAATTCAAGGTAACTGTTGACCAGCTGGAAAGAGCAAGGACAAGTAAGACTAAAGTTGTCCTTATCAATTCTCCTTCCAATCCAACAGGCATGATTTATGGTGCTGAGGAATTAAGGGCCATTGGAGAATGGGCGGTGCACAACGATATTCTTATTCTGGCAGATGATATTTACGGGTCCTTAGTCTATAACGGCAATCAGTTTGTTCCTATTTCAACACTCTCAGAAGCGATTCGGCGTCAAACCATTACGGTCAATGGCGTGGCTAAAAGTTATGCCATGACAGGCTGGCGGGTTGGTTTTGCAGCAGGTGAACCAGAGATCATTTCGGCAATGAGTAAGATCATCGGGCAGACTACCTCTAACCTGACAACCGTTTCACAATATGCTGCTATCGAGGCTTTCTGTGGTAGTCAGTCATCACTTGAAGAGATGCGATTAGCATTTGAAGAGCGCCTTAATATCACTTATCCATTGTTGTGTCAGGTCCCTGGGTTTGAGGTTGTTAAACCACAAGGAGCTTTTTACTTCTTTCCAAACGTTAAGAAAGCCATGGAAATGACAGGTTTTTCCGATGTGACAAGCTTTGCTAATGCTATTTTAGAGGAAGTCGGATTAGCTGTTGTGAGTGGAGCAGGCTTTGGCGCACCGGAAAATGTTCGTCTGAGTTATGCTACAGATATCGAAACCCTTAAAGAAGCTGTTCGTAGACTGCATGTCTTTATGGAAAGTAATGAAATTAATTAAATAAAAATAGAGAGAAACTTATGTCAAAAAAACTTATTTCAATTGTTGATGTTAAAGATTATGTTGGTCAAGAAGTTACTATTGGTGCTTGGGTTGCTAACAAATCAGGTAAAGGTAAGATTGCGTTTGTACAGTTACGCGATGGTTCTGCTTTTTTCCAAGGTGTCGCTTTTAAACCAAACTTCATTGAAAAATATGGTGAAGAATCAGGTCTTGAAAAATTTGACGTTATTAAACGTCTCAACCAAGAAACATCTGTTTATGTAACAGGGATTGTTAAAGAGGATGAGCGTTCTAAATTTGGCTATGAACTTGATATTACTGACCTTGAAATCATTGGAGAGTCACATGAATATCCTATAACTCCTAAAGAGCATGGGACAGACTTCTTGATGGACAACCGTCATCTTTGGTTGCGTTCTCGTAAACAAATGGCTGTTATGCAAATTCGTAACGCTATTATTTATGCAACTTATGAATTCTTTGACCAAAATGGTTTTATCAAATTTGATAGCCCAATTTTATCAGAAAATGCAGCAGAAGATTCAACAGAGTTATTCGAAACAGACTATTTTGGGAAACCAGCATTTCTTAGCCAATCTGGTCAATTATACCTTGAAGCTGGAGCAATGGCTCTAGGCCGAGTTTTCGACTTTGGTCCAGTCTTTCGTGCTGAAAAATCTAAAACACGTCGCCATTTAACAGAATTTTGGATGATGGATGCTGAGTATTCTTTCTTATCACATGAGGAATCACTTGACCTTCAAGAAGCTTATGTTAAAGCATTGATCCAAGGCGTTCTAGATCGTGCGCCTCAAGCACTTGATATTTTAGAACGTGATGTTGAGGCTCTCAAACGTTATATCACAGAGCCATTCAAGCGTGTTTCTTATGATGATGCTATTACACTTCTTCAAGAGCATGAAGCAGATGAAGATACAGATTATGAACATTTAGAGCATGGTGATGACTTTGGTTCCCCACATGAAACTTGGATTTCTAATTACTTTGGAGTACCGACATTTGTAGTGAATTACCCAGCAAGCTTTAAAGCATTTTATATGAAACCAGTTCCTGGAAATCCAGAACGCGTTCTTTGTGCTGATCTTTTAGCTCCAGAAGGTTATGGAGAGATCATTGGCGGCTCAATGCGTGAAGACAACTACGATGCTCTTGTGGCTAAAATGGATGAACTAGGTATGGATAAATCAGAATATGACTTTTACCTTGACCTTCGTAAATATGGCTCTGTTCCTCATGGCGGTTTTGGTATAGGTATTGAACGTATGGTAACTTTTGTTGCTGGTACCAAACATATTCGCGAAGCTATTCCATTCCCACGTATGTTACATCGGATTAGACCCTAATAATACAAAAAGTTCATGTCATCTATGAACTTTTTGTATTGGTAAGAAGTGAGTGTGTTATAAAAACATCAATATGTCCTAAAGGAGAGATAAGAAATAGTAGAGTTTGAACCTACATCCTTTGTGAAGATAAATTTTGGAAGTTTAGTAGATCAGTTAGCAGATAAGACAATATAGCTTTGCTCAAGGGATATTTTATAGACAAGTATTTGGACTACGATTATCAAATAGACACTCTCATTTGATACTAAAAAGGTCTCGTCTATTCATATAATAGGAGAGCTACGGGAGTTATTATTAAAATTAGCTGATTTTTACAGTTCAAAATGTGTTACCACTTTTTCACTTCTTAGCTTTCTTATGTATGTGGTATAATGAAGGTGGACGGTTCGATAGAGAAAGGGAAATTGTAAATGTCAGACAAACACATTAATTTAGTTATTGTGACAGGAATGAGCGGCGCTGGAAAAACAGTTGCCATTCAGTCTTTTGAGGATCTAGGCTACTTTACCATTGATAATATGCCCCCAGCCTTGGTTCCAAAATTTTTAGAATTAATTGAACAAACCAATGAAAATCGTAGGGTGGCTTTGGTTGTCGATATGAGAAGTCGTTTGTTTTTCAAGGAAATTAATTCTACCTTAGATAGTATTGAAAGCAATCCTAGCATTGATTTTCGGATTCTTTTTTTGGATGCAACGGATGGAGAATTGGTGTCACGCTATAAAGAAACCAGACGGAGCCACCCTTTGGCTGCGGACGGTCGTGTGCTTGATGGTATTCGATTGGAAAGAGAACTCCTATCTCCTTTGAAAAGCATGAGCCAACATGTGGTGGATACAACAAAATTGACCCCTAGACAATTGCGTAAAACCATTTCAGACCAGTTTTCTGAAGGGTCTAATCAAGCCTCTTTCCGTATTGAAGTGATGAGCTTTGGGTTCAAATATGGTCTTCCTTTGGATGCGGATTTGGTTTTTGATGTGCGTTTTCTACCCAATCCTTATTATCAGGTAGAGCTTCGTGAAAAAACAGGACTAGATGAGGACGTTTTTAATTATGTGATGTCTCACCCAGAATCAGAGGTGTTTTACAAGCATTTGTTAAACCTTATTGTCCCTATCTTACCGGCTTACCAAAAAGAAGGGAAGTCTGTCTTGACGGTGGCTATTGGCTGCACAGGAGGCCAACACCGCAGCGTTGCCTTTGCCCATTGCTTGGCAGAAAGTCTGGCAACAGATTGGTCGGTTAATGAAAGCCATCGTGATCAAAATCGTCGTAAGGAAACGGTGAATCGTTCATGAAAAATCCTAAAATGACTGTTATAGGTGGGGGTACTGGCATCTCCATTATCCTAAAAAGCCTTCGTAATGAAGCAGTTGATATTACTGCTGTGGTCACTGTTGCAGATGATGGTGGTTCCTCAGGAGAACTTCGTAATGCCATGCAATTAGCTCCGCCAGGAGACTTACGGAATGTCTTGTTAGCGATGAGTGACATGCCAAAATTTTATGAGCGGGTTTTCCAATACCGTTTTAACGAGAGTGATGGAGCCTTGGCTGGTCACCCTCTAGGCAATCTCATTATTGCTGGTATCTCTGAAATGCAAGGCTCAACCTACAATGCCATTCAAATTTTAACCAAATTTTTCCATATTACAGGTAAAATTTACCCCTCTAGCGAGCAGGCCTTGACCCTTCATGCTGTTTTTAAAGATGGGCATGAAGTAGCAGGAGAAAGTTCTATTGCCAAATACCCAGGCATGATTGACCATGTCTATGTGACCAACACCTACAACGACCAAAAGCCTCAGGCCAGTCGTAAGGTGGTTGAGGCTATTCTAGAAAGTGACATGATTGTCTTGGGACCAGGCTCACTGTTTACCTCTATTTTACCTAATTTGGTCATTCCAGAAATTAAAGAAGCTTTGCGCCAGACTAAAGCAGAAGTGGTGTATATTTGTAATATCATGACCCAGTATGGTGAAACAGAACAATTTTCAGATGCAGACCATGTGGCTGTTTTAAATCAGCACTTAGGAAGAGATTTGATTGATACGGTTTTGGTAAATGTGGCTAAGGTGCCGCAGGCTTACATGAATTCTAACAAATTTGATGAATACCTCGTTCAGGTTGATCACGACTTTGCTGGCCTTTGCAGGGCTGCTAAGCGTGTGATTTCGTCTTATTTTTTACGGTTGGAGAATGGCGGAGCTTTTCACGATGGTAACTTAGTGGTGGAAGAATTAATGAATTTAGTGAGGATAGTCAAGCAATGAGTTTTACAACCAAGGTCAAAGAGGAATTAATTCACTTGTCCACAGGTGACAACAATGAATTGGCCGCCATTATCAAATTATCAGGCAGCTTGGGCTTAGCTCACCAAAGCCTTCATTTATCCATTACCACTGAAAATGCTAAAATTGCCCGCTACATTTATTCTCTTATTGAAGACGCCTATGTTATCGTGCCAGAAATCAGGTATCATCAAAAGACGAACCTGCGCAAAAACCGTGTTTACACCGTCTATGTTGAGCAAGGTGTGGAAACCATTTTAGCCGATTTGAAATTAGCGGACTCCTTTTTTGGTCTGGAAACAGGCATCGAACCTCAGGTTTTATCAGACGATAATGCTGGCCGTTCTTATCTTAAAGGGGCTTTTCTAGCGGCAGGTAGCATCAGAGATCCTGAGTCAGGCAAGTATCAGTTAGAAATCTATTCAGTTTATCTTGATCATGCTCAAGATTTAGCTCAACTCATGCAAAAATTTATGCTAGATGCCAAAACCATCGAGCATAAAAGCGGTGCAGTTACTTATTTGCAAAAGGCAGAAGATATCATGGACTTTTTAATTATAATTGGTGCCATGTCCTGCAAAGAAGACTTTGAAGCCATCAAATTACTTCGAGAAGCTCGAAATGATATTAACCGTGCCAATAATGCAGAAACAGCTAATATTGCCAAAACTATCAGTGCTAGCATGAAAACCATTAATAATATTATTAAAATCATGGACACAATTGGTTTAGAAAGTTTACCGATTGAATTGCAACAGGTAGCCCAGCTTCGGGTTAAGCATCCAGACTATTCCATTCAACAAGTTGCTGATGCTCTTGAGTTCCCAATCACCAAGAGCGGGGTCAACCATCGCTTGCGTAAAATCAATAAAATTGCAGATGACTTATAGAACATTTTTATCGTATGAGCCTTTGTTCATACGATTTTTTTGTCTAAAAGTCGTTTTCCATTGTTTTTTTGAAGTGTCTGATGTTCTGTGATATGATAAAAGGGATAATAACGTTTGTAAAGGAGACTGATAATGGCATGTACAACTATACTAGTTGTAGTGCCTAAATAATGCTTTTAAAACTTAAAAATAATATCGATGTTATCCATAGTAACCT